>Ga0209026_1000059_pt1 | contig 226652 bp, 196 predicted proteins | sample AraplaCL_Col_mCL_FD_184262 | JGI IMG/M metagenome (GOLD analysis project Ga0209026, IMG submission 184262) | Arabidopsis root microbial communities from the University of North Carolina, USA - plate scrape CL_Col_mCL (SPAdes) (version 2) | ecosystem: Host-associated > Plants > Roots >... | reverse complement strand
ACAGTGAAACGCCTCTGCGCCGATGATAGTGCGGGTTCCCGTGTGAAAGTAGGACATCGTCAGGCTAATATCAAAGCATCCGCCCGAGCTGGTTTACCCCGCTCGGGCGTTTTGCTTTTGGCGCCGCAGCTCGTGGGGCAACGCATCGGTACCGGCGAACCTCGATTCCGACGCGCGGCGACAGTCGCGCCGTGGACGCCGCACGCGAAGCCCGCGACATCGACAAGCCTCGGTTTCTCTCCCAGCCGCGACGCCAAGCGTGGCCGCTGACGTCATTGCTCCAATGAAAACGCCCGGCATGCCGGGCGTGGTTCATCGGGCCATGAGCCACGTCAATTGAGGGTCAGTAGCAGCGCCCCCTGGCGCGCCCAGAGATCCGCCTCCTCTCGCAGCAGGTAGGCCGTGCGCGGATGTTCCTCGGCCCACTGCGGCGAGAACGTCAGGCGCGCGCCGGCGCCCACGCGCGCGAGCTTCAAGCCGCTGGCATCGACCTCGCCGCGTGCGTGGCACTCGATCACCGCGAGCCGCAGACACAGCACCTGCCATGCCGTCAGCTCGCGCGACAGCCCGGCCTCGATCTTGCGCAACCCGCCGCGTTGACCGAGCACCAGCTCGCCGAGGCGGCGCTGCTGGCTCTGCGAGAAGCCCGGCGCGTCGACGTGCGAGACGATGTAGGCGCTGTGGCGGTGGTGGTCGTGATGCGACACCATCAGGCCGACTTCGTGCAATGCCGCCGCCCAGCGCAGTTCCTTGCGCATCTCGGCGTCGGTGCGCGGGCAGGTGCTGTCGAAGAAGCCTTGCGCCGTCTTCGCCACGCGTTCGGCCTGGGCGATGTCGACGTGGAAGCGGCGCTGCAGGTCGGCGATCGTGGTGTCGCGCAGGTCGTGGCCGCTGGCCTGCGCGCCGGCGGCCAGGCGCTCGGACAGGTCGACGATGACGCCCTGGCGCAGCGCGCCCTTGGCGGGCGCCAGCTCGTCGATGCCGAACTGCGCGCAGATCGTGTACAGGATGGCCAGGCCGCCCGCGATCACCGCGCGTCGCTCCGGCTTCATGCCGGGGATGTCGAGCTTGTCGATGTGACCCAGCTCGATGCAGCGCTCGATCAGCCAGCGCAGGCCGTCCGCGGTGATGCGGCCGTCGGTCTTGCCGCTCGCCTTCAGGACGTCGGCGACGGCGCCGGCCGTGCCGGACGAGCCCAGCGCCTCGCGCCAATGGCGGCGCGCGAACGGAACCAGCGCCTCCTCGAGCTCCGCGCCCGCCGCCACCTGGGCGGCGCGGAACGCGGCGCGCGTGTAGCGGCCGTCGGGGAAGTAGCGCATCGACAGGCTCACGCAGCCCACCTGGAACGATTCGGCCACCCGCGGGGCGCGGCCATCGCCGAGGATCATCTCCGTGGAGCGTCCGCCGATGTCGATCACCAGGCGCGGCCGGGTCGAGGGCTGCAGGAACGCGACGCCGGCGTAGATCAGGCGTGCCTCCTCGCGGCCTGAGATCACCTCGATCGGATGGCCGAGGGCCTCCTCGGCGCGCACCAGGAACTTGTCGCGGTTGCGCGCCTCGCGCAGCGTCTGCGTGGCGACGGCGCGGACCTGCATCGGCGCCGCGCTCTTGAGCGTCTGCGCGAAGGTCGCCAGGCACTTCAGGCCGCGCTCGGTGGCCTCCACGGTGAGCATGCCGTCGACGTCGAGCCCGGCGCCCAGCCGCACCGTCTCCTTCAGGTAGAGGTGGCGGCGATAGCGGCCGTCCTGCACCTGCCCGATCTCGAGGCGGAAGCTGTTGGAGCCCAGGTCGATGGCGGCGAGCGGCCCGACAGCGGTAGGAGAGATGACAGACATGCGCGCGATTGTGCCTGCCTCGCGCCGACGAGCAGATGTCAGGCGGCGAGAAGCCTACAGTCGCAGTTCCCAGTACTGGCCGACGAGATCCTTGCCGAAGCTGTGATGGCGCTCCTCGCCGACCAGCTCGAAGCCGGCCGCCTGGTAGATCTTGCGGGCCGACGCGAGCACGTCGTTCGTCCACAGCACCAGCTTGCGGTAGCCGCACTCGCGCGCGAAACGGATGCATTCGTCGACCAGCCGCGCGCCCAGTCCGTGGCCGCGCGCCCAGGCCTCGACGAGCAGCACGCGCAGCTGGGCCGTCTCGTCGTCCTTGCGCACGCACAGCACGCAACCGGCTCGCTGTCCGTCCACCTCGGCGACCCAGGCGTTCTCGCGACCGGGCCGGTGCTGCTCGAGGTAGTCGGCCATGATGCGCGCGACCAGCGCCTCGAAGGCCATCGTCCAGCCGTACTCGCGGGCGTAGATCTCGCCATGCCGCTGCACGACCCAGCCGAGGTCGCCGGGACGCAGGCCGCGCAGCTCGACGACCGCGGGACGCGCTTGCTCGTCGAGTCCGCGCATCAGGGTGCGCATCGCGCCGACCAGCGCCTCGCGCGCCGGACCCGGGAGCGGCTCCAGCAGCCGTGCCACCTGCCGGTTGGATCGATCGTCGAGCGTGCGGAACAGCTTGCGGCCCGCGGCCGTCAACGACAACGACTGGCGCCGCGCATCCGTGGCCGACGCCGTCCGCTTGATCAGCCCCGCCGCGTCGAACTTGGCCAACAGGCGGCTGAGGTAGCCCGAGTCGATGGCCAAGGTCGTGCGCAACGCGGCCATGTCGGTGGTGGCGGCCTGCGCCAGCTCGAAGACGACACGCGCCTCGGTGAGCGTCCAGGGCGTCTCGAGCAGGCCCTCGTCGAGGGTGCCGAGCCGGCGCGTGTAGAAGCGCGAGAACTCGCGCACGGTGGCGACGTGGGACGGGCTGGCACTTGTCATCTGACTGAGTCCGCTTGATTGCTGACTCGGTCAGTTTAATGCGGTCCGGCCGCGAGCGCTACTTCACGACCAGCACGGGCACGTCGCTGTGCACGAGCACCCGCGTCGTCTCGCTGCCCAGCAGCAGGGCGCTGACGCCGCGCCGGCCATGCGAGGCCATCACGATCAGGTCACAGGACTGCGCCTTCGCGTGGTCGATGATCGCCTCCCAGGGGTGCGTCGCCTCGACCGTGAAGGCCTCGCAGTCCATGCCGGCGGCCTGCGCCGACGCCACCACCTCGTTGACCCGGTTCAGCGCGATCCGCTCCTGCGCGTCGTAGAACTCCTGCGGCGGGATGGGCTGCATCTCGGAGATCGCGCTGTAGGGGAACGGCTCCTTCACGCTGATCGTGCTGAGCCGGGCGCCGAGCGCCTTGGCGAGCGCGACGCCCGCGTCGACGGCCTTGGCCGTGATATCGGTGCCGTCGGTCGGAATGAGGATGCTGCGGTACATGGCGGTCTCCTGCAGTGGCGACCGGGACAGTGTGCGCCTTTCGCGTCCGGCCCGCAGCCCCGGCCTCCCCGGGGTTTGACCGCGCTCAACCGACGGCGACGGGGCGCGACGGATCCGACGACCACTCGCTCCACGAGCCGGGGTAGAGCACCGATCCCGGCAGGCCCGCGGCCTCCATCGCCAGCAGGTTGTGGCACGCCGTGACGCCCGAGCCGCACTGGTGCACGACGTCGGCCGGCGCGGTCCCGAAGGACTCGAACGTGGCGCGCAGTTCGGCGGCCGGCCGGAAGCGGCCGCTCGCATCCAGGTTGTCCTTGAAGAAGCGATTGCGCGCGCCGGGGATGTGGCCGGCGCGCGCGTCCAGCGGCTCGACCTCGCCGCGATAGCGCTCGCCTGCGCGGGCGTCGAGCACCGTCACGCGGCCCAGCGACTTCTGCAGCGTGTCCGCGTCGACGCTGGCCACGAGGCTGTCGCCCAGCGGGTATGGAGAGGACGCGGCGACCGGCGCCACGACGCCGGCTTCGACCGCGCCGCCGGCGGCCTTCCAAGCCTGCAGGCCGCCATCGAGCACCCGCACGTCGCGATGGCCCGCCCACAGCAGCATCCACCAGGCGCGCGCCGCATACATGCCGCCCTGGGCGTCGTAGACGACCAGCGCGCGCGCGGGCGTGACGCCCAGGCGCGCGAGCGTCGCGGCCCAGTCCGCGCGCGTGGGCAGCGGGTGGCGGCCGTTGCGACCCGTCTTCGTGGTGGACAGGTCGCGGTCCAGGTGCGCGTAGATCGCGCCCGGCAGGTGGCCCTGCGCGTACGCGCGCTCGCCCGCGGCGACGTCGGCGAGGTCGAAGCTGCAGTCGATCGTCAGCGGCGCGGCACCGGCCGCGAGCGCGGCAATCAGCGTCTCCGGCGAGACCAGGGGCGTGGGCAGGGCGGCAGTCGTCATGTCAGTTGTCCGAGGGCGGTTGGATGGTGTCGGGCGCGGTGACGGCGAGCGTCGTCGCACGCAGCCGCGAGGCCGCGAGGCCGGCGGCCACGATCAGCACCATGCCGCCCACGGCCGCCCACGTGAGCGGGTCATGGAACAGCACGATGCCGTAGACGAACGAGAACGCGATGCCCAGGTACTGCAGGCTCGCGTTGGACAGCGGCCGGCCGATGGCGTAGGCGCGCGTCATCGCCACCTGCGCGGTGGTCGCGGTGACGCCGGTCGCCAGCAGCAGCAGGAAGCCCGTCAAGGTATGATGTCCGTGCCAGCCTTGCAGCAGCGACATCACGAGGCCGGTGAGGAAGCCGCCGATGGAGAAATAGAACACCACGCGCAGCTCGGGTTCGCCGACGCGGCCCAGCGTCGTCACCTGCAGGTAGGCGAGGGCGGACAGCATGCCCGACGCCAGGCCCACCAGGCCGGGCACGGACTGGTCGCGGTCGACCGATGGCTGCAGCACCATCGCCACGCCCACGAAGCCGACGAGCACCGTGGCCACCAGCCGCGGGTCGACGCGCTGCGCGCCCACCACGACGGCGCCCCCGATCAGGAACAGCGCCATCCAGACGGACGACATGTAGTTGAGCGTCACCGCGGTGGCCAGCGGCATGTGGCCGATGGCGTAGAACCATAGAGTGAGGGCGGTGACGCCCACGATGCTGCGCCAGGCGTGCATCATGGGCACGCGGGTCTTGAGCGACACCCCGCGCGATCGCGCCAGCAGGGCCAGGCCGATCATGCCCACCAGGCCGCGGTACATCACGATCTCGCCCGGGCCGTAGGTGGCCGAGGCGAGCTTCACGCACACGCCCATCGTCGCGAACAGGAACGAGGCGCAGATCATCAGCAGGGGAGCGGACATCGGGCCATTGTCCCCCGCGGCGGCGTCGCCCCGCTGCGCGAGGGACACTCCGACGCCCTCTCAGCGCCCCGGGTTCAGCGCCAGGCGGTACCACTCGTGGAAGTGGCGCATGCCGTCCTCCATCGGGCTCTGGTACGGGCCGGCCTCGTCGTCGCCGCGCTCGAACAGCGCCTTGCGGCCGGCGTCCATGCGCAGCGCGATCTCGTCGTCCTCGACGCAGGTCTCGAGGTAGGCGGCCTGCTCGGCCTCGACCAGGTCGCGCTCGAAGGCCGCGATCTCCTCGGGGTAGTAGAACTCGACCACGTTGGTCGTCTGCTGCGGGCCCTTCGGGTACAGCGTGGAGACGACCAGCACGTGCGGGTACCACTCCACCATGATGTTGGGGAAGTAGGTGAGCCAGATGGCGCCGTGGCGCGGCGGCCGGCCCTCGTTGAAGCGCAGCAGCGCGTCGTGCCACTTGCGGTACGTGGCGCTGCCCGGCCGCGCGAGGCCGTTGGACACGCCCACGGTCTGCACCGAGTAGCTGGCACCGAACTCCCACTGCAGGTCGTCGCAGGTGACGAAGCTGCCGAGCCCGGGGTGGAACGGGCCGACGTGGTAATCCTCGAGATAGACCTCGATGAAGGTCTTCCAGTTGTAGTCGCACTGGTGCACGTGCACCTTGTCGAGCACGTAGCCGGCGAAGTCGAGCTCGGCGCGCGGGCCCAGGCGGGCCAGGTCGGCGGCGACGTCACGGCCGTTGTCCTCGAACACGAGGCCGTTCCAGCTGCGCGTGCGGTAGCGATTCAGGTGCAGGCAGGGATCCTGCGCGAAGTGCGGCGCGCCCAGCAACTGGCCGTCGAGCCCGTACGTCCAGCGGTGCAGCGGGCAAACGATGTTGGACGCCGTCTGGCCGCGGCCCTTGAGCATGACCGCCTGGCGATGCCGGCAGACGTTGGACAGCAGCTCGATGCCCCCGTCCTGCGCACGCACGAGCACGCGCCCCTCGCCTTCCTGCGGCAGGGCGTAGTAGTCACCGATCTCGGGTATGGCCAGCTCGTGCGCGAGATAGCGCGGTCCGTGCTGGAAGATGAGTTCCTGTTCGCGGCGGAACAGATCCTCGTCGAAGTAGGTGGAAACGGAAAGTTGAGAGCGCGCGCGCTCCAGAGCTTCTAGCGTGATGCTCAGGTCCGACATGATCCCCAGGATCCCAAAAAACTGTCACAACCCCCCACCCGGTGGCCCCGCGGGTGGATCTGTACGAATCGTCGTACACGCCTTGAGTCCGGCATGCCGAACCGACCATTTTACCCAAAGCCCGTTTCGGACTCCATTCATGGCCCTTTTTTGTCGCGGAAGGCAGCCATTTGGTGCACACCGTTGCAATCGCGGCTGACGGGGGCCCCGAGATGACTACAATCCCCATTTGCCCGAGCCTGTCCAATGGATCGCAACGAGTCACCGACCCCCGCCGAGGCGCCCGAGAGTTTCGAGGCGGCACAGGCGGAACTCGATGAACTCGTCAGAGCCATGGAAACGGGCCAGATGCCGCTGGACGGCCTGCTGAGCGCCTACAGGAGAGGCGCGCAGCTCCTGGAATTCTGTCGCTCCAGGTTGGATGCCGTAGAAGAACAAGTGAAAGTCCTGGAGGAGGGCCAATTGAAGCCCTGGACTCGACCATGAAGATCGATGAATTCTCGCGCTGGGTGCGCGAGCGCCAGGAGGACGTCGAGCGCGCCCTCGAAAGCTGGGTCTCCGACGAGGCCCCGGCTGGCCTCGGCACCACCATGCGATACGCCGTCCTCGACGGCGGCAAGCGCCTGCGCCCGTTGCTCGTGCTGGCCGCATCCGACGCGGTCTCCGGGGAGCGGTCGAGCGCGCTGCGTGCCGCCGTCGCGGTGGAGCTGATCCACGCCTATTCGCTGGTGCACGACGACATGCCGTGCATGGACAACGACGTCCTGCGCCGCGGCAAGCCCACCGTGCACGTGAAGTTCGGCGAGGCGCAGGCGATGCTGGCCGGCGACGCGATGCAGGCGCTGGCCTTCGAGGTGTTGACGCCCGACGCGGGAATGTCGCCGCAGCTGATGTCCACGCTGGTGCGCCTGCTGGCGCGCGCATCGGGCCATGCGGGCATGGCCGGCGGCCAGGCGATCGACCTCGCCAGCGTGGGGCGCCAGCTCGACGAGGCCTCGCTGCGCGACATGCACCGCCGCAAGACCGGCGTGCTGCTGCAGGCCAGCGTGATGATGGGCGCCGCCTGCGGTCCGGCCGACGCCACGGCGCTGGCCGCGCTGAGCGAGTACGGCGCGGCGGTGGGCCTCGCGTTCCAGGTCGTCGACGACGTGCTGGACGTCACCCAGGAGTCCCATGTGCTCGGCAAGACGGCCGGCAAGGACGTCGACCAGAACAAGCCCACGTTCGTGTCGCTGCTGGGCCTGGAGGCCGCGCAGAAGTACGCCTACGAACTCCGCGACCAGGCGCACGCGGCGCTGGCACGCAGCGGATTAGGGCAGGCTGCCTACCTCGCCTGCCTCGCGGACAAGATCGTCGAGCGCGACAATTGATGCACGATCGCGCCCCGCTGACGCCGGCGGTGCGCGGCGTGCTCCCGACCTCGAACGCCACATGAGCAACAACCTTCTCGCGACCATTGCCAGCCCCGCCGACCTGCGACGCCTGTCGCGGTCCGAGTTGCGCACCCTGTGCGACGAGCTGCGGCAGTACATCCTGCACAGCGTGAGCAAGACGGGCGGGCATCTGTCGAGCAACCTCGGCACCGTGGAGCTCACGGTGGCGCTGCACTACGTCTTCAACACGCCCTACGACCGCCTCGTGTGGGACGTCGGCCACCAGACGTATCCGCACAAGGTGCTCACGGGCCGCCGCGAGCAGATGAGCACGCTGCGCATGTACGGCGGCCTGGCGGGCTTTCCCAAGCGCGACGAGAGCGAGTACGACGCGTTCGGCACCGCGCACTCGTCGACGTCCATCTCGGCCGTGCTGGGCATGGCCCACGCCGCCAAGCTCAAGGGCGAGAACCGCAAGGCCGTGGCCATCATCGGCGACGGCGCGATGACCGGCGGCATGGCCTTCGAGGCGATGAACAACGCCGGCGTGTCGATGGCCGACATGCTGGTCATCCTCAACGACAACGACATGTCGATCAGCCCGCCCGTGGGCGCGCTGAACCGCTACTTCGCCCGCCTCATGAGCGGCAAGTTCTACGCGCGGGCCCGCGAGGGCGCCAAGTCGATGCTCAAGAACACGCCGCTGTACGAGTTCGCGCGCCGCTTCGAGGAACACACCAAGGGCATGGTCGTGCCCGGCACGATCTTCGAGGAATTCGGCCTGAACTACGTCGGCCCGATCGACGGCCACGACCTCGATTCCCTGATCCCGACGCTGGAGAACCTGCGCGACGCCAAGGGCCCGCAGTTCCTGCACGTGGTCACGAAGAAGGGCATGGGCTACAAGCTGGCCGAGGCCGACCCGGTCAACTACCACGGCCCCGGCAAGTTCGACGTCGCCGTCGGCCTGCAGAAGCCCGCGACGCCGGCCAAGCAGACCTTCGCCGACGTGTTCGGCCACTGGCTGTGCGACATGGCCGCCGCCGACAAGCGACTGATCGGCATCACGCCGGCGATGTGCGGCGGCTCGGGCATGACCGAGTTCGAGCGCCGATTCCCCGAGCGCTTCCACGACGTGGGCATCGCCGAGCAGCACGCCGTCACCTTCGCGGCCGGCCTGGCGTGCGAGGGCCTGAAGCCGGTCGTCGCGATCTACTCCACGTTCCTGCAGCGGGGCTACGACCAGCTGATCCACGACGTGGCGCTGCAGAACCTGCCGGTGGTGTTCGCGCTCGATCGCGCCGGCATCGTCGGCGCCGACGGCCCCACGCACTGCGGCGCCTACGACATCGCCTTCATCCGCTGCGTGCCCGGAATGAGCCTGCTCACACCCGCCGACGAACGCGAGACGCGCCGCGCGCTCAGCACCGCATTCGCGCAGGACCACCCGGTGGGGGTGCGCTATCCCCGCGGCGCCGGTGCCGGCGTCAAGCCGGAGGCCGAGCTCGACGTCCTCGAGTGGGGCAAGGCGGAGAAGCGCCGCGAGGGCCGGCGCATCGCGCTGCTGGCCTTCGGCCCGCTGCTGTATCCCGCACTGGAGGCCGCCGGCAAGCTCGACGCCACGGTCGTCAACATGCGCTTCGTCAAGCCGCTGGATGTCGACATGGTGCTCGAGCTCGCGCGCACGCACGAGGCGCTCGTCACGCTCGAGGAAGGCAGCATCATGGGCGGCGCCGGCAGTGCCGTGCTGGAGGCGCTGGCCGCCGCCGGCGTGCAGGTGCCGGTGCTGCAACTGGGCCTGCCCGACCGCTTCGTCGAACACGGCGACCCGGTGCGCCTTATGCACGACTGCGGCCTCGACGCCGAAGGCATCGAGCAGGCGGTGCGGCGCCGCTTCGGCCCGTCGCTGGCCGTCGTGCGCTCCACCACCGTCGCCAACGCCTGATCGTCGCGCCCGCGGGCGCCGCGCGCCTCCACGAGCGCGCACGCGCGTGGGCCTGACGCGCGAACCCGACTGCGGCACAGGGCCTCGGGCTTGCCCGCTGCGCGGCGCCGACGGGCATCGCGACAATGGACCGGACGCTTTGACGGAGACCCTCATGCAACGACGTTCGGTTGTCTTCCTCGGCGCCGGTGCGCTGGCCGCGCCCGCGCTGCTGCGCGCGCAGTCGCCGGAGAAGCCCCGGCTCACGATCGCCGTCGGCGGCAAGAACCTGCTGTACTACCTGCCGCTGTCCATCGCGGAGAGCCAGGGCTATTTCAAGGCCGAGGGCCTGGACGTCACCATCGTCGATTTCGCTGGCGGCTCCAAGGCGCTGCAGGCCGTGGTGGGTGGCAGCGCGGACGTGGTGTCGGGCGCCTTCGAGCACACGCTGCTGATGCAGCCCAAGGGCATCAAGCTGCGCGCGTTCGCGCTGCAGGGCCGCGCGCCGCAGATCGTGCTGGGCATCAATCCGAAGACCATGCCGGGCTACAGGACGGTGGCCGACCTGAAGGGCCGCAAGATCGGCGTGACGGCGCCGGGCTCGTCCACCAACGTGCTGGCCAACTTCGTCCTGGCCAAGGCGGGCCTCAAGCCGAGCGACGTGTCCATCATCGGCGTCGGCGCGGGCTCCGGCGCGGTGGCCGCGATGCGCGCCGGCCAGATCGACGCGATCAGCAACCTCGACCCGGTGATCACGCTACTGCAGCGCAGCGGCGATCTCAGGATCGTTTCCGACACGCGCATCGTGGCCGAGGCCGACAAGGCCTTCGGTGGCCCGATGCCCGCGGGCTGCATGTATGCGCCGCAGGCCTTCATCGACAGGAACCCGGCCACCGTGCAGGCCATCGCCAATGCCATCGTGCGCGCCGACAAGTGGATCCAGGGTGCCGGCCCGGCCGACATCGTCAAGGCCGTGCCCGAGAGCTACCTGCTGGGCGACCGCGCCGTCTACATCGACGCCTTCCTCGCGAGCAAGGGCGCGCTGTCGCCCGACGGCCTGTTCCCGGCCGAAGGGGCGGTCACGGCGCTGCGCGCGCTGCAGAGCGTCGACGAATCGATGAAGACGGCGCATATCGACCTCGCCGCTGCGTGGACGAACGACTTCGTCAGGAAGGCGAACGCCCGCAAGCCATGAGCTCGCCGGCGCTCAGCCTGGAAGGCGTCAGCTGCACCTTCGCCGCGCGCGAGGGTGCGCCGGCGTTCACCGCCGTGCGCGACGTGACGCTGGCCGTCGCCGCCGGCGAGTTCGTCTCCGTCGTCGGTCCCACGGGTTGCGGCAAGAGCACGCTGCTGAACATGGCCGCCGGTCTCGTCCAACCCAGCACCGGCCGCGCGTGCGTTTTCGGCGAGCCGCTCGCAGGCCTGAACCGGCGCGCGGGCTACATGTTCCAGGCCGAGAGCCTGATGCCCTGGCGCACGGCCCTCGGCAACGTGATGGCAGGACTGTCGTTCCGCGGCGCGAGCGAGGCGGACGCACGCGCGCTGGCCAGCCGATGGCTCGAACGCGTGGGCCTGTCCGCGTTCGGCGACCGCTACCCGCACCAGCTGTCCGGCGGCATGCGCAAGCGCGTTAGCCTCGCGCAGACGCTCGTGCTCGACCCCGACATCATCCTGATGGACGAGCCGTTCTCGGCGCTCGACATCCAGACGCGGCAGCTGATGGAGAACGAGCTCCTCGACCTGTGGGGCGCGCCCCCCGGCGCGCGCTCGCCCGCTCCGGAGCAGGCCGCCGCGAGCCCTTCGCGGGCGGAGGGCGAAGCGAGCCGGGCGGTGAAGGATCGGAAGGCGGTGCTGTTCATCACGCACGATCTCGACGAGGCCATCTCGATGAGCGATCGCGTCGTCATCCTGTCCGCCGGGCCGGGCTCGCGCGTCGTCGGCGAGTTCCGCGTCGACCTCGCGCGTCCGCGCGACGTCGCCGAGGTGCGCGCCGACCCGCGCTTCGTCGAGCTGCACAAGGCGATCTGGGACGTGCTGCGCGAAGAGGTGCTGGCCGGCTACCGGCAGCAACTGGCCAGGGCCTGACGGCGATGTGGCGCTTCATCAAGCCCAGCCGCCGCAACCTGCGCGCATGGCAGCTCGTGCTGCTCGCCCTGCTGTTCCTCGCCTGGCACCTGCTGACCGTGCCGGGGTTGCTGCCGCATTTCCTGTTCTCCGACGACAACCAGGCGGCGTTCTTCTTCGGCCAGCCGCTGAAGATCTTCGACCGCATCGCCCACTGGTTCTTCATCGACGCCGACATCTACAAGCACCTCGCCGTCACGCTGTGGGAGACGATCCTGGCCTTCGCCATCGGCACCGTGCTGGGCCTGGGCATCGGGCTGTGGCTCGCGCTGAGCCCGCTCGCCGCGGCCCTCCTCGATCCGTACATCAAGGCGCTGAACGCGATGCCGCGCGTGATCCTGGCGCCGATCTTCGCGGTGTGGTTCGGGCTCGGCGTCGCGAGCAAGGTGGCGCTCGGCGTCACGCTGGTCTTCTTCATCGTGTTCTTCAACGTCTACCAGGGCGTCAAGGAAGTGAGCCCGGTGATCCTGGCCAACGCGCGCATGCTCGGCGCGAGCCGGCGCCAGCTGCTGCGCCACGTCTACCTCCCGAGCGCCACCAGCTGGGTGTTCAGCTCGCTGCACACCTCGGTCGGCCTGGCCTTCGTCGGCGCGGTGGTGGGCGAGTACCTCGGCTCCGCGCAGGGCGTGGGCTATCTCATCCTGCAGGCCGAGGGCAGCTTCGACATCGACACCGTGATGGCCGGCATCCTGGTGCTGACCGTGTTCGCCCTGGTGCTGGACGCGCTGGTCGGACGCGCCGAGAAGGCGCTGATGAAGTGGCAGCCGCAGGCCGCGGAGAGCGAGAAGCTTTGAGGCGCGTCTTGCGATACCGCCGGTGCCGGCGGTGTCGACTTCGGCGGCCGAACCCCTCCGGTGGCGCCCGCGCCGCTCGACAGTGGTAGTGTATCGGTCGCGACCGGCCAAGCCGGCGATCCAACGTGTCCGACACAGGGAGTGTTTTTCGATGAAGTCCAGTCTTTCCATCCTCGTCTCTTCCACCATGCTGGCGGTCCTCGCGGCCTGCGGCGGCGGGGGTGGCGATTCGTCCTCGAATCCGGCCGGAAACAAGGTCACGATCACGTCCGCGAACCAGAACCAGGTCGTGCGCGCCAGCGTCAATGCCGGCCTGTCGGTGTCGATGGCCCAGGGCCGGGCCGGCGGTGCGTCGCCGGCGAGCGTCGCCGATCGCACGCATGCGCTGGGCGCCGTGCTGGAGCGCGCGATGACCGCGGCCCAGGGATCGCGCAAGGGCATCGCGGGCGCCACGGTGCACCCGTCGGTCTCGGCGAGCGACACCGAGCCCTGCGGCGTCAGCGGCAGCCTCACCGTCTCGGTCGACGACCGCGACGGCAACAACGCCCTCAGCTCCGGCGATGTCATCTCGGTGAGCTTCGCGCAGTGCAAGGACAGCGCGACCTCGTCGCTGAACGGCGCGATCTCGATCACGCTCACCGGCACGCCGACCGCCACGCAGATCGCCGCCAACGCGAACTTCCAGAACGTCGTGGTGGTCGAGGACGGCGTGACGTCGACGATCGCCGGCGACGTCACGGTCGCCGAGAACGACACGGCCCTCGACACGGTGACGACGCTCAACGTCGGCAGCGGCGGCCTGACCGCGTCGACCTCCTCGTCGGGCTACAACGACTCGGTGTCGTTCGCGTCGGGCTTCGTGATCCTGACCGACGAGGCGACCTCGGGGGCGAGCACCTCGGTGTCGCTGTCCGGCACGATGAGCGCGCAGTCGCTCGGTGGCAGCATCACGATCTCGACGCCCCAGGCGCTCGTCCAGCTCTCGACCGACAACTACCCGAGCGCCGGCCAGGTCATCGTGACCGGCGCCACCGGCAGCGCAGTGCGCGCCACGGTGCTGGACAACACCCAGGTCCGGGTGGAACTGGACGCCAACGGCGACGGCACGTACGAGAGCACGGCCACGGTCGCCTGGACGACGCTGATCGTCTGATAACGGCGCGGCGGCGCAGGCACGCCCTGGCCGCCTCGCGACCGCCTCAGCGCGTCCGCGCCGCCGACATCGCGGCCGCAGGCAGCGCCTTCATCACGAGCACCGCGCACACCACGCTCGCGATGCCGATCGCGTACAGCGCCGGCGTCGTCGAGCCGGTGACGTCCTTGATGCGGCCCACCATCACCGGGCTGACGATGCCGCCCAGCTGGCCCAGCGTGTTGATCAGCGCGATGCCGCCGGCCGCGCCGGCGCCGGTGAGGATGCGCGGCGGCAGCGCCCAGAACGCGGGGATCGAGGCGACCACGCCCGCGCCCATCACGGCCAGCGCGAGGATCAGCAGGCCGGTCTGCCGGTCGAACACGCCTGCGGCGAAGAAGCCCAGCGCCGCAGCCACCAGCAGGCCGGCGACGTAGCGGCGGCGCTCGCCGCTGGCGTCCGACACCCGCCCGACCAGCACCATCGCGATCGCGCCGAAGACATAGGGCACGGCGGTCAGCAGGCCGATCGTCGTCGGGTTCGAGATGCCCGACGTGCGGATCAGGTGCGGCGCCCAGAAGTTCAGGCCGTACGAGCCGACCTGGATCAGGAAGTAGACCAGGCCCAGCATCAGGAAGCCGGGCGTGCGGATCGCGCCCCACAGCGAGCCGCCCTTGGCGTGCATGCCCGGCTCCTTGATGCGCGAGGCGAGGTGCGCGCGCTCGGCAGCGCTCAGCCAGTCGGCATCCTCCACGCGGTCGCGGAAGCGGCGCAGCACGAGCCAGCCCAGCGGCAGGCAGGGCAGGCCGCCGATCAGGAACAGCCAGTGCCAGCCCGGCTGGCCCGCCACGCCGTTCATGTGGCCGAGGATCAGCCCCGAGACTGGCGCGCCCACCAGGCCCGACATCGCCGACGCGAGGAACAGCATCGAGGTCACGCGGCCGCGGAAACTCTCGGGGAACCACAGCGTCAGGTAGTAGAGCACGCCCGGCGCGAACCCGGCCTCCATCGCGCCGACCACGAAGCGCAGCGCGTAGAACTGCCACTCGTTGGTGACGAACACCATCGCCGACGTCGCCAGGCCCCACGAGATCATGATGCGCGCGATCCAGCGTCGCGCCCCGACGCGGTACAGCAGCACGTTGCTGGGCACCTCGAAGATCACGTAGCCGATGACGAACAGCGTGGCGCCCAGGCCGTAGGCCGTGTCGCTGAGGTTCAGCGCGCCTTGCAGCTGGAACTTCGCGAAGCTGATGTTGATGCGGTCGAAGAACGCGAACAGGTAGCAGACCATGATCAGCGGCATCAGGCGCCAGGCCACCTTGCGGATCAGCGCATCGTGGTCGACGCGGCTCGTGGCGGGGTCGTGTCCGGCGGCCATGGCGGCGGCCGCGCGGGTCGATGAAATCGCAGGCATGCGTGTCTCCTGCCGGCCTCTCGGGACGGAGGTCGGTCGTGGTTGCGAAACGAAGGGGAAAGGGCTGGCGGGTCCGCGCTACGAGGCGGGCAGCGGGTGCAGCTGGTCGCGCGGGCCGGCGGCCAGCAGCGCGTTGGGCAAGGCACGCGCGACCAGCGCCGGCACGCGCGCGGCCACGCGCAGCAGGCACGCGAGGTCGATGCCGGTGGCGTGGCCCATGCACTGGAACATGTGCACCAGCGTCTCGGTGTTGACGTTGCCGGAGGCGCCCGGCGCGTAGGGGCAGCCGCCCAGGCCGGCGCAGGACGCGTCGAAGCGCGTGACGCCGCCCTCGAGCGCCGCGAGCGCGTTGGCCAGCGCCATGCCGCGCGTGTCGTGCAGGTGGAGGGTGGTGGCCTCGACCGACAACGCGCCGCGCAGGCGCTCGAGCAGGCGCCGCACGCTCAGCGGGTCGGCCATGCCCGTGGTGTCGCACAGCGTGATGCCGGCCGCGCCGCCGGCCATCAACGCCAGCGCGATGCGCGCGACCTCGTCGACGGCGACCTCGCCCTCGAACGGGCAGCCGAACGCGCACGACAGCGACACGTTGCACAGCAGGCCGCCATGCCCCGCCTCGCGCACCACCTGCAGCAGCTGCGCGAGCGACTGCGCTCGGCCCATGCGCAGGTTCGCGACGTTGTGCGACTCGCTGCACGACATCACGAGGTTCAGCTCGTCGACGCGGCTCTCGATCGCGCGCTCCATGCCGCGCCGGTTGGGCACCAGCGCGGTGTAGGTGACGCCCGGCACGCGGCGGATCTCGCGCATGACGACCTCCGCATCGGCCAGCGCGGGAATGGCGCGGGCCGACGTGAACGAGGTCACCTCGATCTTCGCGAAGCCGCAGTCCGACAGCGCGTCGACGAAGGCGATCTTCTCGTGCGTGGGCACGAAGCGCGACTCCATCTGCAGGCCGTCGCGCGGCGCGACCTCGTTGATGTGCAGGCGCGTCATTCGATGACTCCGTCGCGGCGCAGCTGCGCGATGCGCTCGGCCGGCAGCCCCGCCTGCGCGAGCACCTCGTCGGTGTGCTGGCCCAGCCTCGGCGCGGCGTGGCGCACTGCGCCGGGCGTGTCCGACAGCTTGGGGACGATGCCCGGCGCGGCGATCGTGCCGCCGTTCATCGCCGGGATGCGCTCGATGTTGCCGCGCGCGGCGTAGTGCGCGTCGGCGGCGATCTCGGCGATCGTGTAGACGCGGCTCGCGGGCACGCCCGCGTCGCGCATGCGCGCGAGGACATCGTCCAGCGGCAGCTGCACCGTCCAGGCGCCGATGGCGGCGTCGAGCTCCGCGGCGCGCGCGGAGCGGCCCTCGTTGCCGGCCAGCGCCGCGTCGTCGGCGAGGTCCTTGCGGCCGATCATCAGCATCAGCCGCTTGAAGATGCTGTCGCCGTTGCCCGCGATCAGGACGGCCTGGCCGTCGGCGCAGGCATAGGCGTTGGACGGCGTGATGCCCGGCAGCGCGCCGCCGGCGGGGCGGCGGATCTCGCCGAACACGTCGTACTCGGGCAGCAGGCTCTCGGACAGGTTGAACATCGCCTCGTACAGCGCGAGGTCGATGCGCTGGCCCTGGCCGCCGCGCGCGTCACGCGCATACAGGGCCAGCATCACGCCGAGTGCGCCATGCACGCCGGCCACGGTGTCGCCCAGCGACACGCCGCTGCGCACCGGCGTGCGGCCCGGCTCGGCGTTCAGGTAGCGCAGGCCGCTGAAGGCCTCGGCCACCGCGGCGAAGCCGGGTTCGGCGGCGCGCGGCCCGGTCTGCCCGAAGCCCGACAGGCTCAGCATGATCAGCCGGGGGTTGAGCGCGTGCAGCGCGTCCCAGCCCAGGCCCCAGCCCTCCAGCGCGCCGGGGCGGAAGTTCTCGATCAGCACGTCGGCGTCGCGCACCAGCTCGCGCACCAGCGCCTGGCCCGCGGGCACGCGCAGATCGATGCACACCGACTCCTTGTTGCGCGACTGCGCGTCCCACCAGACGGAGGTGCCCTCGCGCAGCTTGCGCCACTTGCGCAGCGCGTCGCCCGTCTTCGGCGGTTCCACCTTGATGACGCGCGCGCCGAAGTCGGCCAGCGTCTTCGCCGCGAACGGCCCGGCGATGAGCTGGCCCAGTTCGACGACCTTGATTCCTTCGAGCACCTGCATGGACGGCTGTCTTTCGTGGCTGTGGAACGGATTGTGGTCACGTGCCGGAGGCGGCGGAAGGCAGGACTTGCCAAGCGAGCTTTCGCGAGCCGTGAAAGCGACGGAGGGTTTTTCCCCGGCCACCGGCCGGGCCGTTTCGACTGTAAGACCTGTCAGTGGCCAGGCGTACGGTCGAGTGAGAGACTTGGCGCCAGAACAATCCGGTCAGGGAGACCGCCATGCCCTACGTTCGCCGCGACCTCATGGGCCGCATCGAGAGCGTGCACCGCACGTCGGCGGCAGACGCCGTCGAATACCTCGACGCCGCCGACCCCGAGCTCAAGCGCTTCCTGCAGGAGGAGTTCGGCGCGCCCGCCCCGGCCCCGGCCGGGCTCCAGCTGCTCCCGGTGTTCGAGGAGGTGCTCCAGGTGCTGCTGGCCAAGGGCCTGGTGACGGTCGACGAACTGTCAGAGAACGCCCGGGCGGCCTGGACCCACGTGCTGGAGGCCCGGCAGCCGCCCGCCGCGACGCGGTTCTCCGCGTCGGGCTTCGTGGAGATCATCGACGACAGCGCGTTCGGCGGGCTGCCGGACCCGCGCTAGAGGGGCGCGCCGCGGCCGTCGCGCTTCGCCGCGCGGCGAGCAGGGTCCCGAGCAGGCCGAGCCCGAACAGCGACGCGAGGTCCGGCTCCGGCACGGGCAGGAAACGGATCTCGTCGACGACGAGCATCGGCGGGTTGGGCGGCCCTTGCAGCTCGGTGATCTTCAGCTCGACCGTCTGGCCCGCGAAGGCTGCCACGTCGCCGGTCCATTCGCCGGCGTAGCTCAGCAGGTCGTCGTCGTAGGTCGGGCTCGCGGGATCGAGGCCTGCCGGCCGCATGTCGATCGGGGTGTCGTTCAGCGTGAGCTCGAAGCGGGCGCCGCCGGCCAGTAGGTTCACCGAGCTCACGGCGGGCCCCAGCTGGCCCGTCTGCGAGATGTAGGCGAGCACGAAGGGGCTGCCGGGCTCGCCCTCGACGGCGTTTCCGCCGCGCATCGCGAAGCCATACAGGCCCGAGGCGGCACCGAACGGGGCGGGCGTCAGCACATACGTCTGGCTGTACCCGACATTGCCGATCGGGTAGCTCACGTAGCCGGTGCTGTCGCCGTCCGGGTGGCCCCAGCCTGGCGCGGCCTGGTCCCATGGCATGAAGACGAGCGCGTCGGGCGGCACGGGCAGGCGGGGCGCGTCGAAATCGAGGTCGACGAAGGCGGCGGCCGACGCGCTCGTCGTGGCGGCCAGCAGGACGGCGCTCGCGCATGCGGCGATCTTCATGGCATGCCTCCCAGGGTGTTGCCGGACGATCGTCGTCGCCGCGCAGCACCCTGTCAACCAGCCACTTCGCAGTGATGTCTTCGGCGTGGGCCGTGGCCTCAACCCGATGCGCCCGAGCACAGGTGATCGATGAGCAGGCGCACCGAACGCGGCACCGCGGTGGCGTCGCGCACGCCGATCAGCAGCTGCCGGTGCACCCACGCATCGTCCAGCACGATGCGCTTGAGGTGCATCGAATGCAGGTGCGGCCGGATCGCGGCCTCCGGCAGCACCGCCACGCCCATGCCGTTGGCCACCATGAGGCACATCGCATCGAAGCTGCGCACCTGGATGCGCACGCGCAGGCGGCGGCCCAGCAGTTCGGTCTCCTCGTGCAGCCGGCGCGACAGCGAGGTGGCGCTCGACAGGCAGACGAAGTCGTTGTCGACCACCTCCGAGAACCTGACCGAGCGCCGCCGCTGCAACGGATGCCCGCTGGGGACGACCAGCACGAGGCGGTCGCGCCGGTAGTTCATCAGGTCCAGCCCGTGCGCCGCGGTGCGGTCCGCGAAGATGCCCAGGTCGGCGCGGCCATCGAGCACCGCCATGACGACGTCGACGCTGTTCTGCTCCTCGAGCTCGATGCGGATGCCGGGGTTGCCGGCCTGGAACGCTGCGAGCTCGCCGGGCAGGAACTGCGTCAGCGCGGAGGTGTTCGTCCACAGCCGGATCACGCCCACCATGCCGGAGGCGTAGTCCGACAGCTCCGCCGACAGGTGCTCCACCTCCTGCAGCACCGAGCGGGCGCGGTCGAACAGCACCTGGCCGGCGGCGGTGGGCCGCACGCCGCGCGAGTGCCGTTCCAGCAGCGTGACGCCGACGGCGGCCTCGAGGTCGGTGATGCGGCGGCTCGCCGCGCCGATCGCCAGGTGGGCGAGGGCCGCCCCCTGGCTGATGCTGCCGGTGCGCACGACCAGCGTGAACAGCGACAGCGAGCTCAGGTCGAGGCGTTGGAGGTTCATGGGCGGCCCATTCTCCCGCTTTCGGGTGCGGGGCCGGGCCAGGCGCGCCGGGCAGGACCCGGGCGCGGCAGGGGGTGCGGTCAGGCGGCCAGGGGCTCGTCGGCCAGCAGCGCGGCCTGCAACTTCACCACCATGGCCTCGCCGGCCTCGGTCAGGCGCAGCGAGCCGGCGCTCCAGCGCATCCACCCCAGCAGCACCAGGCGGTCGATCGTCGGTTCGGGGATGTCGCAGGCGCGGCGGCGGCCGAGGGCGTCGACGGCGGCGAGCAGCGCTTCCTGCAGCGACGGGGCGATCTGGGGGGCGGTGGTGGCGGTCGTCATGGTCGTTCCTTGTTGGTGACGGAACGATAGCGACGCGACCCGCAGGGCACCGTCGGTGTGGGCAGCGTCCTCGTGTAGGACGGCGCCGACTCGGCCGCAATCAGCGCCGGGGCGTCAGTCGGCGTCGGCGCCCGCGTCGCGCGCCGCCTTCATCGCGGCCTCCCACGTGCGCTTGGGCAGGTGCCCGCGCAGGCGCTCGATCAACAGTTCGGCCACGTCCTCGTCGATCTGGTGGCCCAGGTGCGGGAGCACGTCGGCGGTGATGTCGGCGCCGATGGCCACCAGGTGCTGCGCGGCCTCCACGGTGTAGCCGTACGGGATGACCGGGTCGAGCTTGCCGTGGAACATGTGCAGCGTGGCATCGGGGTTGGGCGATTCGGGCAGCTTCGAGAAGCGGCCGGCGATGGAGACCACGCGGCCCGCGACGGCGGGGCGGTCGCGGGTGGATTCCAGCGCCATGATGCCGCCTTGCGAGAAGCCGATCAGGGCCACCGCGTCGCGCGACACGCCCGCTTCCTCCTGCCACCGGGCGACGGCCGCGTCGAACGCGGGCAGTGCGGCCTCCACGCGCGCGGGGCGGTTCTCCTCGCTGATGTCCAGCACCGAGAACCACTGGCGGCCTTCGCCGCTGCCGGACGGCGCGGGCGCCGCGACGCTGACGATGAAGGCCTCGGGGAATTCCGTGGCCAGCACGCGGCCCAGCGGCACCAGGTCGAGCGCCGTGGCACCCACGCCGTGGAACAGCAGCATCAGCTGCTGGGCCTGCCCTTCGGGGCGGGCGACGATGACGGAGTCGGACATGGCTTTCCTCGTGCTCGGGTTCGTTGGCGGCATTGGATCACGCGGGCACGCCGCGCGCCCAGTCATGTCGGCCCTCGCGCGCCGGGGTCAGGCCGCCGCGCGTGCGGCCCGCGCCAGCGCGGCCGCGCCCAGGCGCGCGAAGAACTCGCCGGCCATGCGGCGCGCGGCCAGCTCGATGGCGGGGGCGCCCAGCGTCCCCAGCAGGCCCTCCACGTCGACGGCGATGTCGGCCTGCAGCGTCGTCGCGCCGGCGTCGGCAGGGGCCAGGCGCAGTGCGGCCTCGCCGGTGCCGCTGGCGGGCGCGCTGCGGGTCTCGAAGCGCAGCGTGCAGGCGCGCGGGGCGTCGACGTCGCGGCGCAGGATGTACAGGGTGAAGCGCGAGGTGGCCACCCCCAGCGGCACGGCGATCTCGCCGACGAATTCGTCCCGGGCGATCTCGATGAGCGACTCGCAGCCGGGAAGCGCGTCGCGCAGCACCGCGAGGTCGTTCAGCGCCGCCCACGCAGAGGCGGGCGGAACGGGCAGGACGTGGTTTTCGCTGAGGCGCATGGCCGCAGCGTACGCGAAGCTGGCGGCCGCGCGTGTCGGAGAACGACTCAGACGCCGGTCGCGGCGAACTGGGCGTGCACGTCCTCGCACCAGCTTTCGAGGTCGGCCTCGGTCATGCCGAGCGCGGCGAGCGCGATCGCGCCGCCCTTGCTCCACTCGATGTGGCGGTTCAGGCCCTGGTAGCGCTGGATGATGGTCTCGCACACCAGGCCGAGGGCGACGAGCTCGCGCACCTGCGGCGGCATCGGGCCCATCCACGAGCTGTATTCGTGGTGCAGGCGCGTGGCCAGGACGGCGGTCTGCGACACGCCCCAGGTGCGCGCGGTGAGCGCGCCCACGAGCGCGTGGTCGACGCCGTGGATGGACTGCTCCAGCGCCGTGATGCTGCCCTCGTGCACGTTGCACCGCTCCAGCGTGGCGACGTAGCCGGCCTTGCCGGGGAAGCGCTGCAGCAGGATGGCGATGCCCAGCTCGACGAACAGGCCATAGGTGTGCGCCAGCGCCGGCGGCACCACGCGGCGGGTGCGCGCCAGGTAGGTCATCGCGCGCGAACGCTTGGCCGAGACGTCCCAGAAGCGCACGAAGCCGGGGCCGTCGGAGGGCAGCAGCTTGCGCAGCACGATCTCGGTGAAGATCGCCTGGCACTGGGCGAAGCCCAGCAGCTGGAACGCCTGGTCGACCGTCTCGCAGCGGCGGCTCAGGCCCATCAGCGGCGAGTTGGCGTACTTCAGCAGCGCGGCGGACAGCGCGACGTCGGAGCCGGCGATGTCGGCCACGCGCTTGAGCGACGGGTCGTCGCGCTCGAGTTCCTGCTGCATGTCGACCAGCAGCTGGGGACGCGCGGGGACGCCGATGTCGCGCACCAGCGCCTGCAGCGCCTTGCCATCGAGCTCGGTCAGGGCGAGCAGTTGGTCACCGCCCATTTCGGGCAACGAGGTGAGAGCCGAGGCATCCATGCGCGAGGGTTCCGTGTTGACTGGTCCGTTCCGGTCTATACGGCCGATCCGCAGGAAAGTTGATAGCGAGCGGCCATCGTTACACGGCCGCTTTGTATCAATCGGCGTCGACCGCCGACCGGATCTGCGCCAGCGCGCCCGGGTCGTCCAGCGTCGTCAGGTCGCCCGGGTCGCGGCCCTCGCACAGCGCCTGGATGGTGCGCCGCAGCAGCTTGCCGGAGCGCGTCTTGGGCAGGATCGTGACGAAGCGCACGCGTGCCGGCCGCGCCAACGCGCCGAGGGTCTCGTCCACGCGCTTCATGACCTCGGCCTCCAGCGTCTTCGCGAGGTCGGCCGTCGCCACGCGTGCCGGGTCGCGCGGCACGGCGAACGCCATGGCCACCTGGCCCTTGAGCGCGTCGGTGACGCCTACCACCGCCACCTCGGCGATCGCCGGATGGCCGGAGATGCTCTCCTCGATCTCGCGCGTGCCCAGGCGGTGGCCGGCCACGTTGATGACGTCGTCGGTGCGCCCGAGGATGAAGAAGTAGCCGTCGGCGTCGCGCACCGCCCAGTCGAAGGTGGAGTAGACCTGCCCGCGGCCTGCGCGCTCGGCCGCTCCGGAGCAAGGCCGCGGCCCCTCCGGGGGGCTGTCCGCGGTATTCCGTGGACTGGAGGCAGGCATGACGGGGATGCTGCGCCAGTAGGTGTTCACGAAGCGCTCGTCGTCGCCCCAGACGGTCTGCATGCACCCCGGTGGCAGCGGGTAGCGCAGCGCGAGCACGCCCTTGCGGTCGGCGCCGGCCAGTTCCTCGCCCGTGGTCTCGTCGAGCAGCACCGCGCCATAGCCGTACACCGCCTTGCCGGGCGAGCCCAGTCGTGTCTGCGCAGGCTCGACACCCGCGAGCAGCGTCAGGATCGGCCAGCCGCTCTCGGTCTGCCAGTAGTTGTCGATCACGGGCTTGCCGATGCCCTGCGTGATCCAGTCGGCCGTCGGTGCGTCCAGCGGCTCGCCGGCGAGGAACAGCGCGCGCAGGCAGGAGAGGTCGTGGCGTCTCAGGAGCGCGGGATCCTGCTTCTTGAGCACTCGGATCGCCGTCGGCGACGAGAACATCACCGACACCTTGTACTTCTCCACCAGCCGCCACCAGATGCCGCCGTCGGGCTGGCCGCCCAGGCCCTGCGTGGGCAGGCCTTCGTACATCAGGGTGGTCATCCCGGCGATCAGCGGGCCGTAGACGATGTAGCTGTGGCCCACCACCCAGCCGATGTCGCTGGTGCAGAAGTAGGTCTCGCCGGGCCGGCCGTCGAAGATCAACGGCACCGAGGCCGCCAGCGCCACCGCGTAGCCGCCGGTGTCGCGCTGGACGCCCTTGGGGCGGCCCGTGGTGCCGGAGGTGTAGAGCGTGTAGCTGGGGTGGGTGGCGTCGACCCACGTGCACGGCACCTGCGCGTCGGCGTGGCGCGCGCGCAGCTCGGCCCAGGCGACGTCGCGGCCGGCCACGCGTTCGCCCGCCGCGAGGCCGCGGTCGACCATCACGACGTGCGCCGGCTTGTGCGCGGACTGCTCGATCGCGGCGTCCAGCAGCGGCTTGTACGGGATCACCCTGCCGCCGCGCGAGCCGGCGTCGGCGCTGACGATCACCAGGGGCCGCGCGTCGTCGATGCGCGCGGCCAGGCTCGCGCTGGCGAAGCCGCCGAACACCACCGAGTGGATCGCGCCGAGCCGCGCGCAGGCCAGCATCGCGAACGCCGCCTCGGGAATCATCGGCATGTACAGCAGCACGCGGTCGCCCTGGCGCACGCCGAGCTCCTGCAGCGCCGCGGCCATCGCCATCACCTCGCGCAGCAGCTGCGAGGTCGTCCACGTGCGTTCCTGGTCGACCTCCGTCGAGACCCAGGTCAGCGCCGCGCGATCCGGTTCCGCGGCCGCATGGCGGTCGACCGCGTTGTGGCACAGGTTCGTCAGGCCGCCGGGAAACCACTGCACGAACGGCGGGTTCGAGGTGTCGCAGACCCGATCGAACGGGCGCTGCCACTCGATGCGGCGGGCCTGTTCGGCCCAGAAGGCTTCAGGGTCGGCGAGCGATCGGGCAATGAGTTCCGCGGCGGTCGTGGCCATGCTGTCTCCGAAATCGTTGGCGTGGAAGTCCGGGACGGAGGTGCCTGCCATTGTGCGCGTCGGCGCGACACGAATCCGGGGCTGCATCGCGCAGTCTCGCCCCCGGAGCTGACGACAACTTTTCGCGGGGCCACCGTTCAGCGGGCCCGCGCCGCGATCGCGTCGGCCAGGCGCAGGGGATGCGTGACCATCGGCCCGTGCGCGACGCCCGTCCAGGCCAGGACCTCGGCGTCGGGCTTGAGCGCGGCCATGCGCTCGCCGCACAGCCCGGGCGGGGCCGAGACGTCGAGATCGCCCTGGATGATGGTGACGGGGACGTCCAGGCGCGCGAACTCGGCGCGGAAGTCGGCGTGTGCGACCGCGTGCTGGAAGGCGACGATCGCGCGCCGCGACGCGCCCTGCACCATGGCGGCCAGCCAGGCTATCGTGCGGCGGGACGCGCCGGGGCAGAACGGCTCGGCGTTCTGCTCGATCCAGCCGTCGAGATCGTCGCGCAGCTGGCGCTCGACCGCGGCGACGGCTTCGGGCGGCAGGCCGGCGGCGTCGGTCTCCGAGGCCATCATCGCCGGCAGCGTCGCGCCCACCAGCACGAGGCGGCCGACGCGCGACGCGCCGTGCCGCGTGATCATGCGCAGCGCCTCGCCGCCGGCGCCCGAGTGCGCGACGACCGTGCAGGCACGCAGGTCGAGCGCCTGCATGACGTCGTGCAGGTCGTCGGCCAGGGTGTCGTAGTCCATCGGGCCCGGGTCGCTGGAGCGGCCGTGGCCGCGGCGGTCGAACGAGACCGCGCGCAGGCCGGCCTCGTTCAGCCGCAGCATGACGGTGGCCCACAGGTCGGACGTCATCGCCCAGCCGGGCAGCAGCAGCACCGGGGCGCCGGTGCCCCAGTCGCGCACGAACAGGTGTGCGCCGGAGCGCGTGGTGACGAAGTCGCGTTCACGCATGGCCGGCCCCTCCGTCCAGGAAGCCGATCACCTCGACGACGCGGCCGGCGTCGTCGAGCCGCGCGACGTCGGTGCCGCCGGCCACCGGCACGCCGCCGGCCGGACCCAGCGACCACGAGAAGCGCGCGAACGGCCCGTGGCCGTCGGCCTCGCCGCGCGCCGAGAACACGAGGCCGGGGAACTGCGCGCGGGCCGCGGCGATCATGCGGGCGATGCCGTCGTGGCCCTCGCCGGACATCAGCGGGTCGGCGTAGCGCCCCTGCGGGCTCCACAGCGCGGCGACGAGCGCCCGGCGGCGAGCGTCGTCGGCCTCGTTCCAGGTGGCGAGGTAGCGCTCGGCGATGGCGTGCGGGGTGGCGGTCATGTCGGTCTCCTTGGGTTGAAACGCGAAGCTGCGTTGGACGTCATCGTCCCGACCGGGCCGCCCAGCGTCCATTACCTGCCAGGTCATGGGACGCGCGACGGGGCGGCGCTATCCTGCGGCCATGACCTCGACCGCCCTTTCATCGCGCGCCGGCGTCGGCGACCTGCTCCGCGACTGGCGCCAGCGCCGCCGCCTCAGCCAGCTCGAGCTCGCCGGCGAGGCGGACATCTCCACGCGCCACCTGAGCTTCATCGAGACCGGCCGCTCGCAGCCCAGCCGCAGCATGCTGCTGCGCCTGGCCGAGCGCCTGGACATGCCGCTGCGCGCCCGCAACGAGATGCTCAACGCCGCCGGCTTCGCCGCGCTGTACGCCGAGCGGCCGCTGGACGCGCCCGAGATGTCGGTCGCACGCCGCACGATCGACGCGGTGCTGGACGCGCATGCGCCGTTCCCGGCGCTGGCGGTCGATCGGCACTGGACGCTCGTCGCGAGCAACGCGGCGGTGACGGCGCTGCTGGCGGGGGTATCGGCCGAAATGCTGCAGGGCGCCGTCAACGTGCTGCGCCTGAGCCTGCACCCCGACGGCCTGGCGCCGCGCATCGTCAACCTCGCCGAGTGGCGCGCCCATTTGCTGGCGCGCCTGCAGCAGCAGGTCGAGCGCTCGGGCGATGCGCAGCTCGCCGCGCTGCACGCGGAGCTCGCGGCCTACCCGACGCGCGGCGATGCACCGGTGCACGACGCGGGCGCCATCGCCGTGCCGCTGCGCCTGCGCGTGGACGGACTGGCCGAGCCCTTGTCGCTGATCAGCACGACGACGGTGTTCGGCACGCCGGTCGACGTGACGCTGTCGGAGCTCGCGCTCGAGTGCTTCTATCCGGCCGACGACGCGACACGCGCGGCCTTGCAGCGGCTGGCCTGATCAGGGCGCGCCCGTCGCCGGGTGCTCGCCGCGCAACGAGACCCACGCCAGCGCCCACGTCAGCAGCGCGACGACCGCGATGCCGATCACCATCGGCCGCGAGCCGCCGTCGCTGACCAGGCCCATCAGCGCGATGACGACGGCACCGCCCACCATCTGGATCATGCCCATCAGCGCGGAGGCGGCGCCGGCGATCTCGCCGTGGTGGTCGAGCGCCATCACCGACGTGGTCGGGATCACGAGTCCCAGGAAACCGAAGCCGATCATCAGCCCGACGACCAGCGTGGCGAGCTGCGTGGCGCCCGCCAGGTGCAGCGCGGCGCCCGCGACCATCGCCAGCGCGAAGCCGGCCACCGCCACCGCCACCACGCGGCGCAGGCCGTGGCGCTGCGTCAGGCGGCCCGTCAGCTGCGAGACGCCGATGAACGACGCTGCATTGCCCGCGAACGCCAGGCCGTATTCGTGCGGCGTCAGGCCGTACTGCTCGATCAGCACGAACGACGAGTTCGACAGGTAGATGAAGAAGGCCGCGACGCCCAGCGAGGCGACACCGGTCATGCCCATGAAGTGCGGGTCGCGCAGCAGCAGCCAGAACGCGCGCAGCGTGCTGCCCAGGCCGCTGCCGTGGCGTTGCGCGGGCGGGCGCGTCTCCTCCAGCGCGAAGGCGACCAGGCCCAGGCCGAGGACGCCGATGGTGCCCACCGTCCAGAACACCGCGGGCCAGCCGGCGGCCTCGACGATGAAGCTGCCGGCCAGTGGCGCGAGGATCGGGCTCACGCTGAACACGAGCATCAGCAGCGACATCAGCCGCGTGGCCTCCGCGCCGGTGTGCAGGTCGCGCACGACCGCGCGCGTGATCACGTTGGGCGCGCCGCCGCCCAGGCCCTGCACGAAGCGGAACGCGACGAGCGTGCCGATGTCGGGCGCGAGCGCGCAGCCCACGCTGCCGACGACGAACAGCGCGATGCCGGCATACAGCGGCGCCTTGCGGCCGAACATGTCCGATGCCGGGCCGTACAGCACCTGGCTGAGCGCGAACGACAGGAAGAACACGGTCAGGCTCAGCTGCACCGCGTGCGTGTCGGCCCGCAGCGCGCGGCCGATGGCCGGCAGCGAGGGCAGGTACATGTCGATCGCGAACGGCCCGATGGCCGAGAGCAGGCCGAGTACGAGGGCCAGGCGCAGGAAGGAATGCTTCATGGAACTTCGGGCAATGAGGCGGCGAAGTATAGGGACGGCGACAATGCCGTCCGGATGACATCGAACCTGAAGACGCTCGCCGACCTGCGCGCCGGCCGCCTCGCCGGCGCCACGCACCTCGACCTGCGCCATTGCGGCCTGGAGGAATTCCCGCGCGAGATCCTCGACCTGGCCGACACCCTCGTCACGCTGGACCTGTCGTCCAACCGCCTGCGCGCGCTGCCCGGCGAGCTGTCACGCCTGCGGGCGCTGCGCACGCTGTTCTGCTCCGCCAACCGGTTCGAGGCGCTGCCCGCCGTGCTGGGACGCTGCGCCGGCCTGGACATCGTCGGCTTCAAGGCCAACGCGATCACGCGCGTGCCGCCGGAGTCGATCCCCGCGAGCCTGCGCTGGCTGATCCTGAGCGACAACCGCATCGAGGCGATGCCCGAGACGCTGGGCGAGTGCCGCGGCCTGATGAAGCTCGCGCTCGCCGGCAACCGCCTGGCGCGCCTGCCGCGAGGCATCGCGCGCCTCGAGCGGCTCGAACTGCTGCGGCTGTCGGCGAACCGCTTCGAGCGCCTCGAGGATGCGCTGCCCGACGGCCTGCTCGCGCTGCCGCGGCTGACCTGGCTCGCTTTCGCGGGCAACTCGTTCAACGCCGCGCGGGAGGCGCGCGCGCTGGCGGCGACACCCATCGCGCCCGTCGCCTGGCACGAGCTGCAGCTGGGCGGGCTGCTGGGCGAGGGCGCGTCGGGGCACATCTGGTCGGCGCGCTGGCATCCGTCCGGCGGCGGCGATCGCGCCGTCGCCGTCAAGCTGTTCAAGGGCACGGTCACCAGCGACGGCCTGCCCGGGAGCGAGATGGCGGCGTGCATCGCGGCGGACGTCCACGCGCACGTGATCGGCGTCGAGGGCCGCATCGAGGGGCACCCGCAGGGCGCGCAGGGCCTGGTGATGGGCCTGATCCCGCCGCGCTACCGCAGCCTGGCCGGGCCACCGAGCCTGGCGAGCTGCACGCGCGACGTCTATGCACCCGACGCGCGCTTCACGCCCGCGCAGGCCGGCGCGATCGCACGCGGCGCGGGCGACGCGCTCGCGCACCTGCACGCGCAAGGCCTGATGCACGGCGACTTCTACGCGCACAACCTCCTGGTCGACGACCAGGCGCACGCGCTGCTGGGCGACTTCGGCGCCGCGTCGTTCCTGCCCGAGGCCGACGGCGAGCGGGCCGAGGCGCTCCGGCGCATCGACCGGCGCGCGCTGGACGTGCTGGTCGACGAGCTCGCGCGGCGCACCGGCGCCTGAGCGGCGCGTGCCGCACCCTAGAATCGCCCGCACGAAGGGAGACCGCATGCCGCGTTCGCGCTCGAAGGGACGCCTGGTCGTCTGGATCCTGCTCGCGATCCTCGCGCTGCTCGCATTGCTGGCGGCCGTCGCGCTGTGGGAGATGCAGCGCAGCCTGCCGCAGGTCGACGGCCAGGCGCGCGTGCCCGGGTTGCGCACGCCGGTGACGATCTCGCGCGACACGCTCGGCACCGCCGTCGTCAAGGGCGCGAACCGGCTAGACGTCGCGCGCGGCCTGGGCTTCGTGCACGCGCAGGAGCGCTTCTTCGAGATGGATCTCACGCGGCGCTCGGCGGCCGGCGAACTGTCCGAGCTGTTCGGGGTGGTCGCGCTGGAGCGCGACCGCAAGCGCCGCGCGCACCGCATGCGCGCCATGCTCGCCGCGCGCTACGCCACGCTGGACGCCGGCGAACAGGCCCTGCTGCAGGCCTATGCCGACGGCGTCAACGCGGGGCTCGCCCGGCTGCAGGCCAGGCCCTGGCAGTACGTGCTGCTGCGTGCCGAGCCGCGGCCCTGGCAGCCGGTGGACTCGCTGCTGGTGGTCGGCGAGATGTTCTGGATGCTGCAGGGCGCCAGCGTCGAGGACGGCCTCGAGCGCGCGCAGCTGCGCGAATGCGTCGGCGACGACGTGTTCGACTGGCTGGAGCCGCGCGGCGGTGCCTGGGATGCCGCGCTCGACGGCTCGGTGCTGCGGCCCGGTGCGATGCCCGGCCCCGGCCGGCTCGACCTGCGCAAGCCGCTGCCGCCGCTGCCGGCCTCGGGCGCGTCGGCGACGCTCGCGCGCGCCGGCGACGCCTCGTTCCTGGACGACGTTGCGCGGTCCGATCCGCACGAGCTGCTGGTGGGCAGCAACAACTGGGCGGTCTCCGCGGCGCACAGCGTGAGCGGCGACGCGATGCTGGCCAACGACATGCACCTGGGTCTCGGCGTGCCGGCGATCTGGTTCCGTGCGCAGTTCGAGATCGGCGACGGCCCGGATGCGATCCGGGCCGAGGGCGTGACCCTGCCGGGCGTGCCGGCGATGGTCGCCGGCTCGAACGGCCACGTCGCCTGGGGCTTCACGAACTCGTACGGGCAGTGGTTCGACTGGGTCGAGCTGCCTGCGCAGCCCGACGCGTCGAAGATGACCCACCTGACCGAGACGATCCACGTCAAGGACGGCCACGACGAGACCATCGACGTCGCGCGGTTCGCCGGGCTGCCGCTGCTCGAGAAGGACGGCGCGCACGCGTACGCGCTGCGCTGGGCGGCCGACATGGCGCAGGCGTACGACCTGGGGCTGGATCGCCTGCTGGGCGCCCGCGACGTCGCCTCGGCGCTGGCGATCGGCGCGGGGGCGGGCATTCCGCACCAGAACATGCTGGTCGCCGACGTGCACGGCGACATCGGCTGGACCATCGCCGGCCGGCGGATTCCGTTCGGCGAGGAAGGGGCCGGCGGCGCCGTGGCGGATGGCTTCGGCCGCTTCGTCTCCGGCGCGAACGCCGCCGGCACCCAGGCACGTGCGCCCGCGCGGGGCGTCGCGCCGGTCATCGAGGCGCCCGCCGACGGGCTGCTCTGGACGGCCAATGCGCGCATCTTCGACCAGGCGCCGGTCCCGGGGCCGGCGGCCAGCGGCGTGTCCGCGCGGGTCGCCGGCCTGCGGTCAATCGGCGACGGCGGCTACGACCTCGGGGCGCGCGCGCAGCAGATCCGCGACCGCCTTCGCGCCACGCCGCGGTTCGACGAGCAGACGCTGGGCGCGATCCAGTTCGACGACGAGGCGCTGTTCCTGCGCCCGTGGTCGGGCCGCGTCGCCGGCGTCGCCACCGGCCCCACGGCGCGGCCCGACGTCATCCGCCTGCTCAAGGACTGGAACGGCCGCGCCGACGCCGACCAGGCCGGCTACCGGCTGGTGCGCGAAGTGCGCGGCCGCGTGATGGACGCGCTGTGGACGGCATGGACGCGCCCGCTGCTGGCGCGGCCGGGCTGCGCCAGGCGCGACTACCGGTGGCACGCGCGCTTCGAGTACGCGGTCGAGCAGGCGCTCGACACGCAGCCCGCGCACCTGCTGCCGCCGGGCTTCGCCAACTGGGACGCGTTCCTGCTCGCGCACGTCGACGCGACCGTCGCGTCGATGACGCGCGACGGCACGCGACCGCTCGCGCTGGCGACCTGGGGCGAGGCCAACGCGAGCCGCATCGGGCATCCGCTGGCGCGCGCGCTGCCGGTGCTGTCGCGCTGGCTGGACATGCCGACGCGCCCGCAGTCGGGCGACGGCAACATGCCTCGCGTGTCGGCGCCGTCGTTCGGGCAGTCGGAGCGCCTCGTCGTCGCGCCGGGCCACGAGGAACGCGCGACGCTGAGCATGCCGGGCGGGCAGAGCGGCCATCCGATGTCGCCCTGGTACGGCGCGGGGCATGGCGACTGGGTCGCGGGCCGGGCGGTGCCACTGCTCGCGGGGCCCGCGCGCCACGTGCTCGAGCTCGATCCCTGAGCGCGCGATCAGTGGGAACTTTCGCGCAAACCCGGCCGGGCACCGCGTCAAGTTCGGGCAGGGCGGGCCGATACCCGAATGAATCACCGCCATGCCGAACCCCCGCGTGCCCCGTTCCCCCGCCGAAGCGACGACCTCGACGCCCCGTCCTCTGCCGCAGGCCGAGTGGGCGACGTGGCGCCGCCTGATCCAGGTCTACCGGGATCGCGACACCGAGTCCGCCGAGATCCGCGCACGCCTCGTGCAGTGGGTGACCTTCGTCTCGCCCTGGCTGATGGGCTGCAACGCGCTCAGCGCGGTGCTGCTCGCGTGGGCGCTGCCGGCGGCGGTCGCCCCGTGGCTGCGCTGGACCTGGTGCGGCTCGATCTGCGCCCTGTGCCTGTTCGGGCTGGCCAACTGGCGGCGCCATCGCCGCAAGGTGCCCACGCGCGTCAGCCCGGTCGTGGTGCGCAAGGCGCTGCTGCATGCCGGCCTGCTGGCCGCGCTGTGGGCCGCGCTGCCGTGGCCCGTGTTCGCGGGCGGGACGCCCTCCGCGCAGATCCTGATCGCGGGCGTGATGCTGGGCCTGGTGGCCGGCGGCGGCTTCGTGCTGACCCCGCTGGCGCCGGCGGCGATCGTCTTCACCGGCATCATCGGCCTGTCCACCAGCGCCGCCGTGGTGCGCATGCACGACCCGATGGCGCTGCTGTTCTCCGTGCTGATGGCCGGCTACACGGTCGTCACGATCGCCGCCGTGATCCTCGGCGCGCGCCGCTCGGCCGGCGCGCTGCGCGCCGAACGCGAGGCGGATCGCCAGGGCCAGCTCGTGGCGCTGCTGCTCAAGGACTTCGAATCGCAATCGGCCGACGTGATGTGGGAGACCGACGCCGCGGGCCGCCTCGTGCGCGTCACGCCCAAGCTCGTCGCCCTGATGCGCCTGGAGGAGGACGCCGCCGGCAAGCGCGCGCTGCTGGGCTGGTTCGAGGACCAGGCCGCCGATGGCGAGGCGCGGGCCGCGGTCGGCAAGCTGCGCCAGGCCTTCGACGCCGGCCAGGCGTTCCGCCAGCGCGGCATCCCCGTCACCGTCGCCGGCTCGCGGCGGCGCTGGTCGCTCACCGCCCGCCCGCTGGTCGACGAGAGCGGCGCCGACCAGGGCTGGCGCGGCGTCATCACCGACATCACCATGGAGCACGACGCGCAGTCGCGCATGCAGCAGCTGGCGCTCGTCGACTCGTTGACGGGCCTGGCCAACCGCGGCCAGCTGCGCGACAAGCTGCAGCTCAAGATCGCATCGGCCGCGCAGAGGCCGGCAGCGCTGCTGTGCCTGGACATGGACCACTTCAAGCGCATCAACGACACGTTCGGCCACGGCACCGGCGACGTCGTGCTGCGCGAGACGGCGCGCCGGCTGCGCAAGCTGGTGCGCGCCTCCGACATCGTCGCGCGCGCCGGCGGCGACGAGTTCGCCCTGCTGCTGGACGACGTCAGCGGCGAGGAGGACGCGCTGCGCTTCGGCCAGCGCGTCGTCGCCGAGCTCAATCGCGCGTTCTCGAGCGACGCCGGGGCGATCAACGCGAGCGCCAGCGTGGGCGTGGTCACGATCCCCGGACATGGCACGACCGTCGACGAGCTGCTGGCCAACGCCGACCTGGCGCTGAGCAGCGCGAAGGCCACCGGCCGCGCGCGCGCCGAGATCTTCCATGCCGACATGGGCGAGCGCCTGCGCCTGCGCATGACGCTGGAGCGCGACCTGCGCCAGGCCGTCGCGCGCAAGGAGCTGCGCCTGCACTGGCAGCCGCAGGTCGACACCGCCCGGTGGCGCATCAGCGGCTGCGAGGCGCTGCTGCGCTGGCAGCACGGCGAGCAGGGCCTGATCCCGCCGATGAATTTCATCCCGCTGGCCGAGGAGACGGGCCTGATCGTCGAGCTCGGCGAATGGGTGCTCGACGAAGCCTGCCGCGTCGGCGCGCGCAAGCTGTCCGGGTTGATGGTGGCGGTCAATGTGTCGCCGATCCAGGTCGTGCGCGACGACTTCGTCGCCGTCGTGCGCAGGGCACTCGCCGCCAGCGGCCTGCCGCCGCAGCGCCTGGAGATCGAGATCACGGAGTCGCTGTTCATCGATGCGTCGCCCAAGGCGCTGCGCAACCTCGAGTCGCTGCGCCAGATGGGCATCCGCGTCGCGCTGGACGATTTCGGCACCGGCTATTCGTCGCTCGCCTACCTGCGCCAGTTCCCGTTCGACACGCTCAAGATCGACCGCGCCTTCGTGCGCGAGCTCGTCACGCAGCATGACGCCCGCGCCATCGTGCGCAGCATCGTCGAACTGGCGGCCGCGCTCGGCATGAGCACCGTGGCCGAAGGCGTGGAGGAACCGGCGCAGTACGAGCTGTTGCGCCGCGCGGGCTGCGCCGGCGTGCAGGGCTTCCTGATCGCGCGGCCGATGCTCATCGACCAGGTCGTCGAGATGCTGGAGAGCTGGGCGATGCAACGCGCGCCGAAGTCCGACTCGGTGCCCGATTCGATCTTCGCGCCGATCGACGACGCGGGCCCGGGCGACGTGCGGGCGATGGACGGGGGCGCGGTGCACTGAAACGGCGGAGCCCCCCGCTCGAGAGCCGCCCACGGGCGGCTTTCTGCCTTGTGCAGCCGTCGATCGGGAGAGGCCCCGCGGCGTCCGCGCACGAAATCTCGTCGCGACGTCTCGGGCGTCCTCAATATGGACCCGATGCGGCCGATAGCCAGGACTGTTCGTCCATACAACGTTGTCAAGGGAGATCCACGATGCAGGACAAGTCGAAGACCGGCCAGGCATTGATCGGCGATCGCGTCATGGCCGCCGCCCTCGCGCTCGGTGCGCTGGCCTCGCTGGCGATCGCCGACGAATTCGGCCGGATGGGGCTCGCCGCGATCGGTGCCGGGGCGATCAGCGCCATCGGCCTGGGAGTCTGGATGGCGAGCCCCGGCTCGCTGTTGTCGCGCCTCGTCTTCGCGTTCGCGCTGACGGCCATGGTGGCGCTGCACATCGACCTGGGGCGCGGCACGATCGAGTTCCACTTCGGCGTGTTCGTGGTGCTGGGCCTGCTGCTGGTGTACTCCGACTGGCGCCCGATCCTGCTGGCCGCCGGCCTGGTGGCCGTCGAGCACCTCGTCACCGACCGCCTGCAGGCCTTCGGCGCCGACGTCTACTGCACGACCAGCCCGTCGATCCTCAAGGTGGTGATGCACGCCGTCTACGTCATCCTGCAGACCTGGGCCGAGATCTACATGACCGTCTGGATGAACCGCGCCGCCCGGCAGGGCACGGCGTCGGCCGACGCGCTGACCGACACGCTCGAGCGGCTGCGCGCCGCGCTGGCGACCACGCAGGAGAGCGCGGCGCGCATCGAATCGGCGTCGCACGAGATCGCCGGCGGCAACGCCGACCTGCGCCAGCGCACGGAGCAATCGGCGGCGCAGTTGCAGCGCGCCGCGGGCTCGATGGCTCAGCTCACGGCCATCGTCAACAGCAGTGCCGAGTCGGCCGAAGGCGCGAACCGCCAGGCCGCTTCCGCGTCGCAGGTGGCCGAGCGCGGCGGCGAGGTGGTGCGCGAGGTCGTGTCGAAGATGGACGACATCGCGACGTCCAGCCGCAGGATCGCCGACATCATCGGCGTCATCGACGGCATCGCGTTCCAGACCAACATCCTCGCGCTCAACGCGGCCGTCGAGGCCGCGCGTGCCGGCGAGCAGGGTCGCGGGTTCGCCGTCGTCGCGAGCGAGGTGCGCTCGCTGGCGCAGCGCAGCGCGACGGCCGCCCGCGAGATCAAGGGCCTGATCAACGTGAGCGTCGAGAACGTCGACGCCGGATCGCGCCTGGTCGGCGAGGCCGGCCGGACGATGCAGGAGATCGTGACGGGCATCCGCAGCGTCGCCGGCACCATCGACGAGATCTCGCGTTCGGCCACCGCGCAGAAGGCCGGCATCGTGGCGATGCACGACACGGTCGCGGACCTCGACCAGATGACCCAGCGCAACGCGGCACTCGTGCAGCAGAGCGCGGCCGCCGCGGAGAGCCTGCACGTGCAGGCCGGCCGCCTCACCGAAGTGGTGTCCTCGTTCCAGCTCGCCCACTGAGCGCCGCGCCGCCGCGGCGGCATGCTCAGCGCGCGGGCGCCAGCTCGAGGACCAGCACCTGGAACGGCGCCAGCGCGATGGACTCGAGCCGGCCGGCGCGCAGCGCGCGCGGCTTCGCCTGGCGATCCCATACCGGCCGGGCGATCCAGCGCCGGCCGGCGTCCGGCGGCAGCTCCAGCGCCGCGCCGACGTCGAGCGCGAAGTCCTGCGGCCGGTCCGACGGATTGCGCAGCGTGACGATCGCGTGCTTCGGCCGCCACGCGGCCCAGCCGTAGACCTGCAGCCGCGCGGGATCGCCGCCGATCCAGTGGCTGTCGCGCAGCGTCGCGGCATTGGCGCGGGCCCATGTCGCCGCGGCGGCGAGGTCGTCCCAGTTGCGCTCGGTCAGCAGGTCGGGCGAGACGTACAGCTCCTGCAGGCCGGTGCCCGAGGCGAAGTACGAGCGCAGCTCGGAGGCGAAGTCGTCGAACGGGTCCGTGTCCAGGCCGCGCGCCTTGCGGGCGTAGACGATGCCGTGCAGCATCAGCGAGTTCAGCGGATACAGCGGCCCGAGGCGGACGGTGCCCCCATAGGTATCGGAATCGCGGTAGGTGATCCAGCGCTGGCGGTCGCTGCCGACGCCGGCGAACTCGTGGTCCTCGCCGCCGCGCCAGATCGAGTCGGCGGTGCGCAGCCAGAACGGCGACGGCCAGGTGCCGGTCGTCAGGTTGATGAACAGGTCGGGCTTGACGGCGCGCAGGTCGCCGATGAGGGCGATCGCGGCGGCGAAGTCGCTGTCGAAGGCGCTTCCCGACGTCACCTTGTCGGGGCTGCCAGTGCCGTCCAGCTTGAACTGGTTGATGCCGTCGTCGTCGAGCAGGCGCAGCGTCGCGGCGTGGAACAGCGCGTAGTACTTCGGGCCGGACAGCGCGAGGCCCTGGTCGTCCACCTCCAGGCCGGCGGCCCGGGCGGCGGCCAGGCGTTCCTCGCGCGGCGGGCCGTAGCCGCCCCACGGGGACAGCCACACGCCGGGCGCCGCGCCCGCGCGCTGCGCGGCGGCGCGCACGCGCGCGAAGCCGTGCGGGAAGTGCTCGTTGAACTGCCAGAGATGCTGGTGGTCGTCCCAGCCGTCGTCGAACAGGAACGAGTCCATCCGGACGCCGCGCGCCTCCACGAGCTTGCGGCGATACGCGTCGATGACGTCGACCGCCTCCTGCTCGGTGTAGGGCGTGAAGTAGCCGATGTCGTACCAGGAGTTGTAGTGCAGGAAGGTGCGGAACGGCGCGGCGCGTTCGTTCTCGAGGTAGGCCATGAAGGCGCGCCGCATCTGGCCCGCGGGCGCGACGCCGAGCACGGCGGCGTAGTCGGCCGGGACGCCCGCGCGCAGCGGCAGCTTGCGGCGCACGAACTGCAGCGCGTTCGTGCCGGCTATGCGCGTCTCGGCCATCGGGTGCTCGAAGCCGAAGAAGCGGTCGTCGGCGATCACCGGCGAGCCCGTGGTGGTGCCGGCCGTCCAGGCCTTGTCGAGCTCGACGTCCAGCAACGCGACCTGGGCGATGTCGAGGTCCTGCTCGGCCTCGAGGCGCAGTTCCTCGCGGACGTAGTTCGTTCCGCTGCGCAGGACGGCCCGCCACGTGGCCTGCAGCCCGGTGGCCTTGTGCCGCAGCTGCACGGCGAACGCCTCGCCGGCCAGCCGCTCGGCCGCGCGCACGGCGCCGGGCCTGGCGTCGACGTGGCGGCACCGGTCGATGTGCACGATCTCGAATTCGCTGGCAGGCAGGCGCCGCTTGTCGCGCAGCGTCACGGTGAACAGCTCGCCGCGCAGCGGATGCGGTGCATGCGTGAACCCGTTGTCGAACGCCAGGGGCCGCAAGGCGCCGTCGCGGGTGGTGAACGCGAAGCGCAGCACGGCGTCCTGCAGCTCGGCGTCCGGTCCGGCCCTGTCCGCCGGGTCGAGGAACTCACGGCAGCTGGCCTGGCGCGGAGCGCCCGGCAACCACGGCGCGGGCAGGTCGGGCGACGCCGCCTGCGCGCGTGCGGCGAGCAGCGGCAGCAGGACGGCGAGCGCGAGGCGGCGAAGGGACATGGCGGCTCCGGAGACGTCGAGGTCGTGCCATTGTCCGCAGCCGGCGCCGCGCAGGGCGGTCGTTCGACGGGCCAGTCGCCGAACAAACGCCGGCGCATGAGGCCGGACAATACCCGGTGGAGGTATGTCGAAGGCCACGGCCGGCGAGAGATCGTCGGCGCGAGCCCCGGAAACCGGGCCACGCCGCCGATCGCGCGCGGTTTCCGGGCCGTTTTCCAACCTCGTCTTGCAGATCGCCGCATCTGGTAACGAGACGCCGCGGCGTGCAGCCGCTCAAATGGCCGTCCCTCCACTGCGAAGACGACCATGCGCCTCCTTCCGCCTCCTCGCGACTGGTTCGCGAAGTCCTGCGTCCTCGTGTTCGCCTTGCTGGGGGCCTCGGCCCGGGCGGCCGACACCGGCGCCGTCTGCGTCTATGCCGACGTCGGCTATGGCGGCGCACACACCTGCGTGGACGCCGACACGCCGTGGATCGGCTCGTCGTGGAACGATCGCGCGTCGTCCGTGCGCCTGCGCGCCGGCATCCAGGCCCAGCTGTTCGGCGACGTCAACTACGGCGGACGCTCGCTGAGCTTGTCGGGCGATACGCCCAACCTCGTGTCGCTGGACTTCAACGATCGGATGTCCTCGCTGAAGGTGACGGTGGCGTGCAGGGCCACCGACTGGAGCGGCAGCGCCCGCTACGCCCTCGGCGACCTCGTGCGCTACGTGCCCGATGGTCGCTACTACAAGGTCGTCAACGTGACGTCCGGCGGCACCGACTTCACGAACCCGACCATCAGCACCTGGTACTGGAGTCCCGCCACGTGCGGCGGCGGCGGCGCGCCGGGCAACGGCCGCGTCATCGGCGGCTACTACCCGAACTGGACGCCCGCGCCCCCGCGCATCCGCGACCTCGATCCGAACTACAACCTCGTCTACCTGTTCGCGGCCACTCCGGTGGGCGGCGCGCCCGGCAGCACCGGCGCGGTCACGTGGTCGCCGCCGGGCGACGGGCAGGGCGCCGCGACGCACCTGGTGGAGGACATCCGCTATGCCCGCCAGGTGCAGGGCCGCCGGATCATGCTGTCGGTGGGCGGCGCGGGCAACGGCATGAGCTTCCCGAACCGCGACAAGTCGCAGCGCTTCGTCGACAGCATCGTCGCGATCCACGACCAGCTGGGCGGCTTCGACGGCCTCGACTGGAACACCTTCGAGGGCAGCCAGGCGCCCGACACCAGCGAGATGATCTGGATCAGCCTGCAGCTGAAGCAGCGCTTTCCCGGCTTCCTGATCAGCGCGCCGCCGGCCCCCTGGAACGCGGTCGACAAGGCGTTCTGCCAGGCCATGGTGCAGGCCGGCGCGCTGGACTACGCCGCGCCCCAGTACTACGACGGCCCGGGCCTGGCGGCGCCGTCGTACGTGGTCGGGAACGTGCAGGAATGGGTGAACCTGCTGGGCGCCTCGCACGTGGTCGTGGGCTTCGGCATCGACCCGTCCGCCGCGAACTACATGACACCGGCTGAGGCCGTCACGATCTGGAAGCAGGTGGTCGCCGCCAACCCGGCGATCCACGGCGGCTTCGACTGGGAGACCAACACCGACGCGGCCCAGGGCTTCCCGTTCGCGCATGGGGTGGGGAGCCTGATCAAGCAATGAGCGGCAGGACGTGAGGGCGCTGCCCGAGGGGTCTGGCACCTCCTCCGTCCGCGCCTGGGCATGCAACGGCGGCGGTGACGCCATTCGCGGATGGAGGCCGTGCCCGACCCCGATCGCCAGACGGTATCGGGGTCAGGCCCGGCCTCGAATCGCGTGCCATGCGGCTGCTCGCTGCGAAGCTCCAGGCGCGATTCAGGGAGGGACCAGACCCCTCCAGCTGCGCCAGCCGCCGTCTCGAGAAGAAAAAAAGGCCGCTCGACGAGCGGCCTTCTCGTTGCAGCGTCGCTTCGCGACGCGGCTTTCAACGCTCGCCGATCGGCTTGACCGTGCGCGGCGCGGCGCCCGAGAACAGCTGGCGCGGGCGGCCGATCTTGTACTCGGGGTCGGCGATCATCTCGTTGAGCTGGGCGATCCAGCCCACCGTGCGCGCGAGCGCGAAGATGGCCGTGAACAGGCTGACCGGGATGCCGATCGCGCGCTGCACGATGCCCGAGTAGAAGTCGACGTTCGGGTAGAGCTTGCGGGCGACGAAGTAGTCGTCTTCCAGCGCGATCTTCTCGAGCGCCATCGCGAGCTTGAACAGCGGGTCGTTGTGCAGGCCCAGCTCGTTGAGCACTTCGTGGCAGGTCTCGCGCATCAGCTTGGCGCGCGGGTCGTAGTTCTTGTACACGCGGTGGCCGAAGCCCATCAGCTTGATGCCGGAGTTCTTGTCCTTGACCTTGCCGATGAACTCTCCGATCTTCTCGACGCCGCCCTGGCGCTGGATGTCTTCCAGCATGTTGAGCGCGGCCTCGTTGGCGCCGCCGTGGGCCGGGCCCCACAGGCAGGCGACGCCGGCGGCGATGGCGGCGAACGGGTTGGTGCCCGACGAGCCGCACAGGCGCACGGTCGACGTCGAGGCGTTCTGCTCGTGGTCGGCATGCAGGATGAAGATGCGGTCGAGCGCGCGCTCGATCACGGGGCTCACCGTGAAGTCCTCGCACGGCGTGGCGAACATCATGCGCATGAAGTTGCCGGCGTAGCTGAGGTCGTTCTTCGGGTAGATGAACGGCTGGCCGACGGAGTACTTGTAGGCCATCGACACCAGCGTGGGCATCTTGGCGATCAGGCGGATCGCGGCGATCTCGCGGTGCTCGGCGTTGTTGATGTCCGTCGAGTCGTGATAGAAGGCCGACAGCGCGCCGACCAGGCCCGTCATGACGGCCATCGGGTGCGCGTCACGGCGGAAGCCGCGCAGGAAGAAGTGCATCTGCTCGTTGACCATCGTGTGGTGCGTCACGCGGTTCACGAACGAGCTCTTCTGCTCGACGTTGGGCAGCTCTCCGTACAGCAGCAGGTGGCAGGTCTCGAGGAAGTCGCAGTTCACCGCGAGCTGCTCGATGGGGTAGCCGCGGTACAGCAGCTCGCCCTTGTCGCCGTCGATGTAGGTGATCGACGAGTTGCAGGAGGCGGTCGACAGGAAGCCCGGGTCGTACGTGAACTTGCCGGTCTGGCCGTAGAGCTTGCGGATGTCGATCACTTCCGGACCGATGGTGCCCTTGTAGATCGGCAACTCCATGCTGGGGCTGCCATCGGAGAACGACAGGGTCGCTTTGACGTCGGACGGGGTCATTGGGAATTCCCTTTCTTGATAGCGGGGCGACGCATCAGCGCCAGTACTTCGTTGACTTCTGGGGTGGCGAGCGCGCCGTCGGGTTCGCGGCGCGCCAGCAGGAGGTCGAGCAGGTCGTTGTCGGACAGGTCCATCAGCGGCTGCAGCCCCGCCACGTGGCGGGTCGTCAGGGTGCTGCCCTGCTCCTGGAAGAACCGCTCGATGAACAGGTCGTTCTCGAGCAGCCCGCGCTTGCACCGCCACTTGAGGCGGTTCAGTTCGGTCGGGTCGATCGCGGTGTCCATTGTGCGGAGGGTGGCGTGGTTTTTTTAGGGGAAACGGTCTGCTAGACGGCGCGGCGCACCATCAGCTCCTTGATCTTGCCGATCGCCTTCGTCGGGTTCAGGCCCTTCGGGCAGACGTCGACGCAGTTCATGATCGTGTGGCAGCGGAACAGGCGGTACGGATCCTCGAGGTTGTCCAGGCGCTCGCCGGTGGCCTGGTCGCGGCTGTCGGCGATGAAGCGGTAGGCCTGCAGCAGGCCGGCCGGACCGACGAACTTGTCCGGGTTCCACCAGAAGCTGGGGCAGGACGTGGAACACGACGCGCACAGGATGCACTCGTACAGGCCGTTGAGCTCGTCGCGCTCCTCGGGCGACTGCAGGCGCTCCTTCTCGGGCGGCGGCGTGTCGTTGACCAGGTACGGCTTGATCGAGTGGTACTGCGTGAAGAACTGCGTCATGTCGACGATCAGGTCGCGCACGACGGGCAGGCCCGGCAGCGGCTTGAGCACGATCGTCGGCGGCAGCGAGCGCATGTTGGTCAGGCAGGCCAGGCCGTTCTTGCCGTTGATGTTCATCGCGTCCGAGCCGCACACGCCTTCGCGGCAGGAACGGCGGTACGAGAGGGTCGGGTCGATCGCCTTCAGCTTGATCAGCGCGTCCAGCAGCATGCGTTCATGGCCGTCGAGCGTGATCTCGATGGTCTGCATGTAGGGCTTGTCGTCCTTGTCGGGATCGTAGCGGTAGATCTGGAAGGTGCGGGTGTCGGACATCGTTGCCAACTTTCTTCGTGTCTGGTGGATGCGTGCGGCGTTCAGAACGTGCGGGCCTTGGGCGGCACGCTCTCGACCGTCAGCGGCTTCAGGTTCACGGGCTTGTAGTCGAGACGGTTGCCCTCGGTGAACCACAGCGTGTGCTTCATCCAGTTCTCGTCGTCGCGGTGCGGGTGATCGTCGTGCGCGTGGGCGCCGCGGCTCTCGGGACGCGCGGCGGCCGACACGATCGTGGCCTGCGCGGCCTCGATCAGGTTCTCGACCTCCAGCGCCTCGATGCGCGCGGTGTTGAACACCTTGGAGTGGTCCTTCAGGCCGATGTTCTTCACGCGCTCGCGCAGTTCGGCGATCTTGCGGACGCCCTCGTCCATCGATGCCTGCGTGCGGAACACGCCGGCGTGGGCCTGCATCGTCGAGCGGATATCGTTGGCCACCGTCTGCGCGTACTCGCCGTCGGAGGCCTTCTCCAGGCGCGCCAGGCGCGCCAGCGTGCGGTCGGCGGCATCGGCCGGCAGCGGCTTGTTCGAGCGCCTGGCCAGGTCGGACGCGACGATGTGGTTGCCCGCGGCGCGGCCGAACACCAGCAGGTCCAGCAGCGAGTTGGTGCCCAGGCGATTGGCGCCGTGCACGCTCACGCAGGAGCACTCGCCCACCGCGTACAGGCCGCCCACGACCTGGTTCGGGATGCCGCCGCCGGGGGCCACGACCTGGCCGTGGATGTTGGTCGGGATGCCGCCCATCTGGTAGTGGATGGTCGGCACCACGGGGATCGGCTCCTTCGTGATGTCGACGTTGGCGAAGTTGTGGCCGATCTCGTAGACCGAGGGCAGGCGCTTCATGATCGTCTCGACGCCCAGGTGGGTCATGTCGAGGACCACGTAGTCCTTGTTCGGGCCGCAGCCGCGGCCTTCCTTGATCTCCTGGTCCATCGAGCGCGAGACGAAGTCGCGCGGGGCCAGGTCCTTCAGCGTGGGGGCATAGCGCTCCATGAAGCGCTCGCCGTTGGCATTGCGCAGGATCGCGCCTTCGCCGCGGCAGCCCTCGGTCAGCAGCACGCCGGCGCCGGCGACGCCGGTCGGGTGGAACTGCCAGAACTCCATGTCCTGCAGCGGCAGGCCGGCGCGCGCGGCCAGGCCGAGGCCGTCGCCGGTGTTGATGAAGGCGTTCGTCGAGGCCTGGTAGATGCGGCCCGCGCCTCCGGTGGCCAGCAGCACGATCTTGCCCTCGAGGATGTGCAGGTCGCCCGTCTCCATCTCGATGGCGGTGACGCCGACCACGTCGCCCTCGGCGTCGCGGATGAGATCCTGCGCCATCCACTCGACGAAGAACTGCGTGCGTGCCTGCACGTTCTGCTGGTACAGCGTGTGCAGCATCGCGTGGCCGGTGCGGTCGGCCGCGGCGCAGGCGCGCTGCACGGGCTTCTCGCCGTAGTTGGCCGTGTGGCCGCCGAACGGGCGCTGGTAGATGGTGCCGTCGGCGTTGCGGTCGAACGGCATGCCGAAATGCTCGAGCTCGTAGACGACGTTCGGCGCCTCGCGGCACATGAACTCGATCGCGTCCTGGTCGCCGAGCCAGTCGGAGCCCTTGATCGTGTCGTAGAAGTGGTAGTGCCAGTTGTCCTCGCTCATGTTGCCCAGCGAGGCGCCGATGCCGCCCTGCGCCGCGACGGTGTGCGAGCGGGTGGGGAACACCTTGGACAGCACGGCGACGTTGAGGCCGGCGCGCGCGAGCTGCAGCGAGGCACGCATGCCCGAGCCGCCGGCGCCGACGATCACGACGTCGAACTTGCGCTTGGTGATGGAAGAGGCGACGGACATTTCTCAGATTCTCCAGAGCACTTGCAGGGCCCAGCCGGCGCAGCCGACGAGCCAGACGATGGCGGCGACCTGCAGCACGAGGCGGGCGGCCATCTGCTTGACGTAGTCCATCAGCACGTCGCGCACGCCGACCCAGGCGTGCCAGAGGATGGAAGCGATGGTGACGAAGGTGAGCACCTTCATCCACTGGTGCGCGAAGATCGCGCCCCACTTGAGGTAACTCATCTCGCCGGGCGTCAGGCACTGCACGACCAGCACGATGGTGAAGAGCGCCATGACGACGGCGGTGGCGCGCTGCGCCAGCCAGTCGCGCAGGCCGTAGTGGGCGCCGACGACGAGGCGCTTGGAACCGTAGTTGGTGGACATGGTTGGTCGGGACCCGATCAGTAGCCGATGAACAGCTTGTAGGCGAAGACGAGCGTCAGCACGACGGCCACGCCGATGGCCGCCAGCGCGGAGATGCGGCCGAACTCCTTGTCGACCGTGTGCGTGAAGTCCATGTAGAGGTGGCGCACGCCGGCGCAGAAGTGCTGCAGGAAGCCCCAGATCAGCGCGAGCGCGGCGAGCTTGACGATGAACGCCGGCACGAAGCCGATGCCGCCGACGAAGGCGTTGCGGAACTGGTCGAAGGAGACCTCGTCGGTGACGCTGGTGTCGAACATCCAGATCACGAACGGCATCAGGATGATCAGGACGAGGCCGCTGATGCGGTGCAGGATGGACACCCACCCCGCCGGCGGCAGCCGGTACTGGGTTGCGTCGATCAGGCGCATCTGCCCGGGTCGTTTCTTGATCGCCTTCGCGTCAGCCATGGTGGTGGATCCTTGTCGTTGTCGTCTGGGCGGCGCCGACGGCGCGCCACCTGGGTGCAGCCGCCGTCGCCGGAAGGCGTCGGGGCCCGGTAAAACCCGCGAATTTTATGGCAACGCAACATGCGATGCCCAAGTCGGGATTGGAGCGCGCCGAACGTCGTTTTTGCAACGAAACGCGGGCATGGGCCGCGCTCGGTGGACGGAATGTCGGCGCCGTCATCTTCAATTCAGCGCATTGCGGTAGTAGTGGCGGTCGGTGCGGTAGAGGCCGCGCCGAAGCTCGACCGGCTTGTCGCCGTAGGTGAACGACAGGCGCTCGACCGACAGCAGCGGCGTGCCCTCGGCGACCGCCAGCACCTCGGCCGTCGCGGCGTCGGCCGCGACGGCGCGGATCTTCTCCTCGGCGCGGATCATGCGCACGCCGAACTCCGCCTCGAACATCTCGTACATCGGGCCGACGTAGTCGCGCAGGCGCTCGGCGGTCAGGCCCTTGAACGGGCCGGCCGGCAGCCAGATCTCGTCGAGCACCACCGGGATGTCGTCCTGCAGCAGCGTGCGCCGCACCAGGATCGCGCCCTCGGTGCCCTTGAGCTCGAGCGCGCGCGCGATGGGCGCCGGCGGGCGCATGCGCTTGCAGTCGATGAAGTGGCGTGCCATGCCCCTGGGCTTGGCGTCGTCCGGCGCGAGGCGCAGGAAGCGGTACTGGATCTGCTCTTCCGCGTGCGTGGCCACGAAGGTGCCCTTGCCCTGGCGGCGCACGACGAGGTTCTCGGTGGCGAGTTCGTCGATCGCCTTGCGCACGGTGCCCTGGCTCACGCGGTAGCGGGCGGCCAGGTCGGTCTCGGCCGGGATCGCCTCGCCGGGCTTCCACTCGCCTTCCTGCAGGCTGCGCGTGATCAGCAGCTTGATCTGCTGGTACAGCGGGCTGAAGGCGGGACCGGAGGGATCCGAGGACATGGGGCGGGGCGGCGGGAAGGGCGGACGCGGGCAGGCGAGGGCCGCGGACGGACGCGCGGCCGCCGCGATTGCAGCACAGCAGCCGGGGGCCGTCCACATTGTCCGGAGCATCCGACTTCCCGTGTCATGTATAAGACATAAGATGATTGACCCTGTGCGGGTTTTTCCCCGGGACCGCAGTAAACTTCGACTCGCCGTCCCGGGCCCGGCCACGCGCCGGACGCGCCCGCGCCAGTTCCCGGAAGGGTGATGCCGTCACCGTTCCACCATCCGTCCTTCCTCTCGTCTCGGAGACTTTTCCATGAGCAAGACCCCCGTTCGCGTCGCCGTCACCGGCGCCGCTGGCCAGATCGGCTACGCCCTCCTGTTCCGCATCGCCTCGGGCGAGATGCTGGGCAAGGACCAGCCGGTGATCCTGCAGCTGCTGGAGATCCCCGACGAGAAGGCCCAGAAGGCGCTCAAGGGCGTGATGATGGAGCTCGACGACTGCGCGTTCCCGCTGCTGGCCGGCATGGAAGCCCACGCCGACCCGATGACCGCGTTCAAGGACACGGACTACGCCCTGCTCGTCGGCGCCCGCCCGCGCGGCCCCGGCATGGAGCGCGCCGACCTGCTGGCCGCCAACGCCCAGATCTTCACGGCGCAGGGCAAGGCGCTGGACAAGGTCGCCTCGCGCAACGTCAAGGTGCTGGTGGTCGGCAACCCGGCCAACACCAACGCCTACATCGCGATGAAGAGCGCGCCGAGCCTGCCGCGCGAGAACTTCACCGCCATGCTGCGCCTGGACCACAACCGTGCCGCCAGCCAGATCGCCGCCAAGACCGGCACCAAGGTCGGCGACATCGAGAAGCTGACGGTGTGGGGCAACCATTCGCCCACCATGTACGCCGACTACCGCTTCGCCACGGTCAACGGCAAGAACGTCAAGGAACTGATCAACGACCAGGAATGGAACGCCAACACGTTCCTGCCGACGGTCGGCAAGCGCGGCGCCGCCATCATCGAGGCGCGCGGCCTGTCGTCGGCCGCCTCGGCCGCCAACGCCGCCATCGACCACATGCGCGACTGGGCGCTGGGCAGCAACGGCAAGTGGGTCACGATGGGCGTCCCGTCGAATGGCGAATACGGCATCCCCAAGGACGTGATGTTCGGCTTCCCGGTCACCACCGAGAACGGCAAGTACAAGATCGTCGAAGGTCTGGCGATCGACGAGTTCAGCCAGGAACGCATCAACAAGACCCTGAAGGAACTGCAGGACGAGCAGGCCGGCGTCGCCCACCTCCTGTGATTGCTCGCAGCCGCCTCGCACGAGGCGGCGCGGGCGAGCTATCCTGAACGCGCGGCATCGTCCGCGCGTTTTTTCATTCCCGAATCGTTCCCGAGGAGCCCCGGCGATGAGCACCGCCCCCCACCCGCGCGACGTCCTGTTCGACGAAGGCGACCCGACCACCTCGCTGCCCGTCTGCGACCACTACTCGGGCGTCGAGGCACGCATGCGCAAGAGCCTCGAGCTTCAGGGCGAGCTGGGGCCGGTGTTCGACGTCACGCTCGACGCCGAGGACGGTGCCAAGGCCGGCGGCGAGGTGGAGCACGCGCACCTGATCGCCGAGCTGGTGCAGTCCACCGCCAACCGCTTCGACCGCGTCGGCGCGCGCATCGTGCCGCGCGCACATCCGGCGTTCGAGAAGATGCTGGAGGTGCTGCTGCGCGACGCCGGCGAGCGCCTGGCCTACCTCATGATCCCCAAGCCGCTGGACGCCGCCGACTTCGAGGCCGCCGCGCACGCGGTGGACGTGATCGCGCGCGAGGTCGGGCTCGCGCGCGCGGTGCCGCTGCACGCGCTGGTGGAGACCCACGGGGCGCTGCGCGAGGTCGAGCTGCTCGCCGCGCATCCGCGGCTCGAGTCGCTGTCGTTCGGGCTGATGGACTTCGTCTCCGCACACCGCGGCGCGATCCCGCAGTCGGCGATGACGGCCGAGGGCCAGTTCGCCCATCCGCTCGTGGTGCGCGCCAAGCTCGCGATCTCGGCCGCCTGCCACGGCCACGCGAAGACGCCCTCGCACTGCGTCGTCACCGAGTTCAAGGACTCGCGGCTGCTCCAGCGCGCCGCGGAGCGCGCCTGCCGCGAGTTCGGCTACTCGCGCATGTGGAGCATCCATCCCGACCAGGTGCGCGTGATCGTCGACGCGTTCGCGCCGTCGGCCGCCGAGGTCGACCTCGCGGTGGAGGTGATCCTGGCCGGCCAGGCCGCCGAGTGGGCGCCGATCCGCCTGCGCCACGGCGGCCGCGAGCACCTGCACGACCGCGCCAGCTACCGCTACTTCTGGCACGTGATCGAGCGCGCGCAGCGCACGTCGGCCGAACACGAGTCGCAGCTGCCGGCCGAGGCGCGTGTCCGATGGTTCGGGCAGTCAGGTGCCGCCGTTGCGTGATGCAGTTGGCATCCGGCAACCCCGAAACAAGGCGTTGCACCTGGATCTGTAACACGCGGGTCGGCTTGGTCGACAATTCCGGCACCCCCCATCCCGGAGAGTCCTTCCGATGTCCCGCTCCCTGACCGTCGTCGCCGCCACCCTGGCCGCGCTTTCCCTGACCGCCCTGACCGCGCAGGCGCAGACCGCCGCCGCGCCGGCCAAGAAGGCCGCCGCCAAGAAGCCGGTCGCCAGGAAGGCCGAGCCCGTCTCCGCCACCAACGACAACCTGAACCCGACGCAGCTGACCATCGCCGACCGCGTGATGACCGGCACCGCCGAGTGCGAGTTCAAGGAGAAGGTCGACGTCGAGAAGATCCCGGGCCACGCCGGCAACTTCAAGGTGACGTACAACCACAAGTCGTACGTCATGGTGCCGGAAGAGACCACGACGGGCGCCATCCGCCTGGTCGACCTCTCGGGCGCCGTCGTCTGGATCCAGATCCCGATGAAGTCGATGCTGATGAACCAGAAGGAACATCACCGCCTGGTCGACGGCTGCCAGGAAGACGAGCAGCGCATCGCGGTGCAGTCGATGAAGAACGCCGGCAGCAACGCGGGCGCGCTGGCGCCCAACGTCGCGCCTCCGGGCACCGTCGACGCCAGCCCGGCTGCCGTCCACGCGGCCACGGTGAACACCGCCGCGCCGGGGGCGACCGTCACCACGACGACCACCACCACGACCACCGTCGCGCCGCCGCCGGTCAAGAACGGCGCGGCCGCGCCGACGACCGCCGCGTCTGGCATGTGGAAGTAGTCCAGAGGCGACAACGCGTCGATCGGAAGACAAGACGCCGCGCGGCTCCTGCCGCGCGGCGTTTTTCTTGGGGTGGTTGTTCCAGCGCGTGCGCCATGTCGCCGCTTCGCGCGCTCGCGCCGTTCGCCTTCGTCAGGCGTTCGACGTCGCCCGCACTTCCTCGATGGTCGTGACGCCGGCCAGCACCTTCTCGATGCCGTCCTGGCGCAGCGTGCGCATGCCTTCGCCCATCGCGTGCTGCTGGATCTGCTCGGCGCGCGCGCCCTGCTGGATCAGTTGGCGCACGCCCTTGCTGACGGTCAGCAGCTCGTGCACGCCGGCGCGGCCCTTCATGCCGGTGTTGCCGCACTTGGCGCAACCGGAGCCCTTGTGGAACACGAGGCGGCCGTCGATGGCATAGCGCTTGGTCCAGTCGGCCAGCAGGTCGTCGCGCGAGGGCGCCTGCGCGTGGTCGCCCCACACGTGCAGCGCGTCGCTGACCAGCTCCTCGATCTGCTCCGGCGTGGCCGGCGTGGCGGTCTTGCAGCCGGTGCAGATCCGGCGCACGAGGCGCTGCGCCAGCACCGCGAGCAGCGCGTCGGCGAAGTTGAACGGGTCCATGCCCATGTCGAGCAGGCGGGTGATCGTCTCTGGCGCGCTGTTCGTGTGCAGCGTGGACAGCACCAGGTGGCCCGTCAGCGAGGATTCGACCGCGATCTGCGCCGTCTCGTTGTCGCGGATTTCGCCCACCATGATCACGTCCGGATCGGCGCGCAGGAACGCGCGCAGCGCCTTCGCGAAGGTCCAGTCGATCTTCGGGTTGACCTGCACCTGGCGCAGGCCCGCCTGCGTGATTTCCACCGGGTCCTCGGCCGTCCAGATCTTGCGCTCGGGCGTGTTGATGAAGTTCAGCGCCGAGTGCAGCGTGGTCGTCTTGCCGGAGCCGGTCGGGCCCACGCACAGCACCATGCCGTACGGACGCTCGATCGCGCGCTTCAGGTGCGTCAGGTTGTACGGCGACATGCCCAGCGAATCCAGTGGCAGCGGCTTGGCCGACGCGAGGATGCGCAGCACCGCGTCCTCCAGGCCGTTGGCCGTCGGGATCATCGCCACGCGCAGCTCGATCGGGCACTGCGGCACGAAGCGCGCGAAGTTGATCTTGCCGTCCTGCGGCCGGCGGCGCTCGGAGATGTCGAGGTCGCACATGATCTTCAGGCGCGCCACGAGCGCCGAGCGGTACGTGTGCGGCAGCTCCAGGTAGGGCCGCAGCAGGCCGTCGACGCGGAAGCGCACCTTGACCTTCTCGCGGCCCGGGCGCGTCTCGATGTGGATGTCGGACACGCCCTGGTTGTGCGCCTCCACGATCATCGAGTTGATCAGCCGCACGAGCGAACTGTCGGACTGCTCGACCGCGCCTTCGTTGTCGTCGATCGGCAGGCCGGTCGTCGCGTCGGAGGGCAGCTCGAGGGCGGCCAGCAGCGTGTCGGTGCCCTGGTTGTCCTGCGTCGGCATGTTGAAGTCGAGCGACATCTCCTCCAGGCCGCCGCGCGAGTACATCAGCGGGATCTGCTCGGCGAGGTTGTTGATCGACGGCAGCACCGGCACGACCTTGGCCTGCGTCAGGAACTCGGCTTCGTCGATGCGGTCGCGGCGCGAGGGATCCTCGGTGGCGACGATCACCTTGCCGTTCATCAGGCCCAGCGGCAGCATCTCCAGGCGCAGCGCGGCGGCCACCGGCAGCTTGCGCAGCGCGTCGATGTCGATCGGGAAGACGGCCACGTCGACCTGCGGATAGCCCATTTTTCGGGCCAGCGCAGTCTGCAGGTTGGTGCGCGTGATCAGGCCCTGCGTGACCAGCAGCTCGCCGAGCGGCACCTTGCGGTCCTTGCCCTGGCTGGCCAGCGCCTCGGCGAGCTGGGCCTCGGTGATGTAGCCCAGCGCGATCAGCGCCTCGCCGATGCGCACCATCGGCATGCGGCTCTGCGCCTCGATGGCGGCGTGCAGCTGCGCGGGCGATGTCACGAGGTCGCTGCGCAGCATGTCGCCGGTGCGCACGGGCTTGGCGGCGGCCGGCGCAGGCGCCGGCGCGATGTTCAGCGGCGCCAGCGACAGCGACAGCGGCTCGGCGGCCCGGGCCGGCTCGGGCAGGTCCAGCAGCGGCATCGACGCGGTGCTCTGGAATTCGGGCGGCACGGTGTCGGGCGACGGCGAGTCGTCGGGCAGGCGCGAGCGCTTGATCTCGAGGGCCTCGCGCAGCTCCTCGCGGGAGATCACGCCGTGGTTGACAAGCAGCTCGCCCAGCGGGAGGTTGCGGTTGCGCGTCTGGCTGCGCAGCGCCTGCGCGAGGTCCTCCGGCGAGAGGATCTTCAGCGAGATCAGTGCCTCGCCCAGCCGCAGCATCGGCGTGCGCGACTGCAGCTCGAGCGCCTGCTGCAGCTGCGCAGGCGAGATCAGCCTGACGTCGACGAGGATCTCGCCGAGCTTCAGGTTGCGGATGCGTTGCTGTTCCGTCAGTGCGTCCTGCAGCTGCTGCGGGGACAGCGTGTGCTTGCTGACGAGCACGTCGCCCAGGCGCGGCCCGAAGTCGACGCGACGGTAGGCGCCGCGCGGGTAGAAGTGGCGCTGCAGCAGGCCGGCGTCGCCCACGGGCGGGAACAGGAACAGGCCCTGGTCGGTCTCGACGTGGCTGATCGTGCGCCCCGTGTGCGTCTTGCCGTTGGCCAGCTGCACCTGGAACTCGGTGTCGCCCGGCGGCCGCTCGGCCCAGCCGGGCGCGGCATTGACGCCGTTGGTCGACGGCATCACCGGCTCGGTCAGCGTCAGGCGCTGGAACTGGCCGAACCGCAGCTGCATCGGCGAACGCGCGGGCGGCACGAAGACGGTGGCCAGCCCCGTGGACGCGTCGAACTGCGCCAGGCGGGCGTTGAAGCTCTTGTCGTTCAGGCCCAGGATCGCGCACGGCTCGCTGGTGCCCAGCGGCCAGGCGTCGCCCGCGTTCGCGGCGGGCGGCATGGCCCAGTGCGACGGCTCGGCGACGGCACGGTCGGCCCGGCCGGCGGCCGGCTTGGCGTTCAGAGGAGGCTGCGAAAGGTCGGACATGGCTTTTGTAGCGCGTGAACGCGCCTTTTCCCCGGCGAAGGCTGGGGGCCAGTCGATCCTAGGTGGCGAGTCCTCGCGCGAACCCGCAAATAGCGGGCCGATCGCGGGGCAGTTCGGCGGCAAGCGGGTTCAGGCCGCGGCGTCGTCGTGCTCGTCGTGCTCGGCGTAACGCTTCCACTGCGCCATGGCGCGGTTCATCAGCTTCACCTGGCCGGTGAAGCGCGTGCACATCAGGCAGATGCTCAGGTGGAAGCGCACCGCGAAGCGCTCGACGAGCGTGAGCGGCCGGTTCTCGCGCGCGAGCACGAGCCGGGTCACTTCTCGGCAGTTGCGGTGGAACAGGCTCATCGTCTTGCTTTCGCCGTGGCCGGCGCGGGATGCGCGTCGAACCAGCCTCCCTGCAGGCATTCGCGCAGGCGCAGACGGGCGCGATGCAGCAGTACCCACAGGTTGGTCGACGTGATCGCCAATTCCTTACAGACTTCGTCCGACGACAGCTCCAGCCACTCGCGCATCATGAAGACGCGGGCCTGCGTCGGCGGCAGGTGGTCGAGGCAGGCCTGCAGCACGTCGGCGAACTGGCGCTGGCGCAGCACGTCGTCCGGGTTGCCCCAGTCGGCGGGCATCTCGCGCCAATGGCCGTCGGGGGCGAACAGCAGGTCGTCGAGATCCTCGTTGTCGTCGGTGGTCAGCACCGTGGCCTCGCGCTTGTGGCGGCGCAGCTGGTCGATCACCTTGTGCTTGAGGATGCCCACCAGCCAGGTCTTGAGCTGCGACAGCCCGGCAAAGGACTGAGGCTTCTCGAGCGCGGCCAGCACGGTCTCGGAGACCGCGTCCTCGGCCCAGGCCTCGTTGCGCAACTGGGTGCGCGCGAAGCGCAGCAACTGCGGCTGGAGCGTCTCGAGCTGGGCGGAGAAGTCGTTGGACATGGCGGCGGCACGGGCGCGCCGGGCGGCGGCGCAGCGGGAGTATCGCCGACTCGGCGGCCGCGCCCGCTCAGCCGGGGCGGCCCAGGCCGCGCGTGCCGGCGCCGCCGTTGATCGCCGTGAGGCGCCGCGACGACCAGCCACCACGCTCGCGCTCGAGCCACGCGACCAGCTCGTCGGCGGGCAGGGCACGCGTCCACAGGAAGCCCTGGGCGATCCTGCAGCCGGCGCGCGCCAGGAACTCGCGCTGGCCGGGCGTCTCCACGCCCTCGGCCACCACCTCCAGCCCGAGCGCCTGGCCGATGCCGATCACCGCATCGGCGAGCGCGCGGTCGCTGGCCTCGCGCTCGAGGTCGCTCACGAAGCTCTTGTCCAGCTTCAGCTCGCTGACCGGCAGCCGCTTGAGATAGCCCAGGCTGGAGTAGCCGGTGCCGAAGTCGTCCACCGACAGGCGCACGCCCATCTCGTTGAGGGCGCGCAGGTCGACGCGCGTGCGCTCGTCGTCGCCGAGCATCACGCGCTCGGTCACCTCCAGCATCAGCGCGCCGGGCTTCAGGCCGTGCAACTGCAGCAGTCGCTTGACGTGGGCCGGCACGTCGTCGGAATGGAAGCGCAGCGGCGAGACGTTGACCGAGATGCTGGGCACCGGCACGTCGTCGCGCTGCCAGGCGGCCAGCTGCGCGCACGCGGTCTCCAGCACCCAGGCGTCGATCGCGCCGATCAGGCCGCACTCCTCGGCCAGCGCGATGAAGCGGTCGGGGGGGACGTCGCCGAGCACCGGATCGTTCCAGCGTGCCAGCGCCTCGACGCCGGCACAACCGCTGCCGTCCAGGTGCATCTTGGGCTGGTACTGCAGCGCCAGGCCGCGCGCGGCCAGCGCCTGGCGCAGCGCGCTCTCCATCTGCATGCGCTGCGCGACGACGTCGTTCATCATGCTCGTGAAGAAGCGCGACGCGCCGCGGCCGCCGCGCTTGACCTCGTACATCGCCATCTCGGCGTTCTTCACGAGGCCCTCCAGCTCGCTGCCGTCCTGCGGGAACAGCGCGATGCCGATGCTGCACGACACCTCGATCTGCATGCCCGCGATGCGCAGCGGCGCGGCCAGCGCCTCGCGCAGCCGCTCGGCCGCGTGCATCGCCTCGACCGGGCTGCAGCGCGGCAGCATCGCCGCGAATTCGTCCCCGCCCAGGCGGGCGACGGTGGCGCTGTCGCCGATCTCGGCCTGCAGGCGCTTGGCGGTCTCGCGCAGCACCTCGTCGCCGGCGCCGTGGCCCAGCGAGTCGTTGGTGGTCTTGAAGCGGTCGAGGTCGAACAGCAGCAGCGCGCCTGGCGCCTGGACGCGCACCGCCATCTGCAGCGTCTGGCGCGCGCGGTCGCTGAACAGGCGCCGGTTGGGCAGGCCCGTCAGCGGATCGAAGTAGGCCAGGCGCTCGATCTCGGAGCGGTTGGCCTCGTGCTGCAGCGCCACGCGGCACAGCGGCACGCAGGCCTCGACCATGCGGCGATCGAACCGCGGCGCCGCGCCGGGCCGGCGGTAGTACAGCGCGAAGGTGGCGACGACCTCGCCGTTGCTGGCGATTACCGGCGTCGACCAGCATGCCGCCATGTCCAGCAGCGGCAGCAGCGCGCGGTAATCGGCCCACAGCGGGTCGGTGGCGATGTCGGTGACCTCCACCGCCTCGCGGCGCCAGGCGGCGGTGCCGCACGAGCCCGCGCGCGGGCCGATCGGCTCGCCGTGCAGCGCGTCGACATAGGCCGGCGGCAGGCTGGGTCCGGCGATCGGCGTGACCGTGCCGTTCTTCTCGACCAGCAGCACCGAGCACGCGACGCCCGGCGCGAGCGACTCGACGCGGCGGCACAGCAGGTCCAGCACCGAGCGCAGCGAGCGCCCCAGCGCGATCGCTTCCAGCACCTCGCGCTGCAGGCCGTCGATGGCCTCGGCCTCGACGCGGTCGAGGATCGGCACCAGCAGCAGCGCGACCAGCGCCCGGCCCTCGTGCGCGACGCGCTGCGCGCGCACTTCCAGCACGCGCGGGGGCGCGCCGGCGGCGGTGAGCGTCAGGCGCGGCGGCGCGCCGTCGCCGTCGGCCGCGTGGGCGATCTCGGCCCAGCGCGTGCCGTTGAAGTCGGCGACGAGCCCCGCCAGCGGCTGGCCGGCGAGCGCCGCGGCATCGCTGCCGACCCAGCCGGCGAAGTGTTCGTTGGCGAGCACGATCCGCGCATCCTCGTCCAGCCAGACGGCGCCGAGGTCGATACCCCGGAATGTATCGACCAGCAGCCGGGCCTCGAGGGCGGAGACGGGGGTGGCCGGATCGCTGGACAAGCACGGACTCCCTGGTTGGATCATGGGTGGCTGCGCGTGGCTCGGGTCATTGTCCGATCGGGCGCCGGGCGCCGCAACGCACCGTTTGTGGGGACATCTGGACGAGGTGCGCACCGGTTCTCGCGCGTCCGCCGCTCGACCGCTTGAACCGCCCCCCGGCGCGGGGTACAAACGGAGCATTCCGCGGGCCCGCGCCCGTTCCGCCGACAAGAGGATCCTCCCCCAATGAACAAGCGCCTCATCGCCACCTCGACGCTCGCCTCCGCGCTCGCGCTCGCCGCCGTCCATGCCCAGGCCGGCGACAAGGCGCCCGCCAAGGAGAAGTGCTTCGGCAACGTCAAGGCGGGCCAGAACGACTGCGCGTCGCCCGACGGCTCGCACTCGTGCGCGGGCCAGGCCAAGGTCGACAACGACGCCAACGACTGGAAGTACGTCGCCAAGGGCACGTGCGAGAAGCTGGGCGGCACGACCAAGGCGCCCGAGAAGAAGTGAACGGTCGATCCGCAGGCGAGGGCGCCCGGCGCCGTCAGTCCTGCGGCCCCCACGCGATCGGGATGGTGCCCAGGGCCTTGCCGTCGGTGTCCACCGGCAGCTTGCCCGTCTTGTCGATCGCGCGCACCACGGTGTCGTCCCAGGCCTTGTTGCCGCTGGACTTGGTGATGCGCCGGCTCAGGATGGTGCCGTCCGGCGCGCAGCGGATCTCGACCTCGACGATCGGGTTGCCCGGGATCGGATCGGTCACCACGGCGTTCGGCTTGAGCCGCGCCACGATGCGGCCGAGATAGCTCGCCGACGGCCCGGCGTTGCGCGCGCCGGTGCCGGTCGCGTCGGCCGGGGCGCTCATCTGGCCCATCATGCGCTTGAGGTTCTCCTCGCGCATCTTCTGCAGCGTCTTCGCGTCGAGCTTTTCCGGCGGCGGCGCCGGGGCGGGCTTCGGCGCGGGCGGCGGCGGCGCGGGCTTGGGCGGCGGCGGTGCCGGGGTCGGCTTGGGCGGCGGCTTCTTGATCTGCTCGACGACGATGTCGGGCGGCTTGGGGGACTCGACCGGCGCCGGCGCGGGCACCGGCGCGGGGGCGGGCGGCGGCGGCGGCGTCTCGACCGGTGGCGGCGCGGCCGTCTCCGGAATCGCCGCCCACAGCTCGGCCGAGGCCTCGGTCGGCTGGGTCGAACTGCGCCAATGCAGCCCCCAGACGAGCGCGCCGATGAGCGTCGCGTGCGCGACGATCGAGATGGTGACGCCGGTGCTCCAATCCTCGTCGCGGGGCGGACGATCGTCAGGGCGGCGGCCGAAGACGCTGGCGGTCATGTGCTTGTTGCTAGCCGATCTGCTTGACGGCCAGGCCCACGCGCTGGACGCCCGCCTTCTGCAGCGTGTCCATCACCTTGACGATGCTCTCGTAGCGCACGGACTTGTCGCCCGCGATGATGACGGGCACGTCGGCACGGCCGCCCTGCAGTTCGCCGACGCGAGCGGCGAGCGCCTTGATCGTCGTGGGCTGCGGGTCGGCCTTGTCGATCCGGATCCTGATCTGCTCGTCGGTGCCCACGATCACCTCGATGACCGAGGGCGGGCGCTGCTTGGCCTTGCCCATCGAGGGCAGGTCGACGACGCCGGTGGTGATCAGCGGGGCGCTGACCATGAAGATGATCAGCAGCACCAGCATGACGTCGATGAACGGCACCATGTTGATCTCGCTGATCGAGCGGCGGCCGCGGCCGCGGGAGACGACGCCGGGCATGGCGCGATCCTCAGCGCGCGCCGCCGGGCGCGCCCTGGGGCGCGGCGGCGTTGCGCTGCAGGATGTTGGAGAACTCGTCGCTGAAGCTTTCCAGCCCGATCGCGATGCGGTCGATGTCGCGCGCGAAGCGGTTATAGGCGACGACCGCGGGGATCGCGGAGAACAGGCCGATCGCGGTGGCCACCAGCGCCTCGGCGATGCCCGGCGCCACGGTGGCCAGCGTCACCTGCGTCATGTTGGACAGGCCGACGAACGCGTTCATGATGCCCCACACCGTGCCGAACAGGCCGACATACGGGCTCACCGAGCCGACCGAGGCGAGGAAGCCGAGGTTGCCCTCGATGGCGTCGAGCTCGCGCTGCAGGCTGGCCTTCATCGCGCGGCGCGCGCCGTCGAGCTGGGTCGCGGTGTCCAGGCGCCGGTCGCGCAGCTTCATGAACTCGCGCATGCCGCTGGAGAACAGGCGTTCCAGCGGGCCCGTCTCGGCCTGGTTGGACGCCTGGCTGTACAGGTCGGTGAGGCTCTTGCCGGACCAGAAGTCCTGCTCGAAGGATTCGTTGCGCTTCTTGATGCGGCCGATCGAGCCGAGCTTCGAGAAGATCAGCCCCCAGCTGAACAGCGACATCAGCAGCAGCCCCGCGATGACGATCTTGACGACGATGCTGGCGTGCAGCACCAGTTCGATGATGGAGAGATCCTGGTTCATTCTTCAATCGCCTCGAGGATGGGGCCGGGGATGCGGGTGGGTTTCATGGTGGCGCGTTCGACGCAGCCGATGCGGATCTCGCCCTCGGTGAGCAGCCGGTCGCCGCACCAGGCCTGCTGCCTGATGCGCAGGCTGGCCTTGCCGCGTTCCGTGACGTCCACGGTGACGACGAGCAGGTCGTCGAGCCGCGCCGGGCGCAGGTAGCGCACACGCGTGTCCTGCACGACGAACATGCAGCCGGTCGTGTCCACCATCTCCTGCTGGCTGTGTCCCAGCGCGCGCAGCCACTCGGTGCGGGCGCGCTCGAAGAACTTCAGGTAGTTGGCGTAGAACACGATGCCGCCGGCGTCGGTGTCTTCCCAGTACACCCGCACGGGGTAATGGAAATGGGCGGCCGGAACGGGGGAATCTTCAGATTTCATTGGGCGACGCGATCATAAGCGACCGCGTGGCCCTCCTGTCGTGCGCGCGGCGCGCACCGCAGAGCAAATGGCGAGCCGGCGGTGCGAGGACTTCGACTTGGTTGAACGGCCGAAGTTCGACATCGGGGTGGCCGACCGCCGGCGAGGTGGCCGACCGCCAGCGAGGCGGCCGACAGCCAGCGAGGTGCGATGCCGCCGATAGCCAACCCCGTCATCCTGCGCGCAGCGAAGCGGAGTCGCAGGATCCGCGTCGGCGTTCAGGAGGCGCCGCCATCGCGCGCGGACGGGCGCCCGGTGCGCCGAGGTGGATCCTGCGACTTCGCGCAGGATGACGCTCTTCGGGTGCCTGCCGGGCCGGTCACGGCCGGCTGTCCCCGTGCGCGGACGCTCAGTTCCTGGACTTGAGGTAGACCGGCCCCCAGACCGGGTGGCCGGCCTCGGCGTGCGTCAGCGCGAACCCCGGGTCGGCGGCGCGGGCGGCACGGAATTCGGCCTCGCAGGCGGCCAGGCGGTTGCTGGTGCAGTAGACGAACGCGCGCAGCTTGTGCGCGGTGGCGACGTCGCGCGGGCTGCGCAGGCCCAGCTTCATCGCCTCGTTGGCCTGGCGTTCGACGGCCGGGTAGTCGGCGTCGTCGTAGGCGCGCATCGCGCCCATCAGCGCGCGCTCGGCCGGGCGCTCGGTCAGGTCGGTCAGGCCGAGCGGGGCCTGCTGCTGCGGCGTCTCGCACGCGCTGAGCGCGGCGAAGGCGGCGAGGGCGGCGAACGCGTGGATCGAGCGGACAAGGGCGGAGCGGGTCGGCATGGGCTGGCGCATGGAATGTCAGGGACCGAAACGGTGGCGCAGCGTAACCGGACTTTCGCCATCGACGGTAACCGTCTGCGTATAGGCGGGGAAGTCGGTGTTGCGCACCGTGATGGTGTGGTTGCCGGAATTCAGCGTCAAGCGGGTCAGCGGCGGCGAGATGCCCATGGGCTTGCCGTCCACCTCGACCTGGCCCCAGGGGCTGATCGCCAGCTGCACGATGCCCTCCGGGAGCACCGCCGTGATGGGGACGCCCCCGGTCACGCTGGCCATCGCCGCGGCCTTGCGGCGCCGCGCGGCCTCGGCCTTGCTGATGACGGCCGGCCGGGACGCGGCGGCATCGGCGGCGGCCACCGGGGCGGCGGCCGGCGCGCTGGCGATGTCGGCGGCCACCGCGGCGCTCGCGGGCAGCGCGGAGGCACGGGCGGCGGCCTCCTCGGCAGCGGCGGCGACCGGGGCGATGGTGACGGCCGACGGCGCGGCCGCGGCGACGTTGGCCGGTGCCGTGGCGCTGGCGGCGGGCGGCGCGGCGGCGAGCTCCGCCGGCGAGGTGCCCAGCTTGAGCCAGGCGAGCGCACCGATGACGGCGACGAAGCCGAGCAGCGGCAGGCCGATGCGCAGCAGCGGGTTCCTGGCCGGTGCCGGGGCGCTGACGCCGCGGGCCTCGTCCTTGAGCGCGCGGGCCTCGGCCGAATCGACCCAGTGGCGCAGTTCCATCGACAGGTGGCGCGCCGACGGGTAGCGCTGGTCGGGGTCGGCGGCCATCGCGCGGCTGGCGATCACCGACAGTCCCAGCGGGACCTTGGGCGAGACCCGGTGCGCGGGGACGGCGTCGCCGGCCTTCACGGCGGCGGTGATCTCCTCGAGCGACTTGCCCTCGAACGGCTTCTTGCCCACCAGCAGCTCGTAAAGCACGACGCCCAGCGAGTAGACGTCGCTGCGGCGATCCACCGAACGGCCGTCGATCTGCTCGGGCGCGAGGTAGTACGGCGAGCCGGCGACCACGCCGTCGAGCGCGGGTACGTCGCGGTGCGCGACGCGCGCGATGCCGAAGTCCAGCACCTTGGGGTGCATGCGGCCGGTCATGAAGATGTTGGCCGGCTTGACGTCGCAGTGCACGACGCCCTTGCGATGCGCGTAGGCCAGCGCGTCGGCCACGCGGCGCACCACCTGGGCCGCCTCGATCGGGCCGGGCCGCACGCCCTGCAGCAGCAGGTGGCGCAGGTCCTGGCCCTGCAGCCGCTCCATGGCGATGTAGACGCCGCTGTCGGACGGGCCGGCGTCGAACACGGTGACGATGTGCGGGTGCGACAGGCCGGCCGCGGCGCGCGCCTCGTTCAGGAACATCGCGTCCAGCGACTCGCGCGAGGCCGGGTCGGAATCGATGTGCAGGGTCTTGAGCGCGACGGTGCGCGACAGCAGCGGATCCCAGGCGTTGTAGACGGTGCCCAGCCCGCCCTTGCCCAGGACGGACTTCAGCGCGTAGCGGCCGACGTGGCCGATGCTCTCGCCTTCCATGCCCGGCCCGATGCCGGCCAGCACCGGCGGCGGCGGGGCGACCGTGATCTCGCCCTCGGTCTCGGCCACGGTGCCCTGCGCCAGGCGAGCGGTGGCCGCGTCATCGACGACGGTCGTCTCGAAATTGGAGTCGGAGGCGCCCGCCGAATCGGCGCGCCTGAAGAGATTCCATCGCATGGGCGAAAGTTAACCGATGGGAGCGAGGTAAAAGGTCGGAATAACCGGAAGATACCCCGGACGATGACACAAATGTCACCGCTCTGGCGAATGCGTCACGCTTGCCGGCAGGGTCGAAAGAGGCTTGGAAGGGTCAACGGACGAGTTCGCGTTCCAGCCGGCGCACCGTTTCCTGCAACTGCGGCAACGCTGTCGCGAACGAGAGCCGGAAGTAGGTGCTCGCATGCGCCGGGCCGAAGTCCTTGCCGGGCGTCAGGGCCACGTGGGCGCTGCGCATGAGCTGCATCGCGAAATCCCAGCTGTCGGCCGCGTAACGGCGGCAATCGGCCCAGACGTAAAAGGCGCCGTCGGGAACCACCGGGACGTCCAGCCCTAGTTTCTGCAGCGCCGGGACGATGAAATCGCGGCGCTCCCGGAATGCCGCGCGGCGAATCTCGCATTCGGCCAGGCTGTCGGCGTCGAAGGCGGCGATCGCCGCGTGCTGCGCCACGGCGCTGGCGCAGATGTAGAGGTTCTGCGCGAGCCGTTCGACGGGCTCGACGAGCGCGTCGGGCAGGACCAGCCAGCCCAGGCGCCAGCCGGTCATGCTGAAGTACTTCGAGAAGCTGTTGACCGAGACGATGTCGTCGCCGAGCGCCAGCGCGCAGCGCTCGAAGGCCGGGTCGAAGCTCAGGCCCTGGTAGATCTCGTCGACGATGGCGATGCCGTCATGGGCGCGGACGACGTCGACGATGCGCGCGAGTTCGTCCGGTGCGATCGACGTGCCGGTCGGATTCGACGGGGTGGCCAGCAGAACGCCGCGTGTCTGCGGCTGCCAGTGGGCGCTCACCGCGTCGGCATCGAGCTGGAACCGCGAGGCCGGCGTCGTGGGCACCAGCCGCGCCGCCGCGCCGGTGGCGGCCACGAAGTGGCGGTTGCACGGGTAGCTCGGGTCGGGCATCAGCACCTCGTCGCCGGCCTCGAACAGTGCCTGGCAGACCAGCTGCAGCCCCGCCGACGCGCCCGCCGTGACGACGATGCGCCGCGCCGGCACGTCCAGCCCCCAGCGGCTCGCGTACCACTGGCTGATGCGCTCGCGCAGCGCGGGCAGGCCCGTGGCGTTGGTGTACTGCGTGCGGCCTGCGCGCAGCGCGGTCTCGGCGGCGGCGATGACGGGCGCCGGTGCGGTGAAATCGGGCTCGCCGATGTTCAGGTAGATCATCGGCTCGCCGCCCTGCGCGGGGTCGCAGGCGGGCGAACGCGCGATCTCCTGCGCCACCTTGGCGCACTCCATCACGTAGAACGGATCGATGTGGGCGAGGCGCCCGGCGAGCTTCATGCCGTCAACGCCTGTGCGAGGCCTGCACCTCGGCGGCCCGCAGCACGCCGGCGGCCTTGTCCAGCACGCCGTTGACGTACTTGTGGCCGTCCGTGCCGCCGAAGCTCTTGGCGAGTTCGACGGCCTCGTTGATGGCGACCTTGTACGGGATGTCGATGCAGTGCTTGAGCTCGTACGAGCCGATCATCAGCACCGCGTGCTCCACCGGCGACAGCTCGGTCGTCTTGCGGTCGACGAACTTCGCCAGCACGCCATCGAGGTCGGCGGCTTCGGTGACGCAGCCGTGCAGCAGCGCGTCGAAGTGCGCGCGGTCGGCCTTGTCGAAGCCTTCCTGCTCGCGCATGTGGGCGTCGATCACGCCGGCGTCGGTGCCGGAGACCAGCCATTCGTACAGGCCCTGCAGCGCGAGCTCGCGCGAACGGCGGCGCGCCGACTTGGGCTTGGCGGGCTTCTCGGCCTTCTCGGGCTTGTCCACGGAATTCATAGCAGGTCGTCCATCAGGTTGGCCATCTCGACGGCCACGCGCGCCGCGTCGCGCGCCTTGTCCTCGACGCGGGCCAGCGCCTGGGCCTCGTTCTCGACGGTCAGGATCGCGTTGGCGATCGGCACCTGGTGGTCGAGCGACACGCGCGTGACGCCTGCGCCGCTCTCGTTGGCCACCAGTTCGAAGTGGTAGGTCTCGCCGCGGATCACGCAGCCGATGGCCACGAGCGCGTCGAAGTCGTCCTGGTCGGCCATCGCCTTCAGCGCGATCGGCACCTCGAGCGCGCCGGGCACCGTGATGGTGGTGACGTGCTTGGGCGAGACGCCGAGTGCGAGCAGCTCGGCATGGCAGATGTCGGCCATGCGCGAGGTGATCGCGTCGTTGAAGCGGGCGCGCACGATCCCGATGACGAGGTCGCGGCCGTCGAGATCGGTGGCGGTGCCTTGGTCTGCTGCTTGCATCAGGAATCGCTCCAAGTGAAAAGAACAATGCGCCGGTCGGCGCGTGAGGGTTCTGCGTTTCCCCGAGCTCTCGGGAAGCGCGGGTCACTGCCCGAGCCTAACCGAGCGCCCCCTCGGGGGGCAGCGACCGGAGGGAGCGTGGGGGCAAACATTCTTGTCAGGCGGCGTCGGCTGCGGTGATGAAACTCGAGACTTCCAGGCCGTAGCCCGTCATGCTGGGCATGCGGCGCGGCTGCCCGAGCAGCTGCATGCGCGTGACCCCCAGCTCGCGCAGGATCTGGGCGCCGACGCCGTAGGTGCGCAGATCCATCGGCCGCTTGGCGACGGGCTCGCACGGGTCGGACTCGGGCATCAGCTGGGCGACCAGGTGGTCGGCCGGCTCGCCGCAATTGAGCAGCACCGCCACGCCCTGGCCCCGCCGCTCGATGGCGGCCAGCGCCTGCGGCAGCGGCCACGAGTGCTTGGCGCACGACGAGTCGAGCAGGTCGATCGCCGAGAACGGCTCGTGCACGCGCACCGGCACTTCGTCGCCGGCGTCCCAGCGGCCCTTGACGAGCGCCATGTGCGCGCCGCCCGACTTGTCGCGGAACAGGTGGCAGTCGAAGCGGCCGTACGGCGTGGACAGCTCGCGCTGGCCGATGCGCGCGATCAGCGACTCGTTGCGGCTGCGATGGTGGATCAGGTCGGCGATCGTGCCGATCAGCAGGCCGTGCTCCCTCGCGAAGATCTCGAGGTCGGGCAGGCGCGCCATCGTGCCGTCCTCGTTCATCACCTCGCAGATCACCGCGGACGGGACGAGGCCGGCCATCGCGGCCATGTCGCAGCCGGCCTCGGTATGGCCGGCGCGCATCAGCACGCCGCCGTCCTGCGCCTGCAGCGGGAAGATGTGGCCCGGCTGCACCAGGTCGGACGGCTTGGCACCGCGCGCGACGGCGGCCTGCACGGTGCGGGCGCGATCGGCGGCGGAGATGCCCGTGGTCACGCCCTCGGCGGCCTCGATGGACACGGTGAAGGCCGTGCCGTGCGGCGAGCCGTTGCGCGTGGCCATCGGCGGCAGGTGCAGGCGCTCGCACATCTCGCGCGTCATCGTCAGGCAGATCAGGCCGCGCGCGTGGCGAGCCATGAAGTTGATCGCCTCGGGCGTCACGAATTCGGCCGCGAGGACCAGGTCGCCTTCGTTTTCGCGGTCTTCCTCGTCGACGAGGATGATCATTCGGCCCGCGGCCAATTCGTTGACGAGGGCGGGAACAGGAGAGATGGGCATCCCGTGATTGTAGGCGGCGGGCAAGGGTTTCCCAGGAGCAAGGGCTCTACGGCACGCCGGTTACCGACCTGTTCCGTGCAAGGATGCGCAGGTCGGCGCCGACCTGCGTGGCGTCGTGGAATGCGAACGGCAGGCCCTGCGTCAAGGCCTCGAAGGGGCCGAGGGCCGCCATGTCGCGGCCGGCGCCGAGCAGCGTCGGCGCGAGGTACAGCAGCAGCTCGTCGACCTGGCCGGTGCGCAGCAGCGCGCCGTTGAGGCGGGCGCCCGCTTCGACGTGCAGTTCGTTGACATGGCGCGCGGCGAGGTTGGCCAGTACCACCTCGAGCTCGAGGCGGCCGTCGTGCGCGGGCACGTCGACGATCTCGGCGCCGCGTTCCTCCAGCGCGGCGCGGCGCGCGGCGTCGGTCGACGCGGTGAACAGGATCACCGGCGAGGCCGCCTCGAACAGGCGCGCATGCGGCGGGGTGTCCAGGCGCGCGTCGACCACGCAGCGCATCGGCTGCCGGGCAGTCTCGACGAGACGGACGTCCAGCGACGGATCGTCGGCCAGCACGGTGCCGATGCCCGTGAGCACCGCGCCGGCGCGCCGGCGCCAGGCGTGGCCGTCGGCACGCGCCTCGGCGCCGGTGATCCACTGGCTGGCGCCGTTGGGCAGCGCGGTGCGGCCGTCCAGCGAGGCGGCGATCTTCATGCGCACCCACGGCCGGCCGCGCTGCATGCGCGAGAAGAAGCCGATGTTGAGCTCGCGGGCGCGCCGCGCGACGTCCGCGGGCGCGTGGCCGATCGCGATGCCGGCCGCGGCGATGCGCGCCGTGCCCTGGCCGTTGACCAGCGGGTTCGGATCGCCGGCGGCGATCTCGACGCGGCCGACGCCGGCGGCCACCAGCGCGTCGCAGCACGGCGGCGTGCGGCCATGGTGCGCGCAGGGCTCCAGCGTGACGTAGACGGTGGCGCCGCGCACGTCGTGGCCGCGTTCCTGCGCGTCGCGCAAGGCCATCACCTCGGCGTGCGGGCCGCCGGCGGCCTGCGTGTGGCCCTGGCCCAGCACGGCCGAGCCGTCGGCCGACACGATCACGCAGCCCACCCGCGGGTTCGGGTCGGTCAGTCCGACTGCCTGCTCGGCGAGCGCCAGCGTCAAAAGCCAGGGTTTCATCGTGATCGTCCGGTTGGCCGTGCGCCGAGGCGACGGTTATCGAGGCGGATGGCGAAGGCGGCCGTCCCGGGGGGTGATTTTCCATGACGCCGCCAGAACAATCGGCGGCCCGTCCGTCGAGTCAGACCCATGCCTGTGCCGCCCTTCCACGCCCTGCGCCGTCCGCGGCCCGGTTCCTCGCGCGCCGCCGCACGCGGCTTCACACTGGTCGAGCTGGCCGTCGTGCTGGCGATCGTCGCCATCCTGCTGCGCGTCGCCGCCCCGGGCCTGTCGCGCGGCACGGCGGCGCGTGCGCTCGCGGCGCAGGCCTCGGAATTCATGGCGGCGCTGCGCTTCGCCCGCGCGCAGGCGCTGGCGCGCGGCGCGGCCGTCACGATCTGCGCCATCGCGCCGGATGCCGCGGAGCCGGCCTGCCAGCGCGCGCGCTCGGCCGACTGGCGCGCCGGGTGGCTGGTGTTCGCCGACCGCGACCGCCGCGGCACGCCGAACCCGCACGAGCCGCTCCTGCGCGTCCAGCAGGCCCTGCAGCGCAGCGGCGGGGTGGCGGGCACGCGCGCGAGCATCAGCTTCACGGCCGCAGGCTACGCCACCGACGCGGCGTCGCGCTACGTGTTCAGCCCGCCGTCCGCGGCCGTGCTCGACGCCCCGCCCGCGCTCACGGTCTGCGTCAGCAAGCAGGGCCGTCCGCGCATGGCCGATCGGGGAGCGTGCGATTGAGGCCCGACCGCCCCGCCGTGCGTCTGGCGGCCTCGTCCGTCCGTCGCGAACCGGCCCGCGCGCGGGAGACGGTACATTCAGGATCGCCACGGCGTCCTCTGCCCGCGCCGGGCCTGTCGCGCCCTCATGAATCCCTCTCCCGTTGCCGCCTCCGTGTCCGCCGCTCGGCGCGCTCGCCGTCGCCCGGCCGGTTTCACGCTGATCGAGCTGATGGTCACCCTGGCCGTCGCCGCGCTGGTCGTGGGCCTGGGCGCGCCGTCGTTCCTGCGCACCCTGGCGCGCCATGCGATCGACGCGCAGGCCGGGGAGCTGCAGGACGCCGTGCGCATCGGCCGCAACGAAGCGATGAAGCGCAGCGGCCCGGTGGTGCTGTGCCGCACCGAGGAGAACAATCCCGGCCACTGTGCCGGCTCCGGCGGCAGCTGGCAGACCTGGGTGCTGTTCACCGACGCCGGCCGCAGCGGCACGTTCGCGGCCGGCGACGCGGTGCTGCGCCAGCAACAGGACGCGTCGAAGCGCACCACCGTCACGGCCGACGCCGCGAGCATCCGCTTCGAGGCCACGGGCATCGCGCACGCCGACACGGGCAGTGCCGTGTTCGTGCTGGCCGAGCGCGGCGCCGCGGACCATGCACAGCGGCGCCAGGTGTGCGTCAACCCGCGCGGCGAGGTCGCCATCGTCGCGGGCGACAGCCGGTGCCCGTGACGATGCGGCACGGTTCCCCGCCTGTGCCCGCGCCGCGCGGGACGCGCCTGCGCGCGGCGGGCTTCTCGTTGATCGAGGTGCTCGTGGCGATGTTCGTCGTCGCGATGGGCATCCTCGCGCTGGCCGGCCTGCTGCAAGCCTCCACGCGCTATTCGAAGATGAGCGAGCTGCGTTCCACGGCGACGCTGCTGGCCAACGACATCGCCGACCGCATCCGTGCCAACCCGATCGGCGGCGAACTCGGCATCGGCGGCTACGACCTGGCCGAACGCGCGTTCCCCAGCCCGCTGGTGGCAGCGCGTGCCCCGTGCACCAGCGACACCCCGTGCAGCCCCGGCGACCTGGCCCGGGTCGACCTCGCCGAATGGACGGCCCGCGTCAGGGCGACGCTGCCCAGGGGCTCGACGTGGGTGCAGTTCCACGCCGGCCATCCGCCCGCGCCCGACTCCGTCGACGTCTGGGTCGGCTGGGCCGATCCGCTGACCCTCGCACCGGGCATCTCCACCGATCGCTCGGGCACCGAATGCCCCGCGCCATGGAAGGCGGCCGAGCCGTCCGTGCGCTGCATCTACCTGCAGGTGGCGCTGTGAACCGGCACGGCATTCCCGACGGCGGCCGCCGGCGCGGCATGGAGGCGGGGTTCACGCTGATCGAGATGATGGTGGCGCTGGCCATCGGCCTGGCGGTGGTCGGCGCGCTGATCGCGGCGTACCTCGGCTCGTTCGCCAGCGGCCGCCACTCCGACGCGCTGATTCAGATCACCGAGGACGCGACGCTCGCGCTCAACGTCATGCGCCAGCAGGTCGCGCAGGCCGGCTTCAGCCAGCCGCACGGCGTGGGCGCGGGCGGCGGGCTGGTGCTGCACGCGTTTCCTGCCATCACGGGTTGCGAGGCGGCCGGCTTCGTCGACCTGCAGGCCGGCATCGCCTCTTCCGGCAACTGCCAGGCGGTGTCGCCCGACTCGTCCGCGGCCGACACGATCGAGGTCGCCTACGAGGGCAGCGTGCTGCCCGGCAAGTCGTCCAACGGCATCCTGGGCGGCGCGGGCGCGCAGCAGCCGCTGGACTGCCTCGGCAACAGCTTTGCGAAGACGCACGACGACGCCACTGGCGACGACTACTGGCTCAACGACAGCAAGTTCTACGTCGCCGAAGGCAGCCTGTACTGCCACGGGCCGGGAAGCCGCGCCGGCGCCGCCATCGTGCAGAACGTCGAGACGCTGCAGGTCACCTACGGCATGGCCGCGGCGCCCGCGGGCGCGCCGGGCGCTGGCCAGATCGTCTACTACGACAACGCGCCGCCGCCCGGGTCGGCGCTGTGGGCCGATGTCGTGTCGGTCAAGCTGTGCGTGCAAGTGCGCAGCGCGGCCAGGGTGCTCGACAAGGCCTCGTCGCCGACGCTCGGGAGCTGGATCGACTGCGGCAACGGGCAGCGCGTGTCCACCGACGGCTACCTGCGCCGCACGTTCACCACCACCATCGTGTTGCAGAACAAGCTGCTGTGAGCGCCCCCCTCGTCTCCACGCCCGCCCGCGCGCCGCGCGTCACCCGCGCTCGCGCGCACGGCCGCGCCCGGGGCTTCTCGCTGATCGTGGCCATGCTGATGCTCGCGGTGATCGGCCTCGCGTCGGCGGCCATCATGCGCAACGCCGTCAGCGGAGACCAGGTGGCCAACAACAACCGGCTGCAGACCCAGGCCAGCCAGTACGCGCAGCTCGCGTTGCGTTTCTGCGAGGCGCAGCTCGGGCTGCCGCCCGAAACGCGCGCCGCCCGGCTGCTGCCGCTGGCCACGCCGCCAGCCTGGACGCTGCAGCGCAACTGGGGTGGCGCCGACGGCGGCGCCGCGCACACGCTCTCGGCCGCCGAGATCGGCGCCAGCGTCCAGCCGCGCGTCGCGCCGCAGTGCCTGGCGGAGGCGACTGGCCTGGCCGACACCTACACGGTCACGGCGCGCGGCTTCAGTGCCGACTTCAAGGCCGACCCGTCGACCGGGGCCACGCGCACCGGCTCGGCCGTGTGGGTGCAGGCCACGATCTACGCCGACAGCGGGGCCGGCGCCCCCGGCGTGGCAGCCGCGGCTGCCGGCACCGTGCCCCCCGGCCCGCTGGTCGTGCGCCAGCGCACGTGGCAGCAGTTGCTCACGCCGCCGTTCTGAATCGGCGCGTCACCGCGATACCGCATCCTGGAGGTCGCCTTGCGCGCGTGCCCGTTCCGCCCAGCCGCGTGCCGCGCCGGCCGTGGCTTCACGCTGGTCGAACTGCTGGTCGCGGCCACCGCCCTGGCCATCCTCGCCGCGATCGCGCTGCCGGCCTTCTTCGAGCAACTGGCGCGCGCGCGTCGGACGGATGTCCAGGCCGCGCTGCTCGAGGACGCCGGCTACATGCAGCACTACTACGCCTCGCACGATGCGTTCAGCGGCACGCCGCCGCCGCAGCTGCCGTTCGCGCAGGCTCCGCGGCAGGGCGGCGTCGCCTACGTCATCACCGTGGCGGTGCCGCCCGGCGATCCGTCGTCGTTCCTGTTGACCGCCACCCGGGCGGGCGGCATGGCGCGCGACCCCTGCGGCGACTTCACCGTCGACCACCTCGGCCGGCGCGAGCTCGTGCCCGGCACCTTCGCGCCCGACCGCGACGCGGCGCGGTGCTGGCGCTGAGGCGTCCCGAGCGAGAACGATCGCCAAGGCGTCATCCTGCGCGCAGCAGCGAAGTCGCAGGATTCAACTCCGCCACGAGGCTTCACGGCGCGCGTGGATCCTGCGACTGCGCGCAGGATGACCGTTCGAAGATGGTGTGCGTCACCGGGGCAGTCCTCCTGGCGCCGGGCGGTGCATCAAATCAGCAAAGCCGTCATCCTGCGCGCAGCGCAGCGAAGTCGCAGGATCCACCCCCGCCACGAGGCTTCACGGCGCGCGTGGATCCTGCGACTGCGCGCAGGATGACCGTTCGGAGATGGTGTGCGTCACCGGGACAGTCCTCCTGGCGCCGGGCGGTGCATCAAGTCAGCAAGGCCGTCATCCTGCGCGCAGGATGACACGCGGTGGAGGCCGCTTGTTGCCGAGTCGGGTGGCCTCAAATGTCCTTGATCAGGCGGCTGAACTCGTCGACGTCCTCGAAGCTGCGGTAGACCGACGCGAAGCGCACGTAGGCCACCTTGTCCAGGCGCTTGAGCTCGCGCATCACGAGCTCGCCCACGCGCGTGGACGGCACCTCGCGCAGGCCGGTGCCGATCAGCTTGTCCTGGATGCGCTCGATGGCCGCGTCGATCTGCTCGATGCTCACCTGGCGCTTGCGCAGCGCCAGCGTCATCGAGCCGCGCAGCTTGGCGGGATCGAAGTCGACGCGGGCGCCGCTCTTCTTCACGACGGACGGGAACGCCATCTCGGCGCGCTCGTAGGTCGTGAAGCGCTTGTCGCACTTGAGGCAGCGGCGCCGCCGGCGGACGACGTCGCCCTCGTCCGATTCGCGGGTCTCGGCGACCTGCGTCTCGTCATGACTGCAGTACGGACAGCGCATGGGGCGACGGCGCGGCAGGTCAGCGGTAGACCGGGAAGTCGCGCGTCAGCGCCTCGACCTTGGCGCGCACGGCGGCCAGGCGGGCGGGGTCGTTCGGCGCGTCCAGCACGTCGGCGATCAGGTGGGCCGTGGCGCGCGCCTGGTCTTCCTTGAAGCCGCGCGTGGTCATGGCCGGCGTGCCCAGGCGGATGCCGCTGGTGACCATCGGCTTTTCCGGGTCGTTCGGGATCGCGTTCTTGTTGCAGGTCATGTGCGCCTCGCCCAGGATGCGCTCGGCGTCCTTGCCGGTGATGCCCTTGGCGCGCAGGTCGACCAGCATCACGTGGCTCTCGGTGCGGCCGGAGACGATGCGCAGGCCGCGCTCGATCAGCGTCTTCGCGAGCACATCGGCGTTCTTCACGACCTGCTGCTGGTAGGCCTTGAACTCCGGCTGCAGCGCCTCCTGGAAGGCGATGGCCTTGCCGGCGATCACGTGCATCAGCGGGCCGCCCTGCAGGCCCGGGAAGATGGCGGAGTTGATCTGCTTGGCGAACGCGTCCTTCATCAGGATGATGCCGCCGCGCGGGCCGCGCAGGCTCTTGTGCGTGGTGGAGGTGACGACGTCGGCGTGCGGCACCGGGTTCGGGTAGACGCCCGCGGCGATCAGGCCGGCGTAGTGCGCCATGTCGACCATGAAATAGGCACCGATCTCCTTGGCGATCTTCGCGAAGCGCTCGAAGTCGATGCGCAGCGCGAACGCCGACGCGCCGGCGATGATCAGCCTGGGCTTGTGCTCGCGCGCGGTGCGCTCCATCGCGTCGTAGTCGATGTCTTCCTGCGCGTTCAGGCCGTACGACACGACCTTGAACCACTTGCCGCTCATGTTCAGCGCCATGCCGTGCGTGAGGTGGCCGCCCTCGGCCAGGCTCATGCCCATGATGGTGTCGCCGGGCTGCAGCAGGCCCAGGAACACGGCCTGGTTGGCCTGCGAGCCGGAGTTCGGCTGCACGTTGGCGTTCTCGGCGCCGAACAACTGCTTGATGCGGTCGATGGCGAGCTGCTCGACGACGTCCACGTTCTCGCAGCCGCCGTAGTAGCGCTTGCCCGGGTAGCCTTCGGCGTACTTGTTGGTGAGCTGCGAGCCCTGCGCGGCCATGACGGCGGGCGAGGTGTAGTTCTCCGAGGCGATCAGCTCGATGTGCTGTTCCTGGCGCAGGTTCTCGGCCTGGATGGCGGCCCAGATGGCGGGGTCAACGTTGGCGATCGTCGATTGTTGGCGGTCGAACATGGAAGATTCCTTGGGATTGAGGGCAGTTCCGGCGCGTCGGTGGGCCTCGCGGATCATCGCCTCCGGCGCGTGCGCACCCTCGGCGGAACATCGATCCAGCGGTGCGCGAAGGACGCGCTGCCCAGGCGAACGGCTGAGAGGGCGGCGCCCGGACGGGATCCCGGCGGCCCTTCGCGCTTCCCGGTGGTGGCCCACCTCGCAACGCGTCCTGGAGTCCGGCTGATGGCGCTCCCGGGACGCGTCCTGTCGCCAGTCGCGCGAATCGCCAGTTTAACCGGGCGGCCGGGCACGCGGGTGGGCGGGAGCGTCGATTCGCGCAATACGAAGCGGCCCGGGCGTGCGCTCGCCGCGCGGCCGAAAGAAAAACGGGCGCCGAGGCGCCCGTCGAACGGATGTCCGGCGGTTCAGTGCGCCAGCGCCACGCGTTCGCGTTCCGGCTTGGCCTGCGCGTCCTGCTGCTCGGGTGCGGTGGCGTGGGCGGTCGACTCGCTGGCGGCCGCGGCCGGCGCGGCGGCGGGCACGGGCGTCGCCGCGGGGGCGGGCGCGACGTTGGCGACGATGGGCACGACCGTCGGCGGCACGTTCTGGCCGGCCGCGACACGCTTGAGCAGGTCCTGCTCGGCCATCACCTTGGCCGCGTAGCCGCCGTCGTCCTCGAGAGCGCCGGCGCCGACGTAGTAGTGCAGGCCGCCGGACAGGCCGCCGGCCTTGGCGATGCACTCCTTGAGCACCAGCACGCCCACGCGCAGGTTGCTGACGGGGTCGAACGCCGCCAGGTGGCCGCCGTAGGACTCGTACTTGTCGCTGTGCACCTTGGTCATCACCTGCATCAGCCCCTGCGCGCCCACGGGGCTCTGCGCGATCGGGTTGAAGCTGGACTCGATGGCCATGACGGCCAGGATCAGCGTGGGCTCGATGCCCGTGCGCTGGCCGACCGTCCACGATTCCTGCACCAGGCGGGCGACCGGCTCGGGCGCCACGTGGTAGCGGCGGACGATCCAGCGGGCCACGTTGGCCTGGGCGCGCGTCAGGTCGGCCGGGTCGGCCGTCGACGAGATGTTGACGGGTCCGGCGGACGTGGGCTCGGATTCGGCCGCGGCGGCCAGGTCCTCGCCACCGCTGCGAGCCAGGTGGCGGGCCTCCAGCCAGCCCCAGGCGCGCGCCTCGAGGCTGTCACGCAGTTCTTCCTGGCTGCTCATGAACAGGGCACCGGCCACGACCGCCAGGCCCACCATGGCCAGCATGCTGTGGCTCACGTCGAGCAGGCCGTGGCCCACGTCGGTCAGGAAGACCTTCACCGATTCGCGCCCGGTGGTCAGTGCGTTGCGCACGACGGCTTGGGGTTGAAGCATCTCTCTCCTTTCACAGCGCCGGGCCGGCTGACGGCGCTCAGCGGCGCTTCGTCGCGGCGTCCAGGGACGCTGGCGATAATGACTCGCTGCGATTCATGGCCGGGGTGTCTGCGTCTAGCAACCGGCGGCAGCCTTCAGGGTCCGCCTCGTCGGGCAGGGATAACCCTGGTGTTACGTCTGGCCGGATTATGGGAGCCGCGTAATAACCCGTCAACAATATAAGCCTCTCAAGTCATAACCAAAACTTATGAAATACCGAGATTTGCGCGATTTCGCGGCCAAACTTGAGGGTTTTGGGGAGCTCAGACGTGTAACAGCGCCCGTGTCCCCCAAGCTCGAAATGACCGCGCTGGCCGATCGCGTCCTCCGCCAGGAGGGCCCCGCGCTCTGGTTCGAGAACCCCGCCGGGTATGACGTGCCGGTCCTCGCCAACCTGTTCGGTACCCCCCGCCGTGTCGCCCTCGGCATGGGCGCGACCGACGTCTCCGAGTTGCGGGAGATCGGCCAGCTGCTGGCCAACCTGCGCGAACCGGAGCCGCCGAAGTCGGTCAAGGACGCCAGCAAGTTGTGGACCATGGGCAAGGCGCTGTGGGACATGAAGCCCGCCGTGCTGCGCAGCGGGCCGTGCCAGGAGGTCGTCCAGGAGGCCGGCGAGATCGACCTGTCGAGGTGGCCGATCCAGACCTGCTGGCCCGGCGACGCCGCCCCCCTCGTGACCTGGGGACTGGTCGTCACCCGCGGCCCGCGCGGCGTGCCCAAGCCGAGATTGCGGCAGAACCTGGGCATCTACCGCCAGCAGGTGATCGGCCGGCGCGAGCTCATCATGCGCTGGCTGGCCCACCGCGGCGGCGCGCTCGACTTCCGCGACTTCGCGCGCGTCAACCCGGGCAAGCCGTTCCCGCTGGTGTGCGCGCTGGGCGCCGACCCGGCCACGACGCTGGGCGCCGTCACGCCCGTGCCCGACAGCCTCGGCGAGTACCAGTTCGCCGGCCTGCTGCGCGGCGGCCGCACGGAACTGGTCGACACGCGCACGGGCGAGGACGGCCTGATGCTGCAGGTGCCTGCACGTGCCGAGATCGTGCTCGAGGGCCACATCCCCGTCGCCGAACCCGGCTGGACGGGTCACAGCGAGCACGGCGTGCCGCTCAAGGAGATCAACGGCTACCTGCACGCGCTCGAGGGCCCGTACGGCGACCACACCGGCTACTACAACGAGCGCGACTGGTTCCCGGTGTTCCGCCTCGACCGCCTGACGCACCGCCGCGACCCGGTCTACCACTCCACCTACACCGGCAAGCCGCCCGACGAGCCGGCCGTGCTGGGCGTGGCGCTCAACGAGGTCTTCGTGCCGCTGCTGCAGAAGCAGTTCCCCGAGATCGTCGACTTCTACCTGCCGCCCGAGGGCTGCAGCTACCGCATGGCCGTCATCTCGATGAAGAAGGCCTACGCGGGCCACGCCAAGCGGCTGATGTTCGGCCTGTGGAGCGTGCTGCGCCAGTTCATGTACACGAAGTTCATCGTGGTGGTCGACGACGACATCGACATCCGCGACTGGAACGAGGTGATCTGGGCGATCACCACGCGCATGGATCCCGTGCGCGACACGACGCTGGTCGACCACACGCCGATCGACTACCTCGACTTCGCCTCGCCGGTGAGCGGGCTCGGCGGCAAGATGGGCCTGGACGCGACCTCGAAGTGGCCCGGCGAGACGAGCCGCGAATGGGGCCGGCCGATCACGATGGCGGGCGCGCTGACGAAGGAAGTCGAGGCGCGGCTGGACGGCCTTTTCTCGCAAGTGATGGCGTCCGTCAAGGGCCGATGAGGCTATCAGGACGACTCGATCGTTCGCGGATATTTCCTTGCCGCGGCGAGCGGCGAGGACTATCTTGGAACTGCCTCAACGAGGCACTCCCCTCTGCGCAGTCGATGCGCAATCGGAGCCCCGGGCGTTCTGCTCCGGAGCCCCATCGGGCGACGTTCAAGTCGCCCAGGAAGCCCCGATCATCCTCAAGTGATCGGGGCTTCGTCACGTCGGGGCCGGCGGCGCCCGGCGCGGTTCGACCAGTCGCGCGAGCAGCTCGCGCAGCGCCAGTTGCATGCGATCGAGTCCGGTGCCGGACGGCGTCCAGCGGGTGACGACGTTGTCGACCGGGAAGGCCTGTCCCATCGGCGCCGGCGTGATCGTGATCGGGCCGGAAGCCGACCGGGCGGCGGCGGCGGCACGGAACTCGCGCAGCGCGCGCGGCATGTGCGAGCCGTGCGTCACCAGCACGATCTCGCGCACGCCTGCGGGCTGCAGCAGCGCGAGCGTGGCGGCCGCGTTCTCGTGCGTGTCGCGCGACTCGGCCTCGACCCAGCGCAGCGGCGCGCCGAACTCGTCGCGCGCGACCTCGGCCATGCGCGTGGCCTCCGCGGGCACGGCGGCGCCGGCCGCCACCCAGCCCTTGCCGCCCGAAGCGGCCACCGGGATGCCCGTCTCCCGTCCGAGCCAGACCCCGTAGCGCAGTCGCATGAGCGACGCCTTGCCGAGATCGGGGCTGGCGTACTCGGCCGCCCGCTCGTCGATGCCGCCGCCCAGCACGACGATGGCCAGCGACTGGCCTGCCGCGGCGCGCGCCTTCAGGCTGGCGCGCTGCGCGGCGGCCAGCGGCGCAGGCTCGTCCAGGAAGGCCTGCTCGACCCGGCGCGCCGCGCCGCTGCAGCAGCTGAACCAGGCGCCGACGCAGCCGACGGCCACCAGCCAGCGGCTCGCGCGCGGAAGCCGGCGCGCGAGCGCGGCGCCCGCGCACGCGAGCACGAGGAAAGGGACGGGCGGCAGCACCAGTGCCGCGAGCGCGGGCTTGAGGGCACCCAGTCCCGCGGCGGTCATCCAGTCGGAAAGCATGCGCGATTGTCGCGGAGCGCCGTGACACGGGTGCGCAGGCCCGCGGCAGTGCTCGATGGTCGTTGCGCTCGACCTCGAACTAGGGGGTGACGCCGCGACCGAGGGGCGTCCGCAGATCGGCCGGGGGCGCGATCAGGGCGCCAGGCGCTCGCGCGTCCAGGACGCGCCGTCGAGGCGATAGCGCAGGCGGTCGTGCAGGCGCGACTTGCGGCCCTGCCAGAACTCCCAGCTGTCGGGCTTGAGGCGGAAGCCGCCCCAGTGCGGCGGGCGCGGTGGATGCATCAGGAACTTCGTGGCGTACTTCGCCGCGTTGGCCACCAGCACCGCGCGCGACTCGATCACCTGGCTCTGCGGCGAGGCCCAGGCACCGATGCGCGAATCGAGCGGCCGCGACGCGAAATACGCATCGGACTCCGCAGGGTCGACACGCTCGACCGCGCCTTCGATGCGCACCACGCGCTCGAGCTCGACCCAGTGGAACTGCAGCGCCGCGAACGGATGCACGGCGAGCTCGCGGCCCTTGCGGCTGTCATAGTTGGTGAACCAGACGATGCCGCGCGCGTCGCAGCCCTTGATGAGCACGATGCGCGTCGATGGCCGGCCGTCGGCCCCCACGGTCGCGAGCGTCATCGCGTTGGGCTCGGGTATCTTGGCCGCGAACGCCTCGTCCATCCACGCCTGGAACTGGCGCAGCGGATCGAGGGCCGCATCGCTTTCCTCGAGCGCGTCGCGCTCGTAGCTCTTGCGTTCGTCGGCGATGTTCTTGGGATGGTCCATGTCGACAAGTTTAGGGGAACGCCTTAGGTATACGTCCCACTGGAACAAAAGGGGCCCAACCCTGATTCTTGAGGCACATAACCATTCAATGCGCGGCCGCCTCAGGAAGACGCCGCGCGCCAGGCGCCCATGAAAAACGAACCGGCCGTCGTCGTGCTGGCTGCAGGCGCAGGGAGCCGATACCAGGGAACGCGCCACAAGCTCAGCGAGAAGCTGGGCCGTGACAGCGTGCTCGTGCGAACCCTGCGAAATGCCATCGCATCCGAGATGCCGGTCGTGCTCGTCATCTCCGATGCGCTGGTATCCGAAGCCCGGGGCCTGGTCGCGCCCGAGGACATGGTCGTCGTCGGTGCCCGTTCCTTCCAGTCACAAACGGGGTGGGGTATGGGCGACTCGATCGCCGCCGGGGTGTCGCAGCATGCGAGCGCGACCGGCTGGCTCGTGCTGCCCGCCGACATGCCGCTGGTCCGGCCCGGCAGCCTGCGCGCGGTCGCCGATGCGCTCGACCAGCAGCCCATCGCGTTCGCGCAGCACCGCGGACGCCGCGGGCATCCGGTGGGCTTCGCCGCCGAGCTGTTCTCCGAGCTCGTGATGCTCAAGGGCGACGAAGGCGCACGCCGCCTGCTCGCGCGCTATCCCACGGCGGCCGTCGAACTCGACGACCCCGGCGTGCTGTTCGACATCGACACCGTCGACGACCTCGCCGCCGCGCAGCGGCGCATCGACGGCTCGTCCGAGGTCGCCATCTAGCGGACACGGCCCGCGACGCCCGTCGTCGCGTCGCGCGTCTCGTCGCTCGGCGACGGCGTGCTCGTCGACGTTCGCGCCTCGCCCGCACGCTCGCGCTCGTGCCCGCGATGGCGCACACTGCACGGGCGGGCGCACCGGTTGCCGCCCGTGCGGGCGTCCGATGGCGGCCCGGCGCCGCCAATGCCGACGCGCCATTCCCTGCTGCCCGTGCTGGTTTGACCATGTAACGGAGTTACCGGATAATCAAACCATGAGTTACACCGCCACGCCTCCCCTGAACGCGACGGTCGCCGCCGTCACCGAACGCATCCGCCGCCGCAGCGCCGGCACGCGCGCCGACTACCTCGGCCACGTCGATGCCCTGCGCACGCGCGCGCGCGGCGCGGAGCGCCTGGGCTGCGCCAATGTCGCCCACGCGTTCGCCGGCATGCCGCCCAACGACAAGCTGCGCGTGGTGGCCGAGCGCGCGCCGCACATCGGCGTCGTCACGGCCTACAACGACATGCTGTCGGCGCACCAGCCCTACGAGGGCTATCCCGAGCAGATCCGTCGCGACGCCGCCGCGCTCGGCGCCACGGTGCAGGTGGCCGGTGGCGTGCCTGCCATGTGCGACGGCGTGACGCAGGGCGCGCCGGGCATGGAGCTGTCGCTGTTCTCGCGCGACACCATCGCCATGTCCACGGCCATCGCGCTGTCGCACGACGTGTTCGACGCGGTGCTGCTGCTGGGCATCTGCGACAAGATCGTGCCCGGCCTGCTGATCGGGGCACTGTCCTTCGGCCACCTGCCGTGCGTGTTCGTGCCGGCGGGGCCGATGTCCACGGGGCTGTCGAACAAGGCCAAGTCCAAGGTGCGCGAGCAGGCCGCGCAAGGCCTGGTCGGCCGCGCCGAGCTGCTGGCCGCCGAGAGCCAGGCCTACCACGGGCCGGGCACCTGCACGTTCTACGGCACCGCCAACTCCAACCAGATGCTGCTCGAGGCCATGGGCCTGCACGTGCCCGGCGCCGCGTTCGTGCACCCGCACAGCGAGCTGCGCACCGCACTCAACACCGAGGCCGTCAGGACCGTGCTGTCGCTCACGCGCGAGCACCGCGACGTGCCGATCGGCGTGCAGGTCGACGAGCGCTGCATCGTCAACGCGATGATCGCGCTGCTGGCCACCGGCGGCTCCACCAACCACCTGATCCACTGGGTGGCCGTCGCGCGCGCCGCGGGCATCCTCATCGACTGGTCGGACTTCGCCGAGCTGTCGAGCGTCATCCCGCTGCTGGCGCGCGTCTATCCCAACGGCAGCGCCGACGTGAACCAGTTCCAGGACGCAGGCGGCCCCGGCTTCGTGCTGCGCGAGCTGCTCAAGGCGGGCCTGCTGCACGGCGACGTCGACACCGTCGCCGAGGGCGGCATGGCCGCCTATGGCCACGTGCCTTCGCTGCAGGCGGGCAAGGTGCTCTGGGCGCCGCTGCCGGAGGTCCCGGGCGACGACACGGTCGTGCGCACCGCCGCCGAACCGTTCAGCGCCACCGGCGGCCTGAAGCTGCTGGAGGGCAACCTCGGCCGCTCCGTCATCAAGGTGTCCGCGGTGCCCGCCGACAAGCACGTCATCGAGGCCCCGGCCCAGGTGTTCGACGCCCAGGAAGACCTGCTCAAGGCCTTCCAGGCCGGCACGCTGGAGAAGGACTTCGTGGCCGTCGTGCGCTGGCAGGGCCCGCGCGCGAACGGCATGCCCGAGCTGCACAAGCTGACGCCGCCGCTGGCGGTGCTGCAGGGCCGCGGCTTCAAGGTGGCGCTCGTCACCGACGGCCGCATGAGCGGCGCGTCCGGCAACGTGCCCGCCGCGATCCACGTCAGCCCCGAGGCGCTCGGCGGCGGCCCGCTGGCCAAGGTGCGCGACGGCGACCTGATCCGCCTCGACGCCGTCGCCGGCACGCTGCAGGTGCTGGTGCCCGAGGCCGAGTGGGCCGCGCGCCCGCTGGCCGGGCGCAGCCAGGCGCTCGGCGAGGCGCACGGCGCGGGCTTCGGCCGCAACCTCTTCGCGGGCCTGCGGCGCAACGTGTCGACCGCCGAGGAGGGCGCGTGCACCTGGTTGCCGTGAGCCTGCGCTCGCTCCGCCCACCGCCCCCCGAGGGGCGCAGGCCGGCTCGCTCCGGGCGGCCGAGCGCTCGCCGGCCGGGGCGGCAGCGCGGCGAACCTGCCCGAGACATTTGAACTTTCGGAGATTTGATCCATGAACCCGCTCGAACTTGCTTCCTACGGCCCGGTCATCCCGGTCATCGTCATCGACCGCCTCGAGGACGCCGTCCCCATGGCCAAGGCGCTGGTGGCCGGCGGCGTGCGCGTGCTGGAAGTGACGCTGCGCACCGCGGCCGGCCTGCCGGCGATCAAGGCGATCGCGCGCGAGGTGCCGGGCGCCGTGGTCGGCGCGGGCACCGTGCGCGACGGCGAGGACGTGCACGCCGCGCACGCCGCCGGGGCGAAGTTCATCGTCAGCCCCGGCTACACCAAGGCCGTGGGCGACGCCTGCAAGTCGCTGGGCGTCGCGTTGCTGCCGGGCGTGTCCACCGGCAGCGAGATCATGATGGCGGCCGACGACGGCTTCACCTTCCTCAAGTTGTTCCCGGCCACCGCGGTCGGCGGCATCCCGCTGCTCAAGGCCTTCTCCGGCCCGTTCGCCGACATCGCGTTCTGCCCCACGGGCGGCGTGACGGTCGAGACCGCGCCGCAGTTCCTGGCCCTGCCCAACGTGAAGGTGGTGGGTGGCTCGTGGCTGACCCCGGTCGACGCGATGAAGAGCGGCGACTGGGCGCGCATCACCGAGCTGGCGAAGCAGGCGGCGGCGATTCCGCGGCCTTGATCGGACGCCGCGCTTCGGCGGCCTGCATCGCCTGCGCCGTCGCATCGGCCTGCGCCTGGCGACCGGCGGTGGCGTCGGCCTCGAGCCCCAGCACGACGCCGGTGCGGTCCGCCGCGTCGCGGTTCTGGCTCAGCTTGAACTTGCCCTCGACGCGCGTGACCTCGAGCTCGATGCCGACGATGGCCTTGAGCATCGCCTCGAGGTAGTCGGCCGGGGCGTCGGCCACGTGCCAGGGCACGGCGCGGCCCGACTCGTGGCGTTCGGTCAGGCGCGTGACGAACGCGCGCAGCCACTCCGGATCCTGGATCGCGCGCAGCGTGCCATGCACCTGCACCATCGAATAGTTCCAGGTCGGCACCGCCTTGCCGTGCTGGAACTTGCTGGGGTACCAGTTCGGCGACACGTAGGCCTGCGGCCCCTGGAACACCAGCAGCACGGGTTGGCCGTCGGCCTCGCGCCAGAGCGGGTTCGCGCGCGCGACGTGCGCCGTCACGCGCCAGCGCTCGCCGACGCGTTCCACCTCGACCGGCATCAGGTCGGCGGACAGCTCGCCGCCGCCCCGCACGAGCGTTGCCAGCGGATGGGCCTTCATCAACGCGAGCAGCGTCGCGGGATCCTGTTCGACGAAGTGCGCGGGCTGGTACATGGTCAGGCGGGGACGGTGTAGTTGAGGGCGAGGCGGCCGCCGTCGACGTAGACGATCTCGCCGGTGACGTAGCTGGAGGCGTCGCTGAGCAGGAAGCCGACGACGTCGGCGATCTCCTCCGGCTCGCCCAGGCGCTTCATCGGCGTGCGGCCCAGGATGCGCTGGCGCGCCGCGTCGCTGGTGAGCACCGCGTCGCGCGCGAGGTCGGTGGCGATGGTGCCGGGCGCGACGGCGTTGACGCGCACGCCGTGGTCGATCAGGCCCAGCGACATGGCGCGCGTGAGCTGGTTGATGCCGCCCTTGCTCGCGTTGTAGCTGGCGATGGTGGCGATCGCCATCAGGCCGTTGACGGACGACATGTTGACGATCGCGCCGCGCTTGCGGGCCACCATGTGCCGCGCGACGGCCTGGCCGACGAGGAACGCGCCCTTGAGGTTGACGGCGATGACGGCGTCCCAGTCCTCTTCGGTGACGTCGAGGAATTCGGCGGCGCGGAAGATCCCGGCGTTGTTGACGAGGCCGTCGATGCGGCCGAACTCGGCGACCGTGGCGGCGGTGGCGGCGTCGACGGCGGCCTTGGACGAGACGTCGCAGCGGAAGAATGCCGCGCGCTGGCCGGCGGCGGTCAATTCGGCGGCCAGCGCGTTGCCGGGGCCGTCGGCGACGTCCCACAGCGCCACGTGCGCGCCGTCGCGCGCGAGCCGGCGCGCGCACGCGGCGCCGATGCCGTTGGAGGCGCCGGTGATGACGACGACGCGGCCTTCGAGGCCGAAGGAAATGCTGCTGCTCATGGCGGGATCTCGGGAATCGGAGAGGGGTCGCGCGTCGCGCCGGGCGGGCGAGGCGACGGGGAGTGCCGCCACTATACGGCGCGTCGCGCGGGCTGCTGGGCGGCGGCGGCCGAGCTCTCAGGCCGGTGCGAGCGCGGGCGCGACGCGCGACGGCCGGTCCAGCCAGGCGATCAGGCCCGCGGCATTGAGCGCCACGTCGTCGTGCAGCAGTTCGGCGATGCGCGCGTCGGGCAGGCCCACGCCGAAGTCGCGGGCGCCGCCGGCGTACAGGCGCATCAGCGCCGCGCCGATGGCGGCATGGCGGTCCGGCGCGTCGCGGTGGGCGAGGGCGGCGGCGACGGTCGCGTCGACCATCCCCAGCAGCCGCTCGGCGCAGTCGGGCACGTGGCGGATGCGGCTGTAGTGGGTGAGGAACATCTGCCGCGGCGAAGCCGCCATCAGCCGCGCGATCGACGCGCGCATCGCGTCGGGATCGAACTGCACCGGGGTGGTGGTCGGGAAGATGAAGGCGCGGCCGTCGACGTTGAACTCGGGATAGGCCATGCCGAAGTTGTCGCCGGTGAACCAGCCTTCGCTGCGGGCGTCCCAGATGCAGTGGTGGTGCAGCGCGTGGCCCGGCGTGTGCGCGAACACGAGCGGCCGGCCGGCGAGGTGGATCGTCTCGCCGTCGGTGGTGGCGCGCACGCGCTCGCCGGGCACCGGCAGCAGCTCGCCGTAGGCCCGCGCCATCTGCTCGGCGCCGTAGACGGCCAGCGCCCCCTGCCACAGCGCGACCGGGTCCACCATGTGGCGCGCGCCGCGTGGGTGCACGACGAGCGTCGCGCCGGGCAGGGCCTGCATCAGCTGGCCGACGCCGCCGGCGTGGTCGAGGTGGACGTGCGTGGCGATCACGAGGTCCACGGCCGCGCGCCGGATGCCCAGCGCATCGAGCGCCGCGAGCAGCCGCGGCACGGCGAACGCGGTGCCGGTGTCGACGAAAGCGGCGCGACCGCCGTCGGCCACCAGGTAGGCGGCGTCGAAGCGGTCGCGATGGAAGCCGGTGTCGATGGCCCAGAGGCCGTCGCCCAGCGGTTCGAGGAAGCGCGGCAGCGCGGAGGACATGGCCGTCTCCCGGCGTGCCGGCGGACGCTCAGGAAGCGACGCCGAGCGCCAGGTACAGGCGGGCGATCTCGGGTCCGCCGTCCGTGCCCTGCACCGTGTGCAGCGTCTTGGCCGCGGCGGCCTTGCCCTTGCCCGACTGCAGCTGGGCCACGCCCAGGCGCAGCTTGGCGTCCTCGGGGTGCTTCAGCTTGTCCTTGGCGATGCCTTCCTGGATCAGCGCGATGCCGTCGTCGTACTTGCCCATCGACGCATACTCGCTGCCGATGGCCACGAGGTCGTCGCCGGTCTTGCTCGCCTTGGCGTCGGCGGTGCGCTTCGCCAGCGAGGCGGCAGACTCGGTGGCCGTCTTGTTGATCAGGTCGCGCAGGCGCTGCTGGCGCGCGGCTTCGGCGCCGGTGCCGAGCACGCCGGCGGCGTAGCCCTTGTCGACGACCATCTTGGCTTCCGCGGGCAGCTGGGCCTGCAGCAGCAGCTGGCCCATCTCCATGTAGTCGGCGGCGGCGGTCAGGTTGCCCGAGGCCAGGCGCAGGCGCAGCAGGTCCAGCGAGAAGCGCGACGAGAAGCCCGGCTTGCCCGGCAGGTCGGCCAGGTAGATGCTCGAGTACTGCTTGTTGCTCGGATAGTTGAGCACCAGCTTTTCCTTGACGCCGAGATCGCCCACCTTGTTGTTGGTGTGGCGGTAGGCGTCGGCCAGGCGCAGCAGGTCGTCCTCGTCCGGACGGCGGCCCGCGGCCTCGGCGGCCTGCACCTTGGCGGCGTTGTCGCGCGCGATCTGGCCGTAGTCGCCGCTGTTGCCCTGGACGTAGTCCTGGATCTGGCGGAGGTCCGAACCCGAGTACCCGGCGGCCTTGGCCTTCTCGACCCACTGCATCGCCTTGGCGTTGTTGTGCTGCTGGGCGTAGATGCCGGCGACGGTCGTCGCCAGCCGGCCCGCCTCGGCCGGCGGCACGTGCCCGGTGGCGAACGCGGCTTCGTACTGCTGGGCGGCCTCGCCGTCGGCATGCATGCTCTGGTAGGCGGCGCCACGGATGCGGGCCAGCATGTAGTTGTCCTCGGCGTTGGTGCCGGTGACGCCGTTGAGCTTGGCGAGGCCTTCCTTGGCCTTCCCGGCGCGCACCAGGTCGCTGGCTTCCTTGAGCGGCTTGGCGACGGCGGCGGACACGGCGTGGGCGACCTGGACTTGCACCAGGCCGGCGGCCAGCAGCAGGGCGGCCAGGAGACGGGTGGTCTTCATGGGTTGTTCGAACCTGTAAGGTGACACTCTGAATGGGAGAAGGCGCACTGCGAGCAGTGCGCCTTCCGAAGGGAGGTGCGTCGTTGGATCAGTGCGTGAACTGTTCGTTCCCGACGATGCCGATCTTCGTGACACCCAGGCGCTGCGCCTCGGCCATCACTTCGGCAACGTACTTGTACGGGGCCAGCTTGTTCGGGATCAGGTGCACTTCCGGCTGGTCGGGCATCTGCGTCAGGCGATACAGGTGCGTTTCCAGGTCCGCGCGATCCTTGATCATCTCGCCGCCGAAACCGATCTGGCCGTCGAAGTCGACGACGACCTCGATGACCGTCGGCGGGGTCGGCGGGTGGTTGTTCGGATCGTTGACCGGCATGTTCAGCTTCACCGCGTGCGTCTGGATCGGGATCGTGATGATCAGCATGATCAGCAGCACCAGCATCACGTCGATCAGCGGCGTGGTGTTGATGTCCACCATCACGTCGCCGTCGCCACCGCCGTCGCTCAGATTCATAGCCATGGGGTGGGTTCCTTATTGGTTCGGCGGCGGCTCGGTGATGAAGCCGACCTTCGCGATACCCGCGCGCTGGCAGGCGAACACCACGCGACCGATGGACTCGTAGCGAGCGCCCTGGTCGCCGCGGATGTGCACTTCCGGCTGCGGCTTGATCTTGGCCTTCTCGGTGAGCATCGAGACAAGCTCGTCGATGTCCTTGATCTGGTGGGTGTTCCAGTAGACATCGCCGTCCTTGCTGACCGCCAGCAGGATGTTCTCCGGCTTGGTCACCGTCACGACGTTGCGTTCCTTGGGCAGCTCCAGCGTGATCGACTGGGTCACGACCGGGATCGTGATCAGGAAGATGATCAGCAGGACCAGCATCACGTCCACGAGGGGCGTCGTGTTGATGGTCGAGTTGACTTCCTCTTCCCCGTCGCCGCTGTCGCTTCCGACATTCATTGCCATGGGAATTCCTTCGCGTTACTGGCGTTCAGTGGAACGCGAGTTCAGCGCTTGCCAGCCAGCAGGACGTTGTGCAGGTCGCCGGAGAAGGCGCGAACCTTTTCCATCACCGACTTGTTGCGGCGGACGAGCCAGTTGTAGCCCATGACGGCCGGAACCGCGACGGCCAGACCGATGGCGGTCATGATCAGCGCTTCACCGACGGGGCCGGCGACCTTGTCGATCGACGCCTGGCCGGCGATGCCGATCTGCGTCAGGGCGCCGTAGATGCCCCACACGGTACCGAACAGGCCGACGAACGGGGCGGTGGAGCCGACGGTGGCCAGGAAGGCGAGGCCGTCCGACAGGCGCGACTGGATGTTCTCGACGGCGCGCGAGACGCTCATCGAGATCCAGGTGTGGCGGTCGATCTGCTCGACCAGCGTGCCTTCGTGGTGGTCGCTGGACTTCAGGCCGGATTCGGCGATGTAGCGGAAGGCCGAGCCTTCTTCCAGCGTGTTGGTGCCGGCCTTGATCGAGCCCGCGGTCCAGAAGCCGTCGCTCACGCCGTTGGCGGACTGGAACATCTTGCGCTGTTCCCAGTACTTCGTGAAGATGATGTACCAGCTGCCCATCGACATGATCAGCATGATCACCAGGTTGAACTTGGCGATCCAGCCGCCATCGCGCCACAGGGCGCCGAGGCCGTACGGGTTCTCGATGGTGGCCTTGCCTTCCGCGGCGGGCGCCGGCGCGGCGCCGGTGTCGACGGCGGCCGGGGCCGGCGTGGCCGACACATCGGCCGAGGCAGCGGCCGCGGGGGCCGATGCGGTCGCGTCCGCCGGAGCCGATGCTTGCGCCAGAGCGGTGGTCGGGGCGGCGGCGATGGTCGCCAGCGCGAGGAGCGCGGCCGCAAAGGGAGTGCGCATCGTGTTCAGAAAGGACATGTTTCCTCCGGGGGAATGGTGCCGGCCTGCATGTCGGTCATGGCCGGGTATCACAGAAAAAAGGAAAAGGGGAATGGCGAAGAGAGGCCGCCGGGCCCCGAGGGGCCGCGGGTGCGCCGCTTATTCGAGCTTCCAGACGTATTCGACCGGAACGGTGGTGCCAGTGGGGTGGCCTTCCGCATCGACGCCCGGCGTGAACGGGCACGCGGCGATGGTGCTCTTGGCCGCGTTGTCCAGCAGGCGGTGTTCGCGGGTCGGGCCGGACGAGCCGACGATTTCCGCGCTGGTCACCTTGCCGGTGGCGTCGACGACGAAGCGCATCTTGGTGACGCCGGTGGCACCGGCGCGCACGGCGGCGGGCGGGTACTCGGGCTTGCAGGCCGGGTCGTTCGCGTTGAACTTGGCCGGACGCGCCGTGACCGGGGTGGCGACCGGTGCCGGCGGGGCCGGCGGCTGGATGCGCGGCTCGGGCGCCGGCGGCGGCATCACCGTGGTGGTGGTGATCTGCTGCTGGACCGGCGGCGGCGGCACGTCCACCGGCGGCGGCGGGACGTAGACCGGCGGCGGCGGCAGATTCTTCGGCGGCGGCGGCAGATCCTTGGGCGGCGGCGGCGGCGGCGGCGGCGGGGCATCGACGGCCTTCGCCTCGACGACCTTCACCACGTCGACCACCTTCTTGGCCAGGCCCGACACGAGGGCATAGGCCAGCAGCACGTGCATGATGATGACGATGATCAAGCCGGTCGGATGCTTCCCCGGGTTGCGCTGCGATTCAGCAAAATTCACTCGAAATACCTCCAGACGACCCGATCGGGCGCTGCATCTTTTCCTGCGGCTCCACGGCGCGGCTGCGCAGCGGAGTCGCGAACTATAGCTTGCTCCCGCACTCCGGCCTTTACGGGTTTCCCTTAATTTTCGACGCCTCTAATGCGTTTAGACCGCACCGAATATCGTCAGGGAGCCGATTGGCAGTTGCTTGTGACAGGCAAGCTCTTCGAACGACCGTTCGTTCAACTAGGCGGGAACGCAAGGACGGGATCGCCCGCACCCTGCCGGATCGCGCTCGACCGGAGGGCAAGTCGCGTTCCTTTGTAGCCGAACTACGCCAGCGGATGTCGTTCGACGCCGGGCGCGCAGTATCCGTCGGTCAATCACTCCAGCGGGGGATTGTCGCTCGAACGCGACGGCGATTTTCGCGCCGCCGCGGCGAAAGCCTTGCGCATTTCACGGCCGCCGCAGCAGACGGGCGAGGCGCGGCGCGGACGGCCGCGCATCGCCGCATCGGCCTCCGGACGCGCCTCGAGCGTCGGTGGTCCATCGAGCGTTCTCGAGCGCGGCCCGTCGCGTGCCTGCGCGCGCTCGCGCGCGGACAACCATGTGCATGCCGCGCCGCCGGGCGCGGTGCCGCACAGGCCCGGCAGTGCCCACCCGCCGGGCACGTGCGCGCAGGCCGGTCAGCCGAGCGGCGTGCCGAACATGATCCGCGCAAACGGATCGGCGCGACGCCCAGGTCGCGCGACCACGTCGAGCCCGTGCTGGCGCGCCCGCATCGAGCGCCCCGCGATGCTGTCGCTGCCGGACTTCCCGGTTCCGGCGCCCGCGCGCCGCGCGTGTCGGATCGACTCGCGCAGCATGGGGGCCATGTCGCGGCACGATGCGGATGCAGGCCGTCGGCCGAGTCGTGCGCGGGCCGTTGCCGGCGCCGGGCGCAGCAGGCCCGTAACCAGTTGAATACGGCCGCCGGTATGTGCGGTCCATCACGGGAAATGTGGCCCAGGCGCATCGGAGCACCCTTTGGTGGGATGCCTTCCGTTCCGAATAGGAGCACATTGAGATCGTGGAATTCCGCCGGGAAGGAGGCCGCCCATGAACGAACTGCTGCTGGTGTCGCTGGTGCTCGTGGCACTGGCGCTGCGCACGGTCGTCGTGCGCCACCGCATCTCCGGCTGGGAGTGCCTGTGGCGGTTCCGCTCCGGTCCGTGCACGGTCGAGCTGCGCCGCCACGCCGGCATGGCCCGCCTCGGTGGTGACTCCTGCGAATATCCGCAGCCGCGCGAATTCCGCGTGATGTCGCTGCGCGTCGGCGGCATCCCGCTGTGGTCGCAGCGGGCCATCGTGAGCCTGCCCACCGATGCCGACTCGCGCGTCGGCGAGATCCCCGCCAGCGAGTTCGACCACCTGTTCGAGCGCCATTTCCGCATGTCCTGGCCGCGCCAGGCCAAGGCGATGCGCCGGCTGGCGGCACGCGCCCACTGACGCGCGATGGCGCCCGCGGGCGCCGGGCTTGCCGCGACGTGCGCACCATGCGCACGGTGCTCGATCCCCATCTCGTCGACGCCTCGGGACGCGAGCCCGGCCTGTGGATCGCGGTGCGCGACCAGCGCCGGGCGCTGCTGTTCGACCTCGGCGAGCTCGGTGCGCTGTCGCCGCGCACGCTGCTGCGCAGCACGCACGCGTTCGTCACGCACCCGCACATGGACCACTTCGCCGGCTTCGACCACTGGCTGGCCACCGCGCTGGGACGCATGCCGGGCATGACGGTGTGGGGTGGCCCGGGCTTCGTCGACCGGGTGGAGCACAAGCTGCGCGCCTACACGTGGAACGTGGTGCATCGCTACGCCGTCCCGCTCGTCATCGAGGCGCGCTCGCTCGAGGCCGATGGCACGCGGCGCGGTGCGCGCTTCGACAGCCGCGAGGCCTTCGCGCGGCGCGACCTGCCCGAGGAGCCCGCGCGCGGCGATGTCCTGCTCGAGGAGCCGCTGCTGCGGGTGCGCGCCCGCATCGTCGACCACGAGATGCCCGTGCTGGCCTGCGCCATCGAGGAGACGGCGCAGCTGCGCGTGGCGGCCGACCGAGTCGCCGCGATGGGCCTGGCGACCGGTGCATGGCTGCAAGCGCTCAAGGCCGCGGTGCTGGCCGGCGCGCCGGACGACGACACGCTGGCCGTGCACTGGCGCGACGCCGCCGGCGACCACGAGCGGTACTTCCGCCTGGGCGAGCTGCGTCCGCTGCTGCTGGACACCACGCCCGGGCGGCGCATCGGCTACGTCACCGACCTGCGCTTCACCGAAGCCAACCTCGCCCAGCTCGACGCGTTGCTGGCGGGCGTCGACCTGCTCTACATCGAGTGCGTGTTCGCCGACGAGGACCGCGAGCTGGCGCGCCGGCGCAACCACCTGACCGCGCGGCAGGCCGGCGGCATCGCGCGGCGCCTGGGCGCGCGCCAACTGCAGCCATTCCATTTCTCGCCGCGCTACGAAGGTGCGGAGCAGCGCCTGCGCGAGCAGGCCCTCGGCGCCTGGAAGGGCGTGATCGAACCCGACGGTCCTTACTGACTACACGCGAATGTAGTTACAACACATAGCCAGGGAAAGTCCGAGCTTGGTGATGTAGTTTTACTCCACCAGAATGCCGCGACAACGAGGTCGCCGCCCATCGTGGCGCGGTGCCGCGATGCGTGAGGCAGACCATGAACAAGATCCTGGAGACGACGGTCCGCGGTGTGCGCGGGATCGCGTTCGCGTTGCTCGCCGCGAGCATCGTGACGGCCTGCGGTGGCGGCGCGGAGAGCGCGAGCGTCGCCCGCGACGACACGCTGGAGGCCGCCAACGCGCCCACGGCGCAGACGGTGCTGCACGCGGTGCCGCCGTCGACGGTGGCTGCGACGGCTGCCGACGCGGTCCGCAGGAAGGTGGCCGATGTCGGCGCGACCAGCCTGCGTGTCCACTACCACCGCCTGAATTCCGACTACAGCGGCTGGCAGATCCACACCTGGAACGCGGCCCAGAGCCCGGCCTGGAACGGCGGCTGGGACGCCAGCGGCAGCGACGACTTCGGCGTGTATTACGACGTGCCCCTGGCGGCGTCGTCCGGCACGGTCGGCTACCTGTTCCACGACGGCGACACCAAGGACGACAACGGCGCCGACCAGTCGTACGTGCTGGTGGGCGGCGCCAACGAGATCTGGCGCGTCGAGGGCGACCTCACGACCTACGCCAGCAATCCGCTGACCTCGCCGGCGCCCGACATCACGACGCTGCGCGTCCACTACGTCCGCTTCGCCAGCGACTACGCGAACTGGGGCCTGCACCTCTGGGGTGGCAGTGGCCTGGACACCTCGCGCATGGGCACGATCCCCTATGGCGACTGGAACAACCCGACGCCGTTCAGCGCGATGCCGAACTACGCGCCGGGCAGCGGCGAGATCGTGTTCGACATCCCGGTGCTGAACCCGCGTAGCAACCCGGGCACGACGTCGATCGAGTTCCTGATCCACGGCATGCCGCCCAACGTCAACGACAAGGACGGCCGCCCCGACAACATCCACGTCGACTTCGGCGGACTGGCCATCGCCAACCAGGTCGGCCAGGTCTGGCTCGTCGAGCAGGATGCCACGGTCTACACGGCCCGGCCCGACCTGCGCTCGGTGTCGACGACCGATGCGCGCGCGGTCTGGCTCGATGGCTCGCTGGTGAAGTGGCCACGCGTGGCGGCCGACGGCCCGGTCAAGCTGTACTGGTCGGCCACGGGCGCGATCGTCGCCACGAAGGACGGCCCGATCGCCGGCGCCGACGGCTCGATCACGCTCGATCCGTATGCCGGCGCCGTGCCGACCGCGATCGCGACGCGATTCAAGTACGTCGGCAGCGGCGGCGTCTTCGCGGTGCGCGCCGCGGACGCCCCGCGGCTGAAGAAGCTGCTCACCAACCAGGTGGTGCTGGTGCAGGAGGATGCCAACGGCGCGATCCAGAACGCCACCACCGCGCAGCTGGCCGGCGCGCTCGACGACCTGTACGCGCACGCCGCGTCCGCCGGCCCGCTGGGAGCCACGGTCGAGCACGGCCGCACCACCTTCCGCCTGTGGGCGCCCACGGCGCGCAACGTCTCGCTGTACGCCTACCCGGGCGCGACGGCCGGCGCGAAGCTCGCGCTGCCGATGGCGCTCGACGCCGACACCGGCATCTGGAGCCTGACCGTCCCCGGCGACTGGAACGGGCTGTACTACATGTATGGCGTGCAGGTGTTCGTGCGCGGCACGGGCGTCGTGCGCAACATCGTCACCGACCCGTACTCGCTGAGCCTGTCGGCCAACAGCCTGCGCAGCCAGGTCACCGACCTGTCGTCGGGCCGCCTCAAGCCCGCGGACTGGGACGCGACGCGCCCGCCGCAGACCGTCGCCGGCTCGACCGACATGGCGATCTACGAGCTGCACGTGCGCGATTTCTCCGACAACGATCCGACCGTGCCTGCCGCGCATCGCGGCAAGTTCATGGCCTTCACGGACATGAACTCCAACGGCATGCGCCACCTGCGCGCGCTCGCGCAGGCCGGCCTGACCGACGTGCACCTGATGCCCAGCTTCGACATCTCGAGCGTGCCGGAGACCGGCTGCACCACGCCGAGCCCGGGCGGCGCGCCGGACTCGACGTCGCAGCAGGCCACGGTCGCGGCCACCGCGTCGACCGACTGCTACAACTGGGGCTACGACCCGTTCCACTTCACCGCGCCGGAGGGCAGCTACGCGACGTCCGTGGCCGACGGCTCGACGCGCGTGATCGAGTTCCGCCGCATGGTGCAGTCGCTGAACCAGGCGGGACTGCGCGTGGGCATGGACGTCGTCTTCAACCACACGACGGCCTCGGGCGAGAACGACCATTCCGTGCTGGACCAGGTCGTGCCGGGCTACTACCACCGCCTCGACGCGTCGGGCAACGTGCTGCGCGACTCCTGCTGCGACGACACGGCCACCGAGAACATGATGATGGGCCGCCTGATGACCGACTCGGTCGTCACCTGGGCGCGCGACTACCACGTCAGCTCGTTCCGCTTCGACATCATGGGCCTGCAGCCGCGCGACACCATGGTCTCGCTCCAGGCCAAGGTCGACGCCGCGGTGGGCCGCCACGTCGAGCTGATCGGCGAGGGCTGGAACTTCGGCGCGGTCGCCAGCGGGGCGCGCTTCGTGCAGGCGGACATGCTGGACCTGAACGGCACCGGCATCGGCACCTTCAACCCGGCCCTGCGCGATGCGATCCGCGGCGGCGGCTGCTGCGATTCGGGTGGCGCGTTGCGGTCCAACCAGGGCTTCATCAACGGCCTCTGGTACGACCCGAACCCGCAGGCCGGCAGCCACACGGCAGGCGACCTGATGTGGCTGGGCGACGTGATCAAGGCCGGCCTGGCGGGCTCGATCCGCAGCTACCCGCTGACCACGAGCTGGGACGCGCAGCTGCCGCTGGAGCAGATCAGCTTCGAGGGCCTGCCCGCGGGCTACGTGACGAACCCGTCGGAGGTGGTGAACTACTTCGAGAACCACGACAACCTGACGATCTTCGACAACAACGTCTACAAGCTGCCGACGGCCACGTCGCGCGAGGACCGGGCGCGCGTGCAGATGCTGGGCGCCGCCATCAACGCGTTCAGCCAGGGCGTGGCCTACTTCCATGCGGGCGTGGACACGCTGCGCAGCAAGTCGCTGGACGGCAACAGCTACGACTCGGGCGACTGGTTCAACCGCCTCGACTGGAGCTGCACGGACGACAACTTCGGCGTCGGCCTGCCGCCCGCCGGATCGAACCAGTCGAACTGGGCGATGCAGCAGCCTCTGCTGGCCGACCCGGCGATCAAGCCGACGCCGGTGGAGATCGCCTGGGCGCGCGACGAGTTCCGCGACCTTCTCAGGATCCGCCGCAGCTCGACGCTGCTGCGCATGGCCAGCGCGGACGACATCAAGGCACGCCTGAAGTTCTTCAACACCGGCTCGCAGCAGATCCCGACGCTGCTGGTGGGCGACCTCGACGGCCGCGGCTATCCCGGCGCCAACTTCCAGGAGCTGACGTATTTCGTGAACGTCGACAAGGCGTCGCACGCGATCACGATCCCGGCGCTCGCCGGCAAGGCGTTCCAGCTGCACCCGGTGCACGCCGCGTTCTCGGCCGCCGACAAGCGCGCGGCGCAGGCGACGGTCGACACGACCTCCGGCACGTTCGACATCCCCGCGCGCACGGCGGTGGTGTTCGTGGTCAAGCACTGAACGCGGGTGCTCGTGCGTGCTTGTGCGGTCGTGCGGATGACGGGGTCGGCGCTGCGCGGGACGCGTGCGTGATGTGCGAGGTGTGGGGTGCCCCCTAGGCCTGCGCCGTTCGCCGTGCGCCGTGCGCCGGTTCGCCGGTTCGCCGTGCGCCGTGCGCCGTGCGCCGTGCGCCGTGCGCCGTGAGCGGTGAGCGGTGAGCGGTGAGCGGTGCGGAGTGCGGAGTGCGGAGTGCGGAGTGCGCCGCACCAGGGCGCCTCGCGGCTTGCCGCCAAGCCGTCATCCTGCGCGCAGCGAAGTGGAGTCGCAGGATCCACTCCGGGATGACGCCCTGCCGGGCACGGCGATCGCTTGCCCCATCCCGGCCGGCGCGCCGATTCGAGCGTCAGGCACATCGCCTACGAGCCGGACTTCAGCGACGCCGGCTACTTCACGCGCTTCTTCGAGCGCGAGACGGGCCACTCCCCGTCGACGTGGCGTAAAGAGCAGCTGGCTCGACAGTGAAGCGGCGATACTTCCCGTCGTGAAGCTGTCACGCCTCGTTCCTGCGGTCGCCGCGCTCACTGCCGGCCTGGCCGGCGCCGGCTGCGTGATCGTGCCCGTGCAGATGGAGGACTACGACCCCGCCTGCCGGCTCGTCACCCACCACATCGAGCTGCAGCCGGTGGTGCTGGGGCAGCTCAATTCGTGCAGCGGGCAGGGCTGCGAGGCCGTGGTGCTCGCGAGCCTGGGGGTGACGGCCGTCAGCGCGATCGTCTCGGGCTCGATCGCCATCATCGGCAACGTGGCGTACTGGGCCGAGCACCGGGCCGGCTGCGTGGTGCCGCCGCCGTCCGCGCCGGTCGCCCCGGTCGCCCCGCCGATCACCTGAGCTGCATCGGCCTTCGCGCCGATCGGCGCGCGGCTTCCCTGATCGCGAAGCGACCCACGGGTCTTCCCGGGGGCGCCCGGGCCTGCGCGTCACGCGACCGTCACGGTCGGTTTCGACAATCCCGTCCACCTCGCGAGCTCCTTCGAGGCAACGACAACAAGCCGGGATGACCATGACGCACCACACAGCCAGGACGGCCGCACTGCTGGCGATCGCCGCCGCGGCGGCGGCCCCTGCCGTCCACGCCCAGGACACGACGCCCGTCGTCCTCACGTTCTCCACGGTCGGTGATTCCCGCCAGGATCCGGTCAAGTACGACCAGGCGAGCGTCGGCCCCACGCTGTCCGGCCAGGACGCGACCTGGCTGCAGAACACCAAGGCGTTCTCGCGCATCCTGCGCACGATCCAGTCGCAGAAGTCGACGATGCTGTTCTTCAACGGCGACATGATCCACGGCTACGGCTGGGCCAACTACGGCTACACGTCGAACGCCACGCAGAGCGCGATCACCGGCCCCGTGGCGCCCGTGACGACGGCCGACATCGTCGGCTCCGACCTGATGAAGGAATACCGCCAGTACGCGTTCTGGCGCGGCATGGTGGCGCCGCTGCCCGAGACCGGCACCTACGTGTTCCCGGTGCCGGGCAACCACGAGACCGAGTGCAAGGCCTGCGGCAAGAACAGCGACGGCCAGACCCAGGCCAAGGTCGAGAACGAGCAGGCCTGGGCCGCCAACATGGGCGACCTGATCCTCGACACCACGCGCTTCACCAACGTGCTGGGCGTCGCGCCGGCCAACGTCAACTACGGCCCGGCCGCCGGCGTCGGCCCCGACGCGCTGTCGACCGACCAGTCCAAGCTGTCGTACTCGTTCGACTACCTGGGCCTGCACTTCGCCGTCATCAACACCGATCCGGTGGGCGCGGAGACCTCGGCGCCGACCGCCTGGCTCGCCGCGGACCTCGCCGCCGCCCAGGGCCGCGGCGCGAAGCGCTTCTTCGTGTTCGGCCACAAGCCGGCATTCACCTACGCGTACGCCCCGGGCGTCGCCGGTTCGGGCCTGGATGCCACGGCCACCACCACCGCCAAGCGCGATGCGTTCTGGAACGTCATCGAGCAGTACAAGGCGACCTACTTCACCGGCCACATGCACACCTACGGCATCTCGCAGCCCCGGGGCGGCGCCTACCAGGTGATCGTCGGCGCGGGCGGTTCGCCGTTCGACGCGACCGCCGCGCAGGCCGCGGCCGGCGTGCTGGTGCATCCGGCCACCGATCGCGACTACGCCTGGGCCACGGTCAAGGTGCACGCCGACGGCGGCGTCGACATCCTCGGCTACGGCTTCAGCGCCGCCTTCGGCCCGACCCAGCTGCTGGGCCAGTACACCATCGCCCCGTGAGCCGCGCCATGAACCCATCGATCCTGTCCTCGCTCGCCGCGGCCGCGGCGCTCACGCTCGCGCCGTCCGCCCAGGCCGCGCTCGTCGTCGACACCGGCACCCCGAACGGTTCGGCCGTCGGCTCGCTCGTGTTCGACGGCAGCGACTGGGTGGCCGCCCGGGTGGATTTCGCGAACGCCGCCACCATCGACGCCATCGCGACGCACGTGCTCGGCGGCACGGCCGGCGAGACCTTCGACGTCTCGCTGTACGACGGCGGCGCCACGCCGGGCGCGCAGCTGTTCACGGCGACCGCGACCTACGGCGCCGACGGCTGGAACGGCGCCTCGGGGCTGGCCTGGACCGTGGCGCCGGGCAGCTACTGGATCGAGTTCGAGGTGAACGGGAACGACACGCTCGGCAGCACCCCGACCGCGACCGGCGCGCTGCTGGACACCGGTGTCGCGCACCCGGTGCAGACCGCCACCACGCCCGACTGGGGCTTCACCTACGACGCGAGCGCTCAGTCCATCGGGCTGCAGGTGTCGGTGGTGCCGGAGCCGGCGGCCGCGCTGCAACTGCTGGCCGGCATGCTGCTGCTGTCGACGCTGAGCTTCGCGCGTCGCCGCCGCTGACGCGATGCCGGGGGCGCGGCGCGCATTGAACGCCCTCGCGATCGCCGTGGTGGCGGTCGCGAGCCTGTTGCCGGTCGCGCGCCTGGCGCAGGCCTGCTCGGGCACCGCGCCGGAGCCGTCCGGCACCGAGACGCACTTCCCGCTGATGTACGGCGACCGGCCGACCGTGGCGCAGCTGAGCGACCTCGGCCGCCGCATCTTCATGGATCCGGCGTACTCCGCCTCGGGCAGGCAGTCGTGCGCGAGCTGCCACGACCCGGCCCGGGCCTTCGGTCCGCCGAACGACCGGGCCGTGCAGCCGGGCGGTCCGCACCTCGACAAGACCGGCTTCCGCAACACGCCCTCGCTGCGCTATGCGCACGCGCCGGTCGCCTTCACGCAGCACTTCCTCGAGTCGCAGGTGACGCTGGGCGTCGACGACGAGGGTCCCACGGGCGGGCGCACGTGGGACGGCCGCGTGGACACCGCGCACGACCAGGCGCTGATGCCGCTGATGGATCCCAACGAGATGGCCAACGCCGACGGCGCGGCCGTCGTGAAGCGGCTGCAGACGACGCCGTACGCCGACGAGTTCCGCCGGGTGCTGAGCGCGCCGGGCGAGAACGTGTTCGACGACCCCGACTCGACGCTGGTGTGGGTGACGGTGGCGCTCGAGACCTACGAACAGTCCGCGCCCGAGTTCCACCCGTTCGACAGCAAGTTCGACGCGTGGCTGGCCGACAAGGCGACGCTGAGCCCGGCCGAGACGCGCGGCATGGCGCTGTTCAACGACATGAAGAAGGGCAACTGCGCGAGCTGCCATCCGAGCACGCGCAAGGCCTCTGCCAGCCGCCCGCCGATCTTCACGGACTTCGGCTTCGTGGCCACCGGCGTGCCGCGCAATCGCGAGCTGCCCGCCAATCGCGACCCGAAGTTCTTCGACCTCGGCCTGTGCGGGCCGCTGCGCACCGACCTGGCGGCGCACCCCGAGTATTGCGGCATGTTCCGCACGCCGTCGCTGCGCAACGTGGCGTTGCGCCAGCGCTTCTTCCACAACGGTGCCATCCGCACCCTGCGCGACGCCGTCGCCTTCTACGCCACGCGCGACACCGACCCCGCGCGCTGGTACCCGGACTCGCACGGCAAGCCCGGCTACGACGACCTGCCGCGGAAATACTGGGCGAACGTCTCGCACGAGGTGCCGTTCCAGCCGCTGCCGGGCGGCCGGCCACGCCTGAACGACCGCGAGATCGACGACATCGTCGCCTTCCTGCGCACGCTCAGCGACGGCTGGAAGCCGCCCGCCGAGGCCGGGGGCAAGACGGTCGCCATGCGCTGAACGCTCGACCGCGCGCGCCCGGCGCGCCGAGGTCGGGAGAGGCAGTTGGCGCGCCCACGGCGCTCGACAGCGCGCGGTCTTACCCAATCGAACATTTGTCACCCGCTCCGGGTCATCGCCTCCGGCCGTAAGCACGTTTAATGGCGTGCGAGGAGCGAAGTCCTCACCCCGGTCGAGTTGGTGAATTGCATTTCCGGACAGGCTCGCACCTCGTTCCTCATCACGGGCGCGGGCGGCCTTGCCGACGCGTCCAGCCGCGCGGAGCGACCGCCACGTCGTCATCCTGCGCGGAGCGAAGCGCAGTCGCAGGATCCACGCATGCGGATCCTGCGACTCCGCGCAGGATGACCGCCAGGTCGAGGTGCCGGCAGCCGCACGCCGCGGCGCCGTCAGGCCCGCAGGAAGGCCTCGAACTCCGCCGGCGGGACGGCCGGCGACCAGTGGAAGCCCTGGCCCTGCTGGCACCCGAGGTCGCCCAGCAGCGCGAGTGTCGCGCCGTCCTCGACTCCCTCGGCCACCGTGTAGAGATTCAGGCTGCTCGCCATCTGCACGATCGCACGCACGATGGCCTGGTCCTGCACGTCGTCGGTCAGCCGCCGCACGAAGGTCTGGTCGATCTTCAGGCGCTCGACCTCGAAGCGCTTGAGGTAGGCGAGATTCGAATACCCCGTCCCGAAGTCGTCGATCGCGAAGCGCACCCCCATGCGCCGCAGGCTGGCCAGGCTCTCCGCCAGCTGCAGCGAGTCCTGGATCAGCAGCGACTCGGTCAGCTCGAGCTCGAGGTTGGCGCTCGGCAGGCCGGAGTCGGCGAGCGCCTGCGCCACCGATGTCTCGACGCTGCCGCGGCGGAACTGCACCGGCGAGACGTTCACCGAGACCGTCAGCTCCGTCCAGCCCGCCGCGCGCCAGCGCTGCGCCTGGGCGCAGGCCTCCTGCAGCACCCAGTCGCCGATCGGCACGATCAGGCCGGAGCGTTCGGCCAGCGGGATGAAGCGCGCGGGCGAGATCGGGCCCTTGTCGGGATGGTGCCAGCGGATCAGGGCCTCGGCGCCGATCAGGCGGCCGGTGCGCAGGTCGAACTGCGGCTGGTACGACAGCGTGAATTCACGCTGCACGAGCGCCGTGCGCAGCGCCGACAGCAGTTCCACGTGCTCGACGACGCTGGCGTTCATCTCGCCGTCCCAGAAGCGGTACGCGTTGCGGCCCGACTCCTTGGCCCGGTACATCGCGATGTCGGCCTTCTTCAGCAGGCTGTCGAAGTCCTCGCCGTCGGCCGGGAACATCGTCACGCCCAGCGAGCAGCCCGAAAAGATCTCCATGCCGATCACGTCGAACGGCGCCATCAGGCCGGCCACGATCTTGTTGGCGATGTCGCCCACCGAGTCGGCGTCGGTCACCTCGGGCACCAGCAGCAGGAACTCGTCGCCGCCCAGGCGCGCCACGGTGTCGGCCGTGCGCAGCAGGGCGGACAGGCGGTCGCTCACCTGGCGCAGCAGCGTGTCGCCGGAGCTGTGGCCCAGCGTGTCGTTGACGTTCTTGAAGTTGTCCAGGTCGAGGTACAGCATCGCCACGCCGTGCCCGGCGCGGCGCGCGATGGCCGCGGCCTGTTCGAAGCGGTCGCGCACCAGGCTGCGATTGGGCAGGCCGGTGAGCGCATCGTGCGTGGCCATCAGCGCCATGCGCGCCTGCGTTGCCGCCATCTGCGCGTTCTGGGCGTTCATGGCGTCGAGCGCGCTGCGCATGTCGCTGGCCATCAGCCACGCGATCACGCAGGTGACGGAGAGCACGGCGGCGATGTCGACGAAGGTATTCGCCGACAGCGGCGGCTGGTCGTTCACATGCCAGCCGTTGATGTTGGCGACCAGCACGAGGGCCACCAGGCCGATCATCGTCGCGAACAGCGTCACGTACAGGCGGCCCGATCCCATCATGGCGGCGAGCACCAGCAGGCACGGGAACGCCAGCAGGGACGTGTCGCGCAGCCCGCCGTTCTGCCACATCAGCAGGCCGACCATGCCCATCAGCGATGTCAGCAGCAGCGCCACGGCGGCGCCGCGGCGCCGGCCGCGCACCAGCCACAGCACGAGGCCCATGGCGCAGAGGCCGACGAACAACGGGGGCAGGTTGCGCCACTGCGCCTGGATGAAGTCGGGGATCGAGGAGGCGACGATCGCGGTGCAGGCGGCCCAGGTGGCCTGCACGAGGCGGCGGTCGCGCAGCAGGCGCGACGCGGTCGGGCCTGGCAGGATCGGCTGCTCGCGGGGTACGTTCACCGGTTCGGACCTCTTCGAATCGTCGCGTCTGTCACTTGCCGGGCGGGGAGGCGCCGGGCGTCGTCGTGCCGCGCGAAGTCCTCGTCCGGTCGAGGTTCCCGTCAGCCAGCGGAGTGTTGCATGGGTGACAAGGCTGTCTACCCCGGTGGGTATCGAGTTTCGCGAAATCCGGGCATTGTTGGCATCACAAGACGAGCGAAAGCGCGCCCGCCAGCACCAGTCCGGTGACGGAGATCACGGTTTCCATGATCGACCACGTCTTGATCGTCTGGCCCACCGTCAGGCCGAAGTATTCCTTGACCAGCCAGAAGCCGGCGTCGTTGACGTGCGAGAAGAACAGCGAGCCCGCGCCCACCGCGAGCACGACGAGCGACAGCTGCGTCGGCGCGAGGCCGGTGGCCAGCGGCGCGACGATGCCGGCGGCGGTGACGGTGGCGACCGTCGCCGAGCCGGTGGCCAGGCGGATCAGCACCGCCACGATCCAGCCGAGCAGCAGCGTCGACAGGCCGGCCGCCAGCGCGATCTTGGCGATCGCCGCGCCGGTGCCGCCGTCGACCAGCGCCTGCTTGAATCCGCCGCCCGCTCCGACGATCAGCATCACGCCGACCACCGGCGCCAGGCTGGCGCCGATCTTCTTGCCCAGGACCGCGGGCGAGAAGCCGACGGCGGTGCCCAAGGTCACCATCGCCAGCAGCACGGCGGCCAGCAGGGCGAAGACCGGGTCGCCGATGAAATCGAGCACCGGGCGGGCGGTCGCGTCCTTGTCGAGTCCGATGTCGGCGCTGGCCTTGAGCAGCATCAGCACCAGGGGAAACAGCAGCGTGGCCATGATGGCGCCGAAGCTCGGGCTGCGCGTCGAGCGCACGTCCGCGTCGCCGGCGCCGTCGGCCGCGCCCGCCTTGCCGCCCTGCGTGACCGCCAGGCCCGCGCCGGCTGCGCCCACGGGCACCAGCCGCGCGGCGAGCGCGCCGTACAAGGGCCCCGCGATCGCCACCGCGGGCACCGCGATCAGCAAGCCGAGCGCGAGCGTGATGCCGACGTTGGCGTGCAGGATCGCGATCGCCGCCAGCGGCCCCGGGTGCGGCGGGATGAAGCCGTGCAGCACCGACAGGCCCGCCAGCGCGGGGATGCCCAGCCGCATGGCGGGACCGTCCGAGCGGTGCACCGCGAGCATCACGACGGGGATCAGCAGCACGAGGCCGATCTCGAAGAACATGGGGATGCCGATGATGGACGCGATCAGCGCCATCTTCCACGGCAGCGTGGCGGGACGCCCGCGCAGCAGGGTCTCGACGACCTTGTCCGCGCCGCCGGAGTCGGCCAGCAGCTTGCCCACCATCGCGCCGAGCGCGATCAACACGCCGACGTAGCCCAGCACGCCGCCCGCGCCCGTCTCGTACGAAGCCGTCACCTTGCCGAGCGGGATGCCCGAGCCGGCGCCGACGAACAGCGCGCCGACGGTCAGCGCGATGAAGGCGTGCAGCTTGAGCCAGACGATCATCGCGACGATCAGCCCGATGCCGATCGCCGCGACGACGAGCACCTGCGTGTCGTGCGCGTTCAGCACGGGGTGTGCGAGGTCTGCGGCCATGCGGGACTCCTTGGTGTCAGGCCGCGAGGCCCAGGGTGGCGAGCACGGCGTCGGCGATGGCCTCGGGCGTGCCGTCGATCTCGACGCGCACCACCGGCTCGCCGGCCGCGGGTTCCTCCAGCGTCTCGAACTGGCTGGCCAGCAGCGACGAGGGCATGAAGTGGCCCTGGCGCGTGGCCAGCCGCGCGGCGATCAGCTCGCGCGATCCGTGCAGGAAGACGAACTCGACGCCCGCGCCGCGGCGGTCGATCAGTGCACGGTACTTGCGCTTGAGCGCGGAGCAGGTGATGACGCCCGACTGGCCGGCGGCCAGCCGCGCGTCGATCCAGTCGGCCACCTTCGCGAGCCACGGCGCCCGGTCGTCGTCGTCCAGCGGATGGCCGGCCGCCATCTTGGCGACGTTGGCCGGCGGATGCAGCGCGTCGCCTTCCTCGAATGCCCAGTCCAGGCGATCGGCGATGAGCTTGGCGACGGTGGTCTTGCCGCTGCCGGACACGCCCATCAGGACGAGGACGACGGGCAGGGTGATGCGCTGCGGAGCGAGGGGCATGTGCGGGCGGGGCGGTCGGAAGGACGTCGCGAGCATACGTCCGGAAGCCGCGCCGTGCGCGCCCGCCTCAGCTTGCCCGCATGCCCGCCAGGTCGACGATGTCGCGCACCTCGAGCACGTGGCGCGGCGCGCCGGCCGTCGCCGCGTTGATCATCGCGCGGCCCACTTCCTGCAGCGTGCAGAACCTGCCCGGTGCGAGCGCGCGGCCGATCGGGTAGATCCAGGCCAGCGCGCGGTACCAGCCCTTGAGGTTCCTCTGGCCCGCCGTGGCGCGCATCATCGCGGGTCGGAACATCACCGCGCGGCGGAACAGGCGCAGCAGCTCGTTCTCGGTGGCACCCTTGATGCGCGCCCACATCACCTGGCCGTGCTCGGTGGAATCGGTGCCGGCGCCGGTGACGTAGCAGAAGGTCATCTCCGGGTTCAGGCGCGCGAGCGGGCGGGCGAAGTCGACGGTGAGGTCGTACGTGACCTGGCGGTAGTCGTGCTCGGTCATGCCGATCGACGACACGCCCAGGCAGAAGAAGCAGGCATCGATCCCCGCGAGTCGGGGCTCGATCGTCGACAGGTCGTGGAAGTCGGCGTGGACGATCTCGGTGAGCTTCGGATGCGTGCGTCCCAGCGGCTTGCGGTTGATCACCAGCACCCGCGCGACGCGCGGGTCGGCCAGGCATTCGAGCAGCACCCCTTCGCCCACCATGCCGGTGGCGCCGGTGACGAGGACGGAGATCGTCATGGAAGCGCCTTTCTCACGCGGCCTGCGTCGCGGCCGCGGCTTGCGGGGACGTCTCGACCGACTGCCACCAGCGCTCGCCCGCGTGCGGCTGCGCGAGCGACAGGCGCTCGCCCATCGCGGGCGTGGCCAGCGGCACCCCGCGCGCCTGTGCCAGCGCGAGGATGCGGTCGAACGGCTCGTGCCACGCATGCATCGCGAGGTCGAACGTGCCGTTGTGCAACGGCATCATCCAGCGGCCGCGCACGTCCAGGTGCGCCTGCAGCGACTCCTCGGGTTGCATGTGCACCTCGGGCCATTGCGAATCATAGGCGCCGGTTTCCATGAAGGTCACGTCGAACGGGCCGAAGCGCTCGCCTATCGTCTTGAAGTCCGCGTGGTAGCCGGTGTCGCCGCTGAAGAACACGCGCAGGTCGCCGGCCAGGATCACCCACGAGGCCCACAGGGTGGTGTCGCCGTCGCCCAGGCCCCGCCCCGAGAAGTGCTGCGCGGGCGTGGCCACCAGGCGCACGCCGGACAGCGAGGTCTGCTGCCACCAGTCGAGCTGGCGCACCTTCTCCGCCGGGATGCCCCAGCCGACCAGGCGGTCGCCCACGCCCAGCGGCGTGACGAACATCTCCACCTTCGGCGCCAGTTCGAGCACGGCGGCATGGTCGAGGTGGTCGTAATGGTCGTGCGACAGGATCACGCCCTTGATCGGCGGCAGCTCGGCGATCGAGATGGGCGGCGCATGGAAGCGCTTCGGGCCGGCCCACTGCACCGGCGAGGCACGCTCCGAGAACACCGGGTCGGTGAGCCAGAACTCGCCCGCCAGCTTCAGCAGCAGCGTGGAATGGCCCAGGCGGAACAGGCTGGCATCGGGCGCGGCGGCGAGCGTCGCGGCGTCCAGCGGCCGCACCGGGATCGGCGCGCGCGGCACGGTCGTGTCGGGCTTTCGCGTCAACACACGCCAGGCGATGCCCAGCGTCTTGCGCAGGCCCGGCGCGCGCCGCGGCGCGACGTTGCGGAACTTGCCGTCGCGGTGCTGCGGCGAGTCGATGGCGGCGGTGGAATCAGGGGAGGGCGTCCGGCGGGCGCGCGAGGCGAGGCAGGTCATGTCGCTTCCTTCTTGAGGTCCGGCGCGGTTGGAGTGGAATAAGTAAACTGCACCGTGTAGTTTTCAGTGTAGGGCCGATCCGCCAAAAAGTAAACTGCGTGGTGTAAAGTTCTGTCATGCCCACCGCACCCGCTTCCCGCCTCACCGACCGCAAGCGCGACGCCATCGTGCAGGCGGCCATCGTGGAATTCCGCGACAACGGCTTCGAGGCGACCAGCGTCGACAAGGTCGCGGCGCGCGCGGAGGTGTCCAAGCGCACGCTCTACAACCACTTCGCGAGCAAGGACGAGCTGTTCGCCGCGATCCTGCACATCCTGTGGGAGAACAGCGCCAGCGACCTGCAGCGGGCGTACGAGCCGGGGCGTCCGGTGCGCCAACAGCTGCTGGAGCTGGTGCACGCCAAGCTCGCGACGCTGGCCGACGAGAACTTCCTCGCGCTCGCGCGCGTGGCCATCGCCGCCGGGCTGCACTCGCCGGAGCGGGCGCGCGAGATGGTGGAGCGCATCGGCGAGAAGGACGGCGCGATGCTGGACTGGGTCCGCGCGGCGCAGAAGGCCGGCGCGCTCAAGCCGGCCGACGCCGCGCAGGCGTACAAGCAGCTGGAATGCCTGGTCAAGGGCGCCGCGTTCTGGCCGCAGGTGGCGATGGGCCAGCCGCGGCTGGCGCCGGCCGCGCAGAAGAAGCTCGCGGCCGCGACGGTCGACCTGTTCCTGAGCCACTACGGGACCTAGCGTCCCATGCGCCTCACGGCAGGCGCACCTGGCGCGGCGCGCCCAGCACCGGCTGGCGCGGGTCGTAGGGCGCGTGCGGTGCGAGGTATGGTGCCAGGTAGGCGGACAGCGCATCGAGCTCCTGTCCGCCCTGCAGCCGGTCGGTGCCCGCCGCCAGCGTCGAATAGCCGTCGCCGCCACTGGCCAGGAAGCCGTTGACGGTGACGCGCCACTTGCGCGCCGGCTCCAGCACCACGCCCGCGTTGACGATCGCCTGCGTCGGGCCTGTGACCGCCGGCGGCACGACGGCCAGGTCGACCGGCGTCCAGCCGACATCGACGATCCTCGACCCCGCCGGGGCGGCCGCGCTCCACTCGATGCGCAGGCCGGCCGACACCTGCAGCGCGCACTCCGGCAGCGGGCCGGTGCAGCGGTCGAACTGCTGTTCGAGCAGGGCCTTCAGCTGGGCCGACGTCAACGTGAGCGTCACCAGCCCGTTGCGGAACGGCTGCACCGTGAAGGCGGCGCCGTAGGTCAAGACGAACGGTGCGCTCGTGCCGGCCGGGGGCACGAAGCCGGCGCCGCGCACCCCGCCCGGGTTCACGAAGGCCATCTGCGCCGCCCCGGCCGCGCTTGGCTGGGTCGCCCGCAGCTCGGCGTCCGCGACGAGGCTGCCGGCGGGCGTCTGGCCGCCGTCGTCGGGATCGTTGGGGAGCGCCCGCGCCAGCTGCCCGAGGACGCGTCCGGTGACCGGCGCGGCCAGCGCGACGTAGCCCTGGACGATGTCGCGCACCATGGCATCGACCGGCACCGCCGGGTCGTCGCGCAGCACCAGCCGGTTGACCGGCGAAACCCGGATGACGTCGTGCGTGCGCCGGTCCAGCTGGAGGTCGATGTCGGTCAGCACGCGACCATACGAGGCGGCACTGGTCACGGGCACCAGCCGGCCCGTGGCGTTGGGCAGGCCCGTCGCGCGCGCCGCGCCCACGGCGTTGGCCGAGCAGTTGTAGGCGGCATGCGTGTGCGCGCTGACCACGAGATCGACCGCGTCGTCGAGGCGGCGCACGATCCGGGCGATGGCCGATTCGCTGCCATCCGGGTTGCGCAGCGCCGCGTCGCAGCCGTTGATGTCGCCGCTGCCGCCGGGCTGCACGCCGCCCTGGTGCACGAGGACGACGATGGCCTCGACACCCTGGGCCCGCAGTTGCGGCACCAGTGCGTTGACGGTGTCGGCCTCGTCGCGGAATTCCAGGCCCGCCACGCCGCTGGGGCTGACGATGTCCTTGGTGGCCTCGAGCGTCATGCCGATGAAGGCCACGGGAATGCCGTCGAAGGTCTTGATGCCATACGGCGGCAGCAGCGTGCGGCCGCTGGCGGTGTCGACGACGTTGGCCGCCAGCCACTGGAAGCGTGCGCCATCGAAGTGGCCGGCCGCCTTCGAGCCCAGGCCCTTGCAGCTGCCCGGCTCCGGCCGGCAGCCGCCGCGCTGCAGCCGCAGCAGCTCGGCCGCGCCCTTGTCGAACTCGTGGTTGCCGACGGACGTGAAGTCGACGCCGGCGTGGCCGAGCACCTCGACGGCCGGCTCGTCGAAGAACAGGGCCGACACCAGCGGCGACGCGCCGACGAAGTCGCCCCCGCCGACGACGGCGTGGTTCGGATGGCCCGCCTCCAGGTGCGCGATCCAGGCCGCCAGCGCGTCGGCACCACCCACGGGCCGCTTCGGCGCCTGCGCGTCCTCGCCCAGGCGGCCGGGCGACAGCAGGTTGCCGTGGAAGTCGTTGAAGGCGACCAGCTTGACGTCGACCGCCGCGTCGACGGGGGCCGGGGTGGTGGCGCAGCCGGCGACCGCCAGGGCGGCGAGGGTGGCGGCCAGCGGGCGCAAGAGGGGCCTGGGCATGCGAAGCGAAGGGCGCGTGGTCATCCGGCCATTGTGTGGCGGCCGGCCGACTCCGCTCCTCCGCCTTGTCGAAAACACCGTCTTCGGGGTACGACACGCGCCTCCGCAATCGCTAATATCGAACCCTTGGGGGGCATCGACACGTGTTCACCGGACGCGACGATCCGGGGACCGTGGCATCGCTGGACACATGGACCACCCGGACCACGGCCCCGCCCGCCTGGAGCCGCCGCTGCCCGCCGCGACGGCACGCGCGCTGCCGGGCGCGGTCGTGTTCGCCCTGCGCGCACTCGCATTGGCCGGTGGCTACTACCTTGCCGCGCGCCTGGGCCTGCTCATTCCCTATGTCGGCACGCACATCTCGCTGGTGTGGCTGCCCACCGGCATCGCCGTCGCCGCGTTCCGGCGCTGGGGAGCGGGCATGGCGCCGGCCGTCTGGGTGGCGGCGACCGCGGCCAACGCCTCGATCGGCGGCCCGCTGTGGATCTCCGCCCTCATCGGCGCCGGCAACACCGCGGGGCCGGCGCTGGCGGCGCTCCTGCTGCGGCGCTGGGGCTTCGACGACCGGCTGCTGCAGCGGCGCGACGTCACGGTCTTCGTGTCGGCCGTGCTGCTGGGCATGTGCGTCACCTCGCTCAATGGCGTGCTGTGGCTGGACGTGACAGGGGCGCCGGAAGCGGCGCACCTGCTGTCGGCCTGGGTTGGCTGGCTGGTCGGCGACGCCGTCGGCGCGCTGCTGGCCGGCGTGCCCCTGGTCGCATGGAGCCGCGATGGCGCGGCCGTGGCCTTCGGTGGCCCGACGGGGCTGCGCAACCTGATGCTGCAGGGGATCGTGGCGGCCTGCGGCGTGACAGCGTTTTCCGGCTGGCTGGACCGCGACTCCGCCTTCGTCTACCCGCTGCTGGCGCTGCCGTTCTTCCTGCTGGCGCTGCTGGCGATGCGCGGCGGGGTCGTCGCGGCGTCGATCGGCGTCCTGCTGCTGTCGGTCGTCGCCGGCTACGGCACCGCGCGCGGCTTCGGTCCGTTCGCGCTGCACGACCCACGCGCCGGTTCGCTGGCGCTGTGGAGCTACGTCACCGCGCAGGCCTGCACCAGCCTGCTGATCTGCAGCCTGGGCATGGCGCTGAAGTCCAGTCGTCGCCAGTTCGAGGCCTTCCTGCAGCACGCGGCCGACGGCATCCTCGTGATCGACGAGGAGGGCAGGCTGCAGCACGCCAACACCGCCTTCGCGGCGATGACGGGCATCGATGCCACGATGCTGGTCGGCCGGCCCGCGGTCGACGCGATGCAGGGCGGCGCGGGGGCGATCGCGGCGCTGCTGGCCGACGGTGCACCGTCATCGACGACGGAGCTGGTGCTGCCACGCCCCGGCGGCGAGCGGCTGGTGGTGGAGTGCCACGTCGCCCGCTACCGCAAGGCGAGCGGGCATCGGCAGACCCATGTGACCCTGCGCGACATCACGCAGCGCATCGTGGCGCAGGAGCAGCTGGCCACCAGCGAGGCGTGGCTCAAGGCCGTCACGGACAACGTGCCCGCGATGTTCGCATACGTCGACCGCGGCCAGGTCTACCGCTTCGCCAACGGCTACTTCCGCCACGTGATGGGCGTCGGGCCGGAGGCCGTGATCGGGCGCACGATGCGCCAGTTCCTGGGCGACGCCGCGCACGCCGAGCTGCTGCCGCACATCGAGGGCGCGCTGCGCGGCGAGCCGCAGCAGTTCGAGCGCACCGGCTGGCGCGAGAACGCGAGCCGGCACTTCCTGGTGCAGTACGTGCCGCAGCTGCGGCCGGACGGCAGCGTGCCCGGCTTCTTCATCATGGTGCTCGACATCACCGAGCGCTTCCGCGCCGAGCTCGCCCTGGCGCGCAGCGAGGCGCTGGTGCGCACCATCACCGACCACGTGCCGGGGCTGATCTCGCGCATGGATCGCGACTACCGCTACACCTTCGTCAACGCCAACTACATGCGCTGGTTCTCGCTGGCCGAGTCCCCGGTGGGCAAGACGGTGGCCGAGGTCTTCGGCGAGCCGATCTTCGAGGGCGTGCGGGCGCAGCTCGACCGGGCGCTGGCGGGCCACGACGTCGTCTTCGACCTGACCAACAAGGTGCCCGGCGGCGTCGACTTCATGCAGGTGCACTACGTGCCCGACCGCGACGAGCGCGGCCAGGTGATCGGCGTGCACGGCCTGGTGACCGACCGCACCGAGCAGCAGCACGCGCGCCTGCGCCTCGAGGCCAGCGAGCGCCAGCTGCGCGCGGTCACCGACAACCTGCCGATGCTGATCACCTACGTCGACAGCGACGAGCGCCTGCGCTTCATGAACGCGACGTTCCGCGAGTGGCTGGGCACCGACATCGCCAGCTCGATCGGGCGGCCGCTGCGCGAGGTGGTCGGCGAGGAACACTACGCCGCACGGCGCGAGCACCTGCGCGCGGCGCTCGGCGGCCGGCGCGTCGAGTTCGAGGTCGTCTCGCGCACGCTGCAAGGTCCGCGCAACCTGCAGACCTGCTACATCCCCGACCTGCGCGACGACGGCAGGGTGCGCGGCATCTTCACGCTCAGCACCGACGTCACCGCGCTGAAGGACACCGAGCGCGAGCTGCAGCGCCTCGCACGGGTGGACACGCTCACCGGCCTCGCGAACCGGCGCCAGTTCGACGAGCTGCTGGACCAGGCGCTGGCGCGCTACCGCCGGGCGCATCGTCCGCTCGCGCTGATCTATCTCGACATCGACCGCTTCAAGTCGATCAACGACACGCACGGGCACGGCGTCGGCGACGCGGTGCTGCGCGAGTTCGCCGCGCGGCTGGAGTCGGGGCTGCGCGAGACGGACGTCGCGGCGCGGCTGTCGGGCGACGAATTCGTCGTCATCCTCGACGGGCTGGGCACGCCCGACGAGGCGGTGGGCGTGGCCACCAAGCTGCTGCATGGCATCCGTGTGCCGATGCACGTGAACGGCAAGATGCTGGACGTCACCGCCAGCATGGGCCTGGCCTACCTGGGCGGCACGGCGGAGGTCGACGCGCAGGCGCTGATGGTGCGCGCGGACCGCGCGCTCTACCGCGCCAAGGCGGCGGGGCGCAACGGGCTGGCCCTCGCCGAGGACTGACCGGGGGTCAGGCCGTCACGGCGTGACCGAGCGCGGCCCGAACAGCGCCTGCTCGATGCCGTTCGGGCGCACCTGCGCCGTCGCCGGATCGACGAAACCGAAGCCTCCCGCGAGCTCCCAGTAGGCCCAGGTCATGCCGCGGCGCTCGATCTCGTCGCGCATCACGCGGGTGTAGCGCACGCGGTCGTCCCGGGCGACCGCCTCGAACGCACCGAACTCGCCCACCCAGACCGGGTAGCCGGTGCGCGCGCCGAACCGCTGCGCGGTGGCGAGCGGGCCGCGGATGTCGGCGAGCTGCTGCGGCGAGCAGCAGGCCACCCCCGCGGGCAGCGCGGGCTTGATCCACGGCGCGCCCTGGTGCGTGAACGTGAACGGGTCGTAGTGGTGGACGGTGAGCACCACGTTCGCGTCGGGCGGCGGTGCGAAGTCGACGAGGCCGCGGGCGGAGTTCCATTGCGTCGGGCCGACGACGACGATGCGCTCGGGATTGGTCCGGCGCACGACGCGCAGCGCGCGCGACATCAGCTCGTTCCAGCGCGGCGCGAGCCGGCCGTGCGGCTCGTTGTACAGCTCGAACGCGAGGGTGGCGGGCGCGCCGCGGAAGTGCTCCGCGATCTGCGCCCACATGGCGAGGAAGCGCCGGTCGACGACGTCGTCCGGCACGGCGGCCTCGCCGGTATCCAGCGCGTCGCCGTCGAGCTGGCGGTAGTGGTGCATGTCCACCACGACCGGCACGCCGCGCGCGAGCAGGCGCTGCACGACGTCGTCGACGCGGGCCATGAACGCGGGGTCGATGCGGGCCTGGGCGTCCGGGCTCGCGTGGTTGCTCCAGCGCACGGGCAGCCGCGCGCTGGCGATGGGTCCCCCGGCGCCGACCAGCGCGATGTAGCGATCGTCCACGCGCAGTCCCCAGTCGCCCTCGTTCGGGGCGTCCAGCATGTTGCCGAAATTGACGCCGCGCCCGAGGCTGGCGGCGAAGCGCCGCGCGGCGGACGAGGCGCCGGGCAGCGGCGCGTCCGGCAGCGGCGGGAATTCGGCCAGCGCGTCGGCGGCAGCGGCCGCCACGGGCCGCGGCGCGACGGGGGGCTGCGCGCAGGCGGCCAGCAGGCCCAGCGCGGCGGCGGCGAGAGTCGAGGCGAGCAGGCGCATCGTCATCATGGAATCCTCTTCGTGGAAGGAAACGTGCCCGCGGCGTCGGAGGACGACGGCCGCGGGCACGGGATCATCGCAGGCGAGCCCGCCTGCGATGCCGGGCCAGGTTCAGAAATCCATCCGGGCACGCGCGCCGTACGAGCGGGCGTCGTTCAGGAAGCGGATGTCGAGCGAGGCGCCGACCAGCGCCTTCTGCGAGGCCTGCTTGTCGGTGGCGTTGTTGACGTACGCCTCCAGCCGCAGGCCGCCCGGGAAGCTGTAGCCGGCGCCGAGATTCAGCGTGAGGAAGCCGATCTGGCGGTCCGGGAAGCCGGCCTGCAGTGCGGTCTGCGTGTTGCCGCTGTTGTCGACGACCGCCTTCTCGTTGAACTGCGTCAGGTAGTACGCCGAGCGCCAGTTCAGCAGCGCCTGCCAGTCGGCCTTGCCGCCGGCCAGGCCGAACACCTGCTGCAGCCGGGCCGACAGGTTGACCTTGGAGGCCAGCGGCAGGGCGTTGCCGGTGAGGTCGATCAGCGGGCTCTTGCCGCCGTTGCCGTAGTCGATCGCGCGCACGTCGGCGACGACGCCGCGGTCGATGCGCGTGTGCAGCAGCGCGCCGTTCAGGTCGAGCTTGAAGCCCATCGGCAGCCCGAAGCGGCCTTCGGCTTCCAGGCCCGCCAGATGCGACTTGCCGATGTTGCGGTTGACCAGCGAGTAGCCGCTGCAGGTGGGCGGGTTCTTGGTGGTGTCGACCGTGATGCAGGTGAGATCCTGGAAGACCTGGTCCTTGTAGTCGTAGTAGAAGCCCGACACGTTGAACACCGCGCGGCGGCCGCCGAGGTCGAACGCGTTGCGCGAGCCGGCTTCCAGCACGCGCAGCTGCTCGGGCCGGAACAGCTCGGGCACGGAGGAACCGTGGAAGCTGTCGTTGAAGCCGCCCGCCTTGTGACCGGTCGACACCTTCACGTAGACCATGTTGTCCTTCGTGATGTCGTACTCGGTGCCCAGGCGCCAGTCGGTGTAGTGGAACTTGCTGCTGCCCACCTGCTGCTCGGGCACGCTCAGGTTCGCGTAGCTGAAGCCGCCATTCGTGTTGGTCGGACAGGTGACGAAGCCGTTGTCGATGTCGGAGCGCACGAAGCAGTTGCCCATCGGGTTCGTGCCGTTGGCGATCGGGCCCACCTGCGCATCGAGCGTGTCGCGCGCTCCGGGCACCAGCGAGGTCTGCATCAGGAACTGCGCCATCTGCTGCGGCGTGGTCACCTTGCTCATGTCGAAGTTCGGGCGGGCCAGCAGCGCCGGCACGAAGCCCTCGGTGCCCAGGCGCGTGGCCATGCAGCAGGCGAAGTCGGCGCCGCCGAGGGTCAGCGCGATGTTGCCGCCGATGCCGTAGCGCGACTTGGCTTCCTCGGTCTCGCGCAGGCCGCCGATCAGGCGCAGGTTCGACGCCACCGACAGCGTGCCGTCGCCGAACAGCGCGGCCGACTTCCCGATCACCTTGGGCATCGTGAACTCGGTGCCGGAGAAGCAGCAGTAGCCGTCGTCGGCCAGCGACAGGTAGCCCACCTTCTGGTTCTCGTTGAACGTGAAGGCGCCCACGTTCCACTGCAGCAGCCGGGCGTCCTCGCCCGAGTACAGGCGCAGCTCGGCGACCTTGCTGTCGGACTTGGTCTGCCAGTACTGCGTCGAGAAGTCGTCCCACTTCTCGGCGGAGTAGTCGCGGCCGGGCCACGCGATGCCGTTGGACTGCGCGTTGCGCTGGTAGAAGTCCACCTTGCGCTGGCTCAGCGACAGCTCGGCGCCGAAGCTGTCGAAGTCGTAGGAGGCCTTGCCCTGCATGCCCGAGAGGTCGTTGCGCATGGTGCCTTGCGGGCCGCGGTAGACGATGTCGCGCAGCGGCAGCTGCTCGGCGCGCAGGCCGGTGGCCTTGACCGCGGTGTAGATGTTGGCGCCGGGGTAGCCGGTGCCGCCCTCGTGGCCGTAGTCGGCCATCAGCGAGACCTGCATCCGGTCGGTCGGCACCAGCAGCGCGGACAGGCGGGCGCCCTGGTTGTGCTCCTCGCCCGCGGGCGTGAGCGCGTGCGACGCGGGGTCGGGCGACGCGTTGCGGAAGCCCGAGGTCTTGTCCGTCATGAAGGCCGCGGCACGCAGCGCGAGCGTCGGCGACAGCGGCATGTTCAGCGCCGCCTCGGCGCCGCTGCCGCGGTTGCCGCCCTCGAACTGCATGTAGCCGCCGAAGCGGTCCAGGCGCGGCTTGGCGGTGATGATGTTGAGCGTGCCGGCCATCGCGTTGCGGCCGTACAGCGTGCCTTGCGGGCCCTTGTTCACCTCGACGCGCTCGAGGTCGTAGAACATCGTGCCCAGGCCGCGCGGACGCGGGATGTAGATGCCGTTGATGTGCGGCGCCGCGGCCGGATCGCCCAGCTCGGTGTTGTTGGACGAGCCCACGCCGCGGATGTAGATCTCGATGTTGCCCTCCTGGTTGGCGATGTTCATCCCCGGGATCTCGTTCTGCAGCGAGCGGATCTCGGTGATGCCGTCCTTGCGCAGCGTGTCGGCGTCGATCGTCTGCACCACGCCGGAGACGGTCTGCAGCGTCTCGATGCGGCGGTTGGCGGTGACGATCACCTTGTCGACGGCGGGCTCCTCGGCCTTGCCTTGGGCGGCGGACGCGGCCTTCGCGGGCGCGACGGGGGGACTCGTGGCGGACTGCGCCGCCGCGAGCAGGGGCCACTGGCTCAACAGCGCCAGGGCCAGGATCGAATGGATGGTCTTGTTCATGGTCTCCTCACCAAAGTGGATACGGTGGGCGGTTTGTTGTCATCACCGGGAAAACGCTGGAGGGGCGTCTCCGGTTCGGCTTCGAGGCACGAGCCCGCCAGACTCCTCGTGCCCTGGAACGGCGTTTCAGGCGCTGGGTGTCGCGGCGGCCTCCATGGCGGACGCCGCAGCGGCGGGCAGCGGCCGGGCGAACCCGTCCGCATCGAAGGCGTGCACGCGCCCGGCGATCGGGCGCAGGCCCACGCGCGCGTCGCGCTCGGGCAGCGCCTCGCCGGGCGACAGGCGCACCGCGAGCGTGGCGGCGCCCGTCGCCGGGCCGATCCACGCGAGGACGGCATCGCCCACGTGCTCGAGGCGCTCGACGCGTCCGGCCAGGCCCGCTCCCTCGGCGTGCAGCCGGAGGTGATCGGGGCGCACGCCGAGTGTCCAGCCGGCGGGCAACGGGTCGGCGCGTCCGGTGAACAACGAGCGGGCCGTGGCATCGAGCTGCGCTGCCGGCAGGAAGTTCATGCGCGGCTGTCCGAGGAAGCCGGCGACGAAGCGCGAGCCCGGGCGTTCGTACAGCTCGAGCGGCGGCCCGACCTGCTCGATGCGGCCGCCGTTGAACAGCGCGATGCGGTCGCCCAGCGTCATCGCCTCGACCTGGTCGTGGGTGACGTAGACCATCGTCGTGCCCAGCTCGCGGTGCAGGCGCGCGAGCTCCAGCCGCATCTGCACGCGCAGCGCGGCATCGAGGTTGGACAGCGGTTCGTCGAAGAGGAACACGCGCGGCTCGCGCACGATCGCCCGGCCGATGGCCACGCGCTGGCGCTGGCCGCCGGACAAGGCCCTGGGCTTGCGGTCCAGCAGCGGCGCGATCTGCAGGATCTCCGCGGCGCGGCCCACCGCGGCCGCGATCTCGGCCTTGGGCCGGCCGGCCATCTTCAGCGCGAAGCCCAGGTTCTGCGCCACGGTCATGTGCGGGTACAGCGCGTAGCTCTGGAACACCATCGCCACGCCGCGGTCGGCGGGCGGCACGCCGTCCATGCGTTCGCCGCCGATGCGGATCTCGCCGTCGCTCGTGCCTTCGAGTCCCGCGATCAGGCGCAGCAGCGTGGACTTGCCGCATCCCGACGGCCCGACGAACACCATGAACTCGCCGTCGGCGATGTCGAGGTCGATGCCGCGCAGCACCTCGGTCGTGCCGCCGAAGGTCTTGCGCACGCCGCGCAGCTGCAGCTCAGCCACGGGCCGGCTCCTTGCGCAGGGCGGCCACCGTCTCGCGATACCACAGTGCGCTGTCCTTGAGCGTGCGCACCTGCGTCGCGTAGTCGACATGCACGAGCCCGAAGCGCTTGTCGTAGCCGGAATCCCACTCGTAGTTGTCCATCAGGCTCCAGTAGAAGAAGCCGCGGATGTCGACGCCGGCCTCGCGCGCGCGGGCCAGCGCCTCGAGGTGGCGCCGCATGTAGTCGATGCGCGCGCTGTCGGCGACGCGGCCGTCCACCACCACGTCGCCTGCGTTGGCCATGCCGTTCTCCATCACGCTGATCGGCGGCAGGCCGGGGTAGCGGCGGTGCAGGTCGACGAGCAGCTCGGTCAGGCCCTCGGGGTGGATCTCCCAGCCCATGTCCGTGACGCCGAGCGCGCGCGGCGCGGGCAGCGGCGGCGTGGCGGCGCTGGCCCAGATGCGCGTGTAGTAGTTGACGCCGAGGAAGTCCAGCGGCTGGCCGATGATCTCGAGGTCGCCCGGCTCGATGTTGCGCGGGTAGTGCGCGAGGCCCGCGTCCTGCGGGTAGCCGCCCGCGAAGAGCGGCTCCATGTACCAGCGCACGAAGCTCGCATACTCGGTGGCGGCGAGCGCGCGGTCGGCGGCGCTGTCGGTGGCGGGGCTGGCGGAGGACTGGTTCAGCACGATGCCCATCGGCGTGCGGCAGCCCGCGGCGCGCATGGCCTGCAGCGCGAGGCCGTGCGACAGCAGCAGGTGGTGCGACACGTCGGCCGCCAGCGCCGCGTCCCTGAAGCCCGGCGCGAACTGGCCGCGCTCGTGGCCCAGCACCGCGGTGCACCAGGGCTCGTTGTGCGTGGCGATCGAGGCGAGGCGGTCGCCCAGCCGGCGCGCGATGCGTTCGGCGTAGTCGGCGAAGCGCAGCGCGGTGTCGCGCGCGGCCCAGCCGCCCAGGTCCTGCAGTCCTTGCGGCAGGTCCCAGTGGTACAGCGTCGCGTGCGGCTGCAGGCCCGCGGCGAGCAGCCCGTCGACCAGCCGGTCGTAGAACGCCAGGCCCTGCTCGTTCCACGCGCCGTGGCCCAGCGGCTGGACACGCGGCCAGGAGATCGAGAAGCGGTAGGCGTCCAGGCCCAGCGACGCCATCAGCGCGACGTCTCCGGGCCAGCGGTGGTAGTGGTCGCAGGCGACGTCGCCCGTCTCGCCGCGCACCGTCTTGCCGGGCATGTGCGAGAAGGTGTCCCAGATCGACGGGCCGCGGCCGCCGGCGGCCGCGCCGCCCTCGATCTGGTAGGCGCTGGTGGCCACGCCCCAGGTGAAGTCACGCGAGAGCGTCGCGCGGGTCTGCGGCGACAGGGTGATGGGATCGTTCAGGTCGGACATCGGAATCGTCGTTTCCAAGGCGTTGAAATCGTTATCAGGGTGAATATTTAAAGGGCCGCGAACAGGCGCGGCCGGTGGGAAGCAGCGGATCAGTGCTTGACGGCTCCCGCAGTGAGGCCGTCGATGAGCCGGCGCGAGGCGAGGGCGAACATGACCAGCAGCGGCAGCACCGCGATGGCCGCGCCCGCGCACAGCGCGCCCCACGGCGTCTGGCCCGAGCCCTGCAGCGAGCGCAACGCCAGCGGCAGCGTGTAGCGATCCATGTCGCGCATCACCACCAGCGGGCTGATGAAGTTGTTCCACGACCCGATGAAGGTGATCAACGCCAGCGTGCCGAGCGCCGGGCCCAGCAGCGGCAGCACCACGCGCCACCAGATGGCGAACTCGCTGCAGCCGTCCAGGCGCGCGGCCTCGACGAGCTCGCGCGGGATGGCGGCCTCGATGTACTGGCGCATCAGGAAGATGCCGAGCGCGCTGCACGCGGCCGGCACGATCAGCGCGCGCTCCTCGTTCGTCCAGCCCAGCCAGCTCATGGTCAGCGCGGTGGGCACCATGAACAGGAACGCCGGCAGCAGCATCGTCATCATCACTGCGGCGTAGAAGCGCTCCTTGCCGGCGAACTCCAGCAGCGCGAACGCGTGGCCGGCGAGGCTGCAGAAGACCAGATTGAGCAGCGTGGTCGCGAGCGCGACGTAGAAGCTCCAGCCCAGGTTCTGCCAGAACGTGGGCAGGCGCTCGAGCAGCTCGCGCAGGTTGTCGCCCAGCGACGTGCCGAACCACAGCGGCGGCGGCATCGACAGGATCTCGCTGTTGCTGTGCGTGGCGAACACGAACATGAACCAGAACGGCAGCAGCATCACCAGCGCGCCGGCCAGCACGATGGTGCGGCCGGCGACGAGCGCGCCGCGCCCCTCGCGGGCGCGCGAGCGCGGGCGGGCGGGGGCGGCGCCGGGCAGGGTGGCGACGGGCATGAGGAGGCTCGAGGTCATGCGCGTGCTCCCAGCAGGCGCTTGTTGATCGCGGTGGCGCCCGCGATGAGCAGGAACAGCAGCCAGGCGATGGCCGAGGCGGTGCCGAAGTCGCCGTCCATGAACGCCACGGCGTACATGTGCATCGCCGCCGTCTTGCCGGCCTGGTCGATGCCGCCGGTGCCGCCGGTCAGGATGAAGGGCTCCTCGAACAGCTGCAGGTTGCCGATCAGCGACAGCGTCACCGCGAGGAAGACCATCGGCTTGAGCAGCGGCAGCACGATGTGCAGGAAGCGCTGGCGCGCGCTCGCGCCGTCGATCTGCGCGGCCTCCAGCAGCTCGGGCGGGATCGTCTGGATCGCCGACAGGTACAGCACCGTGTTCCAGCCGACGTAGCGCCAGAAGACGACCGCGGAGATCATCCACTTCGTGTAGCCCGGCTGCGCCCAGTCGATCGCCTGGCCCGGCATCAGCCAGCCCAGCACGGGCACCTGGCGCAGCGTGGCGAAGGCGGCGTTGACGAGACCGAAGTCCTTCGAGAACAGCGACGAGAACACCAGCGAGATCGCCACCGTCGACGTGATGAACGGCAGGAAGTACGCGCCGACCACCGCGTTGCGCCAGCGCCCGAACGCGCGGTGCAGGAACCAGGCGAGCGGCAGCGCGACGAGGTGCTGCGGCAGGCCCGAGACGAGAGCGATCCACACGGTGTTGAACATGGCCTTGCGCAGCCAGTCGTCGCGCGTGATGGCGTAGGCGAAGTTGTCCAGGCCCACCCAGCGCATGCTCCACACGCCGCCTACCGGGTCCCACTGGTGGAACGACAGCGCCACCGAGAACAGCAGCGGGAATAGGCCGAAGGCCGCGAACAGCACGAAGAACGGGCTGATGAAGACATAGGGCGCCCAGCGCGCCGGGATCAGCGGGCGGTGGCGGGGCGAGGGCGTGAGGGTGGCGTGCATGGCGGAGCCTCAATAGCGGCGCACGCGGCGCTCGAGGGCGGCGCGGGCGTCCGCCAGCGCCTGCGGGATGGCCTTGTCGTGCTGCAGCACCTGGTCGAGCTCGGCCTCGACGATGGCCTTGGCGACCTGGTCGTAGCGGTCGACGTGCAGCGCCGGCACGCGCTCGCTCGCGGCGCGCCACTGCAGTCGCGCGGCCTGGCCGCCGAGGTAGGCGATGGGCTGCGCCAGGTAGTCGTCCTGCTGCGCGGCGAGCAGCGCGGGGAAGGCGTCGAGCCGGCGGAAGGCCTCGAGCTGCTGCGCGCGATCGAGGCACAGCGCGCGGATGAAATCCCAGGCCAGCGGCTTGTGCGCGGCGCGCACGGGAATCGCCCAGAACGAGCCGCCCCAGGACGCCGACACGCCGCCGGGCAGCGGCGAAGAGCGCCACAGGCCGGACTGCGCCGGTGCGATCCAGTTCTTCAGGTGGCCCGCGAACCACGAGCCCATCATCTGCGTGGCGACGCGGTCGCGCCGGAAGCCCTCGCTCCATTCGCTGCTCCACGCGGCGACGCGGGCATCGATGCCGGCGCGGCGCACGGCGCGTGCGAGCGTGAAGGCCTGCACGAAGCGTTGCGACTGCACCTGCGGACGGCCGGCGTCGTCGAAGTAGACGCCCTGGCCGTCCGCGAGGCCGGCGCGGATCAGGATGTCCTTCAGGTCGATCGCGCTGGCGAGCAGGTAGATGCCCGTGGCCTGCTTGAGCCGGACGCCGGCGGCAATGTAGGCGTCCCAGTCGCGCGTCAGATCGTCCTCGGCGAGGCCGGCGCGGGCGAGCAGGTCGGCGCGCCAGAACAGAGCGCCCGGCCCGATGTCGGCGGGCAGCGCGCGCAGGCGGCCGCCCAGGCCGGTGGCCGGGCCGAGCGCGAAGCGCGACAGCCGCGGCGCGACGGCGCGGGCGTCGTAGGGCGACGCGTCGAGATCGTCGAGGCCGCCGGCCTGCGTGAACTTGCCGAGGTAGTCCATGTCGACGGCCATCACGTCGGGCAGGTTGGCGCCGGTGGCGATGGCTGTCGTCATCGCGGTGTGATGGTCGTCGAACGCGCGGGTCGTCAGGCGCACGTCGACCTGCGGATGCGACGCGGCCCACGCCTCGATGGCGATCTTCGCGCTGCGGTCGAGGTCGGGAAACGCGGCCACCGTCAGCGTGGCGCGGCCCGTCGCGGCGAACGCGGGACGAGCGGCCAGGCAGGCGAGCGGCAAGGGAAGCAGGGCGCGGCGGCGCATGGGGAAGCGTGTCTCCGGATCGTTTTGATATCGTTTTCAGACTTCAGTGTGGGACAACGTTGTCACGCGGTCAATGGGTGGAGTGTCGAGTTGGTGAATACCCTGATCCAGGGCGAATTCGCCGGAGAAAGCGAGGTCGCCGTCCGCCGGCGGCGCACTGGCTCCATGTTTTCCCTCCTGGTGTGATAACGATTTCACGAATTAGACTTCGCCGCATCCGGGGGCCGCTCCGGCATCGTGTCGCGCCGTCGTTACCATGGCAGCGCCGCGCGATTGCCGCCGTGGCCCCCACGGTCGCCCACCCCCGCCCATGCCCCCCAAGGAAAAGCCGCTCGCCGAACCTGCCACGCTGCTCGACGTCGCCCGCCTCGCGGGTGTGTCGGCGTCGACGGTGTCGCGCATCCTCAATGGCACGGCGCGCGTCACGCAGGACAAGCGAGCCGCGGTGGAGACGGCGATCGAGCGCCTGCAGTTCCGGCCCAACTTCGCCGCGCAGAGCCTGCGCAGCGGCTCCACGCGCACGATCGGCGTGCTGACGCAGGAGCTCGAGTCGCCGTATTTCACGCGCGGCGCCCGTGGCATCGAGGACGGCCTCCTGGGCAGCGACTACGCCCCCATCGTCGTGCCTGGCCACTGGAACCCGGCCGAGGAGCTCGACCGCGCACGGCTGCTGATCGCGCGCCGCGTCGACGCGATGGTGATCCTGGGCGGCAACCTGCAGGACGAGCAGGTCAGCGAGATGGCGCGCAAGCTGCCGATCGCCATCACCGGCCGCGAGCTGCACGCGCCCAACGTGTTCTCGCTGCACTGCGACCAGGTCGAGGGCGCGTGCCGCGCGGTGCGCCACCTGATCGACCTGGGCCACACCCGCATCGCGCACATCAGCGGGCCGGTCGCGTACCCCGACGCCGTCGACCGCCGCGAGGGCTACATGCGCGCGCACAGCGAGGCGGGCCTCGCGGTCGACCCGCGCCTGCTGCGCGTGGGCACCTACATGGAGACCGGCGGCAGCGAGGCGATGAAGCAGCTGCTCGACGACGGCCACCCGTTCACGGCCGTGTTCTGCGCCAATGACCAGACGCTGTGGGGCGCGCGCCAGGTGCTCTACGAGCGCGGGCTGCGCGTGCCGGAGGACATCTCGCTGGTCGGCTTCGACGACCTGCCGCAGTCGGCCTACATGACCCCGGCCGTGACCACCGTCCATCAGCCGATCTACGAGATGGGTCGCGCCGCCGCGCACCAGCTGCTCGCCGCACTGGGCGCGAAGCCGCCGGGCAGCGAGGCGGTGCCGGGCCTGCGCCTCGTCGTGCGCGGCACCACGCGCCAGCGCTGAGGCCATGCGCGCCGCCGCCGCCTTGCCTGTGGCCGCCGCGCGTCCGGCGCTCGCGCTCCACGGCCATCACGTCCGCCGGCTCGAGGCCGTCGTCGACTTCGTCGATGCGCACCTCGACGACGAATTGTCGCTCGAGCGCATGGCCACCGTCGCGGCGATCTCGCCGTTCCACTTCCATCGCCTGTTCCACCTGTGGAGCGGCGAGACGCTCAACGAGTTCGTGCGGCGCCGGCGGCTGGACGTCGCGGCCGGCCGCCTGCGGCATTGCCCGGACGAGAAGATCACGGCCGTGTCGCTGAACTGCGGCTTCGCGTCGCCCGAGGGCTTCGCGCGCGCGTTCCGCGAGCGCTTCGGCATGACGCCGTCCACCTGGCGCGGCCGCACGCAGGACGACGAGCGCTGGCTGCGCGCCATGCCGCCGGTGACCGTCACGCGCGAGCCCGCGATGGACGTGCTGTTCATGCGGGGCCGCGGCGACTTCGGCCTGGTCGCGCCGGCGCTGTGGGATCGCTTCATGAGCGCCGTGCGCGCGCTGGGCCTGGTCGGCCAGCCGCTGCTGTTCATGGGACTGGACGATCCCGCCATCGTCGGGCCGGAGCGCTGCCGCATGGACGCCTGCGTGCAACTGCCGCCCGGCTTCGGCCTCGTCGGGGCATGCCCGCCGCCGCTGCTGCACAAGCGCATCCCGGCACGCTGGATGGCCACGCTGCGCTACGAGGGTTCCGCGGCCGACATCGCCGACGGCTGGCACGCGCTGCTGGGACAGTGGCTGCCGCAGGCCGCGTACCAGCTCGCGATCGGGCCGTTCCGCGAGCGCTACGACCCCGGGCAGTGCACGCCCGGCGCGCGCGACGTGCGCTGCGAGCTGGGCATGCCCGTCGAGCCGCGCATGGCCTGAGCGGGCGGCGTCCAGGTTCGCAAGATCCATCAAGTCATCCGCAAGCGCGCACCGGTGCGCGCGGGCCCGCGTCGGCACGATGACGGCGCGACCACCCACAACGGAGACATTCACGATGGATACCAAGAACTCGCCGGCGCGCCTGGGACTGCTGATGAGCCTCGCCGCCTCCCTGGCGCTGGCCGGCTGCGGCGGCGACGACAGCCCCGCGCCGACGCCCGCGGCTGCACCCGCACCCGCACCGGCACCGGCACCGGCACCCGCACCCGCACCCGCACCCGCACCGGCACCGGCACCGGCACCGGCACCGGCACCGGCACCGGCACCGGCACCCGCACCCGCACCCGCACCCGCACCCGCACCCGCGCCCGCGCCCGCGCCCGCGCCGGCGCCGGCGCCGGCGCCCGCCACGGCCTTCGCGACGCCGTTCGACGCCAGCGACACCGCCGAAGGCGGTTCCGTCGTGTCGTACGCCTACGCCGCCACGGCGAGCGACCAGGCGGCCGGCACCGTCGGCTACGCAGCCGGCGCCGAGAGCTTCTCCGCGACGCTCGCGAACGCGCAGTCCTATGCCGGCGCCGCGCTGCGCCTGTACGCGCCGGGCAACGTGGCCGGCGCTGCCGCCGCGCCGCTGGACGCGTCCGCCTTCTCGCAGCTGCGGATCCACCTCGCCTCGACGACGGACGGCACGCTGACCATCAAGCTGCAGCCGTCGCCGGTCGCGCCCGACGGCTGCGTGCCCACGGCGCAGGCCGTCGTGTCGGCCGCGCTGTCGGAGTTCGTCATCGACCTGAACGACGCCTCGTTCGCGGTGCCCGGCTACTGCGCCGCGCCGTCGACGACGCTGCACCAGATGCTGGCCGGCCTGTACGCGATCGACGTCATCAACGACGCCGCCGGCGCCGGCAACCACGACCTCGTGGTCGGCAGCGTCTCGCTCCTCCCCTGACCGTTCCATCCCACAGACAAGACAGGAGACATCATGCGACAACTCATCGCCGCGTTCGCGCTGGCCGCCACCCTCGCGCCCGCCGCGCACGCGACCAACTTCTTCGACGGCTTCGACGGCAGCGGCGGCCCGAACGGCGGCAACTGGCAGACGTCCAACTGGAGCAACGGGTCGCCGTTCGGCTGCACCTTCGCGTACAGCGAGGTCTGGCTGTCGGGAAGCAGCAACCTGATCCTCAACGTCAACAGCTCGGTGCCGTCGGCCGTCAAGTGCTCGGAGATCCGCACTTGGCAGAGCTTCACGTACGGCAAGTTCATCGTGCGCATGCAGCCCGGCACGATCCAGGGCGCCGACAGCTCGTTCTTCCTCTACTCCGGCACCGCCGGCACGCCCTCCCACAACGAGATCGACATCGAGTTCATCAACGGCGGGCGCACGCTGCACACCAACGTGTGGACGGCCGACAGGCAGAACTACCAGCAGTACGCGGTGTCCACGGGCTGGCGCACCATCGGCTTCGAGTGGCGGCCGACCTACGTGCGCTGGTTCAACGTGTCCGACAGTGGCGTGGAGACGGAATTCCGCCGCGTCAACACGACGATCTCGGCGCCGATGCAGCTGATGCTCAACCACTGGGTCGGCGACAACTCCGCCGGCGCCAGGAGCTTCGTCGGCCAGTACAACGGCGGGGGCGGGGCGGCGTACTACGACTGGGTCAAGGTCAGCGACTGAGCCGGCGCATGCGTGTTGGCCCTGCGTCGAAAGACACGGCAGGGCGGCTCATGGGCCCGCGATCCGCCGGCGTCGCGGCGTGAGGCAGCGAAGCGCGCAGGCCGTCATCGCGCGCGCCGCGAAGCGCGGCATCGAGGGCGGGCCGGGCTGCGTCGCCGATCGGGATCCGCTGCGCGCGAGGCGAACCGCCGTCTCCGGCGTCCTCCTGGGAATGGCGCTTGCCCGCGCGGCGCGTCACTTCCCAAGGAGACACGTATGGCAACGTATGGCAAGAAGTCCGGCGACAAGGTCGAAAAGGCGATGCACGAACGCAAGGAAGGCACGCTCAAGAGCGGCCGTTCGGGCAAGAAGGTGACGAGCCGCAAGCAGGCGATCGCGATCGGGCTGTCGGAGGCGCGCGCCGAGGGCGGCAAGGTGCCGGCCGCCAGGAAGTCGTCGGCGAAGAAGGCGACGGCGGCCGGCAAGTCGTCCGCTGCGAAGAAAGCGCCCGCGAAGAAGACGACCGCGAGGAAGACCCCCGCGAAGAAGGCGGCCGCAAGGAAGTCGCCGGCGCGCAAGTCCACGGCGGCGAAGAAGGCGCCGGCCCGCAAGACCGCAGCGAAGAAGGCGCCCGCGCGCAAGGCCGCAGCGAAGAAGGCGCCCGTGAAGAAGTCGGCGTCCCGCAAGACGGCGGCGAAGAAGGCGCCTGCCCGGAAGGCCGCGCGCAAGACGGCGAAGTCGTCCTGACCGGCCGTGGGCCGGACCTCAGCTCCGGCCCACCAGGTCCGCCACCAGCAGCACCAGTTCCGCCACGTCGAACGGCTTGGCCAGGTGCGCCTGGAAGCCGGCGACGAGGGCGCGCTTGCGGTCCTCGGCGCGTGCGAACGCGGTGAGCGCCAGCGCGGGGATGCGCGATTCGCGGGTCTCGGTCGCGCGCAGCGTGCGTATCATCTGGTAGCCGTCCGTGCCCGGCATGCCGATGTCGCTGACGATGACGGTGGGCCGCGACGCGGCGACCGCGGCCAGCGCCGCGTCGGCCGATTCGAAGGCGGTCACCGTGGCGCCCTGGTCCTCGAGCACCCGCTGCAGCAGGTCGCGGGCATCGGGCTCGTCGTCGACGATGAAGGCGTGCACGCCATCGAGACGCGGCGTCGACGTCGAGTCCCCTTCATTGACCTCGGCGGTCGGATGGGTGCGCTGGCGCTCGGACTCCACCTGCATGATCGACACCGGCAGGTCGACGGAGAACGTCGCGCCCCGGCCCTCGCCGGGGCTGGCGGCGCGGATGGTGCCCCCGTGCAGTTCGACCAGCTGCTTGCAGATCGCCAGGCCCAGGCCGAGGCCGCCGTGCGCGCGCGTGCTGGAGCCGTCGCGCTGCGAGAAGCGCTCGAACACCTGCGGCAGGAAGCTGGCGGGGATGCCGATGCCCGTATCCGACACGCTCAGCTCGATGTGCGAATTCACGCGCTGCAACAGCACCTGCACCTGGCCGCCGCGCGGCGTGAACTTGATCGCGTTGGTGAGCAGGTTCCACACCACCTGCTGCAGCCGGCTGGCGTCGCCGTTGACCACCGCCCGCCCCGGGTCGAGCAGGCTGATCAGGCGGATCTCCTTGGTGGCGGCCGCCGGCGCCGCGGAGTCGATGGCGGCCCGCACGACATCCAGGATCGCGATCTGGCGCAGGTCCAGCCGCAGCTTGCCGGTCATGATGCGGCTCAGGTCGAGCAGGTCGTCGATCAGCTGCACCTGCGCGCGCGCATTGCGGTCGATGACCTCGATCGCGCGGCGCTGGTCGACCGCGTTGCTGGCGTGGCCCTTGAGCAGCACCTGCGTCCAGCCCAGGATGGCGCTGAGCGGCGTGCGCAGTTCGTGCGACAGGGTGGCCAGGAATTCGTCCTTGAGCTGGGTGGCGCGCTGCGCGGTCATCCGGGCGGTGCGTTCGGCGTCCAGGATCTCCTCGCGCTGCTGGCTGGCCACCTCCATGGCTTCGGCGCGCCGGCGCTCGGTGAGGTCGCGCGTGAGCTTGGCGAAGCCCAGCAGCGTGCCCGTCTCGTCGCGCATCGCGGTGATGGTGACGTTGGCCCAGAACGTCGAGCCGTCCTTGCGGACACGCCACCCCGTGTCGACGAAGCGCCCCGTCCGGGCGGCCTCGCGCAGCTCGTGCTCGGGCCAGCCGCTCTCGACCACCTCGCGCGGGTAGAAGACGGAGAAATGCTGGCCGATGATGTCCTCGGCCGCGTAGCCCTTGATGCGCTGCGCGCCGACGTTCCAGCTGGCCACGCGGCCGTTGACGTCCAGCATGAAGATCGCGTAGTCGGACACGCCCTCGACGAGCAGCCGGAAGCGCTCCTCGCTGAGGCGCAGCGCCTCCTCGTGGTTGCGCCGCTGCGTCTGGTCCCGCGTGAGCTTGGCGTAGCCGATCAGCTCGCCGTGGTGGTTGCGCATCGCGGTGATGACCACGTTGGCCCAGAACATCGAGCCGTCCTTGCGCACGCGCCAGCCCTCGTCCTCCATCGAGCCGTCCCGGGCCGCGCGCCGCAGGTCGTCGTCCGGGACGCCCTTCGCGACGGCGTCGGGCGGGTAGAAGCGGGAAAAATGGCTGCCGATGATCTCGTCGGACCGGTAACCCTTGAAGCGTTCGGCGCCGGGGTTCCAGGTCAGCACGTTCCCCTGGGGGTCGAGCATGAAGATCGCGTAGTCACGCGCGCTCTCGACCAGGAGACGGAATCGCTCCTCGCTGTCGCGGGGATGGGCATCGGGGGGACTTGGAGCTGGAGGTGGCGCGTCGTTGGTCATCGTTGTCCTGGGCGGCGACCCGTGGCGTGGAAACCGCCGGGTGCCTGCCGCGCAGGCAGGCGGCGTGCCAGCCCGGCCCGGCCTGCTCGGCCGGGCATCATGGTACGGTCGCCGGCCCGGGAACGGGACCCGCGCAGACCCGGACTCAGGAGGCCCCGGCGGCCTCCTGCCAGCAGCCTTTGAGGCCCTCGACCAGGAAGGCCACCGTGCGGCGCCGCTCCGGCGTGGACGTGGTGACGCCTTCCGGCGGCGTGCCTTCGTCCGCGCGGACGATGGCCGCGTACAGCGCCGCGCTGGCGAGGAACCAGCCGGCCTCGCGCGCGTCGTGGTCGAGTGCCGGCCGCGCCCGCTCGAAGGCCTTCAGCACCAGCACCTGCGCGCAGTCGAGATCGCGCCGGCGCTGCGCCTCCACCTCGGACTCCATCGACAGCCGCATCATCAGCTGCAGGTACAGCCGGCCCTGGGGGGTCGTGTACAGGTCGAACTCGTAGTTGGCCCAGCGCTCGACGAAGTCCTCGACGCGGACCTGGGGTGCCGACTCGATGCTGGCCCGCAGGCCGTCGAGCCGCTTCTCGCAGTTCTGGTGCTGCTGCTGCAGGACGGCGTCGAGCAGCTGGCCCTTGCCGCCGAAATGATGATCCAGCAGTGTCAGGGAGCAGCCGGCGTCGCGCGCGATGTCGCGCAGGCTGCTGCCGCGGTAGCCATGGGTGGCGAAGGCGCGTGCGGCCGATTCGAGGATGCGGTCGCGGCGCGAGGGGGTGCCGTCGGCGGCCGGCGCAGGGGTCGGTGCCGGAGCCGGCGTGGTGTCGGTGATGTGGACGTCTGTCATCGCGTGTCAGTGGCGCGCCGAGCCCGGCTCCGCCATCTTCCTGTGTTGTTCGGCCAGCATGCTGTCGGGCACGACGTTGGTCATCGCGGCCGACACCTTGTTCTTCCAGCCCGCCACCACGTGGTCCTGGCCCTTCTTCATCGCGTGCCAGCCTTCCTCGGCCACCTCGGCGGGCGAGGCCTTGTCCTCGGTGCCGACCTGGGTGTCGAGCATGTCGGCGCGCTCGAAGAAATGCGTCTCGGTGGCGCCGGGCATCAGGCACGTGACGGTGATGCCGGTGTCCTTGAGCTCGTTGCGCAGCGCGAACGAGAACGAGTCGATGAACGCCTTCGTGCCGTTGTAGACGGCCTGGAACGAGCCGGGCATGAGGCCGGCGATCGAGCCGGTGATCAGGATGCGGCCGCGACCGCGCTGGCGCATGCCGGTGGCCACGCGGTGCAGCAGGTCCAGCGTGCCGGTGATGTTGGTGTCGACCACGTGCCGGGCCTCGTTGAACGGCTTGTCGAGGAAGGCGTGGCCCAGGCCGTGGCCGGCGTTGGCCACCAGCACGTCGACGGGCCGGCCGCCGATGGCCAGCATCAGCTTGTCGATGCCGAAGGACGTGGACAGGTCGGCTTCGACGGCCTCGACGCTGGCGCCGAGCGCGCGGAAGTCGCGGGCCGCGTCGTCGAGCGGCCCCTGGTCGGCGGCGATCACGAGGTCGTGGCCGTCCTGGGCGGCGAGCCGCGCGAGCTCGCGGCCGATGCCGGAGGATGCGCCGGTCACGACGGCAAGAGGACGTTCGGGGTTGTGCGATGCCATGGCGATCTCCTGCGGGGGTCAGTGGGCGGTCGTGAGGACGACCTTGCGGCAGTCCTGCTGCTTCTTCTCGAAGATCTCGTAGCCGCGCGCGGCCTCCTCCAGCGGCATCGTGTGGCTGATGATCGCCTCGGGATGGAGGTCGCCCTTGGCGATGTGCTCCAGCAGCTGGGGCATGTAGTTCTGCGCATGCGTCTGGCCGCCCTTGATCGACAGGCCCTTCTCGAACACGTCGCCGAACAGGAAGCCGTGGATCCAGCCGGCGTACACGCCCGGCACGCTGATCGCGCCGCCGCGCCGCGTCGCCGCGATCGCCTGGCGGATGGACGCGCCGCTGGAGCCCTCGAGCTTGACGGCGGTGAGCGCCGTCTCGACCGCGCTGCCCTTGGCCTCGAAGCCGACGGCGTCGATCGACGCGTCCACGCCGCGGCCGTCCGTGCGGTGGATGATCTCGTCGGCCGCGTCGTCCACCTCGTCGAAGTTCAGCGGCTCGACGCCGTACGCGCGGCGGGCGAACTCGAGGCGGTACTGGTGGTGGTCCACCATGAAGATGCGCTCGGCACCCAGCAGCCGCGCGGAGGCCGCCGCCATCAGGCCGACGGGGCCGGCACCGAAGATCGCCACGGACGACCCCTTGCCGATCGCCGCGTTGATCGCGGCCATGTAGCCGGTGGGCAGGATGTCCGACAGGAACAGCACCTGCTTGTCCTCGAGGCCGGCGTCGGGGATGACGAGCGGGCCGACATTGGCCTTGGGCACGCGCACGTACTCGGCCTGGCCCCCGGGGATGCCGCCGTACAGGTGGCTGTAGCCGAACAGCGCCGCGCCGGACCGCGTGGCCTTCTTGTTGATGATGGCGCCGCGGTCGGGATTGGTCGTCTCGCACGCCGCGAACAGCTTGCGGTTGCAGAAGAAGCACTGGCCGCACGAGATGGTGAAGGGCACGACGACGCGATCGCCCTTCCTGACCCGGGTCACCGCGGCCCCGGTCTCCTCGACGACGCCCATGAACTCATGGCCGAGGATGTCGCCGCTCTCCATCATCGGGATCTTCCCGCGATAGATGTGCAGGTCGGAGCCGCAGATGGCGGTGGCGGTCACGCGCAGCACGATGTCGTCGGGCTCGACGAGCCGCGGATCGGGAACCGTCTCGACCCGGACATCCTTGGCGCCGTGGTAGGTGAGAGCTTTCATGGAGTCTCCGTCAGGGGAACCGTGGCGCGGGGCGCCTGGACCGGACCTTCGGCAATGGCCGTTCCCCGTCCGTGGCGACCCGGCGGCCGGCCACGGCACAACGGTTGCTCGGCCACGTCACCGTCCGCAAGCCATCCCCGCCATGCCCATGTCCCCATCGCCGCGCCCGCGCCCGCAGCGCGCGGGCCTGACCGAGCACGACCGCACGAACGACGCCGCGCTCGTCATCCTGGACATGATCAGCTGCTGGTCGTTCCCCGACGCGCAGACGCTGGTGCGCGCGGCACTCGACGTGACCCCGGCCATCGCACGGCTCAAGCGGCGCTGCATCGCCGCCGGCGTCCCGGTGATCTACGCCAACGACAACAGCGGCCAGTGGCGCTCGGACTTCAAGTTCCTCGTCCGCTCGTCGCTGGAGTCCGCCGGCCCCGGCGCCGAGATCACGCGCCAGCTGGAGCCGGGGCCGGACGACTTCTTCGTCCTCAAGCCCAAGCATTCCGCATTCTTTGCGACGCCGTTGGAGATCCTGCTCGACCACCTGAGGACGAAGCGCCTGGTGATCGCCGGCGTCGCGGCCGACCAGTGCGTGCTCAATACCGCGGCCGACGCGCGCATGCGCGATTTCGAGGTCGTCGTGCCCGCGGACTGCATCGCCGCGCTGAGCCCCGCGCGCCGCCGCCGCGCGGTCGACCAGCTGCGCGACGCGCTGGAGATCAGGACGCCGGCCGCGAGCGCACTGCGCCTCGCCCGCGCGGCGCGCGCGCGGGCGTGACGCGCTCACGTGCGCGCGGCGCGCCGGCCGGCCTCGATCAGCCGGCGCGCGGCCGACTTGCCGGCGCGTCCGATCGGCTCGAAGCGCACGCCCTTCTGGTCGTTGTAGAAGACGAAGAAGCGCTCGATCTCGGCAAGCATGCCGTCCCCGAGATCGGCGAGCGAGCGCACGTCGCCATGGCGATGCGACTTGTCCGCGACCGCGATCAGGCGGTCGTTGCGCGCGGCCCCGGCGCGAGGCGCGTCCTTGGGGCGCTGCCGCGCCTCGATCACGCCGATCAGCCGGCAAGGCACGACCACGCCGGGGAACACGGGCTCGTCCATCAGCACGAGCACGTCCAGCGGATCGCCGTCCTCGCCGAGGGTGCCCGGCACGAAGCCGAAGTCGAACGGGAACGCGACGCCCAGCGGCAGCACGTTGTGCAACGTGCAGACGCCGCGCTGCGGATCGAACTTGAGCTTGTTCGCGCTGCCGCGCGGCGCCTCGATGACGGCCTGCAGCCGCCCCTTCTCGTCCCAGGCGGCGAGTGCGGCGATGCCGCTGGCGGCGGTGACGGGCACGGCGGCGGGTCAGCGGCTCTTGAGATGCTCGCGCACGCGGTCGGCGCTGCTGCCGACCGCCTTGACGGCCGCGGCGAGGCGCTCCTTGTCGACGCCGAGCGCCTGCGTCCAGTAGCGCACCTCGTGCTCTTCCGAAAGATTGATGCGGGCTCGATCCTGCGGGCCGCGGTTCTTCATGTCGTCGGACATGGCGTCTCCAAAGCGATGTGCGATGCCCCGGCCCAGCAATCGCGATGCCGACCGGCTGTCGAAAACGACAGCCCGCTCGTGCGGCCTCGCGCGGCTCAGCGGTCGCGCGAGGACAGGACGCTGTGCAGCGCCAGGCCGACCAGCACGGCGCCGCCGAGCGCGGCCAGCGGGTGCTGGCGCACGGCCTCGCGCGCCGATTCCATCCACTCGTCCCGCGTGTCGCCGATGCCCGAGACGCCGCCCTGCAGGCCGTCCAGCGTCGACGAGAGGCGGCTGGACACGCCGTCGACCGCCTCGTGCGCGCGCTGCGTCACGCGGTCGAGCAGGCTGTGCACGGCCGGCGCCGCGGCCGCGCCCGCGCTGGGGTCGTGGCGGCGTGCCTCCTCGGCGGCGCCGCCGGCGGTGGCGCTCGCGGCCTGGCCGCTGACCGGGAAGGGCGTCGTGTCGCCGGAGGCGGCCTCGTTGGTGGTGTACGACGGGTTGGCGGTGGTCTGTTCCATGGTCGTTCGAAGGTTCGTGAAGGGGATGGACGCGGCGGCCGCGCCAGCGCGGCGGCTCGATGCGGTCCTCGGCAAGGTGCGGGCCCGGCCGTCGCCGCCGCCTCGGAAGCGACCGCGGGATCATGTCCCGGGCTCGGCGCCGTCCTTCGAGCGGCTCGCCTTGACGAAGCCGCGGATGTTCATCGCGGCCAGGCAGGCCTGGAGCACGACGAGCGCGGTCGCCGAGGTGTGCCAGCCCCAGGCGGACCACAGCGCGTTGCTCAGCAGGTAGAGCCAGAAGCCCCAGGCGCGCTTGCGACGATGCGTGGAGGCGACCCACCAGGAGGCGAGCACGGTCACGAGCATCGCGGGCCATTGCAGCAAGTCCAGAACGTCGTCCATCGCCTCGGCAGGCAAACGTACGACCCGGGCGCGCGCCGCGCGTGAACGTTCGACCAGGGGCCGCGGGTGCGGCCGCGGCATCGTCCTTGCCGAAGGCCATAACCACTGACTGGATTGGAGATCGATCATGTTGATGAGATGGGCCATGCTGTGCCTGGCCCTTGCAGTCGTCGTCGCCATCTTCGGGTTGCTGGACCTGTCGGCCGGCGTCGGGTCCGTGATGCGGATGGCCGTGCTGTCGCTGCTGGGCCTGGGCCTCGCGCTGATGGGGCTGGAAGGCGCCCGGCGCGATCGCTAGCCGGCGCGCGACGACCACGATGAAGATCGCCACGTTCAACGTCAACGGCGTCAAGGGCCGCCTGCCGCGCCTGCTCGAATGGCTCGAGGAGGCGCGGCCGGACATCGCCTGCCTGCAGGAGACCAAGACGGGCGACGCCACGTTTCCGGCCGAGCCGTTGCGCGCCGCGGGCTACCAGCTCGCGTGGCACGGCCAGCCGCGCCATCATGGGGTGGCGATCCTCTCGCGCGGCGAGGCGCCGCGCGAACGCCGCCGCGGCGTGCCCGGCGACGACGCGGACGGCCAGGCGCGCTATCTCGAGGCCGACGTCGGCGACCTGCGCATCGCCTCCGTCTACCTGCCGAACGGCAATCCGGTGCCGAGCCCCAACTTCGACTACAAGCTCGCGTGGATGGCACGCTTCGAGGCATGTGCGGCGTCGCTCCTCGCGCAGCGAAAGGACGTCGTGCTGGCCGGCGACTTCAACGTCGTGCCCACCAACGCCGACATCTACAACGCCGGCACCTGGCGCTTCGACGCGGTGTTGCAGCCCGAGACCCGCGCGATCTGGGAACGGCTGATGGCGCAGGGCTGGATCGATGCGGCGCGCCACCTCCACCCGAAGCAGCGCGACCTGTACACGTTCTGGGTCAACGAGGCGGCGTACCACCGCAACGCGGGCTTCCGGATGGACTTCCTCCTGCTGAGCCCCAGCCTGCTGCCGCGGCTGCGCCGGTCCGGCGTCGATGCGGCGCACCGCGTCCGCGACAAGCCCAGCGACCATGCCCCGACGTGGATCGAGCTGGACGATGGAGCACTTCGATGACGAAGGGCGACGAGGCCGTCGTGCTGGAGGTCGGTGGCCGCGAGGTGGCGGTCACGCATCCGGACAAGCTGCTGTTCCCGGCGGCGCGCGTGCGCAAGATCGACCTCGTGCGGTACTACATCGCGCTCGCCGAGGGCGCGCTGCGCGGCGCCGGCGCCCGGCCTTGCGTGCTGGTGCGCCACCCGAACGGCCTGGGCCGGCCCTACTTCTTCCAGAAGCGGGCACCGGAAGGCCGGCCCGCATGGGTGGACGTCGTCGAGCTGCGCTATCCGTCCGGCCGCACGGCGCAGGAGGTGGTGCCGCGCCAGCCGTCGGACCTCGCGTGGATGGCCAACCTGGCCTGCCTGGAACTGCATCCGCATCCGGTGCGGGCAGACGACATGGAGCACCCCGACGAGCTGCGCATCGACCTCGATCCCGTGCCCGGCGTCGAGTGGCCGCAGATCGTGCAGGTGGCCGGCGTCGCGCACGCCGTGCTGGAGGACGCGGGCCTCACCGGCTGGCCGAAGACGTCCGGCTCGCGCGGCATCCACGTGCTGGTGCGCATCGAGCGGCGCTGGACCTACGACGAGGTGCGGCGCGCCGCACTGGCGCTCGCCCGCGAGGTGGAGCGCCGCGCGCCCGGCCTGGCCACCAGCGCCTGGCACAAGGAGCAGCGCGAGGGCGTGTTCGTCGACTACAACCAGAACGCGCGCGACCGCACCGTCTGCTCGGCGTGGTCGGTGCGCGCGCGGCCGGACGCGCGGGTGTCGACGCCCGTGGACTGGCGCGAGCTGAAGCGATGCGATCCGGCGGCGTTCACGCTGTGGACGGTGCCGGCGCGCTGGCGCAAGCGGGGCGATCCGCATGCGGCGATCGACCAGCATGCGGGCGCGCTGGACACGCTGCTGGATTGGGCGGCCCGCGACGAGGCGGCTGGCGACGGCGACACGGCCGGCGGCGCGAGGCGGCGTCCCGCCGAAGGCCCGCTGGTCGAGGCCGCGCGCGTGGCCGACGAGGCCGCGGTGCAACCCGCGATCGACGCCTGGAAGAAGGCGCATCCCGACATCGCCGCCCGGTTGGCGCCGCGCGACGTGCTGGTCGACCGGATGCGCGGTCGCTCGTCGCTGTCCTACCGCGTGCGCATCAACCTGGCGCGCGTGCCCGAGCGCCTGCGTCCCGCGCCCGTGCCCGCGCGCAAGGCTCACGCGCCGAAGACGCGCGCGAGCTCGTAGGGCGTGGTGACCTCCAGCTGGTCGTAGCGACAGTCGGCCGGCGGCTTGTCGGGGCGCCAGCGAAGAAAGGTCGTCGCATGGCGGAAGCGCGCGCCCTGCAGGTGGTCGTAGCGCACCTCGCAGACGCGCTCGGGGCGCAGCGGCTCCCAGGACAGGTCCTTGTCGCGGCTCCAGCGGCTCTGCGCCCCCGGCCCCTGGCCCTCGGCCTCGAGCGACGCGCGCCACGGATGCGACGCGGCGGCGTCCATGCGCAGCGGCGCCAGTTCCTGCAGCAAGGCCTGCCGCATCGCCATCGTGAAGGACGACGTCACGCCCACATGGCGCAGCGTGTCCGCGTCGTCGTACAGCCCCAGCAACAGCGAGCCGACGGCGTCGGTGCGGTCCTTGTACCAGCGAAAGCCCGCGACGACGCAGTCGGCGGTCCGCGCGTGCTTGATCTTGAGCATCGCGCGCTTGCCGGGCTCGTAGGCGGCCGACTCCAGCTTCGCGACGACGCCGTCCAGCCCCGCGCCCTCGAATTGCGCGAGCCAGCGCACGGCCTGCGCGCGCTCGTGCGTGACCGGCGTCAGGTGCAGCGGCGGGGCCGCATCGACCAGCAGGCCCTCCAGCAGCACGCGGCGCTCGGCCTGCGACAGCGCCAGCGCCGACTGGCCGTCGATGCCCAGCAGGTCGAAGGCGACGAAGCTGGCGGGCGTCTCCCGCGCCAGGCGCTGCACGCGCGAAGCCGCGGGATGCAGGCGCTGCTGCAACGCGTCGAAGTCCAGGCCGTGCGGCGTCGCGATCACGATCTCGCCGTCGAGGATGCAGCCCGGCGGCAGTTGCGCTAGCAGCGCCTGCTCGAGTTCCGGAAAGTAGCGGTTGAGCGGCTTCAGGTCGCGGCTCTGCAGCGTCAGGCCGCCGGCATCGCGGAAGGCCAGCGCACGAAAGCCGTCCCACTTGGGCTCGAACTGGAAGCCGGGCTCGTGGGGCAGCGTGTCGGCGATCTTCGCGAGCATCGGCTCGATCGGTTGCCGGGGCAGCGCGGTGGATGTCATGCCCCGCACCGCAGCAGGAAGCGTGCGCGCCCGGCGGGCCGTGGAGGGCGCCGCGGCGCGCGTTGCCGACGGTCTTGCCGCTGGACGTTCGCTCATCGGCAAGAAGGTGGTCGACCGGAACACCCATTGCCCGGCTCGGGGAAACGCAACGATGGAGTCGACATGAACCAGCAGCCAGCAGCACCCGCCGACAAGGGCTCGCCCGATGACCGGTCGCGCGGCCAGACGCGCACCACCCACGACCAGAGCGTCGACCCCGACGCCATGCGCGCCGCCGGCGGCCGCGCGGGCCCGCGCGTCGAGCCGTCGCTGCCGCACGAGCACGACGAATCGGCGCGCAGCCAGGCCAGCGCGAGCCCGCGCCACGCCGAGATCGGCCGGCAGGCGATGGACGACCAGTTGGGCCCGTCCGAGGACACCGACCGCGGACCGGTGATGGACAAGGTCTATCACGAGAAGGTGGCCACCGACCGGGGCCACCACACGCCGCCGCGCCGCTAGGGCGCCCGGCAGGCTCAGCCCGGTGCGAGGAGGGGGCGCAGGGCCGCGAGCGCGCGTGACGCGCGCTCGGCCGCGTGCGCGCGCCGCGCGGCGGCATCGCCGGCGAGCGCCTCGCGCAGGCTGGCGCCGATGGTCTCGAAGTGCCGCACGACCGGCGCGTCGAGCGCGTGCCAGGTCGAGCCATAGGCCGCGAGCTTGCGCCCCTGCGCCGGCCGAGGCGGCTCCAGGCCGAGCGCCGGCACGCCGAACGCGCGGGCGACGATCCCGCCATGCAGGCTGCTGCACAGGCACGCGTGCGCGTGCGCCAGCAGCGCGCACAGGTCCCAGATGTCGAGCGACTCGAACACGCGCACGTGCCGCGCAGGGATGCGGCGCGCGAGCCGCGCGAGCAGGGCCGCGTCGTCGTGCCAGGGCGCGGCGCCGGCGCGGAAGAGGACGACGCCCAGCCCCGTGTCCTCGGGCACGGTCTCCAGTTGCGCGGCGATGGCGGCGAGCGTCGCGTCGTCGGCGAATTCGCTCGACAGCTGGACCGCCAGCCAGCCGGCAGGAAAGGCCTGCCGCAGGGCCGCGATCGCCGGTTCGGTGACGCGGGCGCGGATGGCGTCGCCGAACAGCGTCGCCACCAGCTCGGCCGGGTCGGGCATCAACGGCGCCGCGACGCCGGCTGCGTGCAACTGCGCCTGGGTGAGGGCGTCGCGCACGGTGAGCGCGTCGGCGCCTGCCAGGCGTTGGAGCACGTCCGCGCGTGCGTCGCCGGGCAACGTGTCGAAGGCGACGCCGCCGACGCCGGCGAAGGACACCGAGGCGAGCCAGCGGAACGCGTCCCGGCCGACGACATAGGGCAGCTCGTCGCTCGTGCCCAGCATGGCTTGCCGCCACGCGGGCTCGTCGGCGGGATGGGCCGCGAGGAATGCCAGCGTCGCGTCGACCTGCGCCGGCTCGAGCAGCATCACGGCGGCGTCATGGGCGCGGCAGGTCAGGATCTCGCCGCCGGCGTGCACGAGATGGGCTCCGCGCAGCCGCGCATCGTCGCGCAGCGCATGCAGCGCCTCGACGCGATGGCCGCCGAACGGACGCAGGTCGCGGGCGGCCAGGCCGGCGAAGACGACCGTCTCGTCGCGCGGCAGGAATGCCGCGGCGACGTGCGCGAACAGCAGGTCGCCGAGGTTGTGGCGGTCGAAGGCGCCGAAGACGATCGTGGGCATGGCGTGCGGCCAGCGTAACGGAAATCGCGCGCCCCCGCAGGGCATCGTCCTTGCCGAGGCCGGGCATGAGCAAACGTCCCGGCGCGCTGCGCATCGGCATCTCCGGGTGGCGCTATCCCGCCTGGCGCGGCGTCTTCTACCCGAAGGGCCTGCCTCAGCGCGCCGAGCTCGAGTACGCGGCGAGCCGGATGAACAGCGCCGAGATCAACGGCTCGTTCTACTCGCTGCAGCACGCGACGTCCTGGCAGGCCTGGCACGCGCAGACGCCCGGCGACTTCGTCTTCGCCGTCAAGGGGCCGCGCTACATCACCCACATGCTCAAGCTGAGGAACGCCCGTACCGCGCTGGCCAACTTCATCGCCTCGGGCGTGCTCGCGCTGCGCGACAAGCTCGGCCCGATGCTGTGGCAGCTGCCGCCACAGCTCGCGTTCCACGCCGACCGGATCGAGGAGTTCCTGGCGCTGCTGCCGCGCGACACCGATGCCGCGCGCGCGCTCGGCCGCGAGCATGACGGCCGCCTCGACGGCCGCGCGTGGCTCCCGGAGGGCCCGCGTCGAGCGCTGCGGCACGCCTTCGAGATCCGGCACCCGAGCTTCGCCGACCCGGCCTTCGTCGCGCTGCTGCGGCGCCATGGCGCGGCGCTGGTCGTGGCCGACACCGCCGCGCGCTGGCCGCTGCTCGAGGACGTGACCGCGGACTTCGTCTACGTGCGCCTGCACGGCGACGAGGCGTTGTACACCAGCGGCTATGGCGATGCCGCGCTGGCACAGTGGGCGCGCCGCATCGCCGCGTGGCGCCACGGCGGCCAGGTAGACGACGCGCGGACGACCTCGGCGCCGCCGCCGCGCGCGGCGGCGCGGCGCGACGTCTACTGCTACTTCGACAACGACGTGAAGGTGCACGCGCCGTTCGACGCGATGCGGCTGGCCGAGCTGGCCGCCGGTCAGGAGGACACTGCGGCGCCGCCTGCGCGAAGGCTGCTCGCGACCCGCTGAGGGCCGGCGGGCCCGGCGCGGCTCGCAGCTTCCTGCATGGGCCTTGAGAAAGGAAGCTGCCGGCCGCAAGGCACGCAGGCGCAGGCGGACGGGCCATCGAGCCGATACCCGCCGCCTGGCCATGTCGTCCGGACGACCGCCCTCAGTTGCGGTCCCTGCGCGGACGCAGGTTGTTGCTCGACGAGGTGGTCGACGAGTTCGCGCCCGAGTTGTCGTTGTAGCTGTTGGACGAGTGGTTCGTCGTGCTGGAACCCGTGCTCGAGCCCGCGGTCGAATCGGTGGTGCTCGTCGAGCGGGTGGCGTCGTCCCGGGCGGTGCCGGTGTTCGAACCCGCGTTCGAGTTCAGGTCCGAACTCGTGGACGAGTTGCCGGGCATCGCGCTGGAGTTGTTCGTCGTCGATGTGCCGGTGCCGTTGCTGGTGGAGCTGCTGTTCTGCGCCACTGCCACGCCAGCGGCGAGGCCGATGGCCCCGATCGCGACGGCCGTCAATTTCAGGATCGCGTTCATCTGTGTTCTCCAAGTGGTGGTTGACGTCCACGGCTCTGGTGGACGGCCTCTTCCGGCAACGGCGATGCCTTCGGACTGGGCGTCGATGACCCGCGCAGAAAGGGCCTGTCAGCGCCAGGAGGGGCATGCGCCTCCGTCGCGATGCAGGCGACTTGAAGAGCCTTCGCCGACATCCGGGGGCCAGGAGATGCGATGCAGCGCTCGGGGGCGCCATGCGTCCGCTGCAGCTGGTCGTTCGTTCAGCGGGGCGCGGATGCATTTGGGTACAGCCGTTGCCATGACAGGGGGCGTCGACACGATGCCGGCGCGCGTCATCCTCGCGTCGACGGATCAATCATCAACTCTCCAGGAGCCAACATGAACTCGAACCAGCAAGGTCAGGACAAGAACAGCTCGCAATTGCCCGGCCAGGGCGGCAGCCAGCAGCAGCAATCGGGCTCGCAAGGCCAGCAAGGCAGCCAGTCCGGCCAGCAGGGCCGCGATGAACTCGCCGCCGGCGGCGCAGGTCAGCAAGGCCAGTCGGGCGGCCTGGGCGGCCAGCAGAGCCAGTCGGGCAGCAGCAGCCAGCAAGGCCGGACCGGTGGCCTGGGCGGGCAGCAGAGCCAGTCCGGCAGCTCGGGCGGGCAGCAAGGCAGCGCCTCGCAGGGCAGCGCGGGCCAGTCGCAGCAGGACATGGGCCGCGGCGGCCAGCAGGGCTCGGGCGGCAGCCTGGGCCAGTCTTCGCAATCCGAGGGCTCGCAGCGTGACTCCTCCCTGCAGCAAGGCAGCGACAACACGAACCGCAGCAGCGGCGAGCAGAGCCGTTGACATCCCGTGGGCGGTCAGCGAGCCGCCCGTCCTCAAGCCGCGGCCTTTCGCGGCTTCAATCGTTTCGAAGCAGGAAATCCGGTCGCCCGACCGGCGGCGGATTGCTGAAATCCGCCGCCGCGCGTGGCGGCCGTCCTCAGCGGGGCCGCGTGCCCAAGGAGTCATCCATGTCCGTACTCGACAAGGTCATCGCTGCGATCACCCCCACCGAATCCGAGGACGAGCGCCGCGACGCACGCGCCAAGGCCGACGCCGTGGCCGTCGACTGCGACTGGCTGCGCCTGATCCTCACGCACCACCGCGCGATCGAGGACGCGTTCGCACAGCTCGCCGCCGCGTCGGACGCGAACGGGCGCCGGCGCGCGCAGAAGTGGCTCGCCACGCTGCTCAACGGCCACTCGATGGCCGAGGAGGCCGTGATCTATCCAGCGATGGCGCTCGGCGACCAGAAGACCCATGCCACCACGGCTTTCACGGAGCAGAGCGGTGCCAAGGTCAACCTCGCCGCGCTCGAGGGCCTCGACCCGATGAGCCCGGACTACTTCGACAAGTTCGAGCACGTGCGCGGCGCCGTGATGCACCACATGTACTCGGAAGAGAACGACTGGCTGATCGACCTCGCCAAGACCGAGGACGCGGTGTTGCATGCGCGCCTGAGCGCCCGCTACGCCGAGGAGTTCAATCGCTACATGGGCCCCGACGCCGCGATGTCCTGAGCGCCGCGGCGACACCGCACCGCGACCTCGGCGACGAAGCGCGCGCTGCGGTGGGCGCGCAGCGCGCAGGCCTCAGGCAAAGGTCTCGACCGGCTCCCTGGCGGGCGATCCCTCGAGCTGCGACGGGTCGTCCATCAGCTCCTGCTTGCGCGCGGCGAGCTGCTCGCCGAGCTGCTGCAGGTCCAGCCGCGTCTTCTTCGCGCGGACGAACATCTCGTTCTGCTCTTCCTTGACGTGGTGCTTGACGTACTCGGACATCACCTTGATCTTCGCGTCGAACATCTCACCGTCCGGTTCCTTGTCCTTGACCTGCGCGATCAGGTCCTTGAGGCTCTGGTGCTCGACCTGCGCCTCCGGCACGAGCTCCTTGTCCTTGAGCGCCGCCTTGACGGCAGGGTAGAAGATCTCCTCCTCGATCTGCGCGTGGATGGTCAACTCCTGGCAGATGGTGGCCACCAGCGTCTTCTTCCTGGCGGCCGAGCGGGTCGTCTCGTACTGCGCGAACAGGTCGCTCACGCGCTTGTGGTCGGCGCGCAGCAGCGCGATGGCGTCCGGGCTCGAGGCGCCATGCGCGGTCTTGGCGGCGGGCTTGCGGCCGGAGGGGGAAGTCTTGCGGGGTGCAGTTGCCATGGCTCGTGTCTCCTGTCGATGGATGGGTTGGATGCGCGGCGCAGCGCGCGGCTCTACCGTGGCAAGCAGCGCGCCACGCGGCGCGAACGTCGGCGGCCCGCCCGTCCCACAGGCAGGTTCGGCGAGATTCGCGGGGCGGTGCGATCCTTCAGGAGAGCAGCCGGGCCAACAACCAGACGTTGAGGCAGATCACCAGCGTCGCGGCGGTCCATAGCGCCAACGTTGCCGCACGTCCGAACGCATGCACGCCCAGGTGGCGGCGGCGCGTCGTGAACAGCAGCAGCGGCACCAGCGCGAACGGCAGCTGCAGGCTCAGCACGACCTGGCTGAAGACGAGCAGGCCGCTCGCGCCACCGGCGCCGAACCATGCCGTGGCCGCCGCCGCCGGCACGATCGCCAGGGCGCGCGTGAGCAACGCGCGGCGCGCGGGCGACAGCCGGATGTCCATGAAGCCTTCCATGACGACCTGTCCGGCCAGCGTGCCCGTGATCGAGGCGCTGAGCCCCGAGGCGAGCAGGCCGGCGCCGAACACGGTGCTGGCCAGCGCCACGCCCAGCGTCGGCGAGACGAGCCGGTAGGCCTCGGACAACTCGGTCACGACGGCCTGGCCGGGCCGATGGAAGGCCGCCGCGGCGACGATGAGGATCGCCGCGTTGACGAACAGGGCGAGGCCCAGCGCGAGCGTGGAGTCGATCGTCGACCAGCGGATCGCGTGCCGCATGCTGGCCGGGTCGCGGGCGCCCGAGCGCGTGCGCACGATCGCCGAATGCAGGTAGAGGTTGTGGGGCATGACCGTCGCGCCGACGATGCCCACCGCGAGGTAGAGCATCTCCGGGTCCGCCGCGATGCGCGGCGCCAGCGCCAGCCCGCGCAGGATGGCGTGGCCCGACGGCTGCGCCCAGGCGAGCTGGGCCACGAAGCAGGCCGTGATGGCCGCCACGAGCCCGCCGACGACAGCCTCCACCCACCGGAAGCCGCGCGACTGCAGCGCCAGCACGAGCAGCACGTCGACGACGGTGATGCAGACGCCCGCGAACAGGGGCAGCCCGAACAGCAGGTTCAGGCCGATCGCCATGCCCAGCACCTCGGCGAGGTTGCAGGCGACGATCGCGATCTCGCTGAACAGCCACAACGCGATGCCGGTGCCGCGTCCGAAGTGGCGGCGGCAGGCCTGCGCCAGGTCCTCGTCGCCGGCCAGGCCCAGCCGCACGGCAGCCGCCTGGAACAGCATCGCCATCAGGCTGGATGCGACCACCACCGCCAACAGTGCCTCGCCGTAGCGCGAGCCGCCGGCGATCGACGTGGCCCAGTTGCCCGGGTCCATGTAGCCGACCGCCACCATGCAGCCCGGTCCCGCGAAGGTGCAGCAGCGGCGTGCCAGGGCCCGCGCGCCCACGCGCATGCCCGCACGCGCATGGGCGGGCGCCTGGCCGGCTGGCCAGGGCCGAGGCCCATCAGGAATCGTGCGGAGCGCCTGCGTCATCTGCCCCGTCCTCGCAAGGGGCCGCCGGCGCCCGGCGCATGCCCGCCGCGCCGGGTCACTGCCTGGCCGAGGCGCCGTCGCCCGATTCCGGCGTCCCGCTGCCGAGCTCCGCGCCGGTGAGCGGGTCGCTGTCCACCTTCGAGGCGAGGCGCCGCTTCATGGCTTGCAGCGCCTGGCCTTCCTCGGCATCGCACTGGACCTCGAAGCCGCCGCTGCCGCCGTCGACCGCGGGTCGGCCCTCCTGGTAATCGAAGGCCGGGCTCGCGTTCCATGGACCGCGGCGGTCGGTGGCCAGCGCCGCGTCGCCGTCGGTGCCGCTCGCGGATGCACCCGCGCGCTGGCGCTTGCCGGCGCCGGCCTCGCTCGCGCCCAGGCCGTCGTCGGTCCCGCGCGACATGTTGAAGTACACGTTCGAGAACTCCGGCTTGCCCGGCAGCTTGCCGGGCGGGAAGTTGGGCTCGATCGAATACAACGCCTTCTCGAACGAGAGCTGGTGCGAGATCTCGCGCGTCATCAGGAAGCCCAGCGCGTCCTTGACGCCGGGATCGTCGGTGCAGTTGATGAGCCGCTCGTAGATGATCTTGGCGCGCGACTCGGCGGCGATGTTGGAGCGCAGGTCGCAGGTCGGGTCGCCGATCGTGTCCACGTAGGCCGCCGTCCACGGCACGCCGGCGGAGTTGACCAGCGCGGGCCCGCCGCCGTACAGCACCTGCGTCACGTGCGAATCGTTGCCCGCGCCGTTGATGGAGCGGTACAGCTCGGCCTCGCTCTGCATCGCCTCCGACAGCTTTCCCTTCGCGCCGCGATTGAGCATCGCGACGATGGTGCCGATCACCTCGAGGTGGCTCAGCTCCTCGGTGGCGATGTCGATCAGCATGTCGCGGCGGCCCGGGTCTTCCTCGGCGAGGTACTGCGTGAAGTAGCGGCACGCGGCGGCGAGTTCGCCTTGCGGGCCCCCGAACTGCTCGAGCATCAGGTTCGCGAGGCCGGGGTTGGTCTCGTTGACGCGGACGGTGTATTGCAGACGTTTGTTGTGCGAGAACATGAGCGGCCTTCCTGTTCCGATTCGATCGGCGAGTGAGAGGTGACTGGAGCGTCGCCGGATCAGGGCGACGGTGCCTGCTGGCAATGCAGGTTCCAGGCAGGCGCCGCGCGGCAGGGGTGCCGTTGGATCGATGGCCGCCCATCGACGAGCAGGCGCTGCAGCTGGTCGTTCGTCCAGCGGCAATCGTTGCCGCAGGGATCGGGCGACGCAGGCATTGGTTAGGACGCCCTGCCGTCGCGGCTCGCATCACGGTCCGGCACGCCGCATCCGGCGCGGCCGGCGCGCGACAGCAGTCGGCCGCGCCGGCCGGGGACGCCCCGGTGCACCCGGCTTGCAGGGATATCCGGGTTGCCGTACAACACGTTGCGGCGTTCGCGGCCAGTTCGCGCGGCGCCGGCCCCGTGGCCAACAAGGAGTCCGCATGAGCACCCCCGCAGCGCGCGCCCCCACCGCCCAGGACGCCCTGGAGCTGCTCTCCGACGAGCAGGACCAGATCCTCGAGCTCTTCGACCGCTACGACGCCCTCGTGGCCGAGGCGGCCGAGGCCGACGAACGGCGCGAGCTGGCGCAGCAGATCTGCTCGCTGCTGCTCGTGCACGTGCAGGCCAAGCGCGAGATCCTCTACCCGGCCGCACGCGCCGCGCTCGACGACGACACCACCGTCGAGGAGGCGCTCGAATCGCACGCCGCGCTCGAGGAGACGATCGCCGACGTGCAGGCCGGCGACGCCACCGAGCCGCGCTACGACGCCGGCGTGCGCGTGCTGCAGGAGCAGTTCGTCGATTCGATGGAGCAGGAGCGCGCGGGACTGTTCCCGGCGCTGCGCGCGAGCTCGGTCGATCTCGAGGAACTCGGCGGCGAGCTGGGCGCGCTCGAGGAGCGGCTGCTCGACGCCGACGACGAGCTCGGCTCGACCTGACGGCGTCTCGCCGCGGCAACCCGACCGCGCGACGGGGCGGCGGGGCGACCCGGGGCATGCGCCCGGACCGACGCCACCCGCCGGCTCAGGCCTGGACCAGCCCCGCCCGCGCGAACGGCAGGCGCAGCACGTCCGGCCCGCCGGCACGCAGCACCGCGTTGGCCACGGCGGGCGCGAGCGGCGGCACCCCGGGCTCGCCGACGCCCGTCGGCGCCGCGGTGCTGTCGGCGATAAACACCTCGATGGCGGGCATCTCGTAGATCCGCAGCGAGCGGTACTGGTCGAAGTTGCGCTGCTGCGGCCGGCCGGCCTTCAGGTCGATCTCGCTGTAGTAGAGCGCGCCGAGGGCGAAGCCGATGCCGCCTTCCATCTGCGCGCGGATCACGTCCGGGTTGACGGCCACACCGCAGTCGACCGCGCACCACACCTTGTCGACGCGCACCTTGCCGTCCTTGAGCGTGACCTCGGCCACCTGCGCGACGGCGGTGCCGAAGCTCTCGTGGAGTGCGATGCCCTGCGCCGAGCCCGGCGGCATCGCCTTGCCCCAGCCGGCCTTGTCCGCCACCAGCCTGAGCGTGCGCGTGGCGCGCTCGTTCTTCTGCAGCAGGGCCAGGCGGAACGCGAGCGGATCCTGGTTCGCGGCGCGCGCGAGCCGGTCCATCATCGTCTCCATCACGTAGGCCGTGTGGGTGTTGCCGACCGAGCGCCACCACAGCGGGCGCACCGGCAGCGCCACGTCGTGCACCTGGCCGTCCATCATCGGCAGGTCGTAGGACGTGGGATGCACGCCCTCGATCGAGGTCGGGTCGATGCCGTCCTTGACCATCATCGCCGCCATGGGCGTGCCCGCCAGGATCGACTGGCCGACGACCACGTGCTGCCACGACGCCACCTTGCCCGCGCCGTCCAGGCCCACCTTCAGCGAGTGCAGCATCATCGGCCGGTACAGCCCGGCGCCCATGTCGTCCTCGCGGGTGTACTGCAGGCGCACCGGCGCGCGGCCCTTGATCGCGACCGCCACGTTGACGGCGGCCACGGTGAAGTCGCTCCACACGTTGGCGCGGCGGCCGAAGCTGCCGCCCGAGACGAGCGAATGCAGCTTGACCTTGTCCAGCGGCAGGCCCGCCGCCTTGGCCGCGAGCATGTGGTCGAAGGTGGGGAACTGGTGGCCGGCCCAGGTTTCCAGCTGGCCGTCGTGCAGCCAGGCGACGCAGCCCTGCGGCTCCATCGGCGCATGCGCGAGGAACGGGAATTCGTAGATCGCCTCGACGGTGCGCGCCGCGGCCGCCGGCGCTGCCGCGGGCCTGGTGAACGGCGTGCCGGGCTGGGCAGCGAGCTCGCGGTAGTGCGCCAGCAGCGCCTCGGAATCGAGCGCCGCGCCGGCCGATTCGTCCCAGGTGACCTTGAGCGCGCGCCGGCCCTGCATCGCGGCCCACGTGCTGCGGGCGACGACGGCCACGCCCTCGGGCACGGCGACGACATCGGTCACGCCCTTGACCTTCTTCGCGGCCGTGGCATCGAACGAGACCATCTTCGCGCCGAACGACGGCGGGAACGCGATCACCGCGGTGAGCAGGCCGGGCAGCTTGACGTCGCCGGTGTAGATGGCGGTGCCCGTGCACTTGGACGGCGAGTCGACGCGCGGCGTGGCGCGGTCGTGGCCCATCAGCGAGAACTGGTCCGGCGTCTTCAGCACCGGCTTGGCGGGCGGCGCCTGCTTGGCGGCAGCGGCGGCCATCTCGCCGTAGGTGGCGCGCTTGCCCGAGGCGTGGGTCAGCACGCTGGCGCGGGCCTGGATCTCGCCGGCGGGGACCTTCCAGGCCTCGGCCGCCGCGGAGACCAGCATCGCGCGCGCCGTGGCGCCCGCTTCGCGATACTGGATGTAGGAGTTGGCGATCGCCGTCGACCCGCCGGTGCCCTGCATGGTGCCGAACGCGAGGTTGGCGTAGCGCTTCGCGTCCGCCGGCGCGTACTCGGTGCGCACCAGCGACCAGTCCGCGTCGAGTTCGTCGGCCACCAGCGTGGCCAGGCCGGTGGTATTGCCTTCGCCCATCTCGTGGTGCTTGCAGACGATGGTCACCAGGTTGTCGGTGCCGACGCTGACGAACTGGTTGGGCACGAGGGCGGCCTTGGCCGCGCGGCCCTCGGCGGCCGGGCCCGCGGCAGCCTGCGCCGCTGCGGGCAGCCAGCCCACGGCCACGACGAGGCCGCCGGCCGCGCCGGACGCGAGCACGCTGCGTCGCGTGACGCCCGCGGGCGCGGCGGGCACCTGGGCCTGGAGTTCCTCGAGCATCTGCTCGCGCATGGCGTGCATCAACGGGTGCATGGCGGTCTCCTCAGGCCGAGAGCTGGCCGGCCGCGGCGTGGATCGCGGCGCGGATGCGGACATAGGTGGCGCAGCGGCAGATGTTGCCGGCCATGGCGTGGTCGATGTCCTCGTCGCTGGGCTTCGGGTTCTGCTCCAGCAGCGCCGTGGCCGACATGATCTGGCCGGACTGGCAGTAGCCGCACTGCACGACGTCGTGCTCGATCCAGGCCTTCTGCACGGCCTTGGCGGCCCTGGACTGCAGGCCCTCGATGGTGGTGACCTTGCGGCCGCCCACCGCCGTGGCCGGCGTGACGCAGGAGCGCGCGGGCTGGCCGTCCAGGTGCACCGTGCACGCGCCGCATTGCGCGACACCGCAGCCGAACTTGGTGCCGGTCAGGCCGATGTCGTCACGCAGCACCCACAGCAGCGGGGTATCCGCGTCGGCCTCCACCTTGTGGGCATGGCCATTGACGTTGAGCGAAACGGTCGTCATCACGCGGCTCCCGTGAAGGAAATCGGAGGCCGCAGTATGCTCGCCGCTTGGATTTTTTCCAGGGGGCTCGAATGCGACCGACAACACTGGTTGGGTTTCTCCTGTCTGCCGGCCTGGCGGCGCCCGCCGCCTGGGGCCAGGCCCTGAAGTCCCCCGCCGATTTCGCCGGCATCAGCGATCCCGCCGAGCGATCGCGCGCACTGTTCGCCGAGGCCGGCAAAGTCATCGAAAGCCCACGCTGCCAGAACTGCCATCCGGTCGGCGAACGTCCCACTCAGGGCGACGACATGCACCCGCACCTGCCGCTGGTGGTGCGCGGCCGGGACGACCAGGGCGCCATCGCGATGCGCTGCGCCACCTGCCACCAGGTGGCCAACTTCCAGCCCGCCGGGGTGCCCGGCGCGCCGAAATGGCATGTCGCTCCGGTGGAGATGGCGTGGCAGGGCAAGTCGCTTGGCGCGATCTGCGAGCAGATCAAGGATCCGGCGCGCAACGGCCGGCGCACGCTGGCGCAGATCCACGACCACATGGCGCACGACGCGCTCGTCGGCTGGGGCTGGCACCCGGGCGGCGCGCGCTCGCCCGCGCCCGGCACGCAGGCGCAGTTCGGCGCGCTGATCGACGCCTGGATCAAGACGGGCGCGGCCTGCCCGGCGTCCTGAGCCTGGGCGGTCCCCGCCAAAGAAAAGGCCCGGCATGCCGGGCCTCGCTGGCTGTCGAGCGCAGCGTCGCTAACGGCCGCCGAAGATGCCTGCCCCGAGGAGCAGGAACACGACGACCAGCACGACGAAGATGAAGAACAGGATGCGCGCGATGTCCGCGGCGCCGGCTGCGATGCCGGTGAAGCCGAACAGGCCGGCCACGAGCGCGATCACGGCAAAGATCAGGGCCCATCTGAGCATGGTGATTCCGATCAGGAGTGGTGGTGATGTCGCCGGGAGGGCAAGCGTCATGCCGGGGCGAACGGGGGACGGCCTGCGATGCCGCCCGCCATACTGATCGAGCGTTCCGTACGCGGCAGCAACAGCTCGGGCGGGCCCGTTTCACTCGACCGTGTTCTTTGCCAGAATGGGCACCTGACCCATTTTCCGGAAGGCGCGTCCATGAAGCTGTCGTTCCTCGACGTGCACCTGTCCCAGGTCGTGCGGGGCGTCGCCGCGACCGCCAGCGAGGGCGTCCTGGTCTACCACGTGTTCGTCTCGCCCGAGGCCCTGCTCGAACTGGGCGCCACCGAGGACATGGCGACCTGGGTGCCCGCGTTCCACCGCAACGAGGCGCTGGTCGCGGCGCACGTCAAGGCGATGCGGCGCGCGGCGCCGGACGCGCCGGCCATCATCGAGTCGCTGACGGTCGGCTGATCGAACGCTCCGGCATCCCGGTTGCCTGATCCCGCCCATGGCGCCGTTCCGGCGCGAACCAACATGGAGACCGACATGGGCAAGTACGTACTCGGATGGTTCCTGGGCATTCCCCTCGGCGTCCTCGTGATCCTGTACCTGATCTTCCATTGATGCGCCGGGCCCGGATGCGCGGTCGTCCTACACCGCGCGCCGCTCCGGGCGGCTACATTGGAATCGTCCCGACGACGCCTCGCGCGCCGGAGGGGCAACGGAAGGCCCGCTCCAGGAATGGACTGCGGGCTTTCTTCTTTTTGCACGCGACGCGGGTGCGCACCCACTGACCATCGTTGCCGCAGGATCGCCGGCGGGCGCCGCGGGGAACGGATTTCCGGGCCATGCCATCTCTCCCGCAGGGCCTCGGCGCGCGACCTATCATCGTCGCGGCGCTGCGCCGGTTCCCGAGGAGACTGCGATGGACGAGCCCAAGGACGAACGTCTCGACTTCACCGCGGGCGTGCCGCTCGTCGACCTGCCGGACGGCCAGCCCGTGGCAGGACGCGTCGGTGGCGAGGATGCGCTGCTCCTGCGGCGCGGCGAGCGCGTGCATGCGTTCGGCGCCCGATGCAGCCACTACCACGGGCCGCTGGCCGACGGGCTGGTCGTCGGCGACAGCGTACGCTGCCCGTGGCACCACGCCAGCTTCGACATCACCACCGGCGAGGCCGTGCGCGCGCCTGCGCTCGACCCGATCGCCTGCTGGCGCGTCGACCAGCGCGGCGGCCGCGCATTCGTCGGCGAGCGCATCGTCGCCGGGCCGCGCGAACGGCCGCCGGTCGCCGGGCACCCGCAGTCCATCGTGATCGTCGGCGGCGGCGTCGCGGGGCTCGCGGCAGCGGAGATGCTGCGGCGCTCCGGCTTCACGCGCAAGCTGACGATGGTGAGTGCCGACGAGGCGCCGCCCTGCGACCGGCCCAACCTGTCCAAGGACTTCCTCGCAGGCACCGCCGAGCCCGACTGGATCCCGCTGCGGCCGCCCGAGTTCTACGAGGCCAACGCGATCGAGCTGCTGCTGTCCACGCGCGTCACCGCCATCGATCCGGCACGCCGCGTCATGACGCTGGACAGCGGCCGCGAGCTCGCCTGGGGCGCGCTGCTGCTGGCCACCGGCGCCGAGCCGATCCGCCTCGACATCCCCGGCGCCGACCCGGCGCGCGTGCACGTGCTGCGCAGCTTCGCCGACAGCAAGGCGATCGTCGCGCGCTGCGCCGGCGCGAAGCGCGCACTGGTGATCGGCTCGAGCTTCATCGGCCTGGAGGTGGCCGCGTCGTTGCGCGCCCGCGGCCTGGAGGTGCACGTGGTCGGACGCGATGCCGTCCCCATGGCCAACGTGCTGGGCGAGGAACTCGGTCGCCGCATCCAGGCGTTGCATGAGTCGCACGGCGTCGTGTTCCATCTCGGCAGCACGGTCGATCGCGTCGACGCCTCGACCGTCCACCTGGCCGGCGGCTCGCGCGTGGGCGGCTGCGATTTCATCGTGGCCGGCGTGGGCGTGCGGCCGTCGCTCACGCTGGCCGAGCAGGCGATGCTGGCCGTCGACCGCGGCGTGGTGGTCGACGCGACGCTGCGCACCAGCGCCGACGGCATCTGGGCCGCGGGCGACATCGCGCGCTGGCCCGACGCGCGCACGGGCGAGCCGATGCGCGTCGAACACTTCGCGCTTGCCGAGGCGCAGGGCCAGTGCGCGGCGCTGAACATGCTCGGCGTGCACCGGCCGTTCGACACCGTGCCGTTCTTCTGGAGCCAGCACTACGACGTCGCCATCAACATGGTGGGCCATGCGGCGAGCTGGGATCGCCTCGAGGTCGACGGCTCGGTGCAGGCGCTGGACGCCGCCGTGCGCTATTTCCGCGGCGGCAGGCTGCTCGCGATGGCGACGGTGGGGCGCGACCTCGAGAGCCTGCGCTGCGAGGCGATGTTGGAGGGCGAGGCGGCGGCGTGAGGCGAGTCGCGTCATCGAGCTGACGCTCATCCTGCGCGGAGCGAAGCGCCCGAACGTCATCCTGCACGAAGCGAGGCGCCGTCGCGTCATTCAGCGCGAAGCGAAGCGCCGTAGCGTCATCCTGCGCGAAGCGTAGCGGAGTTGCAGGATCCACCTTGGCAGAAGCGCCTCGGCAAGGGTCGGATCCTGCGACGGCGCGCAGGATGACGCCCCGGCTCGATCGGCATTTGCGCCTTGGCCTGGCGGGCCGGCGCAGAATCGGCGCTCCACCTCATGAAGGAATCGACGATGCGGACTGTCGAGATGCGGGGAGACGCGCTGCCCCGGACGATGCCCGTGCTCGGCCTGGGCACCTGGCGCTTCGGCGAATCGCGCGCGGCGCGCAGCGCCGAGGTGGGCTCGGTGCGCCGCGCGCTCGAGCTGGGCTATCGCCTGATCGATACCGCCGAGATGTACGGCGAAGGCGGCGCCGAGGAGGTGGTGGGCGCCGCGCTGGCCGACGCGATCCGCGCCGGCGATGTCCGGCGCGAGGAGGTCCTTGTGGTCAGCAAGGTCTACCCGCACAACGCGAGCCGGGCCGGCACGCGCGCGGCCTGCGACCGGAGCCGCCGGCGCCTCGGGCTGGACTCGATCGACGTCTACCTGCTGCACTGGCGCGGCGCGCATCCGCTCGCGGAGACGGTCGACGCGCTGCGCGCGCTGGCGCGCGACGGCCGCATCGGCCGCTGGGGCGTCAGCAACTTCGACGTCGACGACATGGAGGAGGTGGCCGCGCTCGGCGACGATTGCGCGCTGGACCAGGTCTGGTACTCGCTCGGCGAACGCCAGCCCGAGTTCGCGCTGCTGCCGTGGCTGCGTGCCCGCGGCATGCCGTTGATGGCCTACAGCCCGATCGACCAGGGCCGCGCGGCCGACGACGCCATGCTGCGCCGGATCGGCGCCGCGCGCGGCGTCACCGCCACGCAGGTCGCCCTCGCGGCTGTCCTCGCGCAACCAGGCGTGGTCGTGATCCCCAAGGCCACCGGCGAGGCGCACCTGCGCGAGAACCTGGCGGCGGCCGACCTCGCGCTGAGCCCCGAGGAGTTGCAGGCGCTCGACGCGCGCTTCCCGCGGCCGACGCGCGCGGCGCCGCTGCCGATGAATTGAGGCAATGCCTGGCCCCTCCCGCCGCGCTCATCGAATCGTGCCGCGTGCGGCGTCCAGCGCCTCGAGCAGGACGCGCTGCGAACCGATGTGGTTGGCCAGCAGCAGCACGAGCCGCGCATTGAGCGCCTCGCTGGCCTCGGTCGACAGCTCGCGGTGCGCGTCGATGAGCGCCTCGTAGAAGTCGTCGGGCGATTCGAGGTTGGGGGCGGTGTTCAGCTGCATGGCGAGTCCTTGTCAGTGCAGGGCGAGCGCGCGGCAGATCGCGCTGTTCACGCGCGCCGCGTCGGGCTCGCGCCAGCGCGCGCACACGTGCTGGTCGGGACGCAGCAGCACGGTGGTGCCCGGGCGCAGGTCGTAGCGCTGCGCGAGCACGCCGGAGGGGTCGCCGATGTCGGTGCCCACGCCCAGGAACCTCACGTCCAGGCCGTGCCCGTCGACGTCCTTCAACGCGGCCGGCACCCCGCCCGCGACGAGCACCGTGAAGCCCGCGCCGAGCTGCGACAGCAGCCACGACGGCGTGCCGTCCGGCAGCGTGACCGGCGCGTCGGCCGCCGGCGCGCCTGGCACCATCGTGCCGCCGAAGGCGTCGACGTCGGGCGTGTTCAGCGAGGAGCCGTGCAGCGTCGCGGGCGTCGACAGGCGGCCGCTGTTGACGAGGGTGCGCGCGAACGGATGCGACTTCGCGAGCTCGAGCACCGCGTCGCGGAACACGCGGCTGATGCTGCTCTTGGGCGTGATGAAGTCGGTGGCGCGGGTGGAGTAGCGGATGTTCTCGTCGGCGGCGAACTCGCGCTCGCGGGCATAGGTGTCCAGCAGCGCGTCCGGCGCGTGGCCGCCCAGCACCGCGGCGAGCTTCCACGCGAGGTTGTCGGCATCCTGGACGCCCGAGTTCGCGCCGCGCGCGCCGAACGGCGACACGCCGTGCGCGGCGTCGCCGGCGAACAGCACGCGTCCGTGGCGGAAACTGTCCATGCGCAGGCACGAGAACGTGTAGACGCTGGCCCACTCGAGTTCGAAGTCGACGTCCTTCATCGCCGAGTGCGCCAGCAGGGCCTTGACGCGCGGCAGGATCCTCTCGGGCTTTCTCTCTTCCTCCGGATCGGCGTCCCAGCCCAGCTGGAAGTCGATGCGCCAGACGCCGTCGGGCTGGCGGTGCAGCAGCACGCTCTGGTTGCGATGGAAGTCCGGGTCGAACCAGAACCAGCGCTCGGCGGGCGCCTCGTGCTGCATGCGCACGTCGGCGATCAGGAAGCGATCCTTGAAGGTGCGGCCCCGGGACTCGAGGCCCAGCAGCCGGCGCACCGTCGATCGCGCACCGTCGCAGGCCGCGACGTAGTCGACGGCCAGGCGATAAGGGCCGTCCGGCGTGTCGATGGTGAGCATCACGTGGTCGCCGTGCTGCTCGGCGCCGCTGACGGCGTTCTTCCAGCGCACGTCCACCAGCGGGAGCGCCGCGGCACGTTCGGCCAGGTAGCCTTCGACGTAGTACTGCTGCAGGTTCACGAACGCGGGCCGCGCATGGCCCGTCTCCGGCAGCAGGTCGAAGCTGTAGATCTGCCGGTCGCGGAAGAACACCTTGCCGACGTTCCACGCCACGCCCTTGGCGGCCACGCGGTCGCCGCAGCCCAGGCGGTCGAAGATCTCCAGCGTGCGCTTGGCGAAGCAGATGGCGCGCGAGCCGGTCGACAGCGCGCTGTCGTTGTCCAGCACCACGACGGGCACGTTGCGCTGCGCGAGGTCGATGGCCAGCGCGAGGCCGACGGGGCCGGCGCCGACGACGGCCACCGGCCGGCGCGCGGGCGTTGCCGCGTCCTGGTCGGCGCGACGTTCGTAGTCGAAGACCACCGTCTGGTAGTCGACCCCGTCCCCGCCCGGAAGTGCGAGTTCGTTCCAATGCATGCCTGTCTCCACGCGTCGCTGCGGACGCCTTCGTCGTGCGGGGCGGCCGGCCTTCAGCCTTCCAGCGTTTCCCACATCTGGCGGTCGCGCTCGGCCGTCCAGACGCGCGGATCCGCGTGCTGCGTCACCTCGTCGAAGCAGCGCGTGACGTCGAACGGCATGCAGTGGTCGAAGATCACCCAGTGACCGTACTTCGGCTTGAGCCGCGCGAACGTGTCCTTGTAGACGGCGTTGAGATCCTTGCCCGCGGCGACGCCGGCCTCGACGCTGGCGCGCACGTCGGCGATGAAGCCGGCGGTCGAGCGCAGCCCGTCGGCGACCTGGGCTTCGCCCTGGAGCGCGGGGCCGCGGCCCGGGACGAGCGCCAGCGGCTTGAGCGCCGCCACGTTCTCGAGTGTCTGCGGCCAGTCCTTGAAGTAGGCGTCGCCGGCGTAGGGCGTGGCGTCGAACTCGACCAGGTCGCCGCTGAGCAGCGTGCGCTCCTGCGGCAGCCAGACGACGGTGTCGCCCTTGGTGTGGCCGCGGCCGAGCTGCAGCAATTGCACCTCGAGCTTGCCCAGCCACAGCGTCATCTTCTTCTGGAACGTGATCGTGGGCCAGGTGAGCCCGGCCGGCACGGTCTCGACGTTGCGGAACAGGCGCGGGAAGCGGCCGATCTCGCTGGCCTTGTCGGCCTCGCCGCGCTCGACGATCAGGTCGTAGGTGTCCTGGCTGGCGATGACCTGCTGCGGCTGGTACGCGCTGGCGCCGAGCACGCGCACCGCGTGGTAGTGCGTGAGGACGACGTACTTGATCGGCTTGTCCGTCACCTCGCGGATGCGGCGGATGACGTCGGCGGCCATGGCGGGCGTGGCCTGCGTGTCGGCCACGAGCACGGCGTCGTCGCCGATGACGATGCCGGTGTTCGGGTCGCCCTCGGCCGTATACGCCCAGGCGTGCTCGCTGAGCTGGCTGAAGGTGACCTTCTTCTCGTCGAGGTCGGCCTGGGAGGCGAATTTCTTGGGTTCGGGCATCGCGGTCTCCGGATGATGCGATTTGTTTTTGGTAAATGCGTTCGTCAATATCGTCTCTTTCCTGATCTCCGTCAATAGATTTGGATTGGGTAAACTGATCGCATGAGCCCCGCCGATGAAAGCAGCGACAGCGCCGAAGGCCGCCAGCAGCGCGGCATCCAGAGCATCGAGGTGGGGGGGCAGCTGCTGCACGCGATGGCCCACATGGGGCGACCGATGGCGCTCAAGGAGCTGGCGCACGAGGTCGACATGCCGGCGGCCAAGATCCACGCCTACGTGGTGAGCTTCACGCGCATCGGGCTGATGAAGCAGGACAGCGAGAGCGGGCGCTACTTCCTCGGGCCGCTCGCCCTGCAGCTCGGGCTCATCAGCCTGAAGCAGGCCAACCCGATCCAGGCCGCCGCCGCGGAGCTGTCGTCGCTGACCCAGCGCATCGGGCACACGGCCGCGGTGTCGGTGTGGGGCTCGCGCGGCGCGACGATCGTGCGGCTGGAGGAATCGCCCGCACCGATCCACGTCAACATGCGCCACGGCACCGTGTTCTCGCTGACCGGCACCGCCACCGGGCGCCTGTTCGCCGCCTGGCAGACCGACGAGGCCGCCAAGCGCATGCTCGAGGCCGAGCGCGCGCGCCTGAAGGCGCATCCCGAGCCCGTCATCCCCAACGTGCCGCCGCCGGCGGCCGTGCCGTCATGGACGGCCTTCCTGCCGCAGCTGCGCGAGGTGCGCCAGCACGGCCTGAGCCGTTCCGAGGGCGAGACGCTGCCGGGCGTCAACGCGATGGCCGTGCCGATCTTCGACCATGGCGGCGAGCTGGCCGCGGCGATCACCGCGATCGGGCCGGCCGGCATCTTCGACATCGGCTGGCACGGGCCGATCGCGCGCGAGCTGCGCGCGTGCGCGCAGCGTGTCGCGCGGTCGCTGGGCGCACCGGCGGGTGGATGACGCGCGCCTGGCGCAGCGCCTGAAGGAACGTGTCGGCCGGGGTGGATCCTGCGACTGCGCGCAGGATGACGGGGTTGGCGCTCCGCGGGCGTCCATGCATGTTCGCCGGAGCGCCAGGAGCGCCAGGAGCGCCAGAGCGCCAGAGCGCCAAAGCACCGGAATACCACAATGCCAAAGCGCCGGAGTGCCGGAGTGCCGGAGTGCCGGAGTGCCGGAGTGCGGGAGCGCCTCACGGCCTGCCGCCAAGCCGTCATCCTGCGCGCAGCGAAGCGGAGTCGCAGGATCCACGCCTGAGGAAGCGCCTCGGCGGGAGTGGATCCTGCGACCGCGCGCAGCATGGCGCGGGCGTGCGCACGCCGCCCCTCAGACGCGAACGCATTCCTATCACCGAATCGACAAATGCGTTTGACATAGATCAATGAAGCTATGATACTGCAAACGCGTTTGGAAATGGCGAATCCTGCCCGGACGGCGGACTCGTGCCAGGCGCCCCGTGCCCGGCGGGTTCGAAAGGCCGCAGAGCCCGGACGCCGCGCGCCCTGTCCACGATCCGCAGGAGACATCGCATGACCGCTCGCACCGGAGCGCACGAGGATCGCAAGGTCCTCGCCGCCACCCTCGTCGGCACCGCCATCGAGTGGTACGACTACTTCATCTACGCGCAGGCCGCCGGCCTCGTGCTCGGTCCGCTGTTCTTAGGGCCGATCGCCAAGGACAACCCGGGCCTCGCGCAGTTGCTGTCGTTCGCGACGATCGGCATCTCGTTCCTGTTCCGGCCGCTGGGCGCGCTCGTGTGCGGCCATCTCGGCGACCGCATCGGCCGCAAGGCGATGCTCGTGTTGACGCTGGTGCTGATGGGCGTGAGCACCGCGGCCATCGGACTGCTTCCGACGTATGCGCAGGCCGGCGCCGTCGCGCCGGTGCTGCTGATCCTGCTGCGCGTGCTGCAGGGCTTCTCGGCCGGCGGCGAGTGGGGCGGGGCGGCGCTGATGGCCGTCGAGCACGCGCCGGTGAAGCGGCGCGGCTTGTTCGGCGCATTCCCGCAGATCGGCGTGCCGCTGGGCATGATCCTGGCGACGCTGGTGCTGCTGCTGCTCGACGCCATCCTCGGCAAGGCGCAGTTCGCGGCCTGGGGCTGGCGCGTGCCGTTCCTGCTGTCGATCGTGCTGATCGTCGTCGGCTCGATCATCCGCCGCAGCGTCGAGGAGTCGCCCGTGTTCGTGCGCATGCACGAGCGCCGGCGCGACTCGTCGGCGCCGCTGGGCCGGCTGTTCCGGCATCACTCGGGCGCGGTGCTGCGCGCGGCGCTGATCTTCGTGGCCAACAACGCCGCAGGCTACCTGCTCATCGCGTTCTTCATCAGCCATGGCCAGAAGGCGCTGCACCTGCCCGCGCCGCAGGTGCTCGCGACATGCACGCTCGCCGCCGCGAGCTGGCTGGTGTTCACGCTGGTGGGCGGCCTGCTGGCCGACCGCATCGGACGCGTGCGCACCTTCCAGCTCGGCTACCTGCTGCTCGCGGCGTGGGCGGTGCCGATGTGGTTCCTGATCGACAGCGGCAGCATCGCGCTGTTCCTCGTCGCGGCCGTGGTGCTCGCGCTCCCGCTGGGCCTGAGCTATGGCCCGCAGGCCGCGCTGTACGCCGAGATGTTCCCGGCCAAGGTGCGCTACTCGGGCGTCTCCGTGGGCTACGCGCTCGGCTCGATCCTGGGCGGGGCATTCGCGGCGACGATCGCGCAGTGGATCATCGGCAGCACCGGCAAGTCGTGGCTGATCGGCGTGTACCTCGTCGGGCTGTGCGTCGTCTCGATCGCTGCCGTCTCGCGCGGCCGCGACCCGATGGGCATCGATCTGGAGGTGGCCGAAGACGACCCGTCGTCGCGATCGTGGACCGGCGCCGGCGTCGCGCGCACGGCGGCGGCCGGCGGATCGCGCTGAGCGCGGCCCGGTCCGGTCTGGTCAGCGACGGGCGAGGTTCATCACCGCCATGCCCGCCACGGCGAGCACGCCGCCCACGGCGATGGAGGCGTCGACCGGCTCGCCCAGCCACAGGGTGGCGAACAGCACGCCGAACACGGGGACGAGGCTGATGTAGCCCGCGGCGGCTCCGGCACCGAGGGCCGCGACGCCCTCGAAGTACCAGGCGTAGGCGAGCACCGTCGCGCCGACGGCCAGGAAGGCCAACGCCACCCAGGCCGTCGTGCTCGCGGCCAGCGGGGCCGCCATGGCGGCGGGCCCCTCGAACGCCAGCGCCGCCGCGGCCAGCATCGCGAGGCCGAAGCCCGCGGTGACGGTCGTCGTCGTGAGGGCGTCGATGCCGGCGAGCAGGCGGCGCCCGATCAGCGTGTAGGCCACCCACGTGGCCACGCAGCCCAGCAGCAGCGTTTCGCCCTTGCCCACGCTGCCGGCGAACAGCGTCCACGGCGCGCCATGCGTCATGACGATGAGGGCGCCGGCCGCCGCCAGCGCCATGCCGGCACCGATGCGCCAGTTCAGGCGCTCGCCGAACCACCAGGCGGCGATGAGGGTCGTGACGACCGGGTTGGTCGTGACCACCAGCGCCGCGCGGCCCGCCGCGACGTGGCCCAGCCCGAGCATGAAGAACATGGCGTAGCCGAACACGCCCACGGCGCCCCCCACGGCCAGCCCGGCCCACTGGCGCCTGGTCAGCCGGCGCAGGCGGTCGAAGCCGCCGCCGACCTGCATCCACGCCAGCAGCAGCGCCAGGGCGATGGCGAAGCGCCACGTGGCCGCCGCCAGCGGCGGCAGCGCCTGGGCCAGCACGCGCCCGCAGGGCCAGGAAGCTCCCCAGAGCGCGGCCATCCCGACCAGCTTGAGATGGACGGCCCAGGGAGAGCGGCGGCGCCCGAGAGCAGCGGCGGTGGAGGAAGTTGCGGTCATCGCGAAGAGGGAAGCAGCCACGCGGGAACATGGCGGTACGTTACTATCCGATCATTCTCGTTCATCGGCAAATGAGCGATTGCTCATGACCTGCGCATGACGTTCACCCAGCTCGAAGTGTTCGCCGCGCTGGCTCGGGCCGGCAGCTTCTCGCGTGCCGCGGCGCTGCTGGGCATCACCCAGAGCGCCGTGAGCCATGCGATGCGCGCGCTGGAGACCGAACTCGGCGTCACGCTCGTGCGTCGCGACGCGCCGGAGCCGACGCTGTCCGAGGCGGGCGGCCGGCTGCTCGTGCGCGCCAACGACATCCTGCAGCAGCGCGAGGCCCTGCGGCAGGAGGCGGCGGGCGCGCGAGGCGTCGCCAGCGGCACGCTGCGCATCGGCTCCTTCGGCTCCACGGTGTCGCTGCGGCTGCTGCCCGGCCTTCTCGCCGCCTACCGGCGCCTGCATCCGCAAGTGGAGGTGCAGGTGGAGGAGCAGGCGGACGAGACCGTGATCGACTGGTTGCTCGAGCGCCGCATCGAGATCGGCTTCGTCAGCCTGCCGGACGAGCGCTTCGAGACGCTGCCCCTGGCGGAAGACGAGTTCGTCGCCCTCATCCCGCAGGGCCATCGCCTCGCGCACAAGCGCAGCATCCACCCGCGCGACCTCGACGGCGAGCCTTTCATCCGCAGCGGCGCGGGCAGCGGCTCCGTCATCGACCGCATCCTCGCGGACGCCGGCGCATCGCCCAAGGTGCTGTACCGCTTCGGACAGCTGAACTCGATCCTGGGCTTCGTGGCGCAAGGGCACGCACTGGCCATCGCGGCCCGGCTCGCGCTGCCCGACGACGTGCCGGGCGTGGTCTATCGCAGCCTCTCGCCCCAGCAGCGGCGCATCACGGGACTGGCCGTGCGCAGCATGAAGCGCCTTTCTCCCGCGGCGGCAGCGTTCGTGGAGGTGGCCAGGCGCCAGGCTCGCAAGTCGGGGCGCCCGCCGCGATCCGGCGCTGCCTGAACGAGTGCCTCGGCACCGCTGTCGCCATTGCCGCCGGCTCGCATGCCGCAAGGTCCGGCGCGTGAGGACGAGCAGGTCTTGCCGATGAGCGGGGCAGCGCGCTGCGGCGCCGGCGGCCTCCGGATGGCTCCTGCCGAGCGGCGACGCGCGGGCAGAGGCGGCGGCAAGCCCGTGGCGCGATCGCCCCGGGGCGCGTCGGCGCCCGAGGGCATGCCCCTTGCCGCAGCGCCGGCTTCACCCTGACTTGCCGCCCGTGGACTGCAGCGCGCTCCTCACCCGCCAGCTGGCCGAGCTCACGGCATTGATCTCGCGTCTGCGCTCGAGCAGGCGTGGCGACGATGCCGCGCGCCTGTTCGGCGATCTCTCGAACCGGGCGGTCCTGCATGTGCTGTCGCGCGAGCGCGTCCTGCTGCCCGCCTGGCGCCACGTCCGCTGGAAGGATCTGCCGCTCGATGCGATGAGGGGGCACGTGCGCTTCAAGCAGGCGCTCGCCGATCTGCTCGTGCGTCCGCCGTCCTCGGACGGGCACGCGCAGGCCTTGAGCACGTTCGCGGAACACGTCGAGCAGCAGCGCCTCCTCGACCAGCACCGCCTCGTTCCCGTGCTGCGCGACGCGATGGACCTCGAACAGCGCCGGGAACTGTGCAACGACGTCGAGTTGCTGTTCGAGACCGGCAGTACGCCGATGCGCGAGCCGGCCATCGGCGACGCGTCACCGCGAGATCTCATCGCCGAAGCCGAGATCGTCCTGAGCTCGCTGGCGGGAATGCGGCCCGGCGGCCAGGCCCCGGGAACGTGAGCGCCGCCAGCCCCGCCGCGGCCGGTTCGCGTTCCCGACGCCGGCCCACGTGCGCCGGACGCCGCGCGCTCACGGAATCTCGCGGCGCCGGATGATCACGAACGCGCGCAGCGAATCGAGGCAGGGCAGCACCTGCACGTGCGAGCACCAGGCCGAGAACCGGCGGACGTCGATCTGCAGCGGCGCCGGGTAGTGCCCGCGGCGGTGGGCCTCGAGCGTGGCCTCGGAGATCATGGCCCGCCAGGCCTCCAGGGTCGGGGGGAAATCCTGGTCGAGCTTGCAGAGGGCCGCCATCGCGCCGAAGTCCTCGGGCGGCAGCGACACATCACCGAGATCACGCATCGAATCTCCTTGGCTGAACGAGCGTCCAGCCGTCCGCTGCACGCCTGCCATTTTCCCCGAATGCCGGATCGCCGGCGAAGCGGTGGCCGCAATGACCCGGCGCCCCCCGCGCCCGCGGGCGGCAGGGGGAACGTCCGATCATCGTGAATTCCTGATGGCGAAGCGCGCAGGGCAGGGCCGCCCGGCCTTCAGAAAGAAGCCGGGGGGTCGATGAAACCGGGTTGTCGCGGTACCCGTTTCCATGTCCAAGAAGTCGCCCCTCGTCCCTTGCCTGTCGCTGAGCCTGGGCATCGCCTCCGGCGCTGCGCTCGCGGCCAACCCGAGCGTGCCCGACCTGGCGTCGCTGCCGCTCGACCAGCTGCTCGACATGGAGGTCACCGGCGCCTCGAAGTTCTCGTCGACGCTCGCGGACACGGCGGCCGCGGTCACCGTCGTCAGTGCGGCCGAGATCCGCGCGCTCGGCTGCCGGACGCTGGCCGACGTGCTGGCGACGGTCAAGGGCGTGATGGTCACGACGGATCGCTCCTACAGCTACGTCGGCGTGCGCGGGTTCTACGCGCCCGGCGACTACAACACGCGGGTCCTCCTGCTCATCGACGGCGTGCGCGCCAACGACGCGCTCTACGACCAGGCCTATCTGGGCAGCGAGTTCCCGGTCGACATGGGCCTCGTCGATCGCGTCGAGTTCATCCCCGGGCAGGCATCGGCCGTCTATGGCGCGAACGCGCTGTTCGGCGTCGTCAACGTCGTCACGCGACGTCCCGAGACGGGCGCGCCCGCCGTCGCGGAGGCGACCGTCGGGTCGTTCGGGGAGCGCCGCCTGCGCCTGGAGGACACGCTGTCGACGTCCGGCGGCGCGATCGTGCGCCTGTCCGCGTCGTCGGGCGGGATGCGCGGCGAGGACGTGCCGGCCGACGGTGCCGTGACCCCGCGCGGCGACTTCGAACAGCGCACGAGCGTGGCGCTGAACGCGCGCTATGGCGGACTCGCGCTCTCGCTGATCCAGTCGCATCGCACGCGCGGCAACCCCGCCATCGTGGACACCGTGGCGGGCGACTGGCGCACGCGCAACATCGACAACCAGGGCCTCTACGACCTCACCTGGACCGGCTCGAACGAGGCGGGCGACCAGTCGACGCTGCGCCTGTACGGCGGCAGCTACCACTTCGTCGGCCGCTACGTCATGGACGGGGCGCCCGTGACGATCAACGAGGACACGGACACCGCCCACTGGGTCGGCACCGAGGCGCATGTCACCACCGAGCGCATCGACGGCCACCGGTTGACGGCCGGTGCGGAGTTCCAAACCTCTCCGATGCTGCGCTCGTTCAACGCGGATGTCGCGCCGCCGAGCGCACCCTACCTGGACCGCAACGACCCGTCGCGCCGCATCTCCGTCTTCGCCGAGGACGTCTGGCGCGCAACGAGCGCCGTGTCGCTCGACGGCAGCCTGCGGCTGGACGCGACGCGCGGCTACCGGGCGCGGGCGAGCGGGCGCGTGGCGCTGGTATGGCGGGCCACGGACACCCTGGTGACGAAGGCCATCTACGGCACCGCCTTCCGGCCGCCCAACGACTACGAGGCGCACTACCAGATCGCCGGTCCCGGGGGCTACGAGGCCAACGCGCGCCTGCGGCCGGAGGCCGTGCGCGGCACGGAACTCAACGTCGAGTGGCACCCGGATGCGAACGACAGCCTGAGCGGATCGATCTTCGAGAACCGCGCCGAACGCCTCATCGTGCAGGCGCGCGACGACGTCGCCGACACCTACACCTTCGTCAACCAGGGCACCGTCGTGGCCCGCGGCGCCGAAGTGCAATGGCAGCATGCCTGGGCACAGGGGCCGCGCCTGCGCGCCAACGTCAGCACAGCCTTCGCGCGCGACCGGGCCACCGGCACGCCGATCGCCGTCTATGCGCCGCGCTACATCGCCAACGTCACGGCGATGCTGCCGGCGGGCGCCGGCATGCAGGCGGGGCTGCAGTGGCGCGCGGTCGCCCGGCGTGGCGGCGCGGGCGCGTACACGCTCGCGAGCGTCTCGCTGTCGTCGACGCCGGCCGCCGCCGGCTGGTCGTGGTCGGCCAACGTGCAGAACCTGTTCGCTCGCCGCTACAGCGACCCGGGCACCGACCTGGAGGCGCAGCCGTCCATCCAGCAGGCCGGACGCAGCATCGAGACGACGGTCTCGAAGGCGTTCTGACGATGAGCGCGCTCCCTTCCTGGCGGCGGACCTGGCCCGTGTGGCTGGCCGGCGCCGTGCTCGCGCTGCTGCCGATCGGCGACGCGCTGGCCGTGGAGCGCGGTGCGCTCGAGGCCGCCATCGTGTTCAACGTACTGCAGTTCGTCGAATGGCCCAACGAGAACGCGCTGCCCGACGGGTCGTCGCTGACGCTTTGCCTGAGGGGCGACAGCCCGCTGATGGCGCCGGCGCGGCTGCTGGAAGGCCGCGCCTTGCGGCGCATGGCGCTGCACGTGGCCAGGCTCGACGGGGCTGCGCGCCCGTGCCAGGCGGTCTACATCGACTCCGCGGCGGCCGAGCAGGATGCGCGCAGCGCCGCGCGCGAGCCGGCGCTCGTGATCGGCGCGAGCGACTATCGACCCGCGGCGCGGCCGTCCATCCAGCTCGTCTTCGCCGAGGGCCGGCTCGCGTTCGACATCGACCAGCGCCAGGCCAAGCAGTCGGGCCTGTCCATCAGCTCGCGCCTGCTTCGCCTGGCGAGGACGGTCTCGGAATGACGTCTCCCGTCGCCCTCCAGCCCGGACGCGGCGTTGCACGCCCGCGCTCGCTGGCCAGGCGCCTGACGAGCGCGGCACTGCAATCGACGGCGCTCGCGCTGCTGGTCGCGGGCCTGGCCGTCAACGTGCTGGTCTATGGCTGGTCGCACGCGACGCTGCGCGGCCAGGCCGAACTGCAGGCGGCCATCGCCTCGGACGGCATCGCGCCGGCGCTGCTGTTCCGGGATGCGCGCGCGGCCGGCGAGGTCCTGCAACTGCTGAAGGGTTCGCCCGACGTCCGCCGCGCGATGGTGCTCGACGCCACGGGCCAGGTGTTCGCGCGCTACGACGCGACGGCGCCGCAGCCGCCCGCCGCCGCGACACAGATGGCGCCGGCGGAGGCGGGCCTGATCGAGGTGCGGCAGCCGGTGGTGCAGGGCCGCGAACGCCTCGGCGAGCTGCGCCTGGCCGTCTCCCGGCGCGCCCTGCAACGCCAGACGCTGATGCTTTGCGGCGCGACGCTGCTGTCCGCCGCGCTGGGCCTCGTCGTGTCCTGGCTGCGGGTGCGGCGCGTGCGCCGGGCCGTCGGCCGGGCGGAGAACGAGCTGAACCAGCTCGCGTATTTCGACCCGGTGACCGGCCTGCAGAACCGGCATGCCGCGATGGAACTGCTGGCGGGGCTCGCGGGCGAACCGGCGGCGCGCTTCTCGGTCCTGCTGCTGGACCTCGACGACTTCAAGCTCGTCAACGACACGATGGGCCATGCGGCCGGCGACGCGCTGCTCGGCCAGCTGGGCGGCGCGCTGCAACACGCGTTCGGCGCCACGGGCCAGGTCTTCCGCCTGGGCGGCGACGAGTTCGTGGCGGTGATCCGGTCGCGCCGCGCCGGCGAATCGGCCGAGCACCTCGGTCGTCACGCGATCGCCTGCTTCAACCAGCCGATGCGGTTCCGGGGCAAGCTGATGCCGGTGCATGCGAGCGTGGGCATCGCCGAATTCCCCGGTCATGGCGCCACGGCGCAGGAGCTGCTGCGCGCGGCCGACACCGCCATGTACCGGGCGAAATCGTCCGGCAAGAACGGCTTCGCGATCTATGACGAGAGCATGGACCGCGAGAACGTCGCGCGGATGCAGCTCAGCGAGGAACTCGCCGCGGCGCTGCAGCGCGACGAGCTCGTCCTGCACTACCAACCCATCCTCGACCTCGAGACCGAGGCGATCCTCGGCGTCGAGGCGCTCGTGCGCTGGCGCCACCCGGCGCGCGGGCTGTTGATGCCCGGCGCGTTCATCGAGGTGGCCGAGGGGTCCGGCCTGATCGTGGAACTGGGCGGCTGGGTGCTGCGTGCCGCCGCGCGCCAGCAGGCGGCCTGGCAGGCGCGGGGACTCGGTCACCTGTTCGTGGCCGTCAACGTGTCCGCGCAGCAGCTCGCGCGCCGCACGCTGATCGAGCAGGTCGACACCGCGCTGAAGGACAGCGGCGCCGATCCGCGCCAGCTGCAGATCGAGTTGACCGAGCACGCGCTCATCGAGGACGTCGCCGCCAACGTGCAGATGCTCGCCGTCCTGAAGCTGCGCGGCATGAAGATCGCGATCGACGATTTCGGCACGGGCCTGTCGTCGCTGTCGTACCTGAAGCGCCTGCCGATCGACAAGATCAAGGTCGACCGCAGCTTCGTCAACGACCTGAGCGCCACCGGCGAGGACTTCGCCATCGTCGCGACCATCGTCGGTCTCGCGAACGCGCTCAAGAAGGAGGTGGTCGCCGAGGGGATCGAGACGCCGCAGCAACTGGCGGTGCTCAAGCGCCTGCGCGCCCAGCACGGCCAGGGCTTTCTCTTCAGCCGCCCGCTGCCCGCGGCCGACGTCGAGGCGCTCGTCGCCCAAGGCGACACCTTCCCCGCGCCCGCGCCGGCGTCGGCGCGGTGAAGCCGGTCGCAGGACGTCCGACGAGCGGGCCGTGCGCGGGACGGCCGCGGGAGCGTCGAGGTCGCTGGTGCGCTGACGCGGGCGGGCCGTCGCGCCAGCGCGACGATGACAAGGTCTCCCGACAGGACGGGCGATCCGGATCGGCGCCCACTCGCCGAAATCCTGTCCTGGCCCCTGGCTTTTCCCGCCGACGATGAACAACGAACTCTCCGTGCCCGACGCCGACGTCGACGCCGACGTCGACCCCGCCTCGCCGGAGGCACCGGCGCGGCCGTCCGAGGCCACGGCGACGCTTCCTGCGAAGGCGCCCGTCGACACGCTGCTGGATGGATGGGAGGCGCTGCGCCGCAAGCTGTCGTTCCTGTTGAGGGCCGAACAGCCCGGCGACGACTGGCGCACGCAGTTGCTGGCATTCGCGACGCAGGTGCGCGAGCTCGCCGAGCGCGACCAGGACGTCGCGTTGTACTACCTCGTCTTCTCGGCCGGCCAGGAGCTGGATCACTACAGCGCCGTGCACGGCATGGCGTGTGCGGTGATCGGCGAACTCGTCGGACGCTGGCACGGCTGGAGCGACGACGACATCTCCGCGCTGGTGCATGCCGCGCTCTCGATGAACGTGTCGATGACGCGCACCCAGGACGCGCTGGCGCAGCAGGCGCAGGCGCCCGACGAACATCAACGCAGCGAGATCGCGGGCCATGCGGAGGCCAGCGCCGCCTTCCTCGAGGCGGCCGGCGTCGAGGACGCGCTGTGGCTCGACGTCGTGCGCCAGCACGGCGTCGGCTGCGACGACGGCGAGATCGACGCGATGTCCCCGGCATCCCGGCTGGCGGAGCTGTTGCGCCGCATCGACGTCTACACCGCCAAGCTCAGCCGCCGACGCAGCCGCAGCGCCACCACGCCGGCGCTGGCCGCGCGCGACGCCTGCCTGGGGCGCTCGGGACACCCCGACAGCGTGGGCGCGACGCTGTTGCGCGTGCTCGGCCTGTATCCGCCCGGCACCTGGGTGAGCCTGTCCAACGGCGAGACGGGCATCGTGATCGCGCGCGGCGCGAAGGCCCACACGCCCGTCGTGGCGGCCCTGCGCCGCGCCGATGGCGGCCTGCTGATGCAGCCGGTGCGGCGCGACACGCAGGCGCGCGGCTGGGCCGTCGTGCGCGGCCTGACCTCGCGCGATGTGCGGGTCCGGGTCCATCACCTCCGCGCTCTCCGCTGCTAGGTCGTCCGCCTGACGCGGTCGCGCTCTCCGCTGTGCGATCGTCCAGCCTGCAGGCCGGGCTCCGGGGCCGTGCGTATTGCTCGAAGTCCGCATGAATCCTGAGGGGAGTTCGCGACGGCGGCCGTTCTCCGCCACGCGGGCTTCAAGTAGTCTCGGACGGCGTCGACAAGAGGCGAGCGGCAGTGCCTGGAGCGACGGCACTGCGTCCGCCGGCCCGTCGTCGTCGCCACCAGCCCTTTCAACAGAATGCAGACCGCTTCCCCGACCGACCCCCTGCTGGATCGCAACCTGGCCACGCTGGATGCGGTGATGGCGTTCGCGGAGTTCTCGCCCGCCGGCGAACTGCTGCACGCCAACCGGCACTACCTCGAGATCTTCGGCTACGAGCTGTCCGAGGTGCAAGGCGCGCACCACCGCGTGTTCTGCGATCCCGCGCATGTCGTGTCTCCCGAGTACGAGACCTTGTGGCAACGGCTGCGCGCGGGCGAGGCCTACACCGACCTCTGCGAGCGCCGGCGCCGTGGCGGCGAGGCGTGCTGGCTGGAGGCGACCTACGCGCCGGTGCTCGGCGCGCAGGGCGAGGTGCTGCGCATCGTCAAGATGGCCAGCGACGTCACCGGGCGCGTCGACCGCGAGCGTCGCGCCACCGAGGAGATCCGGCGGCTGTCGATGGTCGCGGGCGTCACCGACAACGCCGTGCTGATCACCGATGCCGGCGGCCGCATCACTTACGTCAACGAGGCCTTCACCCGCATGTTCGGCTGGTGCCTGGCGGAGACCGGCAGCCGCCGTCCGATCGCCTTGCTCGCCCCGCACCTCGAGGCCGAGGAGCCGGCCTTCGTCGACGGCCTGCGCGCGGGCAGGTCGCAGCGGCGCGAGGAGATCCTGCGCGGACGCGACGGCGAGCGCTACTGGTGCTCCATCGCCAGCGATCCGGTGTTCGACGACCAGGGCCGCCTGGTCGACGTGGTGAGCATGCTGACCGACATCACCCCGTCGAAGATGCAGGAGGTGCTGCAGCACCGCGTCCTCGAGGCCATCGCGCGCGAGCAGCCGCTCGTGGAGATCATGGAGATGATGTGCGCCGAGGTGGAGGGCATCCTGCCGGGCATCGCCACCTTCATCACCGAAGCCGATGCACAGGGGCGCCTGGTGCCGCTGGCTGCGCCCAGCATGCCCGAAGCCTACCGCCTGCGCGTGGCCGACAAGGCGCGCTGGCCGATCGGCGATCCCGCGCAGGAGGCCGCCTGGGCGGCCGATGGCGTGGTCTGTGCCGACATCGCCGGCGATGCGGCCTTCCCCTGGCCGGAGTTCCGGGGCACGCTGCTCGACATGGGCTACGCGGCGTGCTGGACGATGCCCGTGAACGCGGTGGATCAGACGCGGCTCGGCACCGTCACGTTCCACTACACGCATGCCCGCGCGCCGTCCGGGTTCCACCGCCGGCTCATGGCGGCGTGCGTGCACCTGTGCGCGCTCGCGTTCGAGCGCGAGCGGTCGAAGGCGCGCATCCGCCAACTCGCCTTCTTCGACGCGCTGACCGCGCTGCCCAATCGCAGCCTGCTGCTGGCCAAGGCGGAGCAGGCGCTCGCGGCGGCCGCGCGCACGGGAGCGCCGGCCGCGGTCGTGTTCATCGACCTCGATCGCTTCAAGCAGATCAACGATTCGCTGGGCCACGCGGCGGGAGACGAGCTGCTGTGCCACGTCGCGCGCCAGATCACGCGCGACAAGCGCGCGGTCGACATCGCCGGCCGGCTGTCCGGCGACGAGTTCGTGCTGGTGCTGCCGGACTGCGACGCCGAGGCCTCGGCCAACGTCGTGGAACGGCTGCAGGCGCGCATCGCCGAGCCGCACGAGGTTGCGGGACAGCGCCTGAGCGCGGCGGCGAGCTGCGGGATCGCGCTGTTCCCGTCGGACGGTGTCGAGATCGAGACGCTGCTGATGCGCGCCGACCTGGCCATGGACCAGGCCAAGACCTCCAGCCGCGGCGGCTACTGCTTCTTCAGTGCGGAGATGAACGCGCTCGCGCAGGAACGCCTGGCCCTGGAAAGCGCGTTGCGCGAGGCCGTGCGATGCAACGGCCTCTCGCTGCACTACCAGCCGCAGGTCGACCTGCGCACCGGCCAGCTCTGCGGCGCGGAGGCGCTGGCGCGCTGGACCCATCCCGAACTGGGCAGCGTGCCGCCTTCGCGCTTCATCCCGCTCGCGGAGGACTGCGGACTGATCGCGACGCTGGGCCTCTGGGCGCTGCGCACGGCGTGCGACCAGCTGGCGGCCTGGCGCGCCGAAGGCCTCGTGGTGCCCTCGGTGTCGGTCAACCTGTCGTCCACCAGCTTCCACGACCTGGGCCTGCCGCAGCGGCTGGTCGAGATGCTGTCCGAGCGCGGCCTGGCGCCCTCCGACCTGGTCGTCGAGATCACCGAAGGCACGCTCATCGACGACCACCCGGCCACCCGCCGCACCATCGGCGAGATCCACCGCCTGGGCGTGCGGCTGTCGGTCGACGACTTCGGCACGGGCTACTCCAGCCTCAGCTACCTGCGGCGCCTGCCCATCCACGAGCTCAAGCTGGACCGGTCGTTCGTCAGCGACCTCGAGACCGACGTCACTGCGCAGGCCCTCAGCCGAGCCGTGGTGCAGATCGGCAACAGCCTGGGCCTGATCGTGGTCGCCGAAGGCGTCGAGACGAAGGCGCAGATGGCGCTGCTGGCCGGCCAGGGCTACCAGGTGGCGCAGGGCTACCGCATCTCGCGCCCGATGGATCCGCGCGGGTTCGGGGAGTGGCTCGGCCGGCGGACCGCGCTGGCGGAGACAGCGGCATGCGGCTGAGGCGAGGGTCGCCAGGTCGGGCCGCCGTGACCGCGCCCGGAGCGGCAGCTCGGACGCGTTGATGCCGTGGTCGTCGAAACCTGCCGCCAGCGTGTCCTTGTCCGGTCGCGGCCACCTCGCGGGTCATGGGCTTCGGATGCCCGCATCGATCGCGCGTTGCCGCGCCAGGAGCAGCTCGGACGTGAGCGCAGCCAGGTCGGCGAGGACCTGTCGATCCGGATCGGCGAGCGCGCGCTGCTTCTGGTCCAGGATGCAGACGGTGCCCAGCGGCACGCCCTTGAACACGATCGGCTGGCCCGCATAGAAGCGGATCGCGGACGGACCCGTCACGAGGCGATTCGACTTGAAGCGTTCGTCCAGGTGCGGCTGGCGTACCTCCATCAGGGCCGTTCCCGCGATCGCGTGGAAGCAGAAGGCGTCGACCAGGTCGGTGAACGATTCCGTCCAGCCGACCCGCGCAGGAATCCATTGCCGATCGTCGTCGACAAAGGTCACGAGCGCGATCGGCGACTTCGTGGCGTTGGCAGCCAATCGAGCGATGCGATCGAAAGCCTCGACCGTCACATCGCCGGTCAACTCCAGCGATGCGATGAGCTGGTGTCGCGCAGAGTGCTGTGAATACGGTTGAGCAGCCATGGTGGTATCGACGACCAGCAAGGAGCACACGGCAGGCCCGCCGAGGCCCTCCCCGGGCGCTCCGCGCCTGCCCGATGCGCAGCGACCCGGCGTCGCGGTTAGTATGGCGCCGCTATGCTGACTGATCGCTCCGTTCAAGCGTGGCCGCTGTGGTGGCGCAGGCGCGCGCTCGCCGGCTCGGTGCTGCTGCTGAACGTGCTCGTGGGGGCGCTGATCGCCGCCTTGGTCGCCTACGTCATCGAGGCGGGTCGCCAGGCCTATGCCGTGCAGGCCAGGGACACGGTCGAAGACCTGGTGTCGATCGCGCGGGAGGACATCTCGTCGGAGCTGTCCCGTGTCGACACGGTGCTGCGCTCCACGATCCTGGCCCTCGAAGCGATGCGAAAGGCGCCCGGGAAGGTCGAGGATGCCGAAGTCGACCAGGTCCTCGAGTCGCATCGGCAGCTGTTGCCGGCCACCGAAGGCTTGCGCTTCGCGGATGCCGACGGGCATGTGCGCTGGGGCAACGAACTGCCCGCCGGAACGGACGTCGACGTCTCGGACCGCGACTATTTCGCATGGGCGAGATCCCATCTTCAAGGCCCGGCCTGGCTGGCGGCGCCGATCCGCTCCAGGATCTCCGGCCATTGGGTGATCGCTCTCGTCAGGCCCGTGGTCGTCGAGGGCAAGTTCGCAGGCGTGGTGTACGCCAGTGTCCCCGTGGCGCACTTCGAGCAATTGTTTTCGCGCTACAGCCTCGATAGCCATGACGCCATCACGCTGCGTACGGCCCGTCTCGCGGTGGTCGCGCGGTTCGCGCCAGGCAGCGCTGCACCGCAGGAAGTGGGCGACACGCGGATATCGACGCAACTGCGCGATGCGATCGCTCGCTCGCCGACCGGCGGCGCCTACGTCTCCCGCGCCGCCATCGACGACGTCGAACGAACATCGGCCTATCGACAGGTCGGGGACTGGCCGTTGTTCGTCGTCGCCGGCATCGGGAACGACCGCTACTTCGCGCCCTGGAAGACGCAGGCCAGGCGCGTCTCGACGTTGGCCTTCATCGCATGGCTGCTCATCGCCCTGTGCTCGCTGGCCCTTCTCAAGACCATGCTGCGTGCCTCGGAACACCTGAAGGCGCTGCGGCGCGAGACGCGAAGGGAGCAGGCGCTGCTGCGGGTTGCCGGGGACGGCATCCACATCGTCGATCGCTCGGGCCGCCTGATCCAGATGAGCGACTCATTCGCCCGGATGCTCAAGTCGACGCCCGACCGGCTCCTGGGCAGACACGTCAGCGACTGGGATGCGAACCAGTCGCGCGAACGCATCGACGCGTGGCTTGCACGGACCAAGGACGGCGATCGGCAACTGGTGGAAGTCCAGCACCGCTGCGACGACGGCTCGGTCATCGACGTCGAGCTGCAGCTCAACGCGACCGAAATCGACGGCGAACTGATGGTGTTCGGCTCGACCCGCGACGTCACGGAACGCAGGCGTCTGCACGCGGCACTCGAGGAGTCCATGCGGCACGTCAACGATCTCTACGAGAACGCGCCGTGCGGCTATCACTCGCTGAATGCGCAAGGCGTCCTCGTCCATGCGAACCGGACCATGCTGTCCTGGCTCGGCTGCACTGCCGACGAGGTGATCGATCGGGCACGCCTCGCGGACTTTCTCGATGACGAAGGCCGCGCGGTCTTCGCCGGGAAGCTTTCCGAGCTGATCGCCGGCCGAGGCATGGATGTGGAGTTCCGGCTCGTGCCACCCAAGGCGCCTCCGCGCTACCTTCGTGCGACCGTCGCCGCTGTTCTCGATGATGCCGGCAAGTTCGTGATGAGTCGCAGCGCTGCGCAGGACGTGAGCGACGTACGCCAGGCCCACGAGGCGGTGGAGCGACTGGTCCAGGAGCAGGCAGCGATGCTGGACAACGACATCGTGGGCATGGCCAAGTTGCGCGGTCGGGTGGCGATATGGCGCAATCGGGCGCTGGATCGGATCTTCGGCTATGGCCCCGAGGAGCTGATCGGCCGCTCGTCGCGGCTTCTCTACCCGGACGATGCGTCCTTCGAAGCGCTGGGCGCCGCGGCGTACACCGCCCTCGAGGCGGGTCTTCACTACCGAACGCAGCTGCGCATGCGGCACCGGGACGGCCACCTGATCTGGATCGACCTGACGGGCGTGAACCTCGCCGACAACGTGTCGTTCTGGATGATGGTCGACATCAGCGCGATGAAGGAGGCCCACGAACGCGTGGAGCACATCGCCTTCCATGACGCGCTCACCCAGCTTCCGAATCGCCTGCTGCTGTTCGACCGCCTTCGCCAGGCCGTGCTGTCGGCGGAGCGGACGGATCGCCGCGTGGCCGTGTGCTACCTCGATCTCGACGGCTTCAAGGCGATCAACGACCTGCACGGGCATGACGCCGGCGACGAGGTGCTCGTCGAAGTGGCCCAGCGCCTGAAGTCCGCGCTTCGGGGCAACGACACCGCCGCACGCATGGGCGGTGACGAGTTCGTCATCCTCTTGTCCTTGCTCGAGGACCACACGTGGAGCAATGTCACCGAACGCCTCCTGTCCGCGATCGCGGAGCCGATCGCGTTGAGCGATGTGAGCACCGTCGCCGTGGCGGGGAGCATGGGCGTGGCGGTTTCTCCGGACGACGGCGTGGAGGCGTCGGACCTGCTCGTCAAAGCCGACCAGGCGATGCTGCGTGCGAAGCGCAGGGGCAAGGGCTGCATCGAGACCGCGCGCTCGTCCGGCTGAAGCTGCAGGCGGTCGCGCCGGTCGTGGCCGGCCGTGTCGTGGCGTCAGAACACGAGTCCGCCGGCGGCATCGATCGTCGTGCCCGTCAACCACGCCGCATCCTGGGAGACGGCGAAGGCAACCACCGCGGCGATGTCTTCGGGCCGACCCGTTCGTCCCAGGGGCGTCTTGGCAACCAGCGGAGGCGCGAAGTCATCGACGAGATGGGCGTTGCCCTCCGTCTCGACGAAGCCCGGCGCGACGCCCACCACTCGGATGCCGCGCGGACCGAGCTCGAGGGCCAGCGAGCGGGTGATCACGTCCAGTGCGCCCTTGGTGCTGGAGTAGACGTGGGTCATGCCCGACGGGCTCTTCGCGACGCCCGAGCTGATGTTCACGACCACTCCACCGGCCGGCAACACGCGCGCCGCGGCCTGCGTCGCGAGCAGCGGGCCGCGAACGTTGACGTGGAAGTGGGCGTCGAAGTTCTCGGGTGTCACGTCGTCCAGCCGGCCGAAGTCGTAGATCCCGGCGTTGTTGACGAGGATGTCGAGCCGGCCGAAGTGCCGCAGCGCCGCGTCCACGAGCGGTGCGATCTGTTCGGGCCTGGCGAGGTCGGCCTGCACGGCGACGGCGCGGCCGCCGGCTTCGGTGATGCGGCGCACGACCGCTTGCGCGTCGTCGGCCGCCCTGGCGTAGTTGACGACGACGGCGGCGCCGTCGGCCGCGAGCCGCAGGGCGATGCCCGCGCCGATGCCCTTGGACGCGCCGGTGACGACGGCGACCTTGCCTTCGAGGGGGAACATGTCGGAACCTTTCGTGAGTGGAGCACCGCATCGGTGACGCGGCATGGCCCTACGGTAGTTGGTCGAATCCGAAAGAAAAACAGGGATATGCTCAACTCGGCTTGAAGCACATCTTCATAATCACCGACATGCTGCCCGACCTGCTTTCCGCCATCGCCTTGTTCGAACGTGTCGCCCACCACGGCAGCTTCACGCGGGCTGGCGCCGAGCTGGGCGTGTCGCCCTCGGCGCTGTCGCAGAGCCTGCGCACGCTCGAGGCGAAACTGGGCGTTCGACTTCTGGAGCGCTCGACGCGCCATGTCCGGCCGACGGAGGCCGGTCGGCGATTCCTCGACGAAGCCCGGCCCGGTCTCTCGACGCTGGCGTCGGCGGTCGAAGGGCTGGACGAGTCGCGCCGCCGGCCCGCGGGCCTCTTGCGCTTGAACGTTTCGCAGTCGGCGGTGAACGCGGTGCTGCAGCCGCACCTCATGGCATTCGCCGATGCCTTCCCGGACATCGTGGTGGACCTGCATTGCGACAACGCATTGCTCGATCTCGTCGCGGGCGGATTCGATGCCGGCATCCGCCTGGGTGAGGATCTGACGGAGGGCGTCGTCGCGGTACCGCTCGGCCCGCGCCAGCGGCTCGCAACGGTCGCCGCCCCGAGCTACCTCGCGGGTCGCAAGCCACCGCGTACGCCGGACGACCTGCGCGAGCACCGCTGCATCCAGGTGCGTCTGCAGAGCGGGCTGTATCGCTGGGAGTATGCGCACAAGGGACGGGACTTCGCGATCGAGACCCACGGGCCGATCGTGACCAACGACGGTGCGGCGATGATGGCGGCGCTGAGGGCGGGCGTGGGCATCGCCTGCCCGATCGAGGCCATGGTGGCCGACGAGATCGCAGCCGGCAGTCTGGTGCCGCTGCTCAAGGCCTGGTGGCCGACTTTCCCGGGGTACTACCTCTATCATTCGACCCGCACGAACGTGCCGCGCAAGCTGCGGGAATTCATCGACTTCATGACGGCGCGATGCAACGGGTGAGACTCGCTGCAACAGGGTTCCCGACGATCCACCGTGCCGAAGCATCCGCGCCGCCGATGGGCTGACGCTGCTCGGCCGCCGCTTTGCGATAGGCTGGCGACCCACCAGCGACGATGCTGGTTCGGCGCGCCCCGAGGCCGCCATCGAGCGATTGCTCGCCACGACACAGCACAGGAAGAATCGAGATGCGCAAATCCCCGGGCACCCCCGCCGGCACCGTCCATCGCCTGGTCATCGACAGCCAGGTGCTCGCGGGCAATCTCCTCGGCGATCCGACGCTGCGCGTCATCGACGTCTACGTTCCGGCCGGGCATGACGGCGGCGGCCTGCCGCTGCTGGTCGATATCGTCGGGTTCACCGCGGGCGGGCCGGTACACACCAACTGGAAGATTTTCGGCGAGAACGTTCCGGAGCGACTCGACCGGTTGATCGCGGCCGGCGAGATGCCGCCGGTCGTCGTGGCCTTTCCCGACTGCTTCACGCGACTTGGCGGCAATCAATACGTGAACTCGGTCGCGATGGGGCGTTGGGACGATTTCCTCCGGACCGAGGCAGTGCCGTTCGTCGAAGCCACGTTCGGCTGCGGAGGCGGGGGCCGGCGAGGCCTTTTCGGCAAGTCGAGCGGCGGCTACGGTGCCATGGTGCACGCGCTGCTGCATCCTGACTTCTGGAGTGCGGCCGCCGTGCATTCCGGCGACATGGGCTTCGAGCTCCTCTATCGGCACGAATTCGTTCCCGTGCTGCGGGCGCTCGCCAAACAGCCCGATATCGGCAACTGGGTCGATGCCTTCTGGGACGCCCGGAAGACCAAGGACAGCGATGTGCACATCCTCATGATGCTGGCCCAGGCCGCGAGCTTCGATCCGGATCCTTCGGCGCGCTACGGCGTTCGCCTGCCGGTGACCCTCGACACCTGCGAACTCATCCCGGAGCGCTGGGCGAACTGGATGGCCTGGGATCCGCTGACGCTCGTCGAGGAACACGGGCGCGGAATGGCGGCGCTGAAGGCGCTGTACATCGACTGCGGCGACGTCGATCAGTACAACCTGGTCTATGGTGCGCGCCGCATGCACAAGCGGCTGGTCGACCTGCAGGTGGCGCACGTCTACGAGGAGTTCGACGACGACCATACCGCCGTCGACTATCGAATGGACATCAGCCTGCCGATCCTGGCCAAGGCGCTCGCCTGAACGGATAGCGACTGCCCCTGCAGCCGACAACCGCGGTGTCTCCGGTTGGGGCGAGTCAAATCATGCTGGTCCCGACAGCCGACATCCCGAAGATTGCTTGGTGAAGGTCCATCTGAACGAAAGGCCGGCAGCCTCCTTTCGATTCGTCCTGCACTGAGCTGGAACCGGCCGCCTGCCCGTCGTCACCTTTCGCTTGTCCAGGCCTGGGCGCTTCAGATCCGCAGCACGTCGGCCGTCAACGGCGTTTGGTCATTCGGAGATGACCGCCGGCGACAATCGTCATCCACGTTTCACCGAGCGATATCGTGCATCTCACTGTCCACGACGACGATGGCTTACCCGAGGCGGCCCTGGTCGAGGCGGGTCTCGACGCCACGAATGCGGCGGTGGCGGCACTTCGCAACGTGCGTCCGCTCGTCGTCTTCGCGAGAGAGCAGGCGGAAGGCGTCGTGGGCGGCGCGGTAGGGCGGACCTGGGGTGAATGCTGCGAGCTCAGGCAACTGTGGGTCGCAGACAGCCACCGTCGATGTGGGCTGGGCACGCGCTTGGTTCGCGAGTTCGAACGCAGCGCCAGGGAGCGGGGATGCCGGCTGCTGTACCTCGAGACGTTCAGCTTTCAAGCGAAGCCGTTCTACGAGAAGATCGGCTACCGGGTGGCCGCTGAAATCAAGGGTTTCGAGGACGGAATCGTCAAGTACTTGATGACTCGCGACCTTTCAGTCTGAATGATCCATGCTCGTTTGACGGGCACCAGGAGGGCGGCATGATTTCATCCTCGCGTCGGCAAACGCGCGACCTTCCATGAGGAAGCCGTTGACCATTTCATTGCTCGCCGTCACCTTCTGCGCTGGTGCCGATTCGAAGGGCAATGAGCCGCTTCCGCCTGGTACGTACGCCGCTCACATGGGCGACGGCGACGAAAATCTGGCAGTGGAATTGACCTGTTACGCCGATTCCACCTGCGCGATGCGGACACTCGGCGGAACCACAGGCAAGTCACCGAACGACCTGCGAACGAAGCTGGATCAGGTCGTTCACCTGGAGCAGGTTCCGAAGATGGCCATGCGCGCGCTCGAGTATGCGGTGGCCAACCGAGACAAGCCGGTCACGCTCAGAGACAACGCCGCGTTCATGGCAGTGTCGAGGGCGATGCTGTCGGCCAGCCCCGAAATAACGGCATGCTGGGACCTGAACGATCCAACGCCGGCCTATACACTGGTTTGCCATGTGCGCACCCGTACGAGCAAGACCGAGCAACTGGTCATGTTCTTCGCGATGGTCATGGATTGCCGCGACGGCTTCGGATTCTGCGGCTACGCGACGATGCCGCTCGTTCGGTCGACGGCAACTGGCAGCTTCGATCCCCCACGGCGTTCGCAATGGGAAGCCGAAGACGTTGGCGATGACGGGAGATCACGGTTCCACGTCGACGATGCACGCGGCAACCGCTTGGCCGTGAGCTGCGTTTTCGGACAACCGCAGACTTGCGGCTGGACTTTGACTGTCGGCGCAGCATGTCCCGGCGGCGTGCCGATCGATGGGGTGATCACTTCCCCGGCGGGAAAGTTCGCGATCAAGGCGACCTGCAACCCCGCCTCCTCCGGGGCGCACGACGCGACGTTCGAGGTGAACGAGAACCGCGATGTGGATCGATCCATCTTGCAGGACGGGGTGTGGGAGATCGCCCTCGATACGAAGTCGGGTCTCGAGCCCATGCGCTTCGATACGACCGGCGGGGTGCGCATTCTTCGCGTGATCTCAGGTTGCAACGGCTCCTGGAGTCCACCATGCGAGCGCGATTTGCCACCCGAATTCAGGGCCTCGAGTCGGTGAATCCGCCGCGCGGCATCCGCGGGAGACGACCAGGAGCGGACAACTCTCCGTGACCGCTTTGCCGTCGACGACGGCCGCGCCTTCGCAGCCGTGCGCTCGCTTCAGGCCCGGTCGCACTCCCGTCATCCGCAAACGCAATGCGTCGAGGAACCCGATCAGGTCACCCGGCGGTTGGTTGCAATCGGCGTCAACGCGCGCAGGCATGCTCGATGACCGGAACTCGATAACCAGGGGGGGTATCGCCGGTGCCAAGCCGGTGCGTCGTTCGGCAACGCTAGACTGGCGACCCGAAAAGCCCCGCTCCCCGGCGCGGAAGGAAGGCTTCATGCCCAAAAAGCACCTCGTCCTCGACCCCGAATCCGGTTTCATCGCCGCGCGCGACGGCGCCCCGGACAACGCCTTCCCCGTTGCGCTCACCAGTCCATTGGTGTTCGCCGGCATCGTCAAGGTGCACTGCGCGGAAGGCACTTCGAGCGCCGACCTGGCCGGCCCCGCTCGGACCTTCGACATTCGCTTGGGACGGGCCGCCCTGTTCCGCGACACGCGTTCAGCCGTCCAGCAACTCCAGGAGCTGTACGCGAAGGATGGCACGGGCTACATCGCCGTCGGCGGCAGTCCGAAGTTGGTGAAGTGGCTGCTGAAGCAGCGCGGCTTCTCGGTCGTCACGGTCAACGCCAGCGGCGTCGCGCTCGACAAGTCGGCAACCGGCGAGTTCACCGCGTATCTCGGGCGCAAGCTCGACAAGCTGGGCGCGCCCGCTCGCTACGTCGTGATGGACTTCGCCGACACGGGCGCCTCGCTCATCAAGCTCAAGGCAGACATACAGGCCCTGCGACCGAGCGCCGAGGTGCGTGCCGTCGCCATCGGCACCTCGCCCGAATTCAACGCGTCGAAGAATGCCGACAACAAGGCAAGGATCGACACGGTGCTCGCCGGAATTCCCGACTTGCAGAAGGCGCTGCACGAGCAATCGCTCAAGCTGTACGTCCTTGGACGCAACAAGGTCAAGAACGACTACGCGACGTGGTCGACCGAGCGATCGAAGGCGCTGGCCGGTGCACCGGAGTCAGGTTCCGGCATCAAGGCGACGACGCTCCATGCGCACTACCAGGCGCAGAAGACCGCGCTGCCGCCATTGATCGATCTGCCGGAGGTCGATGTGAAGTTCGAGGACCTCTTCGACGAGGCGAGCGACAGCGAATACGAATCGGGCTCGGCTTCCGGCTCGGACGGCGACGATTTCTTCTGACCCCGGCCACACGGGGCGCTGGCACATAGCGTCGCAATCCCGCAGGCCGGATTTCCGGGCCCCAACGATACGCGCCGGCGGAAATGCGCAGGTCGTCAAGAATCTCCACTGGGGTCCGCAAGTGGATGGCGCAGAAGCCGTGAGTGCGGGGCAAGAACGCGCTGGCTCTCCGGATGTCCGGTCCGATCGCCTCGCCTCGACCTTCACTCGGTACGCTTGCGTCCACTGCACCGGCCCATCGATGCGAAGGCCGGTCTGGGCACGGATGCGCACCGGGCCCAAATGAAAAGGGCCTGGCGCAAGCCAAGCCCTTGAATTTGTTGGTGGAGATGAGGAGGATCGAACTCCTGACCTTCGCATTGCGAACGCGACGCTCTCCCAGCTGAGCTACACCCCCAACAGCCCAAAAGTATAACAGACATTTCAGGGCTGTCCGGCAGCCCGGTCAGTGCCGCGTGGTCGTGGCGGGCGGGTCGGCGGCGCCGTAGAAGCGCTGGGTCAGGGTGCGGGTGTCCAGCTGCAGCAGGTCGCGGTCGATCTCCTCGTCGACGACGTCGCTGACCTCGCGGTCGAGTGCCTTGCGCAGGCGGCCGAGGAAGCGCGGGGCGGCGGCGATGCGCAGGTGCGCGAAGCGGTGCTCGCGGTGCGCTTCGGTGAGGCGCAGCGCGAGCCGGCGCGCGAACAGCTCGGCTTCGTGGTCGAGCTTTTCCTCGCCGGCCGAGCTGGTGGCGCTGCTGGGCTGCGCGGCGCCGGCAGGTGCGCGGCGACCGTACGCGTCGTGCCGGAAGTCGGCGTTGTGTGCGTGCGCGGCGGCGTCGTCGAGCACCTCGAGCTCGCGCAGGTCCCCGCCGTCGGCCTCGCGGCTCAGGATGCGCGCGCGGCCTTCGTCGGCGAGCACGATCCAGGTCGTGTCCATTTCCATCGTGGGCTCCTTGTCGATTGGCATGCCCTGGGCGCGGCAACCCGGGTGCCATTCGTGGCCCGCGCTTGACGCGGGTGATCCGCAACGTGCCCGTCGGCGTGCGGGGCCGCATCGATGGCCGAGCTCGGCTGCCTGCCGCAGGACGACGACCCGATCGTGCCGACGACGCGCTGAACGATTGTTCCAAGGTGCGAATGCATCCAGCTTGATGCGAAGAACGCCATGACGTTGTTGCAGACGTTTGAAGTTCGTGCATCGCGTTACTCGTCGAGCACGCGCTTCCGAGAGGCTGGCGGACGCGCACCGTCGAAGCGCTTCGTGCCTCTGGGAAGCGTCTCGGCACGCGCGCGTTCCGCCGCGCTCGCGGCATGAAAGGCACCGGGTTTGCAGAGGGGCGTCCAGCGCGATGGTCGCGCACGGAGCAACCCGAGTGAGTCGAATCTCCTTTTCCGCTGCAGCCGACGCCGCGGCCCACGACGATGCCGTCCGGTTCTCGCTCGACGCGGCGCGGTCGACGTGGAGCCGGCTGCCGCGTCCGCGCGTGTTCACCAACGGCGTGTTCGACCTGCTGCATCGCGGGCACTGCGAGCTGCTGCACGATGCGCGCGCGCTCGGCGGGTCGCTCGTGGTGGCGATCAACTCGGATGCGTCCGTGCGCCGGCTCGGCAAGGGCGCGGGCCGCCCGTTCAACACGGCCTTCGACCGCGCCAGCTTGCTCGCGGCGCTGCGCGACGTCGACCTCGTCGTGACCTTCGACGAGGACACGCCATGCGAGCTGCTCGCGCAGCTGCGGCCCGAGATCTACGTCAAGGGCGGCGACTACGACGTCGCGCGCCTGCCCGAGGCCGCCCTGGTGGCCAGCTGGGGCGGACGCGCGCTGGCGCTGCGCTACCGGCCGGGGCTGTCGACCACGGGCATCGCCGGCCGCATCGCGGCGGCGCACGCCGCGGCCGCGCTGGAAGGGGAGATCGCATGACGCCGCCGGCAGCGCGGCCCATCCTCGTGGTCGGCGATTCGATGCTGGATCGCTACTGGGAAGGCTGCGTCGAACGCCTGTCGCCCGAAGCGCCGGTGCCCATCCTGCGCGTCACGAGCGAGTCCAGCCGCGTCGGCGGTGCCGGCAATGTCGCGCTGAACGTCGCGGCACTCGGCGCGCCGGTCGCCCTGCTGACACTGGTGGGCGCGGACGAGGCCGGCGATGTGCTGTCGGCCCAGCTGCGCCGCGGCGGCGTCACGCTGCATGCCGTCGGCGGGCACCGGCATCGCACCACGCAGAAGATCCGCTGCGTGGCGCAACGCCACCAGCTGCTGCGCACCGACTTCGAGGAGCAGGCCAGCGACGACTGCTGCCGCGCGCTGCTGCAGCAGTTCTCCGAGCTGCTGCCCGAGCGCGCGATCGTCGTGCTGTCGGACTACGCCAAGGGCGCGCTGCGCGACTGCCCCGAGCTCATCGCCCTGGCGCGCTCGCGCGGGTGCACGGTGTTGGTCGACCCCAAGGGCAGGGACTTCCGGCGCTACCGCCAGGCCGACCTCCTCAAGCCGAACGCGGCCGAGCTGCGCGCCGTGGTGGGCGACTGGCGCGACGCGCGCGAGCTGCAGCGCAAGTGCGCGAGCCTGCGCAAGCGGCTGGCGGTGGGCACCCTGCTGGTCACGCGGGGCGAGGAGGGGCTCAGCGTGTTCGGCGCCGAGGGCGCCCGGCACCACCGCGCCGAGGCGCGCGAGGTGTTCGACGTCTGCGGCGCGGGCGACACGGTCATCGCCACGCTGGCACGCTTCCTGGCCGCGGGCTGTCCGCTGGACGACTGCGCGCGCTGGGCCAATCGCGCAGCGGGGATCGCCGTCTCGCGCTTCGGCACCACGGCCGTCACGCTCGCGGAGCTGGGGCTGGCGGAGGTGCCGGCGGCCCCGGTCGTCGACGAGCGCACGCCCGTCGAGCGGCCGCGTCGTCGCCCGGCGCTCGGCCATGCGGAGTACGCGCAATGACCGCCGCGCTGCTGCATCGATACCTGGCGGGGCATCGCCTCGTCTTCGACTCGATTGAAGTCCTGGCCGGCGAGATCGCGACCGCGGCCGAGCGGCTCGCGCAGTGCCTGCGCGACGGCGGCAAGATCCTGCTGTGCGGCAACGGCGGGTCCGCGGCCGACTGCCAGCACCTGGCCGCCGAGTTCACCGGCCGTTTCCAGGCGGAGCGCGCGCCGCTGGCCGCCCTCGCGTTGACCACCGACAGCTCGGCGCTGACCTGCATCGGCAACGACTACGGCTTCGAGCATGTCTTCGCACGCCAGGTGCTGGCGCTCGGACGGCCGGGCGACTGCCTGGTCGGGATCTCGACCTCGGGCCGCTCGCCCAACGTGCTGCGCGCGATGGCGTCGGCGCGCGAGCGCGGGCTGTCGACCATCGGCCTGCTGGGCCGGGACGGCGGCGACATCGCGCCGCTGTGCGACCTCGCGGTCGTCGTGCCGGGCGGCGACACGGCACGCATCCAGGAAGCCCATCTCTTCATCGAGCACGCGTGGTGCGCGCTCGTCGAGCACGCGTTGAGCGAACACCTCTCCAAGCAAGGACACCTTCATGCGCATCGCCATGATCAGTGAGCACGCCTCCCCGCTGGCCGTCATCGGCGGCGTGGACTCGGGCGGCCAGAACATCTACGTGGCGCACATGGCCCGCTGCCTCGCGCAGCTCGGCCACGAGGTGGACGTCTTCACCCGCCGCGACGATCCCGCGCTGCCTTCCATCGTCGAGATGGCGCCGCGGCTGAACGTCGTGCACGCGACGGCCGGCCCGGAGCGCTTCGTGCCCAAGGAGCAACTGCTCGAGCAAATGCCCGAGTTCGCACGCTTCTGCGCGAACTGGATGCGCGTGGTGCCGCGCTACGACGTCGTGCACGCGAACTTCTTCATGTCGGGCTTCGTCGGGTTGCGGCTGCAGGAGGCCTTCGACTTGCCCCTGGTGACGACCTTCCATGCGTTGGGCCTCGTGCGCCGCGAGCACCAGGGCGACGCCGACGCGTTCCCGCCGGCGCGCATCGGCATCGAGCGCCAACTGGCCGCCCGCAGCGACCGCGTCGTCGCCGAATGCCCGCAGGACCAGGACGATCTGGTGCGCCTGTACGACGCCGATCCGCGCCGCATCTCGATGGTGCCGTGCGGCTTCGACCCGGACGAGTTCACGCCGATGCCGCGCGGCGAGGCCCGTGCCGCGCTCGGCATTCCCGAAGACGAATTCCTCGTGCTGCAACTGGGCCGCATGGTGCCGCGCAAGGGAATCGAGACCGTGGTGCGGGCCATGGCCGTGCCGGGCTGCGAAGGCATGCGCCTGCGTGTGGTGGGCGGCGACTGCGCGCCGGCCGACCCGGTGCGCACGCCGGAGATCGGCCGGCTGATGGCCGTGGCGCGTGAGTTCGGCGTCCAGGACCGTGTCGTGTTCGAAGGCCGCCGGACGCGCGCCGAGCTGCACCTCTGGTACGGCGCCGCCGACGTCTTCGTCACGACGCCCTGGTACGAGCCCTTCGGCATCACGCCGCTGGAGGCGATGGCCTGTGCGCGGCCCGTCGTCGGCAGCGCCGTGGGCGGCGTGCGCTACACCGTCGTCGACGGCAGCACCGGGCTGCTGGTGCCGCCCAAGGACGAGCGCGCGCTCGCGCGTGCCCTCGCGCGCCTGCGCGCCGAACCTGCGCATGCCCGCGCGATGGGCGAGGCCGGGCTGCAGCGCGTGCGCGCCGAATTCACGTGGGAGCGCGTCGCGGCGAGCCTCGCCGGCGTCTTCGACGAGGCGGTGCAGTCGCGCGCCCGGCGCCGCCGCTCGTCGATCTTCCACCTGGCGGGGCACGACGCCGCGCGCTCCGCCGCGCCGGTGCCGGGCATCGGCCGGCGGCCGGCGATCTTCCTGGACAAGGACGGCACGCTGGTCGAGGACGTACCGTACAACGTGGATCCCGCACTGCTGCGCTTCACCCCGCATGCGTTCGAAGCCCTGCGCCTGTGGCGCGATGCAGGCTACCGGCTCGTCGTCGTCACCAACCAGTCGGGCCTCGGGCGCGGCCTGTTCGATCGCGCCGCGCTCGAGCGGCTGCACGGCGCGCTGGTCGACCGGCTGGCGCGCGAAGGCATCGCCCTCGACGGCTTCTTCGCGTGTCCGCACCTGGCCGAGGCCGGCTGCGCGTGCCGCAAGCCGCGCGCGGGCCTGCTGCAGGAGGCGGCGCGCGCGCTCGGCATCGACCTGGCGGCGTCGTGGATGGTGGGCGACATCTTGAACGACGTCGAGGCCGGCCATCGTGCCGGCTGCCGCAGCGTGCTGCTGGACGTCGGCCACGAGACGGAGTGGGTGCCGGGCGCGATGCGCTCGCCCGAGCACCGCTGCGCCGACCTGCTGGAGGCCGCCCACGCGATCCTGGAGACGACGCTGCCGGTCGCGATGGCGGCCGAGGGCGACGCACTGCGGGCGGCTGCATGAGCGCGCCGATGGTCTCGGCGAGCGCCGATCGGCAGGCGGCCTGGCGCGGCGTGCGGCGGCTGCTGGCCGTCCGCGTCGACAACCTGGGCGACGTCCTGATGACGACGCCCGCGCTCGCGGCCGCGGCGCAGTCGCTGCCGGGCGTCGAGATCGCGCTGCTCGGCGGCCCGCGTGCCGGCGCGCTCGCGCCGCACCTGTCGATGGTGCGCGAGATCATCCCCGCGCGCGTGCCGTGGATGCCCGGCGAGGTGGACCCCGGTGACGAGCACATGCTCGTCGAGCGCCTGGCCGACGGCCGCTTCGACGCCGCCGTCATCTTCACGGTCTGCACCCAGAGCGCGCTGCCGGCGGCGATGCTGTGCCGGCTGGCCGGCATCCCCCTTCGGCTGGCGCACGTGCGCGAGAACCCCTACGGGCTGCTCAGCGACTGGGTGCCCGAGACCGACCTCGTGCTCGCCGACGCGCGCCACGAAGTGCGGCGCCAGCTCGATCTCGTGGGCCACGTCGGATGGCGCACGACGGACGAGCGCCTGCACTTCGCGCTGCGCCAGCCCGACGTCGCGCGCATCGACGCCTGGCTCGACGGCGAATGGATGGAGCAGGGCGAGCGGCCGCTGGTGGTGGTGCACGTCGGCGCGTCGGCGCCGTCGCGACGCTGGCCCGCCGAGCGCTTCGGGCAGGTGGCCGACGTGCTCGCGTACGAGCAGGGCGCGCGCATCGTGTTCACCGGTGGCTTGGACGAGGCCGGGCTGGTGGCGGCTGCGCGCGAGTGCATGAAGCAGCCGTCGCACTCGCTCGTGGGCCGGCTCACCCTGGGCCAGCTCGGCGCGCTCATCGCGCGCGCCGACCTGCTGGTGGGCAACAACAGCGGCCCGGCCCACCTGGCCGCGGCGCTCGGCACGCCGGTGGTCGACGTCTACGCGCTGACGAACCCGCAGCACACGCCGTGGCAGGTGCCGTCGCGCGTGCTCAGTCGCGACGTGGACTGCCGCGGCTGCCTCAAGAGCCGCTGTCCGCAGGGACACCACCGCTGCATCGCGGACATCGCGCCCGGGGAGGCCGTCGACGCCGCGCTGTCGCTGCTGGGCCAGCCACGCGGCACGCCTTCCGACACCCACCTGCTGGAGACCCTCGCATGATCACCCTCGGCATCAACGCCGCCTTCCACGACAGCGCCGCCGCCCTGGTGCGCGACGGCGAACTCGTGGCCGCGGCGGAAGAGGAGCGCTTTTCCCGCATCAAGCACGCCAAGCGGCCGGTGCCGTTCTCCGCGTGGGAGCTGCCGTTCGCGGCGATCGACTACTGCCTGCGCGAGGCCGGCGTGACGCTGGCCGAGGTCGACCACGTGGCCTACAGCTACGATCCGGCGCGCTTCATCCGCGACCGCCTCCCGGATGGCGTCGCACGGCTGCCGCTCGATCTCGACCGCGCCGGCAACGAGGCCTGGGAGAGCCCGTGGGATCCGCTGTTCGCGTGCCATCTCGCGAACGCGCCGCGCCAGCTCGCGGACGGTGCGCCGCACCACCTGCAGGCGCGCCTGCGCGGCGTCCGCCACGACGGCCCGTTCGAGTTCCACTACGTCGACCACCACCTCTGCCACCAGGCCAGCGCCTTCCTGGCGGCGCCTTACGAGCACTGCGCCGTCATGACGCTCGACGGCCGCGGCGAGGAGGCGACGACGTCGTACGGCCGCTGGAGCGGCGGCCGCTACGAGGTGCTCGGCGAGGTGACGATGCCGCACTCGCTGGGCCTGCTGTACGAGAAGATCACCTCGCACCTGGGCTTCCTGCATTCCAGCGACGAGTACAAGGTGATGGCGCTGGCCGCCCTCGGCCAGCCGACGATGGTGGGACGTTTCCTCGAGCTCATCCAGGTCGGCCGGGGTGGCCGCTACACGATCGCCGACTTCGACCCCACCGCGCTGTTCGGCCCTGCGCGCGAACGCGGCGCGCCACTCGAGCAGCGCCACTTCGACCTGACGGCATCGTTGCAGCTCGCGCTCGAGCGCACGGTGCTGCGCCTGGCCGCGTGGCTGCGCGACGCGAGCGGCGAGCGCCAGCTCGCGATGGCGGGCGGCGTCGCGCTGAACTGCGTGATGAACGCCAAGCTGCGCGACGCCGGCATCTTCGACGCGGTGTGGGTGCAGCCGGCCGCCGGCGACGCCGGCACGGCGCTGGGCGCGGCGCTCTGGACGGATCACCGCGAGCGCAGCGCGTCGGCCGGCGCGCCGGTCGAGCGCAAGTGGTCGATGCGGCACGCCTACTGGGGCCCGGGCTACGACGACGAGGAGATCGAGCAGCTCCTGCGCTGGGCCAAGCTCACGTATCGCCGGCTGGACGACGTGGCCGGCGAGACGGCGAAGCTGCTGGCGCAGGACCGCATCATCGGTTGGTTCCAGGGCCGCATGGAATACGGTCCGCGCGCGCTCGGCGGCCGCTCGATCCTCGCCTCGCCGTGCAGCCCGGAGATGCAGTCGCGGCTGAACGAGCTGAAGGATCGCGAGGACTTCCGTCCCGTGGCCCCGGTGGTGCCGCGCGAGGACCTGGCCAAGTGGTTCACGCCGGCGTCGGCCAACGGTGGCGAGGCGCCGTTCATGCTGTTCCTCTACGACGTGCGTCCCGAGCAGGCCGCCCGCATCCCCGCGGTCTGCCATGCGGACCGCACCGCGCGCGTGCAGACGGTGGAGCGCGGGACCAACCCGCGCTACCACGACACGCTCAAGGCCTTCGAGGCGATCACGGGCGTGCCCATCCTCGTCAACACCTCGTTCAACGTGCGCGGCGAGCCGGTGGTGTGCACGCCCAAGGACGCGCTCGACGCCTTCTTCTCGACGCCGCTCGACGCGCTCGTCATCGGCCGTTTCCTTCTGGAGAAATGATCGTGGACTTCCCGACTCCGCGCGTGAGCGTCGTGATCCCCACCTACCGGCGTCCCGAGCTGCTCGTGCGCTGCCTCGACGCGCTGCTGGCCCAGACCCTGCCCGCGCATTGCTACGAGATCATCGTCGTCGACGACGGCAGCGACGACGACGCGCGGGCCGCCTGCGCCGACGTCGCGCGCCGCTCATGCGACCGCGCCGGCCCCGTCGTCCGCTACCTGCGTCCGCGCGGCACGCGCGGGCCGGCCGCCGCGCGCAATCGCGGTTGGCGTGCCGCGCAGGGGCGCGTGGTGGCGTTCACCGACGACGACACCATCCCCGATCCGGAATGGCTGCGCCAGGGCGAGACCGCGCTCGCCGCGAACGGCGTCGAGGCGGCGTGGGGCCGCGTGCACGTGCCGCTGCCGCCGGCGCTGACCGACAACGCGCGCAACACCGCGGGCCTGGAGAACGCGGTGTTCGTCACCGCCAATGCGTTCGTGCGGCGGGACGCGCTGCGCGACGTCGGCGGCTTCGACGAGCGCTATCGCCGTGCCTGGCGGGAGGACACCGACCTGTTCTTCGCGCTGGTGCAGCGCTTCGGCGCCCGGGCCGTGGTGGCCGCGCCCGCGGCGCTCGTGGTGCACCCGGTGCGCGACGCGCGCTTCCTCGTCAGCGTCGGGCAGCAGGCCAACATGGCCTTCGACGCGCTGCTGTTCAAGAAATACCCCAGCCTGTACGACCGCCACGTTGGCATGCGCCACCCGCCCGCGCTGTACGCGCTGATCGTTCTGGCGACGCTGGTGGCGGCCGTTGCGTGGCCGTTCGACGGCAAGCTCGCGCTCGGCGCGCTGGCCGTGGCGGCCGTGGGCGTCCTCGTGTTCGCGGCGCGGCGCCTGCGCGGGCTGGCGAAGTCGCCACGGCTGATGGCCGACATGCTGATCAGCTCGGTGGCGATCCCGTTCGTGTCACTGTGGTGGCGCTGCGTCGGCGCGTGGCGCTGGCGCGTCGCATTCTTCTGACGCCATGGATGCATCGCCGCTCTCCGCCGTCCGCAGCATCGTGGTGTTCCGCGCGCTGATGCTGGGCGACTGGCTGTGCGCCACGCCCGCGTTGCGCGCGCTGCGCGCCGCCGCGCCCCGCGCGCGCATCGTGCTGTGCGGCTTGCCATGGACGGCGGCGCTGGCCGAGCGCCTGCCCATGGTCGATGCGTTCCTCCCGTTTCCCGGTCATCCCGCATTGCCGGAGAAGGCGCCGGGCGCCGGCTCGCCGGCCGAGTTCCTCGCGCGGGCGCACGGGGAGCGTTTCGGCCTGGCGCTGCAGATGCACGGCAGCGGCGACGTCGTCAACGGCATCGTCGCATCGCTCGGTGCGCGCAGGGCGGCCGGCTTCGCGGCGCCGGGCACCGAGGCCGGGCTGGACGTCGCCTGCCCGTGGCCTGCGCAGGGGCACGAGATCGACCGCTGCCTGGCCTTGGCCGACGCGCTCGGCGCGCCGGCGCAGGGTCGCGCGATCGCCTTCCCGCTTCGTGACGCCGATCGACGCGAGGCGCAAGCGCTGCTGGCCTCGGCCGGCGTGCGCGGCGACTACGCGATCGTGCATCCGGGCGCGCAGCTGCCGTCGCGGCGCTGGTCGCCGGCTCGCTTCGCCGCGGTGGCCGACGCCCTGGCCGGCCGCGGGCTGCACGTCGTGGTCACCGGCACGCGCGACGAAGCCGGACTCACGCGAGCCGTGCGCGCCGCGATGCGCGGCACCGGCGTCGACCTGTGCGGCCGCACGCCGAGCGTGTGGACGCTGGGCGCGCTGGTCGAGCGCGCGGCGATCGTCGTGGCCAACGACACCGGCATCTCGCACGTGGCCGCGGCGCTGCGCACGCCCAGCGTGATCGTGGCCAGCGGCTCGGATGTCACGCGCTGGGCGCCGCTCGATTCCGGGCGGCATCGGGTGCTGTGGCATCCCGTCGCCTGCCGGCCCTGCGCGCACGCCGCCTGTCCCACCGCGCACGAATGCGCCGCCGGCGTGACGGCCGACGTCGTCGCCGCCTCCGCCCTCGACCTCCTGGAGACCCTTCACCCATGCCCGACGCCCACCGCCGCCTGCGCATCCTGACCTGGCACGTCCACGGCAACTACCTGTGGTACCTCACCCAGGTCCCGCACGACTTCTGGCTGGTCACCGACCCGGAGCGGTCGACCCATCACACCGGCCGCAGCGGCTCGCTGCCCTGGGGCGACAACGTGCACGAGGCGCCGGTCGACCGGATCCGCGACATGGAGTTCGACCTGATCCTGTACCAGTCGCGCGCCGAGTACGAACGCGACCAGACGGCGATCTTCTCGGCGGCGCAGCAGCGGCTGCCGATGGTCTACCTCGAGCACGACCCGCCGCTCGAGAGCGCCACCGACCAGCGCCACTGGGCGGACGACGAGAAGGTGACGCTGGTGCACGTGACCGGCTTCAACGCGCTGATGTGGGACCACCGCGACTGCCGTGTGGAGGTGATCGACCACGGCGTGCGGCTGCTCGCGCCGGCGCGCTTCACCGGGCGGCACGGCAAGGGCGTCGTCGTCGTCAACAACCTCGGCACGCGCGGGCGCCGGCTGGGGCCGGATGTCTTCCTGCAGTTGAGGGAGCAGTTGCCGCTGACGCTGGTGGGCATGGGCTCGCAGGCGCTCGGCGGCCACGGCGAGGTGCAGAACGCGCAGCTGCCCGGCTTCGTCGCCGACTTCCGCTACTTCCTCAATCCGATCCGCTACACCAGCCTCGGCCTGTCCGTGATCGAGGCCATGATGGTCGGCCTGCCCATCCTGGGCCTGGCCACCACCGAGATGCCCACCGTCATCACCAACGGTGTCAACGGCTGGCTGGAGACGCGGCCCGAGCGCCTGGTGCCCGTCGCGCGCGAGCTGATGAACGACCTCGAGCTGGCCCGGCGCTGGGGCGAGGCCGCCCGCCGCACCGCCGAGGAACGCTTCGGCATCGACCGCTTCGTGGCCGACTGGATGCGCGTGCTCGCGCGTGCGGCCGGCGTCCGCCCCGAGTGACATCCCGAGGAGACCGCATGACGCTTCCACTCCACAACCGCCGCATCGCCGTGACCGGCGGCGCCGGCTTCATCGGCTCGCACCTGTGCGCGCGCCTGCTCGCGCGCGGCGACGAGGTGCTGTGCGTGGACAACTTCTACACCGGCTCGCGCCAGTTCATCGCGCCGCTGCTGCAGCATCCGCGCTTCGAGCTGATGCGCCACGACGTGACGTTCCCGCTCTACATCGAGTGCGACGCGATCTTCAACCTGGCGTGTCCGGCCTCGCCGATCCACTACCAGCTCGACCCGGTGCAGACCACCAAGACCAGCGTGCACGGCGCGATCAACCTGCTGGGCCTGGCCAAGCGGCTGCATGCGCCCATCCTGCAGGCCTCCACCAGCGAGGTCTACGGCGACCCGGACTGCCATCCCCAGCGGGAGGGCTACTGGGGCCATGTCAACCCGATCGGCCCGCGGGCCTGCTACGACGAGGGCAAGCGCTGCGCGGAGACGCTGTTCATGGACTACCACCGGCAGCACCGCGTCGACATCCGCATCGCGCGCATCTTCAACACCTATGGCCCGCACATGCACCCGGGCGACGGACGCGTGGTGTCGAACTTCATCGTGCAGGCGCTGACGGGCGAGCCGATCACGATCTACGGCGACGGCCGCCAGACGCGCTCGCTGTGCTACGTCGACGACACGGTGGAAGGCCTGCTGCGGCTGATGGACACGCCCGACATCACGGGGCCCGTCAACATCGGCAACCCGATCGAGCTGAGCATGCTTCAGATCGCCGAGACCATCCTCGAGCTGACCGGCTCGGCGTCGACGCTGGCCTATCGTCCGTTGCCCGCCGACGACCCGCGCCAGCGCTGCCCCGACATCTCGCAGGCTCGGGAGCGGCTCGACTGGACGCCGCAGGTCGCGCTGCGCGACGGCCTGCGCCGCACGATCGCGTGGTTCGACGCGCACCTGCGGCAGCGGGGCGTGCTGGAGACCGTGCGACTGGCGACCGGCGCGTCGTCGCGCGCGGTCGTCGCCTGAGAGGCGCCGCTTCCACGCGACCGATGGCGCTCGATCCGCAAGCCACCGTCACCGACGCGGACCTCGAGCTCGCGCGGCGCTGCCTCGTGCGCGACTCGGGCTGGGCCAGCGTGTGCGGCGCGCTGTTCGGCGGCGTCGTGCTGGCGGCGTGGGCGATCCGTGCCGGCGCCGGGCCGTTCGCGATCGGGCTGCTCGCCGCGATCCCCTACGTCACGCAGGTGCTGCAACTGCCGGCCACGGTGCTGGTCGACCGCCTCGGGCGGCGCAAGCGGCTCGTGGTGTGGCTGCTGGCCGGCGCGCGCGTCGTGATCTTCGGCCTCGCGCTGGTGCCGCTGTGGCCCAACAACGCGGCCACCGTGCCGCTGCTGCTGCTGGGCAAGGCGGCGATCTGCGCGCTGTCGGCCGTGGCGGCCTGCGCGCTGAACTCGTGGATGCACCAGCTGCTGGCGGGGCGGGCGCTCGGGTCGTTCTTCTCGAACCGGCTCATGGCCGGCACGCTGCTGGGCTGCATCTTCACGCTGGCCGCCGGCTTCCTGGTCGAGCATCCGCCGGGCGGCGACCCGAACACCGCCTACTCGCTGGCCTTCGCGGTGGCGGCGCTCGCGGGCCTGGCGAGCTGCGCGTGGCTCGCGCGCTGTCCCGAGCCCGAGCAGCGCGCCGCGGGCCCGGCCGTGACGCTGCGCGCCAAGCTGGCCGCGCCGTTCCACGACCGCGCGTTCCGGCCGCTGCTGGTGATGCTGGGCGCGTGGAACTTCACCAGCAACTTCGCCGCGCCCTTCCTCACGCTGTACCTGATGCAGCAGCTGGGCTACGGCATCGTCACCGTGACCGGCCTGTGGGTGGTCAACCAGGTGTTCAATGCGGCGACGATGGTCGCGTGGGGTCGGGTGTCGGACCGGTTGTCGAACAAGGCCATCCTGTCGGTGGCGCTCCCGGTGTTCTTCGTCTGCACGGTGGCGCTGGTGTTCACGCGGCTGGGCGCGCCGTTCGGGCTGCAGCTGGCCCTGCTGGCGACGGTGCACGCCGCAATGGGCGTGGTGGGCGGCGGCATCGGGCTGGCCACGGGCAACCTCGGCATCAAGTGCGCGCCGGCGTCGCAGGCGACGTCGTACCTCGCGGCGGTCGGGCTGGTCTCGTCGGCGGCCGGCGGGCTCGCGCCGCTGGTGGCCGGCGCCATCGGCGAGTGGCTGCAGTCGAGCCAGCTCGCGCTGGTGCTGCGCTGGATATCGAACACGTCCACGCACGAGCTGTCCGTCGTGCGGTTCGAGCACTATGAATTCCTCTTCGCGATCGCCGGCCTGATGGGCCTTTACGTGATGCACGCCCTGTCGCGCGTCAGCGAGGGCGAGGAGGTCAGCGAGCGGCGCGTGGTGCAGGAATTGCTGTGGGAGGCCCGCCAGACGGTGGACCAGCTGTCGTCTCTGGGCAGCCTGCTGGGCAGCGTGTTCGCGTTCGAGCGGCTCAACGAGCGCCGTGCGTGGTTCCGGCGCCGGCCGCTGAGCGCCGCGGAGGCCAGTGCCGGGCGGGGAGCGACGGACCGGGCGGCCGGCTAGCCGCGGCGCGGCGGCCGCCCGTGGACGCCGGGCTCGTCGCCATCGGGTTGCGTCGGCGGCGGCTCGCTGGATTGCAGGCCGCGCAGCACGTCCCGCTGGCGCAGGCGGAGGATGGCGATGGAATCCTCCATGGAACGCAGCAGCGAATGGGCCAGGCTGTTCTCCAGCCCGAGCTTGGCGAGGCGCTCGCAGAGCAGGCGCTGTTCGTCGAGGTGGTACTCGGCGAACGCGAGGCGGGCTTCGATCTCGCGCAGGCGCTGCAGACGCGGTTCGAGGGCGTTCATGATGAGTCTTGCGCGGCGACGGGACGGTACGACGACGTCGACGACATGGAGCTCGAACGAGCCGGCTTCAAGAGGCTGGGCATCCTACGCGCATCCAGTGCTTGACGAAAGCCCGCGCCCGGCCCGAGCGTCCCTTCGCGGCCGGCCGAACGAGCGTTCCGGGACCGCCGGCCGCAGGGCCTCGCCCAGGATCTCGACGAGGCCGAGTACGGCGGCATGCCGCGCTCGGCCATCGCCACCGGCATGGTCGACTGGGTCCTTCCGGTGGCGGAGATGGGCCGGCGGGTGGCGCGCTACGTCGCGTCCGGATCGCATCTGCGGCTGCCCGAAGTCGGCCCGGAAGGCAGCGCGCCGTCCGGATCACCGCAAGGTCCGGGCGAGCAGGAACTGCGCGACGTCCTGAACCTGCTGCGCGCGCGGACGGGACGCGACTTCGCGCGCTACAAGCGGGCGACCATCATTCGCCGCATCGCGCGCCGCATGCAGGTCAACGAGGTGCAGGACTTCGGGGACTACGTGAGCTGCCTGCGAACCCGGCCGGGGGAGGCCGAGGCGCTGTTGCAGGACCTGCTGATCAGCGTCACGAACTTCTTCCGCGACGCCGAGTGCTTCGCCGCGCTCGAGCGCGAGATTCCCGCGCTGTTCGAGGGCAAGGCCGCCAACGGCGCGCTGCGTGCGTGGGTCGTGGCGTGCGCCACCGGCGAGGAGGCGTACTCGGTCGCGATGCTGCTGGCCGAGCACGCCGCGCGTCTGCCCGCGGCGCCGACGGTGCAGGTCTTCGCGACGGATCTGGACGAGCAGGCGATTCGCGTCGCGCGCGAGGGGGTGTACCCGCTGTCGATCGCGGCCGACGTCAGCGACGAGCGCCTGCGCAGGTTCTTCACGAAGGAGCACCGCGGCTACCGCGTCCGGCGCGAACTGCGCGAGCAGGTACTGTTCGCGGCGCACGACGCCCTGCGCGACGCCCCGTTCTGGCGGCTCGACCTCGTCTCGTGCCGCAACCTGCTCATCTATCTGGATCGCGACGCCCAGCGGCGGTTGCTGGAGACCGTGCATTTCGCGCTGCTGCCAACGGGCCGGCTGTTCCTCGGCGCGTCGGAGACGGTCGACGACGACAGCGCGCTGCTGCTGACGCTCGACAAGAAGAACCGGATCTACGCACCGCGTCCCCTGCCGCGCGCCAATGTCGGCGGCCCCGGAGGACGCTACGCGCTTGCGCATGTCCTCGAACTGCACGAGAGCGCGCGGACCAGCCCGGTGCTGCCCGGCCCCGCCTTTCTTGGCGCGATCGAGCCGCGGGGTTCCAGTCAAGCCCTGATGGACTCCGACGGCCGGCCCCTGTCCTGGACGGAGCTGCATTTCCGCATGCTGGAGCTGCTGGCGCCACCGTCCATCGTGGTCGATGCGCAGCACGACATCGTGCACCTGTCGCCCCATGCGGGACGCTTCCTCCAGTTCGCCGGGGGCGAGCCCAGCCGCAACCTGCTGCGCGCGATGCACTCGTCGCTGCGCATCGAACTGCGGGGTGCGCTGTTCCAGGCCGAGCAGCGCCAGTCCCGGGTGGACGTCGCGGCGCTGCCTGTGACGATGGACGGACAGGCACTGTCGGTGCGCATGTCCGTGCTGCCGATGGCCGACCTGTCGCCGGGCTTCCTGCTGGTGACGCTCGACGCCGTCCGCGAGGGCGCCCCTGCCACGCCGATCCCGGTCGTGGGCAGCGACAACGAGCCGTTGACGCAACTGCTCGATCGCGAACTCGAACGGCTGAAGTCGCACCTGCGCGACACGGTCGAGCAGTACGAGGCGTCGACGGAGGAGCTCAAGGCCAGCAACGAGGAGTTGCAGGGCATGAACGAGGAGTTGCGCCCGGCCACCGAGGAGCTGGAAACCAGCCGCGAGGAGCTGCAGTCGATCAACGAGGAGCTCACCACCGTCAAGCAGGAGCTCAATGCGAAGGTCGACGAACTCGGCCATGCGAACAGCGACATCCAGAACCTGATGGATGCGACCGCGATCGCCACGGTCTTCCTCGATCGCGGGCTGCGGATCACGCGCTACACGCCCTCCGCCGTCGAGCTCTTCAACCTGATTCCGAGCGACCTCGGCAGGCCGTTGTCGGATCTCGGCAACCGCGTGAACTACCCCGAGATGGAGGCCGATGCGACCTGCGTCCTGCAGGGGCTGGTCCCGATCACGCGCGAGGTCGCGCACGCCCACGGGAACTCGTTCCTCGTGGGCGTGCTGCCGTACCGGGTGGGCGAGGACCGCATCGCCGGCGTCGTGCTGACGCTGGTGGACATCACGGAACGCAAGCCCCACCAGGAGGCGTTGCGGCTGTCCGAACAGCGCTTCGATGCGGTCGCCGACAAGGCCGCGGTCGGCCCGCTGGAGTTGTCCGAAGGCGGTGTCGTCACGTACGCCACGACCGCGGTGCGCCCAGTTCACGCTGCGCGCGCGGTGGACGCGATGCGGGCGCTGCTCGACGACCTGCAGGACGTCTCGCGGCTGCGCTTCGGCCGGCTCGCGCTGAACAAGCACGAGGTCAGCTTGCGGGCGGTGGTCGACAGTGCGCTGGAGACCGCGCGCGCACTGATCGAGCGGCGCGGGCACACGCTCGGCGTGAGCCTTCCCGACGAGCCCGTCAGGTTGGTCGTCGATCCGACCCGCATGGCCCAGGTGCTGTCCAACCTGTTGATCAATGCCGCGAAATATACCGACGAAGGCGGCCGGATCGAGCTGCGCGCGTTCGTGCAGGACGACCAGTGCCGCATCGAGGTGGCGGACAACGGCAAGGGCCTGGACGAGGCGGCGCGGCGCTCGATGTTCGAGATGTTCTGGCGCCAGCGAGCTCGACACCGGCAGCGCGCAGGGCATGGGCATCGGCCTGGCCGTCGCGCGCAGCGTGGTGCAGATGCACGGCGGCAGCATCACCGCGGAGAGCGAGGGCCCCGGCCAGGGCACGACGGTCGTCATCACGTTGCCGTTGGGCGAGCCGGCGGCCCTGGCGGCGCCGGCCGAGGCCGGCATGTCGACAGCGTCCGCGCAGCCCCACGTGGCGCGGCGGCGGCGCGTGGTGGTGGCCCGCGAGCGCTCGTCGAAGGCGGGCTTCGATGCCCACCTGGTCAAGCCGGTGTCCGTCGAGGCGCTCTGCGCGCTCATCGACGAGTGGAACCCCTGAGCGTCGCGGCGCTCAGCCGGCCGGGCCGGCCGCGTCGCCGCCGCGCTGCCGCCGTTTCTCGAGCTCCCTGCGTGCCTCGTCGGACACCGGCGGTCCATCGGGGCGCTCGACGTCGAGGCCGGTCGGCGGTGGATCGGCGGGGCAGGGGTCGGCGGGGGGCGTCGTTCCCGGTGCGCGCGGCGGGTCGGTCATGGCGTCCTCCTGCGAAAGCGAGCCATGGCCTTGGCGCGGCAAGGCGCGCGCCGGTCGACGGGGTTCGAGGCCGGCGATGTCCGATCGATATACATGGTTAGGTATTCGACTTGCCGCCGGAAGGTCGACGTCTCGACGTCGTTCGGTCCGCCGGCACGCGCCGGCATTCAACCTCCAGGAGCCCATCATGACCTCGCAACAAGGCAGCAACTCCGGCAATCAGCAGAAGCAGCAGGATCAATCGTCCGGTTCATCGAGCCGCAGCCAGCAGGGCTCGCACAGCAAGCAGTCGGACAACCAGGCGAGCGACCGGCAGAGCCAGCGCGGCGGCAGCAGCGAGCAGCATTCCAACGCCGGCCGGCAAAGCCACAAGAACGAGCGCTGAGCCGCGCGATCGTTCCGGAGGACGGGCCTTCGCGGGCCCGTTGTCGTGTCGGCGCCGGTTCGGGGCGTTCGGGAAACGACGGCAATGCGGCGGGGCTCTCGGGGCCGGCAAGGGTCGCCGGCGCGGCGGGGAACCGGTTCCAATGCCTGAAACAAGTTGTTTCCTGTTCCAGCCCGTCGAGGCATGGCTTCGCTGGACGGGAATGTCCGCGTCGTCGGGCGCGTCGGCGCGAAGAGGGAGGAGGGAGGTGCGAGCGGGGAACCCGTCGCATCAGTGGCGCGCCGTGATCGGCGCTGCGCGACGCCCGCCTAGCGGCCGGCGTTGTTGACGTCGTAGTCGAAAGCCCGGCGGCCCGTTTGGGGGAGCGCTTCCTGCGCGCTTCGCCAGGCGTGCAGCGTGCAGGACACCGCCGCGCCGAGCACCACGGCCAGCCAGGCGGCGACAGCCCACCAGGCGCCCTGGGAGCCGCGGATCGCATACCCGATTGCCGCAAATCCTGGCGTCAGCAGCAGCGGGGCGATGTTCAGTCGGGGTCGGTACGTGCCAAACACCCTGGCCTTGGACATGGAGGGGCTCCTTGCCGGTCGTTTCACCGAGTGTGCCGGGTTTGGCAATTGTCATGCCGGTGACTTGTTTCTAGATGTATCCCACCGAGCCGATTTCGCTTCGGCCAAGCGGTGTCATCACGGCATTTGTCACGGTCCGACGAGCAGCTCCGTCACCACCGGGCGGTGCTCGGACCCGTCGCGGCCGCCCGGCGCCGCCGCGCGCACGCCGATGTCGGGGCTGACGAGCACGTGGTCGATGCGCAGGAAGCTGAAGCCGGGGCGCAGGTCGTGGCCCAGCGTGTAGCCGTAGCCGATGGCCGCGCTCGAATACGCGTCGCGCAGGCCCGCGGCCAGCAGCCGGCGCACCACCGGGGAGCGCTCGTCGGCGTTGAGGTCGCCGGCCACGATCACCGGCCCCTTCGCGCGGGCCACGGCCGCCGTCAGCTGGATGGACTGCGCCATCCGGTCGCGGAAGTTGTCCTTCCACTCCAGCAGCCCGCCGGACGCCTTGCCGCGGGCGGCGTTCAGGCCGTCGCGCGGCGACACGAAGTGCGCGGTGAACAGGTCGATGTCCTTGCCGGCGAAGCGGAGCGTGCAGTGCACGAAGTCGTCCTCCTGGCCGGAATACGACATGTTGCCCGGGCCGCAGTGCGACAGCGGGTAGCGGCTGGCGACGATGTACTGGTCCTGCACGTAGACCTGGCGGCCCTTCAGCGCGGCCTTCATCGGCGCGGGCAGCTCGTCCGCGCGCTCGATCGTCTGGCCGTCCTGCATCACGATCACGTCCGGATCCTGGCTGGCGATCTCCCAGGCGATCTTCGCGTAGCCGTCGGGCGTCCGGCGCGCGAGGTAGGCCTTGATGTTGTAGGTCATGAAGCGCAGCCGGCTGCCGCCTTCGTCGGGCCATCCGGCCGCCAGCCCCATCAGCTCGGTGGCGACGACCAGCGGCGCCAGCAGCGCCAGGGCACGCCAGCGCCAGCCCAGCGGCCATGCGCAGCCCACCAGCAGCAGCGCCGGCCCCAGGTAGGCCGGGAACGGGACGTAGCGTGCGATCTCGATCCACCACATCGCCTCGCTGCCGAAGCGAAAGCCCAGCGCCAGCACGCACACGACCACCAGGCCGAGGACGACCAGGAAGGCGAGGAGCCGGTGGTGGCGCGGACGAGGCGCGGGAACGAGGGCGGGCGAGCGGTGGCGGTGGCGGCGGGGAGGGATTTCGTGCACTTCTTCTCGAATCTGGGCCAGGAACGACACCCTACGACTTAGGGGGAAGTCTTGAGCAACCGCAACGTCCGTGCATTTGTTCCGGCCCCCCCATCCGGGCGGATTGCCCGCCAAAGGTTACGGCTCGTATCATGCCATTCGACAGCCCGCCTTAAGCATTCGCACTGTACCGCCAGAGCCGGGAAGAACGGCCATCGCGCGGCGGCGGAAGCAGAAGTCGCGCCCGAGGGAGGGCGCGCAGGTCGGCGCGACCACATTTTTGGTGTAGCACGGATCCGCGCGGATCCCTGCTGTTGGAGGACACCCGCATGGACGAAACGACACCGCGCCTGTTCGAGGTCGACTGGTCGGCGTTCGACCCCTGGAAGGTCACGCCGGTTCGGCACCGCATCACCGAGCATCCGCTGCTGCAGATCGACCAGCTCGTGCAGCTGAGCTCGCGCCTGGCCAAGCACGGCCGCATCCGCACGCACAGCAGCGAGGCGTACGCCGGCACGGCGTTCAACCACGCGCCGATGCTGTACCCCAACCAGCGCTCCCCCGAGGAGACGCTGGCCAACATCGCGTCGGCCAAGGCGTGGATGTCCCTGCTCAACGTGCAGACGGACGACGTCTACCGCCGCCTCGTCGACGAGATGCTCGACGACGTGAAGCCCGCCGTGGACCGCGTGGACCCGGGCATGACCTACCGCGGCGGCTGGATCTTCGTGACCTCGCCGAACACGGTCACGCCGTTCCACATGGACAAGGAACACAACTTCATCATGCAGATCAAGGGGCACAAGCGCCTCTACGTCTGGGAGCCCGACGACATCGAGGCCGTGAGCGAGGAGGCGCGCGACCTGTTCCACGCCAACCACAGCCGCGACCTCGTCAACTGGCGCGAGGAGCTGCGCAGCCGCGCCCACGTGTTCGACCTCGAGCCGGGCATGGGCGCCTACATGCCGTCCACCGCGCCGCACATGGTGGAGAACGGCGACGGCCCGTCGGTCACGGTCAGCTTCACGTACTACACCGACGCGACGCGCCGCGATTCGCGTCTGCACGCCACGCACCAGCGCCTGCGCGGCTGGGGCATGCGGCCGGCGCCGGTCGGCGCGCACCCGGTGATGGACGGCCTGCTGGACGCCGGCTTCGGCGCCGCCAGGCTGCTCGGCCGCGCGGTGGACGCGATGCGCGGCCGCACGACGCTGTCCGACCGCGTGCCGTATGCGCACGCGGCCATCGTCTGACCCCGCAGCGAGCCGGATCATGAACGCCGCTCCAACCCGCGAGGCCGCAGCCGTCACACCGGCGCTGCAGGATGGCGCGACGCGCCCGCTGGCGGCGTTGCTCGGCACGCGCGCGAGCGCCGCGGGCGCGGCGCCGCGCGTCCATGCGCTGGCGCTGCCCGCCGGCCACCTGCGCGCGCTCGCCGCGGCCGCCGACCGCCTGCCCGACACGCCGCTCGTCGCCGCGTGGGCGCTGCTGCTGGCGCGCTGGAGCGGCCAGCCGTCGGCCAACTGGGTGGAGCTGGACGGCGGCGTGCGCGTCGCCGGCGCGGTCGTCGAGGGGACGGCGGGCGAGTTCCTGGCGGCCGTGGACGCGGCGCGCCGGGCGGCGCGGTCCGGCGCGGCCGTCGACTGCGAATGGGCGTGCGGCGCGGGCGCCGCGCCGACCGGCGTCGAGATGGTGCTGACCTTGTCCGGCGAAACGCTGGCGCTGCGGCTGCCGGCCGACGTCGACGCCGACCTGGCGGCCACGCTCGCCGCCCGCGTCGCGGACGTCGCGCTCGCGATGTGCACGTCCGGCAGCGCGAAGCTGGACGAGATCGACGCGATCGGCGACGCGCAGCGCGCGCTGCTGCTGCACACGCACAACGCGCCGCTGCACCCGGTCGACCCGCAGGCCAGCGTGCACGGCCTGTTCGCGCGCGTCGCGGCGCAACGGCCCGACGCGCCGGCACTGTGCTTCCGCGGCGTGATCACCACCTACGCCGAGCTCGACGCGCAGTCCGGCCGGCTCGCCGGCCAGCTGCGCGCGCACGGCGTCGGCCCCGGATGCGCGGTGGCGATGGCGCTGGAGCGCTCGCCCGTGGCGATCGTCGCGGTGCTCGCGATCCTGAAGGCTGGCGGCTGCTACCTGCCGGTCGACGCCGGCCATCCGCCCGCGCGCCTCGCGTTCGTGCTGGACGACGCCGGCGCGTCGCTCGCGCTGTGCTCGCCCGAGCATGCCGGCGCGTTCGCGCAGGCCGTCGGCGTGCGCGTGCTCGCACTCGCCGACGACGGCACGATCCCCGTGCCCGCCGGCACGCCGGCGCCGACGCACGCGCGCGACGCGGGCGCCCGCGACCTGGCCTACCTGATGTACACGTCGGGCTCGACCGGCCAGCCCAAGGGCGTGCAGATCGCGCACGACTCGATCCTGCGCCTGGTCGTCGACGCCAACTACGTCCAGCTGGATGCGCAGACGCGCTTCCTGCACGCCGCGCCGCTCGCCTTCGACGCGTCGACCCTGGAGATCTGGGGCCCGCTGCTCAACGGGGGCTGCTGCGTGCTGCATCCCGAGCACATGCCCACGCCCGCGGGCCTGCAGGCCGTGATCCGCGATGACCGCGTCGACAGCGCCTGGCTCACCGCCGCGCTGTTCAACGCGATCGTCGACGACGACCCGCTGCACCTGAAGGGCCTGCGCCAGTTGCTGATCGGCGGCGAGGCGCTGTCGGTGCCCCACGTGCGCCGCCTGCTGGATGCGCTGCCCGAGATCGACCTGATCAACGGCTACGGCCCGACGGAGTGCACCACCTTCGCGGCGACGCTGCACATCCCGCACGACATCCCCGCCGACGCGCGCGCGGTGCCGATCGGCCGCCCGATCAACGACACGCATGCGTTCATCGTCGGCCCGGCGATGGAACTGCTGCCGCGCGGCTGCGTCGGCAAGCTGTTCGTCGGCGGGCGCGGCCTCGCGCTCGGCTACCTCAATCGCCCGGAGCTGACCGCGGAGCGCTTCGTCGCCAGCCCGTTCGCCGCCGGCGAGCGCCTGTACGACACCGGCGACCTCGCGCGCTGGCTGCCCGACGGCACGATCGACTTCCTCGGCCGCGCCGACCAGCAGGTCAAGATCCGCGGCTTCCGCATCGAGCTCGGCGAGATCGAGACCGTGATTGCCGCGCATCCGGCGGTGCAGGCCTGCGCGGTGGGCGCGATCCAGGACGCCGCCGGCAACACGTCGCTGGCCGCCTGGCTGGTGGCGCAGCCCGGCATGGCGGCGCCCGAGGCGCCGGCGCTGCGGGCGCACGTCGCGCGCGAGCTGCCCGAGTTCATGCTGCCGTCGGCGTTCGTCTGGATGGAGCGCCTGCCCATCACCGCCAACGGCAAGCTCGATCGCGCCGCGCTGCCGCGGCCGGCGAACGACCGGCCCGAGCTGGCGACGCCGTTGCGCGCGCCGGCGGATGCGCACGAGCAGCGGCTGTGCGCCGCGTTCGCCGCGGTGCTGGGCCTGGGCCGCGTCGGCGCGGACGACAACTTCTTCGAGCTGGGCGGCAACTCGCTGCAGGTGCTCAAGGTGCTCGCGCGCCTGAAGCAGGACGGCGGCGGCGCGCTGAGCGTCGCCGGCTTCTTCCGCCATCCGACGCCCGCCGCGCTGGCGCGTCAGCTCGGTTCCACGGGCGACGCCGCCGCGCCGCGCGTCGCCGAGTCGCCGGACGCCGGGACGCCCGCGCTCGGCGGCGACGACGACGAGCCCGTCGCGATCATCGCGCTGGCCGGCCGCTTCCCCGGCGCGCGCGACGTCGAGCAGTTCTGGGCCAACCTCTGCGAAGGCCGCGACAGCATCACCCACTTCGGCGAGGGCCAGCTCGATCCGTCCCTGGCGGCCTCGCTGGTGTCCGACTCCGACTACGTGCGGGCGCGCGGCATCGTCGACGACGTCGAGATGTTCGACCCGGGCTTCTTCGGCATGACGCCGCGCGAGGCCGAGCTGATGGACCCGCAGCAGCGGATCTTCATGGAGCTGTGCTGGGAGGCCCTGGAGCGCGCGGGCCACGTGCCCGACGCCGACGAGATGCCCATCGGCGTGTTCGGCGGCATGTACAACGCCACCTACTACAAGCATCACCTGCAGCCGCGCCCGGATCTCGTGGAGATGCTGGGCGAATTCCCGGTGATGCTGGCCAACGAGAAGGACTACGTGGCCACGCGCGCGGCCTACCGCCTGAACCTGACGGGCCCGGCAGTCAACGTGTTCACCGGATGTTCGACGTCGCTGGTCGCCATTGCCCAGGCCTTCTGGAGCCTGCGCCAGGGCGATTGCCGCATGGCGGTGGCCGGCGGCGCGTCGATCACGTGTCCGCCGCGCAGCGGCTATCTGCACCAGGCGGGCTCGATGCTGTCGCCCGACGGCCGCACGCGCACCTTCGACGCGCAGGCGGGCGGGACGGTGTTCAGCGACGGCGCGGCGGTGGTCGTGCTCAAGCGCCTGTCCGATGCGATCGCGGACGGCAACGAGGTGATCGCCGTGATCCGCGGCGTGGGCCTCAACAACGATGGCCGCAACAAGGCGAGCTTCACCGCACCGAGCGTCGACGGCCAGGCCGCGGCGATCGAGCGTGCGCTGCGCGTGGCCGGCGTGCCGGCACGCAGCCTCTCGTACGTCGAGGCGCACGGCACCGCCACGCCGATGGGCGACCCGGTCGAGATCGAGGCGCTGAACCAGGCCTTCCGCCGCAGCACCGCCGACCAGGCCTTCTGCCGCATCGGCTCGCTCAAGAGCAACGTCGGCCACATGGTGATCGCCGCCGGCGCCAGCTCCGTCATCAAGACGGCGCTCGCGCTGCAATGCGAGCAGCTGCCGGCGACGATCCACTACGCCGCGCCGAACCCGGCGATCCCGTTCGAAGGCTCGCCGTTCGTCGTCAACGACCGCCTGCAGCCATGGCCGCGCGCCGCGCAGCCGCGCCGCGCGGGCGTCAGCAGCTTCGGCGTGGGCGGCACGAACGCGCATGCGATCCTGGAGGAGGCGCCGCTGCGCGAGGCCTCGACGCCGGCCGACGGCGCCCAGCGCCTGCAGCTGGCCGCGCGGTCGGCCGCCGCGCTCGAGGCGATGGCGACGCGGCTCGCCGATCACCTCGAGGCGCATCCCGACGCGAACCTTGCCGACGTCGCGCACACGCTGGAACACGGCCGTTCGCGCTTCGTCCATCGCACGGCCGTCGTGGCCGCCGACGTGGCCGAGGCCGTCGCCGCGCTGCGCACGCGCGGGCACGCGTCCCGCGTGTCGGGCGCGCTCGGCGCGAAGACGCCGTCCACGGTCTGGCTCTTCCCGGGCCAGGGCGCGCAGTACGCCGGCATGGGCCTGGCGCTCGCGCGCGTCGACGCCGCGTTCGGCCGCGCGTTCGACGAGGCGCTGGACGCCGTCGCGCCGCACCTGGGCTTCGACCTGCGCGCGCGCCTGGCCGACGAGTCGGCCGACGCGCTGCGCGCGACCGAGGCCACGCAGCCGGCGCTGTTCTGCATCGAGGTCGCGCTCGCGCGCGCCTGGCAGGCGCGCGGCCTGCAGCCGGCGGCGCTGGTCGGCCACAGCATCGGGGAATTCGCCGCGGCGGTGACCGCCGGCGTGATGTCGCTGGCCGACGCGGCGCGGCTGGTCGCCTGCCGTGGCGCGCTGCTGCAGGCGCAACCGTCCGGCGCGATGCTGTCGGTCCGGCTCCCGCTGGGCGATGCGCTGGCGCGTGCGCCGGCCGACGTCTTCCTGGCCGCCGAGAACGGCCCGCGCGCCTGCGTGTTCGCGGGCTCGCACGAGGCGGTCGCCGCGTGGACGACGGCGCTCGAGCAGTCCGGCGTCGCGGCGCGCGCGCTGGTCACCTCGCACGCCTTCCACTCGCCCGCGATGGACGCCGCCGTCGCGCCGTTCGAGAGGCTGCTGCGCGGCGTGACGCTGTCGGTGCCGCGCATCCCCATCGTCTCGACCGCCACCGGCGAGCGGCTGACCGACGCGCAGGCCACCGACCCCGGGTACTGGGCGACCCAGCTGCGCAAGCCGGTGCTGTTCTCGCGCGCGCTGCTGGCCGCGCAGGCGGCGCACGAGGGCGCCGTGCTGCTGGAGATGGGCCCGCGCGAGACGTTGTGCACGCTGGCGCGCCAGCACGCGGCGCCGGGGCGGCCAGTGTCCGTGGCGATCGCCTCGCTGGGCGATGCGCCGGCATCCGAAGCGCGCCGCCTGATGCTGGCCGAGGCGCAGCTGTGGACGTGCGGCGTCGCGACGACCACGGCCTGCGCCACGCCCGCCGCCGGCCGCCGGCGCGTCGCATTGCCCACCTATCCGTTCGAGCGCCGGCGCTGCTGGGTCGAGGCGTCCGCGCCGTCCGCCGCCAGCATCGCCACCGCGCCGAATCCTGTTCCCGCCGTCGAGGCGTCCGCCCCGATCGATGCGCCCGCCGCGTCGCCGCTTCCGTCCCCGAGGTCCACCATGTCCGCTTCCCCCGCTTCGCGCCAGCCGGCGTTGATCAACCGCCTGCGCGAACTGTTCGGCGACGTCTCCGGCCTCGACCTGTCCGCGGTCGATCCGGCCATGGCCTTCGTCGAGGTCGGCATCGACTCGCTGACGCTGACGCAGATCGCGATGCAGACGAAGAAGCGCTTCGGCGTGGCGGTGACCTTCCGGCAGATGTCGGAGTCGCTGCGCAGCTTCGACGCCCTCGCCGGCTTCCTGGACGGCGCGATGCCGCCCGACGCCGCGGCGCCCGCGCCGGCCCCGGCGGCGGCGCCGGCCGTCGCGCCCGCCCCCGTGGCGGCGGCGCCCGTCGCGCCGCCGATGGCGATGCCGGCGTTCGCGCCCGTCGCGCCCGTCGCAGGCGGCGGCCTGGTGCAGCAGGTGATCCAGCAGCAGATGGCGCTGATGGCGCAGCAGCTCGCGCTGCTGGGCGGACAGGCCGCGCTGCCCGCGGCGGCCGTGGCCGCGCCGGTCGCGGCGGCGCCCGTGGCCGTCGCGGCACCGGCTCCCGCCGCGGCTGCTGCGTCCGCGGCCGACGCCGCGCCAGCAGGCGACAAGGAGGTCGTGCACTACGACGTCAAGAAGGCCTTCGGCGCGATCGCGCGCATCCACACGCAGGGCAACGAGATCACGGCCCGCCAGCGCGCGCGCCTGGACGCCTTCATGCGCCGCTACATCGAGCGCACCGCCAGGAGCAAGGCCTACACCGTCGCGCACCGTCCGCACCTGGCCGACCCGCGCGTGGTCAACGGCTTCCGTCCCGCGATCAAGGAGATCATCTACCAGATCGTCATCGAGAAGAGCGCGGGCTCGCACATGTGGGACCTCGACGGCAACGAGTACGTCGACGTCCTCAACGGCTTCGGCATGAACATGTTCGGCTGGCAGCCGGCGTTCGTGCAGGACGCGGTGCGCAAGCAGCTCGACCTCGGCTACGACATCGGCCCGCAGCATCCGCTGGCCGGCGAGGTGGCGGACCTGATCTGCGAGATGACGGGCAACGACCGCGTCGGCCTGTGCAACACCGGGTCCGAGGCGGTGATGGCCGCGATCCGCATCGCGCGCACCGTCACGTGCCGCAACACCGTGGTGCTGTTCACGGGCTCGTACCACGGCACCTTCGACGAGGTGCTGGTGCGCGCCGGCCGCAACCACAAGGGGATCCCGGCCGCGCCGGGCATCATGGCGGACGTGTTCGACGACGTGCGCGTGCTGGACTACGGCACGCCCGAGGCACTCGAGTTCATCCGCGCCAACGCCGAGGACCTGGCCGCCGTGCTGGTCGAGCCGGTGCAGAGCCGCCGCCCCGACTTCCAGCCGCGCGAGTTCCTCAAGCAGGTGCGCGAGATCACCGAGGCGAGCGGCACCTGCCTGATCTTCGACGAGGTCATCACGGGCTTTCGCATGCACCCGGGCGGCGTGCAGGCGATGTTCGACATCCGCGCGGACCTCACGACCTACGGCAAGGTCGTCGGCGGTGGCTACCCGATCGGCGTGATCGCCGGCAAGCGCCACTTCATGGACGCGCTCGACGGCGGGCCGTGGCAGTACGGCGACGACTCGGTGCCCAGCGTCGGCGTCACCTACTTCGCCGGCACCTTCGTCCGCCATCCGCTGGCGCTCGCCGCGGCCAAGGCGTCGCTGCTGCACATGAAGGAGCAGGGCGGCAGGCTGCAGGAACAGCTGAACCTGAGCACCGCGGCCATGGCCGACGAGCTCACGGCATTCTGCCGCGAGGTGGGCGCCCCGATCGAGATCCGGCACTTCGGCTCGCTGTGGCGCGTGAGCTGGCAGGAAGACCATCCGCTGCAGGACCTGCTGTTCGCGATGATGCGCAGCCGCGGCGTGCACATCCTCGACAACTTCCCCTGCTTCATGACGACCGCGCACACGCCGCAGGACATCGCCCGGATCAAGCAGGCGTTCAAGGAGTCGGTCGCCGAGCTCCAGCAGGCCGAGTTCCTGCCCGCGCGCGCGCCGGCGGTGCCGGCGGCGGTCGATGCGTCGAAGCCGCCGGTGCCGGGCGCGCGGCTCGGCCGCGGTCCCAACGGGGAGGTGCAGTGGTACGTCCCCCACCCCGACCAGCCGGGCAAGTTCGTCGTCGCGACGGGCGCTTGAAACCAACCGGGCGCCGTCGTCGAGGCGCCCATGTGACAACACGGTCGAAGCGGCGACATCGGCGCCCGACGCTGAAGGAACTAGAAAATGAGCGAGGCAAATCTGGAAGATGCGGGCGTGTCGCTGGAGCACGATCCGTTCGGTGCGGGGCAGGTGGAGCGCGTCGTCCCGACCACCGAGGCGCAGCGCGAGATCTGGCTGGCCGACCAGCTGGGACGCGAGGCCTCGCTGGCCTACAACGAGTCCGCCTCGCTGTGCTTCGAGGGCCCGCTCGACGAGGCCGCGCTCGATGCGGCGCTCGCCTTCCTGGGCGAGCGGCACGAGGCGCTGCATTCGACCGTGGGGCCGGACGGCACCGAGCTGTGGGTGGCCAAGGCGGCGCCGCTGCGCGCCGAGAAGCTGGACTTCGCCGCGCTCGACACGGTACAGCGCCGCCAGGCCCTGGCCGCCGAGCGGGACAAGGCCGTCGAGACCCGCTTCGACGTCGCCACGGGCCCGCTGATCCGCGCCGTGCTGATGCGCATCGGCTCGCAGCAGCACGAGCTCATGCTCACGGCGCACCACATCGTGTGCGACGGCTGGTCGCTGGGCGTGCTGGCCGAGGAACTGATGGCGATCTACAAGGCGTTCGCCGCCGGCCAGCCGTCGATGCTGGAGCCGGCACCGCGCTTCGGTGACCACGCGCTGGCACAGCGCCAGCCCGAGGCGCTCCAGCAGCAGGCCGAGGACGAGCGCTACTGGGTCGGGCTCTACGACCGTTCCATCCCGGTGCTGGACCTGCCCGGCGACCGCTCGCGCATGGCCACCCACCGCAGCTTCGCGTCGCGCCGCGAGGACCTGGCCATCGATGCCGCGCTCACCGAGGCGGTGCGCCGCAACGGCGCGCGCGCCGGCGCCAGCCTGTTCGCCACGCTGTTCTCGCTGTACGCCGCGACGCTGGCCCGCCTCGCGGGCGTCGACGAACTGGTGGTGGGCGTGCCCGCCGCAGGCCAGCCCACGGCCGGCCTGAACGGACTCGTCGGACACTGCGTGCAACTGCTGCCAATCCGCGTGGCCGTGGACATCGAGCAGGGCGCCGACACCCTGATCGCCGCCACGCGCGGCGCAGTGCTCGACGCCTACGACCACCAGGCCTGCACCTTCGGCAGCCTGCTCAAGAAGCTGCAGATCGAGCGCGATCCGGCACGCCTGCCGCTGGTCTCGGTGCTGTTCAACCTCGACGCGAAGATCGACCCGGCGGCGCTGTCCACCGACGACGTGCGCGTGCACGTGGTGGGCAACCCGCGCCGCTACGAGAACTTCGAGCTGTTCCTCAACGTCGCGCAGGTCGATGGCGGGCTGCAGCTCGAATGCCAGTACAACACCGGCCTGTTCGACGGCGCGACGGTGCGGCGCTGGCTCGCGCTGTACCGGAGCGCGCTCGAACGCTATGCGGCGGACCCGTCGGTCCTGCTGGCGTCCGCGCTCGCGCCCGCCGGCGAGGAGCAGGCAATCCTCGCCCGCTTCAACGCGACGGACCTCGACCACGACCGCAGCCTGCGCGTGGACACCCTCATCGCGCGCCAGGCCGCTGCCACGCCGGACGCGGTGGCGGTCGTCAGCGGCACCACGCACCTGAGCTACCGCGAGCTCGACACGCGCGCCAACGCGCTGGCGGCCGACCTGCAGGCGCGCGGCATCGGCCCCGGCGAGCTGGTGGGCCTGTGCTGCGATCGCAACGAGAACATGGTCGTCGCCCTGCTGGGCGTGCTAAAGAGCGGCGCCGGCTACGTCCCGCTCGACCCGGCGCTGCCGCGCCAGCGACTGGAGTTCATGGCCCAGGACGCCGAGCTGCGTTTCGTGGCGAGCGACTTCGACGCCTCGGCGGCGTGGCCGTTCGCGGTGGCGCAGCGCGTGCCGGTGGCGGGCCTCGCGCCGCGCGCCGACGCACCGGGCTGCGCCGCCGGCGTCGACGACGTGGCCTACGTGATCTACACCTCCGGCTCGACCGGTACGCCCAAGGGCGTGCGCGTGCCGCACCGCTCGGTGGTCAACCTGCTGGCCAGCCTGCGCACGACGCCGGGCATGCGCGCCTCGCATCGCGTGCTGTCGGTCACGACGCTGTCGTTCGACATCGCCGTCTCCGAGCTGATCATGCCGCTGACGGTGGGGGCGCGCATCGTGCTCGCCACCCGCTCGCAGGCGATGGACGGCGAGCAGCTGCGCGGCCTCATCGAGCGCGAGGACATCGACTTCATCGACGGCACGCCGTCCACCTGGCAGCTGCTGCTGGCCGCCGGCTGGCCCGGCCGCCATGACCTGCTGGCGATCTGCACCGGCGAGCCGCTGCCGCCCGAGCTGGGCAGCCGGCTGCTGCCGCTGGTGGGCGAGCTGTGGAACGGCTATGGCCCGACCGAGACGACGGTGTGGTCCAGCTTCCACCGCGTCGAGCGCGTCGACGGTCCGGTGCCGATCGGCCGTCCGATCGCCAACACGCAGATCCACGTCGCCGACAGCCGCCTGCGCCCGCTGCCGCTGGGCGCGATCGGCGAGCTGTTCATCGCCGGCGAAGGCGTCACCCTCGGCTACCTCAACCGGCCCGAGCTGAATGCCGAGCGCTTCCTCGCCGCGCCCGGCGGCGCGGCCGGCCGCTGGTACCGCACGGGCGACCTGGGTCGCTGGCGCGCCGACGGCATCCTCGAATGCCTGGGCCGCATCGACCACCAGGTCAAGGTGCGCGGCTACCGCATCGAGCTGGGCGAGATCGAGGCCGTGCTCGCGCGCCACCCGGCGCTCGAGCGCGCCCTGGTGATCACGCGCGAGGACCAGCCGGGCGACGTTCGCCTGGTGGCCTACGTCATCGGCCGCGCCGCGTTCGAGGACGCCGACCTGCGGCGCCACCTCGGCGAATCGCTGCCCGAGTACATGATCCCGCAGCACTTCGTTCGAATCAGCGCGATCCCCGCGCTGGCCAACGGCAAGCTGGATCGGCGCGCGCTTCCCAAGCCCACGGTGGACGCGGCCGCGCGCGTCGTCGAGCGCGTGGCACCCGCCAACGACACCGAACGGCGCGTGCTCGCCGCGATGGAGGCGGTCCTCGACCTGCCGGGCCTGAGCATGCTGGACAACTTCTTCGCGCTCGGCGGCCACTCGCTGCTCGCGATGCGGCTGACCACCAGGCTCAACGGCGAATTCGGCGTGGCGCTGCCGTTGCGCACGTTGTTCGAGGCCTCGACCGCGCAGGCGCTGGCGGCTGCCGTCGACCGCGCGCCGCGCCGCGGCGAGCCGGCACGCGCCGCCATCGTGCACGCCGGCGACCAGCGCGGCGCGCCGTTGACGCTGCCGCAGGAACGCATCCGCTTCCTCGAGGAGCTGCATCCGGGCCGCGTCGTGTTCAACACGCCGTCCGGCCACCGGCTGACCGGCCCGATGGACGTGGCCGTCTTCGAGCAGGCTTTGCGCGAGGTCGTGCGGCGCCAGCCGGTGCTGCGCACGCGCATCGCGCGGGCGGACGAGGGCGACGGCTTCGTGCAGCGCATCGAGGACAGCGTCGGCTTCGCGCTGCCATTCGAGGACCTGTCCGCGATCCCCGCGAACCGGCGCGAGGCCGAGCTGCTCGCGCGCATGCAGGCGATCATCGACACGCCCATCCCCATCGAACAGGCACCGCTGTTCCGCGTCGCGCTGTGGAAGCTCGCGCCCGAGGAACATGCGTTCCTGTTCATGCCGCACCACATCATCTGGGACGGCTGGTCGTTCGACATCCTGTACGACGAGATGGCGGCCGTCTACGGCGCGCTGTCGACCGCCACGCCGATCGCGCTCGCGGCGCCGGCGATCAGCTTCGCCGACTATGCGCGCTGGCTGGCCGACTGGATGCGCGGCGCCGAGTGCGAGCGCCAGCTGCAGTACTGGAAGAAGCGCTTCGCGCGCATGCCCATGCCCAAGGCGCCGGCCACCGACATGCCGCGCAACCCCGGCATGAGCGGCGCCGGCGCGACCGAATGGGTGAGCATCGACCGCGAGCTCACCACGCGCCTGCGCGAGGTCGCGCGCCGCCACGACCTCACGCTGAACATGCTGGCGATGTCGGTCTACGCCGCGATGATGGCCAGCGCCATCGACGGACGCTCGATCGTCGTGGGCCTGCCGGTGCGCGGCCGCCTGTCGCCCGAGACCGAGGGCGTCATGGGCTTCTTCAACAACCTGCTGCCGGTGCAGTTCGAGGTCGACCCGGCGAAGTCCCTCGGCGAGTTCCTCGACGCGGTCAAGAAGGACACGCTGGACGTCTTCGAGCACCAGGAGATCCCGTTCGAGCGCCTCGCCGCCGAGCCCGAGATCTCCAGCCGCAGCCAGCGCGTCGGCCTGTACCAGGCGCTGTTCTCGTTCCAGGATGCGCGGGACCGCAAGCGCGACTGGGGCGCGCTGCACCAGAAGTCCATCCTCGTGTTCCAGAAGGGCGCGACCGAGGACCTCGGCCTGTGGCTGATGGAGGTGCCGGGCGGCCTCGAGGGCGGCTTCACCTACAACGCCGACATCTACCTGCCCGAAACGGCGGCGGCATTCCGCGAACGCTACCTGGAGCTGCTGCGCCGCATCGCGGACGACCCGTCGCTGAAGATGGCCGACTTCACCGATGCCGCCACGTCGCGTGCCGGCCAGCTGCTGCGGCGCCTGTCCGGCGACGGTGCGGCCGCGGCCACGGCCGCGCCGGCTGCGGCACCCGCCGCCCGGCCGGCCGAGGCGTTCTCGTCCGACAACGAGCGTGCGCTGGCGCGCATCTGGTCGGAGCTGCTGAACGTCGAGGTGGCGCACGTCTCGCCGCGCGACAACTTCTTCGACCTCGGAGGCGACTCGCTGCTGGCAATGCGCGCGGTGGAGGCTGCGGGCCGCACGCTCGGCTTCCGCATCGATGCGCGCCGCTACTTCTACGAGAGCCTCGCGCAACTGGCCATCCAGCATTTCGAGTCGCAGGCAGCGCCGACGGCAGCGAGCGCGCAGCAGGCCGATCGGCCTGGCGGTCTCTTCAAGCGCGTCCTCTCGGCCATCGGCAGAAAGGCTCCGCGATGATCCGGCTGTCGTCCGCAACGAGTACGGGTTCGGGTCGATGATGCCTTTTCTCTTCGGCCCTGCGAACCGCAGACTTTTCGGAATCTTCCATGCGGCGCAGGCACCCGTCGCGGGACGTTCTGTGCTGCTGTGCTGGCCGTTCGGCCAGGAGGCCATCCGCGCCCAGCGCATGTACCGCGTGCTCGCCGATCGCCTGGCGCGTGAAGGCTGCGACGTGCTGCGCTTCGACTTCTATGGAACCGGCGACTCCGGTGGAGACGACGAGGCGTTTGACCTCGAGGGCAGCGCCAGGGACATTCAACTGGCGCTCGACGAATTGCGCCAGCGCACGGGCCGAAGCCGTGCCATTGTCGTCGGCACGCGCCTGGGCGCCTCCGCCGCCGTGCGGGCGGCCGTCCCGCTCGCGGAACAGCTGACGCGGCTGGTGCTCTGGGATCCGATCGTGGCGGGCGCGGACTACCTGCAGCACCTGCGCCTCAAGCACGTGGAAACGCTGGAGGAGGACTTCGAGATCCACGATGCCTCGTGGCGCCGCACGCTCGAGAGGGATCCTCTCTCGTTCGCCGACGAAGCCATCGGGTTCGGCATCTCGCCGGCCATGCGTGCGCAGATCGAGCATCTCGATCCGCGCCGGTTGCCGGTACCTCGCGAGACGGACCTTCACGTCGTCGCGCGCGCCGGGGACGTTCCGGTCGCGACGTGGCTCGAGGCCTTGCGCGCGGCCGGCAACCAGTGCAGCTTCTGGCCGATCGAGCACGATTTCGAGTGGACCGCACCCGAGGCGAAAAACACCTCGCTGGTGCCCAGCGCGGCGCTCAAACAACTCCTGTCGATCATCCATGACCGAACCGATTGAACGCGTCGTCCGTTTTGGCGAAGACCTGGTCGGCATCCTGCGGCTGCCCGGGGCTCTGACGCCGGGCGCGCCCGCCTGCCTGTTGCTGAACACCGGGGTCATGAACCGGATCGGACCGCACCGGATGAACGTGAAGATCGCGCGCGGCCTCGACGCCGTGGGTGTGCCGAGCCTGCGCATGGACCTGTCGGGCCTCGGCGACAGCCCGCCGGCCAAGTCGCCGCTGCGCGCCGATGCCCAGGCCGTCAGGGATCTCCAGGCGGCGATGGACCATGTGCAGCAAACGCTCGGCATCGACCGGTTCGTGATCTTCGGCCTGTGTTCGGGCGCGCTCAACGGCTACCGACTGGCGCTGGCCGATCCACGCGTCGCCGGACTGCTGATGTTCGACGGCTTCGTCTTCCCCACCTTCAAGACCGCGCTGCTGCGGCGCTGGTTCAGGTTTCGCCGCATGAGCTGGTCCGAGCGTCTGCACAAGCTGCGCGATCGCCTGCTGTTTCGCTCGCGACCCCCAACGCAGCGCCGGCTGGACGGCGGCGGTCTGCCGGACGAGCAGTTCCAGACGCCGTCGCGTGCCCAGTTCGCGCAGAGCATGGAGACGCTGATCCGGCGCGGCACAGCGGTCTTCCTGTTCTATTCGGGCAGCTATGCGGACGGCCACAACTACAAGGGACAGTTGCGCGACGCCTTCGGCAAGGCGATGTTCCTGAATCACGCCCGCTACGATTTCATGGCCGATGTCGATCACACGCTGACGCAGCTGGAGACGCAGCGCCGCGTGATCGCCGTCTTTCGCGACTGGGTTCAGTCGCTCGCGGGCAAGGCCGCCATCTCGACGTAGGACGGCGCCTCGGCGCCGTGGCGGATCTCGTTGTGCGCAACGATGCCGTGGGTTCCGCGCGCATTGTCGCCGCCCGTGTTCAGGTTGCGCTCCAGCCGGGGAAAGCTGCTGCTCGTGATGTCGAGCCGCAGCCGATGGCCGGCCGGCAGCGCGTACGCGATGCCGCGCATGTCCACGCTCAGGGTGACGGCTTCGCCGGGCACCAGCGGCACGGGCTGCGCGATCCCCTGGCGGTAGCGCGCACGCAGGGCACCCTCCTGGATGTTGATGGCGCGGCCGTCGGGCCAGACGTCGACCAGCCGCGCGACGACGTCGGTGTCGACCGCCGATGACGCGAAGCGGAGCGACGCGCGCAGGGGGCCCGCAATGCGCAGCGGCGTCGTGAGCGGGCTCGACGTGTACACGAGCACGTCACGACGGGACTCCACGTCCTTCTGGTCGACGGGGCCGGCTCTGACGGCCGGATCGCCGGCGCAGCAGACCGGGCCGCCGCGCGAGGGCACCGGCGACTGCGGGTCGTATGCGAACTCGTCGCGCGCGTCGTGCGCAGGTGCCGCCGGCGACAGCATGCCGTCGCCCGCCGCACCGTTGGCATGGCCGCCGCTGTCGAGGTACCAGCGTTGCAGGCGCGCCTCTGCGGGCGGCCAACTGGCGGCGTCGAGCCAACGGCCTTCGCCCAGCATGTAGTAGTGGATCGCCGGCATGCCGGCCAGGCCGTTGCCGCGATCGCGCAACCAGTGGTCGAACCAGCGGTCGTACCATTCGAACCAGGGCGCGTCGGCGTGCGGCACCTTGATGTCGCCGAAGCGGCCGCTTTCGCCGGTCTCCCGCGCATGGCAGTGCGTGCCGGGGGCGATGATCAGGTGGCGCTCCGGTGCCGGTACGCCGGCCACCGGTTGCCGCATTTGCAGGTCGGTAGCCAGCGTGTCGCCAACCGTCTGGTCTCCCCAGGTGGTGATCTCGAGCGAAGGCGCGGACAGCCGGTCGGCGTCGCTGACGTAGCCGAGTTCGTGCCAGGCGGGATCGGCGAGCGGCATCCGCAGGTAGTCGTCGTAAGCGTTCGGTGCGGGGCGCTGGCGACGCACGAGCTCGGCCACCGGCAGGTCGCGCAGCGCGGAGGCGACGTCGAATGGCGCGGCCGCCGGTGCGCGGGGATTCTTGACGCCGTTCTCGACGAACCAGCCGAAGCCGCTTGCCAGTTGGAAGACGCCGCCTTCGTAGAGTCCGTAGCTGTAGCGTCCCGCCGCGCTGCCGATCACGCCCCCCGCGGCAAGCGGAATCATGGCCCGCAGCGCCGAATGGTGCGCACGCGCGAGCACGTACTGGGTTTCGCCCAGCGAGGAGCAGCCGAAGGTGCCGACGCGACCGTTCGACCACGCCTGCGCCTCGATCCAGTCCAGCGTCGACGCGCCGTCCTCGATGTCGCCGCGGTAGGGCAGGAACTCGCCGCCGGAGTCGCCCGTGCCGCGCAGGTCTTCCACCAGGACGGCGTAGCCCTGCCGTGCGAAGTGTTCCGCGGCCATCAGCGCTTCCTCATGGTAGAGGCGTCCGTACGGGACTCGCACGAGGACCGTCGCGAGCTTGCGGGTGCGGTCGCGCGGCAGGTAGAGGCTGGCCGCCAGCTGGACACCGTCGTGCATCGGCAGCCGCAGGCTGCGCTCGACGCCGTAGCCGAAGCGCAGGCCGTTCAACTGCACGACCCGCGCTCTGGGCAGGTGCGAGGCAAGCGCGTGGCGCATTCCCGGCCACAGCAGCGTGGTGGCCAGCAGCAAGCCGACACCGCCGCAGGCAACAGCGGCGAGCGCGGATCTCTTGGCCCTCGTGACGGACACGGCGTGTGGCTCCTCCTGGACGTAGTATCGCCCAATGGCATGGCACATCCGCCCCGCCGGTCCGCGCAGGCCGCACAATGTGCCCTCGCTGCGTCTCGCCACCCATGTCCGCCGCACCCGCCCGCCTCCCCGCACCATCACCGTTCGAGGTGTGGCTCGTGCCGCTCGACGCCGACGGCTCGTCCGCCGACGAGGCCTTGCTCGACGAACAGGAGCGCGGGCGTGCGGCGCGGTTCGTGTTCGAGCGGGACCGCTGCCGCTTCGTCGCCGCGCACGCGGCCCTGCGGCGGCTGCTCGGACAGCGCACCGGCCAGGCGCCGCACGCGCTGCGCTTCGACCATGGGGCATACGGCAAGCCGCGCCTGCACGGGAGCCCGGGTTGCGCGTTCAGCTTGAGCCACAGCGGCGAACTTGCGCTGGTGGCATTGGCCACCGACGGCGAGATCGGCGTCGACCTGGAGCCGGTGCAACCCATGCGCGACGCGGATGCGCTGGTGCGGCAATGCCTCTCCGAGCGCGAGCAGCTGCACCTGCATGCCCTGCCAGGGTCCGAGCAAGCGTTGGCGTTCCTTCAAGCATGGACGCGCAAGGAGGCCTGCCTGAAGGCCATCGGCACCGGCCTGCAGATCGAGCCGTCGGCCGTCGAGACCGGTATCGACGCGGCGCAGCGGCGGGTGGTGATCGCCACGCCCGAGGGGGGCCGCGAGATCGCGGTTTCCTCACTGGTTCCGGCACCGGGCTGGGTGGCGGCGCTGGCGCGCGTGAGCGGCCGCCCAAAAGAGGGGATGACGGCCGGCGATGCGAAGCTGTACAGTAGCCGCTGAGGACATGGGCATGCGCACGGTACGCATCCCGCGCCGTCGAGGAACCTGCGAGAACCTGTACGCGAGCCTCGTCGAACCTGTCATCTCGTCGTCGCCTGCGAAAGTCTACCGTGAGCATTTGGCTCCAGCGCCTCAGTCCTCGTCCCCGCGCCGCCACGCGCCTGATCTGCTTCCACCACGCGGGCGGCAGCGCTGCGTCGTTCCGCCTGTGGCCGGCCCGCCTGCCGGAGTTCGATGTCTGCGCCGTGCAGCTTCCCGGGCGGGCAAACCGCTTCGCCGAGCCAGCCATCGCCGACGCCGGCACGCTGCTGGACGCGCTCATGCCTGAGCTCGCGCCGCTGCTGGATCGCCCTTACGCGCTGTTCGGACACAGCCTGGGCTCGGCGCTCGCCGCCGGTCTTGCGCAACGCCTGCATGCGGCCGGTGCACCGCTGCCGCGGCGGTTGTTCGTGTCCGGGCGCCAGGCGCCGCATCGCCCGTTCCCGGAATGGACGCTCGCCGGCCTGAGCGATGGCGAAGTCGTGGCGGGCATGCAGCAGCATTTCGGCAGCCTGCCCGCGGAAATCCTGGAATCGCCCGAACTGATGGACATGATGCTGCCCGTGCTGCGCGCCGATTTCGCGCTGCTCCAGACGCTGCCCCGCACGCCCGCCGCGCCGCTGCCCATCGACGTCGCGACCATCGGCGGCGACGCGGACCCGGCCGCGACGCCGGAACGCCTTCGCACCTGGCAATCGTTCACGCGAGCGCCGCTGCGCGAGTATCGGTTGCCGGGCGGCCATTTCTGCATCGACGACCACCTCGACGAGGTGCTGGCTGTCGTGCGCACGGAATGCGGCGCGGCGGCGCCGACCGAGCTGCTGCGCGGTGCGGCATGAAGTTTTCTCGACAGATCAAGTCCTTCGCCTTCTCCACCGGCCTGTCCGCCTGGCTGGCCCGCCGCCGTCCGGCGCGGCGCGTCATCATGTTCCACGGCGTCGACGAGGTCGAGATGCCGGTCGAGGCCTTCGAGGCGAACTTGCGCTGGCTCGCGGCGCGCTTCGACATCGTGCCCCTTGGCACGATGGTCGACGGCATTCTGCAGGGGCGCCCGCACGGCCCCCGTGGCGAGCTGGCGCTCACCTTCGACGACGGCCTGGGCAACCATTTCGACGCAGCCTATCCCGTGCTGCGCAAGCTCGGCCTGCCGGCCACCTACTTCGTCTGCCCCGATCTGATCGAGCGCCGGGCCTGGATCTGGAACCAGGAGGCACGCGAGCGCCTGAAGTCGCTGAGTGCGGCGGCACGCCACGCCTTCGGCGCCGGCAGCCTCGGCATCGACAGGACGGACGTCGAGGCGCTGGTCGAGCATATGAAGCGCCTGCCGATCGCCGACCGCCAGCGCGCCGAGAGCGAACTGCGCCGCTGCACGCCGGCCTTCGAGGCCAGCGCGCTGCAGCGCCGGCGCTTCGACCCGCTGACCTGGCACGAGCTCGAGCGTCTCGACCCCGGGCTCGTCACCATCGGTTCACATACATTGAGCCATCCGATCCTGCCCACGATCGACGACGAGATGCTGGAACGCGAGGTGCGCGACAGCCGGCGGATCCTCGAGCAGCGCCTGGGCCGCGTCGTCGACCTGTTCTGCTATCCCAACGGGGCGCAGGATGATCGCATCCATGCCGTCGTCGCGCGCCATTATCGCGCCGCCGTCACGACACACTACGGCCTGGTCGCGCCTTCCACCGATGCCCACCGCATCATGCGTATCCCTGCCGCCCGCAGCCTGCCGGCGATGGCGTGGCGCATGCATCGGCCGGGGGCCTGAGACGATGGCCGCCGACAAGATCCTGGTGCTGGACGCCGACGGGCGCGCCGGAGTCGCCTGCGTGCAGTCCCTCGGTGCGGCCGGGCACACCGTCCACGTGGGCGTGCGCAAGCTGGGCTCGCTGACCGAGCAGTCGCGCTGGTGCAGCATGGTGCACCCGCAACCGCCAGCCGAGCCGGTCGACACGGCGGCGACGTGGCTGGTCGAGCTCGACGCAAGCCATGGCTTCACGCTCGTGGTAGCGACCACCGAGGCCTCGTTGCGATGGCTGCGCTCGCTGCCTGAATCGCATCCGGTGCGGATCAAGGCCGTGCTGCCGAGCGATGCCGCGCTCGACGCCGCGCTCGACAAGGCGACGACCACCGCGCTCGCGCGCGAGCTCGGCCTGCCCGTGCCGCAGGCGCGCGAGCTTGCCCAGTGCACTGCCGGCACGCCGGCTCCCGAACTGCCGCCGCCTCAGGCCTGGCCGGTGGTGCTCAAGCCGGTGCGCAGCAAGGTCGTCATCGGCGGCCGCCTGGCGTCCTTGTCGGTGGCCATCGTGCACGACGACGAGTCGCGCCGTGTGACGCTGGCGGCCTGGCTGCCGCACACGCCGGTGCAGGAACAGGCCTGGGTGCCGGGGCGCGGGGTTGGCGTCGAGGTGCTCTACGACAAGGGCCGCATGGCGTGGCACTTTGTCCATGAGCGCTTGCACGAATGGCCGTTGACGGGGGGCGCCAGCACGCTGCGGCGCGCCGGCGGGCCGGAGGCCGAGCTGGTGGAAATGACGCGACGGCTGCTCGATCGGCTGCAGTGGCACGGCGTGGCGATGGTGGAATGGCGGCGCGACGAGTCCGGTGGCGTTCACCTGATGGAGATCAATCCTCGGCTGTGGGGGTCGTTGCCCCTGACGATTGCCGCGGGAGTCGACATGCCGCGCGGCTTGCTGGCGTTGGCCCGGTGTGAGGCGCCTGCGCCTGCACCGACATGGCGAGTCGGCTTCACCGCGCGCAACCTGACCGAGGACATCCAGTGGGCGGTCAACAACCTGCGCGCCGACCGGCACAACCCCATGCTGCTGACCGAGCCGCCCTGGCGTACGGCGCTTGGCTGGCTGCGCGTGCTGACCGGGCGCGAGGTGTGGGACGGCTGGTCCTGGCGCGACGTTGCCGTCGGCCGCGAGGAATTGCTGCGCCTGCTGCGCAGCCGCTTCGACGCGCTGTCGCGGCGCGTGAGCAGGCGCGCAGCGCTGGCGCGCGCGCGGCAGAACCACGCGGCCATCGGCCGGGCGTCGGGGGCGCTGTCGAAGCCCATCGGCTCGGTGCTGTTCCTGTGCCTGGGCAACCTGTGCCGCAGCCCGTTCGCGGAGGTGGCGGCGATGCAGCGCCTGCCCGGCGTGTCGATCGCCAGTGCGGGTTTCCTGTCGCACGACGGCCGCCCGAGCCCGCCACACGTGGTTCGCACGGCGCAAGCGCTCGGCATCGACCTGTCGGCAGCGCGCGCGCACCGCGTCACCGCCGCACAGGTGGCGCAGGCCGACCTGATCGTCTGCATGGACGTCAGTCACCTCGAGCGCATGGCCAGCGAGTTTCCGGAGGCGATGGGCAAGACGACCCTGCTGGGCTTGTTCCGGCCGGGCGGCGCAGTCGAGATGCGCGATCCCTACGACCTGTCTCCCGTGGCCACGCGCGCAGTGTTCGTGGAGATGCTGCAGGCCATCGACGCGCTCGCCGCGCAGGCGCCGCGCGCCGTGGCGGCCACGGCCGCGTGACGCGGCGCGCCGCTGGCGCGCGGCCTCAGCCGGCGCGCGGGCGCCAGGTGGCCATGGTCTGGCCGCGCAGGAAGCGCCAGCTCGCGACGGCGAACGCCCAGTAGCTCACGAGCAGGTAGGCCGGCGCCACGCTGGCGATGCCCAGCTGCTTGCGGCCGATGCCCAGCAGGCCGCAGGCGGCCAGCGCGTAGCAGGCCAGGTGCAGCAGCAGCAGCACCTGGTAGACCGGCTGGCCCGCGGCGAGCACGAGGTTGGACAGCAGCGCCGTCAGCAGGAACACGTAGGCCAGGTAGCGCACCACCTTGTGCGAAACCAGGCAGTAGGCCGCCGCCGGATGGCGCAGCGGATTGAGCAGCCGGCGCATGTGCACCAGGCCCTGCAGGGCGCGCAGCGCGACGCGCACGCGCATCGAGAACTCGGCCTGCAGCTCGGTGTTGGCCGTCTCGCGCGACTTCGCCTGCGCATCGAGCACCACGCGATGGCCCCCGGCGATCACGCGCAGCGGCAGCACGAAGTCGGTGATGAGCTCGCGCGGGATGTCCGAATACAGCTCGCGGCGGATCGCGTCGCAGCCGCCGTTGACGCCGATCACCGACGCGACCGCGCTCTCGGAGGCGCGCAGCCACTCCTCGAAGCGCAGGTAGGCGCCGCCGCCGGCGATGACGTCGCCGGCCGCCTCGAGCTCCAGCTGCCCGGTGACGTAGCCCACCGACGGGTCGGCGAAGTTCTGCGCGAAGCTGCGCACGGCGCCTGGCGCGAAGCGGGCGTTGGCGTCGCAGAAGACGACGATGTCGCCGCGCGCCTGGCGCACGGCGGCGTTCAGCCCCAGCGCCTTGCCGCCGCGCTCGGGCTGGCGCAGCAGCTCGACGCCACGATCGGCATAGCCGCGCACGACGTCGTCGGTGCCGTCGTCCGAGCAGTCGGAGACGACCAGGATCTGCAGCTTGTCCTTCGGGTAGTCCTGCAGCAGCAGCGCGTCGAGCGTGGCGGCGATCACCTCGACCTCGTTGAAGGCGGGGATCAGCACGCTGACCGGCGGTTCGTGCGGCGCGCGCTGCACGGGCCGCGGGCGCAGCACGCGCCAGACGCGCAGCGTCAGCGGGTACGTGACGTACGGGTGGATGATGAGCAGCAGCGACGCCCAGAAGAGGATGGCCATGCGAGATGTCCCTGTCAGGCCGCGACGGTGGCGCGTTCGCGATAGCGGAGTCGGAGGAGGCCGTCGGCGGCCGGCTGGACGCGCCAGCGGGTGCCGGCGGCGTCGATGGCGGTCACGCGTGCGCTGCCGGATTCGCCCTCGAGCTCGACCGGCTGCCGGAAGGCCAGCTCCAGCTCGCCGGCGCCGCGCGGCTCGATCGCGATCGAGCCCGGCGTGGCGGCATCGCCCCCGTCCAGGTCGAGCGCGGAGAACGGGCCGCGCAGCTCGCGCAACGCACCGATGGTGGTCGACAGCGTCGCCTCGCCGGCGGCGTCGACGTTGGACAGGCGCAGCCGGCGCGCCGTGCAGGCGGCCAGGTCGTGCGGCTGCGGCAGCGAGTAGAACGCGGTGGCCGGCTTGTCGACGACGAGGTCGAGCCACTGTCGCGGGTCGCCACCCAGGCCGCGCTCTGCGGCCTTGGCGAGGTTGTAGGCTTGGCGCGCGGTGACGTAGTGCAGCTGGTAGTCGCGGCCGTCGTTGCACATCTCGTTGAGCGTCTGGTGCATCCGGAACGCCTTGTCGCCGAACAGCGCGTCGAAGTCGCGTTCCACCGCGCCGTGCGTGTGCAGCTTGATGAACAGCCACTCCGGGCGGCCCTTCACGTGCACGCCGCAGTCCAGCCACGCACGCACGCGGTCGGGGCGGCCCCAGTTGGGCGTGGTGAGGCTGGCGTTCTCGATGCGCGGATGTCCCGGTGCGCGCCAGTTGACGGCCAGCGGGCCCTGCATCAGGAAGAAGCCGGGCCGCTCGGCGTGGCCCACCGCGGCGTCGACGCCGTGGTCGTGCGACTTGCAGCGCTCGGGGCTGTCCTCGGCGTAATAGATCGAGTTGATCTTGCGCGTCTGCGCCTCGTTGGCCGAGGGCATCGTGAAGTCGCCCCAGCAGCCCAGGCCGGCCAGCAGGCTCAGCTCGCCGTTGACGCCGCAGTACTTGCCGTTGCAGGCGTTGTCGAGGGTCCAGTCGCCGTGCACGAAGCCGAACGCGGTGCGCGGCGGCTCGCCGGACTCCAGCAGGAGGCCATGGCGGTGGTAGAGCGCCAGCGTCGCCTTCAGGTCGCGCGTGAGCGTCTCGGCGGTGTCGTTGCTGTGGTGGTAGTGCAGCTCGACCTCGCCGCCGCCGGCGTGCGCGATCGCGGCCAGCTCGGGCAGGTGCTCGGGGCCGTGGTGCGGCGGGTAGAACCAGCTGTGCAGCGGCGCGTGGCCGAATGCATCGACGCAGCGCTGCTGGAACGCCGGGTACTCCCGCCGCCACGTCGCCACGCGTTCCTGCGGCTGCCCCTCGCGCGTGGCCTTGTGCCGCGGCTCGTAGTGGTCGCAGATCAGGAAGAAGACGTGCGTGAGCTTGCCGGCGCGCTCGCGCCTGGCGCGCAGGCGCGCCGCCGTCCCGAGCACGTAGCTCGGCATCCAGAGGTCGAGTCGTCGGGCCATCAGGGGCGCACCTTCACGGGCGAATCTCCAGGAACTTCGTTCAGCGCCGCGTACGCGGCCATGATCTGCTCGGCGTTGTTGCGCCAGGTGTGATGCGCCGTCGCGCACGCGCGCCCGGCCGCGCCCAGGCGCGCGCGCAAGGCCGGGTCGGCGGCCAGCTCGACGATGCGGTCGGCGAGCTGCGCCGCGTTGCCGGGCTCGATCAGCAGGCCCGTCTCGCGGTCGCGCATCACCTCGAGCACCGGCACGACGGCGGGGGCCACCACGGGCTTGCCCATGCCCCAGTACTCGAAGATCTTCATCGGCGAGCCGTAGGCGTTGGAATCGAGCAGCACGGCGATGTCCATCGATGCCACGAAGCCGGGCACCCTGTCGTGCCGCTGGCGGCCGACGAACTTCACGCGCGCCAGCGTGCCCGCCTCGCGGCACAGGTCTTCCAGCGGTTGGCGGAACTCGCCGTCGCCCACGAACAGGAAGCTGGCGTCGGGGTGGCGCGCGAGCACGCTCGGAATCACCTCGGCGAACTTCGGGATGCCCTGCCAGCGGTTCATCGTGCCGACGAAGCCGATCACGAGGCCCGTCAGCCCCAGGCGCTCGCGCAGCGCCGGGTCATGCTGGCGTTCCTGGTTGAACCACGCGGGATCGATGGCGTTGTGCGACACGGTCAGGCGTTCCGGCGCGACACCGATCTGCTGCAGCAGCTTGCCCTGCACGTGCGTCACCGTGACGACGTGGTCGGCCGAACGCAGCGTGCGCGCCTCGAGCCAGCGCGCCAGGCGCGGCAGATGCAGCCCGTAGTACTTCGCCCAGGCCTGCGCATAGGGCGTGTTGCACTCGAGGATCAGCGGGATGCCGTGGCGGCGCGCCACCATGCCGCCCGCGAACGCGTACAGCGCGTAGCGTTCGTAGATGAAGTCGGGCTTGTACTCGCGCACGGCGCGATCCAGGCGCCATGCGGCGACGGCGTTGTAGGCGATCTGCAACAGCTCGAACACGCTGCGCGGGACTGCCGCCTTGATGCGGGCCAGCAGGCCCGGCTTGCGCGGCGCCGCGGATGCCGCCGCCGCCGGTTCGCGATGCTCGATGTCGACCGGGCCGACGATGCGCACCTCGTGTCCGAGCGCCCGGAGCGCGGCCACGATGGATTCGATGTGGATTGACTCCGGCTCTTCGCCTTGCGTCCGGTGGTGGTACAGGATTCTCATGGAGGCCCGGATTCAAGCGTCGGAAGTGTTGCACGTATGCGCGGGCGGCCGCGCCGGCAAGGCGAGCGGAGCGTGACCAATCCGTCGATCCTGCCGAAAGAAGACGGCGGCCGCGTGCTCTGCGAGCGATCGGGCCAGGCCTCGGCGTGACGGTACACCGCCGAGTCGGGCCGGCTCAATGCAGCTCGAACATGAACGTCGTGTAGGGGAAGAAGATCTGCGACGACAGGCCGACCGCGCGGCACGATCCCTTGAGTGCCGCGTTCGCGAGGTTGGCCGCCTCCACGACGACGCCTCCGCCCGCTTCGCGCTTGCGGGCGATGAAGTGGTCCATCGAATTGAAAGCGTTGGACTTCGACAGGTCCTTGACCTGCCGCCCTGTCTTGCGCAACCAGCGCTTGAGCTCGAAATACGTGACGCCGTAGGGCGCGTTGATGCGGCGCATGTGGGGGCGCCGGAACAACGGGAACAACCGGCGGGTGTAGTAGTCGAGCGGGAACAGGCCGTTCTCCGTCGACACCACCAGGTGCCCGCCCGGCCGCAGCACGCGCACCAGTTCGCGCACGTACTCGTCGCGACGCGTGGGAATGAATTCGAACACCGAATTGCACGTGACCATGTCGAAGCTGCCGTCGGGGAACGGCAGCCCCGGTTCGATGCCGATCGAGATGGTGCGCACCCGCCACTCGTCGAGGCCGAAATAGCGTGCCCGCCAGTTGCAGGCGTCGAGCGACACCGACGTCGGGTCGGTGGCCGTCACCTCGGCGCCCTTGAGTGCGATCGCCACGGCGAGCGCGCCGGTGCCGGAACCGAAGTCGAGCACCTTCTTGCCCGCCAGGCCAAGGTACTTGTCGATGGGCTCGGCCAAGCTGCGCTGGTGGCTGAAGATGCGGTTGAACTGCACGCGGCAATCGGCACGCAGCTTGCGCTGGATGGCCGGATCGTCGACCGCCTTGCGCGATCGCACGCCGAAGCCGTCCTCCGATTCGGTGTAGATGTCCTGCAGCGATGCGCCCTTGACGAAACAGGCCAGGAACTGTTCGTACGCGGGATGGCTTTCGTCGACGACCGCTTCTTGCATGGGAACCCTCCAAACTTCTTCGCAGAGACCGCGCTGCCTTCGCCGGGGCGCCGTCGGTCTCCGACATGGTGCGCAACGCGGTGGTCAGAACCCTTCGATATTCGTGAAATGATAGCAGCGCGTCCTGTTTGCAATCGTCCCCATTTCGGGGGAACGGCCGCTGGCTGGAGCGCTTCGCGAGTAAAGTCCCTTCCTGGTTCGCCGGTGTCCGCCGCGAGTCTTTCGCCCACCGCACAGAACTCCCTGACGAATGTCCTCGCTCGCCGACAAGGCCGGAATCCTGGTCGCCTCCAACTTGGTCAAGTACGCGGTGGGATTCGTGATGCCCATGGTGCTGGTCCGCATGCTGAGCCGCAGCGACTACGGCACGTACCAGCAGCTCGCCCTCCTGGCTACCTTTGCGACGGCGATCCTCACGTTGGGGCTGCCCTCGTCGGTCTACTACTTCTACGACCGCACGAACAAGCTGCGCGACAAGGCGCTCACGCTGCAGACCAGCATGATGATGGCCATCAGCGGCGTCGTCACCATGGCCGCTGTCGTCTTCGGCGCGCCGCTGATCGTGGGGTTGACCAAGAACGCGGCACTCGCGCCGCTGCTGGGGTGGTACGGCACGGCGCTGGGCCTGTTGATCGCCGGCGAGCATTTCGTGCAGTTCATGATCGCGCAGGATCGCTACCGCGTGGCCGTGTTCGTCGAAACGTCCGAGACGGTCGTGCGCGTGATGATCCTCGTGCTGCCGCTGTTGGCCGGACACGGACTGATGGGGCTGGTGCTGGCCAACATCGCGTACGCCGCGCTGCGCTTCGCCCTGCGCAGCGCCTGGCTGCTGGTGCCGCTGCGGCCGCTCGGCGAAGGCCTGCGCGCGCCCTGGAACTACAAGGCACAGCTGGCCTACAGCGTCCCGCTGTGCCTGATGTCCGTCGTGGCGGTCATCGGCTCCATGCTCGATCGCGCCATCGTCGCCACGCGCTTCACGCCTGCCGACTACGCGATCTATTCCGTCGGGGCGCTGGAGATCCCGCTCGATTCGATCTTCCAGGCCTCGGTGGCCACGGTGCTGCGCGCGGCGCTGCCCTCGCTCATCCGCGCGGCCCGGCACGACGAAGTGGTGCGCCTCATGCACGAGGGCGTGCGCAAGCTGTCGCTCATCGTGCTGCCTTGCTTCGTCTTCCTGCTGGCGTATTCGCACGAGTTCATCACGACGCTGTTCACGACTGAATACGAGCGCAGCGTGAGCGTGTTTCGCATCTACGTGTTCCTCATGCCGCTGAACATGTTCCTGCTGAGTCCGATCCCGCCCTCGTACGGGCGCACCAAGATCAACCTGCAGGTGGTGGCCGTCGTCACGGCTATCCACATCGTGCTCAGCTTCGTGCTGTTGCACTGGATCGGCTTCTACGGCCCCGCGGTCTCGGCGATCTCCACCGCGTACCTGCTGTCCCTGTTCTATTTCGTCTATGCGCGCCGCCTCACCGGCGGGACCGTCCCGCAGCTGCTGCCCCTGAAGACGTTCGCCAAGGTCCTTTGCGCCGCGGGCGTGGCGGCAGCGGCCTCAAAGGCCGTGTTTTCCGGGCTTCTGCATGGGCTGCCCGGACTTGTCGCCTGCGGCGCGGGCTATTCGGTCGTGTTCGTGCTCATGTGCTTCGCCCTGCGGGTGTTCTCGGACGCCGACCGCGCGCTCGCGCGGCGCTGGATCGCGCGCGTGACCGGCGGCCTGCGGCGCTTCGCGGGCTGACGCCGGACCTCCATCTGCACGCCGTCCGCCGTTCGCCGTCTGCGCAGCGCCGGAGGCTCGCGGGGCGCATCGCTCGTCAGCGACGCAGGTGGTTCGTGGCCGGCAACGCGGGAACCTCCGACGCCGCGGACGCCGGCATGGCAGCGGCCATCGGCTCCGCTTCGAGCGCGGCGGGGGCCGGGCGTCGGGACTTCATCATTGCACCGCTCACGGCAGCGAGCGTCACGAGCAAATAGAAGCTCCAGTCGAGTGTCTTCGCGTCGAAGTTCGCCCGGAAGCAGATCGTGTAAATGGCGATCAGGATGGCGGTGCGCGTGTGGCGCTCCCAGTCGGTGGCGGTGCCGGTCACCGGCCGGCGAAGCTCGCGGATCGTGCTGATCAGCATGCCAAGGAACGCCGTCAGGCCGAACAGGCCCGTCGTCGCCAGCGTCTCGACGAAGGTGTTGTGGGCGTTCTTGCCGCGGTTGTCGTGGCTGATCTCGGCGTACTCGGGGGCGTGTTCGCCGAAACTGCGGCTTCCCACGCCCAGCAAGGGGTGCGCATAGAACATCGCTTCGCCCGCCCGCCACAGCTCTTCGCGCGAGGTCTGCGCGTCCTCGGCGGTGTAGTCGTTGCCCTGGTTGGCGGCGCGCGCGACGTACTGGTAGGCCACGGCGCCCGCGCCGAGCGCGAGCACCAGCGGCAACATGATCAGCCGCGTGCGCGGCTTCATCGTGTAGATGACGAACAGCACGAACTGGAGCACGAGGGCGATCATCCCGCCGCGCGACAGCGACAGTGCGACGCCTGCCATGCAGGCGACGGTCGCGGCCAGTAGCAGCGTCCGCCGCAGCCAACCCTTCTCGAAGCGCCAGTAGATGTAGTAGAACGGAAGCGTCTGGAGGATGATGAACGTGTAGTCGTTGTGGTTCTCGTACATCCCGTACGCGCCGGCACGGCCGCCGTTGGTCAGCTCGGTGAGGCCGGTCAGGCAAGCGTAGATGCCCCAGAACACGATCCAGGCGCTGCCCAGCATCATTCCGTGGATGTAGCGACGCAGCGCCAGCGGGCTGTCGATGATGCGTATCGACACCAGCACGAACAGGAAATAGGCGAGCCAGAAATTGAACTCCTGCAACATGCTGCTCAAGCCCGTCCGGTACAACGACAGCGTCTGTATGAAGAGGTAGGCCAGCATCCATTTCGTCGCGGGATGGCGCAGCGCGTCCAGGCGGTTGAACGTGGCCTTGCCACCGAGGCTGGCCAGCAGCGCCAGTACCGCGATGATCTGCAGGGGACGCCAGTCCGCGATCTCCGGCCAGAAGACGCCCGGCTGGAAGAAGTTCGCGAAGGGGTACAAGAAACTGCTGAGCACCGGGATTCTCGGGGGACGCCGCGACCACCCGCTGGCGCGCCATCGTATTACACGGGCATGGCTTTCGGGCACGACGCCGCTCCTGTTCACCCAAAGTGAGGGAGTGCTTCACATGGAAGGCATGGAAGGCGGGCACGCGAGCGGCAATGGTTGGGTTGGGTTGGCGAAAGCATCCAACGGCCGATCTCCTCGAGGACATTGGCATACACTTCCTGCGCGACCGTGGCGCCTCATGCCCGGCGCGCAGCGGCCTGTTCATGGAGGGCCCGCAACCGGGGACGGAAGATGGTTCGACAAGGGCACATTACCCACATTGCGGTACTGGCATGCTGCGCGGCGACGGCGGGTTGCGGCGGCGGCGGCGGAGACTCTCCTGCCTCGGCGCCGAGTGGCGGCGGCCCGGTGGTGCTGTTCACCGACGTCCCCAGCGCCCCGGTCAGCGGCGGCGAGAACAACCTCGGCGGCTACCTGACGATCTACGGCCGCAACTTCGGCGCCGCTTCGGGCCTGGGCAGCACCACCAAGGTCACCA
>Ga0209026_1000056_pt1 | contig 236450 bp, 224 predicted proteins | sample AraplaCL_Col_mCL_FD_184262 | JGI IMG/M metagenome (GOLD analysis project Ga0209026, IMG submission 184262) | Arabidopsis root microbial communities from the University of North Carolina, USA - plate scrape CL_Col_mCL (SPAdes) (version 2) | ecosystem: Host-associated > Plants > Roots >... | reverse complement strand
GCAGCGACCGAAAGCGCCGCAGGCAATCGCCCACGTTAACGCGCAACTCCGTTTCCTCAGCAAATTGGGGGGATATATCAGGTGCAAACCCCAACATTGCCATCTTGACGGCTTGCGCGATTCGTCATTGCCCCTGTCCATGCATGGCGACGTTGGGGTTTGCACCCCAACCTACGAACGTCCGCCCGGCCCCATGCACCGCACTGAAGAGAGGCTCCCTCCCCTGCGCACAGGGGAGGGAAAGTCACCCATCATGTGTTCTTGTGACTTTGCCTGCCGGCCTCGGCGTGCTGCTCGCTGCTGCCGCCACGCGAACTGGCGCCGGCGGAACGCGAACCGCCGCCGTGGCTGTTCTCGCCGCCCTTGCGGCCGATATCCGCCATATGGCTGCGATCCTCGCTGACCGCTTCGCCACCTTTCTGGCCGATGGCGGACATGTGCTGGCGATCCTGGCTTACCGCTTCACCGCCTTTGCGGCCGGCTTCGCGGGCTTCCTCCGAGGAAAACTCATGGGCATGGCCACTTTCGTGCGCCGCACGTCCACCCTGGCTCGCGATCTCGCGTTGCCGCGATTCGTCCATGCCGGCGAATCCGCGTCCGCCACCTTGCCCACCGCGATTGTTGCCTGAATTTTGATTTGCCATTGCTGTAACTCCAAGAAAAACAGGACAGCGCACGACACGCTCTGGTGTCGTACCAGGCGATCATGGCGTTACGCATCTGTACCCGAAGTCGTGTTGCGGTGAAAAAGAGTTCAACGCCGGCAGGCAGGCGCCTGTAAAAGGATTGCAGCGGAAGCGCGCGTCATGTCGGAGGGGGAGTCGGAAGGCGCGGCGCTTCCACTGCAAAGGGGTCAATACAAGGAGGCGTCGTCCACGCCATCGGTCGGCGTGGCCGTGGCGGTATCGACATCGGGTGACCGTCCGCCGGCGTGGCGCACGCTGCGCACCACGCGGAAATCGTCATGTACGTCGACGCCGAGCATGTCGAAGACTTCATCGAAAGAGGTACGTTCGCCCAGCAGCGAAGGGTCGGCGTCGTAGCCGGCGATGGCCTGGCGATATTGCGCGCGCAGGCGTTGCCAGGTTCCGTCCTGGTCGGGCTGCGCATCCAGCAGCGTACGCAGCACCGTGACGATGGCCCGGGTGGTGCCCGCCAGGGAAATGGTGTCCTCTTTCATGGGGTCGGCCTCGCACGCGGATGGTTGCGCGGCCAAAGCATGCATCGCGCGGAAGGAAGAGACCGTCGCCGGGGCATGAACAAACTCATCGACACCGTGGCTTTCGTTGGCGCGCATACGCACCCTTTGCACGGTGCGCTCCCTAGCATCCGCCACGGATTCAACCGGAAACCGCGACCTTGGACGCCAAGTACAACGCCTCCGCCGCCGATCGCGCCAACGAGGCGGCCATGCGCGAAATGCGCGCCGTGCTGGACGGCAAGCGCCGCGGCGCGGCCGCGCTGCTGCCGTTTGCCGGCCCGGCCATCGTGGTGTCGGTGGCCTATATGGATCCCGGCAATTTCGCCACCAACATCCAGGCCGGCGCGCGCTACGGCTATGGCCTGCTGTGGGTGGTGCTGGCGGCGAACCTGATCGCGATGCTGTTCCAAGGCTTGTCCGCCAGGTTGGGCATCGTCACCGGCAGGAACCTGGCGGAGCTTTGCCGCGAAAACTTCCCCAGGCCGCTGGTGTGGCTGATGTGGATAGTGAGCGAAATCGCCGCGATGGCCACCGATCTTGCGGAGTTTCTCGGCGGCGCGATCGGCATCAGCCTGATTTTCGGCATGCCGTTGTGGGCCGGCATGCTGGTCACCGGTGTGGTGACGTATGCCTTGCTGCTGTTGGAAGGCGGCGGCTTTCGACGGCTTGAGCTGGCCATCGGCGCGCTGGTGGGCATCGTCGGGCTGTCGTATCTGCTGGAGCTTTTCATCGTACCGGTGGATTGGCTGCACGCCGGCCGTCAATTGCTTGCACCGCAATGGCGGGACTCGCAGGCCCTGCTGCTCGCTGCCGGCATCATCGGCGCGACGGTGATGCCGCATGCGCTGTTTTTGCACTCGGGACTGACGCAACGCCGTTTTCCCCCGGTATCCCCGCATGAGCGCAAGCGTGTGTTGCGCTATTCGAGCATCGAGGTGGGCGTTGCGCTCGGCATCGCCGGGTTGATCAACATATCCATGGTGCTGATGGCCTCGGGCGCTTTCCATGCCGGCCATCGCGACGTGGCGGAAATCCAGACTGCGTATCACAGCCTCACGCCCCTGCTCGGCTCGGCCGCTGCAAGCTTGTTCCTGGTGTCGCTGATCGCCTCGGGCCTGTCCAGTTCGGTCGTCGGCACGATGGCAGGGCAACTGGTGATGCAAGGTTTCGTGGGCATGCAGACGCCGCTGTGGTTCCGGCGGCTGGTCACCATGCTGCCAAGCTTCGTGGTGGTTTATCTCGGCATGAATGCCACGCAGGCGCTGGTGCTTAGCCAGGTGGTGCTGAGCATCGCGCTGCCGTTTCCGATGCTGGCGCTGGTGTGGTTCGTGCGCGACAAAAAGATCATGGGCAACGATCGCAGCGGCGCGTGGACGTGGTTGACGACCATTGCCTGCGCCGTGTTCGTGATCGCGCTCAACGCCATGCTGTTGCTGCAGTTGTGATCGCGCGTTCTCGACGCACGCTTGACCGCATCTCGACCGCTACGCGCCCACATTAGCGCGGCGAAAGCGTGTTTCGCCTTTGCACTGCACATCGATCCACGATCATCAAGCTCCGAAGCGGCTGCCTGCCAGGGCCCGCAACTCATACGATCTACGGAGAACCACACCATGTTTTCTCACAACAAGCGGTTGCAGTATTCCGTCCACGTCGCCGAATGCAATCCTGGACTGGCCAACTTGATGCTGGAGCAATTCGGCGGCCCGCAAGGCGAACTGGCCGCCGCCATGCGCTACTTCACGCAGGCACTGGCCGAGGAAGATCCCGGCCGCAAGGACATGCTGATGGATATCGCCACCGAAGAACTGAGCCATCTGGAAGTGATCGGCTCGATCGTCGCCATGCTCAACCGCGGCGCCAAGGGCGAACTGGCCGAAGGCGTGGCCGAGGCCGCGGATCTGTATCGCTCGTTGCAGGGCGCCGGCAACGATTCGCATGTCACGCAAGTTCTCTACGGTGGCGGCCCCGCGCTGACCAATTCCGGCGGCGTGCCGTGGAGCGCGGCGTATATCGACTCCATCGGCGATCCCACGTGCGACCTGCGCTCGAACATCGCCGCCGAAGCGCGCGCGAAGATCATCTACGAGCGTTTGATCAACGTGACCGACGATCCCGGCGTGAAAGACGCGCTGGGTTTCCTGATGACGCGCGAGATCGCCCACCAACTTTCGTTCGAGAAAGCGCTGTACGCGATCGAACCGAACTTCCCGCCCGGCAAGCTGCCCGGCAAGGAGCCTTTCGCCAACGTGTACGTGAACACCTCGCAAGGCGAAGGCGATACGCGCGGACCATGGAACAGCGACGAGAACTTCCGTTACATCAGCAATATCGATGAATTCGTCGCGATGGATGGCGGCGATGGGAACGCGGAAGTGGATCTGGACAAGGACGACCAGGCCTGCGTGCGGGCGTTCGCCAAACGTACGGCGTCCAATACCAAGAGCAATCCCACAACCGGTGCCGAGTTGGGTGGGCGTTGAAAACCAGACTTGTCGTAGGTTTGGGGTGCGAACCCCAACACCCCGCACCATGATGTTGGGGTTTGCACCCCAACCTACCGCAGGCGCAACGCGTTGGTGACTACCGACACCGACGACAGGCTCATCGCCAATGCCGCGATCATCGGCGACAGGACGATGCCGAACAGCGGATACAAAACGCCAGCCGCCAACGGCACGCCGAGCATGTTGTAGACGAATGCGAAGAACAGGTTCTGGCGGATATTGCGCACGGTCGCCTGCGATAGCGTACGTGCGCGCAGAATGCCGCCGAGCTGTCCTTTCACCAGCGTCACCTGCGCGGTTTCCATCGCCACGTCGGTGCCGTGGCCCATCGCGATGCCGATATCTGCCGCCGCCAGCGCCGGCGCGTCGTTGATGCCATCACCGGCCATCGCCACCCGCCTGCCCTGCTTGCGCAGGTTTTCGATCACGGCGGCCTTGCCGGCCGGCGAAACACCGGCGTGCACTTCGTCGATGGCCAGTGTGCGCGCCACCGCCTGCGCGGTGGTGGCGTGATCGCCGGTCAGCATCACGATATGCATGCCGGCGGCCTTCAGCTTGGCGAGCGCCGGCGGCGTATCGGCCTTGATGCGATCGCTGACGCCGAACACGCCGGCCGCCTTGCCGTCGATCGCCAGGAACATCGCGGTGGCGCCTTCGCTGCGCAGGCGTTCGGCCTTGGCCAGCGTGTCCGCCGACAGCGTGACGTGCATCTGTTCCATCAGCTGCGCATTGCCGAACGCCATCCGCTGCCCTTGCGCCTGTCCGCTGACGCCGCCACCGACATGCGCCTGGAAATCGGTGGCTGCGGGAACATCCACGCACTCCTCTTTCGCCGCGGCGACGATCGCCCTGGCCAACGGATGTTCGCTGGCCTGTTCCAGGCTGGCGGCCAGGCTGAGCAGTGCTGCGCGCTCGTGCTGGTCGAGCGCGAGAACGGTGGTGAGCGACGGCTTGCCTTCGGTCAAGGTGCCGGTCTTGTCCAGCACCAGCGTGTCGACCTCGCGCATCGCCTCGATCGCGCCGGCGTCCTTGAACAGCAAGCCCTGCTGCGCACCGCGGCCACTCGCCACCATGATCGAGATCGGCGTGGCCAGGCCCAGCGCGCAGGGACAGGCGATGATCAGCACCGACACCGCGGCGATCAACGCATGCGCCAGACGCGGTTCCGGCCCGAACCAGCTCCAGCCGGCAAAGGCCAGCACGGCCACCGCGATCACCACCGGCACAAACCAGGCCGCCACGCGATCGGCCACCCGCTGCAGCGGCGCCTTGCTGCGCTGTGCTTGCGCCACTTGCGCGACGATCTGCGACAGCACGGTGGCGGCGCCGACTTTCTCCACCCGCATGGTCAAGGCGCCTTGCTGGTTGACCGTGCCACCGGTGAGCGGATCGCCTTCGTGCTTGCCGACCGGCATGGATTCGCCGGTGAGCATCGATTCGTCCACCTGGCTGTGGCCACCCAGCACGACGCCGTCCACCGGCACCTTTTCCCCGGGACGTATGCGCAAGACATCACCGGCCTGCACCTCGTCCAGCGGCACCTCGCGCTCTTCACCATCGGACAGGCGATGCGCGGTTTTCGGCACCAGGCCCAGCAAGGCCTTCAACGCGGCGCTGGTGCGGCGACGCGCGCGCCATTCCAGGAAATCGCCCAGCGTCACCAGCGTGACGATCACCGCGGCCGATTCGAAGTACACGCCGACGTGGCCGTGCATGTCGCGAAAGCCAGGCGGAAAGATCGACGGCGCCAGAAACGCCAATGCGCTGTAGAGCCATGCCACGCCGGTACCCAGCGCGATCAGCGTATACATGTTCGGCTGCCACGGCTTGAGCGAGCGCCAGCCGCGCGCGAAGAACGGCGCGCCGCCCCACAGCACCACCACCGTCGCGAGCAGGGCTTCCACCCATCCCGCCGCGCTCGACCAGGCCTGCGGCAGATGCATGCCCGCATGCGGCAGCATGGCAAGCACAAATACCGGCACGGTCAAGGCGACCAGCAGCCACAAGCGGCGCGATGCCGCACGCGCTTCGTGCGTGCCGTCCTCGTCCAGGCTCGGCATCATCGGCTCCAGCGCCATGCCGCATTTGGGGCAGTCGTCGGGATGATCCTGCCGTACTTCCGGATGCATGGGGCAGGTATAGATCGCGCCCGGTGCGGCGGCTTGCGGCGCGCCATGCTGGTGCGAGTGCTCGGGCGCTTTCTGCGCATAGCGCCCGGGCTGCGCATCGAACTTCGCCTTGCACCCCGCGCAGCAGAAGTAGAACGTCTCGCCCGCATGCTCGCTGCGATGCCTGGCGTTGGCCTTGTCCACGCTCATGCCGCAGACCGGATCGCGCGCGCTGGCTTGCGCGCCATGACAACATGCATGCGGCGCGTTCATGCCTGCGGCGCCTCATCGGCCAGCGCGCGCAGGATCGGGCAATGCTCCGGATCGCCATGCCCTGGGCAGGCTTCTACCAATTGCTGCAGTCCCTTGCGAATGCGCATGAGTTCGTCAATGCGCGCATCGATGCTCGCCAGCCGCTGTTCGGTCCGCTTGCGCACCGCCTTCACGCCGCCGCGGCGGTCCGATGACAGCGCCAGCAGGTCGCGGATTTCTTCCAGGGTGAAGCCGAGATCCTTTGCGCGGCGGATAAAGCGCAATTGCCGGATCGCCGTCTCGTTGTAGCTGCGATAGCCCGATGCGCGGCGCAGCGGCTCGGGCAGCAGGCCTTCGCGCTCGTAGTAGCGGATGGTGTCGATGGGAACGCCGGCGCGCTTGGCGACGGTACCGATGGTGAGGGAGGGAGTGGTCGGGTTCATGGCGCAAAGTCTAGACCTTTGATCAAGGTCAAGAGTCAAGCGCCGATGACGCCATTTGCCGCAAAAGCCCCGCCATCAAGCCAACCGGCCGTACCCGGCTGATCCGCGCTCCTTCAAGCCGGTCAGTTTCTTGCCGAAATCGTTCACGGGAACTTCGACATACCTGTGCACAAGAAATGCGACGAAGACGGCCAGGCCCAAGCTGATCATCCACGCGAACGTGAAGGAAATACCCTTGCTGATCAGGATCGGCATGGCGACGTACCCGATCATCGAGTGAACCAGATAGAGCGGAAAACTGATGTCGGCCAGAAAATCGATGATCCTGTTTTCCTTGAACCGGCTTCGCAGCAGATAGCACAGTGAAAACAGCATCAATGCATAAGTGTAGTTTTTCGTCAGCGCGCCGAAGAGTCCTGTTTCGTAGAAGGCGTTGATGGTCACGAACAAGGCATAGATGATGGCCCCGTAACCGAGCGCGATCTTTGCGCTGAGCTCGCCATGGAACACGTAATAAAACAGGCACCCAAGGAACATGAACGTGATGTACTTCGCGTCCGATACCGCATAGGAAATGAAGGATTGCCGGTTCGGCCCGTGAGTCGAGAAGAAGGCAACGACGCAACAGAAGCTCAGAACCGCCATGGACAGCAGCATTACCTGATGGGCATTTTTCCCGGCCAGACTTACCAGCGCGAAGGCCACATAGAACTTGAGTTCCACGGCCAATGACCAGCTCACGAAATCCAGCGAAGGCAATCCTGCCGCGCTGTGCACGAGCGGGAGATTACCTGCCAGGAACGGCATGCTGATTCTGTCCGACAACGGCGTGGACCAGTACCACGAGCAGACGAAATACATGGCGATGCTTATCAGCAGGCAGCACCAGTAGACCGGATAGATGCGGAAAAACCGCCGCGTCAGGAATTGGCCGGTCGAGATATTGCTCAGGCTGATCGGGATGACAAACCCGCTTATCAGAAAAAATACGGCGACGCCGAAAGCGCCGTAGAGGAATCCGCCCCATGCCGGTGACAACACATGCTGCGTGTATGCCGGCTTCAACGGCACGAAACTTACCGGTGTCCCGATCACCGCGCGCACGACGGGCGAGAAGAAAATCCCCCAATAGTGGTTGATGATGACCGATAGCGCCGCCATCGCGCGCAGCTGATGGGCAAACCTGAGCTTCATGCTTGTTGCCGAGGGCGCGATGCGTTCAACATCTCGCGGTCCGGACGGCGCGCTTGAAACCCGGATGAATCCGCATTTTCAACGTCCTCCCAAGGTGGGCACGCATGCTGGGCGACAACCGCCCGTCGACGCCGCCCGCGACGATGAGTCCGTCTCATCGATCCGCCCCGTGAGTGCCGGGCATTGCCGAACCGGTTGCATGGCGCCGCAAGCCGGCCCGGGCCTCCGGCAAGCCGGAATTCCCCTGCTCAATAGAAACTTGCACCCAGCGACAGGGTCAGCCCGCTACCACCGGAAGCGGCCTGGGTGGCGCCCGCACTGCACGCAGCGAAAATTGGAGGCAGAAGTCCGGCGCGGCCTCGAAAGGAAAGCAGTTCACCGGAACGGCGACTGCCCGCCGCATGGCGATTCATTTTCCAGCCAGCTACGACACATCCATCCCTGTAACCTTGCGCGCACTCCAGGGGTATCTCGTCCACATGCAATCATCCAGCACCGATCCGCACACCCGCGCCTCGCTTCCGCTTGCGCCCGCGCTCGACCCCACCCTTGCCGATGCGCACATGCCGCGGCAGTTCCGGCCGCTGGATCTGCGCGTGCTGTGGATCAGCTTCGTCGCGATGCTGCTGGGCGCGGTGGTGTCGGTGGTCGCCAAGGCGTTGACCGCCCTGATCGGCCTGATCACCAACCTCGCCTTCTACGGCCGCTGGAGCTACGACTTCTCCAGCCCGGCCGGCAATCACCTGGGCCTGTGGGTGATCGTGGTGCCGGTGATCGGCGGCCTGATCGTTGGCGTGATGGCGCGCTGGGGCTCGCGTGCGATTCGCGGGCACGGCATTCCCGAGGCGATGGAACAGGTGCTGCTCAACGAAAGCCGCATCCCGCCGCGCATCACCTGGTTGAAGCCGGTGTCCTCGGCCATCGCGATCGGCACCGGCGGCCCGTTCGGTGCGGAAGGGCCGATCATCGCCACCGGTGGCGCGCTCGGTTCGCTGATCGCGCAGCTGATGCATGTGACGGCGGATGAGCGCAAGACCTTGCTCGCGGCCGGCGCGGCGGCGGGCATGGCGGCGGTGTTCTCGGCGCCGATTTCCGCCGTGCTGCTGGCGATCGAACTGCTGTTGTTCGAACGCCGCGCGCGTTCGCTGATTCCGGTGGCGCTCGCCGCGACGGTCGGCACCGGTTTCCGCTATGTGCTGGAAGGCAATGCGCCGATGTTCCCGATGCCGGAAGTCGGCACGCCCACCCTGCCCGCGATCGCGGCCTATGTGGTGCTGGGCTTGATCGTGGGCATGCTCAGCGTGGGCATTACTCGGCTTACCTACGCCATCGAAGACCACTTCGAAAAACTGCCGGTGCACTGGATGTGGTGGCCGGCGCTGGGCGGCGTGGTGGTGGGCGTGGTGGGTTATTTCATGCCGCTGACGCTGGGCGTGGGCTACAGCAATATCTCGATGGTGCTGAGCGGGCAGATCGGCCTGGGCGCGATGCTCGCGTTGTGCTTGTTGAAGCTGCTGTCGTGGTCGGTGGCGCTGGGCAGCGGCACCTCCGGGGGTACGCTCGCACCATTGTTCACCATCGGCGGCGCCATGGGCGGCGTCATGGGCATGCTGCTGGCGTCGGCGGCGCCATGGCTGCAAGTGGATCCGCACCTGGCGGCACTGGTGTGCATGGCGGCGATTTTCGCCGGCGCGTCGCGCGCGTTCCTCACCTCGGTAGTGTTCGCGTTCGAGACCACGCAGCAACCGCACGGTCTGCTGCCGTTGCTGGGCGCGTGCGCGGCGGCGTATCTCATTTCCGGCCTGCTGATGCGCAACACCATCATGACCGAGAAGATCGTGCGCCGCGGCGTGCGCGTGCCTTCCGATTACGCGGCCGATTACCTCGACCAGATCTACGTGCGCGACGCCTGCAGCCGCAACGTGGTGAGCCTGCGCGGCGACCAAAGCATCGCCGAGGTGCGCCACTGGCTGGCCTCCGACGGTTCAAAAACCAAGCACCAGGGTTTTCCGGTGCTCGATGCGCACGGCCAATTGCTCGGCGTGGTCACGCGGCGCCAGCTTTACGACACTACGCTGGCGGAGGATGCGCTGGTGCGCTCGCTGATCCAGCGCGCACCGCTGGTGGTGCGTGAAGACCACACGCTGCGCGAAGCCGCCGATCACATGGTGGAGTGGGACGTGGGCCGGCTGATCGTGGCGGGCAAGGATGCGCCGCATCGCATGGTCGGCATCATCACGCGTGGTGATCTGCTGGCGGCGCATGCGCGCAGGTTGCGCGAGGCGCGGCATGCGTCGCGGCATCTGGATCTGGGCAGGAAGCCAACGGCAACGTAAGCGCCGTGCAAGTTGGGGTGAGGCGTAGCCGAACCCCAACGCCGTGATCGCCATGGCAATGCTGGCTTTCGGCTACGCCTCTACCCAGCCTACGCAGGTTCACGCGGTGGATGAGCGTTACACCAGCGCGTCATCCGCCGCCACGAAGCCGCCGGTCTGCCGCTGCCACAGGCGCGCGTACAAACCGCCGTGCGTGATCAATTCGGCGTGCGTGCCGGTTTCCACCACCTTGCCCTTGTCCAGCACCACCAGCCGATCCATGCGCGCGATGGTGGAGAGGCGGTGCGCGATCGCGATCACCGTCTTGCCTTCCATCAGTACTTCCAGGCTTTCCTGGATGGCCGCTTCCACTTCCGAATCGAGCGCCGAGGTGGCTTCGTCGAGCACGAGAATCGGCGCGTCCTTCAACAGCACGCGCGCGATGGCGATGCGCTGGCGCTGGCCGCCGGAAAGTTTCACGCCGCGTTCGCCCACGTGCGCGTCCAGGCCGGTACGGCCTTCGCCATCGACCAGGGTGGGAATGAATTCGTCTGCGCGCGCCTTGCGAATCGCCTCGGCCAGTTGCGCTTCGCTCGCGTCGGGACGGCCATACAGCAGGTTGTCGCGCACGGAGCGGTGCAGCAGCGAGGTGTCCTGCGTCACCATGCCGATCTGTGAGCGCAGGCTTTCCTGCGTCACCTGCGAAATATCGGTACCGTCGATCAGGATGCGGCCGCCTTCGAGGTCGTACAGGCGCAGCATCACGTTCACCAGCGTGGACTTGCCCGCGCCGGAAGGGCCAACCAGGCCGATCTTTTCGCCGGGGCGCACCACCAGGTTCAGGCCGGCGATCACGCCGCCCTGCTTGCCGTAGTGGAAATGCACGTCCTCGAAGCGCACTTCGCCGGCCACCACTTCCAGCGGCATCGCGCCGTCGCGGTCCTGCACGGCGCGCGGCTGTGAGATGGTGGTAATGCCGTCCTGCACGGTGCCGACATTTTCGAAGATGCCGTTGACCACCCACATGATCCAGCCGGACATGTTGTTGATGCGGATCACCAGGCCGGTGGAAAGCGCAATCGCCCCCACCGTCACCCTGCCCTCGCTCCACAGCCATAACGCCAACGCCGAGGTGCCGACGATCAGGAAACCGTTGAGCGTGGTGATGGTGGTATCCATCGCGGTGGTCTGGCGGGTCATCGCGCGCAGCTTGTCGGTCTGCTCGCGCATCGCGTCGGCCACGTATTTCTCTTCGCGCTGGGTATGCGCGAACAGCTTGAGCGTAAGCACGTTGCTGTAGCCGTCGACGATGCGGCCCATCAGTTTCGAGCGCGCTTCGGAGGCCAGCCAGGAACGCTGGCGCGTGCGCGGAATGAAGAAGTACAGCGTGCCCACGTAGAAAAACAGCCACGCCACCAGCGGTGCGGCCAGCCACACGTCCGCCTTGGCGAACATCACGATGGCGCTGCCGGTATAGATCGCGACGTACCAGATCGCATCGACGATCTGCGCGGCCGACTCGCGCAGCGACGCGCCGGTCTGCATGATGCGGTTGGCGATGCGCCCGGCGTAGTCGTTCTGGAAGAAGCCCAGGCTCTGGCGGATCACGTAGCGATGGTTCTGCCAGCGGATGCGGTTGGTGAGGCTGGGCACCACCGCCTGGTTGATCAGCAGGTCGTGCAGGCCGATGAACACCGGCCGCAGTACCAGCGCGACGAACCCCATCCACAACAGTTCGCGCCCGTGCACGGCGAAGAAATCCTTGCCCGGCGCGCCCTTGGCCAGGTCCACGATGCGGCCGATGAAGCCGAACAGCGACACCTCCACCAGCGCCACCGCAAAACCCACCACGATCGCCACCGCGAATACCGGCCACACCTGGCGCAGGTAGAACACGTAGAAGCGCCCGACCGACTTCGGCGGCATCGTGTCGACCGGGTCCTTGAAGGCGTCGATCAGGGATTCGAACCAACGGAAGATCATGGCGCGGGGTCCATTTGGGCCATTAGGAACGACGGGAGGGGCACTATACAGGGTTGGGCGGCGCCGCCACCGTCCCGAAGGGCATGGCGCCCGCCGCTTTTCGGACATGCGGCCGGCCGGCGAGGCCGCCGCTGATCGCCTGAATGCTAACCATGCATGAAGAAGCTCGCCGTGAAGGAACAATTGACCACCGGCGGCGCCCTTCGGATCATGCCCGGCATGCCTACACTCGCCCGTACGTTCCTTATTGCTTCGCTGCTGCTCGGCTCGCTGCTTGGCGCTACGCCCGCCGCCCTTGCGCAGAACACGCCCGGCAGCACCGACGCGCCCGCCAGCGCCGCCAGCAGCCCCGATCCGGCGCAGACGCTGACGCGCCTGAGCAAGCAACTGGATGACCTTAAGACCACCTTCAACAACAAGTCGTCCAACGCCTCGCTGACCGATCTGCGCAGCCAGGCCGGCGAGGTGCAGCAGCAGGCCGACCAACTGGTGCAGACACTGACCCCCGAACTGGAAAGCCTGCAGACGCGCCTGACCGTGCTTGGCCCGGCCCCGGCGGCCGGCGCGCCGCCGGAGACGCCCGCGGTGAGCCAGCAGCGGCGGCAGCTCGATCACGACAAGGCCAAGCTCGACAGCCAGATCAAGCAGGCGCAACTGCTGAGCCAGGATGCGATCAAGCTCGCGTCGCAGATCGTCGCCGCGCACAACGCGCAGTTCCAGGCGCAACTGGGTTCGCGCACGGATTCGCCGCTGGGCGTCGACTTCTGGCGCAACCTGAAAAAATCCTTCCCCGACGACCTCGCCCGCGTGCAGCACGTGAAAGCGCTGCTGTTCGAAGAAGCCGGCATCGCGTGGGAGCCCGACAATCGCTGGCCGCTGCTGCTGTGCCTGATCGGCGCGGTGCTGCTGATCGTGCCCGGCCGCGCGCTGTGCGAACGCATCGCGCTTGCGCTCGCCAGCCGCTACATGCCCGACGGTCATCTGCGGCGCAGCGCGATATCGGTGACCTTCACGCTGACCATCACCTTGTCGATCGGCCTGGCCGCCTGGCTGGTGTATCAGGGCTTCAACTGGAACGATACGCTGGACGAGGACGTGGAGAGCTTCGCGCAGGCGATCGTGCGCACCGTGTTCTTCGCCGCCTTCACCGCCGGGCTGGGGCGCGCGCTGCTTTCGGTGCGCCATCCCTCGTGGCGCCTGCCGGCCTTGACCAAATTCACCGCGCGCAGCCTGCGCTGGTTTCCATGGCTGCTCGGCGGCGCGTTCCTGCTGCTGGGTTTTCTCGAACGGCTCAACACCTTTGCCGGCGCCAGCCTGCCCGCCACCGTGTGCACGCGCGCATTTCTTGCCTTGCTCATCACCGGCCTGGTCGGCGCCGCATTGCTGCGCGCCAAGCGCGCGCGCACCACGCAACGGCAGGAAGGCGAGAAGCCGCCGCAGCATGCGATCTGGGTGGGCGCGCTGTTCGGCTTCGCCGCGCTGGGCGTGATCGTGGCGTGGCTGGCCGTGCTGACCGGCTATGTCGCGCTCGGCTTTTTCCTTTCCTGGCAGATGCTGTGGATCGGCATGATCGTGGCCTCGCTGTATCTGCTGTCGCACCTGCAGCGCGATCTGTTCGACGTGCTGCTGGCGCCGCGCGGACGCAGCGGCCAGCGCCTGCAATCCACCTTCAACGTGCAGCCGGCGACGTTGGAGCAAGCCTCCACGGTGTTCTCGGCGGCGGCGCAGATCCTGTTGCTGCTGGTGGCGGTGGGCACGCTGCTGGTGCCGTTCGGCGGCGGGCCGCAGGACATCTTCTCGCACATCGGCAACGTGTTCAGCGCGCTGCAGGTGGGCCAGCTCACCATCAAGCCGGGCGCCATCTTCAATGCGGTGCTGGTGTTCGCGCTGGGCATGGTCGCGGTGCGCATCGTGCGCAAGTGGCTGGCCGAGCAGTTCCTGCCCAAGACCAGCATGGACGTGGGCATGCAGAACTCGCTGGTCACCCTGCTCAACTACATCGCGGTGGTGATCGTGTTCGCGCTGGCGCTGCGCACCGCCGACGTGAGCCTGGAAAGCCTCACCTGGATCGCCAGCGCGTTGTCGGTGGGCATCGGCTTCGGCTTGCAGGCGATCGTGTCGAACTTCATTTCCGGCCTGATCCTGCTTGCCGAACGGCCGGTGAAAGTGGGCGACTGGGTAAGCATGCCCGGCGTGGAAGGCGACATCCGCCGCATCAACGTGCGCGCCACCGAAATCCAGCTGAGCGACCGCTCCACCATGATCGTGCCGAACTCGCAGTTCATCACGCAGAACCTGCGCAATGTCACGCACGGCAACGCGCTCGGCCGCGTCAAGCTGAGCCTGCCGATGCCGCTGGATACCGATGCGGCGAAAGTGCGCGAGATCATGCTGGAAGCCTTGAACGCGAACGATGCGACCCTGGATACGCCTGCGCCGGTGGTGACGCTGGACGACATCACCACCTCGGCCATGACCTTTACCGGCGTGGCGTACGTGCGCAGCCCGCGTGAGGCGTCGGCGGTGAAAAGCGCGCTGCTGTTCGACATCCTGTCGCGCCTGGCGAAGTCGCAACTGCCGTTGTCGACGCCGCAGAGCATGATCGTGCGCAATCTCGGCCCGTTGGGCGAAGACAGTCCCGCCGCGCCCATGTAGGTTGGGGTGCAAACCCCAACGTCCGGATGCATGAAGATGGCGACGTTGGGGTTTGCACCCCAACCTACGCATGTTGAGGCCCGCCTCCCTGCTCGCGCCACCGCGAAGGATCCTAATCACGTGCCGCTTTGAGCCCGTGCGAAAAAATCTACAAGACGCACGGCGGGTAGCGGATTAGTCTTCATCCACCCTACAACAGGACGTTACTGCCATGCACGACAAACCCATCCACGGCAGCACCATCATCCCCTGCCTGCGCTACCGCGATGCCCATGCCGCCATCGACTGGTTGCGCAAGGCGTTCGGGTTCGAAAAACATGCCGTCTACGAGAACGAACATGGCTGCGTGATGCACGCGCAACTGGTGCACGAGGGCGGCATGCTGATGCTAGGCGATATCCAGCCCGGCAGCTTCAGTGACCGCATCGTGCAGCCGGATGAAATCAATGGCCGCGAAACGCAATGCGCGTACCTGGTCGTCAGCGACTGCAAGGCGCACTACGAGCGCGCCAAGGCGGCGGGTGCGGAGATCGTCGAGGACTATGCGGAAAAAGATTATGGCGGTGCAGGTTATGCGTGCCGCGATCCGCAGGGACATCTGTGGTCGGTCGGCAGCTACGATCCGTGGCAGGCGGAGTAAGCGCTTGCGGCGCCATTTGCATGCAAGGCGAGGTGGCTTCACCCCACTCCGGCCCTCCCCTACTGCACGTAGGGGAGGGAACGGATCATGGCGAGTATCGAGACCCGCGTATTACTGGCACTTCTCGTTCTTGGCCGCGTGATAGCCGGCGGCCTGCGCATCGGCCGCACTCATGTACTTGCCGGCCTTGGTCTTGCCGTACCACTTGCTGCCTTCGCAGTGGTAGGTCTTGGTCTTGGAACCGGTGTTCACCCAAACCTGGCCGGCGCCACCACCTGCCGCCGGCGCGGCGGCGGGTTCGGCCTTGGTGGCTGCTGCCGGCTTGCTGGCTGCGGCCGATGCGGCGGCTGGCGTGGCGGCCGGTTCGGCGGCCGGCGCCTTGCTGTTGCTGGCCGACTTGTCGATGCCCTTGTGCCCGTGGCAAGCACCCTTGGTGGTGGTTACCGTCTGGGACGTACCGTCCTTGCATTGCACCGTCATGCTGCCGGCGGCGGCGGGAGCCTGCTGTGCATACGCACCCGAAGCCATCAAGGCGGCGGCCAATACTGCGATCAATCCGAACGATTTCATGTTTCCCTCCAGCGTTGCTTGCCCTAAGGAAGCACGCCGCGCGTGCTGCGCGGCGTTCCCCTGACGTGTCGAATCGCTTTGAAACGACATCCCCAAGCGCCCGTTACCTGCAGCGCCTGCGGCGGCAACTATGCCTGAAAACAAGTCAGCCAACATGACAGCCGGGCGGCGTTACCGGGCCTGGTTTACCTTCGGTTTCACCTTGTCCTGCGGCCGCGCCACCGCATACATCGCCCAGCTGATGTCCTTGAACAGGCCGAAGCGATCGTCGCCCACTTTGTATAGATCGAAGTGCGTACGATCCGGAATGAAACGGAACTCGGCATGCGCGCCCAGGCCATCCAGCACAGCCTTCAATTTATGCGCCGCACCATCCAGGTAGAACGTATCGGCGGTGCCGACATAGAGATGGATCTTGCCATCGAGATCCGGCTTGAGCGCCGGCCAGTTGGCCTGCAGGCGACGGGCAATGTCGTAGTGCTCGCCCCAGTACGCGACCACCTGCGGATTCACGTCACCGGTATCGCGATCGAACATCGGCTCGGGCCGGCCGTCCTTGCCGCGTGGCGAGAACACCCATTCGAACGAGGCGAGCTGTCCGCCGTAAGGTCCAAGCACGCGTTCCATTTGCGCGAACTGCTCGAAGGTGCCCATCACTTTGCCCTGGTCGCGCACCAGCGGCCACGGCGAGCCGTCCGGCTTGCGATAGACGTTGGCATGGTCGGCGTACAGATCCGGACCGGTGAAATCGTGGAAGTCGCTGGGATCGGGCGACGTCGACCAGGTGCCGCCGAACACTTTCGGATAGTGCGTCTGCAACCACAGCGTGGCCCAGCCGCCGGAGGAATGGCCGTTGAGGAAGCGGCCGTTAGCGTCGCCGTCCATGTGGTATTTCGATTCCAGGTATGGAATCAGTTCGGTGGTCAGCGCCTGACCCCATGGACCGTTGTTGACCGAATCGGCGAACTCGTGCGTGCCGGTGGCGCTGGATTCATCCAGGAACACCCAGATCATCGGCGGCAGCTGGCCGCTGGCCATGCCCGCCTGCACGTACGCCATCGGACGCGCCAGCCGATCCTTGTTGCCGGTGAAGCCGTGCGTAAAGTACACGGTGGGATAGCGCTGCTTGGACGATGCGTCATAACCCGGCGGCAACACCACGTAGCCGTACATGTGGATGTCGCGTCCCCAGAATTGCGTGAGCGCGGGGCTGACGAAGTCGATCGGCTGCGCCTGTTCGCGCACGGTCTTTACCGCATCGCGCAGGTTGGCCGGCGCCGAATCCGGCAAGGCCCACGGATCTTGCGCGGCCACGGTTTCTTCCAGCTTGATCGTCGGCACGTCGATGGCAGGCCAATGCACCGGCACCACCTGGCTCACGATGTCGCCGGCGTCGCGGCCCAGATAGTTGTAGTTGTGATGCACGTCCAGCACCGCCTGCACCAGGTAGTCGCCGGCGGGGAGCTTGGACCACGCATCGGGAAAGGCGCGCATGTCCGCGTCCACGTCGATCGTCTGGCCCGGTACGAGCCGATCGATATCCTGCGCCGCGATCGCCGTCTGCGTGGGATGGAACGGATTGGCGTCGATCTCCGTCACCTTGCCGTCTTTCGCTTCGGCCTTGGCGGCGCTGGTTTCTTCGGCGAACAGCAGCAAGCGGCCGGTGACCGGTTGCGTTTGGTTACCGGCCAGCTGGATGTGGAAGACGCGGTGCGTGGATGCGGTGGCTTGTGGTGTTTGTTGAGTGCAGGCGGTGAGCAGGCTGACGCTCAATAACGCGCACAAGGCGAACGGACGTGAACGCATGATGCCTCCGGTTATGTAATGCACTTGATTTCAATTATGGATGCCGCAATTCCCCTCACCGTCATTCCGGCGAAGGTCCACTGCTGTCCGGGAAAAACATGAATCGCCAAGAAAAACTTCGACATGTAACCCGGACGCGCGATTTTCGCCTGCAAATTCAACGCTACCGATTCGTCATCCCGGCGAAAGCTGGGATGACGAACGTTTAACCATTCCTGCAAGACGTGCAGACGCGTTCCCCGGACAGTAGTGGGCGAAGGCCGGAATCCATGCTTCGTTCTGGCGATGACGACTAATCAACTTTCGCCTTCTCATCCTCGACTGGCGTCAAGCGCAAATCCTGGAAATCGAAACTGAAATCCGTCAACGGCGAAATCGGCTGCATGCGCACTTCGCGCACGTGGCCATCCACGTCCAGCGCAAAGTTCACGAACGCATCCGCGTTCAAGGCGCGATCGTCCCAGCGCACGATAAAGGTATCGTGCTGCCACGGCGTCATCGTGCCGACCAGTTGCGGGGTCTTGCTGAAGCGCAGGCGCTGCTTGCCGCCTTCGTCGGCGATCACGATGTCGCCATACCACGGGTCGCGATAGGTGCCGGCGTATTTCGCCAGCGGCAAGGAAGGTTTGGCCTTGGCGTCGCGCGCGGCCTGATGTTCCTTCCAGCTCTCGTCCGCCTTGCCCTGCGCATGCTTCACCGCTTTGTCGTATACCGCCACCCAATCGGTCTTGCTGGCCGCATTGAGGTACGCATCCAGCACGCGGTAAGTCACCGCATTGAATGCGGCGCCGGTTTCCTGGTTGGTGAGCACCACCACGCCCAGCTTCAGGCCCGGCACCAGCGTGACGCGCGAGACCATGCCCGGCCAGCCGCCGGTGTGCCACACCAGCTTCTGGCCGTGGTAGTCGCTCAGGAACCAGCCTTCGCCGTAGCCGGAAAAGTTCGGCATCAGCGCTTGCAGTTCCGGGACCGGCGGCTTGTTCACCGGAATCGGCGTGAGCATGGTCCACATCTGGTTCTGGCTGTCCTGCGAAAACAGATGCCGCGGCTTGCCGCTGGCATCCTTGCCCGGCAGTTCACCGCCGGCGAGCTGCACGTTCATCCATTTGGCCAGGTCGTGCACGCTGGCGTAGATGCCGCCGGCGCCGGGGTTGTTGGTCCAGGCCATCGGCGGCACCGGTTTCAGGTTCTTGAAGTCGTACAGCGCATGGCCGGTGGCGACGTCCATGCCGGGTTTCAGATAGGTCATGTCGACCAGCGATTCGTCCATGCCGACCGGCTTGAAGATGTGGTCGCGAAGGTAATCGGCATAACTCTGGCCGGATACGTTTTCGATCACCAGCGTGGCGACGGCGAACAGGATGTTGTCGTACGCGTAGTGGCTGCGGAAACCATTGGCGATCGGCACATGGCGCAGGCGCTCGACCACTTCCTTGGTGCTATAGCGGGTCGGCGGCCAGTACAGCAGATCGCCGGCGCCCAGGCTCAGACCGCTGCGGTGGGCCAGCAGGTCGCGCACGCGCATGTCGTGCGTCACGTAAGGGTCGGACATCTGGAACCACGGCAGGTAATCGGTGACCCGTCCGTCCATGTCCAGCTTGCCCTGCTCGGCCAGCATCTGCAGCGCGGCAGCGGTGAAGGCCTTGGTGTTCGAAGCGATCGCGAACAGCGCGTGCGCATCCACCTTTTCCGGCTTGCCGGTTTCGCGCAGGCCGTAGCCTTCTTCCAGCACCACCTTGCCGTCCTTGACGATCGCCACCGCGATGCCCGGCACGTTGAAGGTCGTGCGCGCGTTGTCCACGTAGGCGCCGAAATCCTGCAGCATCGGCGGCAGCGACGCTTGCGTATCCTGCGGCGCATCGGTTGCCGACTGCGTCTGCGACCAGGCCGGCGTGGCGATGGCGAACGCCAGCATGGCGCAGCCGGCGGTGATGCGTAGGGACAGGGACGGACGAGGCATGAACGGCTCCGCGGCAAACAAAGCCGCAGTCTAGCTGGTCATTGGCCGTCCGCACGCTGCGCCAAAGGTCACGTAGGTTGGGGTGCAAACCCCAACGTTGCATGTCTCCCGAAATCGCGATGTTGGGGTTTGCACCCCAACCTACGGTTAGCGCGCGCGGTGCGCATCCAGCCACGGCGCCAATGAGACGTACCAGATGTTGTCGCCGCCGTTGTCCCAGCTCTGCATACGCGCCAGGGCCGCCGAGGCCTGTGCGGGTGTCAGCGGAAAGCTCAGCTCGGTGCGCCGGTCGCTGGTGTAGTAAAGCGTGCGTCCGTCGGGACTGAAGTGCGCGCCCCACTGGCTCCATTTGCCCGGCTTGCCGTTGATCGCTTCGCCCAGGTTGATCGGCGTGCCCCAGTGATCGCCTTCGCGAAAGGCGATATAGAAATCACCCGTGCCACCTGATTTGGCATCGGCCGAATTGAACACCATCAGGGACTGATCGGGCGCGATCGCCGGGTCGAACGCAGCCGCCGCCGGATCGCCGACCGCCACTCGCGCTGCCGGTTGATAGGCGCCATGTTCGAAGGCCGAACGGTAGATGCGGAACACGTTGTCCGCATCCGGATGGATGAAGTACAGGCTGCCATCGGCCGCAATGCTCGGCGCGTAGGTGCGGTCGCTGGCGTTGACGGCATCGGGCAGATGCACCGGCGTGCCCCAACCATCGCCCTTGCGATCCACGCGCCATAGATGGCCGCCGCGGCCTGGAACGACCTTGCCTTTGATCGTCGCCGCCAAGGCTTCCGTACCCGCCACCGGACGGTTGGATACAAATACCAGGTAGGAACCGTCCGGCGACATGGCCGGATCGTGATCGAGCCATTGCCCGGAGAACGGCGCAATCGCAGGCTTGGACCATGCGCCATGTTCGCGATGCGACATCAGGATCATCGAACCCACGTCGAAATACACCGTGTCGCCGTCAGGCGTGAACGCCGGACACGCTTCGCCGGCCGGTCCGGAAATCACGCCCGGCGCAAACACCCGGGGCGCATCGGTGGCGAACGATGAAAAAGTGGTACTGCACAGGCCGAGCGCAACCATCCACCACAAAGACTTGCGGAGCATGTCGTTCTTCCTTAAGGAGGCAGGAAGACGCTGTATAGTCTTCGCCCTCGGGTTGCCGCATGTCCTTAAAGTCATTGCGCATGCCGGCACCGAAGGCGCGCCGCCCCGCGACGCACTACACTGCGCAGGTCGCCAACAAGGAGTCCGCGGTGTCCCTGTCTCGCCTCATTCCCCTGATCCTGCTGGCGCTGCTGATCGGTGGGATCGTGTTCTGGAACCGTCATGCCGCGCCGCCTCAGGGCATGGTGTCGCACGGCAACGTCACCCTGCCGGCCAGCGGCAATGTCAACTGCCCCGCCGCGCGCACCGACCTGCCGCCGTACATGCCGCCGGAGGCTTGCGTCACGCTGACCGCCATCCTGCAAGGCGGCCCTTATCCGTACAGCCAGGACGGCGTAGTGTTCGGCAACTACGAAGGCCTGCTGCCGAAAGAACCGCGCGGCTATTACCACGAATACACCGTGCCCACGCCCGATGCGCACAACCGCGGCGCGCGGCGCATCATTACCGGCGGCACGCCGCCCACGGTGTTCTATTACACCGACGACCACTACCGCAGCTTCAAGTCGTTCCAGGTGAATCGATGAGCGAGGAAGGCGCCCTCGACCTGACCCAGGCGAACGACGGTGGCGTGTACTTCGTCGACGCCGCCGACTTCGACGCGCTGATCGCCGCCGCCGAACAAGGCAGGCTGTACGTATGCCGCGCCGACCTGGCCGGCTGCCGCGACAAGGCCGAACTGCTGCGCCGCCTCGCCGCTGCGCTCAACGTGCCCAACGGTTTCGGCCAGAACTGGGACGCGTTGCTCGACACCCTGCGCGACCTGGAATGGCTGCATGGCGAAGGCCATGTGCTATTGCTCGATCACGCCAGCGATCTGCGCGAAGCGGCCACCAAGGACTTCGATACGCTGCTGGCCATCCTGCACGAATCGGCCGGCTTCGCCATCAGCCGGAGCCGCCCGTTCTTCGCTTTCTTGAGCTTGCCCGAGCACCCGATGGTGCTGCCTTCGCATCGTCCGTCATGACCCATATCGACTTCGAACTCGACCGCGACTACGTGGAACTCAATCAACTGCTCAAGCTGACCGGCTTGTGCGATAGCGGCGGGCAAGGCAAGCAGATCGTCGCCAGCGGTGCGGTGTATGTGGATGGACAGCAGGAGCTGCGCAAGACGTGCAAGATTCACGCGGGACAGGTGGTGCGGTTGGAAGATGTGGAGATTCGCGTGGTGTCGGCATGATGCTTTTGACTCCCTCTCCCCTCCGGGGAGAGGGTTGGGGTGAGGGGCCACGGCTCGCCTCACATTTCATGCAAGCTGCGCTCTAATTGACCTCTATCGCAAGATTGCCCCCTCACCCTGGCCCTCTCCCCGAAGGGGAGAGGGAATAAAAGCGTTGTAACCACAAGGAACCCGGCAACGAATACCAGGCAGATATCCACGGAGGCATCCCATGCAACCCCTTCGTCTCGCCGCCTTTTCCGCACTGCTCAGCCTGGCCGCCTGCACCGCCGCCGCCAGCAACGCGCCGCTGCCCGACCCCGCCTACGACCAAGCCAAACCCGCCACGCACAGCACCGAAACCGCCGTGCTCGCGGGTGGCTGTTTCTGGGGCATGCAATCGGTGTTCGAACACGTGCGTGGCGTACGCCAGGTTTGGGCAGGCTATAGCGGCGGCAATGCGGGCACGGCGCAATACGAAGCGGTCAGCGAAGGCAACACGGGTCACGCCGAATCGGTGAAGATCACCTTCGACCCTGCCGTGGTCAGCTACGGGCAACTGTTGAAGATCTATTTCGCCGTCGCGCACGATCCCACCACGCTCAACCGCCAGGGACCGGATGCCGGTACGCAATATCGCTCGGAGATTTTCTTTGCCAGTCCGGAGCAGAAGAAAATCGCGCAGGCGTATATCGCGCAGCTCAACGCGGCGAAGGTGTTCGACGATGCCATCGTGACGCAGGTGGCGCCGCTGACGGGTTTCTATGCGGCCGAGGATTACCACCAGGATTACGCGCGCAAGCATCCGAACGACATGTACATCGTGGTCAACGATGCGCCGAAGGTGGCGCGGTTGAAGCAGGTGTTTCCTGAGATGTATCAGGACGAGCAGATGGTGGTGGATGTGAGGCTTTGAGGCTTTGAGGCCGTGAATCGTGAATCGTGAATCGTTAATCGGGAATCGTCAATCGTTAATCGTCAATCGTTAAAAGCGACCCTCATAAACCGGGCTCCGCCCTGACGATCCCCGATTCTCGATTTACGATTCTCGATTTACGATTCCCGATTTACGATTCCCGATTCCCGATTCCCGATTCCCGATTCCCGATTCCCGATTCCCGATTCCCGATTCCCGATTCCCGATTCCCGATTCCCGATTCCCGATTCCCGATTCCCGATTCCCGATTTACGATTCCCGATTTACGATTCCCGATTTACGATTCCCGATTTACGATTGCCGATTTACGATTGCCGCTTTACGGCTCCCTACCCCCTACTTCGGCGGCACCAAACGCAACCGCGACGGCTCATGCCTAGGGTTGGGCGACAGCATCCGTTCGATTTCCTGCGGCGGCAGGCCGCGCGAGTAGTAGTAGCCCTGCCCTTCGGCGCATCCGGCGCGCAGCAGGAAATCGTGTTGCTCGGCGGTTTCGATGCCTTCGGCGATCGTGCACATGCCCAGGCTGCGGGCGATGGCGAGCATGGCTTCGACGATCGCCACGTCGTTCGCGCTATTGGGCAGGTCGGTGATGAAGGAGCGGTCGATCTTCAGGTAATCGATGCCCGACAACTTCAGGTACGCCAGCGAGGAATAGCCGGTACCGAAATCGTCGATGGCGATGCCGATGCCCAGCGCATGCAAGGTGTGCATGGTCTGCTCGGTGGCTTCGCCCAGGCGCAGGATCGCGCTTTCGGTGATTTCGAACAGCAGCCGCTTGGGCGAGATCTGGCTGGCCTGCAAGGCCTGCTTCACGCTGTCGATGAAGCCGGGGTGCCCGAAGGTGGCGGCCGATGCGTTCACCGCCACGCGGATCGGCGGCAATTTGGCTTCGTCCCACAGGCGAATCTGGTTGCATACGGCGCGCATGATCCAGGCGTCCAGCCGGCGGATCAGGCCCAGGCTTTCGGCCAGCGGGATGAACTCGTCGGGCATCAGCTCGCCGCGCTCGGGATGGCGCCAGCGCACCAGCGCTTCCACCGCCACGATGCGGCCGCTACGCAATTCCACGCTGGGCTGGAACACCAGGTGGAATTCGTCGCGGATCAGCGCCTGGCGAAGATCCGCGCCCAGCATCAGGCGCATGCGCGCATCGGCGTGCATCAGCGGCGTGTAGAAGCGGAAGGTGTTGCGTTCCTGCGTCTTGGCCGCGTACATGGCGGCGTCGGCGTTGGCGATCAGGGTGACCGGATCGCTGCCGTCCAGTGGATAGCCGGCCACGCCGATGCTGGCGCTCATGACGATTTCGTAGTCGCCGATCAGCATGGGTTCGGACAGGCTTTGCAGCAGGCGGCTGGCGAACTGCGCGGCCTGTTCGCGCGTGCGCAGGCCGCCGAGCAGCACGGTGAATTCATCGCCGCCGATGCGGCTGGCCACATCGTTTTCGCCCAGCTCGCGGCGGATGCGCTGCGCCACTTTCACCAGCAGGCGATCGCCGATGGCGTGGCTGTAGCTGTCGTTCACCGCCTTGAAGGCGTCCAGATCCACGAACAACACCGCCGCGGCGCCGTTCACGCGCGCCGCCGCTTCGATCGCCTGCGAGCAATGCCGCTGGAATTCGCTGCGGTTGGCCAGGCCGGTGAGCGGGTCGTGCGCCACCATGTATTCCAGGCGCTGGCGATCGGCCTTGCTGCGCGTGATGTCGGTGATCACCGCCACGTAGTGCTGTACGCGGCCTTCCATGTTGCGAATGGCGCTGATGCTGAGCAGTTCCGGATAGGAGGAACCATCCGAACGCCAGCTCTGCACCTCGCCCACCCAGTTGCCGCCTTCGGCCACCATCTCCCAGATCGACGCGGGCAACGGTGCGCCATCGGGCATGCGGCGCAGTTCGTCGAAGCGATGATGCTGCAGGTATGGCAGCGTGTAGCCGGTGATGCGCGTGTGCGCGGCGTTGACCGTGGTCACGCGCCTATCCGCATCGGCGATGATCACGCCTTCGGCCACGCTGGCCAGCGCTTCGGCCGCGATGCGGCGCTCCTGCTCCATCGCGATGCGGTCGGAAATGTCGCGCATGATCGCCTGACGCACCGGCTGCGCGCCCCAGGTGGTGAGGCTGCTGTGCGTCTCGACCGTGCGGATCAGGCCGTCCACCGCGCGCAGCAGGCCGATGGTGGACGAGCCGGCCGAACGGGTGCTGCCCTCCACGAACAGCTCGAGAAAATTCAGGCCGATCAGTTCATGCGGATGGCGGCCGGTCCAGGCACCGGCGGTGCGGTTGGCGCCGAGGATGCGGCCATGCACTTCGTCCACCATGACGATCGCGTCGGCGGCGCTGTCGAACAGCAGGCGATAGCGCTCCTCGGTGCCGCGGATGCCGGCCAGGATGCGCTTGGCCATGCGCACCCACAGCAGTGAAGCAAGCAATGCGGAAAGCAGCACGCTGGCGAACAGCACCCGCCCCAGCCAGGCGGCGCCCAGGGCGATCTGCAGCGAGAAATCGTCGCTGCGCGGCTGGATGAAGGCGTTGAGCGCATCGATGCGCGCGCGCTGCCCGGCGATTTCACGGGGCGAGGGCGTGCCCTGCGCATAGGCCTGCTGCAATTCGTCGGCGATGGTATTCAAGTCTTCGATCGCGCCATCGACCGAGCGCCAGTCCTTCAACGCCGGCCCGACGTAAGGCAGCTGGGCGAAGTGGTCGAGAATGAAGACCATGCCCGGAATGGCCGCGGGGATCACCCCGCCGCGCCGGAACGCTTCGTATACCGTATGCCGGTCGTAGTGGCCGCTGGCGATGGCGTCGCGCGCCGCGCGATCGGTACGCACCACTTCGTAATGGCGGCGGAAGCTCGCCAGCCGGACCGGATCGCCGGTGCGGGCATAGTCGGTGAGGTCGATCACCGATTGCTTCTGGGCCTTGGACCACAGGCTTTCGCCGTTCAAGAAGCCCGCCAGCGTGACCTGGACCTGCAGCGCTCCCCAGGTCAGGCACAAAACCAAGCCAACGACCGCCGCCAAGCCGTACGCCAAAGGCATAAGCCGTCGTGACAGCGGTCGTTGCTGAGCATTGCGGGTGATACGCATCGTGCCCCTATTTCTTAGAGCCTGTCATCCACAGTCCAGAAACTGCCGACCTGACGTGTATCGCCCCACCAACGCTTTACTTAAGCGGCCGCTTCACTGGCCAGCCACGGGTCCCGACGCACATCCAGACACCGATCCAGGGTGATCCTCATACTGACATAGCTACGTTTGACGCATTCTTGCAGATAGGCGACTTCATCCGCGCGAGGAGCGTTCCCGATCAGGGTACACACAATCTCAAGCGCCTCCCATGGATGAGTATCATCATACGCTGCGTGAAGTTGGAGCCAACGCAGGGTGCCCGGACGCGTGGCCTTGGGGAAGTTCTCCTTATACGCCTCGCTCTCGTAAACCCACTGCGACCATTCCCCGGTCGCCCCCTCTACCGCGTAGTTGGTGGCGATCATGCCGGCCGCCAGCGGACCGCTGCGGCTGACCTCCTCGCACCAATTGGATAACGCATCCGTGCCGTACGGGGTGCTTCCGTTCAGTACCTCCGCTTGCGGCACCCCTGCCCCCTCGGCCCAGTTGAGCCAGTATTCGGCATGATTCTGCTCCACTCGGATGTTGCGTACCAGCCAGCGGCGGGCCATGTTTTCGCCCGGGCTGCGGCCGTACTGCGTCTTGAGCAGGTTGAGCGCCATATAGCCCGGGAACCGCTCGATCACCGGCCATACGCCGACCATGAAGTCGCGGGTGCCGACCGCGTCCAGGCGGTTTTCGCGCATCAGCGTCCAGAGTTCATGCTGGACCACGGCGTGCTTGGTCGGCTCGCAGGCGTTGACCATGTCTTGGGCCCATGTCGGATAGCTGGACAGATGGGTCAGCGGGCCGGTGCGTTCGAAATGTGCGTACATGTGTGAGTCTCCACTTTGGTTAGGGTCGTCTCGGCCCGGACGGGCCGACGCCGGGGCCTGGAATGGCCCCAGCACACCAATAGTGGTCGCCCGACGCAGTCGTTGCGACTTCGGGGGTTTTTGAGGATTAAGGGGTTAATGGAGTGGGGATTTGGGAATAGGGAATTGGGAATGGTTAGAGCGCATTCCGCAATGTGACCCTACTCCCTATTCCCTACTCCCGTACCCGGCGCAAACGACACGCCACGCAACACTTCTCCGAAGCGGGCCGAGCGCAGGGTGACGAACCGTTCCCGGGCCGCACCGGCCGCGGTGGTGTTGGACAGTTCGTCGCGGATGGCGACCAGCCTGTTCGGATCGGCGCCGGTATCGCCATTGCCGCTGATGGTGGAAGTGATCGCCCACAGCGTGACCTTGCCATCTCCATCGACGCGGCCGGTGAGCTGGCGCAGGCCGTCGGTGGCCGGCGACCATGGCAACTGGGTGGCGGCATTGACGCCGGTGGGATAACCGCTGACCGTGTAGGGCTGGCCAAGCTGCAGGCCGGCCTGCAGCGTATAGGCCCATGTCCAGGCATGCGTGGCAGGGTTGAACACCCACTTTTGCAGGCCGGCGGTGGTTTGCGCCGCGGCGTGCGTATAGAGGTCGCTCCCACCTGCATAGCCATCGCCTTCGTCGGCAAGGTACAGGGTGTTCGCATCCGCAAACCACAGGGCGAACGGATAGGACAGCGTCTTGGCGGTCTTGTTAGGGGTGGCGGGAAAACCGGCCAATATGCACATGTTGGTCGGCAGGCCGCTGGTCTGCAGCGTGGATGCGTCATACGCAAGAGGCGTTGTCGGCAACGGCGCGCCCGCGACCGGAACACCCACGCCATTGGGGCACGCCCTGCCGGTGGTGTCCACGAAGTAGACCGTATTCACGCCGTTGCCACCGCTGCCCTTGGTGACATACACGACGTTGTTGAACACGGTGATGCCGCGGAAGTTGTCGTCCTTGCCGATCTTGTCGGCCTTCGCGCCAAGCGCCGTGATCGAGAAACTCGCCAACGGTGTCGGCGCGGCCGGGGTCTGCCAGGCTTCCGGCGCCAGCGACGGCACGATGTATTGCGCGCCGGCGCCGAGGATCACGCCATCCGGCTGCGGGTTCGCGCCGTTGCCCGCGTTGCCGACGGTGTAGAACACGTTCGCGCCGTGGACGTTGTTGTAGATCGCCGCGCGGCCATTGTTGCCGCTGTAGGCATTGGTTTCGGTAAAGCGGAAGTGGCCGTGGCGATCCACCCGCGCCACCGCGCGATAGAACGATTGACCATCGGGGTTGGTGCCATCCAGCGCCAGCGGCGTATTGGCGTTGGAAACGTCGATTGCATTGACCGGCGCGGCGTAACCCATGAAGGTGAGAAAGCGGCCGTCCAACGACAGATGCAGGCCCAGTTCCGACTTGGAACTGAAGCTGGTCACCAGCTCACCCTCGCGTGCCGCGGGTTGCAGGCTGTTGGGCACTTCCAGCGTATCGATCAGCCAGCCGTTCGGCGTGATCTGGTCCAGGTAGATGCGCGAGGTGATGCCGAAGCCGGCGTCATAGATGTCGTTGTTCCACACGTACGGATAGGTGCCGTCGTACGGCGCGCCACCGGCCGCACCGCAGGCACCGCTGGTCGCCGCGCAATGCGGCGGCAGTACCTGGCCCACCTTCACGTTGCTGGCCTTGTTGTCGTACACGCTGCGGCTCACCACCAGGTTGCCGGGCCAGAAACGAAATTCGCGATGGTGCCAGCCATCGCCGGCATAGGCGGCAACGCCCGCCGCAAGCGAAGCGCAGGCCAATGCGGCAGACAGGTAACGGCGGCGAAAACGGAAGCGGGAAGTCGTGGTCATCGTGGTCTCCGGGAGGTGGGATGAAGCGGAGCAACTGCGCACAACCCGGCCACGGTAGTGAGGGGAAATGAAGGCTTGTTGACAGCGTGCGTTACGGCGGCGTGAAAGCCCGCATAGGCGCCATCCCGGCTTTGCTGCCGTGCGGCTTATGCCTGCCGCCCGCGACGCGCCTCGTACGCCTTCAAATGCGTATACGCCAGCCGCAGCATCGGCAGCTCCAGCCCCGCCGCTTCGCCGCGCATCAGCAGATCACCGATGACGTGATCGGCCTCTACCGCACCGCCGCGTTCCAGGTCGCGCATCATCGAGGCGCTCAGCACCGAGCCCGGTTCGGTGAGCACGGAGCGGCCGCGTTCCAGCACGGCGTCGCTGGGTGCATGGCCGTGCGCTTGCGCGACGCGGCGGCAGTCCTTGAACAAGTCCAGTGTGGCCCGCTCGCCGCCCGGCGCCGCGATGATGTCGCCGACCGATGCGCGCATCAGGCAGGTGATGCCGGCCAAGGATGCAAGGAACACCCATTTGTCCCACATGTCCTGCAGGATGCTGGTGCTCAGGCGCGGTTCGAAGCGCGCGTTCGACATCGCCTGCGCGATACGTTCCACACGCGGCGAACGGCTGCCGTCGCGCTCGCCGAAGGTAAGGCTGTGCGATTGATTGAGGTGGCACACCACGCCTTCGGCATCCAGCGTGGCAGCGATGATGCACTGGCCGCCGAGCACGTGCGCCGCGCCGAACCGCGCATCGAGCAGATCCAGGTGCCGCATGCCGTTGAGCAACGGCAGGATCGCGGTGTGCGCGCCGACTGCGGGCGCCATGTCTTCGATCACCTGCGGCAGGTGATAGGCCTTGCAGCTCACGATGATCAGGTCATAGCCGTCCTTCAGCGAGGACGCCTGCACCGTCGGCGGCGACGGCAGCGTGACGTCGCCGGCGGGGCTGCGGACCTTGAGGCCGTCGCGCGCCAGCGTTTCCGCGCGCGCCTTGCGCACCAGGAAGGTGACGTCCTCGCCGCTTTCCAGCAAGCGGCCGCCGAAGTAACCGCCCGTCGCGCCTGCACCGACTACAAGTATCTTCATCGCTGCATTGCCTTCATCGAGAAAACCGACGGCATTATCCCCCAGCATGGCGGTCGACAAAATGCATACGCGGCAGCGTGCCACATGACGTTCCCCGCGCTTGCTGTCATCATGTCCGGCTAGGGCGCATCAAGGGATCCCCGCGTGTCCAAACGCGCAGCACAGCAACGCTTCGTGGCATGGCTGGCCTTGGCCGCCATGGCCCTGATCGTGCTGATGCCGGTCGTCTCCCGTTCGATGCCCATGGACGGCATGGCGATGGGTACGTCGTCCGCGCCGGAGGACGGATGCCCGGTGCATGCGGCGCATGCGGATCATCGCCATGCGGGCATGCCGGATCATCCGGACGACCCCACCGCACGATGCGGCTATTGCGTGCTGTTTTCGCATACGCCGGTGGTGGGGCTGGGCGTCGCCCAGGTCTTGCCGAGCGTGCAGCATCCACCGTTCTTCTTGCGCACAACGATGCCGCGCGGTGTGCCTGCCGAGCCATTGTTGAGTGCGCACCCGCGGGGACCGCCGTTGTTTGTCGAAGGTTGATTGGCCATTGGCTTGAAAGTGATGCACGTCCAGTAGCTTTTTGCGCGTCATGCCGGCGAAGGCCGGAATGACGACGTGGAGCGCCCGAAAGCATCGATACTTCCCTCGCACTCGAACGGATTCCCTCCAACCATGCACACTCTCCCCCGCACCAGCGCACGCACCGCGTTGCCGCTCGCCATGCTGGCCTCGTCCATCGCCATGGCGCAAACCACGCAGGACGCCTCCAGCACAACACCTGCGCCGAAGAAGACCACCACGCTGGCGCCGATCAGCGTATCCGCGCGTATGCACACGCCACCGGCGTCCAAGCCGGATTTTCCCGCCACCCAAACCCGCGTCACCGCGGCGCAGATCAGCGCCACCGTCAACGCGCTGGACGTGGAAGACGCCGCCCGCTACATGCCGAGCATCTTCATCCGCAAGCGCAATATCGGCGACACGCAGCCGGTGATCGCCACGCGCAACTGGGGCGTGAATGCCAGCGCGCGCACGCTGGTGTACGTGGACGACATTCCGATTTCCGCGCTGATCGCCAACAACAACACCATCGGCGCGCCGCGCTGGGGCATGGTGTCGCCGGAGCAGATCGATCACGTGGACATGCTGTACGGCCCCTACTCGGCCGCGTATGCCGGCAATGCGATGGGCGGCGTGATGCACATCGTCACGCGCACGCCGGACAAACCGGAAGTGACGATCCAGCAGAGCGAAGCGCTGCAGACCTACGACTTCTACCGCACCAAGGGCCACTACACGACGAGTAAAACCAGCGTCACTGCCGGTGGGCGCAGCGGCAAATTTTCCTGGTTCGTCGGCGCCAGCGGCCTCAACAGTTTCAGCGAGCCGCTCAGCTACATCACCAGCGCATCGATACCGGCCGGCACCACCGGCACCATTCCGGCGCGCAACAAAGTCGGGCAGCCCGCCAACGTGCTTGGCGCAGCCGGGCTGCTGCATTCGCGCCAGCTCAATCTCAACGGCAAGTTCGCCTATGACCTTACGCCGTGGCTGCAGGCGGCGTACTGGATAGGTTTCTGGAGCAACCACGGCCAGTCGCGCGTACAGACCTACCTCAGCACTACCCAAGGCGCGCCGACTTACGGCAAGTCTTCCGCCTTCGCCAGCAACAACGCATTCCTGAGTGCGCACCACCTGATGCAGGCGTTGTCGTTGAAGACCGATACCGGCGGCGATGTAGACGGCTCGCTGGTGATCACGCACTACGACTACATCAAGGACAACCAGTGGTCGCCGGCCGGTGTGGCGAGCGGCGTGACGTTTACACCGAACGGATTGCTGGCCAGCTATGGCGGCACCGGCTGGTCCACCGCCGACCTCAACGGCATCTGGCGGCCGCAAGGCTATGCCGGCGCGCATGAACTGTCCGCGGGCGTGCACGCGGACGAATACACGCTCGCCAACCCCACCTACAACCTCGCCGCGTGGCAGGCGCCATCCAGCATCACCGGCCTGTACGCTGCGGGGCGCGGCAAGACCCGCACCCATGCACTATGGGTGCAGGACGCGTGGCGGATAGCACCCGGCTGGCTGGCGACGATCGGCAGCCGCTACGAAACATGGCGCGCCAGCGACGGCTTCAACTTCAGCGGCAGGACGGCGGTGCATCAGCCGGGCGAACGCGCGTCGGCGTTCTCGCCGAAACTGAGCGTACGCTGGGATGCTGCGGCCAACTGGCACGTGACCGCATCGGCGGCCAAAGCCGTGCGTTTTCCGACGGTGGCGGAGCTGTATCAGCTGGTGGCGACGGGCGCCACCTTCACCTCGCCGAATGCGAACCTCAAGCCGGAGCGCGACGTGAGCGGCGAAATGGCGATCGAGCACACGTTGGAAGAAGGTTTCGTGCGTGCGTCGCTGTTCCAGGAAAACACACGCGACGCGATCATCTCACAGACCTCCACTCTGCCCAGTTACGCCCTGCCGGTCACGTTCTTTACCAACGTCGGCGAAGTGCGCAACCGCGGCATCGAACTGGTGGCCGATCACGACAACGTGCTGATCGAAGGGCTGGAGCTTTCCGGCAGCGTCACCTTCGTCGACTCCACCATTCTTTCGAACGACAGCTTCGCCAGCGGCAGCGGCACCACCTCGGACGGCAAGCACGTGCCGTATGTGCCGCGCTGGCGCGCCACCGCCGTGGCCACCTATCGTCCGTCACCCGCGTGGGCTTTCACGCTGGCCGGCCGCTACAGCGGCAAGCAGTACTCCACCATGGACAACACTGACAACACTGCCGATGTATATGGTGCGTTCGATACGTTCGTGGTGTTCGATCTGCGCGCGAACTACCAGATCAACCAGCAACTGTCGGCGTCGTTCGGTATCGACAACCTCAACAACCGTCAGTACTTCCTGTTCCATCCGTTTCCGCAGCGCACGTTTGTCGCAAGCGTCAAAGTGAGGCTGTAGACGAGAAGCGCCGGGCCCTGACGTTGGGGCTCGGCGTTGCCTCAGCCCAGCCTACTGGGCCATACGCGCCAGATGTGGCCGCTGACAGCGTGGGAAAAACGGCGCAATATAGCGTTCGCGAACCGCTCGAATGCGTATCGAGGTCGTCATCATGATCGCTTCACGCTTGCTCGCCGGCGTTTTAATCGGCCTTGGCCTGGTGCCGATGGCGCATGCCGCCGGGAGCGCCGCCTTTGCCGTCATGCAGCAGGACGACGGCGGCAAGCCGCTGGTTTTTCAAAGCAGCGAGACGTTGAAGAAAGGCGACGTGATCAAGGTGAACGCCTTCAATGCGCAGCCTGTGCTGGTGCTGCAAATGGCCATGTGCGACAGCGATTGCGCACACCCGCGCCTGGTGCGGACCTTGCCGCTTACCGCCTACTACGCCGGCCAGGCCAGCAGCAGCCATCGCTTCGTGTTGCCTGAAGACGGCCGGGTGGCATTCTGGGTGCAGCGGCTGGGCGGCCTGCCCAGCGAGCCGGTCAATACGCCCAACGGTGCGTGGAGCGTGCAATACGTCGATCCGTTTCTGCGCTTCGCCAGCCGCATGCCTTACCAGTCAGTGCAGCCGATGCCCGCCAGCGGGCTTGTGCTGGATGACAATACGTTGCGCGTGCGCTTTTTCCATCGCACGTTCGTCACGGTGAGCCTCGCCAGCGCAGGCCCATGATGCACATGCCACTGTTCAAGCGGGCATGGTTCGTGCTGGTGGCGCTGCTTGCGGGTGCGGCCGGCGCATCGGCACCGCATGCGGCATGGCAGGTCAGCAGCTCCAGTTTCGTAGACGGCGGAAAAATGCCCGCGAAACTCACTTGCGATGGCGCCAACGTATCGCCTGAAATCCGGCTTCCGCCGCCGCCCGCGGGAACGAAGAGTTTCGCGATCGTGGCGGACGATCCCGACGCACCGGCCGCCTTCGCACACTGGCTGGCTTACGCTATTCCCGCCGATACGAGCGAGCTGCCCGAAGGCGCCTCGACTCCATCCAGGCGGCTTGAGCACGCGACCGAAGGCATCAACGGCTTCGGCCGCACCGGCTACGGCGGCCCCTGCCCGCCTGCGGGCCAGACGCATCACTACGTGTTCCATATCTATGCGTTGGATACGGTGCCGCAATTGCCCGTTGGCGCCAGCGAAGAGCAACTCAACGCTGCGATCGAAGGGCATGTGCTGGCGGAAGCACAGATTGTCGGCACGTATGCACGCGGCGGCGATTGATTCCCAATTCCGTCGGTCGCGCAGGTTGGGGCGCCAAATTCCCGCTTTTGCTCGTCGTCCCGGCGAAAGCCGGGACCCAGTGACTTTGCTCGTTGCTAGCAATGTGGCATTGCGTGTGGTGCATGTTTCCACGTATCGCGTGCGGAAGTCAGCACAAAGCATCGCAGCATTGCAATTTCCATATCCATAAACCGGATTTAATCATTGGTCCGTGGCGAAATTCGATTTCTATACTCCGGACGACAGGGGGTCGTTTCAGGAGGAAGCTGTGATGGGGATCGCAAGCAACTTTCCGATATCGCTGCATGAACGCCTTGCGCCGCTGGCTCGCGCCACCGGCACCAGCTTGCTCGGCGCCTTGCCGCTTTGCCTATGGAGCGGCGGCACCGTGCTGGCGCAAGCAGTGCCCGCGGATACGGCGCCAGATCAAGCCAAAACGTTTGACACCGTGATCGTCACCGGCACGCATATTCGGCGCGTGGATGTGGAGACGGCCAGTCCGGTGATCACCATCGACCGGCAGCTGATCGAAGACAGCGGCAAAGCAACGGTGGGCGATCTGCTGCAATCCCTGCCGGTGATGGCGGGCTTCATGCCAAACACCGCGATGAACAGCGGTTTCAGCCATGGCCGTGCGCTGGTGTCGCTGCGCAATCTGGGGCCCGAGCGCACTTTGGTGCTGATCAACGGGCATCGCATGACCGGGCCTGCCAGCAGCGTGAGCGCGGCTCCCGGTGTGGACGTCAATGCGATTCCGGCGGCGATGATCGACCGCATCGAAGTGCTGACCGATGGCGCATCCTCGATCTATGGCTCCGACGCGATCGGTGGGGTGGTCAACATCATCCTGAAAGACAAGTACGACGGCTTCGCCGTCACTGCCGACTATGGCCAGAGCAGCCACGGTGATGGCAACCGGCGCAACGTTGGCGTGGAAGGAGGTAAAACCTGGAGCCGCGGCAACCTGATCGTGGGCTTGAGCCGTAATTCGACCAATCCGCTGTACGACGGCGATCGCGATTTCGCCCGCAACCAGTTGGCTTATACCAACGGCGTGGTGTCGGCGATGCATGGCAACAACAGCCGCGCCGTGCTCAACGATGGCAGTGTGCTGGCGCCCAATGCCAACCTGCCTGCGGGCGTGACCAACCCCGGGGATTTCCATGCTTTCAGCGCGAGCAATCCCGGCGACATCTACAACTATTACGGTCCGCAATATCTGGTGACGCCGGTGACGCGCGACAACGCGTCGCTGCATGGCACCTATCGCATCAGCGACAGCGTGCAGGCTTATGTGAATGCGTTCTGGACGCGCAGCAAAACCGATTCCCTGCTCACCGCTTACGGCATCGAGCTGGGTTCGATCAGCGACAGCCTTGCCGAAAACTATTACAACCCGTTCGGCAGCGCGTTGAGCGACTATTACCTGCGCCTGCCCGCGGTCTTCACCCGTCGTTACGTGTCGACGATGACGCAGAGCAATGTGGTGCTCGGGCTGCGCGGCGGCATCGGCGATTCGTCCTGGCAATGGGATGCCAGCGTGGGTTATGCGCGCTACGACGATGCCTTGGTCCGCTACGGTTTTTCGGTGACTTCCGCGCTGGCCAACGCGGTGGGCGCCTCGTTTCTCGATGGCGGCGGCGTGCTCCGATGCGGCACGCCCGGCAACGTGATCGCCAGCTGCACGCCCGCCAATATCTTCAACCAGAACGATCCGGCCACCATCGCCGCACTGGGCAAAACGCTGAAGCCGGTCGATCTGCTGGACAAGAGCACGATGAAGAGCGCCGAGATCGACGTCAACGGCGATCTGTTTACGTTGCCGGCCGGCAAGGCGCAGGCCGCGTTCGGCCTGGCCTGGCGCAAGGATGGTTTCGCCCAGGGCACCAGTAGCGACGTTGCGCTGGCCAATGCGCAGGGGCAATGCGATTACATGGATGGCTGCATTCTCACCCAGGGGCATGACGAAACCATCGCCGAAGCCTATGCCGAATTCCAGTTGCCCCTGCTCAAGGACGTGCCCGGGGTGGCATCGCTCAATCTCAACCTGGGCGCGCGCTATTCCCACTACAGCGCCTGGGGCAGCACGACCAACAACAAGGTGGCAGTGGAGTGGCGCCCGATCGGCGACCTGCTGGTGCGCGGAACGATGGCACAGGTGTTCCGCGCGCCGGCGCTGGGTGACCTCTATGGCTCGCCGTACAACGGTGTGCTGGACCCTACCCAGTACAGCGATCCTTGCGCGCACTACACCGGCGGCGCCGGCCCCGGCTCCTGCGCCAACGTGCCGACCGATGGCAGTTTCGTCAACACCAGTTCGCTGACGGTGGTGACCACCGGCGCCGTCAATGCGCACTGGCCGATCAAGCCGGAGTCTGGTCGCACCTTCGACCTGGGCCTGGTGTACGACCCGCACGACCTGGCCGGCTTTTCCGTCAATGTCGATGCCTGGCGCGTGCGCTTGAACAACATGATCACCGGCGAGGACTTCAATTACGAGCTGGCTCAGTGCTATCAAGGCGATGCGCGTTTCTGCTCGCTGATCCAGCGCAATGCCGGTGGCCAGCTGACCACCATCACTGTGCCTTACGCCATCAATCTCAGCGGCCTCACGACGCGGGGCTACGATGTTGGCGTGCAGTACGCCTTGCCATGGCAGCACTACGGCAGCTTCAAACTCAGCTTGGACGCCACCACCATGCAGCAATATCGCATCGATGGCGACGATCACAATTATGTTGGTGAAACGTCCAGCAATGGCAACCTGCCGCGCTGGCGTGGCCTGTTGAACGTGGATTGGGATCACCATGATTGGCACGCAAGCTGGTCCATGCGTTATATCGGGCCCAGCACGGTGGGCAGCGCGCACGAAGGCTTTTGTTTCAACACGGCCGCGGATGGTTCCTGCGTGTATTTCCGCGTGCCTTCGGTGATCTATCACAACGTGTCGGCAAGCCGGAAATTTCCCGCTTGGCACACCACGTTCTCGGTAGGCGTCGACAATCTCGCCGACAAAAAGCCACCCATCTACTACGGTTATTACTCCAACGCTGCCAATACGGATGCCAGCACCTACGACACGCTGGGTCGGTACTACTGGGGGCGCATGCGAGTGGAGTTCTAGCCGATGATGCGCTGGAGGCATGCATCAAGGCGCCTGGCGGGCATGCTGGCGATAGCCGTCGTCCCGCTGGCGATGGCGAGTGCTGCCCCAACCAGCATCGCTCCGGTCAAGGTGGAAACGTGTCATGCCGGTGCGTTCGAGCTGGCCCTGCGTGCTGATACGCAAACCTTGGCGCGCCTGTCGCCACAGACCGAACCCGGCTTCGACTTTACGCTCGGCCGGCGTCTGGCCGAACGGCAAGGCGACGGTTACGTGCAGATCGGGGATATCCATATCCGCCTGCGCACCGGCCGTGGACCGTGGCGTGATTTTGCCTCCGAGCATGCGCGGCGTCCGATTACGCCGTTGACGACAGATGCAAACACCTTGGCCGCGGCGGACATCACCGCGACGCTGGGGCAGGATTTTCCGCTCAAGCTCACGCGCTCCTGGGTGAAGGATGGCGATAGCGTGGTCATGCGTTTCGTGCTCAGCAATCCAGGCAAGGAAAGCATCGACATTGGCGCGCTTGGCCTGCCGATGGTGTTCGACAACATCCTTGCCGGTCGTTCGCTGGAACAAGCACACACGCAGGCGAGTTTCGCGGACCCGTACGTCGGCGAGGATGCCGGTTACGTGCAGGTGACGCGGCTCAACGGTCATGGTCCCGCACTGCTGGTGATGCCGGAGGCGGGCACGCCATTGGAAGCATGGCGCCCCATCGCCGATGCGCGTCACGCCAAACCGGGTGACCTGTTCACCGATCGCGACCCGCGCGGCCAAACCGCCGAGGGCTTTTACGATTGGACCGTGGCAAGCCGCGGCTTCGCCGAGCGGGAATGGGCGCAGGCAGGCGAACCGTGGAACGTGCCGAGCAGCTTCATGCTCAAACCTGGCCAGACGCGCACGCTGGCCTTGCGTTTTGTGCTGTCACCGTCGATCCGCGCCATCGAGTCCACGCTGATTCGCCACCAGCGCCCGGTGGCCATCGGCATACCGGGTTACGTCATTCCCACCGACCTCACCGCATCGCTGTTCCTGCACAGTCCGCAGCCGGTGACACATATCGACGTGCAGCCCAAGGATGCGCTGGAACTCTCGCCCGCCTCTCCGCAGCACGGCTGGTCACGCTACACCGTACACGCCAACGGCTGGGGCAGAGCGCGTGTGACGCTGCACTATCAGGACGGCAGCGTGCAAACGGTGAGTTATTTCATCACCAAGCCGCTGCAACAAGCCGTAGCGGATCTGGGCCATTTCGCCACCACGCGAGAATGGTTCGACGATCCCAACGATCCGTTCCGCCGCGCGCCCGCCATTCTCACCTTCGACCGCGAAGCCAACGCCATCGTCACGCAGGAACCGCGTGTGTGGATCGCCGGCATGAGCGATGAAGGCGGTGCCGGCAGTTGGGTGGCGGCGATGATGAAACAGCTCGACAACCCCGATCCGGTGGAGGTGGCCAAGCTGGAGCGGCTGATCGACGAAACCGTGGTCGGCAAACTACAGGTGGCCACGGGCGCGCATGCCGGTGCGGTGCGCAAAAGCCTGTTCTATTACGACGCTGCCGCCCATCGCGGCTATTACGATCCGCAACGCAACTGGAGTACCTGGACGTCCTGGTCCAAACAGGACGCCGACGACCTTGGCCGTTCCTACAACTATCCGCACGTCGCTATCGGCCACTGGGTGATGTACCGCCTGGCGCGCAACCATGTGGGCCTGGTCGCCCGGCACGATGGGCGCTGGTATCTCGATCATGCTTATCAAACCGCGGTAGCGATGATGCGCGACGCGCCCTACTACGCGCAGTTTGGCCAGATGGAAGGCGAAGTGTTCGTGGAAATCCTGAAAGATCTCCAACGCGAACATCTGGACACCGAAGCGGCCAATCTCACGCGGCTGATGAAAGCGCGCGCCGACCACTGGCGCATGCTGGCCTATCCGTTCGGCAGCGAAATGCCCTGGGACTCCACCGGCCAGCCGGAGGTCTACGCCTGGATGCGCTATTTCGGCTATCAAACACAGGCGGCACAAACCCGCGAAGTCATCCTGGGCTACGACCCTGCCGTGCCCAGTTGGGGCTACAACGGCAATGCGCGCCGCTACTGGGATTTTCTCTACGCGGGCAAGCTCGCGCGCATTGAGCGGCAGATCCATCACTACGGCTCCGCCCTCAACGCCGTGCCTTTGTTCGATGCGTATCGCGCCGACCCATCCGATTTCTACCTCTTGCGTGTCGCCTACGGCGGGCTGCTGGGCGGCATCGCTAACATCGACCGCGACGGCTTTGCCGCTGCCGCGTTTCACTCCGACCCGGATGCCATGCGCTTCGATGCCTACAGTGGCGATTACGGCATGGGCTTTTTCGGCCACGCCTATGCCAGCGCCACCTACCTGGTGGATGACCCCACCTTCGGCTGGCTGAGCTTCGGCGGCAATCTCACGCATAGCGCCGGTGGTTGGCGGCTAACGCCGCGCGACAGCGCACGCACGCGCGTATTCATTGCCCCCGCCAGCGCCTGGCTCACCCTGAGCGCGGGCAAGTTCGAGTCGGTGGACTACCAACCTGGCAGCGGCGACATCATCCTGCATCTTGCCGCTGCCGATGCGCACACACCCGTAGCACGCTTGAGTGTGGAAGCGACCACCACCCGCGCACCGCGCTACCAGCTGGAAGGCGTGCCGGTCGAACGCGGCCAATATATGATTGCGCTGCATGCGCATCCGACTACCGTGCATCTGGTCGTATCGCGTTTGGACTGATCGAACAGCCATGCAGGTTGGGTTACCCCGGACTTGATCCCCGTCTCTTGATCACATCTTTGTGGCTGCGGAAATTCCACTTTTTGCTCGTCGTCCCGGCGAAAGCCGGGACGACGAGCGGAGGTAAGCAGCATTACGGTTCTACCGGTATCAGACCACGAAATGAGCAATTTCGGTTAGGTGTTTTGTGCGGCGGGCAGGTAGCCTTTCGGTCGCCAAGGAGATACTAAATTGAACACACGCGTCACGGACGCTTACCTCGCCCGATTCCAAAAAGTACTCGCCTATATCGATGCGAACCTGTCCGAAGACCTCACGGTGGCACGGCTAAGCGACGTGGCGGCGTTCTCCAAGCATCACTTCCTGCGGCAGTTTTCCGAACTGTTCGGGATCGGCGTCTATAAGTACGTGCAGCTGTGCCGTTTGAAGCGTGCGTCCTACCGGCTCGCTTTTCGCGATGACCAGGCGATCACCGATATCGCCCTGGACAGCGGCTACGACAACGCCGAATCGTTTTCCCGCGCCTTCAAGCAAAGCGCCGGACAAACGCCGAGCGCGTTTCGACAGCAACCGCAATGGGAACCTTGGCGCCACACCTGCGAACCGCTCACCGCGCTAAGGATCCGCTATATGCACATCGAACCCTCCGACCGCGACATCCATATCGACCATTTTCCCGAAACCCGCGTCGCCGTGCTGGAACATCGCGGCGATCCCAACCGCGTCGGCGATTCGATCCGCACGTTCATCGCCTGGCGCAAGCAGCACCATCTGCATCCCAGCCGGCACGCCACGTTCAATATCTTCTACGACGATCCGTATCAGGTCGCGCCGGCCGATTACCGCCTCGACCTTTGCGTTGCCGTCGATCGCGAGCCGGAAGACGAGGCATCAGGCATCGTCGCCAAGACGATACCCGCAGGACGCTGCGCGGTGCTCAGGCATGTGGGCTCCGACGATCATCTCCACGCCGCCATCGCCCACATGTATGCGCAATGGTTGCCGCACAGTGGTGAGGAACCAGGCGATTTTCCGCTGTTTGTGCGGCGCGTGCGGTTTTATCCGGATGTGCCAGAGCATGAGGCGGTGGTGGATATCTTCTTGCCGTTGAAGTAGCGCGAATGGCCGCACATCTACCTCACCGTCATTCCGACGAAGGTCCGCTGCTGTCCGGGGAAAATCTCCAATACTTGCCGCAGCGCTTGGTACGTCGTCGTCCCGGCGAAAGCCGGGACCCAGCGACTGAGGATCGCTAAAGTCACTGGACCCCGGCTTTCGCCGGGGCGACGAATCCGTAGCGCTTGAATTTGCTGGCAAAGATGGTGGTGCCCGATGATCGCAAGCGCTTATCTGCCGCAGAGCAAATTTTCCCCGGACAGCAGCGGGCCTTCGCCGGAATGACGGTGAGGGACTACAAATACCGCACTGAATTGCCGCCCTACGCACCCAGATCCAACCCGCTCGATTTCAATATCACCAAGGCCTCCGACTCACTGAGCCGCCCGGCCTCATCGAAAACTTCTTCCGGCACCCACGCCGGATAGCGCACTTCATGCGCCACATGATGCCCTTTCGCCGTGTGCTCCTGATGCACCTCCGCAATGCTTGTTGGCGCAATACGATCGGAAAGCCGAACCAACGCAGGCCACACATGGCGATGAACGAATGTGATCTTTCCCTTGATCAAGCGGCAAACAAGAATCTCGGGCGAATCGGCCAGCTGTTGAAAGATCGCGAAAATCTGATGGCTCTTCGGATGCGCCCACCAGCTTCCTCTAACATCCTCGCCGGCGATCACGTCCACCATGCGCGGCACGGGTCCGCGGGCGGCGGAAAGCACGATGTTGTGCTCGCGGATAAACGCCATCGCCTGATCGAATGTCATCGGCTGTCCAACCAACGACAATCGCCCGCCACGCGGCTCATCGCTCCACCGGCGCTTCCAGCACATGCGCAATAAGCTGCTCTACCGGCAGCAGGTTCGCTTCGAGCCCATGCGGCAAACCATGCCGGTCGATCACGTATTTGGCGGCATTGATAAATACCTCCACCGCATCCGGCTCAGCTTCCACCACCAATGCCTTCAAGGGCAGGTCGAGACCAGCGGCGGGATTGTCGAGCATCAACGGCGTGCCCGCGCTGGGGTTGCCGAACAGGATCAGCGTGGTGGGCGGCAGCGACAAGCCCACCGCGATGGCCTGCGCCTGCTGATCGATGGTGGCGAACACCTTGATGCCGCGTTCGGCGAATGTGGCAAGCAGCCGCTGCACCGTATCGTCGAACGGAAACGGGCTGGCAAAACGGACGATACCCTGGTCGGCGTAGGAAGCCATGCGTCACCTCGTCAATGGTCGGCGTGCATGTGCCTGCGCCTTGACCGATACCGGGTCTTGGGCGCGCGCGCTAAACGATGACGCGATGCCTTGCATGGGATCTCCCTCCCCGGGAGCGCCTGCGGTTGACCGATGGTACCTGCAGAGATGGCCGATTGCATCGCGATGGTTCCAGGGCGCCTTAACACGCCTTCTGTTTCGCATCTTTCGCTTGCGGCCGAAGTATCCGCCGCCCCTCCTCGCTACCGTTGGCCGGCCTTCCTCACCAGGATCGACCATGCTTGTCTCGCTCTTCCTGGCGCTGGCCGTCTCGGCGCAGTTGCAGCCCGTTCCCGTGGACACGGTCTATCTGCCGGTTCCCAATGCGCCGGCGCAACACCTGGCCCTTCATTGCGCACATCCGGCACAGCGTTCCCATAAAAGCGTGCTGTTCGTTCATGGCGCAAGTTTTCCCACCATGCTGGCCTTCGGTTTCGAGTTCGCGCCGGCCGATTCGTGGCTGCAATACATGGCGCGAAAAGGCTACCTCGCCTGCGGGCTGGATTTTCTCGGTTTTGGTGCGTCCAGCCGGCCACCGGCCATGTCCGGCCCTGCCAGCGACGCCGCGCCGGTGACGGATGCGAAAGCAGCGGCTACGCAAATCGCCGTTGCCGCCGATTACCTGCACGGCTTAGGCATGCAAGATGTCCATCTGGTCGCGCACTCATGGGGCACGGTGCCGGCTGCCGCGTTTGCGGCGACCAGCCCGCGTGCGCTTGCCTCGCTGACCTTGTTCGGCCCGATCGTTCCGGTGACATCCTCCGCGCCAGGCAACCGGGCTCAACCTGCATGGTGGAGCATCACCGCGCAGCAGCGGCTGGAGCAATTGCGTTTCAAGACGGTTCTGCCGGCCGGCAAGTATCTATTGGAACCCGCCGTGGATCGCTCCTGGGCGCCGGCTTTTGCGGGGAGCGTGCCGCATGTGGCGGGCGACCCGGCCGATACGTTGCGCATTCCCAATGGTCCGCTTTCGGATATCGACGCCGTCGATGCCGGACATTATCCGTACGACGCCACCAAAGTCTCCGTGCCCGTTTTCGTCGTGTACGGAAACTACGATGACGTAGTGAACGACGCCGGCGCACAGCCTTTTCTTGAGAAGTTCACAGGCAGCCCGCTAAGGTGGCGCCTGCGCATCGACGATGGCACCCACGTCATGCACCTGGAACGAAATCGCCGCTCGCTGTACGAAAGCGTGAACGCGTTCATCCACACCGCAGAAGAGCTGGCACCGTGACCGCCGCCATGTCCACCCGTTCGCTATTCGCCGTCGTGTTCGAAGTAAGGCCCGATGCCGCACACGCGGACGAGTACCTCAAAATCGCCGGCAGCCTGCGCCCGGCGTTGGAAAAGATCCCTGGCTTCCTGGAAAACGAACGCTTCCGCAGCCGCTCGCGCAACGGTTACCTGCTGTCCCTGTCGCTATGGGAAAACGAAAAGGCGATCGTGCATTGGCGAACGCTGGAGCAGCATCACGCTGCACAGGTGCGCGGACGACAGGAGGTACTCAGCGATTACCGCATCCGCGTCGGTGAAGTCACGCGCGTGGCTGGCACCCACGCCAACCGTTCCGTTGGCTGGGTGCGGCAGGATCGCACCGAGGTTGGCGAAGCCGTTGCGCTCACCATCATCGATGGCACGCTTGCAGCCACTTCCCCGCTGTGGCCGTTCGCCGAAGATGCGCGCTCGCGCAGCGTGGATGGCGATGTGTTCGACCACATCCGCACGCAGGGCCGTGCGGTGATCCTGATGAATTGGCGCAGCGAGCAGGAGGCGGATGACTTCGCCAACCAGGCCATGCAGCGCAATGACGCCGAAGCGAACGTCTATGCCCTGCGGGTCGTGCGCGATTACGGGATGACGGACCGTCGTGAGGCGCCGCAGTATTATCCGGCGCGGTGATCACATAACCCATATCGACGCTGCCTTGTTCTTGCTATAAATGCCCGGTCCAAGCAGGACACCATCGGGGAGCAGACATGTCGAAGCATCGGTTCCAGCGTCTGGCCATGGCATGCGCCGGCCTGTTGATGATGTGCACGATCGGCGCCTCAGCAGCCGACAACACGTCAGCAGAAAAACCCGCTGACCATCCCTGGCTGCTCAAGGCCGATCGCGTGTTCGACGCGCGCAGCGAACAGGCGCACGCCGGCTGGGTGGTACTGATACAAGGCGACAAAATCACCGCCGTCGGCCCTGCCGCCGACGTGCACGCACCACCCGGCACGCAGACCATCGACCTGCCCGGCACCACCCTGCTGCCCGGCCTGATCGATGCGCACTCGCATATCTTCCTGCATCCGTACAACGAAACGCTGTGGGACGACCAGGTGCTGAAGGAAACGCAGTCCTACCGCACCGTCGAAGCGGTCAAACACGTGCACGACACCTTGATGGCGGGCTTTACCGTCCTGCGCGATCTGGGCACCGAAGGCGCCGGTTATGCAGACGTCGACGTGCAACGCGCGATCGATGATGGCCTGATCCCTGGCCCGCACCTGTTCGTCGCCACGCGCGCCACCATCGCCGCGCATTGCTACGGCCCCGGCCCCGATGGCTACCGCACCGACCTCAATCTGCCGCAAGGCGGCATTCCCGTCGCCGGCGTCCCCGCAATGATCGACGCCGTGCGCGACCAGGCCGGCCATGGCGCCGACTGGATCAAGATCTACGCCGACTACCATTGCGGCAAAGCCAAGGGCTCCATGCCCACTTTCAGCGAGGAAGAACTGAAAGCCGGCGTCGACACCGCCCACTCGCTCGGCCTGCCCGTGGCCATGCATTCCACCACCGCCGAAGGCATGCGTCGCGCCGTGCTCGCCGGCGTCGATACCATCGAACACGGCTACGGCGGCACACGCGAGGTGTTCGAGCTGATGAAACAGCACAACGTCGCCTACTTGCCCACTCTCGAAGCCGAAGCCGCCTACGCCGAATACTTCCACGGCTGGAAACCCGGCCAGCCGCCGACAGCCGACATGCAACAAGCCGCCAACGCCTTCAAGTTCGCCATGCAAGCCGGCGTGATGATCGGCTGCGGCAGCGACGTGGGCGTATTCACCCACGGCACCAACTACAAGGAACTGGAATGGATGGTGCGCGACGGCATGCCAGCGGCACGCGCACTGCTGGCATCGACCGCGGTCGATGCGAAGATTCTTCGGCAGCAGGACAAGTTCGGGCAGTTGAAGGCGGGGCTGGATGCGGACGTGATTGCGGTGCAAGGAGATCCGACGCAGGACATCAGCGCCATTGAGCACGTACCGTTCGTGATGAAGGGCGGCGTGGTCTACAAGCAGCCTTAAGGCAACAGTGATCAAGTATCGCCGCCGTCACCAGCCCTGTCTGTTCGCAGACCACAAAGCCATAGGCGAAGGCAGACTGGCGCATCGTCACAAGCAATTCCCTTGAATCCAAAAAACAGGGACACGTTCGTTGCCAACACAGGCTTTGCTTGTAGTTCAGCAGCTTGAGGATGCTTGCCAATGGATACGTGAGCGGCGAAGACGCGTCGTTTACGCCAGGCGCCGCAGGATGCCGCCTCCCATGGAAAGAGGAGGCTGCGTCATGAATGCATGTTCGTACCTGTGTGGATGGGAAAGAAAATCCTGGCTTGGCATTTTGCTTTTTCTCTTGGCGACCGGTTTCTCAGGCACGGCGCCCGCACAAGGGAGCACCGCTGTACTGCAGGCCACCTGCACGTCCCTCAGTCTTTTGAATCTGACCTTCAGGCCAGGCCTGGGACTGTTGCCACAGCAAACCCAGCTTGTGGGGCAAACGTCCGGAATCAGCTGTACTTACCTGAGCGATCTTTCCGTTCACCAGGCAAGCCTGGTCAATTTGCAGGGCAGCGGAGCGTTTTCCTGCTCGATCAACACCGGCGCCACCGGCAGCATGGAAATGAGGTGGGACGACGGCGCCACCAGCCAGATCAGTTGGAAAACCGTCCAGATAGGCAACCTCAACCTTCCAGCCGTGCAACGCATCTTTGTCATGCAAGGTGTCGTGCAAAGCGGAAAATTCGTCAACGATTCGCTAGTACTGTCGTATAACGACATCCCCAGCATCAATTATCTGGATTGCTTGACTGGATATCCCTTCGGAGATAGCGGGCTCACGTCTATCAGCGGCCTTCCGACCGCGACAATAACAGGGCTTTCGTTGCCTTAGCTTGAAGCACGTAGGTTGGGGCGCAAGCCCACGTCGCCATGCATGTACAGACGGCAATGTCGGGCTTTTGCACCCCAACCTACGATGTGTTACGGCGCGTTTACAGCATCGGCAACTTGAGCCCCTGCTCCTTCGCACACTGCACGGCGATGTCATACCCCGCATCCGCATGCCGCATCACGCCGGTGCCCGGGTCATTCCATAGCACGCGCGCAATGCGCTTGTCGGCCGCCTCGGTGCCATCGCACACGATCACCACGCCGCTGTGCTGGCTGTAACCCATGCCCACGCCGCCACCGTGATGGAAACTCACCCACGTCGCACCACCGGCGGTATTGAGCAAAGCGTTGAGCAGCGGCCAATCGGACACCGCATCGCTGCCGTCCTTCATCGCCTCGGTTTCGCGGTTGGGGCTGGCGACGGAGCCGGAGTCGAGGTGATCGCGGCCGATCACGATCGGGGCTTTGAGTTCGCCCTTGCGCACCATTTCGTTGAACGCGACGCCAAGCTTGTGGCGCTGGCCCAAACCGACCCAGCAGATGCGCGCGGGCAGGCCCTGGAAGCTGATGCGCTGCTCGGCCATGTCCAGCCAGTTGTGCAGGTGCGGATCGTCGGGGATCAGCTCCTTTACCTTGGCGTCGGTTTTCATGATGTCCTCCGGATCGCCGGACAGCGCCACCCAGCGGAACGGGCCGATGCCGCGGCAGAACAATGGACGCACGAAGGCGGGTACGAAACCGGGGAAATCAAACGCGTTCGAGCAGCCTTCGTCCTTCGCCATCTGGCGGATGTTGTTGCCGTAGTCGAAGGTGGGAATGCCTTGTGCGTGGAACGCGAGCATGGCTTCGACGTGTTTCTTCATCGACTGCTTGGCGGCCTTGGCGGTGCCGGCCGGATCGCTCTTGCGGCGTTCGAACCACTGCTCCACCGTCCAGCCCTGCGGCAGGTAGCCGTTGACCGGGTCGTGCGCGCTGGTCTGGTCGGTGACGGCATCGGGCTTTACGCCGCGGCGCACGAGTTCGGGCAGTACGTCGGCGGCATTGCCGAGCAAGGCAATGGACTTGGCCTCGCCGGCCTTGGTGTATTTCTCGAGGCGGGCGAGCGCGTCGTCAAGATCGGTCGCCTGCTCGTCGACGTAGCGCGTCTTCAGGCGGAAATCGATGCGGCTCTGCTGGCATTCGATGTTGAGGCTGCACGCACCGGCCAGCGATGCGGCGAGCGGTTGCGCGCCGCCCATGCCGCCGAGGCCAGCGGTGAGAATCCACCTGCCTTTCAGGCTGCCGTTGTAGTGCTGGCGCCCCATTTCCACGAAGGTTTCGTAGGTGCCCTGCACGATGCCCTGCGAGCCGATGTAGATCCACGAGCCGGCCGTCATCTGGCCGTACATCATCAGGCCTTTCTTATCCAGCTCGTTGAAGTGCTCCCAGTTCGCCCAGGCCGGCACCAGGTTGGAATTGGCGATCAGCACGCGCGGCGCATCCGGATGGGTGGGAAACACGCCGACCGGCTTGCCCGATTGCACCAGCAGGGTTTCGTCGTCGTTGAGTTCGCGCAGCGCGCGCAGGATGGCGTCGAAGCATTCCCAGTTGCGCGCGGCCCGGCCGATGCCGCCGTACACCACCAGCTCCGCCGGGTTTTCGGCCACGGCCGGGTCCAGGTTGTTCTGGATCATGCGGAACGGCGCTTCGGTGAGCCAGCTTTTGCAGGTGAGCTTGGCGCCGCGCGGGGCGTGGATGGTGCGGGAGGTGTCGATGCGGGTAGGAGCATTCATGGGGACGTTCCTGCGACGGCCAAAAGGGAAAACGGCATTATGGTCGCCCGCTTTCGGGACCGCCAACTGCGCTGCGGCAAAACCTGCGTTCGTACGGCCGTTGACAGCGTTTTGACGCGCGCCCAGACTCGTCGGCGGAATCCTCGAATGACCGGTTCCACCGACGCGGGAGGCCTTACCCATGAGTACGAAAGGCTTGTTGTACCGGTCCGCCATCGCCGCCGCCACGCTGGTCGCCACTAGCGGTCTGCCGGCGGCCGACAAATCCTCGCCCACTGACGCGCAACTGATCGCCAGCGCCATCCGGGCAGCGCCACCGGGGGTGGCCAAGGGAGCCACGATCATCGCCATGAACGCCGACGGCACCATGCGCACGCTGCGCCAGGGCACCAACGGCTACACCTGCATGCCGGACAACCCGGCCACGCCAGGGCCTGACCCCATGTGCATGGACAAGAACGCAGTGGAATGGGTGCATGCCTGGGTAGCGCACCAGCCGCCGGCCACCGGCAAGATCGGCGTGATGTACATGCTCGAAGGCGGTACGGATGCCAGCAATACCGATCCTTACGCCAAGCAACCGCTGCCGAGCAATCACTGGATCAAGACCGGGCCGCATTTCATGATCGTGGGCGCCGATGCGTCGTTCTACGACATGTATCCGAAGAGCCCCGATCCCGATACATCCATGCCATACGTGATGTGGGCGGGTACGCCTTATCAGCATTTGATGGCGCCGGTGAAATAACCGGCTTGCCGAAACTGTCGCCCAGCAGTTTCGGCATTGACGCGCCTTGCGCATGTGCGGGTACGTTTTTTCGAAGGGCGCGTATGCGCCCGGGTGAAGTAGCGTGCAAAAAAACGCTTTGGTGCGGAAAAGATGTAACCCATTGCTCGTTGTGCTCGAAGTAACCCATCGTTTCCATCCACCGGATATGGCCCATGCAAGCACCTCCCCTCTCCCGCCCCGGCATGGTCCTGAGGCTCGCGTTGATCGCACTCGTGCTGCTCATGATCGTGCTGGCCTTCGGCTACGTCGGCGGCTGGCTGACGCCGCATCGATTGACGGCGCAGCGGCTGGTCGATCAGTTGCAGGCCAACGCGGGCGTGTTTCCCGGCTACCGCCGCAATCACGCCAAGGGTGTGTGCGTGACGGGTTATTTCGACAGCAACGGCCAGGCGCAAACCTATTCGGTCGCGCAGGTGTTCGAACCGGGAAGAACGCCGGTCGTGGGACGCTTTGCGGTTCCCGGCGGCAGTCCGTATGCGCCCGACAGCAGCGTGCCGATCCGCAGCATGGCCTTGCGCTTTACGCAAGCGAACGGCCAGCAATGGCGCGCCGGCATGAACAGCATGCCGGTGTTTCCGGTAGCCACGCCGCAAGCGTTCTACGAACTGCTGCAGGCACAGCAGCCCGATCCGTCCACCGGCAAGCCCAACCCGGCCAAGCTGGGTGCGTTCTTTGCCGCGCATCCTGAAACGGCGGCATTTGGGGCCTGGATAAAAACCGCAAAGCCCTCCGCCAGCTATGCAACGGACAGCTACTGGAGCTTGAACGCGTTCGAGCTCGTCGATGCGAACGGCCAAAAACACGCGGTGCGCTGGCGCATGGTGCCGGAGGCGCGTGATGCCGCCGCCGGCGGTAGCGATGCGAATTATCTGGATGCCGATCTCGCGCAACGGCTGGCGCAAGGGCCGCAGCGCTGGCATTTGCTGATGACGCTCGCCAATCCCGGCGACCCCACCAACGATGCGACCAAGTCCTGGCCTGCGGATCGACGCGAGATCGATGCCGGCACGCTGGTGCTTACCGGCACCGAAGCGCAGGAAAGCGGCGCATGCCGCGACATCAACTACGACCCGACCGTGCTGCCGCATGGCATCGAAATATCCGACGATCCGCTGCTGCCCGCACGCTCCGCAGCATATGCCACGTCTTACCTGCGCCGTACCAGCGAAGAAGCGCATCTTCCTGGCACTGCCGCAACCACGCCGGAGACCAAGTGATGATGCGCCCCGCTTCGCAATTCGTTCCCGCCGCCCGCGTGCTGCACTGGCTGATGGCGCTGATGATCGTGTCGATGCTCTTTATCGGCGTCGGCATGGTGACGTCGGTGTCCGAACGGCACGAGTGGTTGCTCGCGATCCACAAGCTGCTTGGCGTCGCCATATTCGTATTGGCCGTCGTGCGCCTGATCGTGCGCCTGCGTAATCCGCCACCGCCGTTGCCGGCCGAGCTGCCGGCGATACAGAAATTTGCCGCTTATGCGTCGCACTATCTGTTGTATGCGTTGATGCTGACGATTCCGCTCGTCGGCTGGGCGATGTTGTCGGCGGGCGGTTATCCGGTGATGCTGAGCCAATCGTTGCGGCTGCCGCCGATTTTTCCGGTGAACGCCGCGGCGTTTGCGGTGCTGAGACATATGCATGCATGGCTGGCGGCACTGTTGCTGCTGACCTTTCTCGCGCATCTTGGCGCCGCGTTGTATCACGGGCTGATTCGGCGGGACGGAGTGTTGTCGAGCATGACCGGCATACCGCGCAGGTTGGGGTGAAAACCCCAACGCCGTCGTTGAGGCATCGCGATGTTGGGGTTTGCACCCCAACCTACGACGCTTTGCGGCGTTGATGTCCGAAAACGGCGAGTCTTGCGCCGGCGATGGTGCTAGCCTGCATCCATGGACACCCAACCCATCCCCACGCTGGACCCGCAAGCCTGCGAGCGGGCGCGACTGAGCCGCGACGCGCGTTTCGACGGGCTGTTCTTCATCGCGGTGAGCACCACGCGCATCTATTGCCGCCCGGTCTGCCCGGCTTCGCCGTCGCCCAAGCGCGAGAACGTCGCCTATTACACGACCGCCGCGGCGGCGGAGGCGGCGGGTTTTCGCCCGTGCCTGCGCTGCCGGCCGGAGCTGGCGCCCGGCAACGATGCCTGGCAGCGCGGCGATCACGTGGTGACGCGCGCGTTGAAGCTGATCGAAGGCGGCCTGCTGCAAGAGCACCCTGTCGATGAGCTTGCGCGGCGTGTCGGCGTCGGTGCGCGGCAGTTGCGCCGCTTGTTCGTGGAACGCCTGGGCGCGCCACCGATCGACGTCCATACCACGCGTCGCCTGCTGTTCGCGAAACAGTTGCTGACCGAGACGAACATGGCCGTCACCGATGTGGCGCTTGCCTCGGGATTCGGCAGCCTGCGTCGCTTCAACGCAGCATTCGCGCAGGCCAATCGCATCACGCCGCGCGACCTGCGCCGCAAACCGCATGCAGCCAACGGCGACAATCTGGTATTGCGCCTGCATTACCGGCCGCCGTACGACTTCGCATCGCTGCTGGCGTTCTTCAAGAGCCGCGCGCTGCCAGGCATCGAGGTCGTCGACGAGGAAAGCTACTCGCGCGTATTCGGTCCTGCGCAGACACCGGGCTGGTTGCGGCTCAGCGCATGGCCCGGCAAGGAGAACGCGCTGCGCCTGCAGTTGCACTGCCCGCAACCGGCGCAAATGTTGTCGGTGGTCACGCGTATCCGGCGCATGTTCGATCTGGATGCGGAGCCGCAGGCGATCGCCGCCGCCTTGCAAAGCACGCCGCATCTGCGCCCGCAGCTGCGCAGGCGTCCAGGACTGCGCCTGCCCGGCAGTTGGGATGGCTTCGAAGTGGCGGTGCGCGCGATTCTTGGCCAGCAGGTAAGCGTGGCGGCGGCACGCACGCTGGCGTCGCGTGTCGTGCATCGCTTTGGTGAGCCGCTGGCAACACCGATGGCGCCCGGTCTGGAATGCCTGTTTCCCACGCCGGAAGCGCTGGCGAACGCGAACCTCAGCGCGCTGGGCATTACCGGCGCGCGCATCGAAAGCATCCGCGGCGTGGCGCAGGCGCTGCTGGATGGACGGGTGGATTTTCGCGTCGAACAATCGCTGGAGGAATTCGTTTCGCGCTGGGTCGCCCTGCCCGGCATCGGCGAGTGGACCGCGCACTATATGGCGATGCGTGGATTGAGCCATCCGGATGCATTCCCCGCGGCCGATTTGATCCTGCGACGCGCCGCATCGCCCGATGGCAGTACGCTCAGCACCAAGGCGCTTACTCAACTGGCCGAAGCATGGCGGCCATGGCGTGCGTATGCCGTCATGCACCTGTGGCGCAGCGCAGGCGAAACGCCCAAGTTGGCGACCACGCCCCGGCAGGAGGCAGCCGCATGAACCTGTTCAACCACATCTGGTACGACCAACTCGCCACCCCGATCGGCACGCTGTTGCTGGTGGCCGATGCGCAAGGCCTGCGCGAGGTCTGGTTCGAAACCGGCAAGCATCGCAAAGCACCGGATCCATCCTGGAAACAGGATGCCGCCAAACTCGCGTTCGCACGCAGGCAACTGGAAGAATATTTTGCCGGCACGCGTCAGCACTTCGATCTGCCCATGCATCCGCTTGGCACGACCTTCCAAGTAACCGTGTGGCAAGCGCTGGCCGATATTCCGTATGGCAGCACGATCAGCTATGGCGAACTCGCGCGACGCATCGGCCAGCCGCTGGCGGTGCGCGCGGTAGGCGCCGCCAATGGCCGCAATCCGCTGCCGATCGTGCTGCCGTGCCATCGCGTGATCGGCGCCAACGGCAGCCTGACGGGATTCGGCGGCGGCCTGCCGACCAAGCGTTTTTTGCTGGAGATGGAAGACCAGGTAGCGCGCGGCGATCTGTTCGGTCCACTCCACACGCACGATCAGACTCGTAGGTTGGGTTACCCCGGACTTTGATCCGGGTAACCCAACGATGTCGCTTCGAAGACGTTGGGTTACGCTGCGCCAACCTAACCTACGTGGCTGCGTATGAGCATCGTTTCCAGCATCATCCAGCAGCTCGGTCTGCAGCCGCACCCGGAAGGCGGTTTCTATCGCCGAACCTACTGCAGCGATGAGCGCATCACCCGCGCTGGTTCAGACGCACAGCGTCATGCATCCACCGGCATCTATTACCTGTTGCACGGCCCCGCCTATTCCGCCTGGCATCGCATCGATGCGGACGAGATGTGGCATTTCTACGCCGGCGATCCGCTGCTTATCCATATGCTGGACGAGCATGGCGCATGCACGACGCTGCGGTTGGGCAACCTGCTGCAGGATGCGCATGCGGTATTCCAATGCGTGGTGCCCGCGGGATGCTGGTTCGCGGCGGAACGCGAAGGCACGCAAGGTTATTCGCTGGTGGGCTGCACGGTGGCGCCGGGTTTCGAATTCGACGCATTCGAGCTGGCCGACACGCCGGCATTGCTGCGCCGCTACCCCGAGCACGCGGCACTGATCCGCCGCTTGGCGCCGCACGAACACCACGCGTAGCACTTACAATGCGTGCTCTTCGCCATCCTGCCCGCGCATGCCTGCCTCCCCTACTTTCAGCCTGGTCATCATCGGTGGCGGCCCCGCTGGTTTGATGGCGGCCGAAACGGCCCGTGCGCACGGCGTCGACGTCGATCTGTACGAAGCGAAAGGTTCGGTCGGACGCAAGTTCCTTATCGCCGGCAAAGGCGGCATGAACCTGACGCACAGCGAAGCGCGCCCAGCGTTCGACCAGCGCTATGGCGAACGCACCGCCGAGGTAGGTCGTTGGCTGGATGATTTCGACGCCGATGCCTTGCGCACGTGGGCGCGCGGGCTGGGCGTGGAAACCTTCGTAGGCAGCTCGGGCCGCGTGTTTCCCAGTGATCTGAAAGCGGCGCCGCTGTTGCGCGGTTGGGTGCATCGCCTGCGCGAAAGCGGCGTGCGCTTTCATGTGCACCATCGCTGGCTGGGATGGCACGAGGATGGCGCACTGCGTTTCGCCACGCCGGAAGGCGAACGCCTGGTGCATGCACGCGCCGTGGTGCTGGCGCTGGGTGGCGGCAGCTGGCCGCAACTGGGCTCGGATGGCGCCTGGCAAGCGCGGTTGATCGAACGTGGCGTGGACGTCGCACCGCTGAAGCCATCCAATTGCGGCTTCGATATCGGCTGGAGCCCATACCTGGCATCGCGTTATGCCGGCGCGCCCTTGAAGCCGGTGGCGGCAAGCTGGTGCGATGCCGACGGCCGCATGCACGCGCGCCAGGGCGAATGCGTGATCACCCAGACAGGTATCGAAGGCAGCCTGATCTATGCATTGTCCGCGCATTTGCGCGAGACCATCGCCATGCATGGCAGCGCTTTGCTGCCGTTGGATCTGGCTCCGGATCGTAACCTGGAGCGCTTGCGCAACGATCTGGCCAAAGCGCGCGGCAGCCGCAGCTTCAGCGAACACTTGCGGCGGCAAGCCGGCATAAGCGGCGTGAAAGCCGCGCTGCTGCATGAAGTGCTCGATCCGTCGCAACGAAACGACACCGACACGCTGGCCCGCACCATCAAGCGCTTGCCGCTGAGCTTGAAACAGGCACGCCCGCTCGCCGAGGCGATCAGCAGCGCCGGCGGCGTGCGGCTGGAAGCAATGGACGATTCGCTGATGCTCAACGCCCTGCCCGGCGTGTTCTGCGCCGGCGAAATGCTGGATTGGGAAGCGCCCACCGGCGGTTATCTGCTGACCGCCTGCTTCGCCAGCGGCCGGTGCGCGGGGCTCGGTGCGGCAGCTTTTCTCAACGGCACCGCAAGCGAAGGCTGAATGGCCGCAAGGCCGGGGTCGGCACGGCGAGACTCGGCGGCGGGCCGCTCAGAAAATGCTTGCCAAGGCCGGCTCAACCTTCTATATCGGCATGTGCGCCACCATGATGTTTCCCTCGATCGGCAGCAGCCCGTCGGGGAGCTTCACCTCTCGTTGTAGAAGATCGGTTCCGTTCGTTCTTACAACCCAATTGGAGGCAGGCCATGTGCGATCATCCTTCGCATTCGTTGCAATCGCGTCGCCAGTTTTTGGAAGCAGGTTTGGGGTTGCTCGCGTTGAGTGCCATCACGCCGATGCGCGCTTTCGCGCAAATGCCTCCGAAACAAAACACCATGTCGCCCGACGATGCGCTCAAGCGCCTGATGGAAGGCAACGCGCGGTATGCGGCCAATCAAATCGATGCGAAGGATTTTTCTTCCGGCCGCGCAGCGCGGGCCAAGGCCCAGTATCCCATTGCCGCGATCTTGAGCTGCGCCGACTCGCGCGTGGCGCCGGAACTGATATTCGACCAGGAGCCGGGCGACCTGTTCGTGGTGCGCGTGGCAGGCAATTATTTGAGCAGCGACAGCCTGGCCAGCCTGGAATACGCGGTGGGTGTATTGAAAGTGCCGCTGATCATGGTGCTTGGCCACACCGAATGCGGCGCGATCAAGGCGACCCTCAGCGAGATCAAGCAAGCCCAACCGTTGCCCGGGCGCATCTGGGACATCGTCGATGCAGTGCGGCCGGGCGTCATCAGGGCGGCCGAAGCCGGCGGCAGCGACGTATTGATCAATGCCATCGACGCGAATGTGGATTACAACGTCACGCGCGTGGCAACGGCGCAGCCGGTGATATCCGAAGTGGTCCATCACGGCACCGCCAAGGTCGTGGGCGCGGTTTACGACCTGGCGACCGGAAAAGTGCTGATGCGCAAGGGTGCATGACGCGCGCGTTCGTCACAGACCCAGATCGCTCAAGCCGGGATGATCGTCCGGCCGGCGTCCCTGCGGCCAATGGTATTTGCGCTGCGCTTCGGCAATCGGCACGTCGTTGATGCTCGCGTGCCGTTCCGCCATCAGGCCGTTTTCGTCGAACAGCCAGTTCTCGTTGCCGTAGGAACGAAACCAGTTGCCGGCATCGTCGTGCCATTCGTAAGCAAAGCGCACGGCGATGCGATTGCCTTCGAATGCCCACAGTTCCTTGATCAGCCGGTAGTCCAGTTCACGCGACCATTTGCGGGTGAGAAACGCGACGATCGCCTCGCGCCCGTGGATGAATTCGGCACGATTGCGCCAGCGGCTGTCGAGGGTGTACGCCGGGGCGACGCGGTTCGGATCGCGCGTGTTCCATGCGTCTTCGGCAAGGCGAACTTTCTGGATCGCGGTGTCGCGGGTGAACGGTGGCAAAGGCGGGCGTGGCTCGATCGCGGACATGGCGGCTCCGAACGGAGGGAAGATTCGCGCATTGTAGATGGCCGCAGCCATCGGGCGCGTGGCAAGCTGTGTTGGCGCACCGCTCGACATGCTGAAATTGGTCACACAACTGCGCCATGATTGGCCGCCGCCATTCGACCCTACGGAAACGATTTCCCGCATGAACCGCCTGCCCAGCCTGCTGCTTTGCTCCCTTCTCGCCCTGGCCGGCTGCGCCACGCACCCGCCCGCGTTGACGCCGCAAGCCCAGGCGCAACAGGCCAAGGTGACGGCTACCGCGCCGTTGCTGCTGATTTCGATCGACGGCTATCGCGCCGACTACTTCGACCGCCACCTCAGCCCCACCCTCGAGCAGCTTGCGGCAACCGGCGTGCACGCCGATTCGATGCAGCCGTCGTTTCCTTCGCTCACGTTTCCCAATCACTACGCGATCGTCACCGGCATGGTGCCGGACCACAACGGCATCGTGAACAACAACATGGTGGATACGCAGCTCGGCAAGTTTTCGCTGAAGGATCGTTCGGCGGTGCGCAACGGCCTGTGGTGGGACCAGGCTACGCCATTGTGGGAGACCGCCGATGCGAACGGCCTGCGCACCGCCACCATGTTCTGGCCGGGCTCCGAAGCGGATATCCAGGGCGAGCACCCGGACTACTGGAAGAAGTTCAAGGCCAAGATGAAACCCATCCGGCGCGTCGACCAGATCCTCAAATGGCTGGATCTGCCGGCCGGCAAGCGCCCGACGTTCCTTACGCTGTATTTCGATGCGGTCGACCACGCCGGCCATGAGCACGGCCCCGATTCGCCCGAGGTCGACCAGGCCTTGCGCGACACCGACGCGGCGATTGCGCACCTGGTCGACGGCCTGCGCAAGCGCGGCTTGTTCGACAGGATGAACATCATCGTGGTGGCCGATCACGGCATGGCCAGCGTGCCAAAGGAGAACAGCATCCTGATCGACACGCTGATGCCCATGGACGATGTCGAACAGGTGAGCCTGGGTGTACTTGCCGGCTTCAATCCCAAGCCTGGGCACGATTTCAACGCCATCGAACAGAAGATGGAGCAGCCGCAGCAGCATATGCATTGCTGGGACAAAACCCGCATCCCCGCGCGCTTCGAATACGGTTCGAATACGCGCGTGCCGCGCATGGTCTGTCTGGCTGACGTGGGCTGGCGCATCACCACGACGGATGCCTTGTCCAAGAAAAAGAGCCACGTCAGCCTCGGCGAACATGGCTACGACAATGCCGATCCGCGCATGCAGGCGCTGTTCGTGGCGCATGGGCCGGCGTTCCAGCGTGGCATCCGGTTCCACAACTTCCCGAATGTCGATGTGTATCCGTTGATGGCGCATTTGCTGGGCATAACGCCTAAGCTCAGCGATGGAAAATTCGAGGACGTGCAAGGGATGCTGAAGCCATAGAGAACTTCCCGTAGGTTGGGGTTCGGCTGGCGCCTCACCCCAACCTACGGGGACACCTCGCACGCAGCACTTGAGCGCCACGGGTTCTACGCCCAAAGTAGCGGCCATGAACATCGAACTTCGCCATCTGCGTTACTTCGTCGCCGTCGCCGACACGCTGCATTTCGGCAAGGCGGCCGAACGGCTGGGCATGTCGCAGCCGCCGCTCAGCCAGCAGATTCGCCAATTGGAAGACGCCGTGGGTGCGCGCCTGCTGACGCGCACCAATCGCCGGGTGGCCTTGACCGAACCGGGGCGGGTCTTTCTTGAGGAAGCGCGTGAGATCCTGGCACGAACCGACCGCGCCGTGGATCTGGCCCGTCGTGCGCAACGCGGCGAACTGGGCGAACTGCGCATCGGCTTCACCCGCACCACGCCGCTGTCGCAGGATATTCCCGGCGCGATCTTCGCGTTCCGCCAGCACTTTCCGGCGGTGCATCTGCAGTTGGAAGAAATGAACTCGCTGCAGCAGATCGACGCGCTGCTCGAACGCCGGCTGCAGGTTGGCATTTTGCGCCCCAGTACGCTGCCGAAGACGCTGGTTTCCAAACGCCTGTTCCGCGATCCGCTGGTGGCGGTGGTGCGCTCGGACCACCCTGTACTGCAGCGCCTGAATGCGCGCGGCAAGCTGGCGGCCAAGTCGCTGGCGCAGGAGCCGTTCGTGGTGTTCTCGCGCAGCGCTGGCGCCGGCGTGCAGGAGCACGTCATGAATCTATGCCGCGGCGCGGGCTTTGCGCCGCGCATTTCACAGGAAGCGCGCGAGGCATCCACCATCATCGGGCTGGTGGCGGCTGGCTTCGGCGTGGCGATCCTGCCGCAGTCCTGCGATCACATTCACGTCGAGGGCGTCAGCTACGTGCCGCTGGCGGAAGCGAACGCCATGTCGGAAATCCACGTGGTGTACCGCGACGACGAGCGCTCGCCGCTGGTGCCGCGCTTCGTGCAGTTGCTCGCGAAAAGCTAGCGTAGGTTAGGGTGCAAACCCCAACAACGAGGCCTTTGCGTGTATGGACAGTGGGGGGTGCGTCCCAGCCTACGGCATCGCGCCCTTGCTCATCGGGGTTGGCGGCGTAACAAGCTGAGGCAACGGCGGCAGGCGATACAGTTTCAACGCGACCAGCAAACCGGTCAGCACCAGCGCGCCTACGAACAGCGCCACGCCCTGCCAGCTGTCTTTCGCGTAGAAGAGCCCGCCGCTCCATCCCGCCACGCTCGAACCCATGTAGTAGCTGAAAAGATACATCGACGACGCCTGCGCCTTGGCCGCGCCACCGCGCCGCCCTACCCAGCTGCTGACGATGGAATGGCCGCCGAAGAAGCCGAACGTGATGGCCGTAATGCCGAAGATGATCAGCCACAGCGGCGTCATCATCGTGCACAGCACGCCAGACAGCATCAGCGCGAACGCCGTCCACAACACCTTGCGCCGCCCCAGCTTGCCCGCCAGGTGGCCCATCCATGCCGAGCTGAACGTGCCGACCAGATAGATCGCAAAGATCAGCCCCACCACGGTCTGGCTCAACGAATACGGCGGCGCCAGCAGGCGGTAGCCGAGATAGTTGTAGACGGTGACGAAGGCGCCGAGCAGCAGAAAGCCTTCGAGAAACAGCCAGGGCAGTCCGGGATCGCGAAACATGCCGGCGAAGCGCATAAACAGCGCGCGCCAGTTCAGCGCCTGCGGATGAAAATGCCGCGATGGCGGCAAGGCTTTCCAGAACACCAGGCCGGAGATCAGGCCGATAACACCGACCACGCCGATGCCTGCGCGCCAGCCGGCGAAATCGGCCACCACCCCGGCGATCAACCGCCCGCTCATGCCGCCCACCGCGCTGCCGCTGATATACAGGCCCATGCCGAGGCCGATCGATTCGGCGTGCATTTCTTCCGTAAGGTAGGTCATGGCCACCGCGGGCAAGCCGCTGAGCGTGATGCCAAGCAAGGTGCGCAGCGTGAGCAATGCATGCCAGTTCGGCGTCAACGCGGTCAGCAAGACCAGCACCGCGGAGGAAAGCAGCGAAGCGACCATCACTCTCTTGCGCCCGAACGCATCGGACACCCCGCCGGCGAACAGCATGGCGAAGGCCAGCACGCCGGTGGTCAGCGATAGCGACAAGGCGCTGGTGGCGGCGCTGATGCCGTAGTGCCGGCTCAATTGCGGCATCAGCGGTTGCACGCAATACAGCAAGCCGAACGTCGCCAGGCCCGCGGCGAACAGCGCCAGGTTGGTGCGCTTGAAGGCGGCGGTGCCGTGGCGGATAAGGGTGTCTGTTGCGTGGACGTCCATAGCGATGCAGGCCGGCTGGATAAAGTGCGATATCCCGCGCCGTCACCCCGGCGCAGGCCGGAGTCCAGTAAAAGCATGCCGTGTGCGCCTGATACAGCGCTTCTGGTACTTCGCACGGTGTATTCACTGGATTCCGGCGTTCGCCGGAATGACGCCGAGGAACCGACGTGGGTCGTCGAACAAGGCTGCAGCATAAGCTCTCCGACCTCGCCGATCGATAACAGCGCACATCCGGCTCCATAGCCGGCAGATATCAATCCGCCAGCACGGCCGCGGACAAGGCGTCACGCACGATACCCAGCACCTGGACCGGCGCTTCCAGGTTGGTGTGATGGCCGGCGCCATGCACCACGAACATGCGCGCCTGCGGCAAGCCGTCCAACAATTCCTTCGACAGTGCATGCACTTCCGGTACGTCTTCGCTGCCGACGATCAGCACGGTCGGCACGTCGATCTCGTGCAGGCGCTCAAGCGTGCCGGGCGTTGGTAGTTGCTGATCCTGCGCGGCATAGGTCCAATAACTGGCGGCGCGCTTGAACAGATGCGTGGTCATCGTTTCCGTATGCCTGCGCGCGGCGGGATCCACTTCGTTCCTTGCGCGGCGCGGGCCGTCCGTGAACGCACGCAGGGAACTGTCGATCAGGCCATTCACGTCGAACGTACTGAGCGCTTGCAGAAATGCGCGTGCGGCAGGCGTGCTGTCGGCGAAGCGTCCCCAATAGCCCGCGCCGACGAAGATCAGCGCGCTGACGCGTTCCGGGTACGCGCATGCAAAATCCAGCGCCGTCGCCGCGCCACCGGAACAGGCGAGCAAGGCTGTGCGCTGCACGCCGCAGGCATCGAGCACGGCGGCCAGGTCTTCATGATGCGCGTAACGGCCGGGCTCGATGGTGGAGCGGCCAAAACCACGCGCGTCGTAGCGGATGACGTGATGCGTCTGGGCAAGCGTGACGAACTCGTGATCCCATTGGCCGCTGTCGACCAGGAAGCCGTGCAGCAGGGTGATGGTGTCGCCGGTGCCGGCTTGTTCCGCGTAGAGGCGGGCGTGAGGGACGTCGATCCAGTGTGATGCTGTGTGTGTCATGGTGTTTCGTCCTGCGGAGAACTTGGCTCCCTCTCCCTTTCGGGGAGAGGGTTGGGTGAGGGGCCAACCTCGCTGCATGGCTAAATCATGGTGAGAAATGAAAAAAGGTTTGCGCGCACGCGTGTGCTTTTCGGCAAGCCTTGTCCCCTCACCCTGACCCTCTCCCCGGAGGGGAGAGGGAACTAAAGGTCAAGCTCACCGCGCGCGAATCTCCCGCGCTTCGATCTTCGGCACGAACACCGGCGCCGCATAACCCTTGGGCTTGTCCCCCACCGCCACGCCGCCATGGATCCGCGTCTGCTGGATGTCGGCAAACATGTAATACGGGAACGGCCTCTCCGGCGCACTGACTGCATCCAACCGTGCACGCAATTCCGCCGGCAGTTCAAACGCAAGCGCGGCAAGATTCGCATCGAGCTGTTCCAGCTTGGTCGCACCGATGATCACCGAGGCGATGCCCGGCTGCGTCGCCACCCAATTCAAGGCGACCGCCGCCATGCTCTGGCCGGCTTCCTTCGCAACCTGCTCCAGCTCCGCGACGATCTTCCAGTTGCGCTCGGTGAAGCGCTCGAAGCCAGGCGCGCCGCTGACCTTGGCGAGGCGCCCATCACCTTCCCCACCCTGCTGGCTGGGCTTGTACTTGCCCGACAGCATGCCCATCGCCAGCGGACTCCAGGCGGTGATGCCAAGGCCCAGGTTCTGCGCCAGCGGCACGTATTCGTGCTCGATATGCCGTTCGGCCAGCGAGTATTCGAGCTGCATGTTCACCAGCGGCGTCAGCGCGTGCGCTTCGGCGTAGGTCTGCGCGCGGGCGGCATACCAGGCGGGAATGTCCGATAGGCCCGCATAGCGGATCTTGCCCGCACGCACCAGGTCATCGAGCGTGCGCACCACTTCTTCGGCCGGAGTCAGGCGATCCCAGGTGTGCAACAGATAGAGATCGATGTAGTCGGTGCGCAGGCGGCGCAGCGAACCTTCCACCGCGCGCATGATGTTCTTGCGGCCGTTGCCGCCGGCGTTGGGGTTACCGGGCTGCGCGTTGTAGGTGAACTTGGTGGTGAGCACCACGCGATCGCGCGTGCCGCTTTCTTCGATGAACTTGCCCAGCATGCTTTCGCTGCTGCCTTCGGTATACATGTCGGCGGTGTCGATGAAATTGCCGCCGGCTTCCAGGTAGCGATCGAACATGGCGCGCGCGGTTTCCTCCGCGGTGCCCCAGCCCCAGTTTTCACCGAAGGTCATGGCGCCCAGGGCAAGGCGGCTGACGCGCAGGCCGGAACGTCCGAGCGTGAAGTAGTGATCGAGCGACATGGCGGAACTCCTTGGGGGACGGGTGAAGAACGCAGGCAGGGATGACTGCCTTAGTGGGGTGCAGTCTGCGCCGCTCGACCTTGTTGAAAAACCACCGCCGGCTTGATGCATTATTTAGCAATGCTAATAAATGGAGCCTGCCATGCGCGACCACTACGCCCTGCGCGCCTTCCGCGCCATCGCCCAGTACGGCAGCTTCACCCGTGCCGCCGCGACGCTGGACGTGACCCCTTCGGCGCTGAGCCAGACCATGCAGCAACTGGAAAGCGAACTGGGTACGCGCCTGCTCCAGCGCACCACGCGCCGCGTGGGGCTGACCGAAGCCGGCCAGGAGATGCTTCAGCGCATTGCCCCGGCGCTCAACGAGCTGGACCTGGCGCTGGATGCGATCCGCCAGCACGGCGACCGGCCGCGCGGCACGCTACGCATCACCGTGCCGTCCGTCGGCGCGCGCTCGATCATCGAACCCATGCTCGGCGAATTCATGGCGCGCTGGCCGGATGTGCAACTGGATATTCGCGTGGAAGACGGCTTGACCGACCTGGTCGCCGAAGGCCTGGATGCAGGCATTCGATTAGGTGAACGGCTGCAGCGCGACATGGTGGCTATTGCCATCGGCGGTCCGCTGCGCGCGGTGGTGGCCGGATCGCCGGCTTATTTCAAGAAATACGGCCGCCCCAAGACGCCGAAGGACTTGCAGCAGCACAACTGCATCAAGCACCGCCTGGCCAGCAGCGGCGCGATCTATCGCTGGGAATTCGCGCATCGCAGCGGCGCGCAGAAAGGCCGCTGGTTTGAAATCGCGGTGGATGGAAGCCTTACCGTCAACGACGTGCCGCTGGCCGTTCGAGCCGCCGAGGACGGCATTGGCCTTACCTGTGTACTGGAAACCTCCGCGCGCGCGTCGCTGGATGTCGGCCGCCTGGAAAGCGTGCTGGAACCATGGCTGCCGCCGTTCGACGGTTTCTATCTTTACTATCCCAGCCGCTTCCAGGTGCCGCCCAAGCTGCGCGTGTTCATCGACTTCATTCGCGAATGGGGCACGCGCGACCTGGCCAGCCGCGGCGCGCTCTCAAGCCTTTAGCGATAGCGCCAATAGCCGCCGACCCACACGTGGCTCGGCGCCCAATAGCCGGGCACCCACACGCGCGCCGGACGCGGCGCGACCACCACGCAACCCGCTTGCACGAGTACGCCGCCGAGCAGGGTGAGTGCGATCAGGATTCTGGCAAGGTGACGACACATGGTGTTCTCCGAAGTGAGTGATGACTCGTGCCGGGAAACGCTGTGTGAAATCGCGGCGATGACGGAGCGAAGCTGAACTGATGGCGATGGTTCAGCAGCAGGTTCTTGCGAGGGGTCACCTATTGGCCGTGTTGGGTTTCGGCTGCGCCTCTGCCCAACCTGCGGGAAGTGCATGGTTTCGCACCGGCACACGCGTCTTTTACTCGCCTTGCATGTTCCCTGGGGCATGATCCGCAAACGCCGATGCCCCGCAGGCTTGCAGCCGGAAGCCACCCACGCGAGGTCGCGGGCAGCAGCCTTCCGGTGATTCGGCTCCGGCTGCAAACCTGCGGAGCATCGGCAGCTTTTTTTTAAGGATTGGCCAAACGCGTCACCGCCATGCGGTAACGCGCGGCGATGCGCGCTTCGTCGCGATGCTGGAAATCGCGCACCACCCATTTGCCGCCGGCCATCACGTGCCGCACCGGCGAGACGTTGCCGGCGAACAGGAAACTGTCCATCACCGAGCGCTGATCGCGCGCGGCCAGCAACGGCGATTCGCTGTCGAGCACGAAGAAATCCGCGCGCTTGCCCACATCGAGCGCACCGATGGGCAAGTCCGCCGCCTGCGCACCACCCTTCTGCGCCTCGCGCCACAAGGTTTCGCCCACACTGTCGCCGGCAGCGCGCGCGGCGACGTTGCGATGGCGCGTGCTGAGGCGCTGGCCGTATTCGAGCCAGCGCAGTTCTTCGATCGGCGAGATCGAGATATGCGAATCCGAACCGATACCCAGCCGCCCGCCGGCTTCGAGATAACGCCCCAGCGGAAACAGGCCATCGCCAAGATTGGCCTCCGTGGTGGGGCATAGGCCGGCCACGGCGCCGCTGCGCGCAAGCTGCGCGGTTTCCTGGTCGGTCAGGTGCGTGGCATGCACCAGGCACCAGCGCGCATCGACCGGGGCGTGATCGAACAGCCATTCCACCGGGCGCGCGCCGCGCTTGGCGAGGCAGTCCTGGACTTCGCCGATCTGTTCGGCGATATGGATGTGGATGGGGCCGGACTTCAGCGCTTCATGTTCGACGATGCCGCGCCATGCGCTTTCCGGAATCGCACGCAGCGAATGCAAGGCCACGCCGACGCGCACGTGCTGGCTTTCGTGCTTGCGCAGGTCGGTGAGCAGACGCATATAGCCGTCCACGTCATGGCCGAAGCGGCGCTGGCGCGGCGAAAGCGCCCGGCCATCGAAACCGCCGCTCATGTACAGCACCGGCAACAAGGTCAGCGCGATGCCGGCTTCGCGCGCCGCCTCGATCAGCGCCAGCGACATCGCTTCCGGCTGCGCATGCGGCGTGCCGTCCGGCTGATGGTGCAGATAATGGAATTCGCACACCTGGGTGTAGCCGGCCTTGAGCATCTCCACGTAGAGCTGCGCGGCGATCGCCTGCAGGCTGCCCGGATCGATCCGCTCGGCGAAGCCATACATGGTTTCGCGCCAGGTCCAGAACGAATCGTCGCCAGGGCCGCGGCGTTCGGCCAGGCCGGCCATGGCACGCTGGAACGCGTGCGAATGCAGGTTCGGCATGCCTGGCAGCACCCAGCCATCGAGGTAATCCGGCAGCTCGCCGGCAGCGGCCACCACGCGGCCATCGCTGTCCACGCCGAAGGTGGCGTCGCGGCGCCATTGCGCTTCCTGCCAGAGGTGCTTGGCGCTGAACTGGTAGACCGCGGCGGTATCGCTCATGAACAATCTCCTTGGCCCGGCAAGTGTAACCGCCTTGGCCATACGCATCTGCTTCACCTTCTCTAAGAAAGGATGAAGACCATGGCTAAGAAGAATGAAAACGCGCCATTGCTGACCTTGCGCCAGGCTGTACCGGCCGACGTACCGGCGCTGGTCGACCTGACCGCCCGCATCTACTCATCCGAATGGGGCCACTCGGCGGAAATGCTGCGTTCCCAGCAAACGCACTTTCCCGAAGGACAGTTCGTGGTGGAGTACGAAGGCAACATCGTGGGCTATTGCGCTACCTTCCGCATCGACGAATCGCTGGCGCTGGCGCCGCACACCTGGATGCAGATCACCGGCGGCGGCATGGCCTCGCGCCACAATCCGGACGGCTCCTGGCTGTATGGCATGGAAGTGGTGGTACATCCGGATTATCGCGGCATGCGCATCGGCCAGCGCCTGTATCAGGCGCGCAAACGGCTGTGCATGGATCTGAAACTGCGCGGCATCACTTTCGGCGGACGCATTCCCGGCCTGGCGCGCAACATCCAGCGCTATGGCACGCCGGAAGCCTATGTGCAGGCGGTGGTAGAAGGACGTCGGCGCGATCCCACCTTGAGCTTCCAGTTGGCCAACGAGTTCGAGATCATCGGGCTGCTGCGCGGCTACGTGCCTTCCGATCACGAATCGCTCGGCTATGCGGCGCACCTGATATGGCGCAACCCTGCCCTGCTCGATCAGCCGGATATTCCGGCGGTGGCTTCACCGCGGCACCTGCCCGATTCGGTGCGCGTGGCCACCGTGCAATATCAGCAGCGGCGCATCCGTTCGTTCGAGGAATTCGCCACCCAGGTCGAATACTTCACCGATATCGCGGCCGATTACAGCGCCGATTTCGTGACGTTTCCGGAGCTGATCACGCTGCAGTTGCTGTCGATCGAGAACGAAGAGCTGTCGCCGGTAGATGCCATCCGCAAGCTCAGCCACTACACGCCGCAGGTGAAGGAACTCTTCAGCCGCCTGGCGATGCATTACAACATCAACATCGTGGCCGGCTCGCATCCCACCGAACAACCGAACGGCGGCATCCACAACGTGTGCTACGTGTGCCTGCGCGACGGCTCCATCCATGAGCGCGAAAAGCTGCATCCTACGCCCAGCGAACGCAACATCTGGAACATCAGCGGCGGCGACAGTGCCGCCACCATCCCGACCGACTGCGGCCCGATCGGCGTGATGATCTGCTACGACTCGGAGTTTCCCGAAGTCGCGCGCCACCTGGCCGACCAGGGCGCGCTGATACTGTTCGTGCCGTTCTGCACCGATGTGCGCGAAGGCTATCTGCGCGTGCGCTACTGCTCGCAGGCGCGGGCGATCGAGAACCAGTGCTACGTGGTGCTTTCCGGCAACGTGGGCAACCTGCCCGGGGTGAACAATTTCGACATCCAGTATGGCCAGAGCTGCATCCTGACGCCCAGCGATTTTCTGTTCGCGCGCGATGGCGTGGCGGCCGATTCCACGCCCAACATCGAGACGGTCCTGTTCGCCGACTTGCGGCTCGATAGCCTGGCGCGGGCGCGCAACGCAGGCTCGGTGCAGAACCTGAAGGATCGTCGGTATGACCTGTATGAGACGCGATGGTTGAGGCAGTCGCGCTGATGCCCCGCGCTCGTCATCCCAGCGAAAGCTGGGATCCAGTGACTTATTGGTCCGCGCGGCACGGGATGCCAGCTTTCGCTGAAGTAACTGGCGGCCTGAGAAGCCTGGTGCATCTGCCATAATCCCGCGATGCACCAATCTCCTCCGCCATCCCGCAACGAGCCCAACCCCCGACTGCGCGCCGTACTGGGCCACGAATTCTTCGCGCCGTATCAATGGAAGCGCCGCATCGCGCTATGGAGCGGCGCAGTGCTGGTGGCGCTGGCGGCCATCCTGTTCGCCAAGGCCAGCGATTGGGCGTACCACCTGTTCGAAAAAATGCTGACGTTCGGCAGTTGGATTCCGCTGATCCTCACGCCGGTGGTGTTCGGCCTGCTGAGCTGGGTGACGGCCGGCCGCCTGCGCGCGGCGCGCGGCAGCGGTATTCCGCAAGTGATTGCAACCATCCATGTCGACGACACGGGCTTCCGCTCCCGCATGCTGGCCTTGCCGATCGCGGTCAGCAAGATGGTGCTGACCCTGCTGGGGTTGGCGGTCGGCGCATCGATCGGCCGCGAAGGGCCGACCGTGCACGTTGGCGCAGGGCTGATGTACTGGCTGGGCAGGCGGTTCGGCTTCGATGATCCCAAGGCGCTGTCGCGCTTCATCCTCGCCGGTGGTGCGGCCGGCATCGCGGCGGCGTTCAATACGCCGCTGGCCGGCGTGGTGTTCGCCATCGAGGAACTGGCCGGCACGTTCGAGCATCGCTTCAGCGGCCTGTTGCTTACTGCGGTGTTCGTGGGCGGCGTGGTGTCGATGGGCATTATCGGCAACTACGCCTATTTCGGCACGGTGCCGACCAGCCTGCCGCTGGGGCATGCCTGGCTGGCGGTCCTGCAGTGCGGCATCGTCTGCGGCCTGGCCGGTGGCCTGTTCGCGCGGTTGATCCTGTTGAGCCGGCGTGGACCGCTCGCGGCGATCGGCCGGCTGCGCGAACGCAATCCCGTGCTGTTCGCGATCGGCTGCGGCTTGGCGTTGGCGGTGATCGGCGTGCTGTCGCACAACACCGTCTACGGCACCGGTTATGCGCAAGCGCGCGAATTCGTGCAGGACGAGCCCAGCACGCCCGGGCATGGCTTCGGCATGCTCAAGCTGCTGGCCAATGTGGTGTCGTACTGGGCCGGCATTCCCGGCGGCATCTTCTCGCCGGCCCTGGCGGTGGGCGCGGGGCTGGGCCATAACATCGCCTACTTCCTGCCGAACGCGCCGGAGACGGCGGTGGTGCTGCTGGGCATGAGCGCGTATCTCTCGGGCGTGACCGGCGCGCCGCTCACCTCGGCGGTGATCGCGATGGAGCTCACCAACAACCAGGACATGGTCATCCCGATCATGGCCGCCTGCCTGCTGGCGCGCGCGGCGGCGTCCCTTTTTTCACCTACCCCGGTGTACAAGGATTTCGCCGAACGCCTGATCCTGGATTACGAACGCCAGCGTGCCGAAGCGGACGCGCAGGCGCCTTCTGCTGGCGATATCGGCCCCACCAGCACCTACGGCGAACCGGTTGCGCCGGCGCCGCCGAAGCCTGAAGAAACCGAACCATGAACTGGGACCTGTTGTTGACACATGCATCGCTGGCCACCTTCGTGGGTGAAGCCAGCTATGGCTTGCTGAGCGATGCGGCCGTGGCCTGCCAGGATGGGCAGATCGCCTGGATCGGTGCGATGCGCGACCTGCCCGCCGCATCGGCCGCCACCGCGCGGGAAGTGCGCGATCTGGATGGCGCGCTGGTCACGCCGGGCCTGATCGATTGCCACACGCATCTGGTGTTCGGCGGCGATCGCGCGCAGGAATTCGATCTGCGGCTCAACGGTGCCAGCTACGAAGAGATCGCGCGCAACGGCGGCGGCATCGTCTCCACGGTACGGGCCACGCGCAGTGCAAGCGAAGAAGAACTACTGGCGCAATCGCTGCCGCGTGCACGCGCCTTGCTCGCCGACGGCGTGACCACGCTGGAAATCAAATCCGGCTATGGCCTGGAACTGGATGCCGAACGGCGCATGCTGCGTGTGGCGCGCCGTATCGGCGCGACTCTGGGCGTGCGTGTGCAAACCAGCTTTCTCGGCCTGCATGCCTTGCCGCCGGAATACCGCGATCGTCGCGACGACTACGTCGACCTGGTCTGCAACACCATCCTGCCGGCCCTGGCCGACGAAGGCCTGGTCGATGCGGTGGATGCGTTCTGCGAAGGCATCGGCTTCACGCGCGCCGAAACGCAGCGGGTGTTCGAACATGCAAGTCAACTCGGCTTGCGCGTCAAGCTGCATGCGGAGCAGCTCTCCGATCTGGATGGCGCCGCGCTGGTCGCCGAATTCGGCGGCCTGTCCGCCGATCACCTCGAATATCTCAGCGATTCCGGCATCCAGGCAATGGCGCGCGCCGGCACGGTGGCGGTATTGCTGCCGGGCGCCTTTTACGCGCTGCGCGAAACCCGGCTGCCGCCGGTATCGGCCTTGCGCTCGCATGGCGTGCCGATCGCCATCGCCACCGATTGCAATCCCGGCACTTCGCCGCTGCTTTCGCTGCGGCTGGCGGCCAACATGGCGTGCACCCTATTCCGGCTGACGCCGGAAGAAGCGCTGCGCGGCATCACGGTGAACGCGGCGCGCGCATTGGGCCTGCGCGATCGCGGCACGCTGGCGGTGGGCCAGCGCGCGGACTTGGTAGCGTGGCATGCCCGGCAACCGGCCGAACTTTGCTACTGGATCGGCGGCGGGTTACAGCGCCAGGTATGGATCGGCGGCGAGCCGGTTTCCTCTACGGCGCTTATATAGCCGCGTTCGTATCGTGCATTCACGCGCGCCTGGAGCCGGGCCAGGACTTCAATACCTCTCACATCACCTGACGCGCCTTGTCAGGCGATCCTGATTTCTTCCGCCCATACGCCAACGTAGGCTAAGCACCAAAGAGGACCATCGACAGCGCTCGAACACCGGCGCGACGACAGGTCCCACTTCAGGGCCAAGGGGAACGGAAGTCCGGTTGCAATTCTGCACGTTGGCAGTCTCTTTCGGTACCGAGAGAACGGTTCGGCAGCACGCACACAGACCACCCGTTCGCGACCGCCTTGGCGCAAAGACCACAACCAGTTGCGGGTGAGAAGTGAAAAAGGACTTTCTCCAACGAATCAAGCCGTGCGCAGGGATGCTCGCCACCTTGCTGCTGGCGGCGTGCGCCACGCCGCATGCGAAGGATTTCGGCGGCAGCTGGAGGCCGGTCAACCGCTTCCAGGACGCGCCCACCGAAATTCCACTGAACCCGGCCTACGTCTACTACGCCGCGCCGATGGACGAAACCCTGCGCATCATGCTGCGCCGCTGGGCCAAGGATTCGGGCATGCAGTTTTCCTACCAGCTCTCGTCCGACTACACCTTGTACAAGGCGGTGGCCGGCATCCGCACCACCGACCTCCACGCGGCCGCGGCCGAACTTTCCGCCATCTATGCCGCGCAAGGCGTGGCGGTGACGACCGATGGGCGCGAAATCGCGATACGCCCAGCGACCATGTCCGCACCCGCTCCCTGACGACAAGGAAGACGCCGTGATCTACCGGCAAGGATTGCGCTGATGCTTTCACGTTCCTCATCCAAGAAGATCGACGAGATCGTGGCCCGCTCGGTCACTTTCGAGTTGACCCTGGCCGACCTGGCCAGGCGCAGCGAGCGGCGCGCCTGGCGGGTGGCGTTCGCGGCGGTAGCCATGGCGTTGATCCTGGCCGGCGGCTATTTCTTCATGCTGCCCTTGAAGGAAAAAGTGCCGTATCTGGTGATGGCCGACGCCTACACTGGCACCAGCACCGTCGCGCGCCTCAACGAAGACGCGCTCAACCAGCGCATCAGCACCAGCGAAGCGATCAACCGCAGCAACGTGGCTCACTTCGTGCTGGCGCGCGAATCCTACGATGCGGCGCTGATCAACCTGCGTGACTGGACCACCGTACTGACCATGGCCTCGGCCGGCGTGGCCGCGCCCTATACCGCCTTGTACGCCTCCAGCAATCCGGACAGTCCCTACAAGGTCTACGGACGCGACAAGGCCATACGCGTGAAGATTCTCAGCATCGTGCTGATCGGCGCCAAAGGCAACAGCGGTCCGAAAGGCGCGACCGTGCGTTTCCAGCGCAGCCTGTACGACAAGCAGACCGGCGCCAGCCATCCGCTGGACAGCAAGATCGCCACGCTGGAGTTCACCTATAAGGCGAACCTGCAGATGGACGAGCCCTACCGCATCGAGAATCCGCTCGGCTTCCAGGTCACCAGCTACCGCGTGGACAACGACTACGCCGCCACGCCGCCGGAGGAAACCACTGCTGCGCAGGCCGGCGCGGATGATCCTTCCAACCGCGAGCCGGTGCCCGCCGACAGTGCAGCCCCGTCGCAATCGACCACTTCCGCCCGAGCTGCGCCAACGAGCGAAATGCAAGGAGCGCACCGCTGATGAACCGAGCAGGGCCCCTCACTCTTGCCGCCGCCATGAGCATGACTGTGCTCTTCATGCCGCACGCGGCAAACGCGCAAGCCGTGCAGCAATACACCTACCAGCCCGACCGCATCTATCCGGTCCGCACCGGTCTGGGCATCACCACGCAGATCGAGCTCAGTCCCAACGAGAAGATCCTTGACTACAGCACCGGCTTCAGCAACGGCTGGGAACTGAGCCGGCGCGACAACGTGTTCTATCTCAAGCCGCGCAACGTCGACGTGGACACCAATCTGATGATCCGCACGGCGACGCACTCGTACATCTTCGAGTTGAAGGTGGTAGCCACCGACTGGAAATCGCTCGAACAGGCCAAACACGCCGGCGTGCAATACAAGATCAGCTTTGTCTACCCGACTGATGCGCACTTTTCCAATGAGAACGACAAAGTCGCCGATGCAACTGGGCTCAACACCGCGCTGCTGCCCGGGCGGCATTACCACTTCGACTACGACTACGCCACCCGCAGCAAGGATGCGCCGTGGCTGGTGCCCATGAACGTGTATGACGACGGCCGGTTCACCTATATCCGGATGGCCGACATGCAGCGCTTTCCCACCGGCAATTTTCCCACCATCTACATGCGCGAGCGCGCGCATGGCGAGGATGCCGTGGTCAACACTACGGTGGAAGGCAACACCATCGTCGTCCATGGCACCTATCCCTTTCTGGTGATCCGCCACGGCAACGACGTCGTGGGCCTGCGCCGGAATGGCAAGTCATGAGCGCGAATACACCCCATACGCCGCATGGCGACCAGAACCCTTACAGCCGCCACCACCAACAGGCCGACGTGCCAGACCTGGACGCACACGCGCCAAGCCTGCCCAAGCACGAGGCGCAACGCCTGAATCGGAAAGCCACGCTGCTGGCGGCCGCGATCATCATGCTGACCGCGCTTGCGGGCGCGTGGGTATACGGCATTGCCGGCAAGCGCAACGAACCTGTCGCCAAGCCGCGGCAGGAAACCGTGACCGTGCCTGAAGCGCCTCGCCTCGCTCCACCGCCTACCCCCCCACCCAAGCCGTCTACCGTTCCGATTGCGGTCACGCCGGTGCCGCCGCTGCCCGATCCGCGCAACATGCCGCCGCCGGCGGCATCGAATGCGCCGCATGCACCGACCCTGCTCGAGCGCCGCATGATGTCGGCCGAAGCGCCGCAAGGCGGCAATGGGACGGGCCAGGCGCCTACATCGGCACACACCGGCGCCACCAGTGCCACCAGTGCGCAACCGCTGCACAATCCGGACACGCTGATGCTGCGCGGCACATACATCCGCTGCGTACTGGAAACACGCATCATCACCGACATTCCCGGCTTTACCTCGTGCGTGGTCACCGAGCCGGTCTATTCGTTTACCGGTCACCGCCTGCTGCTGCCCAAGGGTTCCAAGGTGTTGGGCAAATACGACACCGAACCCAACGGGCCGCGCGCCGCGGTGATCTGGGACCGCATCGTGACGCCCTCCGGCATCGACGTGAACATGGCCAGTCCCGGCGTGGACAACCTCGGTGGCGCCGGCCATCCGGGCCACTACAGCGCGCACTGGGGCAACCGCATCGGCGCGGCATTGCTGATCAGCCTGCTGAGCGACGCCTTCAAATACGAGGCCGCCGTGCATGGTCCCACCCAGACCACCATCAGCAATGGCGTGGTGACGCAGACGCCGTTCGAAAGCAACACCGCGCAAACCGTGCAGAACCTGGCCAACCAGGCGGTGCGTCGCGCCGCCAACCGGCCGCCGACGGTCACCATCAACCAGGGCACCGTGGTCAACATCTATGTCGCCAAGGACGTCGACTTCAGCGGCGTCGTGGCGCGCTTCTGAGGCGGGCGCACCCACCATGAATCGCAATCACTCCGTACCGAACATCGACCGCCGCAGCATCGCCGGCCTTGCCCTGGCGGCTGCCTGTTGCCTGATCGCCTTGCCGGCGCACGCGCAATGGCATGTGGTGGACGAGCAGGCCAACCACCAGTTGCAAACCATCACCCGGACGCTCGACAAGATCTATCGCCAGCAAGGCATCGGTAGCTACCGGCAACTGAAGGACGCCGCGCCCGATCCCTCCCTGCCCTTGACCGATCCCGCGCTCACCCAGGACAGCGAGCACTGCCAGAGCCTTCCGCCCAGCCAGCAGGCCAACTGCCTGGAGCTGGTGCAGACGCGCAACGCACAGATGGCGTACATGCACCAGATGTATCAGTACGCACAGACGCGCAACCAGCAGTTGATGGAGATCGAAGAAGAGCGCGCTTCCATTACATCCTCGCCCGACACTATCGGCCTGTTGGAGAACAACACCAATCAGCTGATGGCGCTCAACACGCAACTGGCCATCGATCGCCAGCAGCTAGAAAGCGCGATGAACGCCTATCAGGCGCGCATCGATTATTTGAAAGAGCAACAGGCGCACATCGCCAACGCTGCCATCACCGGTTCATCCAACGGAAAAAAATCGATCGGCGGAACGCCTGGCAACCTCGTCAATGGCGCGATCTCGGCAGCTGTGTTGAAAACTGCCCTGCAAACCGCAAAAAGCACAGAACCGAAGGGTATCCAGCGGTTGGGCATCGAACAGAGCAACGGCTGGTAACGCCATGATCGCCGCCCTCGCCCTGCCGCTGGACAACATCGGCCAATTCGTCTTCTTCCAGGAGATCAACAGCTTTCTCCGCGACGAGATCGATTATTTTCAGTGGCACCTGCTGCAGCAGACCAGCGTGCGCGCCGGCGCCTTCGCGCTGGTACTGATGAGCCTGTGGGTCACCATCCAGGGCTATCGCATCGTTACCGGCCGCTCGCAGATGCACATGATGGGGCTGGTGGTCGATTCCCTGCGCAACGTGCTGATCGTGGGCATCGCCACCAGCATGGCGGCGGGCTCCTCGCAGATGTACTGGGCGATTACCGACGGCATGTCCAGCGAGATTGCCACCGTGGTCAGCGGTAACGGCAGCGATACCTTCCAGTCCATCGACGACAACCTCGCCCTGATGGCCGGCGCCATGGGCGCCATCGATGCCTTCGACGCCGGCGGCAACACCGGTACCGAAAGTGCCAAGAACCAGGCCATGTGGTTTACCGGCATCGGCATCGCCGGCCCAGCCGTGATCGGCGCGGCCCTGTTGCTGCTCAACAAGATCGCACTGGCGCTATTCGTCGGCTTCGGCCCGATTTTCATCCTATGCCTGCTGTTCCGGCAAACCCAGTCGCTTTTCAGCCGCTGGCTGCTCTATGGCATCGGCACGCTGTTCTCCCTGGCCGTGCTGAGCGTGATGGTGAGCATCACCATGCGCATGATCGCCGCTGTCGCCGCCGCCTTCGCCGCGCAATACGAACTGGCCACGCAACTCAACGTCGGCCAGGTCGGCAGCATCAACAGCATGGCCCTGCAACAAGGCGGCCTGGGCCTGCTGATGTCCGTACTGATGATCATGGCCCCACCCGCCGCGGCGAGCTTCTTCCAGGCCACGCTGGCGAATTTTGCTGCGTCGTCGTCGTTTGGGCAGGTGGGGAGATGGAGTACGGGGCAAGGGGGTGGTGGAAGCAGACCACCGAATATGGGGGGCTATCCGCCCATTACTCCGGAGCGGCCCGCCGGGCAACGAACTACTTCCTTCCTCGAGTTTGGTACTTCGGCTTCGTCTCGAGACCAACTAGATCAGATAAAAAAAGCAGGTATTCAACACGGAGAAAGACTATGAAGCTGTCCGTCTCGGCTCTTATCGCAACTCTCTTTGCGGCGCCAATTGCATGGTCCCAATGCGCACCGGGAGTGGCCCCGGCAGGGAATCCTGGATGCATTCCACAAGATCGGCCGGAATCTCCGTATTTCCATGGCAACCCAGACCAACTCGGATCTTCCGCACCTACGCCAACGGCAGTATGGGCAAACCGATGGGGCGCCATAGTTGCCGACACAAAGAATGGAAAGACCGGAGTATCCACAGCACAAGCAAGCAGAAATGCAGCAACCCGGTTAGCCATGAACGAATGCAATAAGCACGGTGGCTTACGCTGTGAACTAATTCTTGCATACCACGATCAATGCGCCGCAATTGCATATGGAAGTGGACTGATGGGCTATGCGGGCTCCCCGACTGAAATGGAAGCGAAGCAGTTGGCCTTAAAAAAATGCGCCAATACTGAATGCAAGGTGGTCTATAGCGCCTGCAGCCTCCCCGAACGAATCCAATAGGGCATCCATGCGAACCCCGTTCATTACATTGCTGACCTTTGCTCTGTCCGCATTCACTTCCGCGTGCTCCATGTCCACCGAAAAAGTCGACGCCAAGAAGAACCCCGATCCCAAGATGCGTTACGAGGTCACCTTGACCATCGATAACGCGCCGGGTCCATTCGACTCCATCACGGGCTTCATGCAATACGAAGTCACCAATAGAGAGTGCGTGCCGGTGACTGGCGCACCGATGAATCCGCTGCGTCTTCCGCCTAAGGAAGATCCGGAGATCCAATTCATCAAGGTGGCCGACAATGTCTACAAGGGAACGGTGTATGGGGATTACTTTCAGGACGAAGACTACTTCGGTCTTGGTGTCTGCCGTTGGTCGCTAATAGCTGTTATCACAAGCTTAGATATCAACAAACTCTCATTTAGCCCAAGCCTGAGTGCCGATGAGCTATTTTCCCAACAGTCGCCAACAACTTACTTTGTTGGACAGCTCTACCATCGCAACGACATCGATATTCCTGTTTTTGGTGAATCTCGCAAAGACGCCTATCCACCAGATCGACAAAAAGATCTTTTCTCGGTAACGCTTTCATCCAAGGAGATGTTTAAATGAAACTTACCGTCAAGGATTATGCATCCCTGTGCAAAGACTCATATGAGAATCCATACAGCAAAGATCATGTCACACTTGATGGCGCCACATACAAGGTATTTGACTATTACAGCAACCCCATTACCGGTTACCAAGGGGTCGCCTATCAGCACGTTGGTAGCAAGGAGGTAGTCATCGCTAGCCGCGGGACTGAACTGAGCCCGGACATGCTTGTCGATGCTGGCATGGTTATTACAGGTGCCAATGCACAAATGCCGGACGCCAGGCGTTTCGTCGCGCGAATAAAACATCGGATCGAAGAGGCAGCTGCCACTGAAGGCAAGCCTGCGCCACGTATTGCTCTCACCGGTCACTCCCTCGGCGGCACCCTCACCCAAATCCTCGCCCACGAATTCAACCTGCCAGGCACCACCTTCAACAGCTACGGCGCTGTCGATCTGGGTTATCGCCTTCCCGAAGGCGGCACTCAGGTCACCAACTATGTACGCGTTACCGACGTGGTAAGCGCGGCCAGCCGTCATGTCGGCAAGGTCGTGGAGCTGGCCACGCCCGAGGATATCGAGCGTCTCAAGCAGGCCGGCTATGACCAGGCCACCACCGCGCAGAGCCTGCGCAATCCGTTGGCCGCGGCAAGCCTTGCCGCCCATAGCATCGACAACTTTACGCCGGACCTTGCACCCTCCGCGCTGACTCCCGAAAACCAGGCGCGCGCACGCGCGCATGGCCATGCCATCGGCCTGTTCCGCGCCGACGTGCATGCCTTGCGCGGCCATACCTTGTCCCTGCCGTGGGAGCTGCAACAAAAGCGGGAGACCGCCACGCACTTGGCCCAGTTGGCAGCAACAGCCGTGCTGCACGGCGATGTCGAGGTCGCCGGCGAGATCACCCGACTGGCGGTGGATCGGGCCAGCCACAACGCGCGTCATGCGTGGGATACCGCCGCCAACACCGCCATGCTCGGCGTCAATACCATCGATCACGCCGGCGGCTACGTGGCGGACCGGATCAAGGAGACCGCGCAGACGACCAGCGCTGCCTTGGATCGCCTGGGCCGGGCCATGGGCAGCGAAGTGCTGGAACGTCACCTGCAACAGGCCACGCACGACGTGTCCCATGCAGTCAAACACGGCCTCGACCGCGCCCATCGATTGTTGAGCGACCCCGCTCATCCCGCTCACGAGCTCTACCGGCAAGCGCGCGACGCCGTCCATCGTCTGGATGCCGAACACGGCCGCGAGCCCGATCAGCGCAGCGAAAACCTCGCTGCGGCCTTGACGATCGAAGCGCATCGCCAAGGCATCCTCCGCATCAACGCAGTCCAGTTGAACAACGATGCCTCGCTCGCCTCGATCCGGGACAACAGCATCCTGCGCTTTCCGCGCACGGCATCCGTGCCGGTGATGGAGGCGATCCACACACCGTTGGAACAATCCAGCGCAGCATGGGCGCAGGCCGACCAGGCGCGCGAAGCGGCGATCGCCACGGAGCCGCCTCGTCAACCGGCACACGAACACAGCCATGGGCTGAGCAGGTGATAACGATGCGCACGGAAGCTGCCCCGCCCGCTGCACCCATCGCCAACGATTTTCTGGAGTACCAGTACGAGGTGCTGGGCATCCGCCAATTCCTGGCCGCACCGGATATTACGGAGATCTGCATCAACCGTCCGGGCGAGCTGTATCTGGAAAGCATCGACGGCTGGCACCGCGTGGAGGTGCCAGCGCTGACGTTCGAGCGCGCACGGCAGTTTTGCACGGCGGTGATCAACGAAAGCCATACCGGCCAGCGCATCACCGACGCCGAGCCAATGGTGTCGCTTACCTTTCCCACCGGCCAGCGCGCGCAGTTCGTGATTCCCCCGGCCTGCGAGGCAGGCAAGGTTTCGATCACGCTGCGCCTTCCCGCTCGAGAGATGAAGACCCTGGCGCAATACGAAGGCGACGGCTTCTTCAATGAGATATTGGATGATGCGCACGCTCCCAACGAACAGGATCGCGAATTACTCAGCCTGCGAACAGAACGCCGCTACGCGGATTTCTTCCGCAAGGCGGTGATCTACCGGAAAAATATCGTGGTATCCGGCGCCACCGGCAGCGGCAAGACCACCTTCATGAAATCGCTGGTACACCATATTCCATCCAACGAACGGCTGGTGACCATCGAGGACGCGCGCGAACTGTTCATCGACCAGCCCAACGTGGTGCACCTGCTCTACTCCAAAGGTGGGCAGAGCGGCAGCAACATCACTGCGCAGACGTGCATGGAAGCCTGCCTGCGCATGAAGCCGGACCGCATCATCCTGGCGGAGCTTCGCGGCGACGAATCGTTCTATTTCATACGCAACTGCGCCTCCGGCCATCCCGGCTCGATCACCAGCTGCCACGCCGGCAGCACCGAGCAGACCTGGGACCAACTGGCCTTGATGGTGAAGGCGTCGCGCGAAGGCGCCGGACTGGAATTCGGCGTCATCAAGCGCCTGTTGAAACTCACCATCGACATTGTGGTGCACATCAAGGCGCACGCCGGGCACCGCTACATCACCGGCATCGATTTCAACCCGTTTCGCAACACCGCCGCGGGTGCGGCGTAACTGGAGGCCCGATTCCAGGGAGGAAACAGCATGGCAGCAGGATTTGCAATGATGGGTTGCCAGAGCCTGGCGGTTCCGGCCGAGGTGATGCAGCATGTGGTGCAGGTGGAATCGGCCGCCAACCCGTTCGCCATCGGCGTGGTGGGTGGCCGACTGGTACGGCAGCCACGGAACCTGGACGAAGCGCTCGCCACCGCGCAGATGCTGGAGGAAAAAGGCTATAACTTCTCGCTGGGACTGGCGCAGGTCAATCGCTACAACCTGGGCAAATACGGCCTGGCTTCCTACGAGCAGGCGTTCCAGCGCTGCGACAACCTGCTGGCCGCTTCGCGGATCCTGGCCGATTGCTATGCGAGTGCCGGCGGCGATTGGGGCAAGGCCTTCAGCTGCTATTACGCCGGCGATTTCGTCACCGGCTATCGCGATGGTTACGTAGAGAAAATCTACGCCTCGATCCGGCGCAACGGCCTGGGGGACAGTGCATCCAAAGCGGCTGCAGCGATTCCTCTGACCGGCTCGTCACTCGCGGTGCGCGAACCGGCGTTGGCGCGCGCGGCACAGATGCCCGATACGCCCGCTTACCGCGTGGCGATCCGCAGCAGCGTGCTCGATGCGGCAGCCAAGATGGAGCTTGGCGCGGCAAACGTGACGCCAGGCGCCTCCGTTGCAGCTCCCATTGTGACGCCAGCACATAACCCTACCGACGACGTGGTCTTCGTGCCACAGGTGCGCAGCCCCAACGAGCCGACGGCGCCCAGCGATACCGCATCGTCGCCAGCGCCGGGTGATCAGGCCGATCGTCGCCAGGAACGCGGCGACAACGCATTCGTCTTCTGACATGGGCCTGGGACCATGTCATCCACGCGGCAGCCCGGAAAGCCGCATTGCTTCAACCACCACAAGGAAACCGTCATGAAATCCATCCTCTTCAATCGCCAACGCTTTTGCCAGACACGGCAGATGCTCGCCTTCACGCTCATCGGCCTGGCCGTGCTGGGCGCGATGATGCTGCCCGGCGTGGCGCTCGCGCTGGATCTTGGCGGCACGGACCAGAAGGTCTGCGGATTCTTCAGCAACATCAACAACCTGCTCAATATGGCTTCGATTACGGCCGTCACGGTGGCGGTGGCGTTTTCCGGCTATCAGATCGCCTTTGCGCACAAGCGCATCACCGACGTGGCGCCGGTGCTGATCGGTGGCCTGCTGATCGGTGCTGGCGGCCAGATCGCCAAGATGCTGGTGGGTGACACCGGCCAATCGTGCTCGGCCACCACCAGCATGGTGATGCATTACCTCAGCCAGTTCTATGCATAAGAACGTGTTGTTTCGCGGCTGCACGCGTCCGCCCATGTTCATGGGCGTGCCTTACGTGCCGTTTTTCATCGGCGCGGGCGCGTGCCTGCTATTGGCGATGTATATCAACCTTCTCTTCCTGCTGCTGATGCCGCCGGTGATTTTCGTGATGCGCCAGATGGCCAGGCGCGACGAAATGATTTTCCGCCTGCTCGGACTGCGCCTGCAGTTCCGCACGCGGATAAGAAACCTCAGGCAGCACGATGGCATGTGGGCGTTCACGCCCAACGCCTACCGCGAACCGCACAAACCCAAGTAAACACCACCTTGGCCGGCATGCATGGCCATGCCGGTCGCCCTGCATCTCAACGGCAGTCATTGCATGTTCACACCGGACGCGTCGATCAGCGACTTCATCCCCCTTTCCACCCACGTGTCGCCCACGGTGCTCAAGACCACCGGTGGCGATTTCCTGCTGACCTGGCGGCTCGAAGGGCTGCCGTTCGTGGGGCGCGAGGAATGGGAACTGGAGCATCGGCACAACACCTTCAACCGCATGCTGCAGACCCTGCGCGCGCCGGACTTCGTCAACCTAGCGTTCTGGGTGCACGACGTGCGGCGGCGGCATCGCATCAAAAACAACAGCCGCTTCCGCCAGGCGTTCAACCAGTCGCTGTCGGATGCGTACTTCGGTGCGCTCTCCGCGCAGAAGCTGATGCAGAACGAGTTGTATCTCAGCATGCTCTACCGCCCGATGGTCGGCGGCAAGCGCTTCGCGGAAAAATCCTCCGACCTCGAACAGTTGGAAGCGCAGCAGCAGCACGCCATCGCCACCGTGCAGGAGCTGGCTGGCAACGTCGAGGCCGTGCTGAAGGATTACGCGCCGAACCGGCTGGGCATGTACGAAGCAGCCAACGGCGTGGTGTTTTCCGAGGCGCTGGAGTTCTACGGCTACCTGCTCAACCGCATCGACGAGCCCGTACCGGTGCTGCAGGCGCCGGTGCACGGCTACCTGCCGGTCAGCCGCCAGCGCTTTTCCAGCAAGACCGGCGACTTCGTGCTCACCACGCCCGACGGCGTCAATCACTTCGGCGCGCTGCTGAACATCAAGGAGTACACCGAGGCCACCTACCCCGGCATCTTGAACGGGCTCAAGTATCTGGACTTCGAATACGTGATCACGCACTCCTTCAGCCCGATGGGGCGCCAGGACGCGCTGAAGGCCTTGGAACGCACCAAAGGCATGATGATTTCCTCCGGCGACAAAGCTGTCAGCCAGATCGCCGAACTGGATCATGCGATGGACCAGCTCGCCTCCGGCAACTTCGTGCTCGGCGAATATCATTTCAGCATGGCGGTGTACGCGCCCAGCCAGGAACTGCTTGCGCAGCAGATCGCGGCGACGCGCGCCGAGCTTTCCAACGCCGGCTTCGTGTCGGTGAAGGAGGACCTGGCCGTCACCGCGGCGTTCTACGCGCAGTTTCCGGCTAACTGGAAATACCGCACGCGCCTGGCCAACGTCAGTTCCCTGAACTTTCTCGGCCTGTCGCCGCTGCACAACTTCGCGGCCGGCAAGCAGCACAACAATCCCTGGGGCGAGTGCGTCACCACGTTGCAGACCACCAATGGCCAGCCCTACTACTTCAATTTCCACGCCACGCATCCGGGAGAACATTCGCTGGGTGAAAAGGCCATCGGCAATACCATGGTGATCGGCAAGTCCGGCACCGGCAAAACCGCACTGATCAATTTCCTGCTCAGTCAGGTGCAGAAATTGAACCCTACACCGACGATTTTTTTCTTCGACAAGGATCGCGGCGCGGAGATCTTCGTGCGCGCCTGCGGCGGCAACTATCTTGCGCTGGAGAACGGCCAGCCCACCGGCTTCAATCCGTTCCAATGCGAGCGCAACGAGACGAACCTGCACTTCCTGGCCGACCTCATCAAGGTGCTGGCCGGCAAAAGCGCCTACAGTTCGCGTGAGGAGGAAGACATTTTTCGCGCCGTGGAAAACATGCTCGATACGCCCATGCATCTGCGCAGCATGACCAATTTCCAGAAGAGCCTGCCGAACATGGGTGACGATGGCCTGTTCATGCGCATGCGCAAATGGACCGCCGGCCACGCACTCGGCTGGGTGTTCGACAACCCCAGCGATACCATCGATCTCACCCGCGCCAGCATCATCGGCTTTGACTACACCGACATCATCGACAATCCGGAAGTGCGTGTGCCGGTAATCAACTATCTGTTGCATCGCCTGGAAGCGTTGATCGACGGACGCCCATTGATCTACGTAATGGACGAGTTCTGGAAAATTCTCGACGGCCAGGGCGGCCTCAAGGAATTTGCCAAAAACAAGCAGAAAACCATCCGCAAGCAGAACGGCCTGGGCATTTTCGCCACGCAGAGCCCGGAAGATGCCCTGGCCAGCGACATCGCCGCCGCCCTGGTCGAGCAGACCGCCACCATGATCCTGCTGCCCAATCCCAATGCCAGCCGCGAGGATTACGTCCAGGGCCTGAAGCTGACCGAAGCCGAATATCAGGTGGTGGTAAGCCTGGACGAGCGCTCGCGCCGCTTTCTGGTCAAGCAGGGGCACGCTTCATCGGTCTGCCAGCTCGATCTGCGCGGCATGGACGATGCGCTGGCGGTGATCTCCGCCTCCACCGACAACATCCAGGTCATGGATGAGGTATTGCAGGCGCGCGTCATTGAAACAGCGTTGTCCATCGACGAACTGCGGCCGGAGCAGTGGCTGGATGCGTTCTACGCCAACCGCAAGGGCAGCGGCAAACTTCCAGCGGGCCGGCCAAGTAGTGCAGAGCGGGAACGCAAGGAGGCCATATGAAACCCGGGAGCTTTCTTTTCACCCTGTGGCTGGTGGCCCTGCCTGCGAGCGCGCAGAGCGATCTCTCTTTCCGCGCCGGCGATCCCTTCGTGTTCTGCACCCAGGGATTGAATATCCCCGATCCATGCTGGCGTCCCACGCCGCCGTACACGGATAGCTACGTATTGACCGGTGCGTGTGATCCACCGAACTCGTACGGCAGAAGCTGGACTTCCGACGATTCGCAGTCGCTGACGCAATACCGGGCGATCTGTCCGCAAGCCAAAGCCAGCGGCACGTGGAGCGGCGATGCGCCGCCGGATTCGACGCCGTTCGAGCATTGATGTTGCCGCAATGCCTTTCATGCTTATGCCCATCGAATCTACTTCGTAGCGTTCCGTGCAAGTTTTGGGCTTTGGCTTTTATGGCTGCCTCACTCGCTACGCTGCCTCGATCCGCCTGTTCACCGGGCCAACACTTTGCCTGCAGCTTCCTTCAGGCGCCCCTCACGAAGGTTTTCCTTGCTGAACGGCTATACCTTTCCCCTTGCCGGGTAGGTTCGAACTTGCGCCGGTTAATGTCTCTGCCACTACCACAGTAAAACAAACGGCGCCCGTCACCGCTAAGCGCCATACCTGACGCTCTATAAAAAAAGCCCCCGACCAGCAGGGGCTTTTTCGCATCGGCGCGGCGAGCCTGAAAGCTCAGGCCGACTTCTTCTTCGGAGCAGCGGCCTTCTTCACGGCTGCCGGCTTGGCCACGGTCGGCTTGGCGCCGGCCACGGCGGGCTTGGCTACGTGCGCGCGGGTGTTGCCGTAGCTGCCACGGTAGGTCTTGCCCCGGCGGGTTTTACGATCGCCCTTGCCCATAGGAAGCTCCTTGATTCGTCATGTGGATGGTCGATCATCGTAGCAGCGGCAGGCCAAAGCGCAAGCCGCTCGGACAGGCGCTAGTGACGCTGCGCGCTGCAACCGGGACTGTCGTCGGGGCAATGGCCGGGATCGATCTGCACGGTGGCATGGCGGATGCCGAAGCGTTCCAGCAGCATGCGATTGACCGCCGCCAGCGCGCGCGCGCCGTCGTCCCGGTCGTGCAGTTCCAGATGCAGCGTGGCCATGCGCGAACCGGAAGCGAGCTGCCATACGTGCAGATGGTGGACGTCGGCAATCGATGCATCCGCGCCGCGCAACGCTGTTTCCACTTCACGCGTATCCATGCCTTCGGGTACGCCTTCCAGCAGGATATGGGTGGAGCGCCGCAGCAGTTGCCATGCACTGTTGAGGATCAACAGCGCCACCAGGATCGACAACGCCGGGTCCGCCCAATTCCAGCCCAGCCAGCGTACCGCCAGCGCCGCCAGCACGGCGCCGACCGAACCGAGCAGATCGCCCAGCACATGCAGGCTGGCGGCGCCGATGTTGACGTCGTCATGCGCGTGGTCGTGCAGGCTGCGCAGCACGATCAGGTTGACCAGCAAGCCGATGATGGCCACGCCAAGCATCACGCCGGAAAGAATCGCCACCGGCTTGAAGAAGCGCTCGATCGCTTCATAGGCGATCAACCCGACCAGCACCAATTGCGTCAGCGCATTCACGAAGCCGGCCAGCACTTCCATGCGCCCGTAACCATAGGTGCGGCGCGCATCGGCCGGACGCTGCGCCATGCGCGCGGCGACCAGCGCAAGCAGCAGCGCGGCGGCGTCCACCAGCATGTGGCCGGCATCGGCCAGCAACGCCAGCGAGCCGGACCACCAGCCGCCCACTGCTTCGGCCACCATCATGCCGGCGGTAAGCACGAACGCGAACTTGAGCTTGCGCTCGCGCCCCGTCGCGCCCGCCTCGTGGGCATGGACGTGATGGTGATGGTCGTGATCGTGGGTGTGGCTGTGCGCGTGACTCATGCCGGCATGCTAGAAAGCGGCGCGGCCGTTACACAATCACTGCGCCCGGCCGCGCTCATCCGTGCGCGCATTGCGGGCCGTGTGCGTGGCGGAAGCGGTGATCGAGGCGCAGGTTGAAGAAATGCGAGCAGGCCACCAGCAGACCGCCGCACGTCACCATCACGCTGTGCACGATGATCGAATAGCCTTCGGCGAGCGTGACGCCCATCACCAGCAACATCAGGCCGGGCAGCGCCAGCCGCAGCGGTAGCGCACGGTGATGGCGCCGATAGCCGTTGACCAGGGACAGCAGCGCCAGCGCGCTGGCGAACAGCACGAAGCCGCGCTCGAAAGCGTGATCGGCAAGAAAGCTCAGGCCCAGCAACGGAAGGACGGCCAGCACGAACGGCAGGGCCGCGCAGTGGATGGCGCACAGGAATGAAGCGACCGCGCCGACACGGTCGGCGATATGCCACCAGCGAGCGTTCGACGGCGTTGGCGTGGGATCCATGAGCGGGACGACACCATGCGGATGGCCGGCGGGGACCGGCGAGGTTTTGATACGTTATAACATCCGCAAGCTGTCCGCAAGGGACACGGCCGCCCGCGCGGCTCTCGGCGCTCGAACATGCCGGCTGCGGGAGGGTCGGAGCAGGTTCTCAGGCCTTGCGGCACTGCTTGCACACGCCGTGCACTTCCAGCGTCTGCGCCTGGGGACGGAAGCCGAACGCCTTGGCCTGCGCTTCGATCAGCTCGGCGACGCGCTCGTCACACACTTCCTGCGCGCTGGAGCAGACATCGCAAATCAGGAACGGCACCTGGTGCGCCTCGGCCGGATGATGGCAGGAGACGAAGGCGTTGATCGATTCCAGCTTGTGGATGAAGCCGTGCTCGAGCAGAAAATCCAGCGCGCGATAGACGGTGGGCGGCGCCGCATTGCCGTGGCGTTCGCGCAGGTGATCGAGCAGGTCGTACGCTTTCACCGGCTTGCCGGCCGCGGCGATCAGCTCCAGCACTTCCTTGCGCAATGGCGTGAGACGCAGGCCGCGCTCCTCGCTGGCATGTTCCACCGCCGCCACGAAGTCGCTGGGACTGTCGTGATGATGATGGATGTGCTCCTTGGCGGATGGATGACTCACTGAATTCACCTCGATGGCGATCATACACCTAGGAATGCTCTGATCCATTTCGCGTAGGTAGCACTGGTCTTGTCTGTTCGCAGATCACAGGGCCATCGGCGAAGGCAGACTGGCTGTCTGTCGAGACGGTGGACCGAAGAGATGCGGACAGACAGGGCCAGTGATGCCTGCGCGAAATGGATCAGCGCATCCCCAACTAATGTGGCAGCGGCGGCGGCTTGGCGGATTTGGGCGTGAGCAATACGACGATCCAGCCGATCGGCCCCAGCACCAGCGCCCAGGCCACGCCCGCCAGCAGCTTCCCGCGCCACCAGCCGAGCAGCGCGCCGACGGCGACGAAGGCCAGGTTCCACCAGAACAGCGCCGCCCACGGCACCATCGCCATCAGGTTGATGAAGATGTGGATGAAGGCGTCGGGGGCGTCCATGTCGACGCCTTGGGTGGCTTTGGCGATGAGTTCGTCCATATGAGCGGGAATCGGGAATCGTTAATCGCGAATCGTTGAGAGCAGCGTATGGCGAGCGTGACATATTCCGCTTCGTCACAGCGCCCTTCCCGATTCCCGTTACGCACCCAACGCCAACGCATCATCAATACGCCTCAACGCCACCTCGCGCCCGGCGAGATAAATGGTGTGATCAATCGACGGCGATACCTGCGTGCCGGTCATCGCCACGCGCAGCGGTTGGGCGATCTTGCCCATGCCCAGTTCGAGCTTTGCCGCCACCTGCTCGATCACCTGGTGGATCGGCTCGGGCTTCCACTCGCACGTCGCCAACAGTTCGCGCGCGGCGTGCAGCACCTGCACCGCGCTGTCGTTTTTCAGATGCTTGGCGACGGCCTTGTCGTCCCATTCGGTGATCGGGCCGTACCAGATCTTCGCGCGCTCGGCCATATCCTTCAGCGTTTGCACGCGATCGCGCAGGGCGACGATCACGTCGGCTGGTGCCGGCCCCTTGCTGGTGTCGATGCCCGCGCGCGCAAGATGCCATGCGAATTCCGGCACCAGTGTCTGCGGATCATCGGTCTTCAAGTAATGCTGGTTGAGCCACAGCAGCTTTTCAGTATCGAAACGTGACGCGGCCTTGTTGACGTCGCCGACATCGAACAGCTTGATCATCTCCTCGCGCGAGAAGATTTCCTGATCACCGTGCGACCAGCCGAGGCGCACCAGGTAGTTGAGGATCGCATGCGGCAGGAAGCCGTTTTCGCGATATTCCATCACGCTCACCGAGTTGGTGCGCTTGGACAGTTTCTTGCCTTCCTTGTCCAGGATCATCGGCAGATGCGCGAACTCCGGCACCGCGGCGCCGAGCGCGCGGTAGATGTTGATCTGACGCGGCGTGTTGTTGACGTGGTCGTCGCCGCGGATCACCTCGGTGATGCTCATGTCGATGTCGTCGACCACCACGGCGAAGTTGTAGGTGGGCCAGCCATCGGAGCGGAAGATCACCAGATCGTCCAGCTCGCTGTTGGACCACTCCACCCGGCCCTTGACCTTGTCGTCCCACACCACCGAACCGTCCAGCGGATTCTTGAAACGGATCACGCGGTTCGGATCGTCGCGATAGGGCTCGTTGCGATCGCGGTAATGGCCGTTGTAGCGCGGCTTCTCGCCACGCGCCATGGCCGCTTCGCGCATCGCCTCGATTTCTTCCTTGCTTTCGTAGGCGTAGTACGCCTTGCCGGCGGCGAGCAGCTCTTCGGCCACCTGCTTGTAGCGTTCCAGGCGATGGGTCTGGTAGATCGGCGCGGCGTCGGCGTCCAGATCCAGCCAGTGCATGGCGTCGAGGATCGCCTGCACGGCCGCGTCCGTGGAGCGTTCGCGATCGGTATCCTCGATACGCAGCAGGAAATCGCCGCCGCGACGACGCGCTTCCAGCCAGCAGTACAGCGCGGTGCGCGCGCCGCCGATGTGCAGGAAGCCGGTGGGACTGGGGGCGAAGCGGGTGCGGACGGTCATTTTTCGTCAATCACAAGGGTGAAATGAGGAATTTTAGCCGATCGCATTTGCTGGGAGCGGGAATCGTCAATCGGGAATCGGAAATCGTTAATCAACAGCGCTCCAGGCTTGCGCCATACGCTCTCCCGATTCCCGATTCCCGATTTACGGCTTCACATGCACCGTAATCCGCTTCGACGTCACCGGCGGATCGAACGGAACATGGTTGGCATCGCCCAGTTCCAACTGCAGCGTATGCGTGCCGGGCGCCAGCTTCAGCGTGGTCTCGGTCTGGCCGCCGCCGAAGTGGAGGTGCTGCTCGTCTTTCGGAATCGGCTGGCCGGCCGCGGGCAGCTCCTTCACGTCCACCAGCAGGTGATGATGGCCGGTCTTTTCGTGCGTGTCGCCGGCGGGCGCAACGCCCATGCCCTTGAGGCCGAAGCGCACGGTGAAGCTTTGCGAAACGGTGGCGCCATCCTGCGGCGAGATGATGTAGACCTCGGCACCGGCCGGGGCCTTGGTCACCGGCAACATGGGCGCCTCGGCGGCAAAGGCGGAACCGGCAAGGGCGGCGAATGCGACGGCAAGCAGCAGACGTTTCATGAAAACCTCCTGATCCAGATGTCCGTTCACGCAATCTAGCCGAGTTGGCCACCGCAAGACACGGTTTTCCCCGTTCCGTCATACCCGTAACCGACCTGTCACCTGTGCGCCATCGCCGCGCAACGGCACCGGAGGAGGCTAGGGATGATCTGGTTGGTTCTGTGTAGGTCTCACCGGCACTGTGTGTGCGCAGATCACAGGACCATCGGCGAGGACAGACTGGCCGTCTGTCGAGACGATGGGCCGAAGATATGCGGACACACAGTGCTGGTGAGGCCTGCGAAGAGCCAACCGGAGCATCCCCCTGTACAAGACGAGGATGCGCCATGCGTATCGGCATCATCAGCGAGACGTATCCGCCGGAGATCAACGGTGTCGCGCTCACCGTGCATGGTCTGGCGACCGGTCTGGCCGCAAAGGGCCACGCGATCGACCTTATCCGTCCCCGTCAAACCGTCAGCCACGTCGACGAGCCCGGCATCGAAGCACTGGAAACGCGCGGCGCGGCCCTGCCCCGCTACCCCGGCCTGCGCTTCGGATTGCCTGCGCCGCGCACGCTGCGCCAACGTTGGACGCAGCACCGCCCCGATGCGATCTATGTCGCCACCGAAGGCCCGCTGGGCCGCTCGGCGGTGAAGACGGCCGTGCGCCTGGGGATTCCGGTCGCCACCGGCTTCCACACCCGCTTCGACGCCTACGCCAACCACTACGGCGTGGGTTTTCTCACGCCGGTGGTGCACGGTTACCTGCGTCGCTTCCACCAGCGCGCGAACATCACCCTGGTGCCCACCGATGCGCTCGCGGCGGAATTGACCGCGATGGGCGTGGACCATGCGCGCCTGCTGCGCCGCGCGGTGGACACCAAGCTGTTCCACCCCTCCAAGCGCGACGAGGCGCTGCGCGCGAGCTGGGGCGTGGACGCCGATACGCCGGTGGTGCTCTACGTGGGCCGCATCGCGCCGGAAAAGAATCTGGAGCTGGCCGTGGATACGTTCCGCGCGATCCAGCAGGTGGCGCCGAAAGCGCGCTACGTGTGGGTGGGCGATGGTCCTGCGCGAGCGGCGCTGCAATCGGCGCATCCGGATTTCATCTTCGCCGGCATGAAGCGCGACGAGGCATTGGCCGCGCACTACGCCAGCGCGGATCTGTTCCCGTTCCCGAGCCTGAGCGAAACCTTCGGCAACGTCATCCTGGAAGCGCTCGCCGCCGGCTTGCCGGTGGTGGCGTATGCGGAGGGCGCGGCGCGCGAACACTTGTTCGATGGCGACAACGGCTATCGCATCACTTCCGGCGACGCGCGCGCTTTCACCGCCGCCGCCGTGACGCTGGCTGCCGACATCCACCTGATCCGCCACTTGGGCCAGGCCGCGACTGCCAGCGTCGAACGCCTGTCGCCGGACGCCGTGATCCGCGAATTCGAAAACCTGCTGCGCGACCTGGTCGAGGAGAACATGCATGACCGCCATGTCACCATCGCACCTGCCTGAGCACGTCGCGCTGCCGCGCTACGCGTTCGACCGGCGCATGTGCGTCGCCGCCAACCGCTGGGGCGCACGCCACGCCGTCGGTTGGTTCTTCGGCATCATCAGCCGTCTGGGCGATGGCGTGTTCTGGTATGCGCTGATGCTCGCGCTGGCGCTGATCGACGGCCGCCGCGGCCTGGAAGCCGCCGCGCACATGGCGGTCACCGGACTGGTGGCGCTGGCCTTGTATCGCGTGCTCAAGCGCTGGACACGCCGGCCGCGTCCGTTCCGCACCTGTCCTGGCGTGATCGCGCACGTGCCGCCGCTGGACGAATTCAGCTTTCCGTCCGGCCATACCTTGCAAGCCGTGGGCTTCACCATCGTCGCGCTGGCCTGGTATCCGCTGCTGGCGCCGCTGCTGTTGACGTTCACCGCGCTGGTGGCTGCATCGCGCGTGATTCTCGGCTTGCATTATCCAAGCGACGTGCTTGCCGCCATGTTCGTCGGCAGCGGTCTGGGCGCGCTGTCGTTGTGGATCGTGCACAGCGCACCGCAACTGCTGATGTGATCAAAACCTGCGCTGAGCAATTGTTCGTCACGCCGTACTCACATGCTTTGCGCTCAACGAGATAGCGTATCTATCCACAGGCTCTACCGGAGACTTTCCACAATCGCTGTGGAAAACTACGCGCACTTGCTGCGCAGAAAGTGAGCACACTGTGCCAAGTGCTTGATCGCAAAGATGCGTGCGCGGGTTTTCCACAGGGTTTTCAAGCAGGCGTCCACATTCGCTGTGGAAAACGTGGGTTGGGGCGGCAACCCAACCACCACGATTTTCCGAGCATCGCGATGTTGGGGTTTGCACCCCAACCTACGGCGCATTGCGGTAGTCGGAAAACAACAACGCCGCCCGGGGGCAGCGTTGTTTCGTTACGTCACACAGTGCAACTTACGCCGCGCGCGGCACCTTGCGCAGGATGTTCAACACATCCGCCAGCTTGTCGCGCATGTTGCGGCGGTCGACGATCATGTCGATCGCGCCGTGCTCCAGCAGGAACTCCGAACGCTGGAAACCTTCCGGCAAGGTCTCGCGCACGGTCTGCTCGATCACGCGCGGGCCGGCAAAGCCAATCAGCGCCTTCGGTTCGGCCACGTTGATGTCGCCGAGCATGCCCAGGCTGGCCGACACGCCACCGGTAGTCGGGTGCGTGAGCACGCTGATGTACGGCACGCCCGCTTCGCGCAAGCGCGCCAGCGCGGCAGAGGTCTTGGCCATTTGCATCAGCGAGAACAACGCTTCCTGCATGCGCGCGCCGCCGGTGGCGGAGAAGCACACCAGGGCGCTGCGTTCGCTCAAGGCGCGTTCGGCGGCGCGGGTGAACTTTTCGCCCACCACCGAGCCCATCGAGCCGCCCATGTAGGAGAATTCAAACGCCACCGCCATCAGCGGCTGATCCTTGAGCTTGCCGCTCATGGCGATCAGCGCGTCTTTCTCGCCGGTGGATTTCTGCGCGGAGACGATGCGGTCGCGGTACTTCTTGGAGTCACGGAATTTCAGCGGGTCGCTGGGTTCCATGCTGGCCCACAGTTCCTGCGTGCTGCCTTCGTCGAGGAACGACAGCAGGCGCGCACGCGCGCCGATCGCATGATGATGGCCGCACTTGGGGCACACCATCAGGCTGCGCTCCAGCTCCGGCCGATACAGCACGGCGCCGCAGCCACCGCACTTTTCCCACACCCCTTCGGGCACCTTGCCCTTGCCCGCCGCGGTGCCTTGCGTGCGCACGCGGGGTGTCATGATTTTTTGCAGCCAATTCATGGATTGCGCCTCAATCTGGAAACATGCGCGGCCTCACCGGTGCGCCGGTCACGCGGCTTGCGCGTTCCCTTTGTCTCTATGGCGACGTTTCCACAGAGATAAAGGGCGAGGATGACCCGGCCTCGATGCAGCCATGGACCACGGATCGTCCACTGCCGTTCCCTTGTTTTATTTTTGTTGACCCCGGCGCCGCGCCCTTCCCCCTCCGCAAAGGGAATGCGAGCCCTCAGGCGTCCAGTGCCGCACGGATCGGGCGCAGGAAAGCGTCCGCCCTTGCCACGACATCCTGTTCGGTGTGCGCGCCATCCAAACGCTCCACCAGTGCGCTGCCGATCACCACGGCGTCGGCAAATTCGCCGATCGCTTTCGCGCTCTGCGCATCCTTTACGCCGAAGCCCACCGCAACGGGCGCCTTCGCATGCGCGCGGATATCGGCCACGCGTGCGGCGATGTCCTGCGTACTCAAGCGTCCGGCTCCGGTGATGCCGGCGAACGACACATAGTACAGGAAACCTTCGGCGGCCTCGCACAACTTCGCCATACGCGCGGGTGCGGTGGTCGGCGCGGCCAGCAGGATCTGCTTGAGGCCGGCGTTGCGCAACGGCGCCAGTACGTGGGCCTCTTCCAACGGGCAATCCACCAGCAGCACGCCATCCACGCCGGCTGCGACAGCTTCCGTCGCGAAGCGCTGGTAGCCGTGGATTTCCACGGGATTGAGGTAACCCATCAGCACCACGGGGGTTTCCCGGTCACGCTCGCGGAAGCTGGCCACCCACTTGAGCACGTCCGCCAGCCCCACGCCCTTGGCGATGGCGCGTTCGCTGGCGTGCTGGATCACCGGGCCATCGGCCATCGGATCGGAAAACGGCACGCCCAGCTCGATGAGGTCGGCGCCTGCAGCGACCAGTGCATGCATCAAGGCCAGGCTGTGTTCCCGCGAGGGATCGCCGGCGGTGACGAACGGGATCAATCCGGTGCGGCCGGCGGCCTTCAAAGCGGCAAAACGGCGGTCGATGCGGCTCATACCTGCACTCCTTCGCGTGCGGCAATCGTGTGCACGTCTTTGTCGCCACGGCCGGAAAGATTGCACAGCACGATGCCGTCCTTCGGCAGCTCGCGCGCCAGCTTCATCGCCTGCGCCACCGCATGGCTGGATTCCAGCGCGGCGAGAATGCCTTCGGTGCGTGCGAGCAGATGGAACGCCTCCAGGGCTTCGTCGTCGGTCACGCCGACGTATTCGGCGCGGCCGGCATCTTTCAGGAACGCATGCTCGGGACCGACGCCGGGATAATCGAGGCCCGCGGATACCGAATGCGTTTCGGTGATCTGGCCGTTGTCGTCGCACAGCACATAGGTGCGGTTGCCGTGCAGCACGCCGGGGCGCCCGGCCGCCAGCGATGCGGCGTGATGGCCGGTGGCGATGCCTTCGCCCGCCGCTTCGGCGCCGACCATGCGTACCTGGCGATCGTTGAGAAACGCATGGAACAGGCCGATCGCGTTGGAGCCGCCGCCCACGCAGGCGGTGAGCACGTCCGGCAGGCGGCCGTATTGCTGCAGCATCTGCGCGCGCGCCTCGCGGCCGACGATCGCGTTGAAATCGCGCACCATCATCGGATACGGATGCGGGCCGGCGACGGTGCCGATGATGTAGAACGTGTCGGCGACATTGGTCACCCAATCGCGCATCGCTTCGTTCAAGGCATCTTTCAGCGTTTTCGAGCCGGACGTGACCGGCACCACTTCGGCGCCGAGCAGCTTCATGCGGTACACGTTGATCTTCTGCCGCTCGATATCGACGGCGCCCATGTACACCACGCACTTCAGGCCGAAGCGCGCGGCGACTGTCGCGGTGGCCACGCCATGCTGGCCGGCGCCGGTTTCGGCGATCACGCGCGGCTTGCCCATGCGCTTGGCGACCAGCGCCTGGCCGATGGTGTTGTTGATCTTGTGCGCGCCGGTGTGGTTCAAGTCCTCGCGCTTGAGCAGGATGCGCGCGCCGCCGACGTGCCTGGACAATTGCTCGGCGTGATAGATCGGGCTGGGCCGGCCTACGTAGTGGGTGAGGTCGCGATCGAGCTCGGCCAGAAATTCCGGATCCTCGCGCAGGCGCAGGTAGGCCTCGGTGAGTTCGGCCAGGGGGGCCATCAGGGTCTCGGCCACGTACTGGCCGCCGAAGCTGCCGAAACGCCCGTGGGCGTCGGGCCATTGGTTGAAGTCCGTAGACATTGGTCAGGATTCCTGGGTGGAGCGTCTGCCGGGCGGATGCCGTGAGATGCTCAAAATAGCGCGGATCCTCCAGCCGAAAAAGCGATAAGATCGCCATCAATCGTTAGGAAAACTCACGTATCCATGCGCGACCTGCCGCCCCTCAACGCCCTGCGCGCCTTCGAGGCCACGGCCCGGCTGGGCAGCGTGAGCCGCGCCGCCGAGGAACTGCACGTCACCCATGGCGCCATCAGCCGTCAATTGCGGCTGCTGGAAGAAGCGCTCGGCCAGCCGCTGGTCACCCGCCAGGGCCGCGGCATCGCGCTGACCGCCATCGGCAAGCAGTTGCACGACCACGTCAGCAGCGCTTTCGAACAACTGCGCGACGGCTGGACCCGGCTGCAACGCGATCGCCAGGACGCCCCTTTCGTACTCGGCTGCGCAGGCAGCCTGCTCGCCCGCTGGGTGATTCCCCGGCTGGAGCGGCTGGAACGCGACCTGCCCGTACTACGGCTGCATCTTTCGCCGGAAGAAGATCCGCTCGCGCCACGGCATGCCGAACCCGACGCGGCGCTCGCCGTGGCCGCACCGCCATGGCCCGCCAAGTGGCAGGTGCACGTGCTGGCGCCCGAACATATCGGCCCGGTGGTGAGCCCGCGTTATGCGGGGCTTGCACGCTTGCTGGCGCAGGGCGCCGGAGGATTGAGCGAGGAGGCCCTGCTGTTTACGCACTCACGTCCGCAGGCGTGGCCCGCTTGGGCGCAGGCAAGCGGCATGAATGCCGAGGCGCTGCACTACGGACAGGGCTTTGCGCATCTGTTCTATCTGTTGGAGGCGGCTGTCGCGGGACTTGGCGTAGCGATCGCGCCCGTGCAACTGGTGCAGGACGATATCGATGCGGGACGCCTGCTCGCGCCCTGGGGATTCCGGCAGACCGATGCGAGCTGGATTCTGGCCACGCCACGGCGTCGCAACGACAACCGCGTGGATGCATTGGCGACGTGGATGCGCAACGAGCTCGCGTCCGCGACGTAGCCGCGTAGGTTGGGGCTCGTGGCGTGAGGAAAAGCGGAGCATCCCGGCGGAGCCGGAGTGCTCTAAGACGCCGGGCTCCGGCTTTCGCCGGGACGACGAGCAAAAACCGGAAATTTCGCAGCCTATCGCGTCCGCCAGTTACGCAGCGCGAACAGCCGCAACAAAATCCCGCAGCTTGCCGTGATCCTTCACCCCCGGCACCGATTCGATGCCGCTGGACACATCCACCGCCCACGGCCTCGCAATGCGAATCGCCGCCGCCACGTTCGACGCATTCAGGCCGCCAGCCAGAATCAACGGCTGCTTCAGATCGCGCGGCATCAGCGACCAATCGAACGATTTACCGCTACCGCCGGGTTCGCCCAGGCCATGCCCGTCAAGCAGCAGCCCCGCCGCATGCGGATGATCATGCAACTGGTAGAGCGCCGCCGCGCCCGCGCCCATTGCAATCGCCTTCAGATACGGCGGGCCGAACTGCTTGCACCACTCGTCGCTCTCGTTGCCGTGGAACTGCAGCATCGAAGGGCGCACGGTATCGATGATTTCCTGCACGAAGTTCGCTTCGTCATCCATGCACAAGGCCACGGTGGTGACGAACGGCGGCATCGCTTCGACAATCGCGCGTGCCTGCGCCAATGAAACTTGTCGCTTGCTGTGCGCGGTCAGCACCACGCCGATCGCATCGACGCCCAGTTCGGCGGCGAACAGGGCGTCTTCGACGCGTGTCATGCCGCAGCATTTGATGCGAGTCATTCGCTGACCTCCTCAGGCAAATCCCACTTTTTTTCGTAGCGCGGCGCGATAAAGGTCAGGCCGGAGGCCGCCGCCGTGGGACCGGCCACCTCGCGGTTGCGCCCGGCCAGCAAGCTGGCGATCCATTCCGGCGGCTGCTCGCCACGCCCCACCACCAACAGCGAGCCGACGATATTGCGCACCATGTGATGCAGGAATGCATTCGCTTCGATGTCCACGATCACCTGCTGCCCCTCGCGCCGCACGCTCAGCCGCTTCACTTCACGCCGCGCATGCGCGGCCTGGCAGGAGATGGCGCGGAACGCGGAGAAATCGTGCTCGCCGACCAAAACTTGCGCCGCCGCATGCATGCGTTCGGCGTCCAGCGGCTGGCGCTCCCACGTCACATAGCGCGCATCCAATGCGGGGCGCACGGCGCGATTGAGAATGCTGTAGCGGTAACGGCGGCTGCGTGCGGAAAAACGCGCATGAAAATCATCGGGCACGAGCTGCGCCCACAGCACCGCGACGCTGGTCGGCAGGTTCGAGCAGGTGCCCAGCACCCAGGCGCGCATGTCGCGCTGTACCTCGGTATCGAAATGCACCACCTGGCAGCGTCCATGCACGCCCGCATCGGTGCGGCCCGCGCAAGTCACCGTGATCGGTTCGGCGGCCACGAACGAAAGCGCGCGCTCCAGGCTCGCTTGCACGCTGGCGCCGTGGCTCAGCCGCTGCCAGCCGAGAAAATCGGTGCCGTCGTATTCGATGCCCAAGGCAATGCGCATGCGTGGTCGGGCCACTCAAAAAAAGATGGATAAGCGTAGCAGGTGGCGAAAAAACATCGGGCCGGCGATGGCCGGCCCGACGAAGTGGTGCCTTGAAGAACGATCAGCTGATCTTTTCGAGCAACTGCTTGGCGACGTCCTTCTGGATCTGCGTGCCTTCGTGCAGCACTTCCTCCAGCATGGCGCGGGCGCCGTCGGGGTCGCCCATGTCGAGGTAGGCGCGCGCCAGATCGAGCTTGGTGTCGACCGGATCATCGGTCAGTTCGCCGAACGCGTCGTGATCCGTATGCACGGCATGCTGCTCGTGCTCGGCCTGGCCGGCGTGGGCCGTTTGCGGCGCATCGAACGGTTCGTCGTCGAACTTCCAGGTGGAGATCGGCTCTTCTTCCGGCTCCTTCACCGCCGGCGCGGCGGCAGGACGGGACAGCGGCTCCGGATGGTGCGGCGTCAGGTCGAAGTCGAAATGGTATTCGCTGACCTTGGACGGCGCGGGCGCCGGCGCCTTGGCCGGAGCCACCGGCTCGGCGGCGGCCGGAGTGGGCGGATAACTGTCCAGATCGAAGTGATGCGGCTGCTCGCGCACCTGCGTGACGTCGGCGTCGTGCGTGGCGAACAGCGGATGGCCCGGGGCCAGATCGCGCCCCATGTGCACCACATCCTGCCATTCGGGCTGGTCCGGATCGGTGATGTGCGCGTGCATCGCTTCGGCGGCCGCTTCGAAATGTTCCACGTCGCGGCGGGTGTAATACAGGCTGACCAGTTCCAGATGCAGGCCGATGTCGTCGGGCTGTTCGGCGAGCTGGTCGAGCAGTTCGTCCTGGTCCGGGTCGGAGCCGGCCGCATGTTCGCTGTCGAGGTCCACCGTGCCGAAGCGATCGGCCAGCGAACCGCCGCCCTTGGAAGAAGGCGCCGCCGACTTGGCCGCCTTCCCGCCGGATTTGCCGCGGCGGCTGAGCAGGCCCAGCAAGGCCAGCACGATGACGCCGCCACCTGCCGCCCAGGCCCAGGTTTCCATGTACCAGGGCTGCTCGGCCGGCGCGGGCGTCGGCACGCGATGCGGCGGCACGACCGGTTTCGGCTTGGCCGGCGCGTTCAGCGGCGTGGTGACGACGCCGTTCGCGGCCGAAGCGCCGGTAGCCGGCTTGGCGGCGCTCGTTGCGGCGGCCACGGCCGGCGCGGAAGCGGCGGCGTGCGGTGCGGACGCAGCGGCGACCGGGGCTGCCGGCTTGCTCTCGAGCGGTGCCGGTGCCGGCGCTGGTGCCGGCGTCAGCGCGGCCGTCGGCGCGGCGGGCTTGCCGGCGGCCTTGCGCGCATCGGCGAGCTGCTTCTGCAGATCGGCAATTTCGTTGTCTTTCAACGACAGCAGGCGCTGGTTCTTGCTGTTGATGTCTTCCAGGTCCTTCAGGCGCGACTTCAGCTCTTCACTCTGCTGCTGCAAGGAGGAAAGCATTTCTTGGCTGCGCTGCAATTGCTGGCGTACGGCGGCGCTGGCGCCACCCTTGCCGTTCGCGCCACCAGGAGCCTGGCCCTCGCTGCCCGGCGGCACCAGCGCCAGGCGGTCGGCCTTGCTGTTGGCGGTCGGGGCGACCGAAGCGTTCTCGCGCGTGCCGCCCGTGGCGACGGCCACCGGCGCGCTGGCGGCACCGTTGCGCCAGTCGCTGTTCTGCTGGTGCACCGTGGCGGCCGCTGCGGCGGCAGCCGTGGCGAGTGCGTCGTCGCGCGAGGGAACGCGCAGGATCGAACCGGCCTTCAGTGCGTTGATGTTGTCGCGGTAGAACGCGTCCGGATTGGCGCTCTTGAGCGCCAGCATCATCTGGTTGACGTCGACGCCGGCCGGTGCGGCCAGGGCGGCGATGTGCGACAGCGTGGCGCCCTTTTCCACCGGGCCGATCTGGCCGCCGCTCGGCACGGGAGCTTGCGCGGTGCGGGCAGGCGCGCTGGCGCGGCGCGGCGCGGCGGCGGTGGTTTCGCTGGCCGGCGCGGATGCGCTGGCGGCCGGCGCGCGGCGGCGCGACGGTGCGCTGCTGCTGGCCGCCTGCGCCACCTTGTTCGGCGGATCGAGCAGGATGGCGAATTCACGCACGCTGCTGCCGGTGCTGCTGTTCACTTCCACCAGCAGGTCGAGGTAGGGATCGTCCACGGCGGAACTGCTGGTGATGCGGATCACCTTGTGACCGTTGTCTTCCACCACATTGAATTGCAAGGGAATCGAGGGACGCTCGCCGCCGGCCTTGACGAAGGCGTCGTTGGGCGCCAGCTGGGCGCTCAGGCTCTGCAGTTCGTCCGGAGTGGCCTTGGTGACCGGAATATCGACCAGGAGCGGCTGCCCCAGCGCCGACTTGATATGTGCCTGGCCCAGTTCCACGGCTGCCGCCTGACTGCTGCCCAGCGCAAGCGCCAGCAGTATCGACAGCTTCAAAGAACGATTCATCGCTTGGCTCCCCCGAGTCGACCCGGACGCTTTACTGAAATGACACCGTAGCTTGCGGCGCCTTCCTCTTGGAAGGCGTCACTTTAGTTAGATAAACGTCAATCAACAATACCAGATTTTACCTGGCGGCCCTTTTGCGCGCCGAATTTTTCGCCCGGCGTGACGGCCGTCAATGCTTGCCCGAGGGTACTTTGGAGGCCTGTCGGGCAGCCTCGATCTGTTTGCGCAGTTCGGCGATGGCCTGATCCTGCTGCTGCAGCTTCTGTGCCGCCTGCTGGCTGGCCGATTCCTGCTGGCTGACGTCCTGCTGCAAGCGCTGCACTTCGGTCTGGTGCCGGGCCACCTGCTGACGAACGTCCGTCGCCTCTTGTGCCGTATCCCTGGATGATTGCGCCCAAGCGTTGAAAGCCACCAGGCAACCCAGCAAAACCAGGCCTGAGCGCCGATTTACGCCCCCGGCGCAGCCCACGCGTCGGCCAAGGGTTGCCTCTGAGCGTTCGCCATGCGGCGACACGCGGCTTGACCAGACGGCCAGTCTGGCGCTGCGCCACGCGCCACCACCTGACGACCGCTCAGACGCAACGCGGACTACGCCGGGAGCGCAAACAGACTCAACTTGCATTACAGGTAATCCTCGATCAGCAATTCGGCGATCTGCACGGCGTTGAGCGCAGCGCCCTTGCGAATGTTGTCGGACACGATCCACAGGTCCAGGCCGCGGTCGTGCGAGATGTCCTCGCGGATGCGGCCGACGAACACCGGATCCTGTCCGGCCGCGTCGCCCACCGGCGTAGGATAGCCGCCGGCCTTGCGCTCGTCCTGCACCACCACGCCTTCGGCCTGCTCCAGCAGCTCGCGCGCCTGCTCGGCGGTGATCTTGTCGCGTGTTTCGATGTGCACGGCCTCGGAGTGGCCATAGAACACCGGCACGCGCACCGCGGTGGGGTTCACCTGGATGGATTCGTCTTCCAGGATCTTGCGCGTTTCCCACACCATCTTCATTTCTTCCTTGGTGTAGCCGTTGGCCTGGAAGTCGTCGATGTGCGGGATCACGTTGAAGGCGATCTGCTTGGGAAACTTCTTGGTTTCCACGTCCTGGAAATTGAGCAGCGCCGCGGTCTGCTTGCCCAGCTCCTCCATGCCCGAACGGCCGGCGCCGGAAACGGACTGATACGTGGCCACGTTGATGCGCTCGATGCCCACCGCGCGATGGATCGGCGCCAGCGCCACCAGCATCTGCATGGTGGAGCAGTTCGGGTTGGCGATGATGCCGCGCACGGTGTACTGCGCGATGGCGTGCGGATTCACCTCGCTCACCACCAGCGGGATATCGTCCTGGTAGCGGAATTCGGAGGTGTTGTCGATCACCACCGCCCCCGCGGCGGCGGCGCGCGGCGCATGCACGCGGCTGACCGAGCCGCCGGCAGAGAAGAAGGCAATGTCAACGCCGTTGAAGTCGTAGTCGTCCAGGTTCTGCACGGTGATCTGTTTGCCGGCGAACTCCACTTTGCTGCCGGCCGAACGCGCGCTGGCCAGCGGCACCAGCTCGCTGATCGGAAAATCGCGCTGGGCCAGGATGCTCAGCAGGGTCTCGCCCACGGCGCCGGTGGCGCCCACCATCGCTACCTTGTAACTACTCTTCTTGCTCATCTCATCGGGTCACTTGTCTGATAGGGAGAATCGCCGCGATGGCACCGAAACCCCGACCGGGGAATCTAGCCTGCGCGGTATGCGGACTGCACGGCACAACCTTGCTGACGTGAGACATATCACGTTTTCGCTTCATAGCTGGCCCGGGTTGCTCTGAACCATTCTGCGTGGGTGTCACCGGCTCTGTCTGTTCGCAGGCCACAGGACCATCGGCGAAGGCAGACTGGCCGCCTGTCGAGACGATGGGCCGAAGGCATGCGGACAGACAGAGCCGGCCCGCAGGGTGATGTCCGGAAGGCTCGCGGGGTGTGTCGCGCGGCGCAGGAAAGACAGGCCGTCTTTTCAAGCCGTGGGGCACAGCCTGCAAGCCTTCTGGACATCATGCCACCTACGCAGAATGGTTCAGATCAACCCAAGCTTCTGGATTGAGCAATGAAGGTGGATGCCCGGCGTCGGGTCCGTGACCCAGCGCCGCCAGCAAATTATCAGCCGCCAATCGCGCCATCGCGCGGCGCGTATCGGCGCTGGCGCTGCCGATGTGCGGGCTGAGCACGGCGTTATCGAGTTCGAGCAGGGCCGGATGCACGGACGGCTCGCCTTCGAACACGTCCAGCCCGGCCGCCGCCAGTCGGCGTTCGCGCAAGGCGACGGCCAGCGCGGCATCGTCGACGATGCCGCCGCGGGCGATGTTCACCAGCACGGCGGTGGGTTTCATCAGCGCCAGTTCGGCCGCGCCGATGGCATGGTGATTCTGCGCGTTGTACGGCAGCACCAGTATCAGATGATCCGCGCGCCTGAGCAGGTCCGCTTTTTCGACCCACCGCGCGCGGCAATCACGCTCGATGTTTTCCGGCAGCCGCGAGCGGTTGTGATAGAGCACCGGCATGCCGAAGCCATAGGCGCGACGGGCGATGGCCTGTCCGATGCGGCCCATGCCGAGGATGCCCAGCGTCTTGCCGTGCACGTCCATGCCCAGCCAGTCGTGGAAGCGCATGCCCTCGCGCCATTGGCCGGCGCGCAGCCAGCGTTCGGCGCTGCTGACGCGCCGCGCGGCCGCCAGCAGCAGCGTCCAGGCGTAGTCGGCGGTGGTTTCGTTGAGCACGTCCGGCGTATTGGTGGCCAGGATGCCGGCCGCGGTCAGTGCCGGAACGTCCAGGTTGTTGTAGCCCACCGCCAGGTTGGCCACCACGCGCAGCTTACGATTGCCGGCGATCACGCCAGCGTCGATGCGCTCGCCGAGGCCGACGATGGCGCCATCCACGTCGGCCAGCTTTTCGCGCAGCTCGGCCGGCGGACGCTGGCGCTCGTCGGTTTCCGCCCGCACGTCCACGTACTGGGCCAGGTGGGCCAGTACCTCCGGAAAAAGCGGGCGGGAAACCCAGACCCTGTGTGACTTGCTCATGCGATTGCCTACCGTGGGGCGCTTGCTTCCTGTCTGCCGCAAGGCGACAGGCCCTTGTTCCATCAAGGAATGCGCGGTTTTATTTCGCCCACGTCGCCGCATTGCGCACGATGGCGCAGCGCGTGATCCATCAACACCAGGGCCACCATCGCCTCGGCGATGGGCGTGGCGCGAATGCCGACGCAGGGATCGTGGCGCCCCTTGGTGACCACGTCGACCGACTCGCCGGCCAGGTTCACGGTATGGCCGGGAATGAGAATGCTCGAGGTGGGCTTGAGCGCGATCGAGGCACGTACCGCCTGCCCCGTACTGATGCCGCCCAGGATGCCACCGGCGTGATTGGACGTAAAGCCGTCCATATGCATTTCATCCCGGTGCTGGGTGCCGCGCTGCGTGACCGCCTCGAAGCCGTCGCCGATCTCCACGCCTTTCACCGCGTTGATCGACATCAGCGCGGCGGCCAGGTCGCCGTCGAGCTTGCCGTAGATCGGCTCGCCCCAGCCGGGCGGCACGCCGTCGGCCTCCACGTTGACGCGCGCGCCGACCGAATCGCCGGACTTGCGCAGCGCGTCCATGTATTTCTCCAGCTCCGGCACCTGCGCTTCGTGCGGCCAGAAGAACGGGTTCTGCTCGACCGCGTTCCAGTCGAAACCGGCCGGAACGATCTCGCCCAATTGCGCCAGGTAGCCGCGCACGCGCACGCCGTAGCGCTCGGCCAGCCACTTCTTGGCGATCACTGCCGCCGCCACGCGCACGGTGGTTTCGCGCGCGGACGAACGACCACCGCCGCGCGGATCGCGAATACCGTATTTCTGCCAGTAGGTGTAATCGGCGTGGCCGGGGCGGAAGGTCTGCGCGATGTCCCCGTAATCCTTGCTGCGTTGATCGGTGTTGCGGATCAGCAGCGCGATCGGTGTGCCGGTGGTGCGTCCCTCGTAGACACCGGAAAGAATCTCCACCTCGTCGGCTTCGCGGCGCTGCGAGGTATGCCGGCTGCGGCCGGTGGCGCGGCGCTCCAGGTCGGTGCGAAATTCCTCCGGCGCAATCGGCAAGCCCGGCGGGCAGCCGTCGATCACGCAGCCGATGGCCGGCCCGTGGCTTTCGCCGAAGGTGGTGACGGTAAACAGCTTGCCGGTGGAATTGCTGGACACGGAGAAGGACCGATAGCCATGGAGTCAGGCCGACCTACCGGCCGGACCTTACATCTTGCCATGGCTACGGGCTCCATGCCCGCCGTGCGATATGAATCGTGGGCCTTTCGGCTGCGAGGCAATGTAGGCTGGGATGCAAATCCCAGCATGTCATGCACGCATATATCGCGGTGCTGGGATTGCATCCCAGCCTACACGCGTTGATCAGCCGCCGAAGCGCTCGGCCGCCACCGCATGGATCACGTCGGCATGTTCGATCAGCTCGCGCCGCTCCAGCGCGAACACGCCCATCGGCCCCACCTTGAATTCGATCCACACGAACGGGACGTCCGGCAGCAGGGCAGCCAGCGCGTGCTCGCTTTCGCCCACTTCGACGATCAGCAAGCCATCCTCGGTGAGATAGTCGGCCGCTTCGTCGAGGATGCGCAGGCAGATGTCCAGGCCGTCTTCGCCGGAAGTCAGACCGAGCTTCGGCTCGTGGCTGTATTCGCCGGGCAGCGCGGCGTATTCCTCTTCGGTGACGTAGGGAGGGTTGGAGACGATCAGCTCGTATCTGCGGCCCTTCAGCCCGGCGAACAGATCGGAGCGAATCACCTCCACGCGCTCGTCCACGTGCTGGAACGCCACGTTCTCGCGCGCGAGCGACAACGCATCCTCGCTGACGTCCACCACGTCCACCTGCCACGACGGGTTGTATTCGGCCATGGCGATGCCGATGCAGCCCGAACCGGTGCAAAGATCCAGCGCGCGCTCCACCTGCCGGCCGTCCAGCCAGGGCGTGAAGCCCGATTCGATCAGCTCGGCGATCGGCGAACGCGGCACCAGCGCGCGGCGGTCGCTCTTGAACTTAAGGCCGGCGAACCAGGTTTCGCCCACCAGGTAGGCCACCGGCAGGCGCTCGTTGATACGCCGCTCGATCAATCCAAGCACACGCGCGCGTTCTTCGGCGGTGAGCCTGCCGGCGCCGTAGGCCGGCGGGATGTCCGGCGGCAGGTGCAGGCTGGCCAGCACCAGGTGGGTGGCTTCGTCGATCGGGTTGTCGTGGCTGTGGCCGAAAGTGAGGCCCGCTGCGGAAAAGCGGCTGGCGCCGTAGCGGATGAAGTCGATGATGGTGGCGAGTTCGGCGGTCACGTGCGCACGGTCCTGCTTAGGGGGTGGGAAGTATAGCGACTGCGCGCCATTGGACTCATGCCGGGTCATGCCACGTCTCCTGCATCCGGACCGGTCAGGAATGTCCCCGATTCCTTATACTTGCCGGATGACTTTCAAGGTATTCCTGCAATACATCCTTCCCCACCGGGCGCTCTCGCGTGTGGTCTACTGGGCTACGCGCTGGACCTTCGCACCCTGGAAGAATTTCCTGATCGGCAAGATCGTGCAGAGCTACCAGGTCGACATGACCGAAGCCGCGCAGCCGGATCCCTTCGCCTATCCCCATTTCAATGCGTTCTTTACACGCAAGCTGCGCCCCGATGCCCGCCGGGCAGATGCGGCTCCCGGCGCCCTGATTTCGCCGGCCGACGGCCGCATCAGCCAGGCGGGCCCCATCGTCGACGGTCGCATCTTCCAGGCCAAGGGCCAGGATTACACCGCCGCCGAACTGCTGGGCGACGAAGCCGCCGCCGCGCCTTATCGCAATGGCCGCTTCGTCACCATCTATCTGTCGCCGCGCGACTATCACCGCGTGCACATGCCGCTGCGCGGCGTGCTGCGGGAGACGGTGCATATCCCGGGCCGCATTTTTTCCGTGGCGCCGTTCGCCGTGAATGCGATACCACGGTTGTTCGCGCGCAACGAGCGGCTGGTGTGCCACTTCGATGGCGCGCGCGGCCCGTTCGCCGTGGTGATGGTGGGCGCGATCCTGGTGTCGTCCGTCGCCACCGTGTGGGATGGCCTGGTGATTCCGCCGTATGCGCCGTCGATTCGCCGCAAGTCCTTCGCCGGGCAGAACATCACGCTGGATCGATTCGCCGAGATGGCGCGCTTCAACATGGGCTCCACCGTGATCGTGCTGCTGCCCGATGGCGCCGCCGAATTGGACACGCTCACGTCGCAGCAGTTGATCAAGGTTGGCCAGCGATTAGGTGAACTGCATCACGCTTGATCTTGAAGACAAGTTGTCATGACAGGCAGCGCGCGCCGCGTTTTGACATTTGTCGTCATTTTGTGACGTTTTCGGCGCCTCGCTTGATACGAGGCCGGTATCCTCGCGCTCAATCCGTTCGTCCTTGCGGATCGTCCAACGAGGGGCCACATGCAAATTGTTACCCGCCTAATTGCGATGAGCCGCGCCCGGCAGTTGCAACGTCAGTTCCGACAGATCGAGCGCAACATCCAGGCCATGCCCGCGCGCACGCGTGCCCGCCTGGGCGTCATGACGCTTCGCGAAATCGGCCAAGCGTCCCGCTGCGAATTTCCGCATCTGTACGGCACCGCACCGGAACAGCGCTACATGCCGTGGGGCCAAGGCACCGAGATCGGCTTCAGCCGCGCGCAGTCGGACAATCCGGAAGTGGCCCTGCGCGGCATCGCGCTGTGGCTGGCGGTGGCGTACCACGAAACCAAGGATTCGCCGCACACCAGCCTGCAGCCGCATCATCGCCAGCTGTTGCGCGTGCTGCGCGAACTACGTGACGCCACCGGCGAACAACCGGATGCCACGGCTCAGTGGATGAGCTCGGGCGCCGCAGCCTGAGTTTCCTTCGAAGTAGTCAGCAGCCATCCGGCTGAGCGAACAGCGACGCCGGCACGGAGGACTGCGCATATCGCGCAGCAAGGGGCGAGCGACGAGTAGCGAGGGCGTCACAGCCTTCGCTCTCCCGCCGCGGAAATCGGAACGGTGACTGACGAGGCGAGCTACGGATTGCTCCAGGCGGCGTCTGTATCTACCAACCTCGCTACTCGTCGCTCGGCCCTCGCTCGCTTTAGATACGGGAATCGTAAATCGAGAATCGTAAATCGCTAAAAGCGGTCACCCAGCGACACGAGCACCTCCGCCGCTCTCACGATTCACGATTCACGATTCACGATTCACGATTCACGATCCACGATCCACGATCCACGATTCACGATTCACGATTCACGATTCACGATTCACGATTCACGATTCACGATTCACGATTCACGATTCACGATCCACGATTCCCGCCCCAATCACCGGCAACTCGGCAGCTTCAACACCTGCCCGGCCTTCACGTGATTGAACTTCAGGTTGTTCAGGCGCGCGACCTCGCTTTCGCTGCTGCAGCCGCCGTGCTTGCGCACGATGCCGGTCAGCGTATCGCCGCGGCGCACCGTGTAGCGCACCACCGGATCCGGCGCCGAAGCCGGGGACGGATTGGGAAACACCGGCACCACCGCGTTGTGCAGGTCGCTGGCGAGAATCGGCCACGGCCCATCCACGCAGCGCGCTCCGTAGACCTTTTCCAGCGCTTTGGGAATCCTCAGCGTGGCGCCGACCGGCTGTTGCTGTTGCGGATCGAGGCGCGGATTGAGATTGCGCAAGGTGCGGAACCAGCCTTGCGGCATGTCGTTGGCCGAACCCAGGCACACCGTGAGTTCGGAAAGCGACGCGCTGCGCTTGAGCGTGATGTTGCCCTGCTGCCCATCCACGCGCGGGAAACGCAGGTTGTAGCTGTCCGGATGCAGGAACAGCCAGGCAGCCGCCAGCACCTCCGGCACGTAGTCGCGCGTTTCCTGCGAGAGCTGCGCGTAGATGCGCGGGTCGTAAAAGCTCACCGAGGTGTTGTCGCCCACCAGGCGGCGCATGCGTCCCTCGCCGCCGTTGTACGCGGCCAGGGTCAGTTCGAGGTTGTCGTTGAAGGCCTTGAGCTGCTCGTTGATGTATTCGGCGTTGGCGCGCGCGGATTCGGCCGGGTCGAAACGGGTGTCGAAGCCGTCCTGGTCGGTCAGGCCGAAACGCAGGCCGGTGGCGTACATGAACTGCAACGGCCCGGCCGCGCCCGAGCGCGACACCGCATGCACCTTGCCGCCGGATTCCTTCGCCATGATGCCGAACAGCAACGCCTCGGGCAGCCCTTCGCCCTCGTATTGCGGCCACATCTGCTGGCGCAGGAACTGATAGTTGACGTAGGCGTCCATCAGGTTGCCGCGCCACTGCGTCAGCCACATCTCCAGCGCCGCTTTCACCGGTCCGTTCATCGCGATCAGTTCGGACAGCTGATGGCCACGCAGTAGCGTCACGCTGCGCTGCGCTTCGGCCAGGCTGCCGGCGCCGGCCTGGCCGGTGGTGGGCAAAGACGGGCCGCTGGTGTCTTCGTCCGGCGTCTGGTCGCCGATGAAGCTGCCGTCCTTCAGGCGCAGCAGGTGGTCGAACACGGAAAAGAAGCGCTGCGAATCGCAACCCGGCGTGGCGCCGCAGCGCGCCGCGGCATCGCGCAGTTGGTTGAGCGAATCGTCCAGCGTTTTCTGCGCGGCCTGGGTGTCGCCGGCGCGGGTCTGCTGCAGGGCGGTCTCGTAGCTGCGACTGGCCTGGTCGAGCTGCCCGTACAGCGCGGTCACCGTGGCCGGCGGCACCGGCTTGGGCGTCACGCTGCCGTTGGTGGACGCGCAGGCAGCCAACTGCACCAGGGCCGCCGTGCATGCAACCAGACGAAAGGAACGAAGAGCGGCGCGATAAGGCATGCGGGTTACACCGGTACGGAAGGACGCAGCCTTGACCCGGCTGCGCGGGCAGACTCAAAACACGTTCTTCTCGACGTCACGCGTTTTCGAAACCGCGCGGCGACATCGCTAAAATCGAGCCCCAGTCATTGGAGGCCTTCATGCCAGACATTTGCAGCAAACGCAACAGCTGTTTGCGAGAAACGCCTAGTACCTACAGGCTTTATCGCTTGAGTGCGTCCAGACGCGGTCTACGCAATCGCCCGACGATCATCAACCATCCGGCATCGCCATGACCCGCTGGCGCCCCCCTGCCCCACGTTCCACCGCCATCATCACGCGCGACGGCTTCGAAAAGCTCAAGAGCGAGCTGGACCACCTGTGGCGCACCCTGCGGCCGGAAGTGGTGAAGGCGCTGGCCGCCGCCGCGGCCGAAGGCGATCGCTCGGAAAACGCCGAGTACACCTATCGCAAGAAGCAGCTCGGCGAAATCGACCGCCGCGTGCGCTACCTGAGCAAGCGCATCCCCTCGCTGAAGGTGGCCGAAGGCGCCCCTGCCGATCGGGATACGGTGTTCTTCGGTGCGCTGATCGAACTGGAAAACGTCCAGAGCGGCGAAACAGTGCGCTATCGCATCGTTGGACCGGACGAGACGGATGCGAAGCTCGGCTGGATCAGCATCGACTCGCCACTGGCGCGGGCGGTGCTGAAGAAAAAGCTCGATGACGAATTCGAAGCGGAACTGCCCGGCGGCCGCACGCGCTTTGCGGTGATCGCCGTCGAGTATCCGTAGGTTGGGGTGCAAACCCCAACATCGTCATCTCCATGCATCCGGACGTTGGGGTTTGCATCCCAACCTACGGATCGGCGGCGGATATCGCCGCCCTTCACGCAGCGGCTGATAACACGCGGCATGCCGATGGAATGATTCCTCCCCATTGCCGGCATGCCACCCCGGAATGCCCGACAGCGGCAACGGCCTCAGCTCCAACGGGTCGCGCAACCATTGCCCTTCCGCAATGGCGTCCGCAATGCACGCAACCGCCTGTGTGCTTTGTGCATCTTCCGCCATCACCACCAGCGCCTTGCCCACCAGCAATTTGCCCGGCGTCAACGCATGTTCGAGCAAGGCATGGCCGAACACGTCCACGCCGACCGAACCATCCAGCCAGGCATCGCGATGGCGCCAGAACAGCCCATGCCAGTCATGCGCATCCCACAATGCGAGCAGCCGCGGCTCTTTCACGACCACGATCACGCCTGCTTCGTCGAAATGTGTTTGCGCGCACTGCGGGCGCGAGCGCTCGCGCCGGCCGACTTGCGCGATTTCCACCATCTGCTGGCGGTTGAGCGCGCGCTTCAATTGCCGATAGCGCAGCCAGACCATCGCGTTGAACAGATCGTGCCAGTTGGCTTCGCGCGTGGCGACCAGGCCACGCGTGGCGATGCGTTCCTCGTAATGCAGGCCGTCCTCGAGCAGCTCACGCGTCTGCGCCACGAAGCGTTCATGGCTGCCCGATGGCCAGCGCGCGTTGAGTTCGTCGATCGACGGCCAGCGCGCCCCTTGCAGCCATGCGCCGTATTCGCGCCAGCCGCTCAGCGGCGCATGCGTGAAAACGACCGGATCGACCGCCTCCCGCGCTGGCGCGACGTAACGCATGAGTGCATGCGGATCAGCTGAGAAGCGCAGCGTGCAGGTCGTGCTCGTCCGCGGATTCAACCACCACATCCACGAATTGACCCGGCTTGAGCTTCTGCCCGTTGACGACGTGCACGACGCCGTCGATTTCCGGCGCATCGGCGGCCGAGCGTGCGATGGCGCCTTCCGCGCTCGCCGAATCGACCAGCACCTTGATGGTGCGCCCGATCTTGCGCTGCAGTTTCGCTGCAGAAATCTCCGCTTGCACCGCCATGAATTGTTCCAGACGGTCTTCCTTCAATTCTTCCGGCACCGGGTCGGGCAGTTCGTTGGCCTTCGCGCCTTCCACCGGCGAATAGGTGAAGGCGCCCACGCGATCCAGTTCGGCCTCGCGCAGGAAGTCCAGCAACTCCTCGAACTCGGCATCCGTTTCGCCCGGAAAACCGACGATGAAGGTGCTGCGCAAGGTGAGATCCGGCACCTGCTTGCGCCAGTTCTGGATGCGCTCCAGCGTCTTGTCGATATTGCCCGGACGCTTCATCAGCTTGAGGATGCGCGGGCTGGCGTGCTGGAACGGGATATCGAGGTACGGCAGGATCTTGCCTTCCGCCATCAACGGCATCACCTCGTCCACGTGCGGATACGGATAGACGTAGTGCAGGCGCGCCCATGCGCCGAGTTCGGACAGGCCTTCGCACAGATCGGTCATGCGCGTGCGATAGCGCTTGTCGCGCCACAGGCGCTCGGCGTATTTCACGTCCACGCCGTAGGCGCTGGTGTCCTGCGAGATCACCAGCAGTTCCTTCACGCCGCCCTTCACCAGCCGCTCGGCTTCCAGCAGCACTTCATCCACCGGCCGCGACACCAGGTCGCCGCGCATCGAGGGAATGATGCAGAAGCTGCAGCGATGATTGCAGCCTTCGGAAATCTTCAAGTATGCGTAATGCTTCGGCGTGAGCTTGATGCCGACCGAGTCATCGCCTTGGGCGCCAAGGCGCCCAAGCGGAATGATGTCCAGCAACGGATTGCGCTTCGGCGGCAGCGCCGTGTGCACCGCATTCATCACGCTGGCGTAATCCTGCGGGCCGGTAATGGCGAGCACCTCCGGGTACGCCTCGCGGATCAGCTCCGAACGCTTGCCCAGGCAGCCGGTCACGATCACCTTGCCGTTCTCGTGCAGCGCCTCGCCGATCGCGTCCAGCGACTCCTGCACCGCCGCATCGATAAAGCCGCAGGTATTGACCACCACCGCATCGGCCGCGTCGTAGCTGGGCACGATCTCGTAGCCCTCCACCTTGAGCTGGGTGAGGATGCGCTCGGAGTCGACGAGTGCTTTGGGACAACCGAGGGAGACCATCCCGACGCGATAAGGCTTATTCATGAAGACTGCTGGCTTAGTGTAAAAACATCCAAGTATACAATTATTTAGATACAGCCACGCTGGTCGGCCGGCACGGCACGCCGGCGCCTACCCAAAAAGCACCTGTCATTTCAAGCACGCCCGGTGGCTCATCTGACATTGCGACGCACAAAATCGTGAGTTAGGTTCGCATCAACTTGCGACGTTTAACCGGATTTGAACTCTCGCGTGGAACACGACGCGGGTGATTTGGCGTGGGGACGCCAACGGAGCAAGCGAGTGCGGCGAGCCATCTAAAAGGCTATCCGAAAAACAGGCAATCCATTTTTGGTCAACTGACCTACCGGGGGACAAACATGTCGATCATGCGGCGTTATTTAACGCCAGGGGTTTTATTGCGTCCGAAAACGCTGGCGCTGGCCATTGGCCTGGGTTCGATCGGACTGGCCTATGGCCAGGCGACCACCGGCTCGATCTTCGGCCAGGCACCCGTAGCCAGCGGTGAAACCGTAGTCATCAAGAGCACGTCGGGCTTCACGCGCGAAGCGCCGATTGATGCCAGCGGCCGCTATGCGTTCGCCTCGCTGCCGCTGAGCAGCTACACCGTGACGCTGATGCGCGACGGCAAGGTGGTGGAATCGCATTCCGACGTCACCTTGAAAGTGGGAACGGGCACCGAGGTTTCCTTCGTCGCGCCAGGCGCCGACGCCAAGAACCTGGGAACGGTAACCGTTACCGGCAACCGGCTGCCGGCGGTGGACGTAACCAGCGTGGATTCACGCACGGTCATCACCTCGCAGCAGCTCAACACCCTGCCGCTCGGACGCAGCGCCGAAGCGATCGCCCTGCTCGCTCCGGGCGCCGTAGGCGGTTATAGCGGCTTCACCGGCCCGACCGGCAATGCGCTGGTGTCCTTCGCCGGCTCGTCGGTGACGGAAAACGCGTACTCCCTCAACGGCTTCAACACCACCGATCCGTTGAGCGGTTTCGGCGGCATCACCCTGCCCTATGGCGCGATCGACCAGCAGGAAATTCTCAGCGGCGGCTATGGTGCGGCGTATGGCCGTTCCGACGGCGGCGTGATCAGCCAGGTCGGCAAGCGCGGCAGCAATGAATGGCACTTCGGCGCGCTGGTGCAATGGACGCCGCGATTCGCCAAGGGCGACATTGGCGACTCCTACTATGTCACCGGCAGCAAGGCCGGCAAGATCTACGACCGCAATGCCAACGACAAGGATTGGGAAACCACCGAAAGCGCCTACGTCGGCGGCCCGATCATCAAGGACAAGCTTTATTTCTTTGCGGCGGTGGAAGAGGCCAAGGATCGCGGCAGCAGCATCGGTTCGGTGACCAATTCGTACAAAACCAGGTACGAAGACCACGATCCGAAGTGGTACGCCAAGATCGACTGGAACATCAATGAGAGCAATATTCTCGAATTGACGGGTGCTTCCACCAAAACGGAAGGTTCCGGCACGCACTACAACTACGACTATGCGACCGGCACGACGGGCAGCTTCCACGACTTTGCCAACTCGACCAAGACGGCGGCCGACGTCCACGTTCTGAAGTACACCAGCTACATCACCGACGACCTGACCTTCAGCCTGCTGTACGGCAAGCAGAAGATCCGTTACTACAGCCAGTCCCCGGGCTACGACCCCACGTACCCGTACATCAACGGCAAGGAAAACCAAAACCCGGCCATCACTGGCGGCGCGCTCATCACCAACAGCCAGACGATAACGACGTTCGCCAATCCCGACCATCGTTCCACCAACACCAACTTGCGCCTGGACGTTACCTACAAGCTGGGTGATCACATCATCACGGCGGGTATCGACAACCAGGACAGCCATGACATCGACGATGGCACGAGCACGTCCGGTCCTGGCTATCAGTGGATCTATGCTCACGGCGATCCGAGCAAGGCGATCAGCGACAGTCCGTTCGTTGATGCACCGGGCAACTATGCGGGCGGATCGACGGGTTACTACGTTTCGAAGGACATCTTCAACACGGCCGCTTCGGTACGCGTGAAGCAGCGTGCACAGTACATCGAGGACGCCTGGCAGGTGACCGATCGCTGGCTGGTGAAGATCGGTGTGCGCAACGACCAGTTCACCAACTACAACCCCGACGGCAAAGCCTATATCCGTCTGACCAAGCCGCAGTGGGCGCCGCGCGTGGGCTTCAGCTGGGACGTGAACGGCGACTCGTCGCTGAAGGTGTACGGCAACGTCGGCCGCTACTTCCTGGCCATGCCGGCCAGCGTCGCGTTGCGTGCGGCGGCAGGTTCGGTCTACACCGACCAATACTTCACCTACACCGGCATCGATGCCCATGGCATTCCCACCGGCCTCACCGCAATCAACTCAAGCACCGGCGGGCCTGTGTCGGCGAACAACGAATACGGTCAGGCACCGGATCCGAAGACGGTGGCTTCGCAGAACGTCAAGTCCGAATACCAGGACGAATATCTGCTGGGCTTCTCGCACCAGTTCAATCCGTCCTATGTGTGGGGCATGAAGGCGCAGGTGCGCAAGATCCGCAACATCCTGGACGACATCTGCGACACCGATACGATCGCCAATAAAGCGGCAACGCTCGGCTACACCGTCGACACCAGCACCATGAACGGTTGCTACCTGTCCAATCCGGGCCGCAGCAACACGTACCTGCTTCCGAACGGCTCAAACGGCTATGACTCGGTGACCGTTACCGCGCAAGACTTCGGCATGCCCAAGGCCAAGCGCAATTATTACGGCCTGGAGACCTTCCTCGAGCATCCGTTCGACGGCACGTGGTACGGCAAGGTCGACTATGTGTATTCGCGCAGCTACGGCAATTCGGAAGGCCAGGTTCGTTCGGACATCGGCCAGACCGACGTATCGGCCACGGTGGACTGGGACTTCGGCAAGGTGATGGAGTATTCCGGCGGTTACCTGTCGAACGACCACAAGCATCAGTTGAAGGCGTATGGTTCGTATCAGATCGCGCCAGAATGGATGGCGTCGGCGAATCTGGCCTTGATCTCCGGTTCTCCGAAATCCTGCCTGGGCTACTACGGCGCAGGCCAGAGCAACCCCATCGGTTACGGCAGCTACTATCACTACTGTGGTGGCCAGCCGTCGCGGCCGGGCGATGCCGGACGCCAGCCCTGGCAGCACGTGCTGAGCCTGTCGGCCGAATATCGTCCGCTGTGGGCCGACAAGAAGCTTGGCTTCAACGTGATGGTCTACAACGTGTTCAACGAATCGGTGTCCACGTCCACCTATGCGCGGTATGGCCGCACCGCCGCGCCGAACGTGAACTACGAACGCGTGCAATTCTGGAGCTCGCCGCGCTACGTCCGCTTTGGCGTCACCTACGACTTCTAAGACGCTTCCCCAGATCCTGGCAAGCCCCGCCAGGGCTCTCTTGCCCCCGACGGTTCCCCGTCGGGGGTCTTTTTTTTCAGGTATTGCGCAAGCGAATGCTTTCGGCCAGGTTGCCGCGGAACACGTGCTGGCCCAGGTGACCCAGATCCGATTGCATGTCGGCGTAGACCTTGCCGCCGATATCGCGCCAGCGGCGGCAGAAGGCGTAGTCCTCCGACAGATAGCGGCGCGAATCCGGATCGACCATGCAATCGAAGAACAGCCAGTAATACGGCTGCTGCGGGTTGTTGGGCGCGCCATCGGGCACGTAGTTCAACGCCGGGTAGGCCTTCATCATCTTGGTGAATACGTCGCGCTTGATCACCATGAAGCCGGTGGGCGCCTCGGCTACTTCGACGAAGCCTTCGTCGGTCATGAATTTCGACAGTGGCTCCGCGCCGTGGCCTACGGCGTTCAACGGATAGTCGGTGTAAAGGGTCTCGAACATGTCCCGCGTGGTGCCGGCCGGCACGCCGTCGGCAGGCCAGTTGAAGCGCTTGAGCGGATAGATGCCGGCGGATACGTCATGGTCGGCCAGCAACAGGCGGATCGCGGCCTGCGGCTTGAAGGAGATGTCCGCGTCGATCCAGAACAGGTGCGTGTATTCCTCGTGCATCAGGAAGAACTTCACGATTTCGTTGCGGCCGCGCGTGACCAGGCTGTCGGCGTACATGTGCAGCGACGACTTCAGGCCGAGCCGGATCGACTCGTGCGTAAGCTCGAACATGCTGGTGACGTAATGCATCGATACCGCCGACACGTAGCTGGGCGTCGCCCAGAGCACGTTCATCGACTGCAGCGCGGAAATGGGGAGCATGGGATCCTCGTGATCGACATGGGATGAGCCGCGACGAGTGCGGCGTTGCCGAGCATACTGAGAATCGAACCATTCTTACCATCGAAAGCGAAACCGATACGTTTCCTCGCGTAAACTGGCGCCCTTCTTTACGCGAGGAAGCAAGCCGATGGGCAAGCACATCAACCTCCCGACCTCCGGCACGCAATGCATTGGCGCCTACCTGGCCGAGGCCGAGGGCAAACCGAAGGGCGGCCTGGTGGTGATCCAGGAAATCTTCGGCGTAAACGCACACATCCGCAGCGTGGCGGATCGCTTTGCGGCGATGGGCTACACCGCCGTCGCGCCCGCGTTCTTCGATCATCTGGAAAGCGGGGTCGAGATGGGTTACTCGGACGCCAGCATGGCCAAGGGCCGGCAGCTGGTAACGGAGCTTGGGCTCGATCGCGCGGTGGAAGACGTCGCCAGCGCCGCCGAGGCAATCGCATCGGCCGGCAAGATCGGCACGGTCGGCTATTGCTGGGGCGGCACGGTGGCATTCCTCTCGGCCATCCGCCTGGGCCTGCCTTCCGTGAGTTATTACGGCGCGCGCAACGTGCCGTTCCTGGGCGAAAAACTGCAGGCGCCGGTGATGTTTCACTTCGGCGAGGAAGATCCTTCCATTCCGCCGGAGACGGTCGCCAAGCATCGCGCCATGCTGCCGCAGATGGACGTCTATTCGTATCCGGGCGCGGGCCACGCCTTCAATCGCGACATCGACCCCAGCCACTATCACCAGGCCAGCGCGGAGCTGGCGTTGAAGCGCACCATGGCCTTCTTCGACAAGTACCTGGCCGCATGAGCGAGACGACATTCGTGCTGGACCCGCGTCTCGAGGCCGATACGCAGCACATCACTGCCCTGCCCTTGTGCGACGTGCTGCTGATGAACGATGCGCGCTATGCGTGGCTGATCCTGGTGCCGCGACTGGCAGGCTGCACCGAGATACTCGATCTGCCCGAGGCCGGACGCACGCAGTTGTGGCAGGAGATCAACCACGTCGCGGCTGCGCTGCGCGGAACGGTTCCGTGCGACAAGCTCAATATCGGCGCGCTTGGCAACATTGTGCGGCAATTGCATGTGCACGTGATTGCGCGCAAGGAAGGCGATACGGCGTGGCCAGGGCCGGTGTGGGGACATGGCGCAGCCACGCCGTATGACGACATTGCGTTGCAACCGCTCATGCGGCGCTTGCGGCAAGCGCTTGCCTAGAAAAGGCCTTCACTCACCTTTCACATCTGTGGCCCGCATGGACAGCTCGTTGACCCCGCAAGAGATCGCACCACCATCACCTGACATGTAGCTTCTGCTCCGGGGCACGTCGCTACGCGCGTGCGTCGTGTCTCGTCGCAACATGCATTCGTTGGAGCGTTCGATCCGGTCCGAAGGACCTTCACTTGAAAGGGTGCCAACCATGAAGATGCTTTTTTCTCTGAAGAACATGTTTGCTCGCGAGAAGAGCCTGAAGGAATACGCCTGGTACATCTGGTACTGAGCCGGCAAACCGTGGCCTGAAACACCAGGCATACGGTGATGATGCAACCGCGCCCGGAGAGGTTGCGATCCGCTCGCCGGGCGCGGGACTCCTTCAATCAAGGGATCATCGATGGACATGCCCGTCAGCGGCCGGCGCACGCGCACCACCCTCTTCGCCCCCAGGCTCCAGACGCTGTTGCGCGAGCATCGCGGCAAGGATCTTCTGCGCCTGGAACCCAACACCATCGGCGTCGCCGGGCCTGCCTTGGCCGATCGGATCCTCAATGCCCGACCCGCTACCGAATTCGAACGCCCTACGTTCAAACCGCTGCACGGACGTTCCATTCCGCGACCGGATGCGTTGAAGTCGATGCAGGCGATCGGCCGCGACGTGCGCGCGGCATTGAAAAAACCGATCCCTGAAGACGTCGATCTTTCCGGATCGTGGCCGCACGTCGGGCACGTCTACCTGCGCGATCTCATTCTTGGCAGCGATCCGTATCGGCTGCGCTTGCTGATGGATCGCATTCTGGAATTGACGCCGAAACTGACCTGGGCGGTGATCGCCGCCGGTGCGCTGTTTCCGCTCAAGCTTCAACCGGAAGCGTCGGCCATTGCGGCATCCGTCGCCAACGCCAGCAACTATCATGATCGCCGCTACGCCATGGGTCTGTATCGGCGCACCGCTGCGCCAGTGTGTTTCACCATCTCCACGCTGGTGGCCAATGCGCTGTGGCTCGGTGCGCCGTTCGACGATCACATGTCGAACCGGAACATCCTGTATGAAGCGCTGCGTCTGCTGCCGCCGTCATGGAACATTCTGCGCCATGCGTCACCGGAATATGCCGCGCTCGATGCGCGAATCAACCAGGACGACGATGTACTGATCCTGCCACTGGTCAGCCATCGCGATCCGGCACTATGGGACGATCCGGACGATTTCCTGCCCGAACGCTGGAACAGCCTCGATCCCGATAGTCACCCCGGCTATCTGCCGTTCGGCCACAAATCCGAACGCTGCTGGGGCCAGCACATGGTGATGCCGCTGGCGGAAATGTTCCTGGACATGTTGCGCAGGCAGGGGCTGGCCGTCAGCCCGCAGCAGACCACCGCGCACGTGCCGCTGGCTGGATTGCTGGGGGTTGCCGAAGTAACGATCGCTTCGGCGCGGCGCTAAAGCAAGCAACTTGTCGATCAGGAAAAACAAGAGCGCCGGTCACGGACGGCGCTCCTGTTTGCTGCGTGCAAATCGACTCAGCGATTAGTGGCCGGCATCGCTGCCGCCGGACTGGTCGCCACCGTACGACTTGCCGCTGGCGTCCTTGCTGGTATCGCTGGTCGGCGCGGCGGCCGGTGCGTGGTAATCCTCCAGCGCGCGCGCCTTGGTTTCCACCGGGTTGATGCGCGCGAGCTTGCCGCCGTCGTCGTAATAGGCGACGAACCCGTAATCGAGCTGCAGGCGCGCCATGTACTGCAGGTGCTGCTTGCGGATCTTCGAATCGTCGCTGGGCAGCAGCAGTACGGTCTTGGGCAACTTGCCCGCATCCTTCAGGTAAGAGAAGTGGCTGCCAGCATCGAGCGCGGAAACCACGGCACCATCAATCAGGAACTGACCATTTTTGTACGCCTTCATGGTCATGTCGAACTGGTTCTGTGTCTGGGTGGTCTCCACCGTGTCCCTGGACGCGCCACGATGGCAGCCGCCAAGCACCAGCAGGCTGCCGAGCATGAGGACGGCGGCGCCGCGGGTCGACAGTGTGGAAAGACGGATCATGCTTTGATCTCCTGCAAATATCAGCGAAGCCAGCAAAGTGTAGCGCCGCCGGGAACGGTTGGATGAGGGGAAAAAGCGCTGCGTTCAGGTCCGCGGCAAGGTCACGCCCTGCTGCCCCTGGTACTTGCCGCCGCGGTCCTTGTAGCTGGTTTCACATTCTTCGTCGGACTCGAAAAACAGCATCTGCGCCACGCCTTCGTTGGCATAGATCTTGGCCGGCAGTGGCGTGGTGTTGGAGAACTCCAGCGTCACGTGGCCTTCCCATTCCGGCTCCAGCGGCGTCACGTTCACGATGATGCCGCAGCGCGCATAGGTGCTTTTGCCCAGGCACACGGTGAGCACCTGGCGCGGAATGCGGAAATACTCCACCGTGCGCGCCAGCGCGAAGGAGTTGGGCGGGATGATGCACACGTCCGCCGACACGTCCACGAAGCTGGTGGGGTCGAACGCCTTGGGATCGACGATGGTGGAATTGATATTGGTGAAGATCTTGAACTCGCGCGCGCAGCGCACGTCATAGCCGTAGCTGGAGGTGCCGTAGGACACCAGCTTGTTGCCGTCGCGCAGCTTGACCTGGCCGGGCTCGTACGGCTCGATCATGCCGTGCTGCTCCGCCATGCGGCGGATCCATTTATCGGATTTGATGCTCACGCGGACTCCGGTGCTTACTGCCGCGCCCGGCTGGTCCGGACGCAAAGCGGGAAAAATACATGGTGAAAGGGGGATTGCGCCAGCGCGCTTTTTGCACCCTCCCCTCGGGGGAGAGGGTTGGGGCGAGGGGCAAATCGTGCGTGACAATTAAGCGCGTAGGTTGGGGTGCGAACCCCAACATCGTTAGCTCCCATGCACCCCGATGTCGGGGTTCGCATCCCAACCTGCGTCCAGACCTGCGGAGAGACAGGCCAGGACGGTGGACAGTTCCAGGCAGCGCTCCGGGCTTGCCAGCACCTGCTCTGGCGTGCAGCCGCTACCGGGCAGCGCCACCATGAGCGGCTCCGGCGACAGCAAATGGGCCGACATCGTCCGCAAGATCTCGCACAACGCATCCTGCGCATGATGCGAACCGCGCGCCGAGGCGTTGATCAGCAGCACCGGCTTGTCCGGAAACTCCAGGCTGCCGACCAGCCAGTCCAGCAGGTTCTTGAACGCGCCGGGCACGCCGTGCGCGTATTCCGGGCAGGCGATCAGCAGGGCGTCGCTCGCTCCGACGGCGTGGCGCAGCGCCTGCACGCTGGGCGGTAATGGATCGTTTTCATCGTCCGGATTGAACAGCGGCAATGCGCCCAGGCCGGTATAGAGCGTGAGCGACAAGTCCGGCGGCGCCAGCTCGCGTGCGGCGAGCAGCGCGGCGGTATTGGACGAAACGCGCCGCAGGCTCCCCGACAGGCACAGCACGCGCTGCGCGGCGCTCATGCCGCCGGCTGGCCCTGCACCACGATCTTGCCCAGGCCCAGCGACTTGTTGCGCGGCTGGCGCGCGAGTCGGCCGGCGGTGTTGCGCGCGATCTCGCGATAACGCGCCGCCAGTTCCGAATCCGGCATCGCCGCCACCGTAGGATGACCACCGTCGGCCTGTTCGCGGATGCGGATGTCCAGCGGCAACGAACCCAGATACGGCACGTTGTATTGCTCAGCCATGCGCTCGCCGCCGCCGGCGCCGAAGATGTGCTCCTCGTGGCCGCAGTTCGTGCACACGTGGGTGGCCATGTTCTCGACGATGCCGAGCACCGGCACTTCCACCTTCTCGAACATCTTCAGCGCCTTGCGCGCATCCAGCAGCGCGATGTCCTGCGGCGTGGTGACGATCACCGCACCGGCCACCGGCACCTTCTGCGACAGCGTGAGCTGGATGTCGCCCGTGCCCGGCGGCAGATCGATGATCAGGTAATCGAGCATGTCCCAGCGCGTGTCGCCGAGCAGTTGCATCATCGCCTGCGTGACCATCGGGCCGCGCCATATCATCGGCGTTTCCTCGTCGACCAGGAAACCGATCGACATCGCCTGCAGGCCGTGCGCGGTCATCGGCGTGATGGTCTTGCCGTCCGGCGATTCGGGCCGGCCCTGGATGCCGAGCATGCGCGGCTGGCTGGGGCCGTAGATGTCGGCATCGAGAATGCCCACCTTCGCGCCTTCGGCGGCCAGCGCCAGCGCCAGGTTCACGGCTACGGTGGACTTGCCCACGCCGCCCTTGCCGGACGCTACCGCAATGATGTTCTTCACGTTCGCCAGCGGCGCCAGCGTGCCTTGCACCTTGTGCGCATGGATGCGGCTGGAAAGGGACACCACCGCCGCGTCGATCGAGGCGTCGCTCTCCAGCGCCTGCCGGGCTTGCGCGGCCAGGGTATCGCTGGCGCCTGCAGCCGGATAGCCCAGTTGGATATCCACCGAAACCCGCGCGCCATCCACGCCAACCGCGCGGATCGAGTCGGCCAGCGGCGCGCCGGTGTGAGGATCGATAAGCTCGCCGAGAATCCGGCGTACCAGGGCTTCGTTCGCCTGCATCATGAAGAGGGGCTTGTGGGTGGGGAGCTGCATTATGCCAGCAGGCCTCGGCTGCCCGCTGTTACGATGCGCGTTGCGCATTGCAGCTTGACCGGCCCGTGCGCGGCTGGGCAGGCTGGCCCATACGCCAACGTAGGGAGTCCTGGTATGAACCGCTTGTCGCAATGTGTCCTCGCCGCCTGCCTGCTGCTGGGCTCGGCCGTCGCCTGGGCCGCCAACGACACACCCGTCGGCACCTGGCGGCAGATCGATGACGTCACCGGACGGCCCAAGTCCGTCATCCAGATCACCGAAAACAACGGCAAGCTGGAAGGCAAGGTGATGCAGGTGCTGCTTTCCGACGACGGCCCGCATCCGGTCTGCAAGAAGTGCGAAGGCGAGCGCAAGGATCAGCCCGTCGAGGGCATGGTGATCATGTGGGGCGTGAGCAAGGACGATGGCGTGTGGGACGGCGGCAAGATCCTCGATCCGAAGAACGGCAAGGTGTACAGCGTGAAGCTGAGCCTGGCCGATGGCGGACAGAAGCTGGACGTGCACGGCTATATCGGCATCTCTCTGCTTGGGCGCAGCCAGGTGTGGGAGCGCATGCAGTAGCGCGCTCGAGCTTCTCGCGATCCGCAGTAGTTGGGCTGAGGCGCAGCCGAAGCCCAACCTCGCCATGCATGCCGTTACGTTGCGGTTCGGCCGCGCCCCAAACTAGCCTGCAGTCGATCTCGAATCCGTATGCCCACCATCTTCACGCATGCCGCAGTACCTGTGCTGCTCGGGGTCGCTGCCGGCAAGCAACGCATCAGCCGGCGCTTGCTTTGCGCGGGGGCGATTGCCGCCATGCTGCCGGACCTCGACACGCTCGGCTTCAAGTTCGGCATTGCCTATGCGGATACGTTCGGCCACCGGGGCGTACTGCACTCGCTTTTATTTGCCCTGTGCATGGCCACGTTCGCGGCATTGCTGCATCGTTGCCTGCATGCCAGTGCGCTACGCGTCTTTGCGTTCGTCGGCGTGGCTGCGGCGTCGCATCCTTTGCTGGATATGCTGACCGATGGCGGTTTGGGCATCGCCATCGCCTGGCCGCTGACCGCACAGCGCTATTTCTTCCCCTGGCGACCGATCCACGTATCGCCGATCGGCATGCGTTTCTTCAGCGTGCACAGCGCAACGGTGATCGCATCGGAATTGCTCTGGGTGTGGCTGCCAGTCGGCCTGCTGTCCCTGGTGTTGTGGCGATGGCGGCTATCCCGCGATCGGCCGCGCTGATCACGGGAGCCGCGCAGGAGTCATGCCATAATGCGCAGCTTTCCAGCCAGCGCAGCCGACATGCCCCGCCGCCTACTCGTCACCCATGCCCTGCCCTATGCCAATGGACCGCTGCATCTGGGCCATATGCTGGGCTATATCCAGACCGATATCTGGGTACGTGCGCAGCGCATGATGGGCAACGAGGTGTACTTCGTGGCCGCGGACGACGCGCACGGCACACCGATCATGCTGGCGGCCGAAAAGGCTGGCGTGTCGCCGGAAGCCTTCATCGACGGCATCCGCGCCGGACATGAAGCCGACTTCGCCGGTTTCCATTTCAGCTACGACAACTACTACACCACGCATTCGGAAGAGAACCGCGAGCTGGCTTCGCAGATCTACACGCGGCTGCGTGACGGTGGCTACATCGCCAGGCGCGACATCAAGCAGCTGTTCGATCCCGAAAAGGAAATGTTCCTGCCGGATCGCTATATCAAAGGCATCTGCCCGAACTGCGGCACGCCGGACCAATACGGCGACAACTGCGAGAACTGCGGTGCCACCTACGCACCGACCGATCTGCTCAATCCGTATTCGGTGGTTTCCGGCGCCACGCCCGTGCTGCGCGATTCGGAACATTACTTTTTCGAACTGAGCAAGTTCGAAGCGCTGCTGCGCGACTGGTTCGGCGGCAAGCTCACCGATGGCAAGCAAGTGGCCAATCCCGGCGTGGTCGCCAAGCTTATGGAATGGCTGGATGGCGGCCTGAAGGATTGGGACATCTCGCGCGATGCCCCCTACTTCGGCTTCCCCATTCCCGATGCGCCGGGCAAGTTCTTCTACGTGTGGCTGGATGCGCCGGTGGGTTACCTGGCCAGCTTCAAGAACCTGTGCGACCGCGCGGGCATGAAGTTCGAGGATTTCCTTGCGCCGGACAGCGGCGCGGAAATGCATCACTTCATCGGCAAGGACATCATCAACTTCCACGGCCTGTTCTGGCCGGCGATGCTGCACGGCGCGCAATTGCGCACGCCCACGGCCCTGCACGTCAACGGCTACCTCACGGTGAACGGCGCGAAGATGTCCAAGTCGCGCGGCACCTTCATCCAGGCGCGTACCTACCTGGACGTGGGGCTTAATCCGGAGTTCCTGCGCTACTACTTCGCCACCATGCTCAACGATGCGCCGGTGGACGTGGACCTGGATCTGAAGGCCTTCGAGGAACGCGTCAATTCGCACCTGATCGGCAAGTGGGTGAACATCGCCAGCCGCACCGCCGGCTTCGTGCAGAAGTTCTTCAACGGCCGCCTGGCGGCGAGTTTTTCCGACGAACAGAACGAACTGTGGCGCGCGTTGCTGTCGCATTACGACGACGTGCCCAAGCTGTATGAAAGCGGCGAGTTCGCCGAAGTCATGCGCAAATTCGTGTTGATGGCGGATCTGGTCAACGGCCATATCGCCCTCAAGGCGCCGTGGGTGATGGCCAAGAACGAAGCGCAGCGCGAGGAACTGCACCAGGTGTGTTCGTTCTCGCTATCCGCCTTCCGCCTGCTCGGCGGCCTGCTCAAGCCGGTGCTGCCGGCCACGGTGGAAGCGGCGGAAAAATTCCTGGCCGCGCCCATCGCCGATTTCGACGCCGCCTGCGCCACGCTGCACAACCACACCATCCATGCCTTCGAGCCGCTGCTTTCGCGCATCGATCCCAAACTGATCGAAGCGATGATCGAAGCCTCGAAGGAATCGCTCGGTTCCAGCCCGGAACCGGAAAAAAAGAAACCTGTAAAGAAAGACAGCAAACCCATGACCGACGCCGCACCCGCCGCCACGCAAGAAACCGCCATCATCAACATCGACGATTTCGCCAAGCTCGACCTGCGCGTCGGCAAAGTGCTGGCATGCGAATTCGTGGAAGGCTCCGACAAGCTGCTGCGTTTCGAGCTGGATGCCGGCCCGCTGGGCAAGCGGCAGATTTTCTCCGGGATTCGCGCTGCCTATGGCGAGCCGGAAAAGCTGGTGGGGCGCAATGTGGTGTTCATCGCGAACCTTGCTCCGCGCAAGATGCGCTTTGGCGTGTCCGAAGGGATGATTCTTTCGGCGGGTGATGGCGGCAGCGATTTGTTTCTGCTGGATGCGGATCAAGGTGCGCAGCCAGGGGCGACTGTTCGCTGAACGCTTGCCGCCCTCTCCCCGAAGGGGGAGCGAACTGATGTCGCCATGCCCACCCTAGCCGACCGCATCGACGCCCTGCTGCCGCAAACGCAATGCGAACAATGCGGCTACCACGGCTGCCGTCCGTATGCCGAAGCGATCGCCAACGGCGAGGCGGACATCAATCAATGCCCGCCCGGCGGCCACGAAGGCATCGTCAAACTGGCCGCCCTGCTCAACCGCGCGCCGCTGCCGCTGAACCCCGAAAACGGCGAGGAAAAGCCGCGCACGCTCGCGCGCATCGTCGAAGCCGAATGCATCGGCTGCACCAAGTGCATCCAGGTGTGTCCGGTCGACGCCATCGTCGGCGCCAACAAGTTGATGCATACCGTGATCGCGGACGACTGCACCGGCTGCGAGCGCTGCGTGCCGGCCTGCCCGGTCGATTGCATCGTGCTGGAACCGATGCCGCTGGAACAGGTAAATGATCCCGCCCACGCCGACACCGCACGTGCGCATTTTCACCGGCGCGAAGCACGCCTCGCCGCACAGCAGGCGCAACGCGAGGCCGAGCTGGCGCAGCGCAAGGCGCAGGTGCACAACGCCAGCCAAAGCGTGCTCGACGCGCTCGCCCGCGCCAAGGCGAGAAAACAGGAGCCCAAGCCGTGAGGGACAGACCGTTGAAAAAAGCGGACGTCGTCGAACTGTTCACCCGCCTGCGCGAGCTCAATCCGCATCCCACGACCGAATTGCTCTACACCACACCGTTCGAATTGCTGGTGGCGGTGGTGCTCTCCGCCCAGGCCACCGACGTCGGCGTGAACAAGGCCACGCGCAAGCTCTATCCGGTCGCCAATACGCCGCAGGCGATCCTTGATCTGGGCGAGGAAAAGCTCAAGCGCTACATCAGCACCATCGGTCTGTATAACGCCAAGGCGAAGAACGTCATCGCGCTGTGCAAGATCCTGGTCGAGCAATATGGCGGCAAGGTGCCGGACAATCGCGAAGCGCTCGAAGCGCTGCCCGGCGTCGGGCGCAAGACCGCCAACGTGGTGCTCAACACCGCCTTCGGCCATCACACCATTGCGGTCGACACGCATATCTTTCGCGTCGCCAATCGCACGGGCCTGGCGCCCGGCAAGGACGTGCGCGCGGTCGAGGACAAACTGGAAAAAGTGGTGCCGAAGGAATTCAAGCAGGACGCGCATCACTGGCTGATCCTGCACGGGCGCTACGTGTGCAAGGCGCGCAAGCCCGATTGCCCGCAATGCGTGATCCGCGACCTGTGCCGGTACAAAGACAAGACGCCCGCCTAGGCTGGGGTGCAAACCCCAGCATCAGCACACACACCCATCGCAACGTTGTAGTCTGATGTTGGGGTTTGCACCCCAACCTACGTGTACACCAACAGCGCGACAAAAGGTGCCGCCTTGGCCGCCAAGCCATCCCGCAAACCAGCTACCGAGCCCGCCGGCCGCCTGCAGATGGCCGATATCGCCCGCCTGGCCGGCGTATCCACCTCCACCGTGTCGCGCGCCCTCAAGGGCAGCAAGCTGGTGAACGACGAAACGCGCCAGCGCATCGAGCAGATCGCCAGCCAGTTCAACTACACCGTCAACCAGCTGGCGATGAGCCTGCGCTCCGGCACCAATCGCACCATTGCCGTGGTGGTGCCGTACGAAAAAGATCGCCGCCAGAATTTCTCCGATCCGTTCCTGCACGGCATGATCGGCGCCCTGGCCGACGTGCTTACCGAACGCGACTACGAGATGCTGCTGGTGCGCGTGGAAGCCGAACAGCTGAGCAACATCGGTTCGCTGGTCGACGCCGGGCGCACCGCCGGCATCCTGCTGGTGGGCCAGTGGCATCACCACGAACAGCTCAACGCCATGGCCGAACGCAAGCTGCCGCTAGTGGTATGGGGCGCTCAGCTGCCGGATTTGCGCTACGCCTGCGTGGGCGGACAGAACGTACTCGGCGGCAAGCTCGCGGGCGAGCATCTGCTGGCGCAAGGCTGCCGCCATATCGCCTTTCTCGGCGATCGTCATCTGCCCGAAGTGGCGCAACGCTATCGCGGCTTCACCACGGCGCTGCGCAAACACGACATCAAGCACGATCCTCTCCTGCGTAAGGACATTCCCTTCCTCGCCCCCGCCGCACGCCGGGCGACACTGGAATGGCTGGACCAGGGCGTCGCCTTCGACGGATTGTTCGCATCCAGCGACCTGATCGCCATGGCCGCCATCGGCGCGCTGCGCGAACGCGGAATGGACGTTCCGAAGGATGTCCTGGTGGTCGGCTACGACGACGTGGATTTCGCCGCGCATTTCCATCCCTCGCTCACCACTGTTTCGCAACCGGTCCAGCTGGGCGCCGAAGCGATGGTGGATGCGCTGCTTGGCCTGCTGGGGCATGCGTCGGCGCCGCATATGCACGAATTGCCGACGCAGTTGATTGTGCGTGAGAGCACTCAGCGCGCGTAGCTGGTGAAAAAACCGCAATTTGCTCGGTGTTTTTTTTAAGCCGCGCACTGAGAAAAACTGCACCGTCATTCCGGCGAAGGCCCATGGCTGTCCGGGGAAAATCTCCAATACTTGCCGCAGCGCTTGATACGTCGTCGTCCGGCGACGAATCCGTAGCGCTCGAATTTGCTGGCAAAGCGGGTGGTGCCCGATGAGGCGGGACAAGCCTCAGACTAATTGCAATCGATCCCACTCACGCTTCAGAACTTCACATTCTTTAGTCGTTTCTCCAGAAATATTTTTGCTGCACCGCAAATTGCAATCGATTGCAAAAAGCGAAGAATGACCCCACCGCCACACAGGCGGCGGGAATGCGGCCGGGGTCGTCTTCCCATCCAATCGGGATGCCGCACGTGGCCGCCGCAGTGTCGCCGTGCCACGCGAGCCTCCCTGTGCCTAACGCTTTGGGGAGAAAACCATGCATCCGTTGTCCGCTTTCCGCAGAAATACCTTGACGGTCGCCATCGCCTTGATGTGCACGGCCTCGTTCCAGGCCATCGCCGGCACGCCTGACGCCGATACGCCGCAGACCGCCGCCGCAACTGCACAGCCGAACGGCAGCGATGCGTCCAGTCAGGCGGACAACGGCAAGAAGAAAAACGTGGTGAACCTGCAGCAGATGGTGGTGACCGCCTCGCCGCTGCCGTCCACGGAAATGAGTTCCAGCATTTCGGTCAGCACGGTGGACAGCGAACAGTTGCAGACCAGCGGCGTGCAGAACGCGGCGGATCTGTTGCGCACCATTCCGGGCATCCGTTCCGAATCCTCCGGCGGCGCCGGCAATGCGAACGTATCCGTGCGCGGCCTGCCGGTCGCTTCCGGCGGCAGCAAGTTCGTGCAGTTCCAGGTCGATGGCATGCCGGTGCTGGAATTCGGCGACACCGCCTTCGCCACGCCGGATACCTTCCTGCGCACCGACTACAACATCGATCACGTCGAAGCGGTGCGCGGCGGTTCCTCCTCGGTGTTCGCCAGCAACGCACCCGGCGCGATCATCAACTTCATCACCAAGGACGGCAGTTCGCAGGGCGGCAATATCGGCCTGACCGTCGGCCTGGGCAGCTACGACCAGCAGCGGCTGGATTTCGATTACGGCGGCCCGCTGTCGGCCAGCACGCGCTATCACTTCGGCGGCTTCCTCCAGCATGGCGAAGGCCAGAAGAGCACGGACTACACCTCCTCGCGCGGCGGCCAGGTGATGGGCAACATCACCCATGACATCGACGGCGGCTTTCTGCGCCTGAATCTGCAGTTCACCGACACCTACGATCCGGTGTATCTGCCGGTGCCGGTGATGATCACCGGCAGCAACGGCGATCCGCACGTCAGTTCGATCCCGGGCTTCAGCCTGCAAAACGGCGTGCTGCAGTCGCCCTACTTCACCCGCGACACCGCATTGAACGCGCAAGGGCAGACCATCCATACCAATATCCGCGACGGCTACCACACGCGCGTCAACGCCATCGGCGGTGAAGGCAAGTTCTCGCTCGGCGACGATTGGACATTACACGAACAGTTCCGCGCCGCCGAAAACTACGGCAGCTTCACCGGCCCTTATCCGGCATCCGTCGGCAGCGCGTCGAGCATCGCGCAAGGCATTGGCGGCGCGGGCGCCACGCTGGCCTACGCCACCGGTCCCATGGCGGGACAGAAAATCACCAACCCCGCGACGCTTGCCGGCAACGGCCTGGTTTCGGAAACGCACCTGTTCAACGTGACGTTGCCAAACATGGACAACTTCACCAACAACATCAGCCTGTCGCGCGCGTTCGACACCAGCTTCGGCAAGGCCACGCTGCAACTGGGTTATTACCACTCGCAGCAGAACGTGGTGCAGGACTGGCACTGGAACACCTACCTGCAAACCGTGCAGGGCAAGGATTCCGCGCTGCTCGACGTCTATGACGCCAGCGGCCAGCGCGTGACCGACAACGGCCTGCTGGCCTACGGCGAGCCGCTGTGGGGCAACTGCTGCACGCGCTATTACAACGCCAAGTACATGATGGATGCGCCGTTCGTCTCGATGACCTGGGAAAACGGCCCCTGGCGTTTCGATGGCGGCCTGCGGTTCGACCGCATCAATGGCAGCGGCTACTACGTCGGCGCCAACCAGACCGCCGCGGTGGACGTGAATCGCGACGGTGCGATCTCCGTGCCGGAGCAAAGCGTGCCGGTCTACGGCGGCGCCACCTCGCCCATCAACTACAGCAAATCGCACCTGGAATACTCGTTCGGCGCCAACTACACCATCGACCCGAACCTGGCGGTGTTCCTGCGCGCCAGCAGCGGTGCGCGCTTCAATTCGGATCGCCTGCTGTTCGGCGGCGGCATTCTTGCCGACGGCAGCGTACCGCAGGGCGTGGGCGTGAACGTGGTGAAGCAGTACGAGGGCGGCGTGAAGTGGACCACCACGCACACCAGCCTGTTCGTCACTGGCTTCATGGCCAACACGCAGGAACAGAACGAGGACGTGACCTCGACGCTGCAACCCTTCATCAGCCGCAATTACCACTCGCGCGGCGTGGAGTTTGAAGGTTCCTTCAACTACGGCCATTTCTCGCTGTCCGGCGGCGCCACCTACACGCATTCGCGCATCGTTTCCGACGCCATCACGCCCGCTGCGGTGGGCAATGCGCCGCAGCGCCAGGCCAACTGGGTGTACCAGTTCAGCCCGAGCTACAGCTGGCATGCGCTCAATGTCGGCGCCACGGTGATGGGCACCACCAAGTCGTACGCATCCAACCCCAACGGCCTGGTGATGCCCGGCTACACGCAGGTCAACACCTATGTGAGCTACGACATCAACGATCGCATGACCGCCTCGCTGAGCGTCAACAACCTGTTCAACGCGATCGGCCTGACCGAAATCGACGCCAGCCCGGAAACGGTCACCGCCAACGGCGTCAACACCGCGCGCTCGATCCTTGGCCGCACCATCTATCTCAACTGGCAATACCACCTGTGAACAAGCCGGACGCAACGATAACGACCATGGATGCCTCCCTGCTGGTGCGCGCGCGCGAACGCTTTCTGGCGCAAGCGGAACCCGCGCGGCAGTCCGAAGCCGTCGCGCGCTTCGCACAGCACGGCGAGCGCTTGCTGCGCTTGCTGCAGTCGCTGTACGGCGCGCAACCGGCATTCGAGTCCTGGCTGCTTTCGCTGTACGCGGAGCTGGGCAGGCTTGCGCGCGCCCGTCCGGCCGCGTTGTGCGCGTTGGATCGCGAGCGCGAAGACCGGCCCGACTGGTTCGTGGACGAAAAACTGTTGGGCTATTGCGCGTATGTCGACCGCTTCGGCGGCACGCTCAACGGTGTCGTCGAACGCGTGGATTACCTGGAAAGCCTGGGCGTCGGTTATCTGCATCTGTTGCCGTTCCTGCGCGCACGCAGCGGCGACAGCGACGGCGGTTTCGCGGTGGCCAGCTTCGATCACGTAGAGCCCGCGCTCGGCAGCATGGATGACTTGAAACGCCTTGCCGAGCGTCTGCGCCAGTCACGCATCAGCCTGTGCGCCGACCTGGTGCTCAACCATGTGGCCGATGAGCATCCATGGGCGCAGGCCGCGATGCGCGGCGATCCGAACTATCGCGCGTATTTCCATTGCTTCCCCGACCGCCAACGGCCCGACCGTTACGAGCAGACGGTTGGAGAAGTGTTTCCGCAGACCGCGCCAGGCAACTTCACCTATATCGAAGCCATGGGCAGCTGGGTATGGACCACGTTCTATCCCTTTCAATGGGATCTGAATTACGCGCATCCGCCGGTGTTCTCGTCCATCGCCGCTGCGCTGCTCAAGCTCGCCAATCGTGGCGTGGAAGTGTTCCGGCTGGATTCGGCGCCGTTCCTGTGGAAACGCGAAGGCACCGCCTGCATGAACCTGCCGGAAGTGCACGTGGTGCTGTCGGCATTGCGCACCATCGTCGATCTGGTCGCGCCCGGCGTGCTGCTGAAGGCGGAGGCGATCGTTTCCGCCGCCAACCTGGTGCCCTACTTCGGCTCGGGTGAATGGCGCGGCCACGAATGCCATCTGGCATATCACAGCGGCCTGATGGCGGCGGCGTGGACCAGCCTGAGCGAAGGCCACGCCGACCTGCTGCGCCAGTTGCTCGACCGCACGCCGACCCTGCCCGCGCACACCGGCTGGATGACCTACGTGCGATGCCATGACGATATCGTCTGGGGCGTGCTGCGTTCCGATGTGGAAGCGGCCGGCGACGATTTCGAGCAACGCATTGGACACGCCGCCGCGTTTCTCGAAGGGCGCGTGCCGGGCAGCTTCGCGCGCGGCGTGGCTTTTCAATCCGCAGATGGCGACAGCGTGCACGGCACCAACGGCATGACCTCCGCGCTGGTCGGCCTGGCCTCGGCCAGCGACCGCGCAGCGGAAGCACAGGCATTGCGTCGCCTCGCCTTGATGTACGGCGTCGCGTTTGCCGCGGGCACGGTGCCGCTGCTTTACATGGGCGACGAACTGGCGCAGGCCAACAATCATTCCGACGAAGACGCCATCTGGCTCGCGCGCGACGGACGCTGGCTGCAGCGCCCGCGCCTGGACCGCCAGCGCTGGCAGCAGCGGCTCGATCCTCGCACCACCGCTGGCCAGGCCTACGCAACTATCGTCGCCCTGGTCGCCGCGCGACGCGACGACGCCTTCGACGCGCATGCGCCAGTGACCACGATCGCCATCGACCAGCCCGCGGTGTTGGCGATCCGCCGTGGCGAACGCTTCGTCGCCGTGTTCAACTTCAGCGGCACCGAGCAATATGTCGACTGGCATCACCTGCAGGCGGACGAAGGCTGGACAACCCTGCTGCGCACCGCCGAGGATGGCGCACTGGAAAATATCGGCGTGCTGCCGGCATGGTCGATGGTATGGCGGAAAAAAACATGACACACGCGCACGAGCCGATCCGCATCGACGATGGCGCGAACGACAGGCTGCCCATGCAAAAGCCGCGACTGACGTTCTGGCAGATCTTGAACATGAATGTCGGCTTCTTCGGCATTCAATTCAGCTTCGGCCTGCAGCAAAGCAACATGAGCCCCATCTACAAGTACCTGGGTGCGTATGACGCCAGCCTGCCGTACCTGTGGCTGGCCGGACCGATCACCGGCCTGATCGTGCAGCCGCTGATCGGCGCCTTGAGCGATCGCACCGTCAGCCGCTTCGGCCGCCGCACGCCGTATTTCCTGATCGGCGCCCTGATCTGCAGCGTGTGCCTGCTCGCGATGCCGCTGAGTCCGGCGCTGTGGATCGCGGCGAGCCTGCTGTGGATGCTGGATGCGGCCAACAACATCACGATGGAGCCGTACCGCGCCTTCGTCGGCGATCGGCTGGATACCTCGCAACATGCCGTCGGCTACCTGGCGCAGAGTGCATTTACCGGGCTTTCGCAAACGCTGGCCTATCTCACGCCGTCCATCCTGGTCGGCTTAGGGATGCAGGCCAGCGCGACCAACAGCCATGGCATTCCGCATGTGGTGTTGATCGCCTTCTTCATCGGCGCGATCTGCTCGATCACCAGCGTGGCCTGGTCCGCTTGGACCACGCCGGAGCTGCCGCTGTCGGAGCAGGAACAGGAACGCATGCGCCACGCGCCGCGCAATCTTGGCGCGACGCTGGCGGAAATCGTCGACGCCATCCGCGACATGCCGGCCACCATGCGCCAGCTTGCGCTGATGATGCTGTTCCAGTGGTATGCGATGTTCTGCTACTGGGAATACATCACGCTGTCGATCGCGCGCAGCTTGTTCCACACCACCGATTCGGCCAACCCCGCGTTCGCGCAGTCTGCGTTGATCAGCGGCCAGATGGGCGGCTTCTACAACTTCATCGCCATGCTGGCCGCTTTCGCCATGATGCCGCTGGCGCGCCGCCTGGGCGCCAAGCCGATCCACGTGGTCAGCTTGTTGTGCGGCGGCCTTGGCATGCTGTTGCTGCCGGGCATGCATTCGCGTGCACTGCTGCTGGTGCCGATGATCGGCGTCGGCCTGGCCTGGGCCAGCATGATGGGCAACCCGTACGCGATGCTGGCGAGCAGCATTCCGCCGGCGCGCGCGGGCGTCTACATGGGCTTGTTCAACGTGTTCATCGTGTTGCCCATGCTGCTGCAGATTCTTACCGTGCCGCTGGTCTATGAAAGCGTGCTGTCGAGCAATCCGGAAAACGTGATCCGGCTGGCAGGTGGCATGTTGCTGATCGCGGCGGCGTTGACCTTGCGAGTGAAGGTGCGCGCATCCTCGCACTAACTGGAGTGAATACCCGCTTTATCCATGCAACGCGGTCTCACCGGTAGATCGGCTGCGAAAGCGTTTACGCATCCACCCCACACAACGCGCATAAAATTTCCGTGTAGCCATAACAACGCACGGCTTTCTTGCGCCGCATGCTGACAACCGCATGCGATCGCGCGATGATCGCCACGCCGGCGCAACGACCGAATCGCGCCGGCTTGCCGATGGTGACATCGGGCAATCAGGGAGCCGCACGACCGTTCTGGCGCGCTGGTTTTTTCAGCGTGGACCGTCATCGGTAATCGGGGGGCTTCGTGGCAGTTTGCCGCGAAAGTAGTGCAGTGACACATGTTCAATTGCGAATGATGTGCTGACACCTACTTGAGGGGAAACAGCGACTACAGCTCCATGGCGATCGATCCGGTGGACGATTGCACGTTTTGGTACACCAACGAGTACCTCAAGAGCACCGGCGCGTTCAACTGGAATACGCGCATCGCTTCGTTCAAATTCACCGGCTGCCAGTAAGCTCCATTGCCAGACCGCAAGCCCTCCCCTGTTTGCGGGGAGGGCTTTTTGTCGAACGATTCGTCGATGACGGAGAACCTCCCATAGGTCGGGCTGAGGCGCAGTCGAACCCCAACATCGCCATGTACATATGGCGATGTTGGGTTTAACCCGACCTACGGATGGTCGCCGCGCATCGTCATGCGGCTTGCCGCGTGCCTTCCACGCGCAGATGCAAGGCCTTCCAGTCGACGACCAGCTCGCAGCCGCGCGCCTTGGCGTTGCGTCCCCATTCGGTGAGCAGCTCCAGGCAGGCCTGGTCGACGTGATGGAGGCGATCCACTTCCAGCAGCACGCGCGTGTTCGGCGGTACGCGTTCCAGCGTGCGGGCAAGCGCGGGAACCTTCAGGAAGGTCGCCGAGCCGTCGAGCTGCAGCATCACCGCGCCCGGCTCGTCGTGATCGGCCAGATCCACCTGCAAACGCGAGGATTGCAGCGCCAATCGCAGTATCGACAGACCGAAACCGATCAGCACGCCGGTCAAAAGGTCCGTCACCACGATCGCCAGCGTGGTCACCAGGTAGATCATCGCGGTGCCGCGTCCATAGGTGGCCAGCGACTTCATCTGCTTGAAGTTGACCATCTTCACGCCGGTGAACACGAGGATGCCAGCCAGGCACGCCACCGGCGTGGCGCGGATCAGCCACGGCAGCAACATGGCGAACACCAGCAGCCAACCGCCATGCATGATGGTGGCCATGCGCGTGGCGGAGCCGGCCTGCACGTTCGCCGCGCTGCGTACGATCACGCCGGTCATCGGCAAGGCGCCGAGTATGCCGCAGAGCAGGTTGCCGACGCCTTGCGCGGTCAGCTCGCGATCGTAGTGCGTGCGCGCGCCGGTGTGCATGCGATCCACCGCTGCGGCGGAAAGCAGCGTTTCCGCACTGGCGATCAGGGCGAACGTCAGCGCGGAGACCAGCAAGGCAGGTTGCGCCAGGGCAACCAGGCTATCGGCCGTGGGCAGCGACACGGTCGCGAACAGGTTGGCCGGAATGTCCACCTTGTTGACGTCCGTGCCCAGCAAGGAGACGGCCGAGGTCACGATCACCACGGCCAGCAACGCACCGGGCAGGAAGCGCAATTTTTGCGGACGCAATTTCTCCCAGCCGAGCATGATGGCGATGGTCGACAGACCCACCAGCAATGCCGCCACGCTTCCGCCCTTGCCTTCCAGCGCACCCAGCAATGCGCCGGGCAACGCGGCGAAGTTTTCCAGGCCGCGCGCCTTGGGCACCGCATCGATCAGCACGTGCAACTGCGACGCCACGATCAGGATGCCGATACCCGACAGCATGCCCGCCACCACTGCCGGCGAGATCATGCGGAACCACACGCCGAGCCGGCTGACGCCCGCGATGATCTGGATCAGGCCGGCGAGCAACACCACCGGCCCCAGCGCCGCGACACCGTACTCGCGCACCAGTTCGAACACCAGCACCGCCAGGCCAGCGGCGGGACCGCTGACCTGCAACGGCGAGCCGGCGATGGCGCCGACCACGATGCCGCCGACGATGCCGGTGATCAGGCCCGCGGCTGGCGGCATGCCCGAAGCGATGGCGATGCCCATGCACAAGGGCAAGGCCACCAGGAACACCACGATCGAGCCGAGCAGGTCCCGGCCGAACAGTCCTTGGGAGAAATAACTTCGCATGACGTTGTCCTCGTTAGGCCGCCGACGCCGCGAAACGCAGATGCGGCGTGGCCTCCGGCAGGTCGGCGGCATTCAGATCGAGCCTCACGAAGCGCCCCTGCTGCGCGTCGAACGCATCCAGTTCCGCATGGGCGATGTCGTACACCCAGCCGTGGATGCTGAGATCGCCGCGGGCCATCGCGGCCGCGACGGTCGGCAAGGTGCGCAGGTGTTCCAGCTGGCCGACCACGTTCTCGCGCGTCAGGCAGGCCAGCGCTTCATCCTGCGGCAGGCCGTGGCTGTTCTGCTCCACCACGTAGCGCGCCACGTCGGCATGTTTCATCCAGGCGGCGACGGAAGGCATGTCCTTCACCAGTTCCGGCTTCTGCAGGGCTTTCATCGCGCCGCAGTCGGAATGGCCGCAGATCACGATGTGCCGCACCTTCAGCACCTTCACCGCGTATTCGATCGCGGCCACCACGCCGCTGACGTGCTGCGCATACGGCGGCACGATGTTGCCGATGTTGCGGTACACGAACAGCTCGCCCGGCTGGGAATTGAACATCAGCTCAGGCATCACGCGCGAATCGGCGCAGGTGATGAACATGGTGCTGGGGCTCTGGCCGGAGGCCAGCTTCTGGTACAGCTCGCGCTGGTTCGGAAAAACGTTGCGACGGAAATGGTCAAAACCTTCGATCAGACGTTTCATGGGTAAAACCTCTCGACGTAATGGGCTGGCGGTGGAATCCGCGGGTGCGATAAGGGGTGCGTCGATCGCCCATGCGCGCGCGGGCGCGCGGCAGGCGTGACGGGAACGCATAGATTCAGGAGGCGGCGCAATCGCCGCCGCAAGCGTCAGGCGAGCCTGGGCGGCCGCAACAGGCGCGCGGCAGGTGCGATACGCAAGGAGGGAATCACGCCGGCAGGCGTGTCGAAGCGCGGATGATCCAGTTGCAGACCCACCGTGAGCGGCATGGCCAGTTCGTCGTCCATGTCGCCGCTGTACGCCTCGATGACCGGATCGCTGGGCGACTCGGGCGCCGCCACATGCCAGCTGCCCTGTTTGTCGGTAAGGCTTGCGCCATCCACGACGAAGGCCGTCGACGCATGCGTTGCGTTGAAAGAAGCAACGCGCACGTGCGTACCCGACGCCACGCTCACACCCATCAGCAGCAGGGTGAGGAAGGCGCAGCACGCCAACAGCAGGCAACGGGTACGACGGTTCGACAGCATGGCGGTAAAACTATCGGATCAGCATGCTGCACTGCAAGCATTCGTGTCGCCGTTGCGCGCAGACAAATGAACGCCGGTTCATGTGCATGACGTGTGCGTGATGCGCAAAAAAGCAAAACGGCGGGACATGCCCGCCGTTTTTCCATCCTTGGGTCGAACTCCCTTCCGATAACTGATTAGAACGGGTAGTAGCGGATGCTGGTGAAGAACATGTTGTCCGAAGCTTTCGGCGCATTGCCCTTGCTGTCGGTGTACAGCTGGCGCGAGAGATGCGAGAACTGCGAACCGAACTGCACGCGACCGAACTTGCCCTGGTAGAACTTCCAGAGGAAGCCGAACGTCTGTTCCGACACGGCGCGGTTCTGACCCGTGCAACCGGTGGCCGCACCATAAATGCCGCAGTTGGCGTTGTTGTAGCCGAGGACAGCGGCGCCATAACCGAGCGGCAAGCCGTTCACGCCGGTGGTCACGTAGCTGTCCTGCTGCTCGCGGCCACCTTCGACGTACAGATCGAACGCGTCGGAGGCATGCCAGGTCAGCGTACCCAGCAACATGTTCTCCTTCAACGGATGCGGCGCGCCGCTGGCCGTGTAGGTGATGTCGTTGAGGCCAGAGGTGCCGTAACGGCCGATGCCCTTGCCGCTCATGCCCGAGAACTGGAAGTCCAGCACCTTCGGAAGCAGCGGCAGGACCATGCCGAAGCCGAAACCGCCACCGTGCGCGGTCTGGTTGGTGGTGGCAGACGGACCGCCGTTGGCGGTGGTCGGCGTCACGCGTGTGGTGAATTCGCGCGAAATGCCGAACAGTTCGTAATGGCCCCAACCCGGATCGGCCGCAAACTTCACCAGGATGTCCGGAATCTGGTTGATCGACACCGTGTTCAGCACGTCATACAGCGAGCCTGCACCGACCGTGGCGGTCGTGACTGCATAACCCTTGGTGCCCGGACCGGCGGTGGCGCCGACGCCCGCGGTCTGCGGGTTTTCAACCGAGATACCCAGCCACCACTTCTTGTCCCAATCCTTCACGAGGCGCAGTTGCGTCTGGCGCGCCCAGTTGAAGCCCGCGCCGTACTGCGCGTCGATGGTCGGCGGCAGCACTTCCTTGCCCGGCGTGATGCCGACACTGTTGAGGGTCATCAGCGACCAGGCATCGCCGGCCAACGCATGCAAGCCGTAGGTGGCCCAATCGATGCTCGCCCACAACTGGCGGGTACGCATGTTGAACGAGTTGCTCTCGTTCATGTTGGCCGTCTGGGCGGCACCGAGGAAATCCATCTCGTAGTAGCCCGTGACGTGCGTCGTATCGGTGATGTCGCCTTCGGCCTTGATCGACAGGCGGCTCTGGCGCGCGCTGTAGATGAACTGGTTGTTCTTGGCGTTGGTGACCGGATAGGTGGTGGTGGCGCCAGTAGTCGGATTGATCGGCGCCGTGCTGGTGCCGCCCATGAACGGAATGGCGGTGAACTTGGTGGCGATGTCATCGGCGGTGTCACGCGAGCGGTATGCCGTTTCAGCCGCGAGGAAGCCGCCGAAGGTCCACTTCACGCCACCGGTGCCGCCAAGGATGTCGCCCTTGTGCTCGCTGGCCGTCGCCACTTGCTTCTGCGTGGCCTGCACCTGAGCCTGCGTGGCCTGCACGGACTGCGCCGTTTCAACCTGAGCCTGCTGCGCCGCCTGCTGCTGCGACTCAAGGTCCTGAACCTTCTGCTCCAGCGCTGCGATCTCGGCCTTCATCTGCGCCAGTTCGGACGCACTGACCGACACCTTCTTGTTCGACGTCTGAGCTGACACAGTCGCTGTAACGCTGGTCAAGCCCAAACCGGCAGCGATCGCCACCGTGAGCATCTTGGAACGCATGTTGTTATCTCCGCTTTATCTATAAGAAACCGCGTGGCACTAAGTCCAATCCCCTGGAGCGGCCGGCGGGCTCGGCGAATGATCAAGCGGGAGCTTTACCGTTAGATGGATGTTATGTGACGGAATGAAGACAGTGCGTGCGGTTTCGTCATGAAGGTTTGGGGGACGGGAATGGGGAATAGGGAATAGGGAATGGGGAATAGGGAATAGGGAATCGGGAATCGGGAATCGGGAATAGTTAAGAGCGCCCCCCATTCCGCATCCCCTTTCCCCATTACGATTAACGATTGACGATTGACGATTGACGATTCCCGACTCCCGATCGCCCCCAGCACAACCTGACAACCAAGGCAGCCTGATATCCTTGCGCGATGGAGCAACTCAATAACAGCCTGGCCGCGCGCATGGCCGACCGCTTCCGCGGCTTCCTCCCGGTGATCGTGGACGTGGAGACCGGCGGGTTCGACGCCGACCGCGACGCCTTGCTGGAAATCGCTGCCGTCACCATCGGCATGGACCAGGAAGGCCAGCTTTATCCGCATCCGGTGGTGTCCACCCACGTGGAGCCGTTTCCGGGCGCAAACATCGACCCGCGCGCCCTGGAGATCACCGGCATCGATCCGGACAACCCCTTGCGCGGCGCCTTGAATGAGCGGGCCGCGCTCGACCATATCTTCCAGACCGTGCGCACGGCGGTGCGCGTCAACGAATGCCAGCGGGCGGTGCTGGTAGGCCACAACGCCGCGTTCGACCTGGGCTTTCTCAATGCGGCCGTGCGCCGCGTCGGCCACAAGCGCAACCCGTTCCATCCTTTCAGCTGCTTTGACACCGCCACGCTCAGCGGGCTCTTGTACGGCCAGACGGTCTTGAGCAAGGCCGTGCTGGCCGCCGGCTACACCTTCAACGCCAGCGAGGCGCACTCGGCGGTGTATGACGCGGAGCGGACGGCGTTGCTGTTTTGCCGGATCGTCAACCGGTTGCGCTCGCTGGAATTGCTGGAGCTGGACCGGGTCGGCACGGTATTGCCGTAACACCGGCATCATCTTGATTGACATGGCAATGTTGGGGTTTGCACCCCGACCTACGGGCAAATTGCCATCAAGATTTTACGGTTGTCATCAAGCTGACACATTTGTCTCATCTCATTGCAACACCAAGCCTCTGCAATACGCGGGTTGTAGGCATTACTCGCCACTTCCCTCCAAGGAGCCACTGTGTTGACCTCATTCAAACTTCCGTCTCGCCTGGGCATGCTCGCCTTCGCGGTAGCCGCCACCCTGTTCGGCACGACGGTCCAGGCCACCGACATCACCGGCGCCGGCTCGAGCTTCGTCTACCCGGTCATCTCCAAGTGGTCGGCCGCCTATGCGGAGAAAACGGGCAACCACATCAACTACCAGTCGATCGGCTCCGGCGGCGGCATCGCCCAGATCAAGGCCGGCACGGTGGATTTCGGCGCGTCCGACATGCCGCTGAAGGCCGAGGACCTCACCAAGTTCGGCCTGGGCCAGTTCCCGGACGTGATCGGCGGCATCGTGCCGGCGTTCAACGTGGCCGGCATCCAGCCGGGCGCGCTGGTGCTCGATGGCCCGACCCTGGCCGACATCTACCTGGGCAAGATCACCAGCTGGAACGACCCGGCCATCGCCAAGCTCAACCCCGGCACGCATCTGCCCAGCGCCAAGATCTACGTGGTGCATCGCTCGGACGGCTCGGGCACCTCGTTCAACTTCACCGACTACCTCTCCAAGGTGAGTGCGGAGTGGAAGTCCAAGGTGGGTGAAGGCACCGCCGTGCAGTGGCCGACCGGCATCGGCGGCAAGGGCAACGAAGGCGTGTCCGCTTACGTCAAGCAGATCCCCAACTCGATCGGCTACGTCGAATACGCCTATGCCGTGCAGAACAAGCTCGGCTACGCGAAGATGAAGAACGCCGCCGGCAACGTGGTGGAACCGACCATCGCCAGCTTCCAGGCCGCCGCCAACACGGCCGACTGGAGCAGCGCGAAGGACTTCAACCTGCTGATGACCAACGCCCCGGGCGCCGACGCATGGCCGATCACCGCCACCTCGTGGGTGATCATGTACAAGACGCCGAAGAACGCCACCAACACCAAGGTCGCCTTCGACTTCTTCAAGTACGCCTATGAGCAGGGCCAGGACGCCGCGCGCGCGCTGTACTACGTGCCCCTGCCCGCCTCGCTGGTGCAGCAGATCGAGAACTACTGGGCCACCGAGTACAAGAAGTAATCGGGCTGCCAGGACCGCAGCCGTGTGATTGCGACGCGCGCAACGTCCTCGTTGCGCGCGTCGTGCTGATTGGAAAACCAATGCGGAAACACCCAGCATGTCAGCCATAAGTGCCGAACCGCTCCCCCGCGATACCGAACACCGTTCGCGCACCGACGCCCGTCACGATCTTCTGTTCCGCTTCCTGCTGCGTTTCTGCGCCCTGCTGGTGCTGGCGGCGCTGCTCGGCGCGGCGCTGGCCACGTTGTGGGGCGGCCGCGACGTGCTGTTCAAGGATGGCCTGCATTTCCTGTTCAGTTCGGAATGGAATCCGGTTGAAAACAAATTCGGCGCGCTGGCGCCGATCGCCGGCACGCTGATCACCTCGCTGATCGCACTGGTGCTGGCGGTGCCGGTGAGTTTCGGCATCGCGCTGTTCCTCACCGAGATCGCCCCGCGCTGGATGCGCGGCCCGGTAAGCTCGGCCATCGAATTGCTGGCGGCGATTCCGTCGATCATCTACGGCATGTGGGGGCTGTTCGTGTTCGTGCCGTTCATGTCCAACACGATCGAGCCGGCGCTCAACGATACGCTCGGCAATATTCCGGTGATCGGTGCGCTGTTCCAGGGGCCGCCGCTGGGCCTGGGCCTGCTCACCGCGGGCATCGTGCTGGCGGTGATGATCCTGCCGTTCATTTCCTCGGTGATGCGCGAAGTGTTCCAGACCGTGCCCGCGCGGCTGAAGGAATCCTCCTACGCGCTCGGTTCCACCACCTGGGAAGTGGTGTGGGACATCGTGCTGCCGTATACCCGCTCGGCGGTGATCGGCGGTATCTTTCTGGGCCTGGGCCGTGCGCTCGGCGAAACCATGGCGGTAACGTTCGTGCTGGGCAATTCGTACAACCTCACGGCTTCGCTGCTGATGCCGGGTACTTCGATTTCTTCCAGCATCGCCAACGAATTCAACGAAGCGGTGGATCTGCATCGTTCGGCGCTGATCGCGCTGGGCTTCCTGCTGTTCGTGGTGACTTTCATCGTGCTGCTGGTCGCCCGCTTCATGTTGCGCCAGCTTGCGCGCAGGGAGGGTCGCTGATGTCCGCCGTCTACGCACGCCGCCGCGTCGTCAACATGGTTGCGCTCGTGCTCAGCGGGCTGGCCACGCTGATCGGCTTGATTTTCCTGGTGTGGATTTTGTGGATAACCGTGCAGAACGGCCTGTCCGCGATGAAGCTGTCGCTGTTCACCAAGATCACTGCCTATGGCCCGGAGGGCGGATTGCTCAATGCGATCACCGGCAGCTTGCTGATGGATCTGATGGCGCTGTTGATCTGCACGCCGATCGGCGTGCTGGCCGGTACCTATCTGGCGGAATACGCCAACTCCACCCGGCTGGGTGCTTCGATCCGCTTCCTCAACGACATCCTGCTGTCGGCGCCGTCGATCGTGCTGGGCCTGTTCGTGTACGTGATCGTGGTGCTGCCGACCACCGCGTTGACGCATGGGCGCATCTCCTTCTCCGGCTTTGCCGGCAGCGTCGCGCTGGCGCTGATCGGCCTGCCGGTGATTGTGCGCACCACCGACGAAATGCTGCGCCTGGTGCCCGGCACACTGCGCGAAGCCGCGTTGTCGCTGGGCATACCGCAATGGAAGCTCACCACGCAGGTGCTGATGCGCGCGGCATTTTCCGGCATCCTCACCGGTGTGCTGCTCGCGCTCGCCCGCCTGGCTGGCGAAACCGCCCCGCTACTGTTCACCGCGTTCGGCAACAACTTCATGACCGTGCACCCGCTGGACAAGATGGCGAGCCTGCCGCAGACCATCTATCAATACACGGGTATCGCCGATGCATCGCTCAACGCGATCGCCTGGGCGGGCGCGCTGCTGATCACTCTGTTCGTGCTGGCGCTGAGCCTGCTGACCCGCATCATGTTTTCGCGCAAGAAGGTGAGTTATGAATGACCTCGCCGCCGCTGCCGCGGCTCCCCTGACCGGCGCTGCGGCGCCGAAGCTGAAAGTGCGCGACGTGCACTTCTACTACAACGGATACCAGGCCCTGAAGGGCATCAACATGGATATCCCCGAAAAGCAGGTCACCGCGATCATCGGCCCGTCCGGTTGCGGCAAGTCGACCCTGCTACGTATCTTCAACCGCATCTACGCGATCTATCCGAAGCTGGAAGCGAAAGGCTCGATCGAACTGGATGGCGAGAACATCCTCGATCCCAAGTTCTCGATGAACCGCCTGCGCACCAAGGTGGGCATGGTGTTCCAGAAGCCGGTGCCGTTCCCGATGACGATCTTCGAGAACGTGGCCTACGGCATCCGCCACCACGAGAAAATGTCGCGCGCGGACCTGGAAATCCGCGTGGAGCAGGCGCTGCGCAGCGCCGCGCTGTGGGACGAAGTGAAAGACAAGCTCAAGCAGAGCGCACTGGGCCTGTCCGGCGGCCAGCAGCAGCGCCTGTGCATCGCGCGCGGCATCGCGCTGCGCCCGGAAGTGCTGCTGCTGGACGAACCCACCTCCGCGCTCGACCCGATCGCCACCGGCCGCATCGAGCAGCTGGTGGAAGAGCTCAAGCACGAGTACACCATCGTGATCGTCACCCACAACATGCAGCAGGCCGCCCGCTGTTCGGACCGCACCGCCTTCATGTACATGGGCGAGCTGATCGAGTTCGACAATACGGAAAAGATCTTCACCAAGCCCGGCAAGAAGCAGACCGAGGATTACATCACCGGTCGCTTCGGCTGAACTTCTCTTCTCCTTCTCCCCTCGGGGAGAGGGCCGGGGTGAGGGGCCAACCTCGCGAAAAATCCCCTCCTCCATTTACCAAATCGCAAGAGGCCATCCCATGAGCGGCAGCAGCAAGGAACACATCATCAAGAGCTACGACGACGAACTGCTGCGCCTTACCGGCGAGCTGGTTCGCATGGGCGAGCTGGCCGTGAGTCAGCTGGAAGCGGCCATCGACGTCGTGGACCGCCGCGATGAGCGCGCCGCCCAGCACGTGGTCAACAACGACGAGGCCATCGACCAGCTCGAGCAGGAAATCAGCCACGACGTGGTGCGCCTGCTGGCCCTGCGCGCGCCGATCGCCGGCGACCTGCGCAACGTATTCGCCGCGCTGCGCATCGCCGCCGACATCGAGCGCATCGGCGACTACGCCGCCAACGTGGCCAAGCGTTCCATTCCGCTCTCGATGGCCGCGCCGCTCACCCCCACCAGCGGCCTGGCGCACCTGGCCGAACTCGCCGCCGAAGAAGTGCGCGAAGTGCTTCGTGCCTACCGCGATCGCGATGCGGAGCTGGCCCACAAGGTGTGGCAGGACGACGTGCAACTGGATGAAGCCTATACGGCCTACTTCCGCGAATTGCTTACCTACATGATGGAAGACCCGCGCGTGATCACCCCGTGCACCCATCTGTTGTTCATGGCCAAAAACATCGAGCGCATTGGCGACCATGCCACCAACATCGCCGAGAACGTGTGGTTCCAGGTCAATGGCGAACCGTTGACGGCGCAGCGCGACAAGCGCGACCTCACTTCCAATCCGGAACCGGTGAAGCTGGGTAACCGCCCGGACTGACTCCTCGCATAGGTTGGGGTGCAAACCCCAACTTCGCCTTGCACGGCATCCCGCGTTGGGGTTCGCACCCCAACCTACCATTCCAGGCTGCGGTTGCGTACGCTCCCCGACTTACGCCATTCGCACGGGGTGCCCAGCAGTGACGCCTGCGCCAGAATCGAACACCGCCAGCAAGGCCGGCCTCGGCGGGCCCGGTGCCGTCTACGCCATCATCACCCTGCTCGGTTGCCTGTTCGCCTTTATCGGCCTGTCCAGCAGCAGCTTCTGGGCGGACGAGCTGTTCACCATGCAGGTGGTGGACCATCACCAGGGCCTGGGCGAAGTGTTCCGGCGCGTGCTGGCCGATGTGCATCCGCCGCTGTACGACTTTCTGCTGTACGGATGGATCGAACTTTTCGGCACCGCCGAATCGGCGGTGCGCCTGCCTAGCGCGATCCTTGCGGTATTGGGCATCGCCGTGTTCGCGCGGGGTACGCGCCGGCTCCTCAGTCCCACCGCCGCCGCCTTTGCCTGTGCCGCCGCGACCACGTCGATGTTCTGGTACGAGCAGGCGCAGAACGCGCGCAATTACACGCTGGCGATGGTCATTTCCGCCGCCCTGCTCGCTGCGGCGATCGATATCGGCCGGCGCATACGTGCCGGCGAACGGCTGACTGCGGGAGCATGGCTATGGCTGACCGTGCTGGGTGTCGCCGGCAGCCAGGTGCATCCCTACATGCTGCTGATGGTAGGCATGCTGCTGCTGTTTCTGCTGATCACCGCGCGCACCTGGCCGCAGCGGATCGGCGTGAGCGTGTCGGGCGTGATCGTGCTGGGACTTTACATTGGCCTGCTGTGGTTGATGACGCACACCACCAAGCACGATTTCCACGATACCTGGTTCAGCAATAGCGCGAAGTTCTTCGGTTCGCACCTGCGCCGCATGGTGTTTCATTTCGTCAACCGGCAGCTCTTGCTGATCGTGCTGACCATGCTGCTGGTGTTGTGGCTGCGTCGCCCGAAGGTTGCCTACGCGGACGATCAGCAGTTGATCGACTGGACCGCGCGCCTGTGCGGTTTCGTATGCGTGGGCGTCATTCTCAGCGGCATCGCCGTGTCGCTGCTGGTGGCGCCGTCGTTCTCATATCGCAACGTGCTGGTGTGCGCTCCATTCGGCTGGTTCCTGCTCGCGCGGCTTTACGATGCGGCCAGTGCACGGCTGGATGCGCGCGCGATGGCCATCGTCGCGATGGCCGCCATCGTGCTGCTGGGTTCGCAGGCGATCGCCCTGATGCGCGGCCGCCTGCTGCCCGCCAACGAGCCCTGGCGCGCTTCGGCCGCATATATACAGGGGTTGCCGGGTTGCGCCGATGCCACCCTGCCCGTGATCACCTACCCCGGCACCTATGGCGTAGGCATGACGCCCGCCGTGCACGCGATGATGGAACGCCACTACTACGGCTACTACCTGCCCGCCACGTATCACCCGTATGCGTATCTGGCCGATGACTGGGTGCATCACGCGGGTGAACTCATGCAATCGAACAGCGCCTGCCCTGTGCTCGGCTGGGTGCTGCACGATGTGTCCGATGAGGAACGCGCGCTCGCGCTGGCGCGGCAGTTTCTCAGCCAGCCGGGCGTGGAAAACCATCAACTGGTAGTGCAGGAATTCCTGTCCTACGACCTGAGCTGGCTGGCGTGGAAGCCGCAACCGACCGCGTTCGTGTTCTTGCGCGCAGAGCCGAATGTGGTCGGCGAAGCGCCGTCATTGCCGACAGGCACGACAGTGGATCGCAAGTATTCGCTTGGTGATCGGCTGCTGGTGAGTTTCAACCCCGCCGCGCCATCCGCAGCGGCCTATGAAGTTCGCCGCCTAAACCCATCCCGCGATACACCCCGGTAGGTTGGGGTGCGAACCCCAACGTTGCCATGTCGGCCAAGGGCGCGATGTTGGGGTCTGCACCCCAACCTACGTAAAGCCGCTTACCAGAGCGACGTGTTATGCCCCGCCGCACGCGCCTCCTTGCGCACCCGCGCACTGCGCGCAATGCCGTAGATGCCGATCAGCAGCCACGCCACTTCCATGAAAAACGCCGAGGCGTTGAACGCACCGAACAGCAGCGACAGCATCACGCCGATCGCGCCCAGTATGTTCATCAGCTGATACACCAGCCCGTTGCCATGCAGCTTGTGGGCCTGCAGCATCAGGTAGGCCAGCAGCATCAGCGCCACGCCGATGTAGCCGGCCCAATCGTGCCAGTAGAACGTCATCGCACACTCCTTTGACGCAATGCTTCGAACAAGACGATACCGGTCGCCACCGATACGTTGAGGCTTTCCATGCTACCGGGCATGGGGATTTTCGCCACGAAATCGCAGGTCTCGCGCGTGAGTCGGCGAATGCCCTCGCCTTCGCTGCCCAATACCAGCGCCACCGGGCCTTTCAGGTCGATCTGGTAGATGGATTGATCGGTATCGCCGGCCAGGCCGGTGATCCACACGCCCGCATCCTTCAGCGTGCGCAGGGCGCGCGCGAGATTGGTGGCCGCCACCAGCGGTACGCGATCCGCGCCGCCGGCCGACGCACGGCGCACTACCGGCGTGATGCCTACCGCGCGATCCTTCGGCACCACCACGGCGGTCACCTTCGCCGCCGCCGCGCTGCGCAGGCACGCACCGAGATTGTGCGGATCGGTGACGCCATCGAGCACCAGCACCAGCGCATCGCTTCCGGCCTGCGCGATCAGCTCAGGCAAATCCTGTTCGCTGGCCAGCGGCGGCGCCTGATACAGGGCCACCACCCCTTGATGCCGCGCTTCACCCGCCACGCGATCAAGTTGCTCACGCGGGCGATGGTGCACGGGAATCTTCAGCGACTTGGCTTTTTCCGCCAGTTCTTGCACGCGTGGATTGCGCTGGCCGTTTTCCACCAATACTTCGCGTACGCGTTCGGCGTCGTTGTTCAACGCGCCTTCGACCGGGTTGATCCCGACGATCCAACTCTCGCTCATTGCTTGCCTTTCGATTTCGGCCCACGGCTCTTGGCCGTCGCGCGCTTGCTGGACGACTTGCCGCCAGCTTTGGTTTTACGTTTGCCCGCCGTCTTGTCCGCAGCCGCCTTACTGCCCGGTCTAGCTGCGCCGTGTTTCTTTGCGCGAGTATCCGACCCCGGCAACGGCGGCAATGTCGGCAGCGGCAGGCGCCCGGACGGCAGCGAATAACGCTCGCTGCCCGCCTTGTCGTACGCACGCGGAGTGGTCGGCGGCACGAACGCCTGCGGTGTCGGCGCTGGCGCTGCGGACTCGGGCGCCTTTTTCTTCCCCGGCTGCACCATGCGGAAGTCGATCTTGCGATCTTCCAGGCTGGCGCGCAGCACCTGCACGCGCACGTGATCGCCCAGGCGGAACTGCAGGCCCGTGCGCTCGCCCTTCAGCAGGTGGCGGATGGGATCGAAGTGATAGTAGTCGTTGGAAAGCTGGCTGATGTGCACCAGGCCGGAGACTTTCGATTCGTCCAGCTCCACAAACAGGCCGAACGAGGTCACGCCGGTGACCACGCCATCGAACTCCTCGCCGACGTGCTTGGCCATCCATGCGCAACGGAAGCGCTCGTCCACGTCACGCTCGGCTTCTTCCGCGCGGCGCTCGCGCTGCGAGCAATGCACGGCCATGGTCGCCATGGTCGCTTCGGAATAGTGATAGCTGGAAGGCTTGCCCCCCTGCAGCGCATGACGGATCGCCCGATGCACCAGCAGATCCGGATACCGGCGAATCGGCGAGGTGAAGTGCGCGTACGCCTCCAAGGCCAGGCCGAAGTGGCCGCGATTGTCCGGCTGGTACGCCGCCAGGCTTTGCGCGCGCAGCAACACCGACTGGATCAGCTCGCGCTCCGGACGATCCTTCACCAGGCGCAGCACGTCGGAAAAATCCGCTGGCGTGACATCTTCGATCGGCGGCATGCGCAGCTTGAACTCGCGCAGGAACTGCTGCAGGTCTTCGTACTTCTCCGCCGGCGGCGTTTCGTGCGCGCGATACAGCGCGGGAATCTTGCGCTTGGACAGGAACATCGCCGCCTGCACGTTGGCGGCGATCATGCATTCCTCGATCAGCTTGTGCGCGTCGTTGCGCTCCACCGCGCCGACCGCCTGCACTTCGCCGAGCGCATCCAGGCGGAATTTCACCTCGGCCGTTTCGAAATCGATCGCGCCGCGGCGGCGGCGCTGCTCGGCCAGCGCCTTGTACAACGCGTGCAGGTTTTCCAGTTGCGGCAGCACGTCGGCCAGTTCGTCGCGCGTGTCGGGATCTTTCAGCCCGATCGCCTGCCACACCTTGTCGTAGGTGAGGCGCGCGTGCGAACGCATCACGCCGTTGCAGAACTTGGCCTTGGTGACGTCGCCCTCGGCGCTTACCTGCATGTCGCACACCATGCACAGGCGTTCCACCTTCGGGTTGAGCGAGCAGATGCCGTTGGACAAAGTCTCCGGCAGCATCGGCACGACGAAGCCGGGGAAATAGGTGGAGGTGCTGCGCTCGTAGGCTTCCTTGTCCAGTGCGCTGCCAACCGGCACGTAATGCGAGACATCGGCGATCGCCACGATCAGCCGCCAGCCGCCGCCACGCCTGGGCTCGGCGTACACCGCATCGTCGAAATCGCGCGCGTCGGCGCCGTCGATGGTGACCAGCGGCAGCTTGCGCAGGTCCACGCGGCCTTCGCGCTCGGCGGCAGTGACCTCCGGCTCCACCTCTTCGGCTGCGCGCAGCACTTCCGGCGGCCATTCATACGGCAGGTCGTAGCTGGCGATCGCCATGTCCACCAGCAGCGACGGCTGCAGCCGTTCGCCCAGCACGCTGCGGATGGTGCCGAGCGGGCCGCGGTAGGCGGTGGGCGGATCGGTGATCTCGGCCACCACGATCTGGCCGGTACGCGCACCGCGCTCCTGGCCCGGCGCGATCATCACGTCCTGGTGCAGGCGGCGGTCGTCCGGCACCACCAGGGTGACGCCGTTTTCGATCATCACCCGGCCGACCAGGCGCGGCGAGCGCCGCTGCAGCACTTCCACGATGGAGCCCTGCCGGCGTCCGCGCCGATCCACGCCGACCACGCTGGCCAGCACGCGGTCGCCGTGCAGCACGCTGCGCATCTGGTACGGCGACAGGTACAGGTCGTCGCCGCCCGCATCCGGCCGCAGGAAGCCGTAGCCCTCGGCGTTGGCGAGCACCACGCCGGGAATCAGGTCCAGCTTGCGCACCGGCGCATAGCCGCCGCGGCGGCCGAGCAGCAGCTGGCCATCGCGCACCATCGCGCCGAGGCGCTTGGTGAGCGCGGCGATGCCGTATTCGTCATGGAGCTCCAGCGCCTCGGCGATGCGCGCCTCGGTCAGCAACTCGCCGCGCTCCTCCAGCAGCGCGAGGATCGCCTCGCGGCTGGGAATGGGGCGTTCGTAGCGCTGCGCTTCGCGCTCGGCGAACGGATCGCGCTGCTGCCGGGGCTCCGTATCCGCCGCTGCGCCGCGTCCACGACGCGCGGGCGCCGGCGCTTCCGCGCGAGCTTTGTGGGCCTTCGCCGCCTTGCGCGGCACTCGTTCCTTGCTGGGCTTTTTTGTCTTGGTCACGCCTTAGTATCGCCTCGATAACTGCATTCGATAAGTAGTCGGACGCACGTAGCGCGACCGCAGCCACGATCATGAAGAAATAGTTGACAACCCGTCCGCCTCCCCCTACTCTACGCGGCTCGCACAGCCCAAAAGGCTAACGCGACACCTGCCCAGGTGGCGGAATTGGTAGACGCACTAGTTTCAGGTACTAGCGGGTAAAACCGTGGAGGTTCGAGTCCTCTCCTGGGCACCAAACATCCGGATCCAACGCGGTCCGGCAAGATCCAAAAAGAACCCCGAAAACATCGTTTTCGGGGTTCTTTGTTTTCTACCCTGCCGTAATGCCCGCGAAGGCATCGCGCGGTATCGATGCAACAATGCCGATGGATAAATAAGCACATCCCCTACCAACGCAGTCAAAGGAGTGAACATGCATCGATCGCTTCGAATCCTTCTCGCGCTGTTGTTCGTGGCCGCCCCGGTTGCCCACGCCTGCGAAGTGCCGGCGCCATTGAAAAGCATCGATCCACCCGGCTTCTACGATGACGCGGCCGGTTACGCAAAGGCAGTGCAACCGATGCGCGGCTTTGTCGCCAAGCTCAACAAGGCGGCCGAAGCGGGGGACTGGTCCTGCGCGCTCGGCCTTCTTCATGGCTGGGCCCGTGCGGATGCGCTGATGGGGCCGATCTCCGGTTACCAGGGCTATTACGAACGCTCGTGGGCGGGCTCGGATTTCGCCATGGTGCTGCTGCGCATGCCGGATGCGGTGAAGGCCGCCAATGCCAACAAGCTGGCGGTGATCGATCCGTGGCTGCAACGCATCGCCATCGCCACGCGCGATGCGAATGCGATCAACCATCTGCACAACAACCTCGTCTATTGGGCCGGCCTGAACCTGGTCGCCATCGGCACCGTGACCAACCAGCCGAACCTTATCGACTCCGGCCTGATCCGCGCACGCGAAGGCATTCGCGACATTGGCCCCAACGGCGCACTCGAGCGGGAAGTGAAGCGCGGCAACCGCGCCCTGCACTACCACACCTTCGCCCTGCTGCCGCTGGTGTTCACGGCCGAACTGGTGCAGCGGCGCGGCATCGACCTGTACCGGGAAAACGATCACGCCATCGCGCGCTTGGCGAACCTGGTGATCGATGCGGTGCGCGATCCGAACAGCTTCGCAACGATTACGCCGATTAAGCAGGATCTCTTTCCGTGGACGTTCCAGGACGAACTTTCCTGGATGGAGCCCTACTACGCCCACACCCACGACGCGAGGCTACCTGCGTTGATGACGCCGCGCCGGCCTTTCAACGAATGGCGGCTTGGTGGCGATGTGACGGCGGTTTGGGGTGTGGTGGCGTTGCGGCAGTAACCCGCTTCTTGCGTTTACTGGCGCGCCATCAGTCGAGCACGGGCCGGAAAAAACTGCGTTCGTAGCTCACTATGCATTTGGTTTGCTTGGCAAAGGCGAATGCAGCCTGGCATTGCGGATCGCGCAGAGAATCTGCGCGATAGCTTTCGTATGCGGCGAGGCTTGGGAAAGAAAACAACGCGAGCGCAATATTGTTGGCGCCTTCGGAAGGCAGAAAATAGCCGTGATGCCTTCCGCCGAACTTCTCCACCAAGGGAATCCACATTTTTGCGTAGGTCTCGAACTCGGCAATCAGCTCCGGATCGATAACGTATCGCACATGGCACGTGATCATTATTTGGCGAATCGCAAAGTGGGCCTGTCCGGCATGCTATCGCCGAATATATGCGAAGCAAGCATTTTGCGAGTTGTATGTAACTCTGGATAGCAGCTGCCTCTCAGCCAGGCAAACAGGCAGGTAGGCTGGGATGCAAATCCCAGCATCGCGATCTATTCGTGCATGGCAGTGCTGGGATTGCATCCCAGCTACATGATGACGAAGCCGTCGCTAAAAAAGCGAGCAGGCTACAACTCCCGCACGATCCGAAACCCCACGCGCCCGCTGCGAATGCTCGCATCCGCGCCCTGCCGATACGCCGAATTGGCCTGCTCCGGCGAACTGCCCCACGAACCGCCGCGGATCACCCGCGTGCCGCAGCCGGGGTTGACCCAGGCGCCGCCGTCCACCGGCGCGCGCACGTAGTTGTCGTGCCAGCAATCTTCCATCCACTCCGACACGTTGCCGTCCATGTCGTACAGGCCGAAGGCGTTCGGCGCAAAGCTCATCACCGGCGCCGGGCCCCAGTAGCCATCGCCGTAACCCTGGAAGGCGTGGCTCCAGCGGCGCCCGCTGGGCGAGCGGTCGGCGGAACCGGTGAGGTTTTCCACCTTGGTTTTTGGCGTGCCGCTGCCCCACCAGTAGCGCGTGGTGCTGCCGGCGCGCAGGGCGTATTCGAATTCCGCTTCGCTGGGCAGGCGGAATTTTTTGCCGGTGCGCTGGCTCAGCCATTGCACATAGGCGTGCGCATCGTTCCAGGAAATGTTCACCACCGGCAGGTTGTCGGTGGCGGGGTGACCGGCGTAGTCGTCTTGCCAGGTAGCGTTGGATACGTCGCGCATCACGCCGGTGCGTTCGTCGTAGACGCTGGCGCCGCCTTGCGTGACGGATTCGGGCTTGTAACCGCTCGCACGCACGAATTCGCGGAATTGCCCCACGGTGATGTCGGTCTGCGACAGCGCATAGCCCTTGCTGATGGCGACTTCATGCTGCGGCGTCTGCGAGTCGGCGCGGCCGGGCTCGTCATCCGGCGCGCCCATCATGTATTTGCCGGTGGGCACCACGACCATGGTGGGCGATTGCCCGTTCATGTCGACGTAGCGGTCGGTAAACACCTGGCCCGGCTTGAAGCTGGCGTACAGGCGCGCGTTGGTAAGCCGCACCTCGAATTCGTCGAGGCCGGCCAGTTGCGGACTGATCGATTGCGCCTGTCCGGCCAGTTGCTTGGCCAGATCGATATTGCCGGCATCCAGCGCCGAACGCGCTTGCGCCAGCACGTTGGCCGCGCGTTGCTGGCGGATGCTGTCGATCTGGTTGCGCACCTCGCGCAGCTGCGGTGCATCGGGCTGGATCGGCGTGGCTTCGGCCATGGATTGTTCGGCGCCGGCGAAATCGTTTTGCGCCACCGCGGCCAGCGCCCGATCCAGCACCACGCGCTGCACCTGCAGCACACCCTGCGCCGCCACCGCGTTCTGCGGATCGAGCTTCTGCACCTGGCGATACAGCTCCAGCGCGTTGTCGCCGGCCGGCTTGTCCACCTTGCCTTGCTGCAGCAAGGCCGCCGCCTGCGCCAGCATCGGCCGCACCTGCAGCAGCGTCTTCATGCTGGCTTCCAGGGGCGCCACGTCGTTGGCGGTATTGGGCAGCGCCTTGAGATTGTCCAGCAGCGTGCCGGCCGACTCGGAATCGCCCACCGCGATGTCCTGCGTGATCTGCGCAATGAGGTGCGTGCGTACCTCGTCCAGGCCTTGCGCGGCGGCGCGGCTGTCGGGCTTGAGCTTCAACGCCTGCAGGTAGAGCACGGCGGCGCTGTTCTTGTCGCCCACCATGTGGCCGGCCTGATAGGCCTTGGTGGCGCGTTCCAACAGCGCCTTCACTTCGGGCGGATCGGCACTCAGCTGCTCCGGCAGCGGCGCCGGCTTGCGCGACAGGCGCGCGGCGATCACCTCGGTGGGCGCCAGCGTCAGCGGTGGGCCGGCGTTGATTTCATCCTGCGCCGAAGGGATTGCCGGATTGGCGCGAGCCGCCGTCGATGGCGCCGCGCGGCCCACGCCAGGGGCGGTGGGATTGGCCACTTCTTCCGGACTGACGTGAAAAATCTCGGGAAAAAAGTGATACGTGAGGCCGAACGCCAGCACGAGCACACCCAGCGCCCCGCCGAATGCGCGTTGGCGTTGTACGGTTTCCTTGCTCGGCATGGTGGGCGTTCCGTGGCTGGCCTGCTATGGTTCGCTGCTTACCATATGGCACCACCGATGACGGGGCAATCGCGAATTGCGTGTTCCGTGATCTCAAGGAACGAACATGCCCCTGCTCTCACCGCCGCCCCAGGCCGACTGGATCGCACAACGCAGCGCGCTTGAACAATGGCTGGCCGCGCTGTCGTCCGGTGCCGTGCTCGGCCTGGATACCGAGTTCATGCGCCGCAACACCTTCTATCCGCAGTTGGCGCTGCTGCAGTTGGGCGTGAACGGTCGCTACGCACTGGTCGATCCGCTTGCGTTCGACATCGGCAGCGCCTTGCAGCCGCTGGAAAGCGCCAGCGTGATCACCGTGATGCACAGCGCCAGCGAAGATCTGGAAACGCTCTCGCCGTGGCTGCCGGAAGGCCCGCGCGTGCTGTTCGACACGCAGATCGCCGCGGCCTTCGTCGGCATGGGGTTGGGGCTGAGCTATCGCGCCCTGGTGGCGGAACTGGTCGGCGCGGAACTCGACAAAGGCGAAACACGCTCGGACTGGCTGCAGCGTCCGCTCACCGCTTCGCAGCGCGACTACGCCACGCTGGACGTGGTGTATCTGGAGAGCATCCACCAGCAACTCGCCGCGCGCCTGGCGCAACGCGATCGCAGCGCATGGCATGCGGAAGATTGCGAACGTCTCAAGCGCAAGAGTTGCCCGCGCGAAGGCGATCCGCAACCGCAACTGGCCTATCGCGCCGCCGCCGAATGGCCACGCGAACAACAGGCGCTGCTGCGGCGCATTCTGCTATGGCGCGACGCCACCGCGCGGCAATTGGACAAGCCGCGCCCATGGCTGCTGGAAGATGCCCTGGCCCTCAGCCTCGCCCAGCATCCCCCGAAGCGCCTGGACGACCTGGAACAACGCAGCGCCGGCCAGCGCGCATTGCGTTCCGCGCAGCGCGTTGAGCTGTTCGAACTGCTGCAGCCCGCCGTTTCGGCCGAAGAAATCGCCCATACCAGCCCCATCCCGCCGGTGCCCCAGGGCAAGGCCAAGCAGGCGCTGTCGGAGATGAAGCAATACGTGGACAGCTGCGCCGCCCAACTCGACCTGCCCCCCGGCCTGCTCTGCTCGCGCCGCGTGATGGAGGAATTCGTGGTAACGGCCCAATGGCCGGAGGCCCTGGAAGGCTGGCGCCGCGAGGTGCTGTTCGACCGCCTTACCGCGCTGCTGCCAGGGTAACGAGGAGGCTTGGCGCCTCCCGGCTGCGCTGCTACCATATGCAGCTCGCGTGGGGCGGTAGCTCAGCTGGGAGAGCGTCGCGTTCGCAATGCGAAGGTCGGGAGTTCGATCCTCCTCCGCTCCACCAATTCATTCCAGACAAGCGGCGCACTACTGGGTAGTGCGCCGTTTTGCATTTGAAGACCTGCAAAATCCCATGTGCGCGCATGGGCTGTCGATGGCAAGGCCAGCGCAGCATCCCATGTCCCATTGCATGGATCATTGCAGCTGTAGTGACAAGCCAAAACGATTAGCTCTATAACGGAACAGCCTTCCCCACGCCCGCCTCCCCACAGGCTTCCCCATGTCCTCCTCCCGCGCCACTTCGCTCGCTCCCTTGCTGCTGGCCGTTGGCGTCCTGCTGGTCGCCATGGCTTCGTATCAATGCGGTGCGGCGATCGCCAAGCATCTTTTTCCGGCCGTCGGCGCGCAAGGAGCGACGGCATATCGATTGGGCTTGGGTGCGCTGGTGCTGCTGGTGTTGCGGCGGCCGTGGCGAACGCAGCGGGAGCGTGGCGATTGGCGTGCGCTGTGGGGCTATGGGCTGTCGATCGGGGTGATGAACCTGGTGTTCTATCTGGCCTTGAATCGCATTCCGCTGGGCATTGCGGTGGCGCTGGAATTTACCGGGCCGCTCGCGCTTGCCCTGTTCCATTCGCGCCGCTGGGTGGATGTCGTGTGGGTGGCCTTGGTGGCGATCGGTTTGGTGTTGCTGATGCCGCCCGGAAGCACGGCTACGCACCTGGACCCGATCGGCGTTGCGTACGCGCTTGCCGCTGGCGTGGGCTGGGCGTTGTATATCGTGCTCGGGCAGAAGGCTGGCGCGAAGTACGGCACTGATGCGGTGGCGTGGGGCACCTCGATCGCTGCATTGTTTGCGATGCCGATCGGCATTGCGCACGCCGGTGCGGCGCTGTTTTCCCTGCCCCTGCTGCCGCTTGCGCTAGGCCTGGCGATACTCAGCTCCGCCCTGCCCTTCACCTTGGAAATGATCGCCATGACGCGTCTGCCTGCACGCACGTTCGGCACCTTGCTGAGCCTGGAGCCTGCGTTCGCCGCGATGGCCGGCATGATCTTTCTCAATGAACACCTGAGCATGCTGCAATGGTCGGCGATTGTGGCGATCATCGTTGCGTCCGCCGGCACGGTGTTGAGTGCGCGGCAGGTGGTGGCGGAGCCGTTGATGACGTGAGGCCGTTCGTCATGCCGGCGCAATGGGCGCGCCTGATCGCTGCTCCTTTCGCCGCGCCTCGCGCTTCGATCGATGCCTTGCACGCTCCTGCAGCAACAGCGGCATCAACTCCTCGATGTATTTCCTCGCATGCCCGCGCGTGGAAATGGCCATGAAGCGCCGATGCGCGGCATCGTGGCCGACCAGGGCGCGATGCGCTTTCTTCAGTATGTGCAGGTAAGCCATCAACGAGCTGCCGTCGCGCAGCGGTTGATCGTCGCGTGGATCGGGGGAAGGTATCGCGTTCATGCGCCTATCCTTTGCGGGCAATCGGTGCGGCAGGTATCGGTGAGCAGGGGCAGCAGGTCGTTGGCGTGCCGGTCGCGGTCGGTCAGCGGTTTGAGCTTGAACAGGCGCGCGAGCGTCGCAAGCACGGAGCTGTGATCGTAGAGCGTGTGATCGATGCAACCACGCGCCACCCAAGGCGACACCACGATGGCCGGCACACGCACGCCATAGACGTCAAAGCCGAATCCGTTCGTGTTCAAGCTGCCGGTAGCGCCATCGTTCGGCGGCGTGGCACGGCCGGGTTTGACGGAATCGTAGAAGCCGCCGTGCTCGTCATACAGAATCACCAGCAGGCTGTTTTCCCACAGCGGCGAGTTGCGAATGGCGTTGTACACGCGCGCCGCAAGCTGGTCGCCGCCCTCCAGGCCATCCATGGGATGCTGCGAGCTGCCGCCCGCGTACGTGCCGTGCACGATGTCGCCGTAGCCCGGTTCGATAAAGGTGTAGCGCGCGGTGTAGCCCGACTTGAGGTCATTTTCGAAATGCGACAGGTCGTCGATATCGAAAAAGCTGACGCCCTTGATTGATGCCACCTGTGGCACTCGCCCCAAGGCCGAACCCAGTTCGTCCTGATACAAGCGGTAATGGTCCGCGCCCAGCGCATCGAAGATCGAGCCGTTCGGGTAGTCGAACCCATCGACCACTTCCCATTCGCTCATCTCGGCCGAGGTCGGCGAATGATCCAGGCCGGCCGAGGATGCCCCGTGCAGAAAATAGCGGTTTGGCCAGGTGGGACCAGGCAGCGACGAGTGCCACCCATCGCACAGCACGAATTCGGTCGCCAGTTGGTAGAGGTTCGGCGCCTGCGCGCGGGTATCGACGCCGCACATGATCGCGCCTATTTCAGCCGGCTGCGGCGGCGTGCCTTCGCTTTTGGAGCTGGCGTAATTGGAGACGAAACCGGAGTTGTCGGCCGATGGATAGGCCTGGCCTTTCTGGTACGTGGCGCCGGCGCCGCACAGCTGTTCCAGCACGTCGGTGAATTCATGCCCCGGATCGCTGGGCATCTGCGCAGGAGCGCCGCCGCAGAACGTATAGGTGGCGCCGTTGCATGCGTTGCTGCAACTTGACGTCGCCGCAGTGATGCCGCTGATGCCCGACAAGGCAAACAGATGATCGAACGAACGGTTCTCAAGCATCAGCACGAACACGTGCTGGATGTTGTACTGGCCTGCGCTCATGGAAGCTTCCCCTCTTCAGCCGCGTAGGTGTGTCCCCGCCCGAAAGCATACGCCTTGTCCAGCGCATTGAAACGCCGCCAGCCGCCTACAGATCGGTGCCACCTGCCGCCGGCGATCGCCGGCGAGCCAACCATCGAGGATCAAACCATGACCGCCCATACCGAAACCGCCATCCTGGCCGGCGGCTGCTTCTGGGGCATGCAGGATCTGCTGCGGCGTTACCCTGGCGTGCTGTCCACGCGCGTGGGCTATACCGGCGGCGACGTGCCCAACGCCACCTACCGCAACCACGGCACGCACGCCGAGGCGATCGAGATCGCGTTCGATCCCAGCCGGATCAGCTATCGGCAGATCCTGGAGTTTTTCTTCCAGATCCACGACCCCACCACCAGGAACCGCCAGGGCAACGACGTCGGCACCAGTTACCGCTCGGCCATCTTCTATCGCGACGATGCGCAGAAGCAGGTCGCCGAGGACACCATCGCCGACGTCGACGCATCCGGCCTGTGGCCCGGCAAGGTGGTCACCGAGATCGCTCCCGCCGGCCCCTTCTGGGAAGCCGAGCCGGAACACCAGGATTATCTGGAGCATTATCCCGATGGATATACCTGCCATTTTGTCCGGCCGGAATGGAAGTTGCCCAAGCGCGGCTGATTGCGCGGTGACATTGCGCGCACCTGATACCAAATAGCCTGCTCGTCGCCCCGGCGGACGCCGGGGCCTAGTGCCTTTGAAGCCGCCGCGGCGACGCGTTGCGATGTCGCGCCCCCTGCCGGCGCCCATTCCCGGTATCGATTACAACAAAAATCGCTCGCACGATTGCACCATCCGCATTCACGACGCCATCACATACCCCTGTGGCCTGCTGAACGGCGCTTCGTTCGCCGCGCGCTCAATCACCCTTTGAGGGCGGGTTGGAAGCTAGATTGCGTTCACCCAAAACCATCATCCATCCAGCAAGGGGAAACACCATGCACAAAATGACTCGTGCCGCGCTCGGCATGTTCCTGGGCCTGAGCCTGTCCGGAATGGTCGCCGCTGCCGAACCGCCGGCCACAGGATTGGGCCAGGCGTGGCCCAACGCCACGGACGTAAGCGCAAGTCCGAACTGGCATGTCTACGTATTCGTCTTGAACGGCATCAAGTATGTGCAGGTCAACGATCTCAACGGCAATGTCATCGGCGCCATTGGCACGGCGGGGGGACAGTTCATTACCTTGCCGGTAGGACAATCGCGTTATGTTTCCACGCCGCAGCAGCGTGGAGCACGAGCTTCGGCTGTGCAGGCGGCAGCGCCCACGACTGTCTATAACGATGGCTCGACGGTGATTACGGCGATGCCGCAGAGCAATGGGATGACCGCGTTGAGCGCCGCAGCAGCCAGCATATGCACAGATCCACGTAACTGCGGCACATTAAACTGAGAACACTAGCACTCCGCTTTTATCCCGGCGAAGCCAATTGCAACGCCGGGTACCGCCGGGTCAACCAGAAGAACACTAACTTGATGTCCTGTATCGATTGATCGCGTTCGCATGCGTCCTTCGAATACAGCTGCCCTATCCTTTACTGCCCGCAAGCCAAGCCCGCTGGTTGCACGCGCCATACTTGGAACCAATACGTCCCAGTCTACAAACGCAAGCTGAGCAGGATGCATCCGAAAACGGATGACAATAAGTACGCCGATGCGCCCCTGTCTTTCCGCTACCCGAACATATGCGCGAACGTCGCTCACGTTTTTCTTCGTACAAGCGTCTGCAATCGTTTCCCATAAAACGCGATAGATAGTCATACGCAACGCATGGGAAAGCTTGCTTACGGGACCGCGCAAATCACAAGCATAGGTCAGCCCCGCGTCATTGAGCAGTTGCAACAATCCACCTTCGCGCAGCACGCCAGGAAGTCCTTTTTCTCGCAAGGCAACGGGATAGAGACTATCTGCTAGGCGGTGGATCTTGTCTTGCGCGACCTGGGCGTGCAGCTGATACCCGCGATCATCAATAGCCGGCTGGAGATGCCGGAGGCGTCCCATCATCATTGCAAACCCAGCCTGGATGCTCTCCCTGACCTGTTCGAGGGCCTGGGATGTCATACGCATCTGCATTTCACCCAAATAGATGCTTCTTTGCGCCAGCGCCAGCGCGACACGACCGTCAATACTTTCCTGTTCAACGGGTGTATTGATGGAGCCGATCCGTGCCCCCATCAGCAACATGGTCGAAATGGCAAATGCCAAAATCGATTCCGCCTGCATGGTTGCCGGATCCCAGAAGCTTGGCATCAGCAACATCACGGCACAGCTTGCTGCAGCGCCGCCAATAGCCGCGCCTTGCCATCCATGGCGGAGCGCAAGCCAAACTACCGGAAGAAACATTGCAACCTGAGCCATTTGCCGCGCTGGGGTATGTGGCGGCGCGTTAAATCCAACCCAAAGCAAAAACGCAAGAACTGGAAGCCCAAGACAAACACTTTCAAAAAAAAGGCGACTATTTTCGATCCGCTCTTTCACTTCAGACCAGCTGCCGACAATTACTGTCTGATACCCGAACAATGCGAGCGGCGTAACCGTGAGAGCACCTAGGAAGCCACCTATGCAGTAATGCAATGCCAGATCGTAGTAGTTCACTACGTAATCGGCTGGAAGATTTTTTATGACTACAAACAAACTCAAGTCGCGCAGAGTCAACGGTATCGATGAGAGCAATGCACATCCCAGCAATCTCACCATATTGATGTGGCTGGCGTTTCTAAGAACCGGGGGCCATTGCTGGCGTACCCAATAAATCACGGGCGCGACATAGGCGATAACAGGAATGGCGCAAGCAAGCCCCCATTCCACTCCCCAAACCGCCGAACATATATAACCCACTGCACCGTAGTATGCGAATTCACCCACAATCAGCGCCGGCCAGTAACGATAAGGAGCAAGCAGCAATACGGTAAGCCGCAGTCCCGCTGTGATCTGCCAATGGGCCTGCGAAAACTGCCGGAATATCACATATGAGATGCCGTACCCCAAGGCAACGGCAACATGCCGAACCCACGCTCGCTCCCAAAGTCCCTTCCCCATCGATCACCCCTTATGATGATTTCTGACCGACGCCCCGAACGCCGGCGCGGACGTCCAAACGGCGCGATCATTGGGTTACCGGCGTGAAACCATGGTGAAACGCTACGTGCAGCCGGTTCGGCATGTCCGCACCCCTTCGCACCCGCCACGACCCACTGCCGCCCTTTTGCGAGACAGATCACAGAGATCGGTGCGCAACCCGAAGTGTTCCCTTACGAAGCCGCTCGCGCGCCACTTGTCCCATAAGACCCACGCCGGCGAAACGGACAAGGCCGATTGCGGCTAAAATCGCCGGGCGCCCGAACCCTCGCCGTCGCATGCCGCGCGACCGGGATGAGGCAGTTTCTGATTCATAACAACAAGGAAGCGCAGCCCATCGTGAGTGCATCCGAGCAACAGCCTCACCTGCCCGCCATCGAGCCGGGCCTGATGGTGATCCACGGCAACGCCCAAGAAGACCTGCGCGATCTGCTCGCGGCCTGGCTGCAGCGCACGCCGCTGCGTCCGCTGGAAAACGAAGTGATGCTGGTGCAAAGCAACGGCATTGCGCAGTGGCTGAAGCTGGCGCTGGCCCGGCCGATCCAGGCCGGTGGGCTAGGCATCAGCGCGGCGGTGGATCTGCAACTGCCCGGGCGATTCCTGTGGACGGCGTACCGCTCGGTGCTGGGCGAGACCGCCGCACCTGCTACATCCCCGTTCGACAAGTCGCGCCTGGTCTGGCGTCTGCTGCGCCTGTTGCCGCAGCATCTGGATGAAGCTGCGTTCGCCTCCCTGCGCAGCTTGCTGGGCGATGCCGGCGATTGGCGACGGTTGCATCGGCTCGCCATGCAGGTGGCCGACCTGTTCGACCAATACCAGGTGTTCCGCGCCGATTGGCTGGACGACTGGGAGCATCGCAACGACGTGCTGCGCGACAGCGTGCGCAAGCGCGTGGTGGAACTGCCGCCCGCGCAGCGCTGGCAGCCGCGGCTGTGGCGCTTGCTGCTGGATGATGTGCCGCCGGCGCAGCGCGACAGTCATCGCGCCGGCGTGCATCGACGCTTCATGCAGCACATGCAGGCGCCGGATGCACGCGTCGAAACCTTGCCGCGGCGCATCGTGGTGTTCGGCATCACCTCGCTGCCGCCGCAGGTGCTGGAGGCGCTTACCGCCGTGGCGCGCTGCAGTCAGGTGTTGCTGCTGGTGACCAACCCATGCCGGCACTATTGGGCGGACATCATTGAAGACCGCGAGCTGCTGCTGGCCGAACATCGCCGTCATGCGCTCAAACTCGGGCTGCCGGCGGAACCGCGCTACGAAGACCTGCATTTGCATGCCAACCCTCTGCTTGCCGCATGGGGCAAGCAAGGACGCGACTTCATCCGCCAGCTCGATGCATTCGACCAGCCGGAGCGCTATCGCGATCGCTTTATTTCCATCAAGCGCAGCATCGACCTGTTCCGCGATCTGGGTACCGATTCGTTATTGCACCAGGTGCAACAGGCGGTGCTCGAGCTGGAACCCGCGCCTGCCGATCCGGGCTTGCGCAAGCCGCTGCCGGACACGCGTTCGCTGCATTTCCACGTAGCGCACAGCCCGCAGCGCGAAGTGGAGCTGCTGCACGATCAATTGCTCTCCTTGTTCGAGCAAGCCGCACGCGAAGGCCGCCCGCTGTCGCCGCGCGACGTGATGGTGATGGTGCCGGACATCAGCGTCTACGCGCCGCATGTGCAGGCCGTGTTCGGGCGCATGGCCGCGGATGATCCGCGCTACCTGCCCTATAGCGTGGCCGATCAATCGGGCCGCGGCACTTCGCCTCTGCTGACCGCGCTGGAGCGCCTCCTTCATCTGACCGAATCGCGCTTCACCGCCAGCGACGTGCTGGACCTGCTCGACGTGCCTTCGCTGCGCCGGCGCTTCGGCATCGCCGAGGACGACTTGCCGACCCTGCGTCGCTGGATCGCTGAATCCGGCATTCGTTGGGGCCTGAATGGCAAGCAGAAAGCCGCGTTCGGCCTGCCGCCCGACGAGCAGAACAGCTGGCGCTTCGGCTTGCGCCGCATGCTGCTCGGCTATGCGACGGGCGATGGCGCCTCGCTCGATGCCGTCGCCCCTTATGCGGAAATCGGCGGCCTGGATGCGGCGCTGCTCGGCCCGTTGAACCAGTTGCTGCAAACGCTGGAACACTACTGGCAACGATTCGCCTCATCCGCCACGCCCATGCAATGGAGCGAACGCCTGCGCCAGCTGCTGCGCGATTGCTTCGATCCGCGCGGCGATGAAGACGACGCCTTGCGCATCGACCGCCTCGAAGACGCCCTCGACCACTGGATCGAAGCCTGCCAGGAAGCCGGCTTCACGCAAGCTGTCCCGCTTTCCGTCGTCAGCGAGGATTGGCTGCAGGCGATCGACCAGCCGCATCTTTCCCAGCGTTTCATGGCCGGCGCGGTGAATTTCGGCACGCTGCTGCCGATGCGCGCCATTCCCTTTCGCGTAGTCTGCCTGCTGGGCATGAACGATGGCGATTACCCGCGCCGCATCTCGCCACCCGATTTCGACCTGATGGCGCGCGCTGGCCAGCACCGTCCCGGCGACCGCTCGCGTCGCGAGGACGATCGCTACATGTTTCTGGAAGCGCTGCTTTCCGCGCGCGACGTGCTGCATATCAGCTGGGTCGGCCACAGCGTGCGCGATAACAGCGAGTTGCCGCCATCGGTACTGGTGGGCCAGTTGCGCGACTATCTCGCCGCAGGCTGGCGCTTGCCCGATGACAACGCGGACGACGCCGACTCGCGCGATCGCCTGCTGCAGGCGATCACCACCGTACATCCATTGCAGGCGTTCAGTGCGCGCTATTTCGAGCGCGGTGCCAACTCATCGCTGTTTACTTACGCATCGGAATGGGCACACGCGCGCCGCGCAGCGCCATCCGTGGAAACCGCGCCGCTGTCGCCCTGGCAGGCGCAATCCACGCTGGATATCGGCACCCTGCAACGCTTCCTGGCGCGCCCCGCCGCCTGTTTCTACGGCGATCGGCTGAAAGTGCGTTTCGAGGCGATCGATGCCGGCCTCGACGATGACGAACCGTTCTTCCTCGACGGACTGGAAAACCACGCCGCCACCGAGGCGCTGCTGCATTGCGCGCTCAACGATGACACGCGCGCCGAGCAATCGCTGCTGGCTGCCGCGCAGCGCTTGCGGCAGCAAGGCGTAGTGCCCGCCGGTGGTTTTGGCGCATTGACGGTCGACGAAATCGGCGCGGATGTACAACACATCTTGCGTAGATGGCGGGCATCTACCGCACATTGGTGCGAACAGATGCCGGCCCAGGAGCTGCGCCACGTGCATGGTGATCTTGCCGTGGAAGGCTGGCTCGACGATGCGCGCCGCAGCGACGATGGCAGCCTGGTGCGCCTGCTGCCCATGGCCGGCCAGCTCTGCCAAGGCAAGGCGCTGCGCTACGATCGGCTGCTGCAGCCGTGGGTATTGCAGTTGCTGGCAAACGCGAATGGCGTCGCCCTGACCACGCGTTTCATGGCGCCGGACGCCACCGTCGTCTTGAAATCGCTGAGCCCGGATGAAGCGAGCACATGTTTGAATGCTTTACTCGACGCCTGGCGGCAAGGCATGCAAGCGCCCTTGCCGATCGCGCGCCGCACCGCCTATGCCTGGCTGCTGGCGGAACGCGAACAAAAAGAACCGTTCGACGCCGCGCAAAAATGCTACGAAGGCAGCGATGCACCAATAGCGCCGCCGGGCGAGATGAATCGCGAACCGTGCCTGGCGCGCACCTGGCGCAGCTTCGCCGACTTGCACGCCGACGGCTTCGAGCATTGGCTGGCGCTCTATCGCCCGTTGCTCGATGCCGCCGTGCTGGAAGGTGACGCATGAGCGAGATGGCGCCGCTCGATCCGCTGCACCTGCCGCTGCAAGGCATTCGCTTGATCGAAGCCAGCGCCGGCACTGGCAAGACCTGGACGCTGGCAGCGCTGTACCTGCGCCTGGTGCTTGGTCACGGTGGCCAACCGGCGCGGTGGCCGGCGCAGATTCTGGTGGTTACCTTCACGCGCGCCGCCACGGCGGAACTGCGTGAACGCATTCGCGAACGTCTTGCCACCGCGGCGGCGGCATTTCGCGGCCAGCAGGAAGCCGATGCATTCCTTGAGCGATTGATCGCCGAGTACCCCGAAGGAGAAGCGCGCGCCGCCGCTGCGCGCCAATTGGATCTGGCTGCGCAATGGATGGATGAAGCGGCCATCTATACCATCCACGGCTGGAGCCAGCGCATGCTCGCGCAGCACGCGTTCGAAGGCAGCGACGCAGTGGATGAAGTGGCCGATGAAAACGCGCGCCTGGCCGAAGCCGTGCGCGACTACTGGCGCCGCTTTTACGCGCCGCTCGATCAAGCCGAAGCCGCCTGCATCGCCAGGCACTGGCGTAATCCGCAAACACTGCAGCGCGTGGTGCGCCCGCTGGTACGCCAACCGGTGCAGCAGATTCGTATACAAGGCCGCCCGTTGCCGCCAGTGGATGACTTGGCCGAAGCCCTGCGCCAACATCAGGCACCGCGCCAGGCCGCCGAACAGGCCGCACGCAACGTGTGGCTGCCCGATGCGCAGGCGCTGGAATCAGCACTGCGCACCGCCGTGCAAACCAAGGTGCTGAAGAACAATATCTATCAACCCAGAACCGTGGAACGCGAACTGCCCGCGTTGCAGGAATGGGCCAACGGCGCCGAGCTCGACCAGGCCACGCTGGCTCGCTATACGCAGGCCAAGCTCGACAGCGCCGCGAGCAAGGGCAACACCGCACCGGCGCATCCGGTGTTCGAGGCCATCCAGCAATTGCTCGATATCTGGGAAGCCGAACCGCCGCTTGCGCCGCTGCTGCTGGCGCATGCCGTGCCCTGGATCGCGGCGCGCGTCGATGCGATTCGCCAACGCCAGGCCAAACCGGGCTTCGACGACATGCTGCGCCAGCTCGATGCCGCCCTGCATGGGCCGCATGGCGCAAGCTTGGCCGACAGCATCGCCGAGCAATATCCGCTGGCCCTGATCGACGAATTCCAGGACACCGATCCGCTGCAATGGCGCATTTTCCAGCGCATCTACGCCGATCACGCGGACACGGGCCTGCTGCTGATCGGCGATCCGAAGCAGGCCATCTATGCGTTCCGTGGTGCGGACATCCATACCTATCTCGCCGCGCGCGATCAGGCGCAGGCGCCCACCTGGACGCTGACCACCAACTACCGCTCCACTTCGCCCCTGGTCGATGCGGTGAACCGCGTGTTTCGCCACGCCGATCGCTGGCCGCTGGGCGCCTTTGCGTTTGGGCACGGCATGCATGGCCTGCCGTTCCAACCGATCGCCGCGGCAGGTACGCAACGCCGGCTGATATGCGACCACCAGCCCGTCGCTGCCATGCACCTGGAGGTTTTCCCAAGCGACAAGCCGATGGCCATTGGCGCTTATATGGAAACGGCCGCGGCACACGCGGCGGCGCATATCGTGGAACTGCTGGAGGCGGCGCAAAGCGGACGCTGCACGTTTGTCGGCGAACATCAGGCGGATAGCGCATTGCGTCCGCGCGATATCGCCGTGCTGGTGCGCAATCGCCGCGAAGCTGCCTGCATCCGCAGCGCACTTCGGCAGCGCGGCGTCAGCAGCGTCTATCTGTCGGAAAGCGATTCGATCTATGCCACCGAAGAGGCGCCGGACATCCTGCTTTGGCTGCAAGCCTGCGCCATGCCCGCTTCCGATCGCGCCATGCGCGCCGCGTTGGCGAGCACCACCATGCAGCGCAGCCTGGCGGAGCTCGATCGCCTCAACGAGGACGAAGCGTATTGGGAAGCATGCAGCGAACGCTTTCGCCAGCTGCAAAATGTATGGCAACGCCACGGCGTGCTGGCCATGCTGCACAACCTGTTGCATGCCTTCGACCTGCCCGCGCGGCTGTTGGCCAAACCCCATGGCGAGCGCGTGCTGACCAATCTCCAGCATCTGGCGGAACTGTTGCAGCACGCCGCGGCGAATCTGGACGGCGAATACGCGTTGATTCGCTATCTGTCGGCACAGATCACGCGCGCCGGCGAAGGCGAAGCGGAAACAGTCGAAGAGCATATCGTGCGACTGGAAACCGAAGCCGACCTGGTGAAAGTCATCACCGTGCACAAATCCAAAGGCCTGCAGTATCCCGTGGTGATGCTGCCGTTCGTCAGCCGTTTCCAGGATGCGCCGCGCGGCAGCCTGCAGCCGTGGCACGACGATCGCGGCCAGGCATGGATCGATCTGCAGCCGGATGACGACGCCAAGGCCCGCATAACGCGCGAACGCCTGCAGGAAGACTTGCGCCTGCTCTACGTCGCCCTGACTCGTGCCGAACACGCGTGCTGGCTGGGCGTGGCATGTGTCGCCGATGGGCAGAGCCGCAATGCCGGTTTGCATCGCTCCGCCTTCGGCTACGTGCTGGGCGGTGGCGCCGTCATCGAACCGGACGATCTTCTGCCGCGCATCGAAGCGCTGCGCGATGACTGCAGCGACATCGCGCTGCATGTGGCGACGGAGCCGGCCAGCATGCATATCTATCGGCCACGGCAATCACCGCGTAGCGAACGGCAGGCGCGCAGCTACGCGCTGCCTCCACCCGAAGCGTGGTGGATCGCCAGCTACAGCGCGCTTGCGCACGGCGATGGCGAAGCAGCACGACACGCAGCACCGGAAACGGCGACGCAAGACGTCCTGGCGGAAGTCGTGCGCGAATCGACCGAATGGACGGCGCCCGCCATCGACTACGGTATGCATGCATTTCCGCGCGGCGCCGAGGCCGGTACGTTTTTGCATGACCTGCTGGAGTGGATCGCCGAGACCGGCTTCTCTGCAGTCGCCAGCGATACCGCGGCGCTCGAGCAGCAGATCGCACGCCGCTGCCAGCGACGCGGCTGGCAGGCGTGGATCGCGCCGCTCAGCCAATGGTTGCCCGCGCTGTTGCAAGTGCCGCTGGCCTTGCCCGATGGCGGCACGCTGGCGCTGGCACAGTTGGCCGATCGCACGCGCTATCAGGCCGAACTGGAATTCTGGTTCGAGGCGCATCGCGTCGATACGCAGCAGCTCGACCAGCTGGTCACCCGCCACACGCTGGACGGATTGCCGCGTCCACTGCTGCCGGCGCATCGCGTCAACGGCATGCTCAAGGGTTTTATCGACCTGATCGTCGAACACCAGGGCCGCTATTACGTGGTCGACTACAAATCCAACTGGCTGGGCGACAGTTCCGCCGCATACACGCCGGCCGCCATGCGCGATGCTTCATTGCAGGCACGCTACGACCTGCAGTACGCCATCTATACGCTGGCCCTTCATCGCCTGCTGCGCGCACGCCTGCCGGGCTATGACTATCAACGCCATATGGGCGGCGTGTTGTATCTGTATCTGCGCGGCGTGGATCAGGCCGGGCACGGCGTGCATGCGGAGCGTTTGCCGCTGGCCTTGATCGATGCGATGGATCGCCTGTTCGCGCGGGAAGCGCATGCGCATGTCGCATGAGGCGATGCTCGCGATGCTTGCCGATGCGGTAACAAGGCGCATATTGCGCCCGCTGGACCTGGCGTTCGCGCAGTTCATCGCCGAATGCGATCCGGCGGCCGATGCATCCTTGCTATGGCTGGCCGCATTGGCCAGCCGGCAACTGGGCGATGGCCATCCGTGCCTGGACTTGCACGCGCTACCTCTGTTGGCGCAGGAGCAGGCATGGCCGGACGCGTGGCTGGCACAGCTTGCCAATGTGCCGACGCCGGCATCGCGGTTGGTGGCCAATGCGCAAGGCGAACCGGAGCACGCGCCCCTGGTGCTGGATCGCCATCGGCTCTACTTGCGCCGCTATTGGAACTACGAATGCCGCATTGCCCAAGGCATTGCGGCGCGGCTCGATGAAGCGATGCTGCCGGCCGCCGCATTGCACGACGAACTGCAGCGCCTGTTCCCTGCAGCCGCTGCCGATGCCGTGCACTGGCCACGCGTCGCTTGCGCACTGGCGGCGCGCGGCGCCTTCAGCGTGATCACCGGCGGCCCGGGCACCGGCAAGACCACCACCGTGGTGCGCTTGCTCGGCCTGCTGCAGACCTTGCAACTGCGCCAACACGCCACGCCGCTGCGCATACGCCTTGCCGCGCCCACCGGCAAGGCCGCCGCGCGCTTGAATGCCTCCATCGCGCGGCAGATCGCCTTGCTCGACGTGCAGGAACACGTGCGCGCCGCCATTCCGCTGGAAGTGGAAACCCTGCATCGCCTGCTGGGCGCGCGCCCCGACAGCCGTCGCTACGCATACGACCGTCGGCGCCCCTTGCATGTGGACGTGCTGGTGATCGACGAAGCATCGATGATCGACCTGGAAATGATGGCGGCCGTGCTGGATGCACTACCGCCACATGCGCGCCTGATTCTGATCGGCGACAAGGATCAGCTCGCCTCCGTGGAGGCCGGCGCGGTGCTGGGCGAACTGGGCCGGCGTGCCGAACAAGGCGGCTACAGCCACGCCACCGCGAAATGGTTGCGCGCAGCAAGTGGCGATGACGTAACCGCGTTCGTGCACGACGACGCGCAGCCATTGGATCAACATATCGCGATGCTGCGCAGCAGCCATCGCTTCGACGCCGCCAGCGGCATCGGGCGACTGGCGGCGGCGGTGAATCTCGGCGATGTCGCGGCCGTGAATACCTCGCTTGCTTCGCCGTCGAACGATGTTGCCTGGATGCCGGCCGGTGTAAGCGCCACTGCCGTCGCGTCATGGGCCATCGGTGGGCAAGCCGATCGATTCGCCATGTTGCACGCACAAGATCGGCCGCAAGGGTTTCGCTACTACCTCGAACGGCTGCAGCAACAGCGCCCTTCTATCGACGCCAACGACGCCCAGCATCGACACTGGGCGCACGATGTGCTGGAAGCATTCAATCGTTTCCAGGTGCTGTGCGCGGTACGCAAGGGCCCTGCAGGCGTCGAGCGCCTGAATCACGACATCGCCGCCGCCCTGCTCGCCGAAGGCCTGATCGAATCGGACCGCGGCTGGTACGAAGGCCGACCGGTGATGATGACGCGCAACGATTACAGCCTTGGCCTGATGAATGGCGACGTCGGCGTTACGCTGCGCATGCGCGGCAACGACGGCGAACATCGGTTGTATGTAGCCTTTCCGGTGACCCGCGGTGCGACGCCGGGGTTGCCGCAGGACGACGATGCATCGGTGCGCTTCGTATTGCCCTCGCGACTTGGGGAGGTGGAAACCGTCTACGCCATGACGGTGCACAAGTCGCAGGGTTCGGAGTTCGACCATACCGCCTTGGTATTGCCGGACGACGCGCCGGCGATTCTTACGCGGGAATTGCTCTATACGGGCATCACGCGTGCGCGCCGGTGGCTGAGTTTGATCGGTACGCAGGCGGCGATCGAGCAGGCGCTGGCGCAGCGGACACGGCGGTATTCGGGATTGGGCGAGCGGCTGGCCGCGTCATTCGATACTGGCGCGTAGGCTGGATGCAATCCCAGCATAACGCAACGTATGCAACGACTCGATTACCAACACTTCCCGTTCGCATTTGCCGCAGCATCCGTCCCATCCGGTAATTTCCGTCCGGCGTTATCGATCGACAAGCTTCCGCACGCATCGCCCGCCTGACGACCAACCGGCATGGCCGTTGCGACAAACCCTTCGGCCGCATCATCGGCCATGCGCAGAACCACGTGATAATACCCATGCGGCGATACGACCGGGTCGGCAAAGCCCAATTGACCAAGATCCTCCGCATAACGGTTGTACGTGGCATGCCAGCGTTCCTGCGCCTGCGCGATGGCCATCAGCGTATGGTGCGCATCCGTACGACGCGAACGAAATGCATAGCGCGCATACGACTGCGTTGCGATCGCCGCCAGTATCGCCACAATGGCGAGCACGATGACCAGTTCCAACAGCGTGAATCCACGCGGACGTTCCATCCTTTGCCTCCTTTCAGTAGTCGGGCGTCAAGATCGACCAGGAGCGGCGGCGCCATAGCGGGCTGTCCATGGAAAGCGGCAAATCGAACTCGCCCTTGTCGCCTTTCAGCTTCAGGCCCGGCAGCACCAGCTTGCCCCCGCCGATTTGCGCACCCATGGGCAAGCTGCCGGTCGTGGTCGAGGGGTTTTCGATTCGCGCGCCGGCGTACGATGCGCCTCCGAAGGCGACGATGGATCGCGCCGCTCCCGTGGCGGCGTCGATCGCCATGATCGCGCCATCGGGCTGGTCGCCGTTTGGAATCAGCGTGTCGATCAATACTGCATTGGTGTCGAACAAAGCCGCGGGTGTGTTGATGACACGCTCACCGGCCGCAACGCCCAGGTCGATACGCCATCCGCCCGCTTTCATGGGCACGGCATGCGAGGTAAGCGTGCGCAACGTCGCATTGCCACCGGCCGGATCGCTGGCCGTCACTTCGTTCAAGGTCTGCGCGACCAGACTGCCTTGCGTTACGGTGCCGCCTTTATCGCGAATACCGTAGATCGACTGCAGCGTCGTGTCGGCCTTGTCGCTGTTGGCCAGGTATTTGCCGGTGCCAAAGACGACGATGAAACGGTTGATGGAGGGATCGGGCATCAAGCGCGGCATCACGGTAATCGGTTGCGTGCCTTGTGCGGCAGGCTGGTAGGCCAAGCTCACCTTCCATTCCGATGGTCTGGATGAGGAGAGATCGAAACGCCACAGGTTGCCGGCAAGATCGCCGGCGAAGGCCACGTCGTCGATCTGATCGTTGTCGTAATCGCCCAGTACCGGCGTGGAAAGACCGTAGGCCTGTACGCCGTCGATGGCGGGTGTCTTCAGTTCGGCGATCACTGCGCCGGTTTGTGCGTCCAGTACGAACAACGCGGCATAGGCCGGTGGTGTGCCGGCTTCCTCGCAGCGGAGTGGTTTCTCCGGCTTGCTGCAATCGGGGAAATAGCCGTTCGGCACCAGTACCGCCCAGCGGCCGTTCGCCAGACGCGCAATCGCTGGCTGCCCATAGGTGTAACCGAGATCGGCCGGCTGGTAGGCGCTGCCGGCGTCTGAAGTGCCGGCGGGCGCATCGGCATCGAATTCCCATAGCACGGTGCGTCCGGGCGTTGTCTCGCTTGCGGAGGCGGGATCGGTCACGTCCAGCGCGTAGACGCCGCGACCGCCGAGCCGCAAGCCGCCAACCAGCAAGGTGTGCCACTGGGCAGACCCAAGTTCGCCGAAAAATACGTCGCGGGTGACGGGCGTGGCGTCGACCGTCGGCTGGAATTGAAAGCCTTGCGCACGAGTGAGGTTGCCGAGGTTGCGATACGCGGCGCGCGGCACATAGGCCCAGGCTTCCCTGCCCGCGTTCGGCCCGTTGTCGTAGGCCACGCAGCGTTGGTTGTCGTCTTGTCGCCTGCACACCGGCACCGGCGCATGGAAGGCATGCAACATGCCGTCGTTGGCGGCGATGTAGAGAAACGGCTCTCGCCCAGTATGTTGGGCGACGAACGACGCGTAGCTTTGCGCACCCGATGCAGCTTCCGGCGCATCCTTGGGCCACGCATCGAAATAATTGCCGCTGGGATGACTGATATAGACCGCCTGCGCATGCACGATGGCACCAAGCAGGCTGTTGCGTGCGCGCAGGCTTCCATCGAGTTCGCCGGAGCGGCTACCGCGCAGGTAGTCGATGCGCGCCTCCAGCGTGTCGTTGGAATGCTCAGGCTCCGGCCCCATCAGGCCTTGTTTTTGGTCGGCGTCGAAAGGCGCCGATGGCTCGAAGGCGATGCCGGAAACCACGCCTACCGCGTTCTTGCTCGCGCTGAGTATCGTCCGGCTTGCGGGCGATCGGCGCGTCAGCAGCGCACCGGCATCCCAGGCCACGCCGTTGCTCGTGCCATCGCCATTCAACGCCACTGCATGCAGTACACCGGACCAGTCGGCGGGATCGTAGCCACCCTGGAACGCGAGCGCCCCGCTTCCCAGCACGAAGCTATTCAAGCCGAGTACGGCGAGCGACGGCACGGCTAGCGTATGATCCAGTGGCAACGGGCTGAGCTCCACGGTGTTGGGAAGACTGGTCTGCGCAACACCCATCACGCTGGTGCACAGCGCGGTGATGCACACCAGCCACGTCCGCGCGGCGTCAAGGCATCGCCGGCGCATCGAACGTACTCTGCACAATGCTTACTGCGTTGGCGTTGCCTCCGGTGCCACGCGCGGTGATGCGATAAACGTGAATGGCCACCTGCCCTTGCCCGCCATTGTTGGGGCCGGTGTTGCCGGACTCGTGCAAACCACTCACACCCGGCGGTCGTTCCACGCCGAGGTCTTCAATGATGTAGCGAGGATTTTCCGCCAGCTTCGCGGTGGCCTGGCTCGGATGGCTGGTGTAACCCCTTCGCGCCGGCCCCATATATGCCACGCCGATATCGGACAGCCAGCCGGGCGCCGTTCGGAATCGAGTCACGTCACCTTTGGCTGCGTATGATGCGCCGTAGGAGCGATAAACCACGCATCCGTCGTCCGACGAAATCGCGTTTTCGGTGCAATGCAAATGCGTGCCGGGCTGGCTCGCGCGCGTCCACAGCGTGTATTCGGCGCCACGCAGTGCCGTTTCCGCGCTCAGACGCGATTGCTGCGCATTGCGCAGGCTGCCGGCCATGCGTTCCTGCAGCAGGGCGTGCTGTGAGGCGGCGATGGCAAGCATGCTGATAAGCAGCAGGAAGACCAGCGCCATCAACAGCGCAAAACCGCCTTGTACGCTTGTTGCTCTTTCCGCCGTCGATACGACAGGCATGAGTCGTTTTTCTACGCGTTCGATCATCTATGCGTCCTTGCTAATCGCGTCTCTACGGATGGGCGTTACGCACCGCTACCGCTGCCGTGAACTCACGCCGCAACACAGGTAGCGGAAAGCCTTGCTGCGCGGGCGTTATTTTTCGACCTGGATCGTTAGGCGCGCGCGGCTCGAACAGGCCATCGGCGGCATAGCTATATGCCAATTCGCCGGGCTTGAGCGAGTACAGCGGTATCTGGCCCGTCATCAGCAGGTCCACTTCGATCAGGCTGACCGAGCGCCACAGGCAGCCGCGATCGTTGCTGCCGTGAATCGGCAGTGGTACCGCCGGACAATCCGCACGCGTGCTGTGGTCGACCTGCTCGGCGGTGAAGTAGCGCACGTGTCCGTCGGCCTGCTGCACGCCGTATCGAAAATCGAGCCGCTCCACGCCACGTGCGATTTCCTGCGAGGTGCCGTTGACGCGCCTTATCAGCGCACCGGTGGTGTGCCCTGCGCCATCGCCGTTATCGATCACCTTCAGGAAATAGGTGACCGTTTGCACATCGCGGCCCACACTGAACGCCTTCGGCGCCGCCATGTGCTGGAACATATGCGGCTGCACGAAGTTGCCGCCGGTGGATGTCGGCTCGCCGCTGTCGATGTCAGTAGTGCTGAAGATCTGCGCGCTGGAGCAATCGGCCAGCATCATCAGCGGCGGATCGTTCTTCACCTGCTTGAGGTTGGCCTCCTTCGATTGCGGCCTGATACGGATGCCGATCGAGCCATCCGCATGACTTACCAGCGTGCTGCCTTTTCCTGCGCCGTCCTGAGCGATGGCCCATCCGCCCACCGGGTTTACATAACGCACCGTAAGCACCGATGCGCCGAGCACGCGGCGATCCTTCGCCTTGCCCATGATGGGAATATCGAAGCCATTGGGATTGCGCTTGTTGCTGGGCTCCACCGGCGTGCAGGCGCTTGTCGTGCAGTCATAGCCGCGCATGGCCAGGAACGAGGGCAAGGAATACGGCTCGCTCGGCGCGGCGGGATAGGCGCCGCCCCACGGTGTGGTCACGTCACTCAGCGCGCTCATCAGCGCGTTCGGATCGCTCGCATAGACGGTAGGCGCGCGCAACTCGTCCAGATACAGGCCGGCGGCGCTCGCACGCGCCGCACCGCCCGTGCCGGTGCAGTATTGCGCGCCGGCCATCGACAAATCCTGCCTGATTTGCGTGATGGCGAAACGTCCCTCTTCCTGCAGACGCGCTAGCTGCTCCTGCGTACGGCGACTGTCGGAGGTGGAGACGAACACAGCCACGATGCCCGCGCCGACCAGCAGGCCCAGCGCCATCGCGATCATCAGCTCGGTCAGGGACGCGCCCGCGCAACGCTTCATGGCTGGAATTCCCAGGCGAAGCTTTGCAGCGGCGCATCGGCGTCAACCAGCCGGCGCTCGCTCCAGGTCACCACCATCGAGCAATTGCCGCCATAGGGCGGGCGCAGCGCGATCTGTTCGCGGCTCGGCACTTGCGGCAGACCATCCGTCGTGCAGGCGATGCTGGCCTCGCCCTGCGGCAGAAAGGTCTTGAGCTGGCTGCTCCAGCGCTGCCGATCGTGCTGCGCCAGTTGCGACGGCGTGCAGCCGCCACTGCAGTCCTGGACGCCGGCGTCCGGGTAGTGGCCGTTGTAATCCCCGTTCCACACGCCGATGGCATTGGCCTGCATGCGCTCGGCCATGCTCTGCGCCAGAAACGTCACCTGGGTGCGCAAGTACGCCGCCTGATTGGAGCGCGCCGCCACCACCATCAACCCCGCCGCGCCGAGCAGGCCTACGCTGAAAACCAGCATGGCCACCAGCACCTCGATCAAGGTGACGCCTCGGCAAGGCGGAAACGGCATCGCCACCATCCTTAAGTGGAACCTGCCCTCACTGTGGCCGCGCCGCCGCGCCCGCGTCAGTCGGCCACCGCCCCATCCTGCGGTGCGAATCCCGCCAGGGCGCCAGAGCTTGCAGCCCGCACCGCACCTCCTTAAACTATGCGGCTCCGCCGGAATAGCTCAGTTGGTAGAGCGGCGCATTCGTAATGCGTAGGTCGTAGGTTCGATTCCTATTTCCGGCACCACATGCTTGTTTCATACCGTCCAACGGCGTCTGATGAAACCACGAAAACCCGCTTAAAGGCGGGTTTTTTTGTGCCATACCGTCCAGCGCCATCCAATTGAAGCCAAGCAAACGTGGGGGTATCTTCGGGGGTACATTGCCCCGTTGGGGTATCTGGCCCAGGAAAGCCCCCATGGCGAGCGACACCGGCAAGCTCACGGTCCTGAAGATCAAGGCAGCGAAGGTAGGAAAGCATTTCGACGGCGGCGGACTGTTCCTGCACGTCACCGAATCGGGGCGCTACTGGCGCATGAAGTACCGTCATGCCGGCAAGGAAAAGCTGCTGGCGCTCGGCGTGTACCCCGAGGTGGGTCTCAGCGAGGCACGGCAGCGGCGCGATGAGGCACGCGCCCTACTCCGCGACTGCAACGACCCAGCTCGATCAAGCGAGACCGGAAAGCAGCCAATGCAGAGGCCGCGGCAAACACCTTTGCAGCGATCGCCGACGAATTCAGCGTCCACAGGGAACCGTTGAGGGCGGTCTTAATCGCATTTCCCGTGAACGCATCCGGCATCCCCCACACAGTGGGAAGTCAAGGCTGCGCATTGATTAGGAAGTAGTGCGCGGCGCTGTGACTCGTTAGTGCCGACAAGAATGGCTTGGGCGATATGAATGGGTACACGACAAAGGCGCTCAACAAAACGCATACAAAGAGTGCCGGGTAGATCCGTGCCAAGCGCAAAACGATGAATCGCCACCAGCTTTGCTGTCTGCGATAGCTGGCTGTCACGAGTATGCCGCTGACGAGGAAGAACGTGTAGACAGCCAGGCTGCCTGAATACTCAAGCCCTGTGAACGCCAACAAAGGTTCATGCCTCCCTTCCGCTGGCTGCAGCCAGAAGGAATGGCCAAACATGACGGCAAGAGCGGCTAATAGCCTAAGTAAGTCAAAATTGTTGGACTTCGTATCAATGACTTCCGACAGCATCCTTGTCATTGCCTTCCCTCATTAAATGCCCGTGCGAGAAACAATATTTTGCCCTGGCGAAAGGTAATGCGACAGAGCCCTAGAGTCTGGTTGATGATTGCAAAGTAGTAAGGAGTGGCAAAGGCCCACGCCGAAGTGCCGTTGGATGAGGTCTGCTGGGGAAAAGGGCCGGATGCAGTCTGACGTTTGAAAAACAATCAAAAATAATCAAAGGTCGCCTCATGCCATGTCCGTCCGCATGCAACCTAGCCCAACGCAGGATGACCCGCGCCACCGGCATTTATCGCAAAGTGCGATTGAGTGCGATAAATCCCTCGGGTGCGCGCATCTCGTGCATGAGTGGATGATTTAGAGCGTTTCGTCATTGCCGTCTTTATCCTGGCTGTCTAGGATGTGACGTAAGCTTGATTCCCTGTCCGCAGTGTTTGCACTTAACGGCAACTCACGCCCCCCGATGCTTCCGCCTGGTGCACGATCTTCAATTGGGGAATGAGAGGGGCACCGGCCGATCATTTCATGAGGGGTGAAGCCCGGACTCCTCCGTTGCGCCGGGCGGCGGCAGAAATCCTGGCTTCAATACCAACGATCGGGTTGGCGGCTCCGGCTGCATAGGTATCGGGTTGATAGAGAGCTGACCAGGATACAGGTCGGCATATAACGCCTTTGGCCCACATAAGAGCCAAAGGCGCAGTCCCTACATCTTACGAAACAGCTTAACGTCCACGTCAGCGGGAACAATCAGGGAATAGCAAGGTTGCCTGAATTGCCGATCTGGTTGTTGTTGCCGTTGTATGTAGCAATGCCGTACATGTAGATCTTCTTGCCAGCATACTGAGCCGTTGTAGCTGCGCTTAGATTGACAGTGAATCGATAGCTTCCGGATGCGACATGGCATGCAGTGGCCACAGCCGGTTCGCTGGCTTGATTAGCCAGATACCGCCCAATCCCAACACCACCACTGCCGTAAGGCGCCCCCACGTAAAGATCCACATTGGTCGATTGCGGAACGCCGGTTGTGCATGTCCAACCCCAAATGGTCGAGGAACCATCCGAATTCAGGGTAACCCCGTCAACCTCGCCAATAACCGGATTGGTAGCATCCTTCATCGTCTGACCAATTTCGTTGTACGGAGTGGAGAGTGAAGGAATGTCACGAACGCCCGGACAAGTTGCCGAAGCACTGAACCAGTGAAAAGGCGCTAACCATGCCACGCGGGAGCTGGAGGTCAACGTCGAGTAAAAGGTCCAAGGACTGTCGTATTGCGTAGCCGCACCACCTACACCACATGCGCTTCCTCCGTTTGTAGCCTTCGGCACGAGGATCGTTCGCTGACCCGCGGTTAGATGGGAGATCAGTTGCCCATAAAGGCTGTTCCAGGTCGAAGTTGAGGCACCGTAATCATCAAACCCCACCCAATCGACCAAAGAGATCGCATGCAGCACCGAGCCAAAGTTTGGCGTAGTGATGAAGGCAATCGGGATCGACGATGTCGAGCTATTGTTGCGCAGCGCAGCGACAGCATTCGCGATAGCAGGATTGGCTGCACTATTGACGTCGGCCAAACCCGATATGTCCGGCTCATCAACTAAATAGAACGCGGCCACCGTACTCAATTGAGGATTGCCCGGAACGATATAGCCTTGCGATACCATTTGATTGACGAACGAGTTCCACACGGAACTAGCGTTAGGCTCAGCCTGCCATTGACCTGAGTTGTACTGAAAGACCAACGACGTAACTGTAATGATTGCCTTCACGCCATTTGCGCGCGCGAGCTGCAACTGGCTCAGAAGATAGCCCTCAGTAGCCTGCCTGCCAGCATCGGTGGTGTTACCCGACCAAGTAGCAATGTGATAGAGATTGATGCGATTGTAGTTTTCAGAAAATCCGCTAACGCTACTGTTGTAGCTCGCTGCATCATTGTAGTAGTAGCCGAAGTATTGGTTGGCGGTTTGCGCAAAACAAATCGCGGGCAATAAGGCCATAAGCAGCAAAAGCAAAGATCGTACGAATGACATACCTGTCCTCTCCTATTTACGAATTTGCACGTTTTAGCGTGCAGGCAAACGCATCCTAGACCACTAGGATGCACTAACAGTTATCTCTGATAGCACGCGGAAAAACCCACTTCTTTTCAAAGTCAAGTCCCGTTTCCGATATTCAAGTTACCGAGCACGCATAAGCGCTCATATTCCTCAAGCGACGACGATAGTTATCCTGTCGCTGTCGCATTAGCAGAACATGCCCATGTTCCATTAGTCCTTAGCGCAGGCCCAAAGCAAATGTTAGCCAGCACACGTCTCAAGGAACGCGACGCCGAAGTCCATATTCATGCGTTGAAAGAGCTGCCGTTTCGTGACAAGCCCCAAACTTCTGCAGCTATCATTCCTGCATTGCACGGACGCCCCGGGGGTGGCGAGCTGCTGCGCCGTAGCTAGCTGGGTCTGATGGCCCATGGTTGGAACGCTACGCTTAAACGCCAGCGCGAAAAACAGACAAATTCCCGCCCGCATGGATTTCCCCCACGTATCCGGATAGGACTCAGAAGCAAGAGGCCTGCCATCTCACATGCCACGACTTGCCATCGAACAACCATTTTGTGCGTAAGTGAATCACACCACATTCTGCGGTGATTGGTCACGCACCTACGCACCGCATCGGAGTTTTCCTACATATAGGCTCCGGGGAGGATGCGCAGAATAGCTCGGCCACAAAGCTAGCCAGCGCCCGACGACGCCGTTACAGGGGAAAGTATGAACAGGGGTTCTACGAAGGATTCGCTTGCAAACCTTGCGATCTAAACGTGCTATCGCGCGTGAGTGCTGCCCGCTTCCTTTTGTTGGCCACCAGGCCCGAATAGAGAAGCGCGATTCAGCTCCCTTCCAAGTTCCTTGGGTGCTCTTGGCGCCTTGGTTATCGCACGCGCCCAATAAGCCTTTTCAACACCAGCACAAGGAGTGTTTCATGCTTAAGAAGACGAAGTTGCGGCTAATCTCCCTCGCATGCGTTCTCGGAGCTGCCTCGCTCCAGCCAGTATTTGCTCAATCGAGCTCTGGAACCACCACCATCAAGCAGATAGATACTGGATGGTCATCCGATACCTTCGGTGTGATGACGGCAGCCCCCGTCCTCAATCCCGCTGGTTGCACAGCAACAGACATGTACGAATCGAGTCAGCCGGCTGCGGGATACAGCACGTTTTACGCAGCTGCCTTGACCGCTTTTTCAACGGGATCTCAGGTAGTCATCATTGTCTCTAATACTACGTGTACTCAAAATCGTCCGACGATTATGGGGATTTATCTCGTCAATCCCTGATCCAGTGCAGGGACAGGACATCTAGGCTCAAATTTGAGGAGAAATACTGCCATGAAGAGAGCCATTGCGACTCTTTTGTTTTCGATGTCAGTGGCTGGAATCGCGAATGCCCAAAGTATTCAAAAGTATCTTGGTTACTATTATGGGGACGCCGACAACCCTCCATCAACCGCTCTCAGCGAGTTCAAGACGGGCTCAAATCTCTACCACATCGAGTTCTGGTCGACCGACGAGTCGGCTGCAGGAAGAGCTCAATCAGCACAGGATTTATTGCGCGAATTGGCGCAGGCAAAAGCAGCCCACATGCACGCGATAATTCCTGGTTATCCATTTTTATTCCAGCAAAACAGCGCAACAGGATGTTTCACTAACGATCCTGGCGCCGCCCAGTCGTGGAGCACCGTTGCCCAAGCGATGGTGTCTGCCGGGTATATCGATGTAAAATCTCCAGATCGAAGCGTAGTTTCCGCAATCTACGTCGTCGATGAGCCAAATGGTCCGCAGATCAATGGAGGGCCGAACTGCCTTCCGGACGTATCTGGACAACCAAACCCTGCCCTACAAAACGCAATAAATGCCATACGCTCCAATCCCAGCACGGCGACCATTCCGCTCGCCACCATACTTAATGGGTATACCGGGTTTGCAAACATAGCCAGTGGCATGCAGCTCTTCGATTGGGTTGGGTTTGATAATTATTCGGACACTACGAATCAATGGCAATCTCAGCTCGCGACTCTTAAATCCTACGCTCCAACGAAAAAGTACATCCTTGTACCCGGCTCGCAGAGCCAGACCATTCCTAATGAATGTGTCGGCACACAGTCACCAACGCCATTTATCTCTGAATTTCAAACGAATCCCCAGGCCGTTTGGCTAGCGCCATTTGTTTGGTTCTCAAGAGGCAGCTGCTTAGGAGTGAGAGATATTCCATCGTTGCGATCAACTTATACGACTCTAGGGAGCACCATTAAAGCGCAAGGATGCAGCTCTTCCAAAGCCGCTCGTAACTTTTGCAAACCGCAAGTAATCGCGCAGATTGTTACAACGGTTTTATTTACTACCACTCAATGATTTTCATCATGAAACTCGGCAACATTTCCCTACGCGAAACCGCGCGCACCACCCAAGCAGTTTCAGAAAAGCCTTCCATCGGCTCACCTGACTGCGCTCACTAGCGTTTCAACCGCATAAATGGAGGAACAAATGTTGAAGAAATTTTCTCTAAAAACTGCTGCTTTGATTACCCTGTCTTCTGCGTCATTGAGCGTTATGGCGCAAACCTCCACTACCGATTACAATAGATCTGTGAGCGCAGCTGGCATTCAGGCTGGCGTCGCGTACTTCCAAACTTCACCCGCACCTTCGGGAAACTGTAACTACAACACTCTCTACATCGGCGGCATTACCGGCAATGCGGGCAATGCAGCCGCTTACGCGACAGTTCTGGCGGCGCTGATGAGCGGCCAACAAATAACCCGCGTTCAATACACCAATACGTCAGGCACTTGTACAGTTGTATTGGTTGAAACGGGTCCATAAGTCGCAATTGCTCGATCAGCGAGCACCATTATCGATATTCGTTCAGATCGGCACGATTGACGTTGGTTTTGTTATTGGCTCCGGGATGACAGTAGAGATCCTAGATTTCATGTCGGCGATTGGGCTCGGTGGCGTCGGCATCGGGGACACCACACTGTAGAAATAGCCGACTTGAGAGGCTACGACAGTGGACTACATGTTACCCACGGCTTTTTCCTTTCCCCTGTCCCTGGATGTCGCCCGCAATTCGCTCGAGCGGTCACTCAGGGCAGCTGCCTTCCCCTCAGATAGGCGCATCGTTCTATCGCTACATGTGGCGATGTGCGTGCCACTAAGCGAACGTCTCATGACGGTAACTTTGACGGTAACTCACTTGAAAAAACCCGCCAAAATGGCTCAACCATGCGGTTCTCAAGCCATGATTTGACGCCTATTTCCGCACCAGCGTCGATTGAAAAAAGCCTGGGGGCAAGCCTTCCAGGGCTTTTTTTTCGGACCTCAATGGACGCTCGCCGAAGCGACGCGACGACAATGGCGCGCTTGCGCCATGCTGTTGCATGCTTCGCGCATCGGGCCATTGACCGGCCATGTCCTGGGAGGAATTCTCAGATGAGCTACAAGCATCCCCCACTCAATCGCGGCGTCAATCCCCTGAAGATGAATTGGCTGTGGCGACTGATCTGCGACGTCGGATACGTATCCGTGGATGATGTGATGTCGGCGCTGGCAGAAGCGGATGTCCATTTGAGTCGCGAGCGCGCGGCCGGCTGGCTCAAGGCGGAAGGCGAAGACGGCTATTTCCCTTTGACGATCGCCGATCTGGAACAAAACCTGCGGGCGCTTCAGGCGGTTCGGTCCAGCGCCACTTAACCCTACTCGCCATGGCGCTTGCCGCTCGAGGAGCGACGTTGAGCCATTTGTGACCTTCTGTGTCTGCATGGAGCCGCTGATCTGCGGCGAGCGCGCCAGGACGCCATCGCCGGCAGACCGGTCCCTCTCGGCACATGCCGACGGTGCGGATTTTTCCAGGAAAAGAAGACTGGCGTTTCACCCATGCGCCAAAGCCTGTGACGCGGATCGCAAAAGCCGGCAATCCAGTGGCCGTTGGCACCGTAAATGCTTCACTACCTGTGAATGCGGCCACAAAGCGGTACGGCGCCCTATGAAAATCCAAAGCTTGACGCCAAAGGTGTACCTACCGCTGCTGCTGGTCCATCTGGTGGTGCTCGTCGCCGAGCCTGCGCACGTGCTGGCGTGGAGCTACGGCTGCGTGCTGGCGGTCCTGTCTTTCACGCTTTTTCTCAGCGGGCGGCGGCTGCGGATCAGCGTCGTCCACAATCATCCGTTGTGGGCGCTGCTCACGCTGGCGCTGGTCATGCAGCTGGCCGCCTTCGGGCTATTGCTCGACGACGCCCTGTCGAACCCCCAAGGCACCTTGGTGGCGTTTGATCCCACGCTGTACTTTTGCCTCAGCAGCCTGCTGCTGACGATCGCAGCGGTGTACAGCCCGATCGGCGCGTTGCGCCGCTGGACCAGTGTCCTGGACGGCATATTGGCGTGCGCCATCGCCGGCCTGTTCTACGGTTTTTTGCATCGACTCATCGGCAAGGGCACTGCGGACACCGGTACCGCCACGCTCATCATGTGGACGTTCGATGCGATGGCCGTCTTCGTCTCGGCCTGCGCCACCCTGCGCTTCCTGGCGACCAAGCGCGCGGACGAGCGCCGGTTCTATTTCGTGCTGATGATTTTTTCCTGGGCGGAACTGCTTTTCCCCGCCATCCATAACCGCTTCATCCTCTCCAGCGAATCCTATGTGCCGGAGCTGTGCCTGGATTTGCCGTTCGTGATGCTGGGCATGCTGCTGTGCCGGCGGCGGACGGTGTGGTTCCGTTGGTACCACCCCAGCCGGATCACGCGCATCGTGGTGGGCAGCGTGAGCCCATTCGTGCTGAGCCTTGCCTTGTGCCTGCTCGCCTTCGCGCAATTCGGGCACAACACGGCCATCGCCGTTGGCGCCATCATCCTCGGCATTACCTCCTATGCCGTGCGCGTGGCGGTGATGCTGGGGCATCACCTGCATCTGGAGGGCGAGCTGAAGCACTTGCAGCGCGGCCTGCAGCAAATGGTGATTCGCGATGATTTGACCCGCATGATGAATCGCCGCGGTTTCCACCGCATCTTCAAGCGGGAATGGGAAAGATTCAGCGTATCGGCGCAGCCGCTGACGGTAGCGATGGTCGATATCGACATGTTCAAGGTTTTCAACGACACCTACGGCCACCTGGCAGGTGACGATTGCCTGGCCGCGGTCGGGCATGCCTTGCAAAAAGAGGCCAGCCACCATGGCGGCGTGACGGTCGCCCGATATGGCGGCGAAGAATTCGTCGTGTTGATCACCAACCGCGACCATTCGGCGGCGGAACGGGTGCTGCAACGGTTGCGGCTGGCGGTCGAGGCGCTGCAAATTCAAAGTCGCCGCAGCCCCCACGGTGTCGTCACGGTCAGCGCCGGCCTGGCCACCACCGCCAACCACGAGAAGATCGAGCGGGAAAAACTGCTGGACGCCGCCGACAAGGCGCTCTACGCGGCAAAACGCGCAGGCAGGAATTGCGTCCGGTGGTTTTCAGCCGATTCGTCCATCATCGACTTGGGGCAACGCGGGAAGACGCTGGGCCCCGGCTTTCGCCGGGGCGACGATGCTTGAGCAACTGTCGCTGCGCTGGCCGATGAAAGGGATCAGGCGGTAACCGCTTCGTAATCGACCGGCTCCTCCGGCCATCGCGGCACCACGATCCACAGCACCAGGTAGATCAAGCCACCAATGCCCGCGCCCAAAAACAACAGCAACCACAACGCCCGGATCAGCCAGGTCGGCGTGCCGAGGGCGTAGGCGAGGCCAGCACACACGCCGCCGAGCCAGGCGGCCTTCTTTATGCGCTTGAACGGACGGTCCATGAATGATGCTCCTGACGAGAGACGTGGTTGATGCTAAGTCTCGTGCATGCGATCGCCAGTGCGGAAAGTCCTAAGAGGCGGACAACGGGTGGGAGGTGACTGTTCTCAGGCCTCGATCTCCGCGGCGGCCAGGCGGTTTCTATAGGCCAGCTCGGTTTCCACATAAAGACCCGACCAGGGTTCCAGCACATAGCCATCCAGGGGCTCAGCGGAGGCGCGGCGGATTTCGGGGTCTTGCTCGGCGTTCGGGTCAAGAACGTGCGGGTTCATAACAACGCTCCTCGATGTTCGTCGCGGAAGTTCAGGCTACCGGTTGCGTTGTTCGTATCCGGTTAAAGGATGTGACGGGGTCTGCACACGCGGAATTTATGAAGTGCGGGCGCCTGCAGGCACGTATCTATAGGTGTTCCGCCTCCACGTATTCCAATGGCACCGGCTTTATCTTGGCCGCCCACGCCACGCCCGCGATCAGCAATGCGATGCCGAGCAGGGTCTGCGCATTCGGCCACGTTCCCCGCAAGGCGAATGCGTAGCTCAACGCCGCCAGCGTTTCGAACACGATCAGCTGTCCGGCGATCGCGGTAGGCAGGCGCTGGCTGGCTTCGTTCCAGCAGGTGGTGCCCAGCCACGAGGCGAACAATCCGATCGCCGCCATCAGCGCGATGAACACCCACGGACGCGGACCGAACGGCATGGCGAAATGACGATGGCTCATACCCATGAACAGCCACAGCAAGGCATAGCCGATCAGCGCCAGCGGCAAGGTGGCCACGCCCTGCGCGGTGGCCCAGGTGCGCGGATTGCGACCCGGATGATGACGCAACCAGTCGGCATTGCGCAGCGGATACCACGTCCAGCACACGACGGCGCAGCACGCAAGCAAGGCGCCGATCGCGTAGCGCGCCAGATCCGCATGCGCCTGCGCGCGCAGCGCGATCCATTCGGCTTCGTTCACGCAGGCGATGCCGGCGACGATCAACAACAATGACGGCGCCAGGCGCGCCCATGGCAAGCGCCCATCGCGGCGCGCGTTGCGCAGGTTGGCGGCGATCGCGATCACCACCGGCAGGGTGCCGATGATCATGGTCGGCAACGGCGCGCCGGCGCGCTGGATCGCACTGGCCAGGCACAGGTAATAAAGCAGGTTGCCGACGGCGGCGAGCTTCAGCGCTTCCAGCCAATCGGCGCGACTGAGCTGGCGCAGCGCGTTGCGATCCAGCCAGGCCAGCGGCAGCGCGATCAGGCCGAAGGCGAGATAGCGCCCGACCGATTGCATCGCAGCCGGATATTCGGGCACCAGCAAGGGGCCAATGAAAACCAGGCCCCACATCAGGCCGGCGACAAGTGCGTAGAGCGTTCCTATCCACATGGAACCAAGCATCGGTGCATGCGGAACGCCGGTCTTGTACCAGATTGCTATCGCAGCAAGCGGCGCTGATAGCGCGCGGGCGTCACGCCGTAGCGGCGCACGAAGGTGCGGGTGAGATGCGCCTGATCGGTCAAGCCGGTCGCGGCGGCGACCTGCGCCGGCGCTTCACCGGCGGCAAGCAGGCGCTTGGCCGCAGCCAGGCGGAACGCCATCAGCATCTGCTGCGGCGTGGCGTGATGGCTCGCCTGGAACTTGCGCAGGAAATGGAACGGGCTGAGCCCGGCCACCGCGGCGAGTTCGTCCAGCGTGATGCGCTCGGCCAGATGCGCATGCAGATAATCGATCACCGCGGCGAAGCGCGCGTTCGCCTCGGCACGCGCCGCGCGCGGCACGCAGGCGTGGCGGCGGAATTCGCCGAGCAGTTGCAGCAACAGGCTGTCGAACGCCAGCGGCTCGCGTGCTTGCCACAGCGCATCGAGCAGCATGGTGATGCGCCGCGCGCTGGCCGCATCGGTCTGCACGGCGTCGCCGAACCACCAACCGGACTCGCCGGTGATGGCGTCCACCGCCGCCTGCTCGATGTAGACCATGCGATAGCGCCAGCCGCCGTCGGTTTCGGCGCGGCCAGTGTGCAGCTCGTCCGGATTCATCAGCACCAACGAGCCGGCCGGCGCGATGTGATCGGCGCCGCGGTAGCGAAAGCGTTCCACGCCCGACTCGATCGCGCCCAGGCCAAAGCCGTCATGCACGTGCGGATCGAAGGCGTAGCGCACGATGTGCGCGCGGTACAGTTCGACGCCCGCGCGATGGGCCGGACAACGGAACTGGGCCGTATCGGCCGGATGATCGAACAGGTGGGGAATCCCTTGCATGCGTGCATGATGGCGTTTTCATGCGCGCCATGCCACCCAATCTCCGGGCTTGAGGATCTCGATGTCGACGTGACGCCGGTCTGCGAAATGGCGCAGTTCGTCCACCGCGTGGACATCCTCGGCATAGCCTTCCGCGCCGACCACTCCGTAATGGATGGGCACCACCAATCGCGCGCCAACGACAACCGCCGCCGCGACGGCCTGCTCCGCCGTCATCACCGCCGGCACGTCCGTCACCGGCTTGCGCCAGCTGAACTTGGCGCCGTTGATCGGCAGGAACGCCGCATCGAACGGACCGTACTGACGGCCAATGTGCCACCACGCGCCATGCCATAGCGTGTCGCCGCAGTGGATGATGCGGCGCCCGCCCGCGGTGACGACCCACGAAACCTGCGGATCGCCATAACCGTCGACGGCCGGCACGGCGGTGGCGGTGAAATCGCCGAGCAGCACCGGTTCGTACATCGCCGCCGCGCGCATCTTCACGCCCGACACATTCGGTATGCCGGTCTGCGATGCGTAGACCAGCGTACCGTCGCTTCCCAGCGCCTGGCGGATCGCCGCCGGATCGCAGTGATCCGGATGCCGATGCGTGACCAGCACGAAGCGATCGCCGGATGCGCCGCCTACCGGAATCATCGGATCCTTGAGGCCGGCACCCCAGACATCCTTGTTGATCAGCGGATCGAGAAACAGCGAACCGCTGTCCAGTTGCAGGCGAACGCCGGCCCAGGCGAGTTTCTGCGCCCGCATCGATGGCGCAGCCGGCACCGACGATTGCGCCGCCAGCGCGCCGAACCGCGGCGCAAACAAGGCGCCGGCGCCGGTCGCCAAGGTGGCGCGGAGGAAATCGCGGCGCGTTTTCAGGGTAAGTGTGTTCATGGAGCGGGGTTCCTTGATGCGACCGGCACGACTCTAGTCTTCGCGCCATGCTTGACATAGAACGCCGATGCACAGCGAAATGTGCGTCCCATGCACAGCTCGATCTCCCTTCCACCCCTCGAAGCGCTGGCGGCGATGCTCGCGGCGGCGCGTCTTGGTTCGTTTTCGTCCGCCGCCGCGGATCTGGGCATCACGCACGGCTCGGTGAGCCGGCGCGTGCATGCGGTGGAATCGTGGCTGGGCACGCCGGTGTTCGTGCGCCACGGCCGCGGCGTGCGCCTGACACCGGCCGGTGAACATTTTTCGCGGCAAGTCGAATCGGCGCTCGCCAAGATCGCCGACGTCGCCGTCGACCTGCGCGCCGCACGTGCCACGCCCTCCCGCCTGCGCCTGAGTGTGCTGCCTTCGTTCGCACGCCTGTGGCTGATGCCGCGCCTTGCGGAACTGCAACGCGCGTGTCCCGGACTGATGCTGCAGATCCTGCCCGAGCATCGCATGGCCAGCCTGGACAGCAGCGACGCCGACCTTGCCATCCGCTTCGGCGGCGGACGCGGGCCAGGTACGCACGCGCAGCTACTGATGAAGGAGCGCCTGTTCGCGGTGGCGGCGCCGAAAGTCGCCAAGGCACTGCGCAACCAGCCGCTCGACGCCGTGCTCAAGCAGACGCTGTTGCACGATTCGGATACCGAGCATTGGCGCAATTGGTGCACGCAAGCCGGCGTCGCCTATCGCCCACGCAACGGCGAGCGGCGCTTCGACGATTACGACCTGGTACTGGCCACGGCCGAAACCGGCCTCGGCGTGGCGATCGGTCGCTGGCCGCTGGTGAAGGCAGCGCTGGATGCGGAAAGGCTCGTTCGCCTGGCCGGGCCCGAATTCACCGGCAAGAAAGCCCATCATGTGGTCACGCGCACCGGCGAAACGCGCCTGGCGGTGAACCAGCTCACGCGCGTTCTGATGGCGATGGCCAAGCAATAAGAGCGCCAGCGCCTAGACCAGCCCACGAGTGCGGGCATAGTCGAACAATTGTTGATCGTTGCCGATCCCGAGCTTGGCCATGGCGCTGTGTTTTTGCCAGCTCACGGTCTTGACGCTGCGATGCGTGATGCGGGCGACTTCCGAAACGCTCAAGCCCTGCGCGAGCAGGCGTATCACCTCGGCCTCGCGCATCGACAGCGTCAGCGTTCGCTTGCCGCGCGCCGGTGACGGGGGCTTGGTTGCGCGCGAAACATCCACGCCCTGCTCGCGCAGCGGTTTGCCGACGTAAGTACCGCCGGCGCGAACCGTGCGCAGGGCGACGAGAAGCTCGTCGACCATGGAGGCCTTCTCTACCACCGCATCCACGCCTTCGCGATACATGGCGCGGCAGATCGCCGTGCTGTGCGAGGTGGTCAGCACCACGATGCGCAATGTTGGAAAACGGTGGCGTAATTCGCGCAGCAGCAGCACGCCGGCCAGCGCGGCGGTGTCCTCCGGCATCTGGAAGTCGACGATGACCAGGTCGCACGGTGTGTGCGCCAGGAGCTCGAGCAGCTCGCTGCCGCTGGCGCTTTCGCCGGCCAGCTCATAGCCTTCGCCACTACGCTGCAAGACGGCGCGCAGACCGATCCGCACCACTTCATGCTCATCCGCTATGACAACCCGCACGCTTTTTCCCGGCAGCCCTGGGGATAGTTCCTGCGCTGCGTAGCCATCTGCTACGCACGCGAAAGTGGTCGCTATCCGTGCGTTCTGCCTGCAACTGCCGTGTTGTCATTTAGTATGACCATAGCCTAGTTCATGAATGTCGAACAAGTGATTGATGTTGCGTGAAGTTTCCGTGGTCGATGCACCTGTTGCGGGCACGCTTCCAAAAAGAGTTTTGATTCGCCGCAGTGCATAAAAAAGCCCGGCTTGCGCCGGGCTTTTCCAGGAAGCGGGCATCACGCTCGATCAGTCGCCATCGCCGTAGTAGCGCGTGGTATAGACCACGGTGCGCGTGGTGACGACCGGCGGCGGAGCGGTTTCATACACAACCGTCGGCTGGCGGTAGACCACCGTCGGCGCCGGTGCGTAGTAAGCCGGCTGCGGCGCGACCGCATTCTCGACCAGGCCTGCCACCGCCCCGGCGACTACCGCGCCGGCGATCCAGCGCCCGCCGCTCCAATAACCGCCGCGGTGGTGCCAATCGTCGCGATCATGCCAGCCACGGTCATGCCAGTCGTCGCGATCGTGCCAGCCGCGATCATGGTGCCAGCCACCGCGATCCCAATCGCCGCGACCCCAACCATCGTGATCGTGTGCCGATGCGGCCAGCGGCATAGCCAATACAGCGGCAACTGCCAAACCCATCAACATTCGACTGCCTGCGACGCACTTGCTCATGACGCACCTCCGTTGGTGTCGGCTCGGATGCTCTGCTTGCTGCGCTTAATAAGTACTGAAGGTTTCCTTCTCTCTTGTGCGACGCAGGTTTCACCGTCAGCCGGCGTTACGGGGCAAGCTAGTGGTGATGACAGGTACGTGACGCGCACCACTCTTCGCAAAATTTTTTGCGTTTGTGGCGCATCATTTAGCGATGGCTCATGCATCATGTGGGCAGCGTTCAGCCGTGTCGCCATTCAATGACAGCCGTGGCATGCACGGGTGAACGTGATGTTAGATTTTACTGACCGATTGGGGGATTCAAGTATGAGCAAGTGGGTAGTCAAGGCGCTTTGCGCGGCAATGACGGCTGCGGCTGTCGGTCTGGCCGGTTGCGGCCACCAGGCCAACGCCGATCCGGCGCTGGAGGCACAGCAGCAACAGCAACAGCAAGCCGCGGGTCCGCAGTATGCGCAGGTGGTCAGCGTGACGCCGGTGCACTCCACGGTGAACAACCCCCATCAGGTCTGCCAGGATGTGGTGGTGAACCACACCGAGCCGCCGAAGGACCAGCACAACATCGCCGGCACGGCGATCGGCGCGGTGGCCGGTGGCCTGCTGGGTCACATGGTGGGTCATGGCAAGGGCAACACCCTGGCCACGGTGGCCGGTGCCGCGGCCGGCGGCTACGCGGGTAACCGCATCGAGAACGCCCATCACCAGAGCCAGGTGACCTCCACCACCGAGCACGAATGCAAGACGGTGAACGACACGTCCGACCGCATCGTCGGCTACGACGTGCAGTACGTCTATAACGGCGTAACGCGCACCACCCGCATGAACCACGATCCGGGTAACCGCGTGGAAGTGCAGGAAGGTGTGGTTTCGGTGTCCGACGCTCGCTAAAAAAATCCGGTTGCAAATGAAGGTGGCGGTCTTTCGACCGCCACCTTTTTTATGGGCTGCCCAGCCGATCCCCTCCCTTCTGCGCACCCGCAACCTGTCCTTTCCGGCCACCATGGCTCTGTCCAGATAATTGACAGCGCTGTCATATCACCAGAATATGCGTCGCGATATCCACCCACGAGGCCGCCCCGGCGCCCGCAGACAAGGAACACGCATGCAACCTGTTCGAGGCGTTTGTTCGTCCCGCCCTTTTCTTGGTGTGCTGGTTTTCGCGGCGCTGGCCACCGCCCTGCCCGGCTTCGCCGCGGCCCAGGGCGAGGCGGACAGCACGGCCGTGCATCCGGAAACCTGGCCCACGGCGCAGCCGCCTTTTCCTCGCGACGCCAAGCTCGAGCAGCGCATCCACGCGCTGGTGGCGTCCATGACGCTGGAAGAAAAAGTCGGCCAGATCATCCAGGCGGACATCAGCAGCGCGACGCCGGAAGACGCGCGCAACTTTCATCTCGGCTCGATCCTGGCAGGTGGCAATTCCAAACCCGGTGGCGGACGCCTCGCCGATGCGCAGCAATGGCTGGCCACAGCCGACGCCTATGATCGCGCCAATGCGAACGCAGCCAACGGCAAACCGGCCATTCCCCTGCTGCTCGGCCTGGATGCCGTGCACGGCAACAACGATGTGACCGGCGCCACCATCTTTCCGCACAACGTGGCGCTCGGCGCGACACACGATCCGGAACTGATCCGCAAGATCGGCGCGGCCACCGCCGAGGAAGTACGCGCCATCGGCTGGAACTGGGCGTTTGCGCCAACGCTCGCCGTGCCGCAGGACGTGCGCTGGGGCCGCAGCTACGAAGGATTTTCGTCGAACCCGAAACAGGTAGCCGAATACGCCACCGCCGCGGTGGAAGGCCTGCAAGGCAAGCCAGGAACGGCGCAATTCCTCGACGGTGCGCACGTCATCGCCAGCGCCAAGCATTTTCTGGGCGACGGCGGCACGCACAACGGCGTCGACCAGGGCGATGCGCAGATCAGCGAGGCGACGCTGCGCGACATCCATGGCGCCGGATATCCGCCCGCCATCGACGCCGGCGTGCAAAACGTCATGGCTTCGTTTTCCAGCTGGAACGGCGTGAAGATGAGCGGCAACAAGGGGCTGCTCACCGATGTGCTGAAAGATCGCATGCATTTCGACGGTTTCGTCGTCGGCGACTGGAATTCGCACGGGCAAGTCGCCGGTTGCAGCAACGACGACTGCCCGGCCGCCATCAACGCCGGCATGGACATGTTCATGGCGCCGGACAGCTGGCGCAGCCTCTACGAGCACACGCTGCAGGAAGTGCGCAACGGCACCATTGCGATGGCGCGCCTCGATGACGCCGTCATGCGCATCCTGCGCGTAAAAGCGCGGTTCGGCTTGCTGGATAAGAACGGCCGTGCCAAGCAACCGCTGCGCGGCAAGCTGGACATTCTTGGCGACGCGGCCCATCGCGCGCTGGCGCGGCAGGCGGTGCGCGAATCCCTGGTGTTGCTGAAGAACGACCATCATGTGCTGCCGCTGGACCCACACAAGCACATCCTGGTGACGGGCGACGGCGCCGACAACATCCCCAAGCAGAGCGGCGGCTGGACGCTTACCTGGCAGGGCGCGGGCACCACCAATGCCGACTTTCCGCACGCGCAATCGATCTGGAGCGGCATTCGCGAACAGGTGGCGAGAGCCGGCGGCACGGCCACGCTCTCGGCGGACGGCTCTTTCACGCACAGGCCCGACGCAGCCATCGTGGTATTCGGTGAAGACCCGTATGCCGAATTCCAGGGCGACATTCCCAATCTCGCCTACAAGCCCGGCGACGATAGCGATCTGCAACTGCTCAAGCGCCTGCATGCGCAAGGCGTGCCGGTGGTGGCGGTGTTCCTTTCCGGCCGCGTGCTGTGGACGAATCCGCAGATCAACGCCGCCGACGCATTCGTGGCGGCGTGGCTGCCCGGCTCCGAAGGCGGCGGCATTGCCGATGTGCTGCTGCGCAAAGCCGACGGCAGCGTGCACTATGATTTCCACGGCAAGCTTTCCTATGCATGGCCGCGCAGCGCCGCGCAAACGAACCAGGCCGATCCGAATCCGCAGTTCCCGTACGGTTACGGCCTGCGCTATGCGGATAACGGCGATCTGGCGCAACTTTCGGAAAATCCCGGCATCTCCCTGGACAACGCGCAGAGCGGGGTGTACTTCGCGCGCGGCAAGCCGGCCAAGGGCTATTCGTTGTTGCTGTCGGATGCGGGCGGCGAAACCAGGCCGATCACGGCCACGCCGGCCAGCAGCGATCAAGGCGATCTGCACGTAACGGCGGTCGACTATCACGTGCAGGAAGATGCACGGCGGTTTGCATGGACGGGCCAGCACGCTGCACAGGTCGCGATCGCCGGCAGCGGCGCACAGGATCTCTCGCGCCAGGCCAACGGCGACATGCAGATCGTGGCTACCCTGCGCGTCGATCAGCTGGGTACGGGCAATGCCACGGTTGGCGTGACCTGCGGTTCCAATTGCCATGCGGAGGTGCCGGTGCAGGCCACGCTTGCGTCGTTGCAACCAGGCCATTGGACGCGCCTTGGCATACCGCTGAAATGCCTGCAGAAGCACGGTGCGGACATGAGCAGGATCGATCGGCCGTTCGAGTTGCGCGCGGCGCAAGGCACGACCCTCTCGATCGCGTCGGTGACGCTGGCGGCGAATGCGGATCGCAGCGTGGCGTGCGCGGGGCCGTGATGTAAGCCGGGGTGCAAACCAACACCGCCATGCTCGGCATGGTGTTGGATTGCACCCCAACCTACGGGCATCAACCCGCGACCGGCACCGCGCCACTGCGCTGCTGATACGCCCGGCACATCTGCTCCACCAGCTCGCGGTGCTTCGGCAGATCGTTCATGGCGCGCGCCGACACCTGCTGGATCGCCGCGAACTCGCGCTGTGCTTCTTCCATGCGCGGATAGCTGCTGCGCATGGGTTGCAGATCCGTGCGGAATTCCATGCCGTAAAGCACGTATTGCCAGCTCGACGGCATGAACATTTCCAGGTCGGTGACGAAATCGAGCCGGTGCGGCGGACGATGCCGCCAGGCCGCGAGGCGTTCGCGCAGGGTTTCCGGAATGCTCGTCGCATCGGTGTTGTCGCGCCAGAACTGCGTATCGGTGCGCTGGGTGAGGCAGTAGTGCATCTTGATGAAATCCAGCACCCGCTCGTAACGCGCGCAGATCATCGCGTTGAAGTGCTTGGCGGCACGATCCATATCGTCCAGCTCGGTCGGCAGCAGATGCGTGAGCAAGTAGGTGCCCAGTTCGACCAGCGCGATGCCGGTCGATTCCAGCGGCTCGACGAACCCGCCGGCCAGGCCGATGCCCACGCAGTTGCCGCGCCAGTGCTCGGGCCGATAACCGGTTTCGAACTTGATGTGCAACGCTTCGAGCCCATCGGCAGCCGAGCCGAGATGGCGCCGGATCACCTCCTCCGCGCGCGTCGCATCCGAGTGGCGCGACGAATACACATAGCCCACGCCGCGGCGCTGCTGCAGGCCGATATCCCAGGTCCAGCCCGACTCCTGTGCGGTGGCGATGGTGCAGCAGGCGATCGGTGCATCCGGACGCGGATAAGGCACCTGCATCGCCACCGCGCGATCCACGAACAACACGTCGGTGCGGCTGCGGAACGGTGACTTCATCGCGGTGCTGATCAAGCGGCTGCGCAGTCCGGTGCAATCGACGTAGAGATCGGCTTTCAGCTCGCCCAGCTCCTGCGTGACCAGGCATGCGATGTTGCCGCGCTCATCCAGCTTCACCTGCTCCACCGTCGCTTCGTGGCGCTTTACGCCGAGTTTCTGCCCGTGCTCGGCCAATACCACCGCCACGCGGGCTGCGTCGAAGTGATAGGCGTAGTTCATCGGGCCCTGGTAATCCGGATCGCTCACGCGCTTGGGACCATGGCCTTGTGCAACCAGGCGATATTGCATGCTGACCGCTTCGGCCAGTTGCATGCCTTGCGGTGCGCCGCCGAGCAGCCAGTACGGCAGCAGTTCCGGGCTGCCGGCACGCTGGCTGGGCAGGCTGAAGGGGTGAAAGAAACTGGACGGCCCTTCGCTGTCGGGCGGCCGGACCCAGTGGTCGTAACGAATGCCCTGCTTGAAGGTGGCGTTGGCGCCGGTGAGCAGTTTCCCTTCGTCCAGCCCGATGGCGGACAGGGTGCCGCGAATCGAGGGGAAGGTCGCCTCTCCCACGCCCAGTAGGCCAATACCGGGCGATTCCACCAGCTCCACCCGAATACTGCCGGGCGCCGCCGCGTTCAAATGCCTGGCCAGATAACAGGCCACCAGCCAGCCTGCCGCCCCGCCGCCTACCACCAGAATGCTCTGCATACGTGCCATGTGCGTACCCCTCCCCGGGTGCCGATTGTTGCTATGCGTCAAGCTTCTTGTTCAAAAGCTGCCTATTATTGCCATATGACAGCGCTGTCATAGCGTATCAGCACCTGTCATCTCCGTGGGAACCCGCCGGGCGGATGAGAGAGGCGGACCCACTCCACAACGCGAGTCATTTTTGGAGGGGAATGAAATGACGCTTCACCGTTCGGCCATGTACGTCGCGCTCGCTACCGTGCTCGCCACGGTCCCCGCTTTAGGTCTGGGACAGGACGCGACCCAGCAGGCCACTGCAGACAAAGGCAATGGACCGTCCAAGCAGAAAATCAAAAACCTGGATACGATCCAGGTCAGCGCCACCAAGCGCGAAACCCCGCTACAGAAAACCCCCGTAGCCGTCACGGCGATCACCGCCGATGCGCTCGACAAAGAGCGCGTGATGACCGTGCAGGACATCACCAAGCTGGTACCCGGCCTGCAAGGCACCAGCCAGGGCGACCATGGCGTGACCACGCTGACCATGCGCGGCATCGGCAACGACAGCGCCAAAACCGAATATGCCGATCCGGAAGTGGCGCTGTTCGTCGATGGCGTCTACGCGCCACGCGCCGAAACCGCCACCAGCCTGCTGCTGGACATCGACAGCGTGCAGGTGCTGCGCGGCCCGCAAGGCACGCTATGGGGCCGCAACTCCACCGCCGGCGCGATCGACTTCGAAACCGTCAAGCCGGACATCAATGGCGGCTTCTACGGCAACGCCCAGATGTCGCTGGGCAACTACAGCCAGACCGGCGAGAAAGCCGCGATCAACATCCCGATCAGCAACACCTTCGCCGTGCGCGTGGCGGTCGCGCACCAGCAGCACGACGGCTACGTGAACTACCAGAACCCGGCCAGCGAACTGCCCAGCGTGGCGCAGCAGCAGGCCACCTACCTGGCCAACGGCGGCAACCCGGCCACGTTCCAGCCGATCAACCAGGCGCTGTACGCGCAAGGCGGCGACAAGTACAACGCACAGAACCAATCGGCCGCGCGCATCAGCGCCTTGTGGCAACCGATCGATGCGTTCAAGTGGAACCTGTCGTACGAGTATTTCCTCGATCGCGGCACGCCGGACATGAACCTGATGCAGGATCCGCGTCCGGGACAGCAGTTCTGGTCCGCCCTGATCGATACGCCGCCCTACCTGCACCGCACCTCCAAGACGGTGCGCAGCCGCATGGACTGGCAGATTAACGAGGACATCGCGCTCACCTACATCGCCGGCTACAACCGCTTTTCCGGTTCCAGCCAGTATGACCAGGACGCCGGCTCGATCCTGCCGACCAGCTTCACCAGCGGCGGCGTGTACCAGAACGACCGCACCAACTATTCCAACTACTCCAGCTACAGCCACGAATTCGATCTGAAATCGACCGGCCAGCATACGGTGGACTGGATCCTGGGCGTCTATTACGCCGCGGAAGACAACAACATCCGCTTCGACATCCCGATCATGAACGGTACCCAGCAAGGCACCGTGAACTGGCAGGGCTCCTTCATCCAGCCGAAGGAAACGGTGGAATCCGAAGCAGTGTTCGGCCAGGCCGTGTGGCACGTCACCGATGCCTTCAACCTGACCGCCGGCGCGCGCTTCTCCGACGACACCCGCAAGAACGAAGGCGGCATCAACTGGGGCTGGGCGTACGACCCAACCGTGCCGCAGGTGCCGATCTCGCCCGGCGCGCAGCCGCAGGACGTGGGCTTCAGCGTCTCCCAGCATAACGACGGCAAGTATCACAAGACCAAGGTGACCTGGCTGGCGCGCGCCGACTACGTGTTCAACCCGAACGCGATGGCGTACGTGAGCGTGGCCACCGGCTACAAATCGGGCGGCACGCAGGACGGCGGCACGCTCTATCAGCCCGAATCGCTGACCAACTACGAAGTCGGCGCGAAGTTCACCTTCCTCGACGGCCACATGACCTGGAACAACGCCGCGTATTACGAGGATTTCAAGAACTTCCAGCTCTCGGCGCCCATCACCTACCCGGACGGCAACCACGGCCTGGGCTTCAACAACGTCAAAGGCAGCACCAAGGTGGCCGGTTTCGAATCGGAGTTGACGCTGCAGGGGCATGACGATCGCGCCAACCTGGTGTTCTCGGCCATTCCCAAGAAGACGCTCGGCACCCTGCTTTACGCCGGCAGCAACGACTACCAGGGGTTGCCGCCCTGCCCGCCGCAGTCGAACCTGTCCAGTTGCATGAACATCAGCGGCCACACGCTGCCGCATGCGCCGGACGCCTCGCTGACGGCCATCTACGAGCATGATTTCCATCTGCCCAACGAAGGCCGCCTGACACCGCGCATCAGCGCCCAGTACCAGAGCATGCAGTGGTTGAGTCCGTTCAACCTCGGCTCCGGCGACCAGCAGAAAGCCTATGTTCGCAGCGATTTCTCGCTGCGCTACACCGAGCCGCAGGACCGCTGGTGGGCGAACGTGTATGTGCAAAACATTACCGATGACAAGATACGCACGAACGCCATGCGCTTCGCCGAGGCCAATGGCGGCTTCGTCTACGTATCCCAGTACTTGCCGCCGCGCACGTACGGCATCGAATTGGGTGTGTGGTTCTGAGCAGGAAACACTCCCGCCTGCTCAGATGTGGCGCCTCCGCGAGGAGGCGCCTTCTTTTTTTCGGCGCCCCAGGCCCGATCGCCGTCACAACGCTTGTAAAAAAGTAGACCTGCGGGGCATAGTCACCAGGCACTAGGGTGATGGTCAGGAGCATGCATGCGGGTACGCCTTGAAGATGTCGCGCGCGCGGCGGGTGTATCGCCCAAGACGGTCTCGCGCGTTCTCAACGAGGAAGCCTACGTCAAGGACTCCACCCGCCAGCGCGTGCTGGCCGCCATGGAGTCGATGAACTATCGGCCCAGTCCATCGGCGCGCGGCCTTGCCGGCAGCAAGTCGTTCCTCGTCGCGATGCTGTACGACAACAACGACAATCCCGCCTCGACCTATCTGGCCGAAATCCAGGATGGCGTGCTCGACGCATGCAATGAAAACCGCTACAGCATGATGGTATGCCCGCTCAGGATGCGCGGGCCGGATTTCATCCGCCGCGTCGATGCGCTGATTTCCGACCACCACGTCGACGGCGTGGTGATCACGCCGCCGCTCACCGACCATCCGCCGCTGCTGCGCCGGCTGAAGGAACGCGAGGTGCCGTATGCCAGCGTCTCGCCGGTGAATCGCCAGCACGTCATCGGCGTATGCATGGACGATGAGCACGCGGCCAAGGCGCTGGTTACCCATTTGATCGAGCTGGGACATCGGCGCATTGCGCACGTACTGGGCATCGCCACCCACGGCGCCAGCCGCTGGCGCGCAGCCGGCTACAAGGCGGCGCTGTCGGCCGCGGGCATTCCCTACGATCCCGACTACGTGGTGGAGGGCGAGTTCCTGTTCGGCTCCGGCGTGGTTGCCGCACGCAAGCTGTTCGATCTGCCGGAACCGCCCACCGCGATCTTCGCCGCCAACGACGACATGGCCGCGGGCGTGATGTGGGCCGCCAACGAACGCGGCCTGAAGGTACCCCGCGATCTGTCCGTATGCGGCTTCGACGACACGCCGCTGGCCAGCCAGCTATGGCCACCGCTCACCACCGTGCGCCAGCCCGCGCGCGAAATGGGCAAGCTGGCGACCTTGCAGTTGATGGAATTGCTGCGCGGGCGTGGCGAAGGTTTGCTGGTGCAGGTGCCGTATTCGCTGCAGTTGCGCGAATCCACCGGTGCTCCGCCGAAAACGCCGTGAGCAGGATGTCTTGTAGGTTGGGTTACCCCGGACTTGATCCGGGGGTAACCCAACGTCTTCGAAGCGACATTGTTGGGTTACGCTGCGCTAACCCAACGAAGACTTTCCCGCACACCGCAAAAAAACCTCCCGTCAGCACGGGAGGTTTTCCGCAGATCAATGCTTTTGCTTATAAATACGCTTGCTGTTGTGATTTTCCGCGCGATTGAGGTTGCGCTGTTCCTGCTTGGTCAGATGGCCGTTGTGCTTGGCCTCATCCACCGATTCGCGGCGGGCGATATTGGCATCGTGCGCTTCGTCGCGCGCGGCCTGCTGCTGCGTCATGGTGCCGTTCTTCAAACCGTTCTGGATGCGATCCTGCTGGTTTTCCAGGCGATTGTTCACTTCGTTGACGCGTGGATGGTTGGGCACATCGGTTTGCGCAAACACGCTACCCGACGCCATCGCTGCACCGATGACCAGACCGACGATGACGAACTTCGACTTTGCGTTCATGATGGTTCCCTTGACAGTTGGCGGACGTCTTTGATTGACCGCTTGCCTTGATGCGCGGCAGGGCGGCATGGCTGCGTCGAGTGGGATCATCTGGTTATTCAAGCTCGATGGTGTCTCCTGCAGCGTCCTGCTCCATCGCGTTCCCCGCACCCCCGCAAGCGCCATAAACGAGCACGCCCAGGGCCCGTTGACGGCGCCGCTTCACGCGAAACCCATTCGGTTCAGCGGGCGCATAACTTTGGATGACGGGCCTTGCGGCGGGCTGACGTGCCGGCGCTTTGATGCATTGCGCAATCACGGTCGGCCGCGGCATTTAGGAAAATGGTGCCCCCGATACGATTCGAACGTACGACCTTCCCCTTAGGAGGGGGTTGCCATGTCGCATGAAATCAGTAACTTACAAGGCTACTGTGACCATAGTGAGACCAATCGGCCTAAAATGCCACATGGGCATCACCTATGAACACTGCTAGAGATGAAAATGGTTAGCTTGATTGCCCCTGTAGGATAGGGGCTGATCACAAATGATGATAGCTAAAGACATGACGCCACAGAAAAAGAAAGACATCATTTTTGCCATAACCATTGTGGTTATAGCATGGCTTCTTGGCAAATCTAGCTTTTTTGAAGATCCGGCTAGAACTGCCAAGACATTGCTATCGATCTCCTATTCCCGTGTAGATGTGTCGGGAGATGGGTATGATGAGTGCGGCAAGACAAAATTATATGGCTATCATTTTTCAGGATTCGACAAGAATGGTGCCAGAGTCACTGGCATGATTTGTCGTGCGTCATCGACAGGCTGGAAGACCGTTACTGACATATCTAAGGGCGAATGAGCTGCCAACCCAAATATGTGGCGCTTGCTAGTGGCGATGTGAAATTGATGGTAAAACTATTTATAGATCTGATGAACAAATAATTTTGTGGGAGCTGTCCACCGATCGCACATACATTAACCCAATAATTTACATTGGTTTCGTTTTGCAGAAGCGTCACAGTGACCGACGTCGAACCTGCCGATACTAAAACTGTTCCTTGAGGAAATCGTGGACTTGACCATCGCACACTACGCGCCACAGGCCTGTATACATGCGTCGCCATCCAGCCGCTACAATGGTTATAACCGCTGCCTCCGTATTCTCCGATAGGCTGAGCGCCATTGCCCCACAGCACACTGTTCCTGATGGACGGCTTGTTGAGACGTTGCGAGCCGTATGAAATATCAGCCTGCACAAGCAAATTGCCAGACGTATTAGTGATGACCTGTAAATAGTCGCCACCCAATGCAATCAATTTACTGGCAAAAATAGGACCGTTATACCCGCCGCTATTTCCATCCAAGTCTTCATAAACCACGAGGCCATTGTTCGAGCGTTCGATGGTGAGATAGTAGCCAGTTCCAGAAGGCAGTGAATAATTGACCGTTTGATTGGCATAGATCAATTGATCAAGCGCGCCCGTAGACAATGTGAATTGCAACTGCCCCGGTGCTGGCTGCGCTATCGTCATGAAATCATTGCCGCCCGATCCAGTCATTAACGTTATGACATTAGAAGATGACAGCCCGCTTGCATTGAACTGTAGTCGTATTTTCCAGTCTGTACTGCGCTGTACACCCGTTATCGTTTGAACACCATTATTCATTGCGGCAACGGATGTCTGTGTATTCCCGATAGCGCTTGATACGGGATCATAGCCATCGCGCACGCGACACACCTTACGGTGAAAATCCAACACACCATAGCCGTAGTATTTGGCAAATGTTCGTACTGCGCCCGCCGACTGATCTCTGGCTCGCTGCCCGGCTATGCCATCAAGGCTAGCCGGTTGCGATGGATTAGGCACCAAATTGGTGGCGAAAATGATCGAAGGTGTTTTTGGTAGATTTGCCGTGTTATTAAGCCATGCCACTACTTGCGAGATTGCTTGCATTTTGATGGATGAGTTGTCATTCATACCCCATGCAAGAATGACTAAATCCGGAGCTAGTGCCTGAATATACTGATACCAGCCCCAGGATGGATTGGTGTACCAGCTTATCGATGCGTTGTAATTGTTGCCTAAAAAGCTCGGATAACTGGTGCCGGATATAGATCGGTCGTAGAATTGCACAGCGTTGACTTGTTCTTGGAGCGTCGTCCTAAGAACCTCGGCAAGCATATCGCTACGTGCAATGCTATTGGCAAAATACGTGCTCAAGCTGTCGCCGATCAACACAACCACAGGCGCTGCCGCCGTGTTGAATTGCTTGAGATGAATAGGTGCTGATATGTCAACCTCGGCATAATCATCCGCAGGCGTTAGTTCCGGAAATACATTTTTTCGCGTAAGCGTCGTTGTGCCGTCACCGTGGAAATAAGCATCCATGACGGATGGATTGGTAATATCCGTATCCGAACCTGATACGTTGGGGACGTTAACGATATCGGATGCGGCACATGCATCCGCCAAGGTATCGAAGTCGGACACGGATGCAAAAAAGGGTTCGCTCAGCTTATCGGATAGGGGCCTACCGACGCCACCCGTTGCTTCGTGGGTGAAAATAACTTCCGATGCGGGCACGCTCATACGAAATGTCCTTTTGATTGAATCGAATCACCATTCAAAAAGCACGGCGCCTGGCGCACCCGCACCACCCGCGCCACCCGCTTGATTGTTCGTCGCGCCGCCTGAGCCTCCTGCACCGCCCGCACCAAACCCTTGACCGCTCGATCCGGCCGAACCGGAGGCAGTGCCGCGCATGAGACCGCCGGGGCCCATGAGAGAGCCGCCGCCTGCACCGCCTGCGCCAGGTAATTGATTGAGGACGCCAAAACCGCCTGCAGCGCCGGGTTGACCTCCCGTGCCTCCAGCAGTGCCGCCGCCTGCACCGCCGCCTAAACCATTTGTCGTCACGCCTGGCGAACCGACGCCACCGCTTCCGCCAGCAAGTGAGATGTTCACCGTAGGGCCGGTGCCCGTAATGGTCGTTGTGCCGCCGTTACCCCCCGTAGTGCCATTCGTACCTGCTGTGCTGCCGCCAGGGCCGCTTGTGCCGGCCGCACCTATGGTCACTGTCAACACCTGACCTGATGTTACGGTAATAGCTTGCTTGTAAATAGCAGCGCCACCACCGCCGCCGCCGCCACCGCCAGATGCTCCTGTTGAGCTATTGCCACCACCGCCGCCACCGCCACCGCCGCCACCCGCGGCAGTGCAGTACAGTGTCGTAACACCTGTCGGAACAGTAAACGATCCACTGGATGTTAGGAGCTGCTGTTTTCCAAGTACTTGGGAAAGCTGCGGCACCTGATTGGATGCCGTGGCCGGTGCGACTTGTTGGGAACCACCGGTAGATCCAAGTAAAACCCACGAAGACAGTCCTGCGTGATAACGGACTTCAGCAGTTCCATTCGCGACAAGCTCGCCACCCTGTAGTGCTGAATGCGCGGCACCTAGAATGGGTTTTGCACCCAGGCCATTCAAATTGAGCGTGGCAGCACCGGTGTTTGCAGCGGCAACTTGAAATTCAACAACCATGCCATCGACAAGTGATGCAGGAGCAGGCGCAAGCGTGACGACACTAGCGTTGGCGATACCTGTATCTTTGGCATAGTTGAGTTGATTATTCTGTATAGCCTGCAGCAATGAGGCTGGAAGAACATTGGTCGTAATGGCGGTGATATTGACTGCCGTGATCGTGTTTTGTCCATTTGCAACCGTCACAACAGCAAGAGGTACATAGCCTGAATCAACTGCTGGTGTTACCTGCGTTCCAGTAGTCGCTGCTACACCTGCCTTAGCTTGAATCGTGATAGCACCATCACGATAAGTAGAATTTGCAGCGCCAGTATTGTTCGGACCTGCGTAGGGCTGAGATGGATTGGCTGCGTTGTAATACGGAAGTACTGTATTGCCGCCGTCTACTTCTGCGAAGGTCGCTTCGATCAGGTAGTTGATCGAAAATCCCGCCGTCGCAGGGGCTGGGCAAGAAAGTACAGCAGGTGCGTTCGAAGCTAGTAGAATGCCCTGCTTAACGATTGTATTAGTGGTGTCAGCTGATAGTGAGCCATATGCTGTGTTATCTACGTTTTGAAGCTGGTACAGCTCACCATTTGCAACATTAACAGACAGGCTTGCCGGCGAAGTCGGCGTTACCCCGAGTCCAAAAACAAGACCTCCTGTGCCAAGCAATGCATTGCACAGGCGTCCAAGTCCTATCATGGCGTTCTTGTTGGCATTAAGGAAATCGGTGTCTTCCGGAATTGATCCGGGGTATACGGTTTGACGGCGCATGGTTACTCCAGGCAATAAAAAAGCCGGCGCATGGCCGGCTTGTCGCGAAAGTGGTGTTTAGCTACTTCGTTAGTTCTGAATCTGAGTCCAGGCGACTATGCCTGCAGCTGTAGTTTTTGCTACGCAGTCGTAGATGGCGCTATCGGGTACATTGGCATCCCAATTGGAAAGTGTCGCATAATTGATCTGGCTTCCTGTGTTCCACGCACCAACCGACACTCCCCAGCCCATCACATTGGCTAGTCCGTTTGCGGCGTGAGGGCGATAACAAGTGATGAAGTACTGAGCCGGGAGTTGGGTAGAGCCCCAACCTCCCGCGGTATTCCATGAAAGACTTTGTGCGCTGTTATAGGCGCCCGTATCAGCCGTTCGAAATGGCTCAAATATTTTTGGCGCACGACCCGTTAATGCTGTAACGGCTTGGATGATCGCACTGCGTGTTGCCTTTTCTTGAATAAGCTCCGAACGGATGCGGGACCGATAAGATCCATCTGATTCACCAGCCTGCCGTGGCAAATTCGACCCAAAGAAGTCAGCGGCAATGAGATCAAGCCAGCCATCGGTCGCCGTGGCGATGCGTGTTTGCAGCTTGGCGTATGCATAAAGCGAATATAGCCAACTAAGAACGGCTGCAATCCCTGTAAGTATGGCATCAAGGATTGGAGTGCTATCCGCTGTTGTTCCAAACCAACGAACGGGCATCGCGCCTTTTAGGCGTGCAAATATATCTTGCTTATCGCCTGTCGCCACGTCAGTTCACCGTTACCGTGCCAGCAATAATGCGCTGCTGAGAGGTTGGGACGAGGTCCGATGATCCGCCATTCAGCGTCCATGCTGTGACATTTGCTACGCCAGAAACTCCATATGCGATCGCGGCAAGCTTTGACCATTCACAGGTCTGTCCAAGGGCAAGCGACCCGATATAACTTTGAATGGCTGATTGAACCTGCGATTCCAGCGTAGACAGGACGTATCCGCTCGCTGCGGTGATGGTCATCACTACATTGGCCGTGACAGTCACCGGCCCGAATACGTTGAACTGGATGCCGCAGGCGCGGGTGGCGTCTATCGCATTGGAGGCATTCGAGATGAAACCAGAGGGCGGCGCACCGGAACCGTCATCCACCACGGAATAGAAATAACCAGGCTGATAGGTGCCGTTATAGGCATAAAACTGGGTTATGACACAGGTAGCACCTACCTGAAGACCCTGCACAGCATTGACGATGGCGGCGGCGGTGGCCTTGGCTAGGCTGGCTAGATATGCGATGAAACCTGTCCGAACCTGAGCATCCGTCTGTGCATTTTGGCCCGACGTAAAAGCAGCGGCGTTCGTTACCGTGTCAACATAGGGAATGGACCCCGTAATGACCGTTATGGTATTGGAACCTACATTACCCTGCGTGCCAGCATTAACCGCTTGCACTGTGGCGGAAATGCTCGACGTCCCAGCTGGAATGACATAGGCATTCAGCGCTGAGCTATAGGCGCTCTGCGTGGTATCGGCTATGACGCTATAGGATTGCGTTCCATCTGCCGTCTGCACGATCGATCCGATAGGGATCTGCGCCTGCATGGTGGACGTGAAGCGGGCAAAAGTAACTGATCCATCCGCTTCGACAGCTTGAAGTCGCTCATATCCAAAATCATTGACGAACGTGTCAACGTCACCGTTCGATGAGGTCGAAAGTCGCGTCGTCTGCAACAAAATCAGAATCAATCCTTCCAGCCAAACCGTCACAGAACTGACGGCCTCACCAAGAGCTAGAAGGATTGATCCAACAGTAAAGTCAAGAAGCGTAGACGCCGCACCCTGCACCGCCGTTGCGAAATCGCTAACGAGCGTGTTGAAGTCCTTCTGCGAAAGATTTGCCATGGCTTATTGCCCTACGGGTACGGTCAGAATTGCCGGCTGGCCGGTCGATGCCTCGGTATAGGTGATATGCGCAGTAAAGGTGCTGCCGTTTTGGGTGATGGAGATCACGAGGGCCGGATTTTCGGCTACGGAATCCTCCATCAGCATTTGTCCACGGATGACAGCCGCTATTTCATCTGATGACGCATTGGAACCAACAAACTGAGGCAGCCCAGCACCATAGTCTGGATGCCAGATGTAATCGCCTGGATTTGTCAGGAGACGTCTAAGTACTCGCTGATTGCTTCGATCGATTGCCGACGCCGGCAGGAGGTCGCCATTGGCTGCGGCACTGAGATCATTACCCCAGTACTGGAAGATATCGTTTAGTAAGCTCATGTATTGACCGGTCCGGAGGTTCCGCCGCCTGTCTGCACGCCGCTATGAGTATGTGTGTCATCGACGCGATGACTATTCATCCACACTTGCCCGGTGAATGTGTGCTTTGTCGCCTGATAATTCAGGTTTCCAGCGCCATCCCCGGAAATCGTTGCTCCATGTCCATCACTGAAGGAAAACTTGCCATCATTGGTGAGCTTGAACGACTGGCCGCTGGCATGCACGATCCATAACTCTCCCGATGGAACGGCCACGGGCGGATGTTCATTGTCGAACAGGCGAAGTCCTGCGCTGCCTGCGTCGCCATTTGATTCTTGGAATTCGACCTGTATTTGATCGCCAATATTCGGTCCCGCAAAGACACCCCACCCGTTGCCCGAGGCAATCGTTTTCAACGGTATCCATCCGGTCTCCGTCTCATCAGGCGGAAACATGACTTTGACGCTATAGCTATTGGGGTCATAGCCCGAAATCTGGCCAATGCGAACGGATTGACGCTGCTGGCTACTCATTGCCGCGCGCTGAGCCGTGGCATTCATTAGACGCGCCATGCTCATATCGCAGGCTCCACGTCATTGGAATGATTGCGGGCAGTGACGCCCATGGTGTAGCCGCCTTCGAAGCTCATGCTGCGCTTGATGGTTTCGGGGAAATACGTTTGATCGAAGGATGTTCCCGTACCACTTACAGGAATGACATGGGTGATATCGAGGATGTTGTCTGCGGGAAACTCCGCTGTCAGTCGCATCTCGTTTTTGATGATTTCGTTGTAGATCGCCTGGGCTCGCTGAATCGCCTGCTCCTGCGTCAGATTGCCGATAACGTAGCTGTAGACCTGCGCAGGTTCCGTCGCCATGCCTGGACGTATGCCCTTGGCATGGTTCGTCGGATACGTTGCCGTGAAACCCTTTGCCTGCTTCTGGTTCCAGGAACGAACCGTGACCGTGATCGTCTTGCCAACCGTCAACGTGCGGGAGAAACGCAACCGTTTTGCGTTGGATTTGAACGATGAACTCGATGTGGCCGGATGCCATGTAATCGGATACCGAGGAGCCTTGGCCGGGTCAGGCGACGGCTCAAAATGCAATTCATTGCCTTTCACGTAGACAACATATTGTGTCTGGTGCGCAATCCAGCAAAGAAAGTCCCATTCGGTCTGAGCGGCCGTCGTGTTGACGTGATCGATCTGGTAGAAGCGGCCAAGTTTATCCGTCGTGGCTGTGACTACTGGCGTCAATCCATGGCGCTCTGCCAGTGTCGTCGCTATATCGCTGGCTGTCTGGTTCTGCCACTTCTCGGCTGTCTTTGCATCGATCAGTAGTGATGTGTAATCGCGGCCTGAAAGTTCAAGCGTACGGCCAGATGGGTCGTAATCGACACTATCGACATTGCCGAGAATGAGGCTTTGGAGTTCTGAAGATCCATAGTTCTGCGGATCAATCGGAAATCCAGCAAAAAGCTCAATCCCCATGGTGGTTTGACTAGCGAACCAGGCTTCGTCGTAAGGCGCCTTTAGCGATGACAGAGCAAAGCAAACGCGAAACGTACTGGCCTCGCGGTACGCTGTGTTTGTCACGTCAAACTGCGTCCATCCCTGCACGACCTGGCCGTTTACCTTCACCAAACCCCTGGGTCGGCGACCGCTGGAGACGATCTGAACTGACTGTGTGTTAGCCGCCAAGGACACCACCCGCATTATCAGGCTGCACAGGTACAGTAAGCGTCTGAACGCCATTTACGACTGGATCGATCAGGCCATTGGCCTTGGCAATGCCCGTCCAGCTTGTCGCATCGCCATATTGCTTGGCGGCGATCGTTTGAAGATTTCCCCCAGCGGTTGTCACCGTCGTTGCGTTGCTGCGCACGCTATTTAGGTTCGCAGCCATACGCCCCATGACACCTTGGAGACTTAACAAGGAAGGCTGCGACTCGAATGCTGCCACTTGCCCACTCAGGGTTGCCGCGGCCTGAGCTACTGGCGAATACGGAAGCACTCCACCCAACGCCGTAATGTTCGTGGTCGTGTTGATCGCTGAGGCCAGAAGCGTCTTTACGCGTGACTGCACGGCTGCAATGGGCTGCAAAACGCTGCTAATGGTCGACTGCGCTGCATTGGCGAACGTTGATATCCCGGATATAGCTGTATTGACCGTGCCGAGTAAGCCCGTAAGCGTACTATCGCCAATCAATGAGCCCAGTCCTGTCGCCGTGTTCATGTCGGCATTCATCTGATCATCAATGCCAGGAACGGAGCCAAGAACCGTAGGCGTCGTGTTGTCCTGCACCACTTCGCAAGTGATGCTGTATCGAATACGGAACTGGAATTCGTAGGACGCCTTGAAACTGCGAATCACGACAGTGAAATTCAGTGGCCCCATCGTCAGCGATAAAGACTGTCCAAGAATCCGCTGCGTGTTGACGTACTGGGCTCGATCTACGGCTGATGCGCCAAGGAACCAGCCTGTCCATTGGATGGCGTCATCATCACGACCCATCGCATCAATGACGCGCGAACCGCCGATGAGTTTCTGGATAACTGTCGACTGATCACCGCCCCAATTCAGGCTTTCGGGCACCTCAAGATTTGCGAAGGTGATATCGCCAAGGGTCAACTGGACTTGAGGCATGGTTAGTGACCGTAGTTCAAGCCAACAGCTGTGGGAAACATGGAACTGTCAAATGCGGACATGCCGGTTTGTGGACGCGTTGCCTGCTTAACCTGGTGATCTGTGACAGCCGTGGCGATGGCCTGACCATCTACATTGATAGTGGTATGAACCTGGATGGCTTGTGCCTCTTGCGGCGATAGCCAACGATGCTGATCCCTGGAATAGACGCGGTGATAGTTCTGCTCAAGCGCATTGTTAGCTGAGATGCTTTCACCCGTCGCCCACATGCCTTGCCACGGAGACCATTCGCGCTTACCGGTGGCAGGATTGAATGGGTGGTAGCGATCAAAAAGGTAGGAGCCAAATGTCTTTTCGCCAGCATCTTTGGAGGCAGACTTGTCCAGAGCATTGCTTGCAGCTTGGCCGATTTTCATGCCGGCATAAGCCGCAATGGCGACGCCACCAAGCCATCCAAGGGTCGCGCCAAATGTCCGGAGCGCTCCTGTTGTTTTGGCAATTCCAGCAAGACCGCCAGCATTACTAAGCAGCATGGCCTTACTAAAGGCGGTCAATCCCTTGGCCATGCGCAATAGGCCCGCATATCCACCCACTGTCTGAAATGCGAGAGCCAGTCCGAGACCACGAAATGCCGCCGTAAGCAACATGACGGATCCGCCGATAGTCATAGCTCCGGAAAGTCCGATGAAAGCCCACATCAAGACTTTCGTAGCGGTAGCATGCTTACGCGACCAATTCGTCAAGTCGGTCAACATGCCAGTCAACCATGTAAATGCAGAAATGAGCTGCGGCAAGATTGTGAAAGCGAGTTGCGCCTGCAGGTTCTTCCACTGTGACTGCAATGCCTGCTCTGCCATTTCCGGATCGGTCTTGAGTAGCTGGTTGTAGGCGTTGATGCCACCCGCTTGCCCAATCAGTACTTGGTCACGCTTGAATTTCCATGGCTGCTCTACCATCTGCGTGGCCATGAAGCCGGCTGTGCGGTTTGGAAAAAGGTATTGCAGGGCTTCTTTCTGCTTCTCTGGCGTGGTGTAACCCGCCTTTTTCAGGGCGGGAAGCAGGACGTCCTGAGTCCATGCGAAAGGGTTTTCCTGGAACTCACCAGACCCAAGAATGCCGCCAGGTTCCACGCCCTTGGCGGAATGCGTCTTCGTCCAGACGATCTTGCTCGGATCTAGCAGCCCAAGCTTTTCCCATACCTTGAGCGATTTCTGAGGTATCGTCCCGCCCACCACAGCTGAATACATCGACATCAGGGCATTACCGGGGCCACCGGAGCCGCCACTGCCCCCACTCGACTTCATTTCCTGGATAAGGGTCGGCAAGATGGTGTAGGCGAACTCGTCATTCCAGCCGGTAGTGGCAGCGCGTCCATACTTAAATGCGCTCAAGAAATCCGAGGCCGTCACCTTGCCGCCCGAAGCTACCATGGCTTTGGTAATGGCATCCGCCTGGGCCGCAAAGAGCTGCGGATTCGCCACGGCGCCCTTCATTTCTAAGGCCTTGGCGACCGTATACGCCTGATCGCCTGCGTTGGAGCCTAGTAGATTACTCAGGACCGCCTGCATCTTCTGGACGGTCGGCATGTACTGGATGGCCTCGCCAGTGCTACCAAAAACCATTCGCAGTTCGCGAATCGCGGCCAAGTTTTCGGCGGCGGTAGCGGTCGGCATGCCTTTAGCTGCGCTCCATGCGGCCTGGGTGGCCTGAACGATTTCCAGGTGTTTCATGCCCGCTGTATTCATCAACTGGAGCTGATGGGCATATTCCGATGCCGGCTTCACCATCTTTCCGATGGCAGATAGTCCCGCCGCCCCAGCGCCGAGCAGAGCCCCCCCCTTCAGTGCTAGGCTTTGAATCGAAGCCATGCGTTTTTGCAGTGCCGCAGCATCCTTTTCCGTATTGAGGAAAGCGCGCGAAAGAACCAGCAAGCCCGCACTCGCATGGTTGATGAGGCTAATCCGTACCCCAATAGCATAGGCTTCAAACATGCGGTTATCTCGATACGCTCGAATGCAGGAATGGATGGCTGACCGCGTTGAATGGGTGCAATACCCGGAGCAGCGCGTTGTTTCGACTCAAGGGCGCCATGCGTCGTTCTGGCGTCATCGGATGCCGCTCAGTACACGCATCTTTCTGGCGATGCTTTCTGTATTTGGGTTGATCGTGGCTGGCTCACTCCTTGCCGCCCTTTGCGTACTGGCCTGGTCGATCCTTCGTCAAGCTTTCTAATCAATCTCGTAGTCGTAACCGAGATTAGGCTTGATCTTTTGATGGCCAAGTAAGCCACTCGCCAGCGCGGCTCCAAGCACTTTCTGCACCATCTTCTGGTTGTGATACAGCGCCGGACCAAGTACGGGTCGCGGCGGAATGTGTTGTGTTCCTATTTCCTGGTAGACAAGTACTTCATCCGGACTGCCCACAACGGCCTCTAATGCGCCAACCTCATGGCTAATTGAGTCACGTAGATTTCCAGTACGTAGCAATGGGGCATCTTGCGGATATCCAAGCCTAGCCTTTTCCTTTTCGGTGGAATCGGCCAGTTGTTGCCACGCCGGAAATGCGCCCGCAGCCTGCTGGTAATGGCCTATTTCATCCTTCGCGTCCTTTTCGACGCGAGCGGCAACTACCTCAAGTCCATGATGCAGGGCGATAGCTTCCGTGACTTCCAGCTTCATGAGATGGGAGGCAAACGCAGCAAGTGAATTGAATTGCTGCGTCATGTCGGATCGTCAAATCGCATCGTTTGCCAGTTGAATTTAGCCCCCTCGAACTCGCTGAAGATGATCGAGTAGGCTCCCCGCGTCACATCGTCCAGTGCAAAGGCCACGTCAAAGGGAACGCCGTTCCTTACCAGGAACAGGCATTCCCTAATCGGCGTGGCCTTTACGAGTTTTTTAGCGCCGCCTTATCGGCTTCCGGGTCAGGCGATCCGAAATTCTCCTGTACGCCCTCCATAACAGCCTTGATGCCGTGTTCGTCAAGCTGCTGGATCAAAGCCTCAATCTGCACCTTGTTCTGTGTGCGCACAGGGTTGCCGTCGATACTTGCCACATAGATCAGCGGCAGCACCATGGACATGTAGACCGTGTTCTGAGCGGCATCGCCAAGCGCTTCGACCAATCGATATTGAGCCAATACACCAGGCTTACGCAATTTGATTGATCGACCGGCGCTATCCGTGACATCAAATTCGCTCCTTGCCTGAGCTACCAATTCTTCCGATGCGGTCCGATCACTCATCACGCCACCTTCAGACGCTTGGAGGCGAAGACGCCAATGGTCTGGCTAATCTTGTCGTCACCTTTTTTGCTGCCGGCGTCCTCGAATCGCAGCGAGGCGTTCGTGTAGCGGTATTGGCTCACGCTACCGTCCGCCTCGTTGATTGTCTCGGTGATCTGCGACCACAGGATGTTCTGACCAGCGTAATAGCCAGCCTCGTATTGCGCGAAGAAGTCGTCGATAGCACCATCTTGGCGGTCCAGAGTGATCGTGCCGTCCCAGCCAGTCGGCAGTGCTGCCTCGCGGTTCACGCCATCCAGGGCGATCGATTTGATGCGGTTGTACTGCGGCTTCATGTCAAACTGCGTCACCGTCACAGGGAGCGGCAGCAACCCGTTCGGCGTCATGACGTCAATGGTGACGTCCTTACCGATTGAAAACGAATTGAAGGGCATTGCGGTTCTCCAAAAAGAAAGCCCGCACTAGGCGGGCTCGATGAGGAAATGACGGGTTGGTTAGGCCGGGACAGTGCTGACGCGAGCGACGGAGACGTTTTGACCGCCTTGCATGTTGACGATCAGCTTTTCAACCACGGATAGGTATTTCACCGTGACATCCGCCTGACCGTAGCCCAAGGCGATACGCGAAGGCGTGTTGTTGTTGAGATCGCACTGCACGCTGAAGCTGTCAATTTGGTCTTCATCTTGCATGTTCTGCAAGAAGTTGTCCTCCGTCGCCTTAACACTCCGTCGCCACGGATCGTTGGGCTGTGTGGACTGCAGCTTGCCCACGTAGACGCCCATGCCGGATGCCAGCGTGGCAGCCAGATAGTTCGTCATGCGGGTGTAGTTGTCGCCCTGGATCGCAGCGTTCGAGCTGGAGTTGTGACCAATGCGTACGCCGAACTGAGCGCCGGCCGGGATTGGGTTGCAGATCACATCGATGCCAGCCTGCACCAACGCCTGGAGGTCTGCAGACGAATAGGTGAGGTTCTGGTAACTCGTCTGCGTGCCGACGACACCATAGACCTGTTTGTTGAGTCCGGAATTCTGCGGGGCCAGATTGGCGAGCAAGCCGGCTACGAAACCCTGCGGCGAGATCAGGCGCGTCAACTGGTTGACAGTGTCATTCCAATAGACCCAATCGCCCAGCAGAATTTTGATGGCGTAGCTGTCGATGCCCGCGGTGGATTTTGCGGTCGCCGCGGCCGTAACTGATTGACCAGCTGGTCCCACGGCGATCATGTAGGTCCCCTCGGACAAGCCGTAAGAAACCTGCGTGGTCCATGTCGTGGAGTCGTCGCAGTCCGCCAGAACGGCAACGGAAGCGCCCGTGCCACGCAGCGCATACATGCCTTTGCGGGCAGTGGTGGCGCCATCCGTACCGACAAGCACTGAACCGGTGATCGTCGTGGCGCCATCCGTGCCGCTGGCCAGGGTGACGGTGGCAAGTGCTGGCGATGCGGTCGCAGTACCTACGGTGGCCGTACAAAGCTGCGAAGGACCGCGGAGAGGACCATTACCGTTGTTGATCGCCGAGACGGCATTGGCCCAGAACGTCGCGCCGCTGCCAGCGATGTTATCGAACACCTCCGGCACCTGACCCGGGAGTGCCAGCACGATCTTGTAGGTGCTCGCCGCCGAGCCCGCAGAAACGGTCGCCTGCAACGAATTGCCAAGCGTGCCGGTGTACTTGGCAGTCAGCGTCAGGCCCGTCACGGCGGTAGGCGTAGTCGTGTCTTTGAGCTGACCCGTAGCGGCCACATCGGTGCCGTCCGTGACACGAACACAGCGGAAGTTATTGGCGCCCTGAAGCAGGGCTGCGGCAACCGCCGTACCCATGTCGTATTTGCGGTTCTGGATGGCACCAAAATTCTGCGCGTACTGTGCTGCGTTACCAACGATGGTTGGTGCGTTCACTGGACCCCATTGGGCCGTGCCGACGACACCAAGCACATTGGTGGGTACGCCATTGAGGGCGGCAACCTGCGGCGGGAGAATGTTTATGTAAAGGTCGGGCACCACCAGAGCAGTGGCGTTGAGCTGTCCGGCCTGGGTGATCTGCGTCATGGCGGGTCTCCGGAAATAAAAAACCCGCCTTTCGGCGGGTCGGGGTAAACGATGGGACGGGGTTTATTCGGCGAATGAGTCGGAAATCGGCTCAGGATCGTCAGGCGTTACGACGATGTGACGCGGATGCTCATTGAGCACGGCTTCTACGGAATCGTCAGCCGTAATCACGTCGCCGCGCTTGTAATCGTGGAAGGGTTCAACAACGACAAGTTTCATGGCCCGCTCACTGATAGGTAGTCGAAAGGGTGGCCGTCGAACCATCGGCATGGGTGAGGTGATTGACCTGTTCGGCAACGATGACTTCCGTGGCAGATGCCGCCACGAGCGTCGTCCAATCCACGGTGTAGATGAGATCGCGGCGATACACGTTCGCCTTCTGCGTCATGTCGTCGAAGGGCGATGATTCGTAAATTAGGCGTCCTGACGTCCCATCCGGGAAGGTCAGGAAATCGATGTTTGATAGTGCTGAATCGATGAATGGCGCCGTGGCATCACGGTGAGCCGGCGTATCGGCCCACACCGTTATCTGGATCGCTCTCTGCTGCTGCTTGGTCATGGCAGCCATCGATCCGGAGCAGCCTGCGCGTGCCGCTGAGATGCGATACGTGCTTGGAAGTGTGATCACGGCACCACTTACTGTTGCCCCGGAAATCTGCGCCGCCAAGGCGGCTGCAATGGTGTTCGGCGTGTCGCCGGACTGCACCGCATAGGTGTAAGCCTGATTGGATGCAATGATGGCGACGTTCTGAGGTGTCGATACGACCCCGCCTACCGTGACCGTTTGACCGGAGACCGTCATAGTCAGCGTCGGTGCCGTCGTGGATGACACCGCAAACGCCTTCGGGTAACGCGTGGTGTTCTTCTCCCGACCCAATGGGAAGACGGTCACATGGATCTTGCCGCCCATCCCATTCGTGAAGCCGGCCATGTCTGCGTCTAGCTGCGAGCTTTGGGGCCAGCCGGGATAAATGGCAGCAGGCAAACCCGTCGCCGATGCCTGGCCGGTTCCGTTCGGATAAATCGCCGCGGCAATCGTGTTGACGATCGCAGACAGCACATCGGAGACGTCAGCCATTAGGTTTCTGCCTCCATCATCTCGATACGCCAGCCGAGTTCGGAAAGCTCGGCTGTGGAAATCACGTAGCGGTTATTGATGTCATCAGTGACAACATCGTGGTCTTCGATCAGGACACCGCCAGGAATGGGTGGAAGTAGCATCGTCCACCAGCCCGAGCGGACATCGCCAGGTAGGTTTACGGGCGACTTTTCGGCCTTGCTGGAAACGAGGATCGAGCCAGGAAAGGCCGTCACGATCTCCGTTTGATTCGAGGCGGTATTACCGCCATAAGGCTGCGCACCTACGCCCGTGGTCTGCTGTGGACGAAAGACATTAACTGTGCGGTTGCACAAGACTGCCGTAATGGGCAGCAACGGCTCCATCTGGCTGATGAAGTACGTGAATCCGTTACCGGTTAGATAGTCGCCGCGCTGTAACTGCGAGCCATCGGCATAGCAATACCACGTCGCCTTGCCGTAATCGCTTGCCTTCTGCCACGCCGGATCGCGGACGGTGAAGCTGGCTTTGATCGACTGAATGAGATTGCCACTGGCCAGAGCATTTGTCGCGGTAGTTGGTCGGTATTGGCTAAACGACAGCCCGATATGGGCGGCAGCTTGCTTATACCCGTAGTAGATACGGGATTGAAGCGTCTGTCCGTCCATGTCAGCACATCAACCGCATGGATCCGCTGCAGCCGCCAAACTCAGGTCCTGGTGGAACACCTAGAAACTGGCAAAGTCGACGACGCCATGAATCGAACAACCTTTCACGGTCTCGCTGCTCATTCGCATTATGTTTCCACGGTCCCGCCGTGTCGGTATCGAGGTTAGCGCCCGCTGCAGGAATCGCGTTCTCCAGCGTGTAGAGGTTTGCTAGATAGGTCGTGATGACCGTCTGCCCTTCAGCCTGATCCAAGTTCTGGAGCTTGTATTCGAGAACCGCGTAGTACTTCATGATCCACGGCAACGGATTGACCACGGCACCACTACCGTATGCCGGATATCCGCAGAAGCGCCGGATATCGACCAATTGCTGATCGGTGAAGGTATACGGCGAGAAAGGCATCGTTAGTCCGCCTTAAACTTCGCACCAAGTCGGTGCAGCTTGGAAATAAGCTCAGCGTCCTTCACTGGATCGAATCGGTGTCCGGCAGGCCACCAGTGCGATTTATTCCGGATCTGCACGCCAAAGTTACGGGCAAGGACAAAGCCGGATTGCTCCGGCTCTGCCTCTACCGCTTGCTCCAATGACATGGAGCTTTTCCCACTTCGAGCCATTACAGCGATTCCAGAAGCACGCCACGCTTGTAGGCGCTATTGCTCGCGCTCGGGATGGTGGTAGGGCTCGTGGTGATATCGGTCGGCACAGTGAAGCCGCCGATATAAGCCCAAGTCTGCGTCACGACCTGCTTCAGGGCGTCCAGCGGTTCGCGAGTGATATGGGCGATGTCATCCACGATGTCGATCATGTCGTCATCGATCTGCGACTGCTCCGCGCCCGCATAGCCTTCACGAGTGAACACGCCTTCAACCAGGGCGCCCTCGCCGCACAGGATGCCGCGCCGAACATTGCCGACACCGGCCAAGTTCTGCACGGGGTTCAGATTGGTTTCAATCAGCTGCACGCCAAGGATTTCGGCCACCACGCCTCGGCGGTATTCCTCACTCTTGGGCTGGCCGCGGAACAGTTCCTTAAAGTCCGGATCCGAGAACAGGCCCACCGACTGGATCGGGTCCATATAGAGGTGATAGAAGCCGCTCTCACCGACTGGCTGCACGCCATTGGCCGACAACTGCGCCTTGCTATTCAAGATCATCTGCATGGTGATCTTGCCGCTGTTGTAGTCGTTGGTGGCGCTAATGCCTGCACTGGTGGATGCCATGACGTTGCTCGTGCTGTTCGACGGACGCATGACGAACGGAGCCACCGCCGAAACCACCGGATTGCCAGCCGTACCATCAGCCACCGTGACATTGGTGGAGAAGGTCAGCGTACCGGAGATGCCGCCCGGAGTCGTGGACACGTTGGTACCGTCGATCGTGTAGCCAGTCAGAGAGTACACATCGCTGCCAACGGTCACGTTTACCGGGTTGGAGCCCGACACCGGAACGACCTGCCCTTCACTGTTCCATGTGGAGGTGAAGCCGCGTACGTCATCAACCTGGATGGTGGCACCAGCCGCACCCAGCGTGACGCGGACGTGCGTATTGCCGCCCAAATAGGCGTTGAACAGCGTTTGCTGCGCTAGGGTGTCCACCGAACGAGCGGACTGCTCGCCGAGGGTCGCGGCATTGCGCAGGAACAGCGAGGCGATCGCCACGCGGGAGGTGACAACATTGAGCTGCTGGTTGGCCGCGTACTGGTTGACACTGAGCGTGTACTGCTCAACACCGTAGTTCTGCGGGGTCAGACCCGAGGTGAAGTCGCTGTTGGCGGCTGGAGACAGGGGCGTAGTGATGGCCGGCAGCAGGCCAGTGCGGGTCTTGGTGATGCTTTCGCCAATGCCTGCGGCAAACGGTTCACGATCAGCAATCGCACGGAAGCCGAGCTTGGCGCGCAGAGCTTGCCGGAAACGACGTTCCAGGTATCCCTGCTGGATGACGGACTGCAACGAACTGGGAAGGTTATTCAGACTCATGGGTAGTTACCTTTGATGGGTGACGTCCCATGGGCGCCCGGCCCCGATGGACTTGCAATGCCGGTCCTTACCGGCTCTTTGGTTGGATTAGCGAACGCCAAGCTTGCGCATTTCGGCCGCGAATTCTTCTTCGGTCATGTCGCGCGCATGCTTTGGTTTGTCTTCCCGACGCGGTGGCGGCTGCGTGGTTGAAGATGTGGTCTTGGTGAACAGGTAGGGCTTGGCCTTCTTGAGTGCTTCGATAGCATCATCAGCACCCTCCAGTTCCCCCTTGTCGTTGAACTTGACTTTCGATAAGTCAGCAAGCGCCAAGCCGTCGATATCGACAATACCAGCCTTCAAGGCGACAGCCTTTACTTCGGCGCGAATCAAGCGTGCCGTAGCTTCGCCCTGTGCTGCCGTGACCTTATCGGATGCATCCTTCTCTGCCTTGGTGGCCCGCTCTTCCGCTTCCTGTAGCTTGCGTTCGGCCTCCTGGGCCTTTAACCGATAACCAGCGTTCTCGTGGCGCAGTTCGCGCACGTATTCCTTGCTGAAGGTTTCCGGTTGTGGTGATGGCGAAGGGGCGGGAGAAGGGCTGGAATTGCCAGCGGGCGGATCACCAGCGGTATCAAGTAAGGGGTAGCGCTTACGCAGCATCAGGCTGTCTCCAATAAAAAGGCGCCGCCTGGGCGCCCTGATGACCCAAACCCATAGGTTTAGGCGTTAATGTTTTCTTTGATCTGCGGGGATTGTTCGGCGAGCTTCGCTTGGTCTTCCGCAATCTTCTTCAATTCGGCATCGACATCTTCGATGTCGTATAAGCCAGCGGTGATCGTTACGGCACTTTCTTTCGACATCAGGCCCGCATCGGTATTTGTCTTGAGTGTGCCAGCAGTAGTCGATAGATCTTGCGCGGTCGGCGCATACCATGCCGGCCATTTAAGGCTGATCTTTCCAGTCTTGAACTTCGGATAGGCCTCACCTTCGCGGCTGACCAGTTGGGATGAGCTCCCAACTTTCACAATCATCTTCAGGAGGGACAGCAGCGCGCCCTGCCCGTAACTAATGCGCAGCTTGTCCGTTAGCCAGATCAGCGGCTGATTCAGTATTTCCATAGCCCTTGCGGACTGCGCAACCGTAATCCTGTCGGGATTTACGCGAGAAGCATGCAACTGTTCCTTGGCGAGATCGGATGCGGCGCGCACGTATTCCAATACAGCGCTGGTTGCTGTTCCGTCGATCTCCAGCATTTTCGCATCGCCATCCTTGTCCACGACGATGGCATTAGATGCGCTGCGAACCAAATCGCCTTCGCTTCCTGCTGGCTCCTTGATAAGGAGCGTTGGATCGCCGGCATAGCGCAGCGCACGATCACCCTGGGTCATCTGGTACTCAATGGTGATCTGCGTCTCAATGGCTTCGTCGCAGAAGGAGGGCCGGCCATCGATCTGGTCGCCACCAGGCAGGTTCTTTACCCAAACCATTGGCACGAAATTAAGCCCATGAACAATCGTACGGCCGTCATCACGTACAGGCTGCCTTTTCGGGCCATCCTGCACAACCTTTACAGGTGTAAGCCATAATTCCTCAGTGTTGTTCCACTCGCGCGACCACCAGAATGCAGCCTTTAGGTCATCATCCTTGATGGCGTAACCCATTTCGGCCAAATCGGCACCGGTCAACTTGCGTTTTTCTACCACCTTTTCTAGCTGGTCGGGTTGCTTAGGATTCCAGATGGGAGTCAAGTAGGCTGTGTCCAGCACATCAACGTAGACACGGCCCTCCAGGATACGCAGCCATATCGCCGTGCTACCCACGGAACCCGCCATGGCTGCTTCAATCATGGTTAGGTTTAGCTGGACATCATTTACCAGTTCGCGCAGGGTTTCGCGCGTTACTTCGTCGTCGTGCTCAATCGTCGGCCAATGACCATCACTGAACAGCATCGCTACCGACTGCTCGACAGCCAGGCGGCAAAGGTTGTGCCTGATGGAAGGACGACGGTCGCGCAGCGGGATGTATTGCTTACTGCTGTCGTATTCTTCGTGCGCGGCATACTCCAATTGGGCATACATCGACCCATCAAGCACGCGCTGGTACGCCTGAATGCGGGCGACGCGCTCCGGAAAGTCCTTATCCCTTGGGAACGTGTCTTGCAGCGTCTTCCACATGGCTTACTTATGCTTCCAGTGTTTGGCGTTGGCAGCAAAAACAGCCTGGGCGCGGACATGCGGACTCTTTGAATGCAGCGCGGATTGCAACTTTGAATCCGGTATTTTCTGACCCTGAGGCACATGCAGTTCGCGATGTAGCTCGCCACGGTGGCTAGGCTTGATCTTGATTGTCATGGTTACCTCTGTCGGTGCAGGACTGTTGTGCCGTGCGTACGCGTTGGCTTGATCAGCGGGAAGCGACGATGGATGAAATAGCCGCCTGCGTCATTTGTATGGTCCGTGCCTGCAGTCTTGTCCGGCTCGCCATGCTCATCCCATACCTGCTGTTCAAGGTGATCGGCATACACCGGACACTTGTCGGCATTGATGCGATACCGACGATCGCCCCCTGCATTGCAAAACATGGCGTTCATCGAGTTAATGCGGTCCTTCACAGGCGGGTTTGCCTCCGGTGCGTCCACCTTGAAGCCTGCATCACGCAACAGCCGAATATCGGTCTCTGACGCATTCACGGAGCGCCTAGATCCACCCGATGCATCTGGGTAAACCGTTATGTCTCTGGATTTACTGAAAGTGTTCCCGTTGTGCGTCCAAAACCGCTCTTTTAGGCGCCGGATCATGTCTGGAGTGTCATATCCATTAATGACCTCGTCCACAGCGCTAGGTGAATCCTTACGGATCACATGCACAATCGCAGCCATCTTGCCGACATTGAAGTCCATGCCGACGTGAATGGGTTCGCCATCGTTTAGCGTGTCGGAGCAGCTATTTTCCTTGCGACTGAAGGCGTGATAGACCGTGCCGGCTGTAAGGTTGACGAACTGACCGTCCAGGTATGCCTGAATCAGTTGCGCCGGATAAGTCGCCAGCAGCGAAGGAATGTAATCCGTTGGCAGGTTCAGCTCATTGTCGTACGTACTGGCCTGAACCATCCCATATAGTGGGCGGAGATCCGGCTTATCGCGAACTTCTTTGACCCACTGCTGGTAGACGAACTGAAACCCCTCAGGAGTCGTCGTTACGTCAATGCCATTTTGCAGACCATCAGCCTTGTGACGCATTCGGGCGATGATCTTTCGCCACGCCTGTTGCGCCTTCTGTTTCTTCAGAACGTCGAGCTCATCGACTAGCGCCCGGCCAATCTTGAAACCGACGATCGTTTCCGGCTTCTCCATCGAACGGCAGATGACCGTTCCGCGGTACCGCCTTCCCGAGTAGAGATGAACCTCCTTATTTGCTTCCCGCGAAATCGTGCGAAGCCCCCAATCATGGGCGACTTCCTCGATCGTCGGGAAGAAGATGTCGCGGATCTGTCCGTAAGTTGGAGCGAAGTAGCCGGCGGGTACTTTCGGGAATTCCCAAAAGTGCTGGCAAAGCCCCGATGAACCAACCCACGTCTTACCAGAACCGAAGCCAGCGACAAAGGCTCGGAACTTGTGTGGTAACGCAAGGAACTCCGCTTGAGGAACGTTAAGCCGTGGCCTGATCTCGCTGGCTGTCACGGCGGGCATCCTTTACTTCAACGGTTACTTTGACGGACTTAGGTGTCTCGTCTTCATCAGTGGCGCCTTCCATGCCAAGTAGCTTGGCTTTGCTCATGGTCGCCTGGACCATGGCGGACGCCTGACCTCGATCCTTACCAACCGCCCTAGCCTCTTCAAGCTCCACGATCAGACTATCGACCGTGACGTTATGGCGTTTCCGCGTCACCTCCTGAAGCTCCGATAGCCTTGAGGCTATCTTGGGGTTATCCAGGAGGGCCTTCGCCTCACGGTTGATGGATGCAGGCTTAGCAGTTGTGTCGTAAGCCTGCCGGTACGCTTCGCTGGCATTACCAGTCTCAAGGTAGACTTGGCAGAACTTTTCCTGTTTCGGGGTTAGTGACATATCTCGACACCATCAGGGCGTCTCGTTCAATTGCCTTTCCACCGCCGCCACTCAACCCAGCCGATCAGACCGAGAACCAGCAGCACCGGGATGGCCCAAGTGGATACCCATAGCCAGCTCAGGAAGGCATACATGACTCATGCCGCCAAGGCTTGGATAACCCGATCCATACTGTGATCGATGGGGTTATCGAATGGCTCGGCTGGGTGGCCGATCTGAGTCAACGGTCCTGGTAGCGTCAGCCCCATGGGAACCTCGGTTACGATGTCATGCCCATTACGAGTGGCGAACCACGGCACCTTCTTGGCTTGCAATAGGTTGGCCAGCGTATCGTCACCACACATCCGCGGCGGCTCGAAGGCATAGACCGGAACGGCGATACCGCGAAGTGCCCATACACCGGCATAGGCAATCGCCATGGCGGCACCAAGGCTATGCCCCACTATGGCGCTCGGGCGCTGGATCGACATGCAGGCCGGAAGGATGGCGGCTAACGCATGCCAGAAGCCGCAATGCAGTTCGCCCAAGCCTTCGACATGTACTGTGGCGATATCGAAATCTGCCATCCAGGATTCGATGTCATCGCTACCCCGGAATACATGCACATCGCCATACACATGCATCCGCGAGGCGCTATCCTCCCTTCCAACCGTGGGCGCGTCCGCATAGGCGCGCTTGGCCAGGAGGGCGTAAGCGACGGGTTTCATTTCGCGACAGACGCTGCCGATGCTGGAAAATCCTGCGCCGCCTTAACCTGCGCCTCCACTACGCCCACGACGCCGGCAGCGGTCTCCGCCAACACCAGTGCGGCTTGTACTTGGGCCTGCTGCGTGGGTGGAATAGGTAGCGACCCGGCGAGATAAGCGAGCGCCGGCAAACCGGTCTGCACGAGTGACTGAATGCTAGATGCGTCCACCGCGGGAGCCGCCGACGCACCGTTGCAAACCTTCGTCACTACAGCATGGGCTACGGCAAGCTGTGCATCAGCCTTATGCCCGAGGTCAGCGGTTGCCGGGTCGGCCTCCAACGCCACATTGAGCGCAGCCAACTGCGTATGCACGAGATCCAGCTGCGGGCATGCGATGGTGGCGATCTGTTGCGGAGTGAGTGGCTGAGGCTTGACACCACAACCGGCGCACAAGCCGATGAGCGCGACGGCCATCGCCATCACGAGAATGCGTGCGATTTTCATGGGATTACCCTTGGTTGTATTCGGGTTTGTCTTGCGGCACGGATACGGGCGGCAATTGCGCCGGCTTCTGGCCTGTTAGCAGGTAACGGACTTGTGCGTCATTCAGAAAGAACAGGGCTACAGCGACAGCGCCGGATGCAATCTGCGCCGCCATGGCGAAATCGCCTTGGTACTTGCTCGCAAAGAGACTGGCAAGGCACATGGCATAGCCGTAGACCGTTGATTTCTCGTTGGCTCTATTAAGCAGCTTGAGCAGAAAGGCATAAGCGCCCTGACTGATCTTCATCATCGATCGACCTTCTTATCCAACTTGTCCTCGATGCGCTTCATTGAGTCACGAATCCATGCGATATCCTCACTCTGCCGACGCTCAAGGTGTTCGATCTTCACCTCTGCCGTGCGTAGGCGTTCGCTGTGATTCCCAAACCACTTCAGCAGCGCGCCCATGGCACCGATGCCAGGAAAGATGAGCGCACAGAGCGCGATCCAGTCTCCGGTGCTCATGCATCGTCCCCTGTGACGTTGGCTTGGCCTGATAGAAACAATGCAGCCTCGGCAGCGCGACGTTTCACGAGTCCTGGCTCGACTTGTCCGCCTGCCATGACCCAAAATTTGAACTGTGCGGCGGCTTCCTGATACCGCCCAGCGTTGAGCAGACGAAGTAAAGTGGAATTGCGCAACCGGTTCTGTCCGAGGTTGAACACGAAATCTGCCAATGCGTCTAACTGGCCCTGGGTTAGCGGAACCGTTACCAGCTCAGATACCCAGCGAGCAGCATCAGCCAAGTCCTCGGTGAGGAAATCTTCGGCCTGTTGCTCGGTGATAGTCATGCCGGCCTGTGCGCCCGACGTATGGCCATAGCCCACAGTCCAAAGCCCGGTACTGTCCTGATATGCCTCCAGGCGCAAGCCCTCGCTCGCCTTGACTAAGGCGATGGCGTCTTTGCTGGGTTCCATTACTTAACTACTCTGGGACCGCATTTCAATAAACCTTCAACGTTTTTCCACTGCAGCGTTTCGCGAAGCAGTACGAATAGACCGCCATCCCGGTTCTGCACGGCGATGGCGCCGAACTTTTCCAGGAACTCCGGCATGTCTTCGATATAGACATCACCATCGCCAAGTACTTCAGGCTCGGCATCGCGCTCGGTCTCGTCGCTCATGCCGCCACCGATACCCATTCGGATTGCTTGACTGGCTTTGGATCATCCGCAAACACGCATTCCTGGAACGTCAGTCCGCGCAGCGGATGAGTCAGCCAAAGCGCCTGCATCGGCGGCTCATAGTCGAATCGGCTTTTCAGCGCGTATTCGTTGAAGCCAACCAAGCTGCCATTGACGATGATCTGCCCCAAGTAACGGAGTTGATGCCAATGGCCCATTAAAAGAATGTCGTATGGCAAGCCAAGCGCGCCATACTGCTTGCGCGTCTTGGCGTCGCCACGCATCCAAGGAAGCAATGGGCCAGTGATGCCGGAACCACCTGTGAAGCTGTCGCCATGCGTCAGTAAGTAACGCGTCCCATATACCCGGTATGAGGCATCAAAGCCATCCGGAATCTGGAACGTTACCTTGCCGCGATATTTCGAATCTGCCTCGATTGTCCGCTTCAGGAAGTGATAAAGCAGGAAATCGAAGTTAAGCGCCGGCCCATTCTTCATGCGCGGCCTGCGATCGATGCGGCCATGGTTGCCGGCGACACAGTTCACATGGACGCGGCCAAATTCATCGGCCAACAACTTTACATGCGGAACAAGCGCATCATGCAGCGTGATGACGGACTGGATGACAGTCTCGTCTGCCGTATCGCGCAGCTCATCATGGATAACCCCGTCGACCATATCGCCGCCGAGGTTGAGCACCAAGCCGCCAAACTCACCTGGCGCTAGAGTGCATCGCAACAGCTTTATCGCGCCTTCCACCACCCGCGCCAATCGGCGTTTGGCGATAGTCGTGTTGTATTGATTGACCCCATTGACCTGATTGGCGAAGACCGTTTCGCCGAAATGCAGATCCGACAGCATTAGGGTCGGGATGCCATGAACAAGCTTCGATCGCTTAGGTTCGCTAGCCAGCCATGCTGGCGGATTCGTAACAGCAGAATCGACCGAATGAATGATACGCTTGATAGCCGCAAGATCGGCGGATTCGTTCACTAAACGACGGTTTTCAGCCTTCAGTGCGGCAATTTCGCGTCGCAGCAATTCTGGCTCTGTGACATTCCCGCGTGCCGAAGCGGCTTCCGCCTCTTTAGTAAAAGAGGACTTGCCGCATTCCTTACAGACGACACGGCTTCCGCCATTTCTTTGCAGATTTGGCGAACCGCACTTAGGGCAGCGCATGTCAGTTCCGGATTAGCAACTCAGGAACATCCATGCTTACCGCATCAAGCGCGTGTGCCGCCGTCATGGGCAAACGAGCATTTCTTGGTAAGGGAACACCTTCTTCCCGCTCAATTTCTTCTTGCAGGAGAGCGAGGGCGCGCCAAGCAAGATAGGCGGAGTGGCGAACGCCTTTACCGTCCTTCTTTCCTGCATCAACTAAATGACGCAGGATCTTGTTGGCGTGATCGGTCGATTTACCGCGCGCCCAATGCATCGGCTGCCCAGGATTATGCTGTTCATTACCTATCCGGCTCACTTCCGCAACGGCTGCCAAGGCATTCGGGAAGTAATACAGCAATCCATCAGCAAGAGGGATGCGATTACGCGCCTCAGCATCATCCGGAAGTGAGCCGGTCGTCATTTGGCGTTTCCGAAACGCAAACCATTGAACCAGCGGCGTAAAACATAGCTTCGCGCCAAGCTAATGGCGGTGAACACTAAGCCGATATTAAACGCCTTTGCTGCATTCAGGCTTGTGAAGCCAAAATGCGGAAGGATCAACATGTTAGCTGCGAAGTTAATGGCGAATCCTACAAAAATGTTCGCCCATGCCTCGACGAAGCTACCAAGCTTGGTTTGTGCCATGTCGATTCCTAGATGAGCGGGCGGCGAGACTCGAACTCGCACCTACAACCTTGGAAGGGTTGTGCCCTGCCGTTAGACCACACCCGCATATGGTGCTCAGAGAAGGATTCGAACCCTCGGCCCTCTGCTTACAAGGCAGATGCTCTACCGGCTGAGCTATCCGAGCGAAACAAAAAGCCCCACCGGATGGCAGGGCTTAAAATCACATCCGAACGCTATGCGCTCGAAGAGTCAACTCCATTATATCAATCGATCTGTAGGCAAACACCTACGGATTAAGAACATGATTGAACTCCCGCGTAGCTTTTGCCAGGGCATCCGTGCACTGAGAAAGTAGCCATTCGTAGGGCTCAACCCAGCGTTGGAGGTAGGAGCTATGCTTCATGCCAAGTGCATCGGCGCGCCATACTGGACCGCGTGCAATTTGGCCAGAGCCCTTGCATCTGTCGCAATCAATCGCTAGCTCCCGCTTAACCATTATTCCCCGACCGCGACAGTCCGGACAATTACGTGGCTCCGCCAGTTCCGCTAGCACGCCGATGCGGATCTTTTCGAATGTCCCGTCTATCTGCGGCCACATGCGAGCTTGAGCCTCTTCGATGCCAATCTTGGCTCGTCGGCGCTGGGCATCATTCGATGCCGTGGCAAGCCTTAGCTGAGCCGTCACAAGCGCATCCATTCGTTCCCGCCATTCGCCAAATTGCATCGAAACGAGATGGTAATCAAGCTCATGTTTTGTCAGTGCCGCACCATCAGGCCACCAAACCCGACAAAGCAATTCACGCCCCAATCCAGACGGAACGAAGGCTAATGCCGCAGCAATGTCCTGCGGCGTCAATTCGGGGATGCCGCCTGCGCCCACATCGAAGCGCACATTTTTGGGATTCAACTTGGCTAGCGCGCGACCTACATGCATGGCATTACCCCTTCAGGCGTTTGTTATCGGGTTCAAAACTTGTCCCTGGCGTCTTCATGCAGAGTGGAAACGTCCTGCCTTGCGTATCGCAGGCTGACTTGCCCCAGCCATGCACTGCGTGGATGCAATACGTGCATCCTCCGGCTTGAGTGACTTTGATGCGCTGGCGTCGCGCCAGTTCGCGTTCGGTGGCTTTCTCGGGCGCGGTGAGGGTTTCAGCCACGCGCTTGCCTCCTGTATTTATGTTCCCTACGGATATCGGCAAGTAAGCCGTGAAGGATGGCAAGTTGCCGGCTGATTACCTTTTCTTCGTGCTGGAGTTCTTCAAGGCTGAGTTGCCGGATGGCGATCCGGACTGCCTCCTTATCCGTAAGAGCTGAGCCTGTTCCCGCAAGAATGCTTCCACTTCGGCGCGGGCTTCCGGTTCCAGCTTGTCCAGTTCCGGTATCCACTGGCTTCCTGGTAAGCGTAAGATCCGTAGCTTGTCCTGGAGGTAGTAGCTGATGGGCATTCATGCGTCCTCCTTAACCGGTCCAGCCGTAATCCGAATCCTCACCTCAGCCGGCTTGCGCACTTCGTCTTTGATCCATGGATGCGGCACGAAGCGGCGGTCATCAATGCCGAGTGAATCGGCGATGCCATCAAGCGCTGGCTTGAGCGAGCTGAGCAATCCGTCAGCGTCCCGGCGACGGCAATCATAGGCATACCCATTGATCCAGACATGCAATGGGCCATCGGGCAATTTCAATTCGCGCCATCCGGCTTCCCGGGCCAGCACGAACCCTAGTTGCCGCGCTGCCTTTGCAGCCTTAGCTTTCACAGACCAGTGAACTTTGACGTTGGGATGCAGAGCGTGGTCGGGCCATGGAAGGATGAGTTCAGGCGTCATGCGATCTCACTCCATACTTCGGATGCGAGATTGCCAAACGTCATCGTGGCGCCATCCCAATGCACATCGATGTAGCCGGTTGGGCCGTGGCGGTTCTTCTCGACGATAACGCGAGCTTCGTGCTGCGGTGCGCTTTGGTCGTAATACCCTGGCCGGTATAGCATCATGATCTGGTCGGCTTCTTTCTCGATCTCGCTCGAGTCCGACAGGTCGCCCATGCGCGGAGTTTGGTTGGCGCGCTTCTCTACCTCACGAGACACCTGAGCCAGAACAACCACCGGAATCTCAAGCTCGCGGGCGAGGTTCTTAAGCGCCCTGGCGACGAACCCAACTTGCTCGAATTTTCGCTCACCTTCACCCACGATGCGCTGCAGATAATCGATGTATAGCGCCTTGATGCCGTGCTTGTGCTTCCATCGGCGAGCTACGCGCGCAACTTCGGCCATAGTGGGTGCCGACCGATCGAGGAACCATATCGGCATCTCGCTTGCAATGGACACGGCGTTCGTGATCCTCGGCCAGTCTTCCTCAAGGAAGTTCGCGGTGCGAAATTTACGGGCGTCAATTCTGCCTAATGCGGAGAAGTTGCGGAGAGTCACCTGCTCCACCGGCTGCTCACCCGAGATCATGCCAACGGGATTTTTAGCCAACGCTGCAGCTCGCGCCATGCCAAGCATGAACGCCGTTTTGCCCATGGCGGCACGGGCTCCCACAATCACCAAATCCCCATTGTGGAGACCGCCTAGCTTGTCGTCCACGTCCGCCAAGCCAGTCGTGATGCCAGGCAGTTTGCCGCCGCTCTGGAATACCGTCATGATTTCCTGATATGCGGCTCGACTGGCTTGTTTCGCATCCCACTCGTGGTTCTGCTCCACCGCATGCAGGTTCATCAGCTCAGTGATGGCTTCATCCACGGCGTTCTCGTGATTGGCCTCGACCAGCTTCATGCCGATTTCCCTCGACTTGCGTTGGCGCCATGCCGACATCACGCGATGCGCAAAGGCTTCGGGTACAGCCGTCACCATGGCATCGCTGCCAATGCTTAGCGCGAGGTCGCCCAGCGCCTTCCTGCCCTGCTGCTCGAGCTGGTCGCAGACCGTTACCGGATCAACAGGCTGGCTTACCGCGGCCTGCTCCCGCATCACCCGGTAGATGTCGGCGTGCTGCTCGCTCGAGAAGTGCTCGGGATCGATCTGCACCCGGTAACAGTCTCCTGGACGCAGCATCAGCGTCGCCAGCAATGAGCGCTCGAGCTCAAGGATCGTTGGATCGCGTTTGATCATAGCTTCCTCGTGGCGGCAACCGAATCGCCACCATGGCTGGATTGCGTTGTTCCGCGGAGTCTCGCCCAATCGTTGCGGATAGCCTCCATGAAGGCCGAATCCCAATCGACGTACGTGTACCCATTGGCTTTTGCCTTGGCCTTGAAAGCGTCCAGGTGCTCAGACAGCCGGCTATAGCCCTTCTCGATCGCCCATGCCTTCACGCGTTCGGAGACGGCGAAGTCGTCAGCGAGTGGGGTCTTCGGCGCGCGCTTGCGCGTTACTCTGTTCTGTATCTGTTCTGTTCTGTTCTGTTCTAGAGCGTTACAGGAACGTTTCTCGTCTGTTTCATGAAACGTTTCATTGCGTTTCTTTGCTTCGCGATGCCTGCGAACCCTTGGTGTGCTTGAATCTGACTCGTACTGGCGCTTACTCCAGTTGCACAAAGTCCAGTCTTCATTGATGAAGCCGCGGCGTAGAAACTCGGCCTTTGTGATGGTCATTTCCTCTGCCGAAATTCGCAGTGCAAACCCTATCGATGTTTCACGTTCCGTTTCATGAAACGTTTCAAGCCCGTTACTGCACTGCAGGCAGAACAGCATGATGAGTCGCCGCTGCATGGCCTCACTCATCATCTGGACCTTCGGATCGCTAGCGAACTCGTGATAAAGGCGGAACCAATCCATCACCTCACCCCCATTCTGCGTTCCATCCTCTCTACCTGGGCTGGAGACCGGCGATTGATGGCCTTGACCTGGGCTGCCCACAGCAGCACAGCCTCTTCGCGGCGTCCTGCAGACATGGCTTCAGCGAAGTGATGACCAAGCTTGCGGATCTCGCGCTCGTGTAGCCAGTCTTGGATTCGTAGGCGGATGCTCATGCGGCCCTCTTCATGAGCTGATGTGTGCGCAGCACGCCTTCAGCATGATCTAGGCGCACTTGTATATGGCTATATCCTTCAGGAGGATCAATGCGTCCATCACAAACTGCATGACAGTAGTGGCAGCCGAATGCAGCCATATCATCAGGTGGTTTGATGCCAGTACCGCAGTAAGGGAGCATGCGGTAATGGCAAAGCACGGTGTCTTCCCCGCCGCCCGTGCAGCCTGGAAGACGGATCATGCATGGCTTGCCGCGTGCTGCGTTGCGGAGATTCATGCCGCCACCGCCTGCTGATCGGCGATCAGCCCTCGGGCTTGCATGTAGGCGCGAATACGGATGGCTGCCGGGCGCGGGTCGATCGCGTTTCCGAGGGCGCGCAATTTAGCCACTCGGGCGGGTATCCCATTTCCCAGCCAACGAACTCCGGGTGGAGGGAGCCGGCGCCAGACCGGTTTAGCTCCATCGGTGCATTCGACGTATTGGCAACCCTCCACACTGACGACGGAAGCGGTAAACCCCCGGCTCCGAAAGTCATGTTCGGTCCACCCTTCGCCCCATCCGAAGCTCGAGCGGTTGGCCAAAGCGCGAGCAAGATTCGCCTGATCGCAACTTGTCCTGCTGAATTTCCCGCTTCGTTGTAGCTCCCCTTTGCTGGTGAATTGCTCGTCGGTGTCGGCCACAAACCAATAGCGATCCCGGAAATCTTCCGCGCCTGCGCTCGCGGCTTCGATAGGTTTGGACTCCACGGCGTAACCCATGGCTTCCAAGTCACCGAGCACGAGACCGAGCCAGTCAGTAGCACTCGCAACCTGTTCTCCATGGATGACTGGAGGGTTGCACTGGAGGATGAGGTGCTGCCAACTCGGCCAGAGATGCCGCTCGTCCGCAAACCCAGCTCTCTTACCTGCCGCGCTGAAAGGCTGGCAAGGGCAGCTGCCAGTCCACACGGGCCAACTAGACGGCCATCCGGCAAGCGCCAGAGCGAGAGACCATCCGCCGAGACCGGCAAAGAAATGGCACTGCGTGTATCCGCGCAGTTCGTCGGGTCTGACATCTTCAATGCTCCGTGTGTCGATGTCGCCGCGCGGGATCAGATCGGCGTCCATCAGGTTGCGCAGCCATTGGGCGCAGTAAGCGTCAATCTCGTTGTAGTAGACCGAAGCACTCAAGCCGCACCCCCAACAAACACCAGTGATTCCCAAATGATCCCAGGGGCTCCGTGACCTTTAACGCGCGGCCTTGTCCGATGCGTGTTGCGAATGAATCCGCGAATGGCTGCACGGCGGACGATTGACCCCCATGCGCGTTCATCAGTTGGTGAGCCATAGCCTAGCTTTTCGGCCTCGGCGGTCATTTCTTCCACCGTGAACTCAGGATGTGCGAGCGCATAGCGATAGGCGAAGCCAAGTGCAGCATCCGGCCAAGAATCGTCAACGTCTGCGGCATGATTAAAGGATTGCGCGATGCCTTCGTTGGCAGCTTCGCGGGCACTCGCGAGATCGATGATGGCACTCATGACACCCCCTTGATGGCCTTGATTTTCTCCATCAATTCAGGCGAAAAGGATTTGACATGATCGGGATCAGTGAAGTCCCAGCAATTCAACGCTTCTAGTGCTTTAGCCATCTTGAATGCGGCAACTTTTGTTCGTATACGCTTCGCAACCAGAAATCTTGTTGAGCGATGCGTCACAGCCCAGCCATCCGAAATAACGTCCAAAAGACTGTCAGGTATGGTGCGATGGATGAAAAAAGATCCAACATCTGTCCCCGTGAATGGGATCATGGTTGGCTTGCCACTCACGATGGGAGTGCAAGGTAGATCGCGAGTTATAAGGCCCATCAGTGCGCGCTCCTGACTACGCCAATCTTTCCATCCTTGCCGCACAGTTCGCGCGCCTCCTTACGGCTCGCGCATTGCATGACGATCTCGCCGGTCTTTTCGTCGTAGATAACCCAGGCGATTACCTTGCCTTCAGTGCTCATAGCTACTTTCCTCCGGGAAAATTTCTACGAATTGCTTGTGGTCGCGCAGATAGCGGCGCGTGCGCATCTCGTTGGCGAGTTGCTGCAGCTCCGGATCGTTGGGATCGAATGGGAGTGCGTCGTTTTCGCCGTGGTCATGGATGTTGGTCATGCGGCGTTAGACTCCGGCGCGTACCAGGATGGACGCACGCGATCCCCTGCAAGGTCGCCTGCATAAAGCCATACCTCGGGAACACCATAGAGTTTTGCGAAGGTGCGTAGCCTGATTTCGGTTGCCACCATTTGCGTTTGTGCGCGCTCGATGCGGCGCAGAGACTTGAGGGTCATACCCCCCCCTTGTCGCCGCATCAGCCTCGGACAGGCCGGCGAATTGTCTGGCGCTACGCATGCGATTACCGAACGTGTCGCCCTGGCGGGTGCCTGCAACGTGGTAGCCGAAATTCAGGGGCTTCATGACATACCTCGGTGGTGGCTAAGACTTCTTGCGTGATTGTTCTGAACCACTTTCCAGTGCACTTAAAAGTTCGCGCGCAGCTTGCTCAGAGATGCGCAGGTCTTCCATCACAGTCTTGATAAGCGCCATTTCTGCGAAATCCTGCGTGGACTTACCCGATAAGGTGGCAGCAACTACGAGGCGACCGAATTCCGCATCGCCTCCAACGTCAGTTGCCGAAATAGGTGACTTGAAAATCGCCTTAGTAGGCGATTCAGACATCGCACACTTCGGCGTTAATCTGTTGAGCAGAGGCCGCAAGGAATTCCTGCGTAACCTTGTTCAGCGCATAACGCTTGAATACGCCGTATTGCATGCCGATCAGGGCTGCAGCCTGTTTGGCGCGCGCCATTTCGTGTTCGTTTACGTCGAGATAGTCACGAAGTCGCTTGTAACTAGGATCGAGGTACATGTCAGTTCCTTTGGAGATAGCTATGTTTGGCAGTGGGGTGCGCAAAGCGCGCGGGGAAAGTGGCGGATTCCTCAAGGAGTCGGTCATCCTTTGCCCAGCTAACCGGCAGCCAGGAGGAATCCATGAAAGGAGAGTTCGACGAGCACGAGCTGACATTGTTCTGCTTGAGGTGCGACAAGCCCTTTCGCGTCCTGTTTGGCGCGATCAAGGCGTCAGCCGAGGCAACCTGTCCACGCTGCCGAGAGGTGAACAGGATCGATGTGTTCGCGTTCCATCGGCAGATGAAGCGGATGCGGCGGTTGATACGCGGAGAGAAAGACTGAACGTTTTGCTGCCCCGCACACACTCGACTATTGATGTGCGTCACAAATCGCGCGTTATCGCTTGCGGCAAGCTTGCTCGACGCAGGAACAGGGAGGATGGCGATGGTGGGGGGTACATTCATTCAGGCAGCTCGCTTACCTGGCTGCCTAAGCGGCTGCGCATAGATGCCGTTCCAGTCAACTTTGCCGCCGCTCGCTTCAATGATGTGACGTGCTCGCTCTGGGCGCGGACGTCGTTCTTTATTGCGATAGCTCTGCGCAACGCGCTCGCTAATACCAAACAGCTTGGCTGCTGCCTTGTCGCCGATCTGGGTGATGTATTCGCTGAGTTCCATGCCCACGGATTGTGGGCATTCCAAACGCGCTTGTCAACCTCATTTTGTGGTTGTTGACGAAGATGAATCCTAAATCTTTGTATCAACTACAATTTGTGGGCCAATCCAATGTGTCGCGCCCCATGAGAAAACACCGTCGCATCCTTGCTGAGATTTTGAAGAGTAAGGGTTACTCGCATAGAGATATTGCCAAGCACATGGGGTGGTCATCTCCGTCTGCTACCGGCAATAAACTCCGCGGCGAGCGCGATTGGGCATCAGGGGAGTTGGAGAAAATGTGCGAGCTTGCCGGCATCACTGTCATCTATTTAGCTGAACTTTCGGACGACCTAGTGTTGACAAAACACCCTGAGTCTGTGACCGGCGCACGCATGATTGATGAGCTTCCCCTTGCTCAACGCGAGCAAGCTCTACAATACATACGATCGATATATCTCCCGAAAATCGATTGATAAATTCAATCGAAGTCACCCACATTTTGTGCTTGACAACCTCATTTTGAGGTCATAAGCTTTCTCCCATCGCCCACGCTTTGTGGGCAACGCCGAACCCCGGCAGGGAGAACCAGCATGGCCCGCAAGAAGTTCGAGCTAGTCGCCGATCAGTCCATTGAAGTCCTCGGCATCAAGCTGTTCCGCATCCGTGCCCTGATTTCGTTTGGCTCGGTGAGTAAGGGTGACTTGGGCGGCTATATCGCCAAAGAGGAAAACCTCAGTCAAAACGGCAACGCGTGGATCTACGGCGACGCGTGGGTCTCCGGCGACGCGCGGGTCTCCGGCGACGCGCGGGTCTCCGGCGACGCGTGGATCTACGGCGACGCGCGGGTCTACGGCAACGCGTGGGTCTCCGGCGACGCGCAGGTCTACGGCAACGCGTGGGTCTCCGGCGACGCGCGGGTCTCCGGCAACGCGTGGGTCTCCGGCGACGCGCGGGTCTACGGCGACGCATCCATCTTTTGGGCATCCCGCGTGGGCAGCGAAAACGGCACGCTTACCGTTTTCCGCGCAAAGGTTGGCCTATACGTCACCCGCGGTTGTTTTGCTGGAACGGATGACGAGTTTCTTAAGCGCGTGGATGAAGTTCATGGCGCCGAATCGAAGCTCGGTCGTGAATACCATCTTCTAATTGAGGTAGCGCGGTCGCGCATCGATACCAGCATCGCCATTCCTGACTCGGACGAGACTAGGGAGGCCGCATGAACGCCCCGACCTGGCAGTCCCAACCCATCCGCGTAGCCGTCCGCAGTGACGTCACGATCGACGTGAAGGCGAACGCCGCGGCCGTCGTTGTCGGCCAAGGCAACGGCGTCTGGTATCACGACCTACACCTGACCGACGAGGCCGATGTGGTTGCGCTGATCGGCGCGCTGCAGGACGGCTTGGTGCAGATGCGGTCGATGAGGGCTCAGCCATGAACGACTTCTACGCCGAGCTGTACTACATCAATTGTGCGCAGACGGAAGTGGATTTGCTGCGCGCCCGCCTTGGCATTCCCGCTCCCGTGAAATTTGTTCCGAAGCAGAAAGCGCAGGCCGCTATTCCGACCTCCGTCGATCTCGTCGAACGCCCGTCGTTCTTGTTTGGCATGTTCTTCGTGGCTGTCGTGGTGATGGTTATCAGTATTTGGAGTGCGCAATGAACGCCCTCGCCGTCCAAGTCAGCAACGATGCGGCGATCAACCGTATTCGTGAGCTGGAGGCGGATAACGCCGCCCTCCGTGAGGCTTTGTCGAAGCATGTTGCCCGCATCGTAAAGCTTCAAGACCGGTGCGACGCCCTCCAGAAAGATATCAATAGCATGGCCTTCGAATGCTACGAACTTGATGGTGCGCCGGTTTCGCAAGATTTCATCATCAAGGGCGTGGAACGCCTGGTGATTGACCAAGCAGAAAAACTGGAAGTGATTGTCCGCGGCATTCTTGATGCCTACAACGAGCAAGAGCGTGCTCATGCGGATGCCCTTACTGCAGATGACCGTACATTCCAATGGAGGGATGAGCTGTGATTGCCCACGAACATCCCAATCCCCTCGCCGTCCTGGATGCCGTCATCGTCGACATGCGCGCGAGTGGTGATACCGGACATGTCGAGAACTTGCTGCAGGCGCGTACGGACATCTCTTTTCTGGAGGACGCCGCTCGGCTCGTGCTGGATTTCGAGCCGTCTGACGGTCCTAACGATTACGACCTTCTGCAGCTCGAAGAAGCTCTGAAGCCGTTTGGGAGCACGCCATGACCTGCCGCTTCAAGCTCGTTCGCCTGATTGAAGGCTTCCCATAGTACATCGACTACATAGGCTCATTCGACAGCATTCCGGCAGGCTGGTCGCTTGCTGTGCGGTATGTGCATAGGAGGAAGGTGGCATGAACAAGATCGATAACTACAACAAATTCAATGAACGCGCTCGATGGGCGCTATCATGGGCCTCACTTATTGGTGATCGATATCGCGGCGGTTGCGGCGGAATTGGAAAGCTTCATTCATTGAAGATCGAGGCTGTTGTCTATCACCAATATAGCGATAGCGCTAAGAACTACCACGATGCTCCTGAGTTGATGCAGCAAAAACTCGCGGAAGTGATTATCGAGCAGTTCCCGATGCTCCTTCAGTTGGCGAAAGATCGAATCGAGGCCGAACGGCAGAATCTGGCCGAGCAAGCGCTTCAAGAACACAGAAAACTGCTTGCTGAGGCAGGTCTTGAGGTTCCGACATGAGCCATCTTGATCTGCATCATTTCACCCCCGACCAGCGCGACAGCCATCGCCAAGGTCGAATCCCTGCGCGCGATGCGTGTCATCAAGGTTGGCTATCGCAACCATTTCCGTTCAATGCCAGCTGTCACGGCCTACATCCCCTCGCGCCTCCTCGCGTTGGGGCTGTGGCGGCTAGCGCCTATCATTCATTGGAGAAAGCCGCATGACTTCTCGCATCGTAAAGACGCAAGCTGAACTTGATCAAGCCATTGCAGACAAGGTAGATCTGATCGAAATTCATTCGCCGCAAGGCGTTTGGCTGACTATTAATGACCTTGGGTCGTCCCGCGCGGTGCTGCGGGAATCGTCCCGCGCCGAGCTGTGGGGGTCGTCCCGCGCGGTGCTGCGGGAATCGTCCCGCGCGGTGCTGCGGGAATCGTCCCGCGCCGAGCTGTGGGGGTCGTCCCGCGCCGAGCTGTGGGGGTCGTCCCGCGCCGAGCTGTGGGGGTCGTCCCGCGCGGTGCTGCGGGAATCGTCCCGCGC